>OGDN01000037.1_pt1 | contig 212669 bp, 168 predicted proteins | sample 1570271 | NCBI WGS metagenome assembly OGDN01 (sample SAMEA4384481, study PRJEB24528) | human gut metagenome | reverse complement strand
TGATATCTAAGGTAAAACTGAGAAAGCCCGTTCTCCGTAGGGGCTCCATAATTGATCTTCTGCTCAATCTCGCTGACCTGCGCGCCATCCAGCGGCTCGATTCGCCTTTGGTGATTCATAGAGCAGGCGCTCAGGGCAAAGAGCAACGCAAAAAATACCGCAAGCATTCTCTTCATATGCTTTTCCTCCCAATGTTGCTATCATCCTAGGCGATAAGGGCCCAACGTTCCCAGCACAAAGATTGATACATTGTTCATTTTTAAAAAAACACCATGAAAATTTTGCAAAACCTTTTTCATATCGCTTTTTCATTTCATTAAAACATTCTATTATCATCCGGCAATATTACGTGAGCATTCTTGATAATGGTTAATGTGCTCAAAATTTATGGAATACTAATTTACGGTGTGTTTTTCGATAAACATGTTGATTTATATACTTTATATGCTATATTTTTGTATGGAATAAGTCAATCATTTTCCATAAATTTATATTACAAAATTTATCATCTATAGATTCCGGAATCATGCTGCACCTTCCATGAAAGCAAGCAGCCTGTGAATTTGGCAATTCACAGGCTGCTTGTGTTACGGCGATTCATAACACTTCTAAAAACCGCTCATGTATCTTCCCGTTCGTCGCCAGCACGTCGTTGATCTCCGTGGCCGCCAGCATTTCCCCCTGCCAACCCGTCACGCATCCGCCTGCCTCCTGTATGAGCAGCTGCCCCGCCGCATAATCCCAGGGTTTCAAATGCCGCTCAAAATAGGCGTCGATCCGCCCACAGGCCACATAGCAGAGGTCAAGCGCAGCGGAACCGGAACGGCGGATATCCTGGCAGGCAAGGAATACCGTTTGGAACCGCTCAAAATTCCGGGCAGCTTCTTCTTTATAATAGGGAGCAGTGCCGATTGCCACCAGGCAGGAGGCGATCTCCCGCGTTTGCGTGCATTGGATCGGAACGCCATTGCAATAAGCTCCCCTCCCCCGCTGCGCTGTAAACAGCTCCTCGGTAAACGGGTTATAAACAGCGCCGAACACCACCGCTTGCCCATCATAAAATGCCAGTGAAACCGCGCTCATCTGATAGCCGTGGATCAGATTTGTCGTGCCGTCGATGGGGTCGAGAATCCAAGCAGGCCGCCCGCTATAATCCACATTCTCCTGCTCCTCCGCCAGAAAACCCGCCTGTGGGTGAAGCGCCAAAAGCCGCTCCTTCAAATAGGACTGCACGGCAAAATCCACCTGCGTAACATAATCTGCTTGCCCCTTCACAGTGACCTGCCGCGCCGCTTTTTCATCCATCACGATCGCTTTGGTCTCCAGCACCAGCTCCGCTGCCCTTTGAAAATCCATCAAAATCCCCGCCTTGTTTTGGGCCGCCGCAGATCACTGTGCGGCGGCCCATTTATTCTATCCTATTATGATATTTGATTCTTTTTCCGCGTCACCGTCAATACGGCTACTGCAACAGCCGCCAGGCCGAACGGAATCAGGCCGAGTACCCGCTCGCCCGTATCAGCAATAGAGGGCGTGGGCGCCTCTTCTGCGGAAGGAGCGGCGCTTTCCTCTGGGGCAGGCGTGGGCTGCTCCGGTTGCGTTCCCTCTGGAGTGGGTTCTGGCCCATCCGGCTCTTGTGCAGGAGGCTCCTGAGAATCCGGCTCTTCCGGCCGCTCTGCTTGGATCAAAGTCAGCGCGCCGGTTTGCGGGTCCACCCGCATGAACTGGCTGTAATCCCCTGCCGCCTGCACAGTGCGCTGCGTATCCGAGAGGCAAAGCCACAAGATAAATTCCATCACCTGTGTATCATAGATGTAGCCCACATGCTTTAAATCTTTCAAAAACCATGTCTGCTCCGGCAAAAGGCAGGTGGAGGCGTCGATCACGCGATCTCCGGAGAGGTGGTTGTGCGTAGCATCTTGGCAGGAAGTATGCTTCTGCTGATAATCGGCCGGCAGTGTTTCATCTAAGAATGCACAGGTTGCATAGCCTGAGGTATATTTCGTATCGATCACGTTATCATTTTGCTCCCGGTAAGAGGGCGTAAGCGGCACACCCTGCAAATTATAGTGGGAAACAACATTGATCTTCGTCCCCGTTTCCATCGCGGCCCGAAACAGCTCCGGCAGCTTCGCCTGCACCTGATAATGATATGCATCAATCCGTGCAATCAGCTGTGCATCCGTTTTTTCGTCGAGCAAATAAGCCTTTGCCTCCTCATAATCCTCCAGGGCAATTAAATCCCAAATGCCCGGCATCGTCACAAAGGTATCCTGGAATACTTCATCATAAACGCGGCCCTTTAGATTTGCCACCAGCTCATCGAGCACTGGGAGTAGAATATCGATCACACCGGCCTGATCAAGCGCGTCGAGCAGGAGATTCACCACCTGCTGCCCCGCAACCTCCTTGAGAATTCGAATCAAGGCGTCTTTATGGAACTCGATCTTGCCCGTGAAGAGATCCCCCACGATGGTCGTCCCTGTAAAGGCGGAAGACAGCATGGTATAATTATCAATATCCTCACTTCCATACTGTGCAAGATAGGCGGCAATGATCGTCCCTCCCATGCTGGAGCCAATCAAGTTTACTTTATCATGGCCAGTTTCGCGCTTTGCTCGCTCCACATAGCCACGCAGTTCTTTCGCATGAGCCATGGGGTCGAGCCGCCAGTCGTAGTTAAAATAATATACGTGATCGGCGCCTATTTTCGCAGCGGCCGCACGCACAATGGCAGGCTCGTTGGTCAGGTAACCTTCCTCATTGACAAACTCCGGATAGTTCGCCATTGATTCCGGATAGACCGTAGTGGTAATCGCATAACGGCTGCTCCCATCCGGTTGACAAGCGAGCGACTCCAGCAGGGCATACACGGCAGGCAGCACCTCGTCGCCAAGCGTTTCATAGTCCTTTGTAACAGCAAAGCGTGCAACCGGGCCCGCAATTTTACCCACGAGCTCCAAAATCGCCTGCGTGTCAGGTGCAAACACCTGTTTTTCCCGTTCCGTGCCCGCATCCATCACCAGCGGCCATGCATTCATTCCGCTGACGACGATCAGCGGCGCCGTATCACAATTGCCCACAGCAAAGGCCGCCGGTATTCCCCCCATCAACAGCAGCACAGCCAAAAGCAAACAGATTACCTGACGACACTTTTTTTTCATAATTCTCTCCCTCTTTCCCAAATCTCTCATGAAAAGATTACATGATTTTATTTGAATTGTCAATAAAGACGGTAAAAGAAATCACCGCGGATGCATCTTCCTTGCATACCGCGGCGATGTTTCTGTAAAAGATTTTGTAAAACCGGCGTCTCGCCCGAATCACTTTTGCGATTTCACTCAGGGCTTACCCCTTGGTCAATCGAGCAAAATTGGCCATCAGCTTTTTGGTGCCTGCTTTTTCAAAGGCGATCTCCAGCAGCGTATCATTGCCCATCGGCTGTGCGGAGAGCACAACGCCCGTTCCAAATAGCTTGTGCCCCACCGTATCGCCCACCCGGTAGGAGCCCGCAGGCGCAGAGGGCTTAGGCGCCGCCGGGCCAAAGGAATGGTCAAACGTTTTCTTCGGCTTTGCGGCACGCTGTACAGAGGGCTTCTGCTGGGAGAGCGTGACCTTGCGCTTCTCTTCCACAAGCCCCTCTGGAATCTCCTCTAAAAACGGTGAGGGCGCGTTGTGGCTCGTGCTGCCGTAGAGCATACGTGTGCGCGCGTGCGTCAGATACAGCCGCTCTTTGGCGCGCGTAATGCCCACATAGGCAAGCCTACGCTCCTCCTCCATTTCACTGGCAGAGTAGAGCGATTGGATGCCGGGGAAAATTCCCCTCTCCATCCCCGGGATGAATACCACCGGGAATTCCAAGCCTTTGGCGGAGTGCAGCGTCATGAGGACAACGGTATCCGCCTCCTCATTATAATTATCAATATCCGTCATCAAAGCGACCTCTTCGAGGAAGCCATTGAGATCGCCCTCTTCGTTATCCTCACTGTAGCGCAGAAGGTTGGAGGAAAGCTCCTGGATATTCTCCAGCCTGTCCTGATAGGTTTCACGATCCAACGCAAGGGAGTCGAGGTAGCCCGTATCTCGCATTGCCTTTTCAAACAGCTCGTTGAGCGGCAATTCCTCCGCCGCCTCGGCAAGCCCATCAATGATCTGGGTGAATGCCCGCAAACGCGGCGCAGCCCGCACCAACTGCTCATATTCATCCGCATGGGAAATCACTTCGTAGAGGCTCAGGCCCAGCCCGGCCGCAATCTGTGCGGCATGGTTGATGGTAGTTGCGCCGATGCCGCGTTTAGGCTCGTTGATGATCCTGCGCAGGCGGATATTATCCGCCGGATTACTGATTACAGAAAGATAAGCAAGCGCATCGCGAATCTCCTTGCGCTCATAGAAACGGTGGCCGCCGATCACACGGTATGGCACGCCCATACGCACAAAAGTACGCTCAATTGCGTTTGACTGGGCGTTCATTCGATAAAGAACCGCATGATCGCTCCATTTTCTCCCGCCCTTGACGGAATCCATAATGGTATCTGCGATAAAGGTGCTTTCCTCCTGCTCGTCAAAGGCGTTATCCACCACAATTTTTTCCCCGGGGCCGTTCGCTGTCCAGAGATTTTTGCCCTTTCGCTCTGTGTTATGGGAAATAACAGCATTGGCTGCATCCAAAATATTCTGAGTGGAGCGGTAATTCTGCTCCAGGCGGATCACTTTTGCCTTATGATACTGCTCCTCAAAGGAGAGAATGTTCTCTATTGTAGCGCCTCGAAAGCGATAAATGCTCTGATCGTCGTCGCCCACCACGCAGAGATTGCCGCTGCCTCCGGCCAGCAGGCTGGTAAGCCGATACTGTGCATGGTTGGTGTCTTGGTACTCATCCACCATCACATAGCGAAAGCGGTTTTGATAGCGGGTGCGCACCTCCTCGTTTTCCTCCAGCAGCTTCACCGTATTGACAATCATATCGTCAAAGTCCATTGCATCTGCATCCCGCAACAGCTTCTCATAAAGCCGGTAGGCTTCGCCAATCTTGCGCAAGCGCACATCGTCGCCCGCATCGTTCAGATAGTCTTCTGGGGAGATGAGGCTATCCTTTGCATGGCTGATCTCATGCAAGAGCGTTTTGTGGGAGAGCATTTTATCATCAATGTTGAGCAGCCTCTGGCATTCCTTCATCACACGCTTAGAATCATCCGTATCATAAATCGTAAAGTGGCTGGTATAACCAATGCTTTCCCCATCCCGCCGCAAAATGCGGGCGCAGGTGGAATGAAAGGTGCTTGCCCATATATCCTGCCCATCCGGGCCGAGCATTGCCTCCAGCCGCTCTTTGAGCTCACCGGCCGCCTTATTGGTAAATGTAATTGCAAGAATTTGCCACGGCTTCGCAGGGCGAACAGCCAATAAATCCGCGATCTCATCGGTATATTCCTGTGTGCCGTCGCGGTATTCCTCCAGCATACGGATTTCTTCTTCCGTGAGAGATACCGAAAATTCCCGAGCGCCATATGCGCATCCATATTTCACAATATTGGCAATCCGGTTGACGAGCACAGTCGTCTTTCCGCTCCCTGCCCCCGCCAAAATCAACAAAGGACCCTCTGTGGTAAACACAGCCTCCCTCTGCATCGGATTCATACGTGAAAATTCTTTTTCCATAACCTGCCTGCGCAGGGCCTGCAATTGCTCCTGAGTCATTATGCACCGCCTAAACTATGTAAATATGGAACCCTATTTTGATGAACTTCTATTTTTTTAAAAATGTTTCAATCCGATATCGAGGGCGTGCCTTCACTTCACTATAAATTTTGCCGATATATTCTCCCACCACGCCCAAACAGAACAACTGGATTCCGCCCAGCAGCCAGATGGAGCAGATAATTGCCGTCCAGCCGCTGACTGCAACGCCGCAGATTTTGGAAATCAAAGCATATAACAGCCCGATCACACTTAGGCATCCAATCAGGATACCAGCCGCAGAAATAAGCCGCAAGGGCCGCACGCTGAAGGAAGTAATACCGTCCATCGCAAAGGCAAGCATTTTGCGCAGCGGATATTTCGATTCCCCCGCATAGCGTTCACTGCGGTCATAATATACATAGTCGGTAGAATACCCAATCAGCGGAACGATCCCGCGCAAAAACAGGTTGACTTCCTTGTATTCCGACAAGGCGTCCAGCGCCCGCCTGCTCATCAGCCGGTAATCCGCATGGTTATAAACCGTTTCCACCCCAAGCAGATGCATCACCTTATAGAAGCCGAGTGCGGTCGTCCGTTTGAAAAAGGTATCTGTCTCCCGCTTATTGCGCACACCGTAAACGATATCTGTGCCTGCATTGAATTTATCAATAAATGCCTCAAGAATATGGATATCATCCTGCAAATCCGCGTCCATAGATACCGCACAATCGCAATATTTACGTGCCTCCATCAAGCCGGCCATCAGTGCGTTTTGATGGCCACGGTTATGCGCAAGCTTTAGGCCGCATACAAAAGGATTTTCCCGATGCAGCGTTTCAATTTTCTCCCAGGTGGTATCCTTACTACCATCATCCACCAGCAGAATCCGGCTTTCAGGGGCAATTTTTGATTTCCGCTCCAAATCTGCCAAAAGGGGTGTGAGTTCCTCCACTGTATGCTCAATCACTGCCTCTTCATTATAACATGGAATGACCAAATATAAGATTCCCATCCGCTATGACCTCCTTTTTACCAGACAGGGACGCCCTTCATTTTGTACAGCGCGCCTTCTCCCCATATGCAAAAATATGCACTGCCTTCAAGCCGCTTTGTGGCCCCCTGCTTAACGACCCTACGCACAGAATGCGGAAACCGGATGCTTTTTCCCTCTTTGCGGGCAGGCATCCGGATTCTTTCCCTTTTTGAATAGAATTATCACACCATACGCGCAAACCATCCCCCACAAAAATGGCGTTGCCGCATCGCGGCAGGAGGCGTTTCGCGCCGACAGGCATTTTTTCAATGCTTCAAACTTTGTTTGAAGCTATCATACCATAGCAGAGTCAAAAATTCAAGGCAGAAGCAGGGATCCATATAAAAGAAAACGGCCCAGGCAAAACGATTTCCGTTTTGCCTGAACCGTTCCGTTGTGGAAAAAAATTATTCGTTGATCTTGATGACAACGCCCGAGCCAACCGTACGGCCGCCTTCACGGATAGCGAAGCGGAGGCCTTCCTCGATGGCGATGGGGGTAATCAGCTCAACATCCATCTCGACGTTATCGCCGGGCATGCACATCTCAGTGCCCTCGGGCAGGGAGATGATGCCGGTCACGTCGGTGGTACGGAAGTAGAACTGGGGACGATAGTTGTTGAAGAAGGGGGTGTGACGGCCGCCCTCGTCCTTGTTCAGGACGTAAACCTGGCCCTTGAACTTGGTGTGGGGATGAATGGAACCGGGCTTCGCCAGAACCTGGCCGCGCTCGATGCCGTTGCGGTCCACGCCACGCAGCAGGGCGCCGATGTTGTCGCCGGCCTCAGCGTAGTCCAGCAGCTTGTGGAACATCTCGATGCCGGTGACGACGGTCTTCTTCTTCTCGTCGGTCAGGCCAACAATCTCGACTTCCTCGCTCAGCTTCAGGACACCACGCTCCACACGGCCGGTAGCCACGGTGCCGCGGCCGGAGATGGTGAACACGTCCTCGACGGGCATCAGGAAAGGCATATCCTCCTTGCGGTCGGGGGTGGGGATATAGTCGTCAACAGCATCCATCAGCTCCTTGATGCAGGCATACTCGGGAGCGGCGGGATCGCTGGACTCGGAAATCAGAGCGTTCAGAGCGGAACCCTTGATGATGGGGATGTCGTCGCCGGGGAACTCGTAGTTGGACAGGGTCTCACGGACCTCCATCTCGACCAGCTCCAGCAGCTCCTCGTCGTCGACCTGATCGCACTTGTTCAGGAACACGACGATGGCGGGCACGCCCACCTGACGGGCCAGCAGGATGTGCTCCTTGGTCTGAGCCATGGGGCCGTCGGTGGCGGCGATGACCAGGATGGCGCCGTCCATCTGAGCAGCGCCGGTGATCATGTTCTTGATATAGTCGGCGTGGCCCGGGCAGTCAACGTGCGCATAGTGGCGGCCCTTGATCTCGGTGCCGTCGGCGCCGATGCGGTCGTCGGTCTGGTACTCAACGTGAGCGGTGTTGATCGTGATACCACGAGCCTTCTCCTCCGGAGCCTTATCGATCTGGTCGTAGGCGGCGAACTCGGCGCTGTTCGGGTCGGACAGGGACAGAACCTTCGTGATCGCAGCGGTCAGGGTGGTCTTGCCGTGGTCGATATGGCCGATGGTGCCGATATTGACATGGGGCTTGCTTCTATTGAACATCTGCTTTGCCATTAGAATATCCTCCTAATTCTAAAATAATGTTGTGACTTACTTCTTATAAGGCACATTGTGCCGGTTGCGCAGGTCAGTTGCTGCCGTGGATGATCTTCTCCTGAAGAGACTTCGGCAGCTCTACGAAATGACTGGGCTCCATGCTGTAGGTTGCACGGCCCTGCGTCTTGCTGCGCAGGTCAGTCGCGTAGCCGAACATGGATGCCAGCGGCACGTTTGCAGTGACGATCGTCGCACCGTTGCGGATGTCCGTGCCGGCGATCTGTCCGCGGCGGGCATTGATATCGCCCATGACGTCGCCCATGTAGCTTTCCGGCGCCGTAACGACGACCTTCATGATGGGCTCGAGGAGCGTGGGGCCTGCCTTCTGGCAGGCTTCCTTGAATGCCATGCTGCCGCAGATCTTAAACGCCATCTCGGACGAGTCGACCTCGTGATACGAGCCGTCGATGAGCGTGACCTTCACGTCCACGACCTCATAGCCCGCAAGCACGCCGGCCTGCATCGCGCCCTGGATGCCCTGATCCACACAGGGGATAAACTCTTTCGGGATTGCACCGCCGGTGATCGCGTTGACGAACTCGTAACCCTTTCCGGGCTCGTTGGGCTCGATCGTGAGCTTGACGTGTGCAAACTGGCCTTTGCCGCCGGTCTGGCGCGCGTAGCGCGTGTCCACCGTAGCGGCCTTGGTGATGGTCTCCTTATAGGAAACCTGAGGTCTGCCGACATTCGCCTCGACGCGGAACTCGCGCAGAAGGCGATCGACGATGATCTCCAGATGGAGCTCGCCCATGCCGGCGATAATGGTCTGGCCCGTCTCCTCGTCCGTGTAGGCTTTGAAGGTGGGATCCTCCTCGGCGAGCTTCGCCAGAGCGATGTCCATCTTCTCCTGTCCGGCCTTGGTCTTGGGCTCGATAGCTACGCGGATAACCGGCTCCGGGAACTCCATCGACTCGAGAACGATCGGGTTCTTCTCGTCGCAGAGCGTGTCGCCGGTCGTGGTGTTCTTCAGGCCGACCGCCGCCGCGATGTCACCGGAATAGACCTGCGTGATATCCTCACGGTGGTTGGCGTGCATCAAAAGGATGCGGCCCAGACGCTCACGCTGGCCCTTCGTGGAGTTCAGGACGGATTTGCCGGCTTCGATCGTGCCGGAATAGACACGGAAGAACGCCAGACGGCCGACGTAGGGGTCGGTCATGATCTTGAAGGCCAGAGCGGAGAACGGCGCGGAATCGTCCGCGGCGCGGTGCTCGACCTCGTCCGTCTTGGGCACGGTGCCGGTGATCGGCGGGATGTCCAGCGGGGACGGCATATAATCGACGATGGCGTCCAGCAGCTTCTGCACACCCTTATTCTTATAGGACGTGCCGCACACGATCGGGACGAACTTGACCTGCGTCGTGGCCTTGCGAATGGCCGCTCTGATCTTTTCGGTGGGCACCTGCTCACCTTCCAGATACAGCTCCATGATCTCGTCGTCGAAATCGGCGACCGCCTCAATCAGCTGCGTGCGGTACTCTTCAGCCTCGTCGCGCATATCCTCGGGGATCTCCTCGACGCGCATATCCTTGCCGAGATCGTCGTAGTAGACGTCCGCCTTCATATCGATCAGGTCGATGATGCCGCGGAAATCTGCCTCAGCGCCGATCGGCAGCTGGATCGGAACAGCATTGCAGCGCAGGCGATCATGCACCATGTCCACAACGTTGTAGAAGTTCGCGCCCATGATGTCCATCTTGTTGATGTAGATCATGCGGGGAACATTGTAATGGTCAGCCTGTCTCCAGACCGTCTCGGACTGCGGCTCAACGCCGCCCTTGGCACAGAGGACCGTCACGCAGCCATCGAGCACACGCAGGCTGCGCTCGACCTCGACGGTGAAGTCGACGTGGCCCGGAGTGTCGATGATGTTGATGCGGTTGCCCTTCCAGAAGCAAGTGGTCGCAGCGCTCGTGATCGTGATGCCGCGCTCCTGCTCCTGCGCCATCCAGTCCATGGTGGCGGTGCCTTCATGGGTCTCACCGAGCTTGTGGTTGACGCCCGTGTAGAACAGAATGCGTTCCGTCGTGGTCGTCTTACCGGCGTCGATGTGCGCCATGATGCCAATGTTTCTTGTGTTTTCAAGGGAATATTGTCTGGGCATAATTGATAGCTCCTAGTCGGAAGATTACCAGCGGAAGTGTGCGAACGCCTTGTTGGACTCGGCCATCTTGTGCGTGTCTTCGCGCTTCTTCACAGCAGCGCCGGTGTTGTTGCAGGCATCCATGATCTCGCCTGCGAGGCGCTCCTTCATGGTCTTTTCACTGCGCTTGCGGGCATAGCCGGTCAGCCAGCGCAGGCCGAGCGTCTGGCGTCTCTCAGGACGCACTTCCATAGGAACCTGGTAGGTCGCGCCGCCGACGCGGCGGGCCTTGACTTCGAGGCTCGGCATGATGTTGTTCAGGGCTTCGGTAAACGCGTCAAGCGGTTCCTTGCCGGTCTTTTCCTTGATGATGTCAAAAGCATCGTACACGACCTTCTGAGCAACACCCTTTTTGCCGTCGAGCATCACGCTGTTGACGAGCTTCGTCACCAGAACGCTGTTGTACATCGGATCCGGCAAAACTTCTCTTTTGGGAACGTTACCTCTTCTGGGCACTATACTTCCCTCCTTCATTAAAAAATGACTTCACAGGTACTCGAAGATGCAGCGCATCTCCGTCTGCGCCCCGAGGTCAACGATAATATATATCAGTTAACAACAGGGCAAAAAATGCTGTTGGAACTTACTTCTTTCCTGCCTTCGGCCGCTTGGCACCGTACTTGGAACGGGCCTGCATACGTCCGGAAACGCCCTGCGTATCGAGGGTGCCGCGGATGATGTGGTAACGAACGCCGGGGAGATCCTTGACACGGCCGCCGCGGATCATAACGACGCTATGCTCCTGCAGGTTGTGACCGATGCCCGGGATGTAGGCGGTTACCTCGTAGCCGTTGGTCAGGCGCACACGGGCGATCTTACGAAGCGCGGAGTTCGGCTTCTTGGGGGTAGAGGTACGCACGGCAGTGCAGACGCCTCTCTTCTGAGGAGCGCTCAGATCGGTCTCGCGGTTCTTCAGGGTGTTGAGACCCTTCTGCATGGCGGGAGACGCAGACTTGTAGGTAGCCTTTTCTCTGCCCTTTCTCACCAACTGGTTAAAAGTAGGCATGGTTTTCCTCCTTTCCTCGAAAAATGATTTATTTATACGATGCCAAAAAGCAGCACCGGATAAACCGTGATTCTGCCGGAATTATTTCGGAAAACTCCGGACTTTTTGTGCTTTTTACACAGGCGCGGCAAAGCAGTGGGCGCACGCCCACGCAAAATAGGATTTTAGCATATTGCACAAGATTCGTCAAGTATTTTTATTCAAGTCGAAAGCGAAAATTTCACCGGGATATGCTTGCATATCCCGGTGAAACAGTTGGTATTCGGCGATCAGAGCGCGTTGGAGATGTTGGCGAGATCGGACAGATCCACGCCGTCATCCTCGGGCTCAGCGGGAGCGATCGGCTCCTCGTTCGTCTCAAAGTTGCGGTAGCAGGCAAGGCCGCTGCCGGCGGGGATGAGCTTGCCGATGATGACGTTCTCCTTCAGGCCGACCAGATGGTCGATCTTGCCCTTGATGGCAGCATCGGTGAGCACCTTCGTCGTCTCCTGGAAGGAGGCCGCCGACAGGAAGCTCTCGGTCGCGAGCGAGGCCTTGGTGATGCCCATGAGCACGTGCTCGGCCGTGGCGGGCACGAGGTCGGTCTCCCCTGCCGCGATGCGCTCAGCGATGGCGCGGTTGGCCGCGCGGAACTCGTGCAGGTCCACGACAGCGCCGGACAGCAGATCCGTGCTGCCGGAATCGTCGATGCGGACCTTGCGCATCATCTGACGGACGATGATCTCGATGTGCTTATCGTTGATGTCAACGCCCTGCTGACGGTAGACCTTCTGGACTTCCTGAATGATATACTGCTGGCAGGCGTCCACGCCGCAGATGCGCAGCACGTCGTGCGGGCTGTACGCACCGCCCGAGAGCGGCTGGCCCTTGGTGACCGTGTCGCCGTTGGCAACCAGGATGCCGGCAGAGTACGGCAGGTTGTAAGTGACGGTCTCGCCATCGACCGGGTTCGTGATCGTGACGGCATAGATAGACGTCTTTTTCGTCTCCTCGATGGTGACGATGCCGGGGATCTCGGCGAGGGTCGCCATCTTCTTCGGCTTGCGTGCCTCGAACAGCTCCTCGACGCGGGGAAGGCCCTGCGTGATATCGTCGCCGGCGACGCCGCCGGTGTGGAACGTACGCATGGTCAGCTGCGTGCCCGGCTCACCGATGGACTGGGCGGCGATGACGCCGACCGCCTCGCCGGCGTTGACCGGCTGGCCGATGGCCAGGTTGATACCATAGCACTTGGCGCAGACACCGCTGCGCGCCTCGCAGGTCATGACGCTGCGGATCTTGACTTCCTCAATGCCGTGCTCCTCGAGCACCTTGGCATCATCGGGCATGAGCATATGGTCGGTGTCGAAGAGCACCTCACCGGTCTTGGGCGACACAACAGGCTCAGCCGGGTAGCGGCCGTGGATGCTCTCGCCGAGGCTCTGGACTTCCTGTCCCTTGTCAAACACGGCGCGCGCCATGATGCCGTCGGTCGTGCCGCAGTCGGGCTCGCGGATGATGACATCCTGCGAAACGTCGACCAGACGACGGGTCAGGTAACCGGAGTCTGCGGTACGCAGTGCGGTATCGGCCAGGCCCTTACGAGCGCCTCGGGACGAGATGAAGTACTCGAGGACGGACAGACCTTCGCGGTAGTTCGCCTTGATCGGGATCTCGATGGTCTTACCGGCGGTATTCGCGATCAGGCCGCGCATGCCGGCGAGCTGACGGATCTGCGCCATGGAACCACGGGCGCCGGAGTCCGCCATCATATAGATCGGGTTGAACTCATCGAGGCAGTCCTGCAGCGCCGTGGTGACGTCCTTGGTGGTCTTTTCCCACTCGGACACGGCCAGACGGTAGCGCTCGTCTTCCGTAATGAAGCCGCGCTTATACTGCTTTTCAATGCTGATGACTTTCTTCTCCGTGGCGGCGATGAGGGTCTTCTTCTCGTCCGGGACGGTCATGTCCGCGATGGAGATCGTGATGGCGCCGATGGTGGAGTACTTGTAGCCAAGGGCCTTGACGTTATCGAGCACCTCGGTCGCAACGGTGAAGCCGTGCTTCTCGATGCAGCGGTCAATGATCTTGCCGAGCTGCTTCTTGCCGACCTTGAAGCTGACCTCAAGATCGAACATGTGCTCGGGATCGGTGCGGTCAACGTAGCCGAGATCCTGCGGGATGGGCTCATTGTAGATGATGCGGCCGACGGTCGTCTCGATCGTGCGGTGCAGCAGCTCACCGTCGACCTCGCGCGCAACGCGCACAAGGATCGGCGCGTGCAGGCCGACATCGCCGTAGTTATAGGCCATGATGGCCTCGTTCGGATCGCGGTACACCTTGAGCGGCTTGTAGCTCGGCGGCGTCTTGCCGTCGGCCTCGGCCTGCTTGTGCGCGGCGACAAAGTCGTCGGCATCCACGATCTCGTTCACCGGCAGATCGGTGTCGCCGGCATCGGTCACGAACACCTGCTCGGCGCCCTTCTCGGCCTTGCCGAGGCGGACATAGGTCAGGTAATACGCGCCGAGGATCATGTCCTGCGTCGGCACGGTGACGGGGTGGCCGTCCTGCGGACGGAGGAGGTTGTTTGCCGAGAGCATGAGGATACGCGCCTCAGCCTGCGCCTCCGCGGACAGCGGGACATGGATCGCCATCTGGTCGCCGTCAAAGTCGGCGTTGAACGCGGTGCAGCACAGGGGGTGCAGCTTGAGCGCACGGCCCTCGACAAGCACGGGCTCGAACGCCTGAATGCCCAGACGGTGGAGCGTCGGCGCACGGTTGAGCATGACCGGGTGATCCTTGATGACGACCTCGAGCGCGTCCCAGACCTCGGTACGCTGCTTGTCGACCATCTTCTTGGCGGACTTGATGTTGTTGGCAACGCCGTCCTCGACGAGCTTTTTCATGACAAACGGGCGGAAGAGCTCAATGGCCATTTCCTTCGGCACGCCGCACTGATAGAGCTTCAGATCCGGGCCGACGACGATAACGCTTCGGCCGGAGTAGTCGACACGCTTGCCGAGCAGGTTCTGGCGGAAGCGGCCCTGCTTGCCCTTGAGCATATCGGACAGGGACTTGAGCGCGCGGGAGTTGGCGCCGGTGACAGCACGGCCGCGGCGGCCGTTATCGATCAGGGCGTCAACGGCTTCCTGCAGCATACGCTTCTCGTTGCGGACGATGATGTCCGGCGCGTTGAGCTGCATGAGGCGCTTGAGACGGTTGTTGCGGTTGATGACGCGGCGGTACAGGTCATTGAGGTCGGACGTGGCAAAGCGGCCGCCGTCGAGCTGCACCATGGGGCGGATCTCGGGCGGGATGACCGGCAGCACGTCAATGATCATCCACTCAGGGCGGTTGCCGCTGCGGTGGAAGGCCTCGACGACCTCCAGGCGCTTGACGATCTTGGCCTTCTTCTGACCGCTGGCCTCCTCAAGCTCGGCGCGCAGCTGCTCGGAGAGCTTGGCGCAGTCGATCTGCTGCAGGAGCTTCTTGATGGCCTCTGCACCCATGCCGGCCTCAAAATCGTCCTCATACTTCTCGCGCATATCGCGGTACTCTTTTTCGGACAGGATCTGGCAGCGCTGCAGCGGCGTCATGCCGGGGTCAGTGACGATGTACGCACCGAAGTACAGCACCTTTTCCAGAATGCGCGGGGTCAGATCGAGGATCAGACCCATGCGCGACGGGATGCCCTTGAAGTACCAGATGTGGCTCACGGGCGCGGCCAGCTCGATGTGGCCCATGCGCTCGCGGCGCACCTTGGAGCGGGTGACCTCCACGCCGCAGCGCTCGCAGACGATGCCCTTGAAGCGAACGCGCTTGTACTTGCCGCAGGCGCACTCCCAGTCCTTGGTGGGACCGAAGATCTTCTCGCAGTACAGGCCGTCCTTCTCGGGCTTCAAGGTACGGTAGTTGATGGTCTCGGGCTTCTTCACCTCGCCGCGAGACCAGCTGCGCACGTCCTCGGCGGAAGCGAGCGAAATGCGCAGGGCGTCGAAGTTGTTGACGTCGAATTCCGTCATGGGGTTAGGCCTCCTCTCCGCCACCGATGAGGTCGGTGTTCAGGTCGGACTCAAGACCGCTCATCAGGTCGCCCAGCTCGGCAGCCAGGGCATCGATGGCGTTGGCCTCTTCGTCTTCGGTCTTCTTGGCATCAGCGGCGAGCGCGGCGTAAAGCGCCTGGTCGGCACTGTAGTCCTCGATCTCGTCCTCGCTGATGGGTTGCATATCGTGGCCCTCGAGCTCGACGTTCAAGCACAGGGACTTCATTTCCTTCACGAGCACCTTGAAGGACTCGGGCACCTCCGGCGCCGGGATGTTCTCGCCCTTCACGATGGCCTCGTAGCTCTTCACGCGGCCCGACGTGTCGTCGGACTTCACCGTGAGGATCTCCTGCAGCACGTTGGAGGCGCCGTAGGCGTACAGCGCCCACACCTCCATCTCGCCGAAGCGCTGACCGCCGAACTGGGCCTTGCCGCCGAGGGGCTGCTGGGTGATGAGGCTGTAGGGGCCGGTCGAGCGGGCGTGAATCTTGTCGTCCACCATGTGGCCGAGCTTCAGGATGTAGGTCTGGCCGACGGTGATGGGCTCGCGGAACTTCTCACCGGTGCGGCCGTCGTACAGCCACGTCTTGCCGGTGCGCGTCAGCTGGGGCACCAGCTCGTCGCGGGCCATGTCGCCGTACTTCGCATGGTTCATGTTGATGAGGTTACGGTTCGCCTTCTCGATGGCGTCCGAGATCTCTTCCTCGGTGGCGCCGTCGAACACGGGCGTGGCCACGTACATCGGGCCCTCCACGACCTCGTCGGTTTCCTCGGCGTCCGACCAGCCCCACTTGGCGGCCCAGCCGAGGTGGTTCTCGAGCAGCTGGCCGACGTTCATACGGGACGGAACGCCCAGGGGGTTCAGGATGACGTCGATCGGGGTGCCGTCGGCGAGGTAGGGCATGTCCTCGACCGGCAGCACGCGGGAGATAACGCCCTTGTTGCCGTGACGGCCGGACAGCTTGTCGCCCTGCTGCACCTTGCGCTTCTGAGCGACGTAGATGCGCACGAGCTCGTTCACGCCGGGGGCCAGATCATCGCCAGCCTCGCGGGAGGAGCGGTAGATGCCGATGACGCGGCCGCCGGAGCCGTGGGGCACCTTGAGGCTCGTATCGCGCACCTCGCGGGCCTTCTCGCCGAAGATGGCGCGAAGCAAGCGCTCCTCGGCGGTGAGCTCGGTCTCGCCCTTCGGGGTGACCTTGCCCACCAGCACGTCTCCCGGGAACACCTCGGCGCCCACGCGGATGATGCCGTCGGCGTCCAAATCGGAAATCATGTCCTCGGAGATGTTGGGGATCTCGCGGGTGATCTCCTCGGGGCCCAGCTTCGTGTCGCGGGCGTCCACCTCGTACTCGGAGATGTGGATGGAGGTTAGCAGGTCCTCGGCCACGACGCGCTCGGACACGATGATAGCGTCCTCGTAGTTGTAGCCTTCCCACGGCATGTAGGCGATCATGAGGTTCTGGCCGAGCGCCAGCTCGCCGCCGTCGCAGGACGGGCCGTCGGCCAGCACGTCGCCGGCGCAGACCTCGTCGCCCTTGCGGACGATGGGGCGGTGGTTGATGCAGCCGGACTGGTTGGAGCGCTGGAACTTCGGGATGAGGTACTCGTCGTACTCGCCGTCGTCGTTCAGGATGATGATGGTCTGGCCGTCCACATAGTCGACCACGCCGGGGCGCTGGGCCACGAGGATCTCGCCGGAGTCCACCGCGATGCGGTGCTCGATGCCGGTACCTACGAGCGGGGCGCTCGGGCGCAGCAGCGGCACAGCCTGGCGCTGCATGTTCGAGCCCATGAGGGCGCGGTTGGCGTCGTCGTGCTCGAGGAACGGAATGAGCGAGGTAGCCACGGAGGTCATCTGGCGCGGCGACACGTCCATGTAGTTGACCATCTCCGGCGGCACGTCCATGGCCTCGCCGAACACGCCGTTGGTGTCGGTGGTACGGGCGAGCACGCGGGCGGACTTGTGGAAGACGCCGTCCTCGTCGGTGTAGCCGAACTCGCGGGTTTCCAGATCGAACAGGTCGTTGGCCTGGGCGATGGTGAAGTTCTCTTCCTCATCGGCGGTCAGGTAGTCGATCTCGTCGGTCACCTTGCCGTCGATCACGCGACGGTAGGGCGTCTCGATGAAGCCGTAGGGGTTGATGCGGCCATAGGTGGCCAGAGAGCCGATAAGGCCGATGTTCGGGCCTTCAGGCGTCTCGATGGGGCACATGCGGCCGTAGTGGGAGGTGTGGACGTCGCGCACCTCGAAGCCGGCGCGCTCGCGGGACAGACCGCCCGGGCCCAGCGCCGACAGACGGCGCTTGTGCGTAATGCCGGCGGCGGGGTTGGACTGATCCATGAACTGCGAGAGCTGGGAGCTTCCGAAGAACTCCTTGATGGCGGCCACGATGGGACGGATGTTCACGAGCGACTGCGGCGTGATCTCGTCGGGCTCCTGCATGGACATGCGCTCGCGCACCACGCGCTCCATACGCGACAATCCGATGCGGAACTGGTTCTGAATCAGCTCGCCCACGGAACGGATGCGGCGGTTGCCGAAGTGGTCGATGTCGTCGGTGACGAAGCCCTCGTCGCCGTTGTGCAGACCGATGATGTAGCGCATCGTGCGGATGATGTCCTCATTGGTCAGCGTGGAGGAGTCGTTCTCCTCGGGGGTGAAGCCGAGCTTCTTGTCCATCTTGTAGCGACCGACCTTGGCCAAGTCGTAGCGCTGCGGGTTGAAGAACAGGCCGTCGAGCAGCGTGCGGGCGGAATCGATCGTCGGCGGCTCGCCGGGACGGAAGCGCTTGTACAGCTCGATGAGCGACTCTTCCTTGGTGGTGGCGGGGTCGCGGTCGAGCGTGCGCAGCACCATCTCGGAGGAGCCCAGAAGCTCGATGATCTCCTCGCGGGTCTCGGCCAGGCCGAGGGCGCGCACGAGCAGGGTGGCCGGCTGCTTGCGCTTGCGGTCGATGCGCACGGAGAGCAGGTCGCGCTTGTCGGTTTCGAACTCGAGCCACGCACCGCGGGAGGGGATGACCTTCGCGTTGTAGATGGTCTTGTCGGAGGTCTTGTCGCGCTCGGAGGCGAAGTACACGCCCGGGGAGCGCACGAGCTGGGAGACGACCACGCGCTCGGTGCCGTTGATGATGAAGGTGCCGCGCGGCGTCATGAGCGGGAAGTCGCCCATGAACACCTCCTGCTCCTTGATCTCGCCGGTCTCACGGTTGATGAAGCGGATCTCAACAAAGAGCGGCGCCTGATAGGTGACGTCCTTCTCCTTGCATTCGTCCACCGTGTACTTGGGCTCGCCGAACTCGTGCTTACCGAATTCCACGCACATGTCGCCGGTGTTGTTCTCAATCGGGCACACATCGGCGAACGCCTGGGCCAAGCCCTCGTTCTTGAACCAGTCGAAGCTTTCCGTCTGGATAGCGATCAGGTTCGGGACGTCCATGACGTCGGGAATCTTCGCGAAGCTTCGGCGATCCCTGTAAAGGCTGGTGGGAGCGGATTTCTTATCCATTGCCACGAGGCTGTTCCTCCTTCACGTCCATCGCAAATCTGCAAAAAAGTTGCAATTCGCTAAAATACTACGGCGTGAAGACCAAGTCAAGAAAAATTTTTACAAGCCATGGAAATTTTCTGGAAAATAGGGCTGGAACAGGACTTTGTTGCAGAAAGAAAAGCCGGGAAGCGAACCTCCCGGCTTGATACATTACAGATGCTGAACGAGAAGTGCAGGCAGCTTGCTAGTTCCCCGCCGCCCGGGCGGCCTCGTAGGCTTCCACGAGCTTCTTCGTCACGTCGGCTGGCGCTTGCTCGTAGCCTTCCAGCGTGAGCGTGTAGGAGCCAGAGCCGCGGGTCATGGAGCGCAGATCCTTCGTGTAGTTGATGACCTCGGCGTAGGGCGCGCGCATCTTGATGATGGTCTCGCCGGCCGCAAAACCCGCGTCGGTGCCCACGATGCGGCCGCGGCGCGTGGAGATGTCGCCCATGATGGTGCCGGCGTACTCCTCGCCCACGGTCACTTCCATGGTGGCCCAGGGCTCCAAGATGATGGGGCCGGCGTTCTCGCAGCAGGCGCGGAAGCCGATGCGGGCCGCGGTCTTGAAGGCCATCTCGTTGGAGTCGACGGAATGATACGAGCCGTCGAACACCGTGCACTTGATGTCCACCATGGGGTACCCCGCGAGGAAACCCTCTTCCATGGCCTCGCGCACGCCCTTGTCCACAGCCGGAATAAGGCCATTGGGAATGGCGCCGCCCTTGATCTCGTCCACGAACTCGTAGCCCTCGCCGGGGATGGGGGCCAACCTCAGCCAGCAGTCGCCGAACTGGCCGGCGCCGCCGGTCTGCTTCTTGTGACGGCCCTGGGCCTCGGCCTGCTTGGTGATGGTCTCGCGGTAGGGAATGCGCACGGGCACGAGCTTCGCCTCCACGCCGGACTGCTCCTTCAGGCGGGAGAGCAGCATATCCACCTGGGCCTCGCCCATGGCGTGGATGATGGTCTGGTGCGTGTCCTCGTCACGGGTGATGCGCAGCGTGGGATCGGCCTCGGCGGCACGGGCGAGGAAGGTGCCGAGCTTGTCCTCTTCCTTCTTCGACACGGCCTCGATGGCCACGGGGTACAAAGGCTCGGGCAAAGGCAGAGGCTCGATGGCGATGGTGCCCTCGCAGGAGAGCGTGTCGCCCGCGCGCACATCGGAGAGCTTCGGCACGACCACGATGTCGCCGGCCTTGGCGCTCTTCACGTCCACGGCCTCTTTGCCCATCATGACCTGGATCTTGCCGAGACGCTCCTTCTTGCCGGTGCGCCCGCAGACGAGCTCGAGCCCCGGCTCCAGGTAACCGGAGATGACCTTCAGGAACGTGAGGCGCCCGACGAACGGGTCGGACACCGTCTTGAAGGCGAAGGCGCAGGGGGGCTTCGTCTCGTCGATGCGCACCGTCACGTCGTCGGCCATGCGGAAACGGCCATGGCTCTTCGGGTGCGGGAAATAGGTGCAGATGTCTTCCATAAGACCCTGAACACCCTGCATGATGATGGTGGAACCCACGAACACCGGGATGATGAGCTCCTGGGCGATAGCCTTGTCCAGCAGGCCTTCCAGCTCCTCTTGGGTGAGCTGCTCTTCGCCTTCGAGGTACTTCATCATAAGCTCGTCGTCGGCCTCGGCCACCAGATCGCACAGCTTGTCGCGGGCGATGCGCGCTTCTTCCTGGTACTTCGCCGGCAGCGTGTCCACCGCTTCCACGCGCTCGCCGCCGTCCTCGAAATAGCGGGCCTCCATGCGGATGATGTCGATGACGCCCTGGAACTCCTCGGCCTGGCCGATGGGGATGGTCACCGCGCCCAAGCGGCCGCCGAAGCGGGCGTGCAGCAGCGCCATGGCGGCGTCGAAGTTGGCGTTCTCGCGATCGATGTGGTTGATGTACACCGCGCGCGACAGACGCATGTCCTCGGCCTCGCGCCACAGCTTCGTCGTCATGACCTGGGGACCATCGACGGCGTCCACCACGAACAGGGCCATTTCGGCCGCCTGCATGGTGGCCAGCGTGTCGCCGATGAAGTCGGGGTGGCCGGAGGTGTCCAGCACGTTGATCTTGTAGTCCTTGTAGGGGATGGGGGCGATGGAGGTGGAAATGGTGAACTTGCGCTTGATTTCCTCGGGATCGTAGTCGAGGTACGACTTGCCGTCGTGCGTCGTGCCCATGCGCGGCGTCTTGCCGGAAACGAAGAGCATGGCCTCGGCCAGCGAGGTCTTGCCGGCGCCATCCTGTCCCACAAGGACGATGTTTCTGACGTGTTCGGGAGCCGGAGCTGCCATGAGCGACCACCTGCCTTCCTAGTAGAGGGCGCCCGCACCCCTTGCGCGGGTCTAACCCGGGCGCGCTGCCCATCGGCCGCGCGCCTTCTCGCCAAACGCTACGCTGAATTCCCGTTGCCGCAAATGCCCACGACGGGGCTGCGCCAACTGATAGGTCCGCGACCCGCGAGCTCTTGGCTGGCAGGTCTGCGGCCTGCGAGCTCCTGGCACATCGCCAGCGAGCGGTCTTTCAGCGCCGACGAACGGCGTCTTTTCCGTGGCATCCATATTAGCAGAGGGCACCGCGTCCGCGGGGTACAGCGAGAAATTCGCGAGACGAAGTTCGTGCGCTTTTCTCAGGGGGAGCTTCTCAGGGTTTGATTCGCGAGTTGATCCGCGAGCCGATCCGCAAGCTGGTCCGCGAGCTGGCCCGAACGCCCCACCGCCGCCCCATGCGACTCCGCTACGGTTGGCGCGAGGAGCCAACCGGGACATTCTCGCGTCATTAATGCGGTTCGGAAAGAGTAATCTGCTCGAACGCGCGGAGCGCGGAGGGATCGTGCCAGCAACCCCTCACCACCATACGGCTTCATCATCGATTGGAAAAGGACGGCCAATGTCGAAACTGATACTATGGGGCTTAAGCGCCCTCGACTTCTATCAACACGGCGATTTCGCCTCTCTCCCCACCCTGTGGCTCGATATCGCCCACCAGGAGGACATCGCCCCCAACGCTGCCGCCGTTCAGTACCTAGAGGATAGGCTCCCTTGGCTGAGCAAGCCTTTTCATGTCATCGTTCCCTCGCGTCAACAAAAGCGCAATCTCAAAGACGCGCGCTGCCATGTTGCAGAGGAGTCCCTTTGGCAAAATTGCTATTTGCGTATCGAGCAAGGGCTTTTTGCTCCTTCCCCCGAGATCGCTTTTCTCCAAAGCAACTGGAGTCGCGATCTTGCCGAAGTGATCTTCAAAGGAAGCGCCCTTTGCGGCACCTACGGTCTAACACCCCCTTTCGACACCGTCTTTAATCGTCCCGCGCTTACTTCATCCGAGCGCATTCGAGAAGCTCTTTTAGCCCATCGGGACATACGAGGCTGCGCCATGACGAGACGCGCCGCTCCTTGGATTCTCAATAACGCTGCCTCGCCGAGAGAAGCAGCCCTCGCTCTTCTCATGACGCTCCCCAACCATCTCGGCGGCTACCACTTTGCCCGACCGACACTGAACTACTCCATCGAGCTCACCAGCCTCGCTCGCCCGCTCTCCCGAAAAGAGTACTATGTCGCGGACGTTTGCTGGCCCGCCCAAAGGCTCGTTCTCGAGTACGACAGCGACGAGCGGCACCTTACGTCCGAACAGCTGCAGGAAGACGCCGTTAAACGCATGGCGCTGCAGGCCATGAACTACCGGATTATCACCGTGGGACGACTACAGCTCAATTCGGTTAGCGAAACAAGGAAAATCGCACTCTCGGTTGCCCGCATACTTGGCAAACCGATCCGATTTCGCATAGGCGACTTCGATGCAAAGCACAAACACCTGCGAGCAGCCATGGGGCTCCCCTGCTGGCAATAATGAGCACCGCCAGCCGTAGCCCGAGAACGATTTTTGTCAGACGTCCCTCCTCGTTCTGACATTTTTGCCGGTCTGGCTGCGGGTTGCCGGGGAGAGGTTTGAAGGAACAAAGCTGTGAACTGGTACTTTTCTTGCTGCGACTTTGTTTTTCATGGTTAACACCGCAGCCCGAGGGGCCAAAATGTCGCACCTTTCAGAACCATGCGACAAAAAGGCGCCCCGGGCTGCGGATCGAAGGCCGATGCGCCGTTCGCTCCAAACCTAGATGGCAAAATGAGGCCTCAGGCTGTGGCGCGAAAGGCAGTCGGAGACGGAGCGCCGCGTCCCCCGATGACGCAGCGCGGACGGAGCAGCTGGGCCACCCCAAGTTAGAGCTCGCTGATGATGCGGGCGGTGCGGGCGGCGCACTCGGCCTTGGCGCGCTCGATGTCGATGGTGGGCCATTCGGCGTTCGTGACGGCATGCTGAATACAGCCACGAGCGGTGCCAGCGGAGGTGGCACCGGGGACGCCAGCGGAGGCGGCACCAGAGGCATCGGCGGAGGCAGCACCGGAGGCGCCGGCGGAAACAGCCACGGCGGAGGTGGCGCGATAGATCACCTCGCCATCGCACATTGTGAGCACCACATCGGCCCCGTCGCCCGCATAGACCAGGTTGTAAACCGGATCGGGCGCCGGGCACCACGACGGGCCCGTAATGTCCAGCACGCACAGGTCAGCACGGGCGCCTTCCGCCACCACACCGCAATCCTCGCGGCCCTGAGAAAGCGCGCCGGTGCGCGTCGCCGCCGCCAGCGCCTGCTGGGGCGTGACCGCCGTCGGATCAAGCGTCGCGCCCTTGTAGATAAGCGCCTGCAAGTACATGTCGTGGAACAGGTTGTGGTTGTTGTTCGACGCCATGCCATCGGAGCCCAGGCACACGGGAATGCCGCGGCGCAGCATCTCGGGAATGGGCGCGAAACCGCTGCCGAGCTTCATGTTGGAAGCCGGGTTGTTGGCGACGAACACGCCATGAGCTTGCAGAATATCCAGATCGGCCTCATCGACCCACACGCAATGGGCCGCCGTCACGGGCACGTCGAACAGCCCCAGGCTGTCGAAGTAGGCCACCGGCGACATTCCGCCATGGCGCTCGCGGCACTCGCGCACTTCCTTCTCGGTCTCAGACAGGTGGATATGCAGGCGTAAGTCGGTGCCGCGCACGATGTCCAGGATGTCGCGGCAGACCGTCTCGGTGGACAGATACTCGGAATGGATGTTGTAATCGATGCGGATGCGCCCGTCGGCCGCCCCGTGCCAGTCGCGCACGAGGGCCTCCATCTGAGCGCAGATGGGGTACTCCGCGTAGGGCTTCTCCTCGAAGGCCACCAGTCCCTCGCACATGTTGGCCTTCATGCCGGCCTCGAGCACCGCACGGGCACGCTCCTCGGTCGCGTAGTACATGTCCGAAAAGCTGACCACGCCGAAGCGCGCCATCTCGGCACAGGCGAGCACCGTGCCCCAATAGCAATCCTCGGCGGTCATTTTGGCCTCGAAGGGGAAGCACTTCTCCTCGAGCCAACGCTGCAGCGGCAAGTTCTCGGCGTAACCGCGCAGAAGCGTCATGGGGGCATGGGCATGGGCGTTGTAGAGCGCGGGCACGAGCAGACGTCCCGTGCCATCGTAAGTCTCGCCGAAGGTGGCAGCTTCATCGGGTGCGGGAGGCACCGAGCCAATATAGGCGATACGGCCGTCGCGCACTCCTACCCATTGGTGGTGCTTGATAGCAAAGTCGGCGTCGAGAAGATCGATATCGCAGAAGAGCATGGAAGGCCTTTCGAAGAGAGTGGAACGTGGCTCTAGGGAAGAAGCATAACGCATTTCGCGGACGAGAACGGTTTTCGCGGCGGCTCCTCCACAAATGGACACGGCGCCTTTGGCTGCTTTCGAATGCCGCCGGCAGAGAGCGAACCCTTCGTCGGCAAAGCTCGCTGCTGGCTGCGCGGCCGAGAGTGCGTCCTCGGGGGAATTCCCTCTTGAGGCATCATGCGCTGCCACGAAAAAGGACCCGTGCCTGAGCGCGGGTCCTTGGGAAACGCCTGGGTTGTCGAGAGCAGCTTACTGCTGGGTACCCTCGGCGCCCTCGGCGGCCTGATCGGCAGCGGCCTGGTCGGCAGCAGCGTCAGCACCGGCCTGGTCGGCAGCCGTCTGGTCAGCAGCGGCCTCATCGGCGGCCTGATCGGCAGCAGCAGCGTCGCCGGCCTCATCGGCGGCAGCGGCATCAGCGCCAGCCTCGCCAGCAGCGGCCTCGTCGGCGGCCGCATCGGCAGCGGCGGCGTCGGCAGCGGCCTGATCCTCGGCGGACATGGTCTCGTCGGAAGGCTGCTCAGTGCCCTCGGTGGCGGCAGCGTCGCCCTCGGCGTTCTGGGCAGCAGCCTCCTCGTAGGGAGCAAGGTCGATGTCGTAGGGCAGGCCCTCGGGCATCGGGTTAACGGTGATCTCGGCGTTGTTGCGATACTCCTCGAACCAGGTGGAGAAGTTCTGGGAGGCGTTGCTCTGCTCCATGTAGGTCAGATACTCCTGGAACTCGGTCGGCAGCTGGTCAACCGACGTGATACCGCCCTCGGGAACCTCGTAGACATCGGTCACCTTGATGATGTGGTAACCGTACTCGCTCTTCACGGGAGCAGCAACGATCTGATCCTTCTCAAGGCCGGCCAGAGCGTCCTGGTACTCGGTGACGAAGGTGCTCAGCGCGTCCCAGCCCACATCGCCGCCGTTAGCAGCGGAGCCGGTGTCGGTGGAATACTGGGAGGCGGCATCCTCGAAGGAGATCTCGCCGGCGTTGATCTGATCGAGCAGCTCCTGGGCGCGGGCGGCCAGAGCGGCGTCGTCCTCGCCTTCCTCGGCGGTCAGCAGGATGTGGCTCGAGCGCTTAGCGCCGTTGAACTGCTCGCTCATGGCCTGGGCCTGGGCGAGCGTAGCGTCGTCGCCCTCAGCCTCGGTATCCTGGGCAGCCACGGCCTCGGCGAGCTTCGTCTGAAGCAGATTCGGGCGAATGACGTCCTCGATGTAGGACTCCTCGGTCATGCTGGACGCCTCGAGAGCCTCCTGGAAGGCCTCATCGGACTCGAACATCGCCTTGGTCTCATCCAGGGCAGCGTCGATGTCGGCCTGCTCGACCGTCACGTTGTACTCTTTGGCAGCCTGGTCGTAGAGATCCTGGTTGACGTAGTAGTCAATGACCTCTTCGCGCACGGACTCGGGGGTGTAGCCGTTGGCGACCATCCACTCGCCCCACGCCTCATCGGACTCCAGCGAGCTGGAGGTGCGGAAGTTGGCGATGTAGTCGGTGACCGTCTGCTCCATAATTTCCTGGCCGTTGACCGTGGCAGCCACTGCGCCGCCGCCGGCGCCATTACCGCCGCAGCCCACGAGACCGGCGCCGAGAGCGACGCAGAGCGAAACCGCTCCCACGCTCTTCAGAGCAGAGCTCTTGAACGAGGCAAATTTCATGTGTCCTCAACCTTTCATGACATTGCGTCAGCCCTATTGCCGGCGCAGGCTCATCGAGCGCGCTCCCACTCCCTCCGCGGGACTCCCGCCCTTCCTTCATGAGCGCTAACTGAATGTTGCAACCCTAGCGTAACGTTCTTTAACGTTTCGTAAGGTCAGGGAGCTATTATTTCAATGCGCGCGCACCGTATAAAGCGAATTACTTAGTCCACACACGGTGTCAACAATAATCGCACATACCTGTAAAGTTCCTGAAAGGATTCCTTAAAACCTGAGGTGAAGGGTCATTTTCCAGGTGCCTGCCGGAACCGCAGTATCAACAAAAAAACGACCGCCCGAAGGCGGTCGTAGAACATGTGGTGGAGCCTAGGGGGATCGAACCCCTGACCTCATGGCTGCCAGCCATGCGCTCTCCCAGCTGAGCTAAGGCCCCGAAAAAGTGCGAGGACTATATTAACACAACGGACGCGACGCGCAAGAACTTTTTTCAGGAATTTTGGAAATTCCCGCTAGCGGCGCTCGCGTCCCTCGCAGCTCCGGCTTTACTCGGCCTCAGATGCGGCGACGATCTGGTCGATGATGCCGTCCAGGGCGCCTTCCACCTCGTAGGCCTCTACCTTGCCTTCGTCCACCAGACGGGCGAAGGTCGGATCCATCGGCAGCGTGGCCACCGCAGGGATGTCGTACTTCTCGGCCACGGCCGCGCCCTGGGGCTCGCCGAAGATGTGGTGCTCCTTGCCGCACTCGTCGCACTTGAAGTAGGCCATGTTCTCCACGAGGCCCACCACCGGCACCTCCAGCGACTTCGCCAAGTTCACGGCCTTACCAACGATCATGGCCACAAGCTCCTGGGGAGCCGACACGGTGACGATGCCGTCCACGGGCAACGACTGGAAGACCGTCAGGAACACGTCGGAAGTTCCCGGAGGCATGTCGACGAACATGTAGTCCACATCGCCCCAGTTCACCTCCTGCCAGAACTGCTTGATGGCGCCGGTGACGACCGGGCCGCGCCAGGCCACGGGCATGTCGCCCTCGGGGAGCATCAGGTTCACGGACATAACCTCGATGCCGCTGGCGGACTTCGCCGGATTAATGCCGTCGGCGTCGGCCGTAAGCCGGCTGTCCACGCCAAAGGACTTCGGAATGGACGGGCCGGTGATGTCGGCATCCAGAATGGCCACTTTGTGACCGCGCTTGTTCATCTCGGAGGCGAGCAGGCTGGTGACGAGGGACTTGCCCACGCCGCCCTTGCCGGACACGACGCCGATCACATGCTTGACGTTGGTGCGCTTGTTGGGCGCAAGGGTGCTGGGGCCAGCCTCGGCGGTGCGATCGCCGCAGCCGGAGACGCCGCAGCTGGAGCACTCGTGGGAACATTCTTCTGCCATGATTCCTTCTTTCTCTTCTCGAGTGGCCGCGCACTTCGCGACCAGGGTAGTTCGCAGGGCATCATAGCACAAACCCCGAGGCATCCTTTCGACACCTCGGGGTTCTTGAACGTCGTAAGAACAAAAGACAGACCGCTTCGGAAAACACGCGCCGGCGCTTAGAAATCCTCGGGCATGTCCTTGCCATCGCCGGATGCGTAGAAGGTGGCCTCGGCAGCCAAATCGCGGATCGATTTTCCCTCGTGGAACGGCAGATCCAGGAACTCGGCGATGGTGGGCACGAGCGGGCTGCAATCGACGTAGTGACCCTTCTCGTTGAACTGGTTGGTATCCTGCGCGCGCCAGTACTGGTCGTTCACGTCGGTCAGGTAGTACAGCCCGTCGGCCACTTCCATATAAGCCGAGTGATTCGTGTGCAGGTAGGTGGGCAGCTCGTCGATGGTGATCTCGAGGGCTTCAACGTCCTTCTTCCCCATTAAGGCTCCTTTGCTCCGATGAGGGTGGGTCACTGCTGGTTCTATGATAGCGCGATCGGCGGCCTGTGGGCGTATCTACGCGAATTAGTCATCGAAGAAGGTCGAGGCAACGCGAGTGGAAGCGGCGGCGTCCTTTGCATAGAAGTCGGCGCCGATCTGCTCGGCGAACTCCTGCGTGATGACCGCGCCGCCCACCATGACCGCCACACCAGGAAGCTGCTCGTGAACGAGAGCGATCGTGCGCTCCATGGCGCCGACCGTGGTGGTCATGAGCGCCGAAAGCCCGATGAGACGCGCGCCGGTGTCGCGGGCGGCAGCCACGATGGCCTCGGGGGCGACATCGCGGCCCAGATCGATGACCGTGAAGCCGTAGTTTTCCAGAAGCATCTTCACGATGTTCTTGCCGATGTCGTGGATGTCGCCCTGCACCGTGGCCACGATAATGGCGCGGTCGCTTTCGGCGGGGACGTGCGCGTCGCCTTCCGTAGGGGCGGGGCTTGCGCAGCCCTTGCGAGGGGTGACTGCACTCGAGCCCGAGGGGCGACCAAGGTCGCCCCCTACGGGGGTGGCTTCAGCGGCACTTGCGCCGACTGCCCGAGCGCGGTCGCGAATGAGATCGAAGCCGGCTTTCACGGCTTCGGCGGAGGCCATGAGCTGGGGCAGGAAGAACGCGCCCTCGTCGTATTTCTGGCCGACCACGTCGAGGATGGGAACGAAGATATCGTTGATGATGGCCAGGCCGTCGTGGGTCTCCAACAGCCGCTCCGTGGCCGTTGCCACCGGTGCCTTGCGTCCTTCCAGCACGCATTCGGCCAGATGGGCGACGGTGTCCGCCGCATCGGTGAAGGCTTCCGTTATCGGAACGGGACAGCCCTTTGGAACCGAGGGGCGACCGAGGTCGCCCCCTACGGGGGTGGAGCCGGTGGCTGCGACGCCGTTGCGCATCCCCTCCGTAGGGGCGGTGCTTGCGCCGCCCTCCCGAGTGGTAGCCGCGTCCGCAGCCGAGGGGCGACCGAGGTCGCCCCCTACGGGGGTGGATCCGGCGGCAACTTCGTAAGGGTCGCTCGCGTTCGCGTAGGCTTCCAAAAATGCCCGGCAGCCCGTATCCTGGCCGTTCAAGATGCGGAACGTCGCCACGGTGTCGCGGTAGCGGACGTTCAGGGGGTTCAAAATGGGCATGTCGAGGCCGGCCCCGAAGGCGGCAGCGAGGAACGTGCTGTTCACGAGCGGCCGCGCTGGCAGACCGAAGCTGACATTCGACACGCCGAGCACCGTGCGCACGCCGAGACGTTCCTTCACCAAGGTCACTGCACGCAGAATCTCACGCACCTCATCCTGGTTGGTGGCGGCGGCCATGACGAGGCAGTCGATGGCCACGTCCTCGCGCGGGATGCCGTGAGCCTCGGCGGCAGCCACAATGCGCTCGGCGATGGCCAGGCGCTCTTCGGCCGTGGGAGGGATACCGTTTTCGTCCAGCGTGAGGCCGACCACCGTGCAACCGTAGCGCGCCACCACGGGCAGCACGGTGGCGAGGTTGTCGGCCTTGCCGTTCACGGAGTTCACCATGGGGCGGCCCGCATAGGCGCGAGCCGCGGCTTCGATGGCGGCCGGATCCGATGAGTCCAGCTGCAGCGGCAGAGGCACGGTGGCCTGCAACGCGCGCGTGACCTGCGACAAGAGCGCCGGCTCGTCAAGACCCGGCACGCCCACGTTCACATCGAGGATATCGGCGCCGGCGCGCTGCTGGGCGGCCGCCTCGGCCACCAGGTAGTCCACATCACCCGCTTGCAGAGCCGCTTTCAGCTTCTTCTTCCCCGTCGGGTTGATGCGCTCGCCGATGACGGCGATGCGCGCCTCGCCCTCGGGCAGCGACACCATCTGCTGCGCCGAGGTCACCGCGAAGGCAGGACAATAACGCAGGTTGGGGACGCTGAACGCCGAGAGGCCCTTCGGCTCGCTTTGCTCCCCCCAAGCAACACGGGAAGAAGCGGAGCCCGCGGAAACAGCTGTCGCAGAGGAGGCCACAGAAGTGTGTGCTGGAACGGAGACGGATGCAACCGCGGGGAGCGGCCGCACATCGATGAGCGCGCGCAGAGCAGCAATATGGTCGGGCGTCGTGCCGCAGCAGCCGCCTACGACCGTGGCACCGGCATCCATGATCGCTTCCATGGCCTGGGCAAATTCGTTAGGGCCCACGTCGAAGACGGTCTCGCCATCCTGAATGCGGGGCAAGCCCGCGTTGGGTTGCGCCATGACGAGGGCGCGGTCGTGCGGCGCGAGCTCCCCCACGAGCGGCGCCAGCTCCGTCGGCCCGAGCGAGCAGTTGAGTCCCACGGCCGAGGCGCCGAGCGCCGACAGCGTCGTGGCGGCGATGGCCGGCGTCGTGCCGAGGAAGGTGCGGCCGTCCTCGCCGAAAGTCATGGTGGCGAACACCGGCAGCGTCGTACTTTCCACCGCAGCGAGCACGGCAGCCTTGGCTTCCAGCAGGTCGGCCATGGTTTCCACGACGATGAGATCGCAGCCGGCCGCCTCGGCGGCGCGGGCCTGTTCGGAAAAGATGTCGAAGGCCTCGTCGAAGGTGAGGGTGCCCAAAGGCTCGAGCAGCGCGCCGGTTGGCCCGATGTCGCCGGCCACCAGCGGCGCTCCGGCCACCCGCGCGTTGGCCGCAGCCGCCGCGTACACCTCAGCCACGGTAGCGCCGGCATTCGCGAGCTTCAAGCGGTTGGTGTTGAACGTGTTGGTGGTGATGCAGTCGGCGCCAGCTTCCACGTATTGGCGCTGAATGGCTACGATGGCCTCGGGGTGCGTGAGGTTCAGCAGATCCGGCACCTCGTGGACGGTATGGAGCCCAGCGGCCTGGACGAGAGTGCCCATGCCGCCATCGAACAGCAGGTAGGCGCGGCCAGCCAGGGCCTCAGCCAGGTGGGCGTCGGTCACGGTGAGCTTACGCGGGGTTGCCATAGCAGGTCCTTCCTTCGGCGCGCAGGGCGCACGTATCGGCGACGGGGCAGGTGGAGCAGCGCATCCCCTCCGTAGGGGCGGTGCTTGCGCCGCCCGCCCGGGCGGAATTCGGATGGGAACGCAGGCCGATAACCGCCGTGATGGATTTGGTTGGAACGAGAAGGTGCGCCGCCGTAGCGTGGATCCCCAGAGCACGGTCGGCGCCACTTGCGACGAGAAAGGCTGGCTGGCAACTCAGCGGCAGGTCGCCATAGCCAGGGCTGAAGCGCGATGTGGCGGCCAGGTTCCGCGCCGTGGCCTCTTCCACGATATGCGCGTTCAGGACATTGGCCGCCTGCTCGACGAGGGATGACGCGCAGGCATCCACGAGCAAGCCGTCCGTCGCGCTGAGGGCGCGCTCGCGACGCAGCAGCATCTCGCTTTGCGCCCCCAGCGTCACCGCCAGCAGCACCACGCGCGTGCAGCCTTCCACATGGCGGGCGATATCGCGGCCCGGCAACAACGCAAGGGCTTCCGACGCGTCCATCTCGCGGTACACCCCGCGCGGGACGAGCTCCTTTTCGCACAAGCAAGCCGCGCGTTCCAGCCTTTCGCGCAGATCCCCCAGCTTCTGGCCGCGATGGCCCAGAAACGCCAGGGCCTCTTCCCTATCGACGCGCGCTTTCAGTTCCACGGCGTCACCATCCTCCAACAACGTCGGAGGCTCTTAGGCACAGCGCCTTCGGCACGGCTCTCGAGATGGCGGAAAAGATAACCACGGTGTTCACCGAAGTCCGGCAGCAGCGACCGCTTCGGCGGCGGCGCAGGCGATATCGGGCTGGTTCATGGCATACACGTGCAGGCCGTTGACGCCGTGGCGACCGAGATCGACCAGCTGGTTGCAGGCGTATTCGATGCCCGCCTGGCGCAGGGCCACCGGATCGTCCTCGTACTTCGCCAAAAGCTTGATGATGGGCGCCGGCAGTGAGCTGCCACAGAGGAACACCATGCGCTGGATCTGCGATTTCCCCAGAAACGGCATGATGCCGCACGAGATGGGGGCCGCAACACCCGCAGATTCGGCCGCCTCGCGGAAGCGATAGAAGTCGTCGTTGTTGAAGAACAGCTGGGTGATGAAGAAGTCGGCGCCGGCATCTTGCTTCGCGCGCAGATGACGGATGTTCTCGCGCGGATCCAGACAGTCGATATGCCCTTCCGGATAAGCCGCCGCGCCCACGCACAAGCCGGCCGCTTTCAGGCGCGGGATGAGCTCGTAGGCATAGCGAAAATCGGCCGGCTCCTGGCCGGGCGCAAGATCGCCGCGCAAAGCGAGCACCGTTTCAACCCCGGCCGCGCGCAGGGCTTCCACTTCCGTCGCCACCAATGATGCCGTGGCGCTCACGCAGGTGAAATGCGCGACAGCGGGTGTAGCCGCCTCGTTCTGAATAAGTTCGGCGATGGCCACCGTCTGGCCGCCGTGCCCGTTGCCGCTGCCGCCGGCCGAGCAGGTCACCGAGATGAAATCGGGAGATGCAGCGCGCAGGCCTTCCACGACCTTGCGGGCCGCGTCCAGCGTGAGCTGACCCTTCGGCGGGAACATCTCCACCGAGAAGGGGATGCGCCGCGCGCGGCTCTCGGACACTTCCGTGCAGGCTGCGCCAGCCTCTTGGGCTACGGCCACGCGCCCCGCGCGGCTTGCGGGCAAACGATCCTCGCGGCAGCTTTCGAAAATGCGGGCGACGGTTTCCATGAACAGCGTGTCTCTTTCCTCGTGCGAATCTCCTGCGCGTCGCGTGAATCGCTCCCGTGCGTCGCGCAAGGCTCCTGCGCGTCGTGCGAATCCTCCGGCATGTCGCGCGCGCCAAATCTTCCACGCGCTATTATAGAGAGGAACCGGCCTTCGCGCCCGAGTCTATCGCTCGCTGGATAGGCAAAAGGGCGATGGAGGGCCATGGCATCTCGCGAAAGGAGCCCCGCGTTGCGCATCGGCATCATCTCGGACACCCACGGCTCGCTGGACCCGCGCGCCTACGCGGCGCTGGCAGATTGCGACCACATCATCCACGCCGGCGACATTTGCGGGCCGGCCATTCTGCGCGAGTTGGAAACCCTGGCCCCCGTGACAGCCGTGCTCGGCAACAACGACTTCGACGAGTACGGCAGCGAGGTAGGACATTTCGCACATCCAGTTTTGGGCGGCGTGCGCTTCCTCGTGGGCCACAAGCCGGGCGACGTGCGCGTGAGCTTCGCCGGCTCGGCGGCACTCGCACCCGGCGACCCCCTGCCCGACGTCATCATTCACGGCCACACCCACGTGCCCGAGCTGAAAACGGGCCCCGACGCGCGGCCCGCGGGCCTCTACCTGTGCCCCGGCGCCGTGTACCGCCCCCGCAGCGATTTCGGCCGCACCATCGCAAAGATGGATGTAGAGGCCGGCCGCATCCTGCACACCTGGGTGAAGAACCTGGACGGGAAAGTGCTGATGGAGGCTTAGGCGATCTCACTCGCTCTCCTTGCGGGCAATCTGTCAAAATTTTTAACAGATTTTTCCATAAGCTGTCAAAATTTTTGACAGCTTAGACGCCGAGGCCCACGGTGAGGTGGCTCATGTAGAAGGTGAAGCGCATGAGGAAGATCGCGACGAAAGCGAGGACGCTGGCGACGACAAGGGGCGCTGGGGATTGGCGAAGTTCGCGCTTGATCGCGGCGCACCAGGCGAAGGCAAGGGCGGAAGCGGCGAGCACGGCAAAGGCCGCGAGGTAGACCGGATAGCCGGCAACGAGGTCAGCGACAGAGACGAGCTCGTTTTCGATGCCCTGCAGCTGGAAGCCGAGAACGGCGTACACCGCTACGTTGGCCGCGCACGCCGCCGTCGCGAGGGTGAGCAGGATGCGCGCACCGCGGCGGCTCGGGAAAACGCGCGCCGCGGTCGGCTGCGCCTTCGACGCCTTCCTGGGCTCGACGTGCGCCTTCGACGCTCCCTCAGGCGCGGCGTACGCTATCGGCAACTCGGCCGTCGAGGCCGCACCAAGCCCGCGACTTGCCAGAGCGAAGCCGGCGAGGGCCAAAAGCGGGCCTCCGAACAGCGCGTTCAATATGAGGCTCGCGGGCACGAGCGGCAGGCTCCACGTTACGATGGTGTCCACATTGTAGGCGAAGGCCACGGACGAGACGAAGGCGACGATGGCGACGTCGATGGCCGCCAGAAGCCCCCGCTGCAGTCCGACGCGCGGGTGCTCGGCGAAGGAGTACAGCCAGTACACGCCCGCCAGCGCCAGGAAGATCACGGCGGCGAACACCTCGGTGGACAGCGGGCTGCGGCCCACGCCCGTGAACACGTAGAGGGCGTTGGCGGGGTTTCCCAAATGCGTGGCCGAGGCGACAAGACCCACCATGGCCACGAGCAGCGGCAGGCACGTGAGCTGGTTGAGCCGCCGGGCAGTATCGCCCGCGGCGCGGCCGGAAAGCACCGGCAGGCTCATAAGCAGGTAGGCCACCGCCCCCGAAGGCGCGAGGGTGGTGAACAGCACGAGGGTGATCTCGCTGAGGGCAACAGAGAAGCCGTCCATGACGAGGGCGTCCTAGCGGTAGAAGCGCGGCACGTCCACGACCAGGCCGCGTTCGCGCTGGATACCGGCGAGCGTGGCGCGGGTCAGGCGCGCGAGCCCCTCGTAGAAGGAATGGGTCGCGGCCTCCTCCAGCGTATCCAGATAGTGCGGCGCCCAAGTAAGCAGATGGTCGCGCAGAAAGTCGTCCACCAGCTCGGGTCGCTCAACGGCCAGGAACGACAACAGGGCCAGCATGAGCCCGATGTGGTCCTCGGGCGTGCGCTCGTCGGTGGTGCGCTCGATGCCGCAGGCGCGCATCCAAGCGCGCAGGGCGAGCGTGGCCTCGCCGAAGATGACGCATTCGTGGTCGGTGTACACCGACCCCCACGGCGGCGCGGGCAGATGCCCCGGCCCCACGAACAGGCGACGGTACTCCCACACCAGCTCCTCGTTATCGGCTCCGGCGACAAGGCCCTCGCGCATGAGCGCCAAATCGGCAGCGGCCTCGACGGCATCGACGAAGGGCCACTCGGCGGCGGCCGCTTCCACGTCCAGCTCGGCCAGAGCGGCGAAGGCATCGGCCGCGTCTCCCGTGCGCGGGTCGTTCAGGAAGAACGGCGCCAAGGTCGCCCCGGCAAAGGCGATGGCATCCAGGGACGCGTCTTGGCTGGTCGTCGTCTCAGTCTGTTCGGTCATGGCGCTTTCCTCTCATTGACGGGGCGCTCTATCGGGCTCGCGAGGCGCGCAAGCACCCGGCAATCCCAGCAGATCCGCGCTCCCTCACACGATTTCGCGAATGTTCAGCACCCGGCCCTCAGCGCGCACGCGATCGGGGTCGGCCTGTGCGGGGGCCGGCGGCGTGAGCACCAGGTTCGGGGAGGTGGCGGTGGCATCGGGCAGCGGCGGCACGTCGGCCACGGCGCCGTACTTCTCGCGCAGCTCGTCGATGGGGCCGAAATCCAACGCGCGCAGAGGGCAGGCCTCCACGCACACCGGCGCGCCGCCCTCGGCCACCCGACGGGTGCAGCCGTCGCACTTCACCGAGCGGCCGGCGTCGCGATCCACCTTCGGCGCGCGATAGGGGCACGACAGCGCGCAGTAGCCGCAGCCGATGCAGCGGGCCGCGTCCACCGACACGAGCCCTCGCTCGTCCTTGTGCATGGCACCGGTGGGGCACACGCGCACGCAGGCGGGATTGCCGCAGTGGTTGCAAGCTACCGACACGTAATAGCAGAAGGTGTCCTGCGTCACCGTGCCGTCGGGCTGGCGCCGCCAGGATCCGCCGCCGTACTCGTACACCTGGCGAAAGGCGATGGACGAGGGCAGATCGTGCAGATCCTTGCAGGCCAGCACGCAGGTCTTGCACCCGGTGCACCGACGCCCGTTGAAGTAGAACCCGTACTGCACGCTTCCCCCTCCCCCCTCCTATTGCCCGTCATTCAGCCTGTCGTAAAACGCTTCGGAGTATTCTACCCTACTCCATCGGGCCCGCGAAAGCCAGCGGGCTCCGGCTATGCAGCCGGAGCCCCGTCCCCGATCCGCTCGTTCCGTCAGGGAGGGCGGACCTTACATGATCTCCAGCTCGTTCATAATCTCGCCGGCGCTGTCGCCCACCGGCTTGGCGCCCGCGGGAGCCGTGATCACCAGGTTCGGCTTAGTCTCGTCGGCTGCCGGCAGGGGCGCGATCTCCGCATCGTCGCCATACGCGGCCCGCAGCTCCTCGATGTCGCCGAAGTCCAGGGCGCGCAGCGGGCAAGCCTCAACGCAGATGGGCTGCTTGCCGGCGGCCACGCGGTCGGCGCACATGTTGCACTTCACCGACTTCATGGCCTCCATGTCCACCTTGGGGGCGCCGTAGGGGCAGCTCTTCGCGCAAGTGCCGCACCCAATGCACTTCTCGGGATCGCTTCTCACCTCGCCGGTGTCCGGATCCTTCTCGATGGCGCCTTGGGGGCAGTTCGCCATGCACAGGGGCATGTCGCAGTGGTTGCAGGCCACCGACACGTGGTAGGTGAAGGTGTCCTGGATCCAGCAGCCCGCACCGTCCTGGCTCCACGTGCCGCCGCCGTACTCGTAAACATTGCGGAAGTTGAGGTCGTTGGGCAGGTTGTTCTTATCCTTGCAGGCCAGCACGCAGGTCTTGCAGCCAGTGCAACGCGTTCCGTCGAAGTGGAAACCGTACTGAGTCATGGTTCATTCCCCTCTCTTTAAGCCTTGGCGATCTGGCCGATGATGGTGTGCTGGCCCGTGGCCTTGGCCACCGGAGTGCAGTGGCGGCTCGTCAGCGTGTTGATGCAGCCGCCCTTGTCCACGCGGTCGCCATCCATGTCGGCATCGTGCCACATGCCCTGCGGAATGGCACCGACGCCGGGCATGATACGGTCGGTCACCTTCGCCTCGATGAGGATTTCGCCATGGTCGTTGAACACGCGGACCATGTCGCCGGTCTCAATATTGCGCTCGGCCGCATCCAGCGGATTGATCCAGACGTTGTGGCGATGGGCATCCTGGATGATCTGGTTGTTGGCGTAGCTGGAATGGGTGTGGGCCTTGGTATGGTAGCCGGTGAACTGCAACGGGTACTCCTCGGTGTTGGAGTCGGGGCCGTCGAAGCCGGGCACGTAAATCGGGATGGGGCAGATGACGTCGCCCTCCTGCAGCTCCCACGTAGCGGCGTACTCGGCCAGCTCGGGGGAGTAGATCTGAATCTTGCCCGTGGCCGTCTCCAGCGGGTTTGCCGCCGGATCCTCGATGAAGGGATCGGTGGCGTTGTCCACCTCGATGTCCTTCTTGTAAATGCCAGCTGCCAGGCCCTCTTCCCAGGTGGGAGCGTCGGGATTCTCGGCGCGGAACTCCTCGTACAGCTCGCGGCACCAGTCCTCGCGGGTCTTGCCGCCATCGGTGTAGGCGTCCTTCACACCCAGGCGGTCGGCCAGATCGGCGCACACCTCGTACACCTCACGGCGCTCGAACTTGGCGGAGGCGGTGGGCTGGCCGAACCAGATGCCCTGGGTGTCGTTGTTCTCGCCCTGGGTGGAAAGCGTCCAGGTCTCCTGCGGGGTGAGGTCGGGCAGGATGATGTCGGCATACTTGGCGGAGTCGGTCATGACCACGTCGTAGCAGACGATGAACTCGCAGAGACTGTCGTCGCGCAGGATATCAGTGGTGAAGTTGATGTCGCCGTTCTGGTTGGCCGGCATGTTGTTGCCGTAGTTGATCATCATCTTGATAGGGGCGGGCAGCGCGTCGGCGCCCTGGATGCCGGCGTTCAGAGCCGTGAGCTTCGTGCCGTCCTTGATGGCCTCGGGCCACAGGTAGTTCGGGAACTTCGCCGTAATGGGGTTGTCGCCCGTGGGCAGCGAGTTCAGACTGAAGCCGCCGTTGCCCTCGCGCAGGCCGGAGTTCGTGGAGGGCAGGCCCACCTGGCCCACGAGCTGAGGCAAAAGCGCGATGGCGCGGGTCGCGGTCTCGCCGTTGGTGCGGCGCTGCGGGCCCCAGCCCTGGCAGATGAAGCAGGGCTTGGCCTCGCCGATCTCATGGGCAAGGTCGATGATGCGCTGCTCGGGAATCTGGGTGATGGCGGCAGCCCACGCCGGAGTCTTCTCCACCATGTCGTAGCCGGTGCCCATGACGTAGGCGTAGTAGGAGCTGTTGGCCGGGGCGCCTTGCGGCAGGGTCTCCTCGTCGTAGCCAACGCAATAGGTGTGCAGGAAGTCGAGGTCGACCATATCGCTCTTGATGAGCTCGTGGGCGATGCCGGCCACGAGCGCCGCGTCGGTGCCGGGGCGAATGGGAATCCACTCCACGTCGCGGTTCGTGGCGATCTCGCTGCGGCGCGGGTCGATGGAGATGACGCGCACGTTCTTCTGCTCCATGGCCACCAACAGGTCGTAGCCGTGGCCGTCGCCGGCCATGCGAGTGTCGCAGGGGGCGTTGCCGAACATCACCACGAGCTCGCCGTCGGCCAGCGTCTTGAAGGAGCGCTTACCCCAGCCGCCGCCGTAGGTGTACAGCTGGGCGCCGAAGGTCAGCGCGCCGTTGGAGTAGTTGCCGTAGCGGGTGACCACGCCGCCGCACAGGTTGAACAGACGGAACCAGGGGTTGTTCATCATCACGTTCTGCTCGACGCCGGAGCACTCCTGGATGAACACGGACTCGTTGCCGTAGGCCTCGGTAATGCGCTTGAACTCGGAGGCGATGGTGTCGAGCGCCTCGTCCCAGCTGATTTGCTCGTACTTGCCCTCGCCGCGCTTGGACCCCTCCACGCGCTTCATGGGGTAGTTCAGACGATCCTCGCCGTTGATCCAGCGACGGATGGAACGGCCGCGCAGGCAGGCGCGGGCCTGGAAGCCGCCAAAGGAGGCGTCGCCGGTGTTGTCGGATTCCACGGAAACGATCTCATCGTCGGCCACATGGCACTGCAGCACGCAGGCGCCGCCGCAATTCACATGGCAGTGCGTCCATACGATCTTCTCGTCGGCGGGCGCAGTCTCGCCGGTGGCGGCCAAGTCGGCACCCTCGGCGTCGCCTTGGCCCTGGGGCGCGCAGCCGAACAGGGACGTGCTGCCCATGGCGGCGGCACCCAGGCCGGCCAGTGCGGATCCCTTCACGAACGTGCGGCGGGACAGAGCCGCCTTCTCGGAGTTCGTCATGGTCCCTCCCTTTCAGTCAGGATCTCTCTTCCCTCGAGCCGGCCCCGCTCCTTTCGGGCAACCGGCCCGCCGGCGGCTCCTCTGCGCCCCCGGCAGGCCGCATCATAGGCCGCGCCGCGTGAATAGCGTGTCACATACTGCGTGTGATTTCTGCGTTTCCCCAGTTCAGATGAAGGTCACTCTATCACCCTTTTCCCGCTTAGCCAAGACGGGAACGCCCTACGCACGGTATACTGAGCACCACGGAACGGAACTGTCGACACGACGAGAGGGAGAGGATGGGCGCCGTGAACCTGCGCACGGTCTTGGGGCTTCTGCGGCCGAACGTGGCCTCGCTGGGCTACGGGCTCTTCCTCGCCATCAACGCGGCCAGCGTGTGGGGCGGCGTGTTCCCGTTTTTGCCGCTGGCCTTCCAGACCACCGATGTGATGCTGTGGTTCTTCGGCGCCGAGTCGCTGGCCTTCACGGCCACCTTCCTCGCGAGCGCCGCGGGCACCTACTTCTTCCCCGCCGAGACGCGCCATTTCATGGTGAAGGCCGTCAGCGTGCCCTATATGGGCGGCTGGTGCCTGCTCATCGGGGCCATGTACCTGCCCGGGGCCGCCGTGGCGCTGGCCGGCGTCGGCGGGGCGCTGCTCGGCGTGGGGTCGGCCGGGTTCTACATGCTGTGGCAGCGGCTGTTCGCCAGCCAGGACGCGCGGGAGGGCATGGGAAACCTCATCGCCGGCACGGCTTGGGCGGCGGTGCTGTACTTCGCGCTGTACCTCATTCCCGTGGCGGTGACGGCCTACCTCATCCCCTGTGTATTCCTGCCCCTGTTCGGGCTGGCCGTGGTGCTGAAGAGCCGCACCATCGATTTAGACCAGCCCATGTTCGAGGATGCCCCGCGCGAGCACCCGCGCACCTACCGCCACGTGCTGTCCACCATCTGGCGCGCGGCCCTGTCGCTGGGAACCCTCGGGTTCTGCACCGGCGTCATGCGCTCCTTGGCCATCGGCGACCCGTCGGTGGGCACCTTCGTGAACGCGCTGTCCATGGGGGCCATGCTCGCGGCCGCCGTGACCCTTCTGGCCGTGTGGGCCGGCAAGAGCCTGCGCATCAACGTGGCCACAAGCTATCGCGTCTTCTTCCCCGTGGTGACCACGGCCTTCCTGCTGCTGCCGCTTCTGGGGGCCGCCTACGCCGAGGCGCTGGCGGCGGGGCTCTACGCGCTGTGGAGCGTGGCCATCATGCTCATGATGATCCAATGCGCCCAGGTGTCGCGCGACGGCGGCATCAACCCGGTGTTCATCTACGGCGTGTTCGGCGGCATCATGTACGCCCTGCACGACGTGGGCTTTCTGGGCGGCTCGGTGCTGGAGGGAATCGCCGGCAGCATCGGGCGCGGCGGCAGCACGACGAGCCTGGTTCTCGTCACGATGGCGGCCCTGTACCTTTTGGGCATCATGTACTTCATCGGCCAAGGAGGGTTCCGCGGGGCGCTCGCCGACGCCTCCGTCAACGAGATCGAGCTTCTGGCCCTCGCGTGCAACGGGCAGGCACGCCTTGGCTCAGACGCTGGCGCCGACACATCCTGCCCCGCCGAGCCCGCGTCGTCGCCGAACGAGCGGGACGTCGGAAAGCCATCTCCCACACCCGCGCTAGAGCCTTCCCCGGTTCCCGCGCCGACGTCTTCCCCCGCGTCCGCCGCCCCTTCCCGCGATGGAACCGCGTTCCGCGACCGATTCTCCAAGCAGATGGCGGCCGTGCGCGAGTTCTACGGCCTTTCGGCCCGCGAGGCGGAAGTGGCCGAGCTCATCGCCCGCGGCAACACCGTGGCCCACATCGCCGAGCTTCTGTTCGTGTCCGAGAACACCGTGCGTACCCATTCCAAGCGCATCTACGTGAAGCTAGACGTCCACAAACGCCAAGAGCTCATCGACCTCGTAGAGCGCTTCGAGCCGGAAGGACGCTAGAGCTGGCCGTCCCTCAGCGCTCCAGCAGCTGCTCCATGGTGCAGCGGAGGGCGCGGGACAGGCGGTAGAGGGCTATGCCCTGGGCCTTGTTGATGTCCTTCTGTCGCTGCTCGTATAGCTGGATGGAGCGGACGCCCACCCCCGATGCCTTTGCTAGTTGCGATTGAGAAAGACCTGCCGCCTCGCGCAGAGTTCGCAAGTTGGTTGCCTTCGCGCGCTCGGTGCGCATCTCGTCGAAGATGGCGACAAACTTGCTTTCAGGTGCCTCGTGCAGCGGCCAATACATGGAGCGAATCTCGTCATAGGTGGCGGTCGCGAAGATGGACCGGTAGGAGCAACCCGTGGTCATCTGGTACTGCGCGAGCGCCCACCCGGCCCAGAAGTCCGGCGTCCGGTCGTAGCGAAGTTCCGGTGCGGGCACCTCGTCGCACGGAAGCAGGGGTAGCATGATGCGCAACAGGTCATAGGACGACTTGCCCGCCACGTATACCGGATTTTGCTTTTCGAACTCCTCAGCCAAGCCCGACGCCATGAACGCCTGAGCCACCTGCTCACCCGTGCAGCCGGCCAGGTTCACCCCAATATCGAAAACGAACGCCAGCACTTCCTGCAGATCATGAGCGTAAGGCGAAGGAGGCAGCTCGACGATGGCATAACGATACTCCCCCACCTCTCAGCCCTCCCTCATCAGGTCGAGCATGTACACGCCGGCGGGATCAAAGGGCTCTTCGTGCAGAATGCGATCGAAATCGCGCCGGGCCCTCTCGTCCCGCCGCATGCGCCTCTCGTGCCACTGGGATGCCGGGGCCGTTTCGGCACCCGCGAACGTGAGGGCTCCGAAAGCGGCCTCGCTCACCGCGACCACCTGGCGGCCCAGGCCGCCGAGCTTCATAGCCCGCTCAAGCTGCGCGAGGCTGATGCGGTTTTCCAGGAAAGCCCGAGCGAACGAGAAGTAGGAGTCGTCGGCCCGGTAGCCGATGATCACATCCGCCTTGCCCAGCTCTGCCGGATAACGAGCCGCCACGTAGGACTTGGCGGCCTCCATGAGGTTCGTCGCCACGTCGAACTGCCGGTTGGCAAAGAGCACGGCCAGCCATTCGATAGTGCCGTAGGGCTCGGCATCCAAGTCGACGATGTTGAGGCCGTCGAGAGCGAGGTCGTAGGCGTTCGCGAACCCGTCCTTCGCCTTCGGGCACGCCCATTCACAGGCCAGCTCGAGCGACTCGGTGCAGTAGAAGCCCAGGCCGTAGTCGTTATAGGGGTTGCCCACCCCGAACAACGGCCTTGGCACCCGGATAGGCGACCCATGGTAAAGGCGCATGGACTCGCTCATAACAACTCCTTCTCTATCACCGAAGTGATAGAGAAGGATATCGAAGAAGAGGGTTATCGTCAACCTAGCGCACCTGGGCAGGCTTGCGGCCCGAGCGCGAGGGACGCCCTACTCCGCTACGCGCTTGCGGTCGGGGTTGAGGAGGGCGCCGGCCAGGGCGGCCACCGCCGACACGCCGCCGGCGACGCGCAGCCAAACGGCCGTGGCCTGGCAGGCCATGTCGGCGCTCTTGCACACGCCGATGGACAGCGGCGTGTCGAAGGTCATGAGCACGATGGCGACCGACAGCAGCACCAGCGCCACCGTCATGGGCCGCTTCGTCACGAGCGCCGCCACCGCCACCGCGGCCAGCACCAGCGCCAGCAGCACGGCGACCTTGGCCGTGTAGGCGCACCGCATGGGCACCATGTTCCCATTGGCTAGCTCGAGGGTTCCCGCGCAGACGGGTGCCCACAGAAGCACCGCCCCACACACCACGGCGGCGCACACCAGCGAGATGATCGGCACGATCAGTTTCACGTTCTTCATTCTGCTCCCTTTCAGACAACGACGGCGAGGCCCTTAGGCGCCGCCAATCCTTCCACGGTCGTGCGCAGCGCCAGCGTCTCCGCGTCAACGGCATGCACCTGACCACCAATGCTGTTTCCCACAAAGAGCGTCTCCCCGTCGGGCGAGAGCACCAGCGTGTCGATGCCCACGCCCAGTGAGAGCCGCCCCGTCTCCGTCCAATCGGCCGCGTCGAAGGCCACGAGCTCGCCGTCGTCCCGGGCGATAGCCCACGCCCGCCGCCCATCGGCGGCAAGCGCCACTCCGGCCACGGAGAGCCCCACGGGCACCTCGAGCACCCGCTTGCCCGTGGCGCGGTCGAGCACGTACAGCGCGCTCACCTGCTGCTCGCCCTCACCGCCCACGCCGGCCAAAATGAGCTGGCCGCCATCGGCCGACACAAGAATCTGCCGCGGACCCACCACGCCGTCGAAGGCATCGAGCTCCTCGCCCGTCGCAAGATCGATACGAGCCACGTCGTAGGTGCCGTAGTTGGCCGCGTACAGCACGTCCCCCTCAGGCGCCAGGGCCAACGCCACCGTGCGGCGCCCGGCCCCCGGCTCAATGGTGCAGCAAGGCGGCGGGTCGGTACGGCCGCTGAACCCCGAGGAGCTCAGATCCATCGTACTCACAAGCGATTGCAGCGCCGCATCGATTGCATGGACGCCGTTGACAAAATAGTCGCCAGCATAGATAAGCCCCCGGGCCTCGTCGCGACACAGCCCGAGAATCTGATGCCCCACGGGAATGGGAGCCGCAGCGGCCGGATTTGCCACCGGGACCGCCGTCACCTCGCCAGTACCGCTGCATCCCACGAAAACGATACCCTGCATAACTAGAACCGAAGCCGGATTGCGGCCGACGGGAATGCGCCCAACTACTTCTCCCGCCCTCGCGTCGACAACTGCAAGAGCGTTCGTCGCGTACTCCGCAACGCACAGCATCCCGGGAGCAATCTCCCCCGAAAATGGCTCGCCGGCATTGATCGGCTCCTTTTGGGGAGTCGGCGACGAACTCTCACGCGGCCCTCCCTCTTCGGCTACATCTCTTGGCGACTCCTCAGTCAGAGCGGCACACCCTGGTGTGCCCAGCAGCCCCATGGCCCCAATACCCGCTAACATCACAAAGCTCCTGCGCGTGATCACAGCGTCACCTCCTCCCGAAGCTTTCCGCCTTCCAAAAGGTATGCCTTGTCGGCCTGGGCAGCATAGGAGCGGTCATGGGTCACCAGAACCACCGACCGCCCCTCGGTGGCACAGAAGCCGCGCAGCAACTCGAAGACGCGCTCCGACCATTCCGCATCCAGGTCATTCGTCGGCTCGTCCGCCAGCAGCACATCGTGATGGGAGAGAAGCGCACGGCCGAGCACCAGTCGGCGCTTCTGACCAGCGGATAGCGCCGAGGGAAGATGCTCGGCCCGCTCGCTGAGGCCCAGCTTCTCCAGCATCTCGAAAATGCGGTCTCGCACCACCTTCTCGCCAGAGGCCCGCAATGCCAGCTCCAAATTCTCATAGGCCGTCAGCGCCTGGAACAAATAGGGCGTTTGAAAAACGAAGCCGATGCCCCGCCGATGAATGTCGTCGATCTGAGCGGCCGTCGCCTGCGTCAAGTCGATCTTCCGATACCGTACACTGCCAGCTTCGGGGCGCAACAGACCGCCCATCACGTTGAGCAGCGTCGATTTCCCTTTGCCAGAGACGCCCGTAACCGCAATCATCGTCGAGGGCGGCACAACCATGCTCAGGCCATCGAGGGGGCGCACCGGGGGACGGGATGAGAATTCCTTTACGACGTCGGAAAGCTCTAACAACGGTTCCATCACAACCCTCCTTTGGCAAGCGTTTCCTGGGGATCCTGGCGCATCAGGGCGATCATGGGCTGAACGAGCGCCACCAAGCTGAGGAGCACCGCGAACAGGAGGGCCGCGCAGACAACCCACCCGTAAGCAGAGGGAGCCAACAGGGCTCCCGGCAAATCAAACGAGGTATGGAGCTGCCCGATAATGGCCGACGACGCCAAGCACGCGCAGGCCGTCGCTGCCGCAGCCGCGGCCATCGTGACAACCCCCACCTCGACCACGAAGCTCAAAGCAACCTTAAGGCGGCCAACTCCCATCGTCCTCAGCAGGCCGAGCTCGCCCATACGACTCGACACGAGCGACGAGAACCGCCCCGCCAACGCCAGAGCCGCCAAAAGCACAATGGCCGCCAGAAACGCAAGGGTCATTGATTCCAACACGACCAGTTGGGATGTTACGCTGGCAATAAGATCGGAGGTGCATACCGCTGCAGCGCCCGGCACCTGTTCGATAATGGCAGCTGCCACAGCCGAGGGCTGCGCTCCCTCTTTCACCTTCACCATAACGCACGAGATAGCATCGAAGGGATCGACGTTAAGCCAGACGCTCTCAAGATACGGACTTTCGGCCGCAATGGTTCGCGCAGCATTCACATCCATGAAGATGGTCTCGTCGACGCTCGATCCCGTTGGCTCAAGGGTGCCCACACAGTGAAACACCGATCCGAGAATGGATGCTTGGCCGCCTTCGATGGGTGGCGCTGCGGCCCCCAAGATAATGCCGTCCGGCGGCAGCGCTCCCCCTTCAAGGGCCCCGCCGACCAGCCAGGGGCCCACGATGAAATCTGTCTCCATGTCAATACCCACCACGCGCGTCACCCCGATCACCGAGCAGCAGCTCTGGTTGACCGTTTGCGTGAAGAATTGGGGCGTTGCCTGTTCCACGCCGGCGGTTTCGGCAACGGTTCGCTCGACGTCGGCCGGCAAGTACACGTTGACCGGCTCGGCGCAAAAGAGCACTTCCGAGGCGTTGCCCGAGGCCCCTGCGGGAAGGACCATGATGTCGGCCCCGAGTCGCTCCCGCGAGAGCCTCAGTCCATTTTCGAGCGATGCCACAACAGCCAGCGAGGTGGCCAGGACAAAAACGGCGATGAAGGCAATGAGGGCGGTCATGAGGGATCCGCCCAAGCGCCGGATGATGTTCTTCCAAGCTAGGGAAAACATTGCTCGTCCTCCTTCCAAAAGGGGGGCGGCACGAAGCGGAGGGGAGGGAGCGCTTCGTGCCGTTCTTGCGCCCTCGCGGACAAGGGCGCCCTCAGGAAAATTACGCCGTATGGTTCTCGGCCACGATGTCGTCAGGCTCTTCGGCCAAGGCCGCATCCACCGTGATGACGAAGTTGGGCTTGGTACCGGAGCTCTCGTCGGACACGATGTCGGCCGCGTGCGCGCCCTGCAGAGACTCCATGTCATCGAGGGCCAGATTTGCACCGGGGCAGGCGGCCACGCACGCAGGCAGCTCACCGCGCTGGCGCCGATCATAGCAGCCGTCGCACTTGAACGTGGTGCTCGACGCCTCGTCGTAGCTGGGCGCACCGTAGGGGCAGGCCGAGATGCAGGTCTTGCAGCCGATGCACACGGAGTGATCTTGAATCACCGTACCGTCTTCCAGCTTGCTGTAGGCCCCTACCGGGCAATTCGCCACACAGGCAGGCTCTTCGCAGTGGTTGCAGGCCATGGAGAGGTAGGCGAAGGCTCGCGGAGCATCCTGGCGAATTGCCGTCACATGCCGCAGCAACACGCCCTTGTCCAACTGCTTCTCGCTCTTGCAGGCGATGGAGCAGGTCTTGCAGCCGTAGCAGTTCTTGTTGTTCATCCAAAATCCGATAGCCATGGCCTTACGCCTCCTTCTTCACATCAACGAGGGTCTGGTTGCAGCAGTGGGTGCCTCCGAGGGTCTTCCACTTGTCGTTGGTCACATGGCTGGACGAGCCGCCCTGCTGTTCCCACCAACCATTCTGCAGCCCCACCACACCGGGCTTGATAAGGTCATTGACGAGGGCAACGCCATGGTGCTCGCCGCGGTCGTTGAACACGACCACCGCATCGCCGTCCTGGATGCCGCGCGCCGCGGCGTCGGCGAGGTTCATGAGGATCACCGGCTTCTGGTCGCAAACCTCATCCATCCACTCGAGGTTGTTGAAGGTGGAATGCACGCTGCGGTAGGTCTTCTGCTGAACGCTGAAGAGCGGGTACTTGCGAGCCAGCTCGTTGTCGTTGCGAGCGTCCTCCTCGGCCCGCGCGTAAGAGGCAATGGGATCGAAGCCCTCCTCCTTCCAGGAGCGTACCCAGAACTCGGCCTTCTCGGAGGGCGTGAGGAACTTGCCGTCCTTGTAGGGAATGTAGTCGGGGCCCACCACGTCGATGGCCTTCTTCTCCTTCAGCTCCTCATAGGTGATACCCGCCGGCTCAATGACGTTGCCGATGAGCGTCTCCATGGGCACATCGAAGGCATCGCCGAAGTCGTAACGGCGAGCGAGCTCAGTGAAGATCTCCAAGTCGCTCTTGGCCTCGCCGGGCGCATCCACCGCCTTCTCCATCAGCTGAATCCAATGGGAGCGGTTCTGGGCCAGCACGCCATCCATCTCGAAGATGCCTGCGCAGGGCAGAACCAAATCGGAGTAGAGGGCGGTAGAGGTCAGGTATTCGTCGACGGTGATGACGAAGGGGATCTTCTCCAGGGCCTTGCGCACCATGTTGGTATTGGGCCACTGGGTCATGGGGCTGCCGGTCATGGACCAGAACACGTTCACCTTGCAGGGATCTTCGTTCAGAATGGACTCGCCGAACTTGAAGCACGGAATTGCGGGCATCTTCTCGAGCAAATTGGGAACGTCGATCGGCGCACCGGTTTTCACCTCGCACACGCCGCCGGCATCCGAATAGCCCTCGCCCTCATGGCCGATCTGCCCGCAGAACGCCGCTAAGTAGGCGCCCACGGCCACGGCATAGGTGCCGTTCTCGGTGCGCATGAATCCGCCCATGTTGTGGACGATCATGGCATGCTCGGCGGTCGCGTACTCGCGGGCGATACGCTGAATGTCAGCTGCGGGCACCCCGCATTCGACCTCGGCAGCCTCGGCCGTCCAGGGGGCGGCGTTGGCGTAGATAAGCTCGAACTCGGTGTTGTACTGCTCGGCCTGGGGCATCCCCTCCAGGGTGAGGGCGGCCGTGATATTGGCGGTATCATGGCGCACCACGTTGCCTGTTGCGGTATCGAGCACCACGAAGGAGGCCGGATCCTCGGGATCTTCCATCACCGGCTCTCCCGTGGCCTTGTCAACCAGACAGGGAGCGCAGGTGTGGGCCAGCAGGAACTCCTCATCATAGAGCTTCTCATCTACGATGGTCTTCAGCATGGCAAGCCCCAAGGCCGCATCGGTGCCGGGCCAGGGAGCGATCCAATCGGTAGCCTTGGCGGCCGACTCGGTGTAAATAGGATCGATCACCACGAGCTTGCCGCCGTTGTCCACCATGTTCTCGAAACGCTGGAAGTAGCCCTGCTTGGTGATGGCGGGATTATTGCCCCAGATGATGCAGTAGGTGCTGTTCTCAATCTGGTTGCGGCAATCCAGGAAGCGCTTGCCGTAAATGTACACGACGGACTCATACACGCCGGCGCAGCAAAGCTTGCCCACCGTCGTGGTGGCACCACCGAGGTGCGCGAAGAAGGCGCTGGCCACTGGGCCGTGCATGGCTCCGAAGTTGCCCGAGCCGGTCGCGTAGCAAATCGACTGGTTGCCATCGGTCGCGATGGCCTCGTCGAACTTCTGCTGAATAAGGTCGAAGGCCTCGTCCCAGGTAATCTCCTTGAACTTGCCCGAACCCTTGTCACCGTCACGCAAAAGCGGCACCGTCAGTCGGTTGGGGTCGTTGCACATAAGGCCGCGGGCGATGCCCCGAGCGCAGGCGGCGCAGTCGTTCAGCTCGGAGGACTCCACTTTCACCAGCTTGCCATCCACCACATAGCCCTTGAGGTTATGATGCTGGCACTCCGGCGGGCACGTAGAGTAGAAGATCTCCGCATTCGCATAGGGATCCTCCCCTGTAACGGGCAGGCTCTCCTCGTTGGCGGGCGCCTCGTCGGTGGCCGCCGGAGCGCATCCGGCCAGGCCCACAGCAGCCGTAGCCGCGGCAGCGCCCACGAAGGCGCGACGGGTGAGCTTGGCGTCAATGGCGCGTTCGCTGTTCTTCGTCATAGAACTCTCCTCCCTCAGATAGGATTTTCTCGCGAGCTGCGGCGAAAAGACGTTTGAACCCCCGCTCTCGGCGGATCTCCTACCGCCTTGCTGTCGCATCGGGCGGCCCTCCTCGGCCGAAACCCTCGCACTCGCTGGCTATTATTCTGCCGTTGACTCAACGTCACTTCAATGGCGGCCAGCGGAACTTTTCATTAAGACTTCGGGGCAAATATTAAAAAAGAATTACCTTCCCCACCGAAGTCTCCTGCATGCAGCTCCATCGGGCATAATATGAAGATTGACGAGGAGGGGACACCATGTCGACCGATCACCCGGGGCGCCCGTTCCGCTATGGCATACGCTTCAAGATCGCCGTTTCCATCGGCGTCATTATGGTTGCGCTCATGGCCGTTGACATTCTATGGAACCTATCGCTTCAAAACGCTCAGGCCGAGAACGAGGCCCGCGAAAAAGCCGAGGTGCTCGCCGCCGAAATGCGCGCGGCGTGGGACTTCGTCGATATGAACCAGGAAGTCATCAACCGTGCCGAGGACGGCACCTTCCGTACGAAGCACCTCGTGTGCGTGGTGGCGGCGAAGTCAATATCCATGCTGTTTACCACAGAAACCGACTACTCCATCCGCTTCACGAACGACACGCCGCGTCAGGCTGCCAACGCGCCGGACGCCTTCGAGCAGGAGGCCCTGGCCGCCTTCAACGCCGACCCCGACCGCAAGGCATTCTGGCGCGTCGTGGACGCCGGCGACGGCACGCGGGTGTTCCGCTATACGGAGCCGTTGTACGTGACCGAGTCGTGCCTAGAATGTCACGGCGACCCCGTCGGCGAGCTGGATCAGTACGGCTACCCCAAGGAGGGCATGCAGGTGGGCCAAGTGGGCGGCGCCATGTCCATCACCGAGCCCATGGGCATTTACGCCGCCGGCATTCAAGATAGCATGATGCAGCAGGCGATCATGGTGCTGTTCATGATGGTAGCGGCCTTCATCGGGCTGTACTTCGTGACAAGCCGGCTGGTGCTGCAGCCCATCGACGAGCTGCGAAGCGCGGCGGGCGCCGTGGGCAAGGGCGACTTCAACTACACCCTCACGGTGCCCGACCCCGGCGAGCGGCCCCGCGACGAGCTGGCGGAGCTCACCGGCGAGTTCGACCGCATGGCCCGCGACCTTGAGGCGCTTTATGCCGATCTGGAGGGCCAGGTGCGTTCCAAGACCGATGACCTCATGGTGCTCAACGACATGCTGAACTACCAGAAGCGCGAGCTGAAGGTAGCACTCGATCGGCTGGGTGATGAGGTGGCCTACAAGAACGAGTTCTTCGCCATCGTCAGCCACGAGCTGCGCACGCCGCTCACCAGCATTTTGGCCTACGCGCGCATCCTGAACGCGGACAACAGCCTAGCGCCCAAGACCCGCGAGGCCGTGGGCGAAATCGAGTCGAATGCCACCCTTTTGCTGAACATGGTGAACAACATCCTCGTCATTTCCAAGCACGCCGCCAAAAAGGACGAGCTTTTGACCGAACCTGTGGATTTCGTCGATTTGGCCCAGTTCGTGCGCAAGGCGCTGGCCCCTATCGCGGAAGGCAAGGACGTGCGGCTCACCTGCACGGTAGCGCCGAATGTGCCCTTGAGCATGGCCGACTGGGAGAAGCTGCGGCGCATTCTGGAGAACCTGGTGAACAATGCTATCAAGTACACCCATCGAGGTGGGTTCGTGCGCCTGACGATTGGGTTCGAGGACGGGAAGGCCGACTCCCGCCGTGAGAGCGAAAAGGCGGACACCAATGCCCCCGATGGCGAAGATGCCGCAGCCGGCTGGATCGTCATGCGCGTCGCCGACGACGGCATGGGCATCGCGCCCGAAGAGTTGAACCAGATCTTCGAGCTGTACAAGCAGGCCGGGCAATCGGCCAACCGCCGCTACCGGGGCACGGGGCTGGGGCTTGCCGTAGTGCGCGACCTCACCGAGCTGCATGGCGGCACCGTGACCGTGGAAAGCCGGGTGAAGGAGGGCAGCACGTTCACCGTGCGCATTCCCTATGTGCCCGTCATTGAGGAAGAGGACGAGGAAGCGTAAAGCCGCAGGGTGACCCGCAGCGCCGAGGACCGAGCCGCTGACAACCGCGAAGGAGGACGACGATGGCGAAGATTCTGCTCGTGGACGATGAGCCGCGCATTGCCCGGGTGGTGCGCGACATGGTGGAAGGCGCCGATTGGCAATTCGCTTACGCTGACAACGGCGCCGACGCGCTGGACGCCATCGCCCGCGAGGCGCCCGACCTCATCATCATGGACGTCATGATGCCGAAGATGGACGGCTTCACCGCCTGCCGCGAACTGCGCGCCCGGGGCGTCACCGTACCGGTCATCTTCCTATCGGCCAAAGGGGACATCGTAGACAAGGGCGTCGGATTCGCGGCCGGGGGCGACGACTACATGGTGAAGCCCTTCGACCCGCGCGAGCTGATGATGCACATCGAGGCCCATCTGCGCCGCGCCGCCATGCGCCCAACCGCTGCTATGCCGTCCACGGGCACCATCACCGTGGGGCGCCTTTCCCTGGACATGGCCCAGCACCGCGCCACCTTGGGCGGCGAGCACGTGCCGCTGACCCCAAAGGAGTTCAAAATCCTGGCGACCTTGGCCGCAAGTCCCGGCACCGTGCTCTCCCGCGAGCAGCTCGTGGAGGCGGCCTGGGGGCCGGAGTTCGTCGGCGAGACCAGCTCCATCACCGTGTTCATCAAGAAGCTGCGGGCCAAGATCGAGGACGATCCCACCGAGCCCCGCATCATAGAAACCGTCTGGGGCATCGGCTACCGCCTCGATCCCGAGGCCTGCGGGTAAGCCCCCTCACCCGCACCCGCTTTTCTAGCCTCAAATTGGCGGTTTTTCCGTAAGAAGCGTCGCTTCGTGACACCATTTCGTTCCAAACAGGCGATTTTGCCCACTTTGTAGCCGCAAATCGACGATCTTGACATAACAACCGTCGATTTGCGGCTACAAACAAAATGCGGTCGCCGAGAGGTTCCCCTACTTCCCCGCGCCGCCGTGGTTGATGGTGGTGGCGAGGGGGTGGCGCTTCAAAAGGAGCATCATCACGAGACAGGCGAGCATGAGCGGCACGAACCAGAGGAACAGCGGCAGTAGCGCGTCGGAATAGCCGGCGGCGATAACCGACTGGGCTAACGCGGGCAGCCCGTCCACAATCTGCGGCGTTAGCGTGGCGAGCGACAGGTTGTCCACATGGGTGAGCTTGCCGGCCACGTCGGCCGTAAGGCGCATGGTGAACAGCGCGCCCACGAGCGCCGTGCCCACCGAGGCGCCGATCTGCCGGAAGAAGTTGTTCGCCGCCGTGGCGGTGCCCACCATGGCATGGGGAAACTCGTTTTGCACCACGAGCACGAGCAACTGCATGCCGAGCCCCATGCCGAAGCCGAGCACGAACAGGTACAGCACTGGCACCCACAACGCCTCGTGCACCTGCATGCGCGACAGCAGAAACAGACCCACCGTGCTCACGACGCACATGGCCACGAGCATCCCCTTGTAGCGCCCGGTCTTCGACGCCACCCAGCCGGTGGCCGTGGAAGTGATGAGGATGCCCACGCTGGTGGCCGTGCACACGAGACCGGCCACTTCGGGCGAGAGGTCGTCCACGATTTGGAAGTAGGTGGGCAAGTAGTTGAGCGCCCCCATGAAGCTGATGTTCAGGAAAAGCCCCGTCACCGAGCACAGCACGAAGTTGCGGTTGCGGAAAAGCCCCATAGGGATGATAGGCTCGGCAGCGCGGCGCTCCAGCAGCACGAAGACCACAGCGGCGGCCACAGCTAGGGCGACAAGGCCCATAAACGGCAGGCTGCCCCAGGGAATGAGCGTGCCGCCCCAAGCCATGGCGAGCACGAGCGAGGTCACAGCCACGGTCATGGCCATCATGCCAGGCCAATCGATGGGGTGCTTTCCGAGGGCGCGGGCGTCGCGGGGCAGCGTGAGTCCGAGTACCACCACGGCAAGCAGGGCCACGGGCACGGTGAACCAGAAGATCCAGCGCCAGCCCGTCACCTGGACGAACCAGCCGCCGAGCAGCGGCCCCAGCACATTCGACACGGCGAACACGGCGCCGATGACGCCCATGTAGGTGCCGAGCTTGCGCGGCGGCACCACGTCGGAGAGCGTCGCCTGGGACAAGATGATGAGGCCGCCGCCCCCGAGGCCGGAGATGAGGCGGCCACTGATGAGCATCTCCATGTTCACGGCCAGGCCGCACACCACCTTGCCCGCCGCATACAGCGTGAGCGCCGCCATGAGCAGACGCTTGCGGCCGATAAGATCGCCCAGCTTGCCGTAGATGGGCATGACCAACGTCGACGACAGGATGTAGGCGGTGGAGACCCACTGCATGATCTCCACACCGTTCAAGTCACCCACGATGGTGGGCAGCGCCGTGGAGGCGATGGTCTCGGAAAGCGAGCTGATGAACATGGCGAGCAGAAGTCCGAAGAACACGAGCGCCAATGCCCGGCCGTGCAGGGCGTGATCGACAGGAGGCGTGGAAGGCGCTTTCGCTCTCGAAGCCGTATCTGCTGCGCTCACCGCCATAGATCGCCTCTTTCTAATCAGGGGTTTCTTCCTATTTTAGAAAGACGGCCGCCGCAAGCGCCGCGCAACAACCCCGCCTGCGCCGAACTGTCACACGCCTGTTGCGCGTTGGGGTTTTGTGTTGAGCAATTTTACTCAGCGTATTGAGCAAAATTACTCAATAGACGTGCTACTTCACCCGCACCGAGACCGCGCCCACCGATTTGCCAGAGAAGGCAAGGCCCCATCGCAGGGCGCCGGCCGGGCCGGGGGCGGCATCGTAGGAGCGGGAGGCGATCTGGGCGAGCGCCTCCTCGGCGAGCTTGTCGAGGGTCTCAGGCGAGGCGTCCGCACCGCCCGCGAACTTCAACTCCACCGTTATGAGCGGGTCGCGGACCGGGTCATTGGGGACGAGTTGCACGTCGAAGCGACCGCGACCGCGCTCGCGGTTGCACAGGGGGTTGCCGTAGCCGCGCACCCCGAACAGAAGACCGGCGACGAGCATGTGGTAGCTGTTCTCGGAAGCGAGGTCGTAGCAGCTCGCGGAGGTCAGCAGGATTTCCTTCAACTCCCCCGCCATTGCCCCGGCATCCCCTTCCACGAGAGCTCGATGCAGGTCGGCGAGGCGGTCGAGACCGCCGGCAACCGTACGGAAGCGGTCGACGATCTCGGCGCGATAGAGCTGAGCGACCTCCCGGTTGGGTATGCGGAGACGGCGAAGCTCTTCCACATTGTTGGGCAGCTCGGTGTCGTTGGTGGTGACGTAACCGGACAGGTAGAGCATCGACCACAGGGCGCCCGAGCGCACCCCCACGTCGGGAAACACGACCCGAGTGTCGAGAGGAGCCTCAATCGTCCCGTCGGGCTCCATCAGCCGGCAGAGACGTCCCATGACGGCATCATCCGCACCGCGCACCATATCGCCGAGCACGCCGTTGGAAGAAGTGTTGCCCCAGTAGACATCGGCGACACAGCCCGCATCGAAGTAGTTCAGGGCGCTCCAGGGGTTGTAGACGTCGACGTTACCGAAGCGGTAGCCGTCGTACCACTCCCGCGCCGTGGCCACACCCTCCGGCATCCCGAGATAGTCGGCCAGCGCCTCCACCTCGGCCTGGGTGAAGCCGAATCGCTCGTCGGAGGCGACGTTCAGCGGCGTATCAACCTTCAGGTTGTTCAAGTCGGAGAAGATGGACTCCTTGGAGATGCGCTGCACGCCGGTCATGGCGGCGAAGGCGAGCGAAGGGTTGTCCTTCAAAGCGCCGGTGAGCCAGCCCTTCAACCAGCTGACGGCCTCGTTATAGAACCCACCGGAATACGCGGTCATCACTGGCGCGTCGTACTCGTCGATGAGCAAGACGACCGGCCGCCCGTAGTGCTTGTGCAGAAGCGTCGTGAGCAGCTTGAGCGTTTGCCCGAAGGCTGAAAAATCGCTCGCTGTCAGCGGCGTTCCGGCGATCTCGGCAAATTGTGCGCGCTCTTCCTCTGAAAGAGCAGGGCTTTCCTTAAGGTACCCATGGCGTAAATACTCCGCCACGATGTTGAACGCGAGAGCGCGCTGGGTTTCCTCCCAGGTCGGTCGCTTGGCGTCATTCAGCGCGAAACGCACCACCGGATAGGCACCCTGATGCTCCCGGAAGCGGCCATCCTCGGCCTCCCAGATGGCGAGGCCCCGAAACAGCGGCGCGAAGTCGGCACCCGCGTCCGCTCCCACAGGCACCTCGAAGAAGCGCTGCAGCATGGAGAGGTTCAGCGACTTGCCGAACCGCCGGGGACGGCAGAACAGCGTGACCGCCGCCCGCGATTTCAAGATGTCGGCGATGAGCATCGACTTGTCGACGAACACCGAGGTTCGCACGACCGCCTCGAAATTGCTGTTCCCGATGGCCAGCCCCTTCTCACCGCAAAGATCCGACAAGCGCGCCGGGCCCTGCCGGTATATGCCGTTCTCGAACGTGGCCGCCTCGCCCATGCCGCACCGCCTTCCCGCAGAAATCACTTGCCCGCCATTATACGACACGAATTTGGATCGCGAGCCAGCCTTCGTTTTGGTCGTTTCGGTCGTTTTGCGGTCGTTTCGGTCGCTTTGCGGTCGTTTTGCGGTCGTTTCGGTCGCGACTGAAACGGCAGCTCGCACGAACACAGCCGCCGGATATCCCTTTCGCGAACGCTACAGTGCGAGCTCGTACATGGCGACCTGGATGTCGCCGAGTGCCGGGTAGTGGACGGGCCACTCGCCCCGATCGCTGAAACCGCAGGACTCGTAGAGGCCGCGGCCGCGCACGTTGTGGGGGAAGGTGTCGAGGCGTAGAGCCACCAGACCCTGGGCACGGGCGATGTCGGCGGCACCCTTCACGAGCTGGCGACCGAAGCCCCGGCCGTGGAAGGCCGGCAGCGTGGCTACCACGTGAAGAACGCCTACCCGTTCGGGCGGTGCGTCCACGGCCCACGGAACCGCATGGTAGCCGGGAGCGCCTTCATGGTTCACCACCATGGCACAGGCGATGACTGGCGCAGGTTCGGCGTCCTCAGAAGTCGCATCAGTCGCATCAGTCGCTTCAACTACCTCGACGGTCTCGATCACTTCAGCATCGTGATCCGCGCCTGTGATCTTTTCTGCAACCCCTTCCGCGGGCAGCAACCCCACGATCACCTGGCCCGCCTCCAGCGACTCGCGCAAGAACGTCGGCGAAGGATGCACGCCATGCTGCCATTGCACGTCGAAATCGGTGCCCTGCATCTCGTCGATCATCGTCGTGTAGAACGCGAGCACCGCATCGAACTCATTGGGCCGCGCCACGCGCACTTCCAACATCGCCGCTCCCTTCTTCATCGGATTCGAGTGAAGATAGTATAGCGTTACGATGCCACCTACAGTCCGAGCAACGGGCGGTACAGGTGCTCGTCGGTTTCGGAGAAGACGTTGAACACCACCGTCATCGGTATGTCGGGATGCTCGTTAAGCCAGCGGCGCACCGAGGCGACGGCGATGGAGGCCGCTTCTTTTTGCGGGAAGCCGAACACGCCGGTGGAGATGCAGCAGAATGCGATGCTGGAAAGCCCCGCCGCGGCCGCCGCATCCAAACAGGCCCGGTAGCACTCGGCCAGCTGGCGGCGGTGCGTATCGGTGGGGCGCCCATCGGCGATGGGCCCGACGGTGTGGATGACGTAGCGCGCGGGCAGGTTGAAGGCGTCGGTCACTTTGGCTTGGGCCGTGGGCTCCGGGTGTCCCTGAGCCGCCATAGCCTTTGCACAGGCGGCGCGTAGCTGGACGCCGGCGAAGGTGTGGATGGCGTTGTCGATGCAGTAGTGCAAGGGCGCCCAGCAGCCGGTCATGCCGGAGTTGGCGGCGTTCACGATGGTGTCCACGGCCAGGGTGGTGATGTCGCCGCGCCACAAGCGCAGGCGCGGATCAGCCGGAGAAGCCGTCGTGTCGGCGAGCGTTGCGATGCCCGCCTCGGCAATGAGCCCCTGCAGCAGCTCATCCTGGGCAGCGAGGAATTCCGCAGGCGCGGGCCAGGGCGGCCGCACGTTCACAAGCGATCGGAAGGCGAGCCACAGCTTTTCGACGGCCGCGCTCGTCAAGCCGTCCCGGACCACCTCGGCCGCCACCGGTGGCAAGGCGCATCCATGCGATTTGTTCTCTTCAATAAGGTATTCCACCAGATATTGCAGCAGCTCGCGCTTGCGCGCTTCGCCGAGAGTCTCGTACTGCACCGCGTTTTTCGCCACGTTCCCAACGTTATGGGATTCGCAATTCATACCCTATTCCTCCCTCGGAGGCCGCCTCGATGTTTCACAAAACAGTAAAGCACGCCTTTGTTGTAATATCAATAGTTACACTTATTTTCTTCAGAAGTAATGATTGATATTACAACATACCTGAGATACCATAGTCCCCATCGGGAGATCCTCGATCCTTCAACTCCCCCGACCCGCAACCGACTCTTCTAAGGATGCGCCATGCAAATCCCCTCGCGCTTCACCATAGCCGTACACACCCTGATGTGCATCGACCACTTTGCCGGGCAGCACAAGGCCACTTCGGAGTTCATCGCCTCAAGCGTGAACGTGAACCCTGTCATCATCCGCCAAGTGCTGCAGAAGCTGAAGGCCGCCGGCCTCGTCACGGTGGAGCGCGGCGCCGGCGGGGCAGCCCTGGCACGTCCGGCCAGCGACATCACCCTGCTCGACGTGCTGCAGGCCATCGAGGGCGTGAAGGGCCCGCTGTTCAACTTCCACGAGAACCCGAACCCCAACTGCCCCATCGGCGCCGCCGTGCGCCCCGTGCTGGAGGGCCGCCTGCAAAAGGCGCAGTCCGCCATGGAGCAAGAGCTCGCCTCCACCTCTCTGGCCGACTTGCTGAAGGATGTGGAGTAGAAGGTGCCAACTGAGCTGAAGCGGCTTAATCCAGCAGCCGCCTCATAAGCTCATCTTTGGAGGAAATGCCCATTTTCGAATAGATATGGTGGATGTGGGAGTCAACCGTTCCCTTTGAGATGTACAGCGTTTCGCGAATATGGGCGCGGCTACGTCCCTGGGACAGCAAAAGAAGCACCTCAAGCTCCCTGGAGGACAAACCGTACTTCTCAGCCGCAACTACACACTGTGCAGCCACCCGATCCTCCACGCCACCTTCCCTATCAGAGGCACGCATGTCACCCGAGGTGCCAGCAACGCCACGCAGCGAGAGGTCGCCCGGGCCGATTTCTTCGCCTTGGGCAACGGCGGGAGAAGAGGCCACCTCAGCGACAGCAACCGCAAAAGACCCCGTCTCATGGCTCCCACCACACGCTTCGCACCATTGCTCACGAGCGACCGAGGCATTTTCCTTACGACGCTGACGAAGAGGCATGCGCGTCTGCATGAGATTTGCCATATTGCCCTGCGCGTCGTAGTCCCTTCCCAATGCAAGCGATGCGGCAAACACAAACGCCACGAGAGCCGCAAGCATGGTACCGCCGGCAGCCTCCGCGCCAAACCAGCCCAGCACTCCGGCCCACAAGCACGAACCCAGAATGCCGCCCATGGAGGCTGCGGCAAACCCGATAGCGATAACACCGACGGCATACCGAGCATTGCGCTTGGCCACATAGATGCAGAACAGCTTGCCCATAACCTCGAAGCCCGTGTTAACAACGGCTAGGCACAAGAACACCAGGGCAGCGCAAGCCGTTGCGGAAAACTGGTAGAGCACCGCGCCGACGGCAAACAGGGGAAGCGCCCACCGATACAACGTCGAAAGCGAGAAGCGCCGCGTCATGCGCAGCGCGAGCCAAACGATAACAAACAGCAGCGCTATGCCAATGGCGAACAAGGCAATCTGCGTCTCAAAATAAATCGCCGCACGAAACAGAAAGGCGTTCCACGCCAGTGACGTGGCGGCGAATACGAACACCAGGTTGGCCAAAGGGAAGACGACGTTCCTGCCCAATGCGAAGCCGCCCTCGTCCCTGCAAGGGCCGTCGCCCAGCAATGCGCTTCTTTCGTTCTGCGCCTCCGCACGGCGCATGCTCATGCGAAAGCAAGCCAGCGAGCCCAAAGGCAAAAGGAGCAGCAGGCACGAGTACAGTGCAACAGCGCGCTGCCCGAGAGAATTAACTCCCGCAGCCAAGATCAGCAGCACAACTAACAGGGGGAACCAACCCAAAAATGCGCACTCAACCGCTTCGGTTTCCGCCCGCACATACAAATAACCCCATGCGATGAAAGATACACCGATGCCGCCGCCCTGCGCGATGTCGGCCAGAAGATGCAAATCCGCAGCATTTGCCAAATCCATCTCTGAGCCGAAATCCATCACGATGCCGAGAATCAACAGCAAGCAACCTAACGACGCCAAGCGCGCCTGAAACTGCCGCGATGCCGCCGAATGGGTCATAGAGGCTACCACAAGGGAAACCAGCAGCGTTGACCCGAGATACGGCAGATCGCCCAAAACCGAACCGCCGGAACCCGCAAGCGCAGCCTGACTCCAAAAGAAGCGCAGAAAGCCCCAGCACCACAGCAGCCCAGATCCGGACATCCAAAAGGAGTAGTAGGGGTTTACGCGAATCGGCACGACGATATCCCATCCTGATTGCATTGGAAAGACGTTCTCGCAGCATAGCTGCCGTCACTCGAAATTGTATCATCAAGGCGGCAGATCACTGTCGCAGCGTATAGATACAACTCCCTCATAATAGCGATTACCTGGCAAAACGCGCAATCAATACTTTGTATTGATTGCTTCGCAGAGGAAAATCGGCCTTTATATCGATGCGCCACGAGCGCCGGGAAACTAACCTGCCACCAGAGTTCGGCGGTAGGGTGCCGCAGCGAGCTCTGGCGGCCTCGAAAGCTTGCGATCATTCACGGAACCAGCAGGCAGGTCGCCGAGAAGACTATTGCGAAAGGGAGGAGCATCATGGAGCTATCTCGCAGGAACTTCTTTCAGGCGGCTGGCATTGTCGGCGCCGCCACCGCAGCTTGGGGCCTGACCGCCTGCAGCCCCACGCCCCTGGGGGACACCAAGGGAAACAACGCCGAAAGCACTGCCGAGGAGACGATCGAGGCCTCTGAAACCAAATCCGCCGATATTGTCGTTGTGGGCGGCGGCATGTCGGGCCTCTGCGCCGCCGTCTCAGCAGCGGGCGAGGGCAAAAGCGTGATCATCCTTGAGCAGGCAGGGTCTCTGGGCGGTAATGGCCTGGGCACTGAAGGCATTTTCGGCTGCGGCTCCACCATGCAGAAGGAACAGGGCATTGACTTCACCTTCGCAGACTGTATCACCGAGGAGATGGAGTTTTTCAATTACCGCATCGACACGCTCGCCTGGAAGGACATGTTCGCGAACTCCTCGTCCAACATCGACTGGCTGGTAGAGCAGGGCGTTCTCATCGACCACGTCGATGATTACCGTGGAATGGGCAACTTCGCCGGATTCCATTGGTGGGGCGGCTTCGTCGAAGATGGCGTGGTCTCTCGCGACGGCGCGCAGAACGGCTACATCACGCCCATGGCAGCCAAGGCCGAAGAGCTCGGCGTCGAGATAGTGTACGAGGCACGCGGCAAGAAGCTGATCGTGAACAATGGCACCGTTGAGGGCATTTACGCAGAGCTCACTGACGGCACCTTCCTCCAGATCGACGCCAAAGCGGTTATTCTTGCCACCGGAGGCTACATGGACAGCGACGAAAAAGTTGCCGAAATGGGCGTAACCGTTGAAGGCATGGTACGCAAGGGGGCTCCCGGCCACAACGGCGATGGCCTGGATATGGCCCTGGCCGCTGGCGGCGTCGACACTCGCTGGAAGCACTGCCTCATGAAGGAGCCCGGAGTTGCCGGCTGGATGTTCGAAACGCCGCTGTGCGCCATGGGCGTTCGCCTGGGCGGTCCCTTCCTGTTCGTTAACCAGGATGCCGAGCGCTTCACCAACGAGAACTGCACGGCAAAGAGCCAGGCGTACATGGGCAATGTGATCGACACTCAGGACATGGTCTTTTGCATCGCCGACCAGAAGATCATGGAGAACTTCGACGCTAACGTAACCCCTGGTTTTCTGGCAAATGCCGAGGAGGCAGCAGCCGACACGGTCGCACAAGCGTGGAAAGCCGATTCTCTGAACGATCTGGCCGAGGCTATGGGCATCGACGCTACCGCCCTGGCAGAAACTGTGAGCACCTACAACGCCTATTGTAGCAACGGCAAAGATGACGATTTCGCCAAGGATGCCAGCACGCTGGTCGCCGTCGAGGAAGGGCCCTTCTGGGGATTCCAGATGGCCGAGAACTACTTCGCTACCTTAGGCGGCATCGCCAACAACCGCAAGTTCGAAGTCGTGGATGCCAACTCCGCGCCCATCCCCGGCCTGTACGTCTGCGGCGCCGACGGCTGTCAGCTGTACCGCGAGACCTACACCGTTTTGCTGCCCGCATCCTGCATGGCCAATAACATCAACTCCGGCCGCTTTGCCGGCCTGAATGCCGCCGAATACGTCGGGGCCTAGGGAATCGGCACCTTCAACTTTTCCGAGAATCCATAAAGAGCCGTTGCTCTAGCCCTCCCCGTTACCTGGTGCGCAAGTCACACGAGTCTTTCGCACCAGGTAGCCCCTCCGCCCTCCCCAAGCGGCCGCCAGCCCCTCCCCTGGCGGTCGCTCTTCGTTTTCGTCGTCGCACATCCTCGCCCTCAGCAGACAATGATCGTTTGCCGACAAGCGCTTCGAACGCCTCTGCTGCCTCACCCACCCTTTCCAAACGCCATGCGCGTAAGCTTGATGATTCCGCTTTGCCCTCTATTGGAAATCTCGTCGCTATTCAAACACTATTTCCGGAAAAAATGTTATGCGAGCAACATAATTTCCACTCTAGAGGATCTATACAGCAAAAATCGCCAGTTTTTTGAACGTCTGGAAGACAAATCCCCAAGTCAAAAAAAGCGCTGGTCAACAAAGAACGTCGGCGCCCGCCAAGTCTAGCGAGCCCCGACACAGCGAGGGGACACGAGGGCAGGTTAGGCGTTCAGGTAGGCCTTGGCGTTCCGGACGCTGTTGCGGCCGGAGTAGACGGCGTAGCCCTGGGCGCCGCCACCGATGCCCAGGCAGTAGGAGAAAGCGAGTTCGCCATCCAGCAATAGTGAAGAACAGCAGAGGCCCCGCCTACTGAACTGCAGCCGGCGGGGCCTTGCGTCCTTATGGCAGGCGCCCGCCCTAAGGGAGGGGGTAAGGCGGGCGCTGTCCAGCGGAATACGCTACTTGCCGAGGTACTCCTTGGCGTCTTTCACGGCCAGACGGCCCGAGTTCACGGCCCAGCCGGCCTGGGAGCCGGGGGCGAACTTCACATCGTAAGAGTCGCCGTACAAACCGCCCGCATCGGAGCCGCCGGCGTACAGACCGGGAATGACCTGGCCCTCCTCGTCGAGCACCTGGGTCTTCTCGTTCACCTTGATGCCGCCGCAGGTGGTGTAGTAGCCGTCGCCCACCTCGCACAGCCAGTAGGGACCGGCGTCCACGGCGTGCATGTACTTGGCGCGCTTGCCGAACTCCTCGTCGGCCGAGGTGTCCTCATCGTCGAGACCCGCCGCGGCAGCGCAGGCGGCGTTGTAGGCGTCCACCGTGGCCTGCACCGCGGCAGCATCCAAACCGACCTCGGCACACAAGGCAGCCAAGTCGTCACCCACATGGCAGCCCTCGGCGTTCATGAGATCCTCGCGGGCCTTCGCCAGCGGTGTGCCCGGCGTGCCGAAGGAGAACACCTGGCCGTCGGGGCCTTGGGCCTCCCAACGCTTCATATCGGTCTCGGTAAACAGAGCGAAGGTGCGATCCTGGTTGCGCACGGCAATACCAGCGCCGGCGAAGTCATCGATCCACAGGTCTTCCTTGCAGAAGCGCTCGCCGTTCTGGTTCAGCCACAGGGTGGGCTGCACGCCAGCGGAGTAGGCGTCGGTGGTCCAGGTGGCGGTAACGGCGCCCAGGGTCACCGGGCCGCACCACATGACGGTGCCGAGCCCCTCAGCCATGGCGGCGCCGGCAGCCTTGGCCATCTTGATGCCGTCGCCGTCGCGGCACTCCATGCCGAGCGCCTGGATGTTCACATTCTTCGTCTCGGACACACCGTAGAGGAACTCGTGGTTGTTGGCGTAGCCGCCGGTGCCGATGATGACGACCGGAGCCTCCACTTTGATGACGTTGCCCTTGTCGTCCTCGGCCAGAAGGCCGGCCACCTTGCCGTTCTCCATGATGAGTTGGCGCCCGAAGGTGTTGAAGCACGCCTCGGTGCCCAAACGCTCGGCCTCGGCGCCGAAGCACTGCATGAAGTGGCCACCGGGGCTGGCGTCGTTGCCCTTGTCGTACACGTGCCAGATCTTCGGGCCCGCGCCGATGGCGATGACGTCGGCGAAGACGATGCCGTGGCCCTCAAGCCAGTCAATAGTCTCCTTCATCTGGCCGAAGTAAGCCTCGTACAGCTTGTGGGACGGAATCCAATGATGGTAGTTCAAGCAGGTGTTCAGGGCGTTCTTCACGCCATAGGGCGCCGTAGGGTTGTAGGCGCCGGCGAACACCGGGCAGTTCTCGCCGGAGGTGTATTTGGTCTCCAGGCCGGTCATGCCTTCGGTGCCGATGAAGCTTCCGCCGTAGCCGCCCAAGCGCTCGATGACGACGGCCTTAAGCCCCATGTCGGCAGCCTGGATAGCGGCGGCCGTGCCCGTGCCGCCCGCGCCGACGATGCAGATGTCGGCCTGGATGGTCTCGGTCGGCTCGCCGAGCTCCGCGATCTTCCAGATGTCGGCTTCGGCCGTGGTGGCAGTCGCGCCCTCGGCATCGGCGCCCGTGGTGGCCAGGTCGTTCTCGGCGGCAGCCGGTTTCTCGGCAACCGGGGCCTGAGGCGCGCAGCCAGCCAGGCCCGCGCCGGCCAAGCCCGCGGCTACCAAACCTGCGCCCGTCAGAAACGAACGGCGGCTAAGATTGTTCTGCTCGATCATGTCATACCCTCCTGCGTCTTCCATGATTTTCCTCGCAGTCCCTTTTGCTGCGATGGCTCGGCATTATCGGCAATCCGAAGACGCTTGAGAAGACTTCTCGCTGTAGCTGATTGTTTGCCTCTTGAAACTATATGTTTCGCTAAATTCCCTGTTCGAGGTTTAGAATGATTCTGGAAGGCGAGGGTACTTTAGGGGAGGGCCCATGTTCGAAGACCGTATCGATTATTTCGTCCTGGCATATGAATCGCCGAACTTCAGCGCAGCGGCGGCGCGTATACCCATGTCTCCTCAGGGGTTTTCCAAGGCCATTCGCAACCTTGAGAAAGAGCTAGGCGTCGTGCTCTTCGCAACCGATGCAGCCGGCCAGCGCACGCCCACGCCCTACGCCGATCGGCTCTACGATTACGCGACGAGCATTCGCCGCGAGCGCGCGGCCCTCATGCGCAGCTTCGATGAGCTTTCGAATAAGGGCGCCTTCAATTTCGAAGTCCCGACGTCACTGGGCATTGTCGGCCTCATCGGCGACCACCTCAAGGAGGCGTTTCGCGAGCGCTGCCCCGAGGTGCAGCTCACACTCATCGAAATGCCCGATGACGACTGCGAGAGCTTCATTAGGCAGGGTCGCTATCACTGCGGCCTGCTCGTCTCCCCCGCACGCGGCGATCTCGTCTTCCACGAGGTGTACGCAACACATCTGTGCCTTTGAGTTCGCGGCGACAACCCTCTTTTCGCCAAGGATCGCCTCACCTTCGCGGATCTTTTCGGCCAGACGCTTGCCATGCCGGGACACGGCTTCAAATGCTATCAACAGCTTATTGCGCGCATGGACGACGAGGGGCTCGAGCCGCCGGCCATCATCGAGCGCAGCGAACTCATGTGGATCTACGAAGAGGTGGCCCGCGGGCGGGCGCTCGGGTTCTCCCTGCCCTATATGAGCGGCCTGGCTGCTTTCTCCTGCCACGACAACATCCGCCCCATCGCGCTGGAGGGCTCCCGCTGGGGCTTCGGCGTTGTTCACGACAAGGCACCGGCGGAATCGTCCTACGAGGCTATCTTCGAGCAGTGCGTCGCCGACTGCGCTCAACGGCTCACGATGTAGCAACAAAGCGACGGCCCCACTCTCCCAGACCGCGCGAGCCCTCCCCGTGCGGCCTTCTCGTTAGGCTACCCCAGTTGTTCCGTATCCCCTCCTTGACAACTTTTGCATCTTTTGCAATTTTTGCAACTTTTGCAACTTTTGCCAAACCTGAGAAGCGCCCGTCGCCATTGGCGACTGCCCTTTCTACCCCAGCACCTGGGGCATCAGCTTGGCGATATCGCCCTCCAGGGAGATGCCTGCGGCGATAGACGGATCAACGAAAGCGTCATCGTAGTTCATGCGGATAAGCGGACTTTTCGTGGCGCGGGACAGGCGCTCGAAGGGCATGCGGATCCACACCGGGGTGTTCCAGCCCACGCCCAGCTCCAGCAGCACCGTCGGCTTCTCGGCCACGCCTTCCACGAATTCCCGGTAGCGCTTCTCGGCGGCGTACCACTCGTCGGTCTGCACGAAAGTGTCGTCGCAGCGCAGGTGCATGGCCATGGGACCGCCGCACACCTCGCAGCGAGGCACGAGCGTCGCATCGATGATGCGGGTGCGCCGTCCGCCTTCCGTGTCGACCTCAATGCGAGCGAATTCCGCCGCATCCTCGCGGACGCCGTGGGCACCGGTAGCGCACTGGATGTGGGCGTAGTCGCCCTGGGTCGCGAAGATCCGCTCGGGGGCGAAGCCCGCTTTCTCGAACTGCCCGTCGGCGTTGGTGGTGATGACGAAGTAGTCGCGCTCGCGCGCCCAGTCGTACAGCTCGCGGTACAGGGGCGTCGCCTCCATCCCCAGATTGTTCACGGTGGCGTGGTGCGCCCAATAGGCCCAGCGGTCCTCTTCCGTGGTGAAGGGGTAGAACCCGGCGGAGTACATGTCGGTCATGCCGTAGCGCTTGATGAAGGGTTCGAAGTTGTCCTTGAAGCGCTGGCCGCCGTAGTTGATGCCCGCCGCCGTGGAAAGTCCCGCCCCGGCGCCGATGAGCACCCGATCGGCCTGGGCCAGCGCCTCGCGAGCCTCTTCGATGGCCCGTTCGCGCTCTTCCGGCGACTGGCGTTGACTGCGGTAGCGAAATATTCCCATATCCATCATTCTCTTTCTCGATAACAACTCAAAGGCCGGCGCTACCCGGAGGGGGAAGACAGCGCCGGCCGTGCGGGAAAAGCTTCTGTTGTCGTGCGATTACTTCCCCACGACGGAGATACGCTCGCGCACATGAGCCTCCGGGGAGCCCGTGCGCTCGGCCTCATCAACCATGGCGATGGCGTAATCGGCGTAGCTCAGAGTAGACTCGCCGCGATCATTCACCGTGAACTCCTCGCCGGCCAGCAGGTAATCGCCCGTGCGCGCACCCTCGGCCTGGAAATCGGCCGCGGGCGACACGAATGTCCAGGCGACATCGTCGCGCTGACGCAGCTCATCGAGGGCCTTGCCCTGAGCCTGGGCCAAAGGCTTGAACATCTCCGGGAAATCGGGCGTGTCGCACAGCACCAGGGTATGCTCCGGATTCATGTACAGGCTGCCGGCGCCGCCCACCACGAGCAGGCGCGTATCGGTGCCCGACAGGATGTCGCACAAGTGCTTGAGTGTGGCGGAATGCTGGTCGAGCGTCTCGGGCGTCCAAGCGCCGAAGGCATCCACTACCACGTCGAAATCGGCCAAATCGTCAGCGCTCAGGCTCATGATGTCCTTCAAGATGGCACTGCGGGCCTCGGTGGCGTTCTCGCCGCGCACGACCGCCGTGACGTCGTGACCACGGCGCACCGCCTCCTCAACAATAAGCTTTCCGGCCTTTCCATTAGCGGCAACAACAGCGATCTTCATGGCTCTTTCCTTTCAGGTTTTGTTGTAATGATTTTACTTACAACTTTTGACAACCCGAAGTAAACCACGGCCATGTTGTAATGTCAATACTTACAATCGAACTTTTTTGAACTATTCTGTCTCGGACAAATCCCGTAACGCAAGGTGAGCCTCTCCCTCATTATTCCCTACCGTCGCTCAATCTCTTCAATGACGTCGAGATATTCCTGCTTGCTGTTTACGGAAAGCTTTCGATAGATGCTTTTCAAGTGACTCTTCGCCGTTCCTTCTGAGATATAGAGTTTGTCCTGGATATAGGGCAAGCTACGACCACGGGCCAGCAGCAAAGCAACCTCGCACTCACGAGGGGTGAGCCCGTAGCCCTCGGCAAGCCGCTGCTCTAAATGCTTCCCCGACTGCGGCAAAGGCGTCTCAGGAAGGAGACCCCAAAGTGTCTGGCGATTAACGGAGAGCGCCAGCGCGACAACAAGCACAACGAAGAGCATGACTGTCGACACAACCCCCCACGCCATTTCCCCAAAATGCAGTGCAGAAGTGATCCAACGAACAAAGGGGGAACCAAACAGAATGGCGAAGGCAAACATATTTTGGGTAACACCGTACACGACAATGGGAGACGCCTTCGTGTCCGTGACCACCTTTGCACTGTACGTCCAAACCATGTTGCGAAACGCCCAAAAGGCAGCCCCGAACACCGCATAGGAGACGAACATCGACACGGGAACAACTTGCGGCAGCATGACTCCTACCGCCATTAGCACAAGAGATAGGTTCAGGCAGAGAAAGTCGGTACGACGCTCACGAAAAGCGTTCGCGACAACCGCAACCAAGAGCATCAAAAGAGAACCGAGACCGCCGCCGAGCGTATACCATGTTCCCATGGCCCTCAAATCTGCGGCTTGACCAGGAATGGTGAGAAGGGTATGGAAGACTTCACCGCAACTGGCATAGACGAAAATAGCAACAAGGGGAATTAAGACACTTGGCGCGAACCGAGCCGGAGGTTTGGCCTTGCGGGTCGGCTCAGGTTTTTCACGCCTCTCTCGCATCAGTGAAGTCAGCAAAATGAAGCTAGCACCATACAATAGAACCGTAAAAATGAGAGGGAGCGGCCCCGGAAGCATGATGACAATGAAGTGGATCAATGCCGTAGTTACAAACGTGAGCGAAATAAGCCTGAAAGATGATTCAGCATCTTTGCCCGCATAGGCCTCACCCCACATAATCGTGCACCAGCACGCGCCGAATCCGCACATCGCTCCGCCAGCGACAGCCATAATCTGGCCCAGTGCTATATCCTCAGGCACAACGCTCAAGCAAAGAACCGACGCGCCAACCATAGAGATCAGCGTCGCCACAACTACCAAAGGGCGGCAGGCCGACAACACGGGAAGCCGACGCTTCAACAAAATATGAATGACGCGCATCATGATAGCGCCCCCCGCCATCCAAAGCCACGCCTGCTGCACAAGGGCATTGGAGTTTTCAGCATGACCGTAAGGCGCCGTGCTGAAAAAGGCGAGGGACATCCAGGCCCAGTAGAAACTGAAACCGAGGTATTTCGCATCATGCTTAAATGACCTTAAGGCGCTAGTCATGAGTCTCTTTCTAGTGCACATAGAAGTGGAATTACCTCATTCTAACGTTGCCCTATCTAGCGAGCAATGACGAAGGCAATAGACCTTTTGGCACTCACCGATGTTCGACACAGTGAGGCAGCAGCCCGTGCGAGCTGCTGCCTCAGGGGGGGGGAGGGTATGTTGCGGCTACTTAGCCCAGCGCTGTTCGAACGGCCACCCGGCCGGTCGTGATAGCACGGCCCAGCGTCATGGCCGGTGCGCACATCGGCTGCACCATGCCAGCGAAGAAATTACCCCCGGAGTTGTTGCCCGCAGCAAACAGACCTTCTATGGGCTCGTTCGCCTCATCGAGCACACGCATGTCGGGATCGACGTCGATTCCACTCAGCACGCCAAGCGGGGTGAATTGACCTTTGACGCCGTAGAAGGGAGCCTTCTCAATGGGATAGAGCGATTGGGGGTCCTTACCGTAATCGCTGTCATGACCCTGGGCGACCATCTCGTTATAGCGATCAACCGTAGCGAGGAACGCATCCACCGGAAGACCCAATGCATCCGCCAGCTCCTCAAGGCTGTCAGCGCGCACGATCGCCTTGTTCACGACCCCAATTTCCACGCATTTGGCAATGTTGGACATATGCGACGAATCGATGCCGGCCTTGTCCAAATCTTCTTGACCAGCGTCAGAGAGAAGCATGGCGGCGCGCTCGCTGCCGCGCCACGATCCAGCTGGGAATTTCGGCCAGTATTCCTCAAAGTTGCTGTCGTAAATCTGAAAATGGTGATGCTCGCGCTGATTGATGTCCTGAGCATATTGCAGCTGGTAAGGCATATCCTCATTGCAATAACGCTCGCCGTCGACATTCACGTGGAGCCAAGGCGTACCAGCTGCATAAGGAATAGCTGGATCGTCAAAGTGCTGATCAATGTGAATATTGCTACAGTGAGGACCGCGATCCATGTGGCCGCCGACCCACATCGCCATCAGATCGCCGTCGCCGGTATTGACCGGCGGCATATAAGGACTCGGCAGATCGGCGACATGAGGAAGCCACTTCTCGCGCATCTCATAATTATTTGCATAGTCACCTGCGCACAAAATAACACCCTTGGTCGCATTGACCCGCAGGTAACTGCCATTTTCGGCCTGGGCAATTACCGCCTCGACGCGCCCAGATCGCCCGTCAGCTCCACGCACCAGTTGGACGGCCGGCGTGCTGTAAAGAAACTGGGCACCTAGACTTTCGGCCTCGTCGCGCAAGATCGCGCAGACGCGCGCCGCTCGTACGCTCTTGCCGTCAGCATCGGTGAAAGAATGGGCCACCATATAGCTCTTATTTTGGAACTTGGTGTTCTCGATGGCCTCGAGATCCTGCTGGCCCGGAGCAGTAACCGTAATACCCTCCTTGCCAAGAATGTCCACCATCCAATCCATGGTTGGACCGCTCTCCCGAATCCACATTTCATACATGCGCTTGTTCAAGCGGTTCTCTGACCAAGTGTTCCATGTATTGAACATGTCCTCGGCTTGCAAATTGAATCCATTTTCGAGAGCCGCCTGACTGTTCCAAGCCGCCCAACCCGCGCCATTAGAAAGCACATCGCTATGCTTCTGGAGACAAATGACCGATGCACCGTCCTGAATTGCAGTGAGAGTGGCCACGCATCCGGCCATGCCGGCTCCTACCACTACGATGTCGGCCTCCATGGTTTCAGCAATCTCACTCTCTGCAATGGGTGCTGGTGCCGTTTCCCAGGAATAAGTTCCATCCTGAACAGCAGCCGCTTCCCCCGTAGCCGAAAGCTCCTTCTCTGCCGCGCTTGTCGGAGCGCAGCCCGCCAAGCCGAACAAGGCGCCAGCCCCAGCAATTCCGGACAGCCCGATGAAACTCCTTCTTGAAATTTCCATTGTTCCCTCTTTCCCTTTCGCGATTATCTCTGGCATTGCCACTTACGGAATGCCCGCACAAGCACAATGCCGCGTTTGCGCCAACAACGCATCATCCGAAGGTTATGAAGGACCCCATCCGAAACGTATGATCCTGAAGTTTTACCTGTTCAAGTCCATGCAAATAGCACAGGACCCAGAGGGACGCCCTGCGAAGCAAAGCGATGCTAATCCTCCCTTAGCGCTTTTCTCCGCTGCCTAGAGCGCGAAGCGGTCGCGGGCGCGCTTGGGAGTGGCGGCGCGGGAGGCGCCGGCGCGGTCGTGCTGCCAGTTCATGAGGAACAGCACACAGTCGGTGCGGTTGCTGGCGCGCAAGCGCTCGATCTGGCGATCGAACAGCTCGACGTCGTTCAAGAACCCGGCATCGGCCAGAGCGCGCACCATGGCGATGTCCCCCTCACGCGCCACATACTGCACGGCCTCCGCCGCACGCTCGCGCAGGGCATCCACAATGCGATCGCGCATCTCGGGCGCCAAGCGGAAAGGCGCCGCCACGCGGTGGAGCAGGGCTCCCAGATGATCAGGCAAGCCGCGCCCCACCAGCAATTGGTCATCGTAGCGGGCGAAGTCGAAGGGGATACCATCCTCGGCGTCTTCCAAAAAACAGCTTATGAGCTGATCGGAAGTGATATGCACCACCGCATCGGCCGCAGCCAGGCGCACGATGGCGTATTCGAAGCTGCCCTCGCCGATGCTGGTGACGCTCGCAGGAATGAGCACGGGGCCGACCAGCGTGCGCGAGCAGAAGCAGTGAGCGCCGATGGTGCGTAAGCCTTCGGGCAGCATGAGCTTGCGCGTGCCCTTGCAGGCGTTGCCGTCGCGCACCTCACGCACCGTATCGGGGATGACCAACGTCGCTGGCGCCGTGATGAGCGCGCGCTCGGCGATGAGCGTCAGCGGTGCGCCTTCCACCTCGCGCGGCAAAGTCAGGCGATCGGTGGCAGAAACCGGCGCCACCATGGCACTTGCCGCGTTCGCCGCAGCCTCGCGGGCCGACACCGCCGTCGCGCCTCTCATGCGGGCATGGGCCGCCGACGAGAACTGGCGCGAGGGGGAATCGGGGGCCGGAGGACCCGCCACCAGATGCGCCTCACGCGAACCGCCTTTCGCAGCGACGCTGGGCTCCTTCGCAACACCGTCCTCCCACGCGAAGCCATCCTTTTCTGCGGGGTCGTTTCCTTCTGTAAACCCGTACCAGCACTGGTTCTTTTCCACAGCTTGAAAATCAGTGACACGACCTCCGCAGCGCGCGACAATGCGCGCAAGCGCCGCCGGGTCACTGGCCCGCCAAAGCGTCTCGGGGTTCACCGAGCCGTCCACACGCTCCAGCGAGTCGGGCACATCGATGACGCGCGGCGGCGGGCATCCTTTCGCGAAGGCGGCGGCGCTCATGACGCGCACGCCATCAGGGACCACAAAATGCCCGGCATAAGGTGCCGAGGCGAAGATGAGGCGGAAGGAGGCCGTCGCCTCGCTCGAGGAGAGGCGTGCGTCGCCGGCGCCCGACCTCTCACTGCGCCCCCCTCCCGCACGCTCGAGCAGACAATCCTCCTTTATGGCATAGCATTTGTTGGCAGGGCTCACCAGGCAGCGACGCGCCTCGAGCCGAGGGTTGGGCAGAGCCATGTCCAGCGGGGACGGGTCGTACGTGCGCACGCCCGCGCCCAGGTACACCACTTCGGCACTTACGGCATTGAACGCCTGGGAGCCCACCACTTCCACAGTGTCAGGCACCACTAGCAAGCGAACCCGGGCGCCACTCGTAAAGCGTCGAGAGAAAGCCTCTGAGGCGATGCGCACCACGGGCACATCGTCGATAAACGACGGCACCACAACGATCAAGCCGTCGGCCTGAAGACCGTGCTCAGCGAGCTTTCCCAAGTGCACGGCTGAAACCGCGTAGCCCTCGCCGTCGCGTCGCACCGTTATGGGAACGTTGGTAGCAAAGTACGTCTCTTCACTTTGCGATGTTTCACGGTCGGATAGCGATGTTTCACGAGTTGTTAGAAGCGTTTCACGGTTTTGCGATGTTTCACGCTCTTGAGTTTCGTCCGCATTTTCGCAAGACGGATCCTTCGCTTCCTCTTTCGGATGCCAGCGCGGCGTTTGCCCCAAGGTCCACAGCTCGTGGGGCGACAGCTTGCGCGCCGGCGCTGCCGCCGCTGCTGCGCCAGTGTCAGCAGCCGACTCTCCGATGGCCTGTCCGACTGCGCTTGCAGTTGGCCCCTCCCCCTCTTCCCCGCGCACAGCACTGCCGATAATGCCCATGCGCTCTTCATCGGAGATACCCATGCCGAGCGCGCCCACGATGAGCAGGTCGCCGTCGGTGCCATCAAGCTCCTCGGTTTCATCGAGGGCCGCATCGTGCACCCAGGGCTTGTAGGGAGCCAGCTGGGGCCGCCAGTTCTCCCCCTCGATGGGGTGCCCCGGCTCCTCAATCGTCACGTCGGCCAGCATCAAATGCACCGGATTTTCTTGCACCCGCGCAATGAGATCGTCAAGAGAAGAAGTTGCGTCGCGAAAGACCACCGTATTGCCGTTCATAATTTTGTGCACCTTCCCAATTTTGACACCTGAAGGCCGTTTACCCTGCGTAAAGCCCATGCTACACTACGACCCATAGAGGCACAATGACAAAAGAATCTTGTTTTCTGGTCACAAAATCGACTTTTGAACTGTTCTGCGACGAATTGGCGCTCGTGGAAGGGGTAGCTGGTCGCTTTGCGGCGTTGATTTTATCGAATTGCATTAGAATCAATCTTCTCTTTCCCTCGATCAGAGTTCAAAAGTCGATTTTGTGACCAAAAATGAGGAAATGTTTGTCACTCGAACCGCGAAAGGAGGGGCCGTGCGCAAAAACGAGGTGGAGGCGCTGGCCCTCGATGCTCTCGACCTGGTGCGCAACGGGCTTTTGGTAAACCTGCGCTTCATGAGCGCAGCCTTTGCCCGACTCGCGCCCCTGCCCATCCCCGGCGCTACGCTCGCCACCGATGGCGCGCATTTGCGGTTCGACCCCGTCACCTGGGCGCGCACCTACGCCAACGACCCGGCCGAAGCTTCTCGCGCCTACCTGCACACGGTGCTTCACAACGTGTTTCTGCACCTTTACCCCGGAGCTGGCATCGATCCCCTTCTATGGGACATCGCCTGCGACATGGTGGTGGAATCGGTGATCAACCAGCTCGATCTTCCTGCCACGCGCACGGCCCAAGCGGCAGCCTCGCGTCCCGAGCTGGAGCGCATGGCCGAAGAGGCCGGCCTCATGACTGCCGAGCGTGTCTACGCCGCCCTGCGCGACCAACGCGCCGCCGGCGCAACCGACGACGAGCTCGCCCGCCTCGGCGCTCGTTTCCACGTGGACGACCATCGCCCCTGGCATGCCGTCATCATTGCCGAAGGAGAAGACGCATCGGGCAAGACGGGCGAGGCAACCGAAGGCGAGGGCCGCACGAGCGCTCCCGCCGCCAAGGCCGACACTTCCGGCACCGATATGGACATCCCTGACGAAGCGGCCGACGTCCCCTACTCCCACAAGGCCCACCGCGCCATGGATTCCGCCGACATCGCCCAGAAGGATGCCCCCGAAAACGCCGCCCGGGCCATCGGCGAGCGCTTCGCCGACACCGTCCAGCTCGACCGCTCCCGCGAGCAGTGGGAAAACGCCGCCCTGGAAATGGGCATCCAGCTGGATGCCTACGCGAAGCTGTGGGGCATCGAAGGTTCGAACCTTGCCATGAACCTGCGCAAGGTGACCCGCGAGAAGCACGACTACCGGGCCTTTCTGCGCAAGTTCGCCCGCATGGGCGAGCAGATCCGCGTGAACGACGACGAGTTCGACTACGTCTTCTACACCTACGGGCTTGAGCTTTACGGCAACCTGCCCTTGGTGGAACCGGTGGAGTTCGTCGAAGAGAAGCGCATCCGCGACTTCGTCATCGCCATCGACACCTCGGCCTCCACCAAAGACGGCCTCGTGCGGCGGTTCATCGAGCGCACCTATTCCATCCTGGCCGACGAGACGAGCTTCTTCTCGCGCATGAACGTGCTCATCGTGCAGTGCGACGCCGCCATTACCGACGTCGCGCGCATCACCTGCCTGCGCGATTTGGAAGACTATCTGGAGAACCCCACCATCAAGGGGCTCGGCGGCACCGACTTCCGACCCGTGTTCACCTACGTGGACGAAGCGCTTGCCACCGGCGCGCTGAACGATTTGGGAGGCCTCATTTATTTCACCGACGGCCAGGGCACCTACCCCGCGCACCGCCCCGCCTACGAAACCGCCTTTGTGTTCCTCGATTCCGACGATGCCGCAGCCTCGGCCCCCGTGCCGCCCTGGGCCATGAAAGTGATCCTGGATGAAACCTTCGTGCTAGAAGAGGAGCCACTATGAACATCCGCGAAGCAAAACAGCAGATCAAAAACGCCATGGTCGCCTATTTCACTAAAGACGAGTTCGGCAACTATCTTCTGCCGCCCGAGCGCCAACGTCCGGTGTTCCTGCTGGGCGCGCCGGGCATCGGCAAGACGGCCATCATGGAGCAAATCGCCCAAGAACTGGAAGTGGGATTCGTGTCCTACTCCATGACCCACCATACCCGCCAAAGCGCGCTAGGCCTGCCGTTCATCGCGACGAAAACCTATGACGGCGTGGAATACCAGGTGTCCGAATACACCATGAGCGAGATCATCGCCTCGGTCTATGAGGCGATGGAGGCCACGGGGCGCCGCGAGGGCATTCTGTTCCTCGACGAGATCAACTGCGTATCGGAGACGCTCACGCCGGCCATGCTGCAGTTTCTGCAATACAAGATCTTCGGCCGCCATGCCGTGCCCGACGGCTGGATCGTCGTGACGGCCGGCAACCCGCCCGAGTACAACCGCACGGCCCACGACTTCGACATCGCCACGTGGGATCGCCTCAAGCGCATCGAGGTTGAGCCCGACTTCGACGTCTGGCGCGAGTTCGCCGTGTCCACCGAGGTGCATCCGGCGGTCATCACCTACCTGGACATCGAGCGCTCCCACTTCTACGCCGTGGAGGCCACCCCCGACGGCGCGTCGTTCGTGACGGCCCGCGGCTGGGACGATCTGTCAGCGATGATCAAGCTCTACGAGGCCCAGGGGCTCACCGTTGATGAGCTGCTCGTGGAGCAGTACGTGCAGAACGGCGAGATCGCAAAGCGGTTCGCCATGTATTACGACCTGTTCACGAAGTACCGCAGCGACTACCAGATCGATCGTATCTTGGACGGCAGCGCCGATGCCGGCCTGGCCGAGCGGGCCGTGGCGGCGCCCTTCGACGAGCGCGTGGCCGTCATGGGGCTTATCGTGGACGCCACGGTGAGCTGCTTGCGCGAGGCGGTTATGGAAGAGAAAGCAGCCGCGTTCGCTCATGGCGTGTTGGCCGATTTGAAGGAGCGCCTGGCCGCCGAAGGCGTGGCCGAAGACGCCGATGCGAGCGCGCTCATCCGCGCCACGACCACCGAGCTGGCACGCACCCGCGACACCGAACGGGCCGCGAGCCTGCTTTCCGACGAGCGCTACCGCTCCTTCGAGCGGACCATCGGCCTTCTTGACGAGGTGCTGCGCACAGGAGCCGATACGCCCGAGGGCGCCACGTTCAACCTGCTGCGCGAGCGCTTCAACGAGCGGCTCGACGAGCTGGACGCGACCATCGACGAGGCGACGGCCGCCCTCGATAACGTGTTCAAGTTCGTGGAAGAGGCCTTCGGCGAGGGCCAGGAGATGCTCATGCTGGTGACCGACTTGTCCGTGAGCCGCGCCGGTATGGCCTTCATCAACGACCACGGCTGCGACCGCTACTTCGCCCACAACCAGAACCTCCAGTTCTACGAGCGTGGCCACGACCTGGCCGCCCGCATCGACCGCATCACGCTGGAAGAGGAATAGCCCCCAGCGCGACCGCAGCGCCTTGCCCCGGCAAAGGATCCAAGCCACAGCAAAAGCAAGGCCGCGATCCCGGAAGGACCACGGCCTTGCCGCAGGCGACCCGTCGCCTATGGGAGAAAGCCCCGGGGCGCCCGATCACCCGGCGAGCGCCGCCATCGCGCTACGAGCACAGCACCGGCAGCGCCGCCATCTCGCTACAGGTACAGCACCGGCAGAGCCGCCAGAATGACCAGCAGACGCAGCATGAAACCACCCACAAGGACACCGCCCTCGCCGATGACGCTCACTACCATAGAGGTGGTGGAGGTCTCCACCTTTCGCGTGACAAACACCGGGTAGCCCTCGATGGCAAACGGCGCCACCAGGCCAAGCAGCACCAGACCGCCCCAGAACATTGGCGCGTACTGGCCCGACACGAGCGAGGCAACCGATGCGGCGCCCTCGGGACTGCCCGAGCTCACGATGATGAGCATGGTTGCAAGCACCACCATCTCGATAGCCGACAGAATCACGTGGCTCTTCTTGATGAGCCACATCTGCTCGAAGCGCTCACGATCGGTGATAAGGCCCACCAAGCTCGTAGCCGCCAGACCCGCCGACAGAGCCGACACCACGAACAGCACCGGCAAAATGGCGTTGTTCCACAGCGGGTAGGCGCTCACGACCCCCAGCAGAAAGCCGGTGTAGGCCGCCACGCAGAACGCGGATACGATACCTGTCCAGGTGAGCCACTTCGGCACCGGGCGACGCAGCACCTCAAGCAGCGCCGCGGCAATGGACACCGGCATGAACACGCAGATGAAGTACACGCCCAGCGTCATCACCGAGCCCGGGTTCATAATAAGATAGAAGAACCGCAGCGGGTTGTGCAGCCCGGCCTCGGCGTCCAACATGAGCATGAGCAGACCGATGCCCAGAAAGATGGGCGAGATAATGCGGCCCGCGACGCGCATCTTCACGCTGTCGGGATACTTCGCCTCCACAAAGGCTGAAGTGAGGAAGGCGCCGGCCGATGCGCCCGCCAAAAACAGGTACCAAGCGATCATAGATCCCCAAACCATTGATCATCACCTCACGTAGTAGATTTTCGCGGTGGTCAGGTCGCCCGCCAGCGGCTGGGCATTGGTGCGAGCGATTTCCTGGCAGATCTCGCTCTGCGGATCGTCCAGGTCGCCAAACAGGCGAGCGCCGGAGATGCAGGTGCCCACACAACGCGGCGGGTTGCCCGGCTCGCCCTCGTACCAGCAGAAGCGGCATTTCTCGATAACGCCGGTCTTCTTAATCTGGATGCGGGCGCCGTAGGGGCAGGCGGCCATGCAGTACTTGCAGCCGATGCACCGTTCCTCGTCTACCAGCACCACGCCCGAGTCGGTCGTATAGGTGGCATGGGTGGGACACACCGCCTCGCAGGGAGCGTCCTCGCAGTGCATGCACTGCACTGGCACCACTTCCGCATACACGTTGGGGTAGACCCCCTGCTCCATCTCGTCGAATTTGATGAACGCCTCATCGGACTCGAGCCCGTTCACCATCTGACAGGCCACGCGGCAGGCGTAGCAGCCAACGCACTTCTTCGTGTTGATGAGCATTCCGTAACGGGCCATCAGCCTTCCACCTTCCTAACCTTCACCGCTACCTCCTGGCTCATGGTGGAGCCTACGCCGGGCTCCAAATGCAGCGGAACGAAATCCATCATGTTGAGGCCAAAGCCCTGGGCCCGAGTGAGATAGGGCGATGTGCCGCCGTAATGGGTGGGCAGAAACAGCACACCGGGCTTCAAGCGCTCGGTCACCTTCACAGCTACCTGGCCTGAGCACTCGCTGGAGGAAAGCTCCACCGTATCGCCGTCGACAATGCCCAGATCCGCGGCATCGGAGGCAGCCATCCAGAGCCGCTCGAGCTGATATTCCCGGGAGATGGCATTCAGCGCCTCCAGGTTCAGCGTCATGGTGTGGGAGTGGATACCCTGCTTGCCGCCGATGAGGGAGAACTCGCCCTCGGCCGGCTCCACCAGACGCGGCACGTAACCGATAACCGGGTTCAAGCCCGCTTCCGCCACCTTCGCCGAGGCGAACTGGAACTTTTCCGTCGGAGTCTTGAACGTCGGCGTGCCGAACGCGAAGCCGGGGTCAGCCAATTCCACGATACCGGCCTCGCGCACCTCCTCGATCGAGGTGCCCACGCTGGCCAGCTGCGCCTCGGCCAGCTCCTCCACGGTGAAGTCGAAGTACTCGCCCACGCCGCACGCCTCGGCCAGCCCGGCGAAGATCTCGTCGCAGGGGCGCGTCTCGGGATGGATGCGCTCGATGACGGGGGTGCGCAGTGCCACATAGTGCTTCTTGCCGCCGATGAACTCGGGCAGCTCCAGGCGCTCCAGCACCGTGCACTCGGGCAGCACGTAGTCCGACGCCAAAGCAGTCTCGCTCATTTGCACGTCGATAGTCACCACGAGCTTCGCCTGGGAAAGCGCCTCGCGCCACTTCGCCGGCTGGGCGTACCCCTGCACAGCGTTGGAGTTGTAGAAGAACACGCCCTGGATGGCGCCATCGGCGCAGCCGTTCAGCACAGCCAGGTTGGTGCCGGTGCCCGAGAGCGCCAGCGGGTACTCGGCGTCGCCCAAACGCTTGGCGGCCGGCTTGGGCACCTCGGGGAACTTCACCGGATCCACGTCGCCCGCCTTGGGCGAAGAGGTGATGAGCGCTCCACCCTTCTGCCCCCAGCAGCCAAGAAGCGCATTCACGGCGCACACCGTGCGAGCCGTCTCGAAGGAGTTTTGATAGGCGCAGCCGAACGCTGCCCGCCAGGAAGGCTCGATAGCGCAGGCCGGTGCGGCGGCGGCCAGCGACTCGGCGATTTCCACGATGGTATCGGCCGGCACATCGCAGATGCCCTCGGCCCATTCCGGCGTGTACTCGGTCACTTGAGCAGCGAACTCCGGGAAGCCCACGGCGGACTGCTCAACGAACGCGTGATCGTACAGGTCGCGCGTCACCAGCACGTTCGCGATGCCGAGCAGGAACGCGATATCAGCGCCGGGCCTGATAGGCACCCAGTCGGTAGCAAAGACGCCGGTGTTGTTCAGGCGCGGATCCACGATGACCACCCGCGCCCCGCCCTCGGCCGCTCCGGCCAAGCTCTTCACCGAGGAGGGACGGATGCCATCGCCATAGCTGCGGCCGATGAACACCACCATTTTGGTGTTGGGGAAGTCCACCGAGAAGTTCTGGGCTCCCGTGGCTTCCTGAATACCGCTCTCTTTCGACAGATTGCAGGCAGCGGCATGGGTGTACACGTTGGGTGAGCCGAGCGCGTTCATGAAGCGCTTGCTGTAGTACTTGCCCGAGGGGCGCGGATCTTGGATGATGGCCAGCGCCTCGGGGCCGGCCTCGGCGATGATCTCCTGCACCTTCGCGCCAATTTCGGACAGAGCGTCATCCCAGCTGATAGGGACGAAGCTGCCGTCGGCGGCGCGCTTCATAGGCTGAGTCAGCCGGCCGTCGGAATAGGCCCACTGAGCCGCGCCGTGACCGCGACCGCAGAGCGTTCCCTTGGAATAGGGGTGCTCCTTCATGCCCTCGACGGTCCACAACCGCCCGTCGAGAGCGGTGGCGATCAGGCCGCACTTGCTGGAGCAGCCGTTGCACAGCGATGCGCCCTGAATCTTGGCCGCGCCCGTGGCGGCGGCCTCGGCCTGCTCGGCCCGCCACGCGGCCACCGAGCAAGTGCCCACAGCAGCCAGCGCAGCGGTGGCGGCGGTACCCTTCAGGAAGGTTCGCCTGGTGGGATTGCAGTGCATTAAAGCCTCCTTCTCTTGCATATCTGCTTTCTCCTTGTCTGGGGAAGTCCTCGGTTTTTACCGAAGGGACACGGATAGGTCTCGGACGGCCGCCGCGAGAGCTACCGCCAGCTCGCGCCCATGGGCCAGAGCGCGAGCCAGCTCGTCGGTACGAGCCGAGGGGGGCGCCGACGAGAGCGCGGCCGCATGGGCGAGCAGGGTTTGCTCGTAAGCGTCCAGCCAGTCGAAATGCTCGGACAACAGCGCAAGAGCAGCCTCATGATTTCCCGCATCGACGCACAGGGCCACCACCTCGGTCATGAGCGTCACATGGTCGGGCATGGCGCAAAACTCCATCGGCACCTCAAGTTCGAGAGCGCGATAAAGGGCCCGCATGTGCTGGGCGCTGTCACCGAGGAGCAGATGCCGGGCCGCACCAAACTCAGCCGAGACCCCTCTGCGGCGCTCCCGTCCATCGGCCCAAGGCTTATAAAGCGATTCGACGGGCACCGCCGCCGCGGGAGCGCCCAAGGTGAGCACCTCGTTCTCGAGTCGGCAGCGCACGGCGCCCACCGGCGTCGCGGGCGCTATCGCTAAATCGGCCGCTGTCGCACGGGCCGCCTCGTACGCCGCTTCATAGTCATCGCCCCATCGCGAGAACAGAGCCCCAATGGTGCTCAGGTAGGCTGCCTTGGCGCAGACGTTCACCCGTGCGGCATCGCGCACGACCTCTCTCTCCGATGTTTGCGCGGTCGCACGCGCAGCCCCGCCTCTTGTCTCTTGCATTTCGCACCTCCTTCCGTTGGCGCTCCATGCTAGAATCGTCGGCTATGCGCCATATCATCAGTTTCTGATGATTTATCGAGACGCAAGTCAGTCATAATAGAGGACGCGACAGGGAAACGCCCAGTTCACACTGGCAATGGAGAAGGAGGAGCAGGGCCGTGACAGCAGTCCGCGATGCACCATCGGCCGCTATCGAGCCGCTTCCCCGCTTTCTGCACCTGTGCTATCTCGGCCTCGCGTTTTTCTGGGCCTGCAGCATGCTCACCTTCCGCAGCTCCATCCTGCTCACCGGCGCGGCGGACACGCCCCAGTACAATACGTTGATCGTCGTCGTATCGTTTTTGGCAAACATGACCGTGCTCTTAGGCGTGTCGGCCCTTGTAGAGCGGGCGCCGGAAAATCTGGCGAAACTCTCGCCGTGGCCCTTCTGCGGATGCATCCTTGTCGGCATCGCGGCTATCGGCGGCGCCGGCATATGGTTTGCCGGCCCAGCGCTTTCCGCATCGCTCGTGATCGGCTCGACGCTATGCGGCGTCGGCTTCGGCTACCTATGGGGGAGCTGGGCGGACGTGCTCGGACGCGTGCATCCCTCGCGCACGGCCCTGTATGCCCCGGCGTCGTTCTTGCTCACCACCATCATCTTTCTCGCCGTCGACTCCCTCGCGGCCCTCACTCCCTTTCCGCCCCTTGCGCTCATGGCTCCCCTGCCAATAGCCTCGGTTCTCTGCCTGAAGCGCTGCCGTACCGAGAGCAGCCAGCCGTCGGTCCTCCTCGCGCCCCACCGAACCGAGTCTCAGCGCTACCTGGCGGCTCTCACCACCCTCGTGCCGCTCATCATCGCCGCCCTCGTTTTCTCCTGCCTGTTCGGCTTTATGTGGGAGACCGCCGTGCTCAGCGTGAACTCCGCGAGCACGGCCCATGAACTGCCCCTGGTGCTGAATTTCGTCGTTGCAGTGCTTCTTTTGGCCTTCACGGTTGCCTTGCAGCGGCGAGTAAACCTGTCGCTTGTCTACCAACTGCTTATCCCCATCGCCATCGTGCTGTTCGCGGCGCTGCCGTTTTTCTGGAATGTTCACCCCGTGGTGCTGAACGCAATCATGAGCGCCGTACATGGGGTCTTCGACGTGGTCATCTGGTACCTGGTAGCCACAGCTGCCTACGATTACGCCGTATCGGGCTTCGTTATAGGGGGCCTGGTGAGGGCGCTGTCCATTCTCGCACGGCTCGTGGGCATCGGCATCGGGTATCTGATCATGCTCCTCCCCGAAGTGGCTGGCTACGCTGTAGTGGGCGTGTGCATCGGAGCGGTGTATCTGCTCGTCATCCTGCTATGGTTTCTCTGGCACAACGCCAAACGCTCGGTTCCGGGCGAGGAGGCAGAAGGGAGAATGGCGATTGGCGAGGCGACCGGCGACGGCAACGCGAATCCGCATTCGAGCGTCTCAGATCCATCGTCGGTCTTAGCTGCCCCAACAGCCGTCAAGGCAACCGACAAAGCAGCTGCCGACCCTGCCAGCACCTCTCCCGTTGCGGAGTCCATCAGCACTTCTGCGACCGCCGAGATCGATGGGGCCGAAGCTATTAACAGCGAAGAGGTCGTCTTCGCGCTCCTCGCCGACGACTACGGCCTCACTCGTCGCGAGGCCGAGGTGCTCCCCTACCTCGCCCGCGGCCGCTCCGCAAAGGTCATCGCCGAAGCGCTCTTCGTCTCGGAATCCACCATCCGCACCCACACCCGCCGCATTTTGGAGAAGACCTGCCTGCATTCCAAGCAGGAACTCATCGATCTCGTTGAGAAGTATTAGAAGCCGGCGGAGGGGCGCGCCGCTTGGTGCACCAGCCGACGCGCACCGCCAAGCCGTCTAAAGCCTTGGCGCGACACCACGCGCAACCAGAACCTGCGGCTCTACGAGCGCGGTCATGACCCGGCCGCCCGCATCGGGCGCATCACACTGGAAGAAGAGCGCCTAAAAGCACCATCGATCCGAAATGTGCAAAATGAGCCATTTCTCGTAGCTATTGGCGACAAATGCGAAAAGTTTTCCCTGTTCACGCCAAACGGTTCAAGCCCTCCCGGCACAAAATCCTACGAGAAGTACCCTGTTTTGTGCATTCGAGGCTTCCCCATAATCCGCGGGGACTACTCCCGTTGGTGTATCTGCGTGGGCCGGTCGTGATTAGGGGTTGCCGAGGTCATTGGGACGTGCTGGGCCGTGATAGTGTGCACCCCAGCACATGACCGACCCCCTTTCAGAAGGAGATCACCAATGACCAACTTGAACACCACCCCGAACCCCTTCGGCAAGCATTCCTTCCGTGACAACGCCGTCGACTCCGCCGCGAACCAGACCTACGAGTTCGACATCGACGGCTCTGTGGCCGCCAGCGTCGAGAACACCGCCGCCGCCAAGCCGAAGTTCGGCCGCCGCTCCTTCCTCACCGGATTCGCCGGCGCCGCGCTCGCCTGCATGCTCGCGTTCGGCGTGCAGGGCGCCATCATCGACCCCGCCACCGCCGAGGCCACGGGCACCCCTTCCGCTACCCAGACTGTCATCAACACCAACGATGACGCGACCCTGGCTGAGGCCGTGGCCGCCAAGTGCCTGCCGTCCGTGGTATACGTGGAGACTTACGCCGATGCGGGCGGCCAGCTCCAGGGCTTGGGTACCGGCTCGGGCGTCGTGATGACCGAGGACGGCTACCTCATCACCAACAACCACGTGGTCGACGGCGGCAGCGCCTACAAGGTGACCATCGCCGGCAACACCTACGACGCCGAGCTGGTGGGCACCGACCCCTCCTCCGACGTGGCGGTGTTGAAGGCCAAGGACGCCAGCGGCCTCACCCCCATGGAGATCGGCGATTCGGACAACCTGACCGTCGGCGAGTGGGTCATGACCCTGGGCGCTCCCTTCGGGCTCGAGCAGTCGGTGGCCACGGGCATCGTGTCCGCCACGAGCCGCTCGCAGATCATGGACGCGAGCGAGTCGATGCAGTCCGGCGGCAGCGGCGAGACCACTATCTATCCGAACATGATCCAGACCGACGCGGCCATCAACCCTGGCAACTCCGGTGGCGCGCTCGTGGATGACGAGGGCAAGCTCATCGGTATCAACACGCTGATCACCTCGTATTCGGGCAACTACTCCGGCGTCGGGTTCGCCATCCCCGTGAACTACGCGGTGAACCTCGCCCAGCAGATCATCGCCGGCGAGACCCCGACCCACGCCCAGCTCGGCGTGAGCCTGTCCACGGTGAACGACCAGGCGGCTGCCAGCTACGGCCTCGCGGCCGAGTCCGGCGCCTACGTGGCCGCCGTCTCCCAGGGCTCCGGCGCCGAGGCGGCCGGCCTCCAGGAGGGCGACATCATCACGGCCCTGGACGGCGAGTCGGTGGAAGGTGCCTCCGACCTCATGCTGGCCGTGCGCGGCAAGAACCCCGGCGACACCGTGAAGCTGACGGTGAACCGCAACGGCCAGGAGCAGGAGATTTCCGTCACCCTGGGCGACGACGCCGCCAGCCAGAAAGCGGCTGCCGAGCAGAAGGCCCAGCAGGAGCAGCAGATGCCCGAGCAGGGTCAGGACTTTGACTGGGGCTACGGCGACGGTAACGACTACGGTTACGGCTGGGGCTACGGCGACGGCTACGGCCAGGACGGCGGCAACGGGTACGGCTACGGCGATGGCTACGGCAACGGCCTGAACCTGGACGACCTGTTCGGCCAGCGCTAAGCCACAGCGGAGGCACGCTCGCCCGCACCTGAGCAGCCAACGACAGGGATCCACGATTCCCTTACTCCAGGGGCAGCCTCAAGGCTGCCCCTTTTCGTTGACAGGCGAACACCCGGTTGCTCGACATTGCGAACCTCTATACCAGAGAAAGCGGCCCAAAACCGAAGAAGTGCCCCGGCATAAACCAGGGGCACTTCCCCATTTCGACGTCTACCGTTCTTTCTAAAGCTCGTTCACCAGCAAAGGAAGAACCGTCTGAATGTCACCAACAATGCCATAGTCGCACTGATCGAATACGGCAGCATCGGCATCCTTGTTTATAGCAAAGATGGTTCCGGCTCGATCGCAACCGACCATATGCTGCATCTGGCCCGAAAGCCCTGCTGCAACATACACCTTAGGAGCAAGCATGAGCCCAGAGACACCGATGTACGTCTCCCGCGGCAGCCACTTCATATCCTCGGCCAAAGGACGCGTGCAGCCCAAACCAGCCTCCAGCTTGTCACAGAGCGCTCGGGCCATATCAAGATCGGACTCGAGTCCAAAACCTCTTCCGGCGGCAACGACGACATCGGCCTTCTGCAAGTCGACCCCGCTCTTCTCGATGGGCTCGCTCGATAGCACCTTAACTGTGGCACCCGGATCAACCCACGCAAAAGGTTCTTCCTGATTGGCGCCCGATGCTGCAACGCTATCGCCGAAAGCACCTGGCTGCATCAGATAGATGGCGGTCTTGCCGGGCTTTCGCTTTAGGATAGCGGCTCCTCCATAATACATGCTGGAGGCCACATCGCCGTCAAGCTCCATCACGTCGGCAATAGCGCTGGTGCCGCCGTGGAACGCAAGGGCGCCAGCAAGAATGCGCATATGACGCGTAGGCTCTACCAGCACCACATCCGGCCGTACATGATCGAAGATCGCATTGACCGTCGCCGTGGCGTTATCGAGCGAAAGCCCCTCCGGAACCGTCACGCGATAGATAAGATCAGCGCATGAGGGCGGCATCTCCATGTCGCCGAAAGCCACCAGGGCAACCTCATCGGCACCCATGGCCCTCGCACCGGCGCAAAGCTCTTCTGCCGCACCCGGACGCTCAGCTAAAACTAACACTTTCAACGTTTCTCCCCTTTCTAGAGCGCGGCTTTGAGGCTGGCAGCAAAACTCGCAATGGCGCCCTCGTCGCTGACGTGGCAGATCTGCTTCTTGCGCGGCGTCGGCTCAGGCACTTTGCACTCAACCCACTCGACCGTCTCTTCGGAAGCCACGTCCAACGGCGCTACGTGCATCGGCTTCTTTCCTGCTGCTAGAATGTCCTTCATGGACGGAGTCCGAGGAACGGCAACCGATGGCTGCACCGAGATGACGGCGGGCAGAGGCACCTCCACCGTCTCCACCACATCCTCGAGCACGCGCTCGACCACGATACAGCCGTCTCCTGCCTGCAAAAGAGTCGCGCCATTCACGCAGGGGACGTTAAGGGTCGCAGCAAGCTGCGCATCGACCTGCTTTGCGTAGAAATCATCGGATCCATCGCCGCAGATCACAACATCCCAGCCACCAACGTCTTGCAGGGCCAGCGAAAGCGCCTGCGCAGTCGCTCGCGCATCCGCATGCTCCAGAGCGTCGTTCGTGGCAAAGTAGAGCTCGTCAACGCCACGAGATAGAATGTTCTTCTTTACCTTCGACTCGTCAATAGACGCCGGGCCCACCGAAAGAACCTTTACCGTCGATCCTTCTTGGGAGGCAGCAAGCTGAGCCGCGGCCTCAATGGCATTCAGATCATACTCAGACACGACATTGCGAGCATGGCTGAAATCAAGAGCACCGTCATTGCCAGCACGAAGATCTTTGCTATCCGGCAGAATCTTAACTGCAACTACAATACGCATGTGCCCTCCTAGATACCCAACGCGCGCGTGCCGCCGCCATATTGGCCAGCCTCGCGAAGCACGTCCTTGGCGATGGTCTTCGTGAGAATCTCGCTCGAACCGGCACCGATGCGGCCGACACGGGCATCGCGCCACAAACGCTGCATACGATGGTCGGTGCAATAGCCCAGACCGCCAAGGATCTGGATGCCATCGTCGCAAATCTGCCAATTGCCTTCAGTGCAGAGCAGCTTGCAAATATTCGCATCGATGCGGATAGACTTGCCCTGGTCGTACTCCCAAGCAGTACGGAACACCATATTGCGCATGCTCTCAAGAATGATCTTGTCGCGGCACACCTTTTCCTGAATGAGCTGGAACTTGCCAATAGGCTGACCGAACTGAATGCGTGAATTGGCGTAGGCGCAAAGATCGGCGAACGCCGTCTCGGCCTGACCGAGGTACATGGCCGCGCAAAGAAGGCGCTCTGCCTCGAAGTGCTTCATAAGCTGGACCCAGCCGCCATGCTCCTTGCCATACAGATACTTATCGGGAATGAAGCAATCCTCCAGGAACGTCTCGCAAGTAGGCTCAAGCCATTGCCCGATGGTCGGCAAATCCACAATAGTCATGCCCGGCGTCGGGTTGGGAATCGCAAACAGCGTAACCGCCTTGTAAGGATCATCAATCTCGGGATCCTTTGCGGTGATGATGTTGTAATCGGAACAGCTGGCATAAGTGTTGTAGATCTTATGCCCGTTGATGACATAACCTCCGTCGACCTTCTTGTAGGACGTCTTGATGCCGGCGGCATCCGAACCGGCTCCCGGCTCTGTATTGCCGAAAGAGTGACGCTTCTCGCCGCTCATAAGACCCTCGAGCATCTCCGTGCGAATTTCCGGACTCGCCTTATCGGCGGCATTCATGATAGACAGGGGGCTATAGGTGCATCCGGCCCAGGAGTAGCGATACACAATGGAAGTGACCAGACACATCGTCACCATATCTGCAGGAACGCCGCCCAGCTCCTCCGGAACGCCGATGGCTCCGAATCCCGCCTCATAGAACTTCTTATTCGCCTCTACAGGGAATATCTTCTGCTCATCGCATTCCTTAATAAGGCTTTCAGGATACTCTCGATCCATGAACTCCACCAAGTTCTCGGCCAACAGCTCCTGCTCTTCAGTGAACGAAAAATCCATGTAATTATTCCGCCTTTCCAATCTTTCCCTCGGCATACATTGCCTCGATCTCTTCGTTCGAGTATCCGAGCTCTTCCAGAATGTCCTCATTGTCTTGACCCAGTTTCGGAGCGCCACGCCAAATCTGGCCAGGATTGTTCTTCACGGGGGGCAGCACGGCCACGCCCTTCAGTGTCTGCTCGCTCGCCTCGTCGTACCACTCGACAAAGTCGTTGCGCGCGATCACATGGGGATTGCTCATGAGCATCTCGTAGTTGTTGATGGGCGCGCATGCGACGCCGATAGCCTTCAGCTGCGTCTCAACCTCATCAGGCGTGCGCTCAAGGCAGAACGCCTTGATAGCCCCATCGAGGCGATCTCCTTGCGGCGTACCATTCAACGTCGGACGACCCTCAATGAAGTGCTCCTCGTCGTCAAGGCCGAGCAACGCGGCAATGGCTTTTGCCGCCGGACGACCGGACACCTGAACGACGCAGTAGTTGCCGTCCTTGCACTCGAATACATCGATGCCGGCGTAGGTGGCCTCTTTGTTGCCCGTGCGCTTCAACTGCTCGCCCGTCGTTGTGTACATAAGGGGCCCATAGCCCTGCACTCTCAGGCAGGACTCGTATTGCGAGACGTCGATCACATCGCCCTCGCCCGTCTTCTGGGCATGGTAGACGCCCATGAGCGCCGCCCACATCGCATAGAGACCTGTAAGATAGTCGCAGATGCCGGGCTTGCTCACCAGAGGAGCCGACGGCTCTTTCTCGCCGTTCAACGCCATAAGGCCCGAAAACGCCTGACCGATCACGTCCATGCTGGGACGCGGCACGTAATCCGGATCACCGAAATGACCGTAACCGGAAACGTGAACAACCACCAACTTCGGGTTCAGCTCGAGCACATGTTCGTCGGTGTAGCCCCACTTGTCATACATGCCGGGCTTCGAGGACTCGATCCACACGTCAGCCCACTGAAGCAATTTGTCGAACACATCCTTTGACTCGGGAACGTTCATAGCGAGATTTCGCTTATTGCGGTTCTCCTGAGCGAATGAGATTGCAAAGCCACGCGTCATCTCGGGTGACTTGCAGTTCTCGACATGAATGACATCCGCTCCGTGCTCCGCCATCAGAGACGTCGCGTGGGGCTCTGCGGTCACTTGCCCACAGCTGAGAACCTTGAGACCATTGAGCAGGCCGAACTGAGGTACATCATTTGCTTTTGCCATTTTCTCTCCTTTAATTGAACGGATAGGCCAATGCTTCTAAGCAGCAACCGCCTCTGCAATCGCCTCAGCCTCTTTGTAGGGCTTATCGGCTGCCTCCAAATGCTTGCGCGCTTTGCTGCTCATACCGATGGCGGCAAGAATGACGACCACCGTGAAGCAGCAGCCAGCAATGGCCAGCGGCAAAACGAAAGAGCCCGTTGCCCCGTACAGCCCCGCCGCAAACACCGGAGCGATCATGGCCGCCACGGACACAGAGGCATTGCACCAACCGGTGATGGTGGCGGACTTGTTCACGCCGAACAGAGGCGTAGCCACAACAGCGCCGAAGTACAGGTTGACCATGCCCGCGTTATAGAAGAAGGCAATGATCATGCCGCCGATAAGACCCATCTGCGACGTCAAACTGAAGAGGAACATGTTGGCCGCGCCCACAACGCAATAGATAATGAGCGTCTTGCGAGCGCTGATAACATCGGACAGCACGCCGAACAACGGCACCAGAATCATCTGAGAAATACTCACTATCGACACGCAATAGGAGATCTGCACAACGTCCAGGCCCATAGAACCCAGCACGAGCGACTGGTTGCTGTAATAGATGGTGCAGGCGAACTGCATGAGGAAGGGGCACACCAGCACGGCCCACAGAAGCGGCTGGCGCAGCAGCTTCGAGATGGGCATAGCCGTCTCGTACACCTTCGAATCCGCCCCAATCGTCCGGGTCTTTTTGCCCTCCTTCTCCTTCAGCACAATTTGCTGCATGCCATATTTCTCGGGAGCATCGCACACGAACAGCAGACCCAGCACCACAATAATGCCTGCGAGAACGAATCCGGCGATCAGCGAGTAAGTCTGGTACCCGAACATCGAGCTAAGCACGCCGGTAACCGTGGCCATAATCGCGTTAATCAGGCCCGATACCAAAGTTCCCATAGAGGAGATGGTCCCGCGCCCAGAGGCAAACCAGTTGGTAACGTTAATCTGATGAGTCATCGCACCGCAGAACTTGTTGCCGATGCCAAACAAAAATGCCATGACGTAGACGAGCATGAGATTGGTGGAATACCCCATGGTCACCAGCAGCGCGCCCTGGAGAATTCCGCCAATGACATAGACGTACTTCGTCTTGAGCACCTTGAGCAGAGACCCAATGAAAAGCGATGCCACCAGAGAGCCGATGGCCGTAATGCTGAAGATGAGCGCACCTTCTGCCGCAGAGCACCCGACGGCGGCAACCATCGATGCCATCAAGATGATGATGATCGAGTAACACAGATGGGACACGCCCATGGTCACCATGCCCGCTATGGCGCAAAGCCACCCTTTTACTGTATTCGACATAGTTGAATCGTACCTTTCCCCTGATTACGATTGCTTTGCAGGCAAGGCGACCAACGCTTTGCCCCACATGTTTTTATCGGTGCCGTCGTCTTGCCAAATATCAAGCTCGACGACGTTCTTTCCGTTTTCCTCCCTTTTCTCCACAACGCGCGCACCGCAATGCAAGTCAACGCCCGGACAAGCGAATTTGCCCATGCGGAACGGCCCGATCTTGAGAATCTCGCCTTCAAGTCCAACCCACTCGCGCAAATGCCTCTCGCTGAGAGCCATGTAGTACCACGTGTTGGCGAACATGGCCGGCGCTCCCGTCCTCTGAGCCGCGGCATCATCATGATGCAACGGCACAAAGTCGCGATTCGCTGCGGCCTCCATCACAAGACGCTGCACTGTGAGAGGAAGGGCCAGTTCGGGAAGCTCATCCCCCACCTTGACCTCCTCAAAAGTCAGCTGCTCGTCCCACTTCGCCATAACTACTCACCCTCCTCAACAGGATTGCCCGACCAGGTCGTAACACGCTGAATGGCGACAGTCTCATCGTTCTGGTTGATAAACTCAATTTCCACAGTGAAGAAAGCGCCGTCGCCAACCTTAAGACGCTTTCGGGTCACGCTCACCAACCGCCCGACTTGGCGAAGAGTGTCCCCCGGATAGAGGGGACGCAGAAACTCTACTTCGGTGTCTGTCGCAAAGCCAAGCGAGTGCCGAGGAGTGGGAACGAGCATGGGCATTGCGAGGGGATACAGCGGCCCGACGCGACCCTCTTCCACCCCGGGCTCCCACCATGAGGCCGTACCCACCGCCATGGCCATGCCGGCAGGTGCCGGGATGGTCTTGTATCCCAGCCGCTGCGCCAACTCTTCGTCATAATAGAGAGGACAATCAGCTTCGATCACCTCATTCCATTGGCGAATCCATCCAAGGGTCGCCGCGTCTGCCCCGTAAATCACAGGCAGGGTCTCCCCGATGGTCTTCTCGGTTTCTTCCCATGTCTCCACACTTTCGGGAATCTCAATCATGCTTCCTCCTTTCAATACATCTATGAACAATTGCGCGTTTAGCATCTCCTTCCGAAAACGGGCACTAGCTTTGCGGTAGAACGACGCCCTGGGGGGCGCCTCGCATGCAACCTGCTAGTCGCGCACAATGACGCCCTCGGCGTATAGCTTTTCTATATCCGCAGAGGAGTAGCCCAACTCCTCCAAGATATCCTCGTTGTCCTGGCCCAAGCGGGGGGCGCCGCGCCAAACGTGGCCGGGCCTTCGCTCCACTCGGGGCACAATGCCCACTCCCCGCACCATCTGTCCCGAAGCGTCATCGAACCATTCGACGATGCTTTCCCGCTTCAGGCAGTGCGGATTGTCTCCCAGTTCCGAGTAGTCCATGATCTTGCAGCAGCCGATATTGACCTTGTTGAAGTCACGATCGACCTCGCTTGCCGTATGGGACAAACAGTAGTCCTCGATCGCTCTTTTCGACTTCTCATCCCGGGCCGTCCCAGCAACGATTGCGTCCTGCCGATCAAAATCGGGATCTCCCGTCAATCCCAAAAGCGCAAGCCCGTCGCTTTTCAAGGCAGAGGGATTCAGGGCGACGTACACATACCGGCCGTCCCTACACTCATAGACCCCGAGACCGCCCACATCTCCGTCAATATCCGGATTTCTGACCAGCTGATTGCCCTTGGTGAAATACTCGGCCGGATACTGAGCCGAAACGCGCAAGATCGCCTCGTACTGGGACAAGTCGATAACATCCCCCTCACCGGTCTCGCGGGCGCGCAGGAGAGCCGCCAGCGATGACCAGAGCGCAAAAAGCGCCGTAATGAAATCGCCGATGCCCGGGAAAACCGCCATGGGCTTCGTACCTCTAGGACTATTGATGTACATAAACCCGCTGAAGGCCTGGGCTATCGGGTCATAACTCGGGCGACGCACGTAGTCGGGCTCTCCCATCTCCCCATAGCCCGAGACATGCACAATAACGAGATCAGGGTTGAGCTCCAAAAGAAACTCGTCGTCGAATCCCCATTTCTTATAGGTTCCCCCCTTGGAGGACTCCAGCCAGATATCTGCCCATTGGATGAGATCAAGGAAGACACCCCGCCCCTCTTTCGATGGGATGTCAAGAGCAATGGTGCGCTTGCACCGTGCATCCTGCGCCCATTCCAAAGCGACGTTTTTCCGCATCCCCTCAGGGCTGCGCGCATTCTCAACCTGGACGACATCGGCCCCGTGCTCGGCCATCAGCGTGGCGGCATAGGGCTCGGCCGCCACCGTGCCCGTGCTAAGCACCTTCACACCGTGAAGGAGACCAAAATCGGGTATTTCCTCCGACTTAGCCATATCCGCCCCTTCGATCAAAGCCCTCGATACTTCGGCAGATGCGCTGCCGAGCGAATTCAACTCGCTGTTCGATCATAGGAATGGACGATCGTCGGGTCACCGCACAAATGAGGTATCGCTTGAGGTATTTGCGCTACTCCCCTAGGTTCTCGTGATATCATCACTAACCAAGCTGGTGGCTTGCACCGTCGCGCGAGGAGAGCACTTTGAGTGTTATCAACATAGGAGGTTGTCCTCCAACATCCCTTGAGTCAAAAAGCATCGTGCCGCGTCACAGACTGCTAAGCCTGCTAAACGAAGGAACGAAATACCCTCTCACGCTCTGCGTCGCATCGTCGGGGTGGGGAAAGGGAACGCTGCTGACAAGCTGGGCCAACCATACCGACAAGCACGTCTCGTGGCTCCAAGTCGACGAGTCCGACAACGAAGTGGCCATGTTCTACCAGAAGCTTGCCTCGTCTCTTTTGGCTATGCTGTCGAAGCAGGATTATCAATCAGACCCTCCCCCAGGCGCTTCGTCGCTTGACCTGGCCTGGACGCTTGAGCAGGTCTCCCATATAACTGGAGACCACGTCCTCATACTCAACGACTATCATCTCGTATCCAATCCCGAGGTGCATGAGGCTGTTATTGCCCTCATTCGATGGGCTCCCCCTTCATTGCACCTTATTATTTCGAGCGAATCTACGCCTCCGTTCCCCTTGTCTTCTTTTCGAGCCCATAGCCAGCTTTTCGAGATTTCAGCCCTAGACCTTGCTTTCACGCGAGGAGACTTGCGCCTCCTCCTCCGGGAGAATCTGATTGATCTCAAAGAGACATCCGTGGAGCGCCTCATGGATCTCACGGGCGGATGGCCAGCGGCGCTCCATCTGGCCCTTCTGCAAATAAAACGCATCGATCCGGAAGATCGCGACGACTTCGTCTCCAACATCGGCGCCCGCGATCGCCGCATCACAGAATGGCTCAATGACGCCATCTACGATACCTTGCCCTCACGCATTCGCACCTTTATGCTCGATACGTGCATTCTGAACGAATTTTCCGCCCCCCTGTGCGACACCGTACGCTCTACTGATGATTCTGGCGAATACATCGTTTGGCTTAAGGATCGTGGGCTGATCTCCCCCGTGGATGACCAGGGCACAACCTTCGCCTACCCAAAACTCCTGCGTGCTTTCCTCAGAGATCAGTTCAGTCGCACCAGCGACCTCGCCCACGAGAAGGACCTTTGGCAAAAAGCGGCCGCGTGGTATCAAAAGCGCGGAGAACTCCTCTTGGCAGCTGAGTACCATATGGCCTCGGGAGACACGACGGCCGGATGGCTTCTGCTCGATCGCTACCACTCCCATGCTCTTGAGAGCGCTCCGTCCATCAGCCCTCAAAAGACTCGCCTCACCTGGTATCGAGAATTCCTCAGTTGGCCGGATTCGGTCTTGGCACAGGAGCCGGATCTCTGCCTTTCGGCGGCATTCTCAAGCTATTATTCTAAGGACCTCGACCATATAGAGCGTCCGCTGCGCCTTGCCGAGCAGGCCTTTCTCGCCCGCGATGACAAACCGGCCCTTGGCAGAGCCCATGCCATACGAAGCTTGGTCTATCGCTATCGCGGATCAGCCGACCTGGCTATAGACGAGGGCAAGCATGCTCTCGACAATCTTCCGACCGACCTCAATTGGTTCAGAGGATCGGCCCTCTTGTCTCAGAGTTTTGGGTTTTACCTTAACGGGGATGCCGGCTCTTCCGCCCAATGTGCCGCCGAGGCACGGTCGGAATTCGTCAAGGCCCACGACAATCGCCACGCCGCCATTGCAGAGACCCAGCACATCGAGGTCCTACTCCTGCAAGGCTCGCTCATCGAGGCAGAGGAGCGCAGTCTGGCCCTTCTGGAGCTGCAAAGCAATGCCCTTGACGCCGAGCGGCGACTCGCCCGGGCAATTCTCGGATTCATAGCCTTTGAACGAAACCACCTGAACGAGGCGGAAGTCCATTTCAACACCGCGCTCTATCCGTCTCCGAACGCGCAAAAGGGCAAGTACTTGCCATTCGCCTATATCGGTTTGGCCGAAGTTGCAGCGGCGCGCAGCGACATCGACACGTCGCTCATGCTTCTCAACGAGGCCGAGCAATATGCCGCACCTCGCCCGGAGCGCAACTGGAGCGCCTACATCCAGGGGGTAAAAGCAAAGGTGCTTCTGGAGCAGGGAGACCACTCGGAAGCTGCAAAGGTTCTCTACCCGCAAGGATCGATCGTCGAAACCCCGTTCCAGGGAACCACAAGCTTTATGAGCTTCATAATAGCCCAACGAACACTGCTGGCATTCGCCCTTGAAGACGCAAACCGTCAAGACATCATGAACATGGCGAAGCGGCAGCTGGAGCGCAGCTTGGTGCTCTTCGATGCCAACAGTGCTGCGATATGGTGCCTAAGCGCACGGGCGCTTCTCGGCTGCATATATTTCAAGCTGGGACAGCGCGAGCAGGCACTCCGGTCTATCGAGTATAGTCTCGCCCTGGCCGAAAAGGAGCAGATTGTACGGAGCGTGATCGCTGCGGGCGACATCCTCAAACCGCTTCTCGAGCTTGCCGTCGCCCAAGACGTGCACCCCGCCTACGCCCAATCCCTCATTCATGCCCTTGAGTGCCGGCCCAAGCGCTCCAAAGCCGACACTGACGAAGCGTTGCCGGTTCTCAGCGAACGAGAAGTCGAAATACTCGAAATGATCGCGCGTGGCAGTACCACGGAGACCATCAGCCAGCAGCTGTATATTTCCGTTCACACGGTGAGAACGCACATCCGAAACACCCTTCAGAAATTGGATGCGCATTCGCGGGTTGAGGCCGTAGAGAACGCCCGCGAACGTGGAATCCTACCGCGCTAGGCGTGCTCAGCTTTCCGCCAAAGAGAAAAGCTCGTTCATCCGATCGGCGCCCACTTTCCCCGACTCGTCTCTCCCCAGATCGTCTACCAGGCCTATCTTCTGCGGCTTTTTGTAGCTCGCCAAGTGTCTTTTGCAAAAGTCCTGTATCGCTTTCGGCGACAGAGCGCTTCCCTTCATCGGTTGCACGATGGCGGCCACTGCCTCCCCCCATACCAGATCAGGAACACCTTTCACGACGCAGTCCTGCACTTCGGGGTGGCTCAGGATAACCGCCTGCACCTCGCTTGCGTAGACGTTCTCTCCTCCTGTTTTTATCACGTCCTTCACCCGAGCCTTAAAGTAGTACAGGCCCTGTTCGTCGCGGGCAAAGACATCGCCTGTCCTCAACCAGCCGTCTTGCAGTACTTCCCTCGTAAGGTCCGGCCGTTCGTAATACCCCTCCATCATGGCCGGCGTTCGCACCACGGCCTCGCCGCAATCGGAGGCTCCCCCCTTCTCATCGAGCAACATCATTTCTAAAGATCTCATCGGCACTCCCACCGAATGGATTTTTGGCGTGCCTGAAGCGTATTCCTCCCTCGACAATCGCATCGAAGTGCCGACGCCGCTCTCGCTTTGTCCCCAACCATAGTTGATCTCGCAGGCAGGAAACAGCTGGAATATCCCCTCCACTATGGAGGGGGTCATGGCGCCGGCGGCGCTCTGCACAATACGCACCGAAGACAGGTCGCGAGCGCCGGGCGCGGCCTCGCGTGAGAGACGACAGTATACGCTGGGGGGCAGCAAGATGATATGGGTCACGGCGTATCGCTCGATTTTGCCGAGTATCTCCTCGGCATCGAACTTGGAGGAGACCACCACGGCAGCGCCAGCACTCAGACAGGAAAGCAGCCAGCTGTGCCCCCCATGATGCTCCATTGGCGCCTGAACAAGAGCAACGGGATGCTCGACATCCTCAAGCCCTATGGTCTCTAAGATATCGCGGATCTCGACGAGATCCGCTGCATGGGTACGAGCGGCGCCCTTGGGCGCTCCCGTGCTGCCCCCGGTAAATTGAATCCGGGATGGGCCGCCCTCTTGGAACACCTCGAAATCCTTGGCGGAATCCGACTGACCTCCCTGGCGCATGTCAGATAACGCATCGCGAATAAACTGGCTGCTGAGTATCTGCACCGCATGATCGAAGCCCTTGCGGGCATCAATGGCGACGCTTTGGTGTTCTGGCGCATAGATCAGAGCCTCAGCATCCGAAGCGTTGACCAAACAGCCTACCTCTTCGGATGTAAAACGATAATTGACGGGCACCGCAACGGCGCCCATGGCCTGAATGGCCAGATACAGCACGATGAGGTCAACGCCATTAGGCAGGAAATACGCAACTCGATCGCCCTTCCGTATACCGAAGTCCCATAACGAATGGACAACGTATTTCGACAAGCGCCACAGCTCTTGGTATGTCAGCACTTCAGCGCCGTCGATAATCGCAACATCGGTCGGCCCCGATTTCGTATGGCGCAAAAAGGGGTCTATGATGTTCTTGTCATCTTGCCTTACTATTTCAGTTCGCTGCATAGTTCATCCCTTTTATAAGGTTCGTCGAGTTTCTCCAAGTAATCTTGGCTTTTCTTGCTCAAGCAGAAGAACGCGATGGCGAATGCCGCCAGATAGCACAGACCGGCCACGGCCAAAGGAAGCACATAGGAGCCCGACCACTCATACATGGCAGCGGCCAGCGGGGGAGAAATGGCAGAGCCCGCCGAGGTGACCACCTGGGTCCACCCGATAAGCACTGGGCTTTTCTCCAGACCGAACAAGGGCGTAGTGACCACCGAGCCGAAATAGAGGCCTACCGTGCCCACGTTGTAGAAGAAGGCAAGAATCGCGCCTCCAACAAATCCTGTTTGGCACCAAAGAGGAAAGAGGAACATGTTTACGGCCCCGATGAGGCAATAGGTCAGCAATATTCTCTTCGGCCCAAAGCGATCGCTGAGAAAGCCGAATAGCGGGACCACGATCATCGACCCGATATAGACCACCGAAAGCATGATGGACGCTTGGGCCACATCAAACCCCATGCTGGCATAAATCGCCGCTTCGTTAGTGTAGAAGAATCGCTCGGCCATAAGCATCAGCATCGGGCAGAGGAGAAGCGCCCACACAAGCGGGATCCTCAGAAGACGCGAAGTGGGCATGGCGAATTCGTAAGACGCCGCAACCCTCTGCAGTCGCTCCCTTTTCCTCGTTTTCCCCATGACGAAATTGAAGTCGATCGGCTCCATGCCGTAATATGACGGCCCCCGGCAAATCATAAGCATCGTGACAACCGCCGTCAGCACGAGAAGCAGCATTGCCGCCGCCAAAGCAGCTTGTCTCAGCCCCAAGTGCATAACCGCAGCTCCAGCAACCGGACTTAGAAGAGTGTTCGAGAGCCCCGACACTACCGTGGCCATCGTGGCAACGGTACCTCTGCCCACCCGAAACCACTCCGTAGCCAACACCTGGTACGAGAGCGTACCATTGCACTTATTGGCCACGCCAAACAGAATGGACGCAGCTAGCACCCATTCAAGGGCAGGAGCGTAAGCTATCGCCAGAAACATTACCGCCGTACCGGCGGCACCGAAGAGATACACACCTTTAGGGTTGTGGTCCGCCACAATAGGCCCCAAGAACATACTCGCTACCATGCTGGCAATCGCTGACGTAGTAAAAATCAGAGACGCCTGCGCAAGCGAGCAGCCAAGCTGCTCCGCCAACAGGGGGAGAAACAGAATAACGAGCGTATAGGAAAAGTACGAGAGGGAGAGGTTTATCATGCCTCCCGAAACGCACAGCCAACCTTTAGTGGTGTTCCGCATGTTCACGTCGCCCCTTTTCTCCCCTAAAGAAAGACTTAACCGAAACGGTATTCCACTCCCATGGTGGGCTGAGGGTTCTCCCACCGAGCGATTATGGTGTCCCCACAGGCGATGCGACATGTGCCGCACTCGAGGCAACCCGCATAATCGAAGCTTGTCGTTCCGTCGGGCTCTCGCTTGTACAGGGCCGCCGGACACACCATGACAAGCTTGTCGAATTCCTCGTCAGAGGGATCCTCGACAAGCTCGATATGAGCGTTGGCCTCATCGACCTCGTATTTGTTTAACGCCAGATAGCCGTCAACGTTCACCGTAATTTGCTGCACACTCATAATGCCTTCATCGCTCCCATCGCATCGCGGGCCATATTGACAACTCCGATTTGCCCCAGCACCGGCTTCAGGTTCTTCTTCAGAGGCCGAACCGGCTCGCCATCAACCACGAACATGGTGTTCATAATGTCTCGAATCGCCTGCGGATACCCATCGAACATGCGATGGAAGCCTTCCATGAAAGAAGGCACCTTCGAGAACTGGCGCAAGTCCTGCATGACGAAGCAGTTCTCGAGGGCCGCCGTATAGCCCTGCAGCCCCTGCGCGGAAGTATCTCCGGCGCTTAACGCGCGCGCCGCCTCCCGGCCGGCGTGCATGCCAGCTGCAATGGCGAAATCCATGCCGCGAACCTGATATCCCAAATTGATGCACATCATGGCGCTCTCCCCCGCGAGAAGCACGCCATCTCCCACAAGAGGGGGCATGATGCTCAAGCCACCCTCAGGAACCATATGCCCCGAGTGCTCAACCACCTTGCCGCCGGCAATCAGAGGCGCGATCGCCGGATGCTGCTTGAAGTCCTCGAGCATCTGGTAAACCGGCGCTCGACCATGGTTCATCGTCGCTTCGATCCCTGCAACCAAGCCAATGGAGATGGACGACTTGTTCGTATAGGCAAAACCGCCTCCGAATGTCCCCTTTGTCGCATCTCCCGCGAACAGCCACGCTGCTCCCTCTTCATCTGAGCCCGAAAGCACTCGATCAGTGATAACAGAGGGAGGCAGCTCGATGGTCTGCTTGATGCCGACAGCAATCCCACTCGCGGGCGGCCGCGCGGCGCCAACCGCCTGCTTGGTAAGCAGAGAGTTCACTCCATCGCAAAGCAGAACAACATCAGCCGTAATTTCGTCCTCGCCCGCCTTCACGCCTATCACTTTGCCGGTTTCATCTTTCACAAGACTCTCGACAGCAATGCCGTAGATGGCCTCCGCTCCCGCTTCCTCCGCCTTCGACGCGAGCCACTGGTCGAAAGGCGCGCGCAGCACCGAATATGAATCGGAATTCGGGGCAAGCATCGCTTCCGATGAGAAATCGACGGTAAAACAGGCATCGGGCGCGAGCAAGGATATTTTCTCGTGGGTTATCTTGCGTTCTAAGGGAGCTTCCTGCTCAAAATCCGGGAACACCTTCGCCAAAGAGTGAGAATAGATGCGCCCTCCGGTCATATTCTTCGCCCCTGCATAGTTTCCGCGCTCGATAAGAAGCACAGACTTACCCGATCGGGCCAACTCGTATGCAGCGACAGAACCGGCACACCCAGCCCCCACGACAATGGCTTCAAAGTCAGCCATGCTACCGCCTTTCTTTATCATCCTCCAAATTTCTCTGCCAATGGATGATAGAAAGGCCCGACTATAAGCGCATCGCACAAATGCAGTACCCCATGAGGTATTTGCGCGCAGCAGGGGCGACCATCAGGTCGCCCCTTTTCTGTTGAAGGCTATGGGGTTGCACACCATTTACTCGACGCCGAGCACCTCCAAGTTGCCGCTTATAATGTCGAAGGAAAGGTCGCAGGGTTGGGAGGAGTCGCCCGCAGACTCGGCAAAGTCGTTCGTGAAGTTGCCCGAGGTCTTGTTGACGTTGGCCTTCAGTGCCGTGTCGGCGGGAAGCTCCAGGATGATATGACCCGAAGCGAGGGAGCCCGCAATGGTTTCTGGAGCAGGCGAGCACTGCCCAAGGCGAAACTCGCCTGACGCCTGATCGATGCGCAGCGTCTTGGCGACGGATCCTTCGTAAGCGACGTTACCACTTGCGAGGCTCAGCTCGAGGTCGGTCACCGACGTACGGCTAACCGAGACGGAACCCGAGGCGACATCGAGCTCCATCTTCCCGCACAGCACGGCATCCGCTCCGTCGATGCCGTACTCGCCTGAGGCTGCCTCAAGAACGAACCGCTCGAGAGACGCCGCCGATTCAGGGATAAGCAGCTCTACGTCCTTGCTGCCCCACGTGCCAAGCGAGCATCCCGACAGGCCACCGCTACCCTCCATGTAGTCGATGGAAAGCACGCCGTCGTTCGTGCTGCAGGCCATAACGGGTTGCGGGCCGCCGTGCATGGTCTCGTTCACGACAATTGCGCCGCCGGTCTCGCTATCGGGCACCACGCGTACGGAGCCCGACCCAGCGAGCCAGTTCAGATCGATGGCGTTTACCTCGCTGGCATCGATTTCGAAATGGCTGCCCTCGTTCGTCGCTGCGACGCCGCCCCGCACGCCACTGTGCAGCGTCGCATCCGCCACCTCACTCGCGGCATCGCCCGCATAGTCGGCCATCTCGCCGACCGCATCCCCCGCGTATCCGGCGATCTCGCCCATGGCGTTCCAGCCCACACAGCCCATCAAGCCACCGGGCGCAAACAGCGAGCCGCCTCCGGGAACGATGCCGCGACAGCCGCCGAAGAACCCGCAAACCCCCAGGCAAAGCAGCACGATGAGCGCGATCTTCACATAGGTACTCCGCTCCAGCCTCATCGGGCACCCCCTTCGGAGGAGGAATCGCTTTTCGCCGCGACATCCTGGCGTTCGGCCAACCAAGCTTGGTAAGACGGGTCGGCCTCCAAGGTGTTCACCACCCAATAGTAGAAGGGAATGGTGAGAAAGATGACCCAGGCCGGGTGCCACCAGCCGAAGCAGAAGCCGGCAAGCAGGAAGATGACCGCGCACAGAAGCGGGTAGGGAAACGACTGCAGCGGATCTTTCGGTTGGGGCGTCGGTGGCGGCGCAATGGGCACCGAAGACGCTGGCGGAATGGAACCCGGTGGGCAGGAGCCAGGAGGGCAGGCACCCGGGCTCTGCGGCGATGCCGGCGAACCGTGGGGAAGCACACCCGGGCCATAGCCCGCACTCGGTGGCCGATGGCCCGGCGCGCTCACCTCCACGACCACCTTGGGCGCTTCAGGCGCCTCGGCTGCCGTTGCGGCCGCCGCCTCGGCCCGCGCCGCAGCTGCCAGCGCCGCCTCAGCCGCGGCGGCGGCTTCGGTTTCCACCGACTCGGCGCGCTCCTGGGACTCAAAGCGCACATCGTCGGCCACCTCGGGGCTCACGCGCAAAAGCTCGTCTAAGGTCACTTCGTACAAGTCGGCCAGGGCAATGAGGTTGCCCATATCGGGTGCCGACTCGGCCCGCTCCCACTTGGAGACGGCCTGGCGCGACAGCCCCAGCTGCTCGGCCAGCCCCTCTTGGGAGAAGCCGCGCTCGCGGCGCAGCTCGGCAAGGCGTTGGGCGATTTCGACGTTCATCACGGTTCCCTTTCGCGTCTTGTTCGTCACATCTCGCCTTTCACCCTATGGTTTCAACCCTGGTTGCACTAGCACCTTATGTGGTCAATTTACCAGAAACGAGCAAAAAATCCCCGACAACCACCGGTTGCCCCACCCACGAACAGGGAATTTACGGAGCCTGCAACGAATCATCCGACCCATCTGCGCTCCCTTCGCAATGCAAGTCATCAACGCCATCGGTCACAACGGATACTCGAGCAGATCCTCAATGCGGCAACCCAGCGTTTGGGCGAGCCGATAGAGCGATACTCCCTGGCCGTGATTGATGTTCTTGCATCGCTGCTCATACTGCTGAATCGCCCTCAACGAGACGCCCGATTTCTCCGCCAACGCCACTTGAGAAAGACCCCTTTGCTCGCGCCACGATTTCAGAGGAGCGCCCCGCCGGGCCACACGCTCTTCGATCACTTCGACGAATTTCTGCTCGGCTGCTTCGTGAAGTGGCCAGTATAGCGCACGAATTTCCTCCATGGTCGTCACGCGTCCTATGGTCCGGAAAGGGCGCCCCGTTTCCCACTGCCAGTAAGCTAGAACCCAACCGCACCAATAGTCGGGACCTTCCCCATCGGCCGTCATATCGGCGAGGGGAATGCCGACATCTAACCCGGCCCGATAGCATACGTCAAGCACCAGCTCGATGCCCGACGAACCGCTCACATAGCGCGGAGCGCCGGCACCGAACGCATCGGCGACCCCCGTCGCTACGAACATTTCGAAGAACTGGCCGAGTCTCAGGCCGGCACGGTTGGCCGCGCAATCGAACGCCTCTCCCAGCACTTCCATGGCATCGAACAGATAGTCTTCGCTATAGGCCCGCAAGATCGGTCACCTCATCTCGCAAAAGGTCGCGCAGGTAAATGCCATCAATGCCCTCCCGGGCAGCCTCCTCGCGATAGAGCGCTCGCGCCTTTTCGTCGCGCTCTTTCCGCTTGGGGTAGTAAACAGCACTGGGAGCCACCGTGGCTTCAACGAATTCGATGGCTTCGAATGCTCTCGGGCTTTTAAGCACAATCTGCTGGCCTAAATCACCAAGACGCAGAGCGCGCGTCAGCTGCTCCAAAGAAATATCGTTGCGCAAAAAGGCGCGGGCAAAGGTAAAGTAGCTGTCATCGGCGCGGTGCCCCACGATGACGTCGAACGATTCCGCATCCAACAGGTAGTGGGCACGAAGAAACTCGCTGCCCGCTTGAGCCACCGGAGTGCGCAGATCGATTTTGCGATGCTCCAGCAACAACGCCAGCCAATGAAGCGTCGAATATTCCGGAGAGGAAAGCTCGAGAACCTTAAAGCCACGGCCGTCGAAGCGATACTCATTGGCATAGCCGTCGTAGCCTTCCTCTGAACAGGCCCACTCGCGCGCCAATTCAATATGCTCGGTGCAATAGAATCCGTGGCCATAGTCGTTATAGGACCTGCCACCGCCATAGAAGGGGTGAGCCACTATTTGAGGCGAACCGTGAAATAATGTCATAGGTTCCATAGTCTACCTATCTCTCCAGAGATACTTCCCAGAGTATAGCACGGATATCTCTGGAGAGATAGCTTGAGGCGCGCCAAAAAATTCCGCTTAGTGTACCGCAGGAGCCTAGATGGCGCTATTTTTGAAAGTGCCGCTCTTGCGGCCGTTCCACCATTTGGAGAGCTGAACGATGATGACCTCTACGAGCGGGATGGTGAGGAAGATGACCCAGGCGGGACCATGCCAATGGACATCAACGAAGGTCATCCAAAGAAACCAGGCGATCGACCCAATAGGATACAACGCGCACAGCATGGGAGCGATGCGGTGAGATGCGACTGCCGCGCCCACAATGTAATACACGGGAATGAGGAACAGCAGAAAGAGCGTCGGCCCCCAAATGCCGCTGAGCATACCGAAGGCGAGATAAGCCACGATCACCAAGGCCCAGAAGGGGAACTTCAGCCACTTCTTGGCTCGCTCGGCATCGAAGCCACCGGGCGATACCCCGAAGGGATTGTCGCGCGTGAAGATATGCTCTGCCGTCTCAGGATCCGTCGTGTTGACGCGCACCCCGTCCCAACCGACGTGCACCTCTTCGCCGTGGCGGTCGACCACGTGCACGCCCTCGGCCCAGGACACGTGCACATGGTCCTTGCCGTCGTCCACGTGAATGCCACCGGGCCCGAAGTGCACCTTGCCGCGGCCCTCCTTTTCGAAGTCAACGCCCTCGGCTGTCTCGGCATCACATGCATCGCCAACGCCACCACCCTCTGGCGAAGCCGTCTCTTCCGAAGCTTCCGCGACGACAACCCTGCTCGCGCCACGCGCTTCCGCGCGGTCGGCGGCCTCGAAGGCCACGTCGTCTTCGATGGATTCGTCCACGTACAGAAGCTCATCCAGCGACACGCCGTAGAGCTTCGCCAGGGCAATGAGGTTGTCGGTGTCGGGCGACGACTCGGAGCGCTCCCACTTGGAAACGGCCTGGCGCGACACGCCCAGCTTCTCCGCCAGGGCCTCCTGCGACAGTCCCGCAAGCCTCCGGCGCGCGGCCAAGCGCTCGGCAATTTCGACATTCATGGTGTGCTGCCTTTCTTCTGCGATTGCCTCTCAAAAACGCCTTGGAGCCTACCGAAAACCTCTTTGCCACGGAACCAATTCGCGTTGTCATTTTCCGCAATTATTGGTTGCGGAAGCGCTGAACTGGGACAATACCCCAGCAGTCACCACACGCACGGCAGCATTCGCGCTCGCTAGCGGCCGTCCCGCAGTGCCTTCAGGCGCGCTAGGGTGTCGGCGGGAATGCGCTCGGCGACGGTGTTCTTGCGCGCCACCTTCGGGGCGTCATCCAAACGCGCATCTTCGTAGTACTCGCCCATCTCATGGGAGAAGCCGTCGGCGCTCATGCGATCGACGCCGCCGCCGAACACCGTGTCCTGGATGGCGGCGTCGCTCGTGACCACCATGGTCTCCACGCCGCGCTTGCCCGCGTCATAGGCCAGCTTCTCAATCACCTTGTCAGCCGACTGGCCCGCCGGCGAGAAGATCACCTGGACGCCGCCGATCTTCGTGCGACTGCCCTGGGACAACTCGTTGTCGGCGGCGTCGAAGACGACGATGGCGCCCATGTCGCGCCCGGCATAGTTCACCACGTCGTTGATAAGCCGGTCGCGGGCGGCGTTGAAGAAATCGTCGGTGTAGTCCTCATCGGCCCGCGGCTGCCACCGATACCGGCTGCCCGACCGCAGCACGTTGTACCCGTCAACGATGAGGAGCTTTTTCCGCTGCTTGGCCATGACGCGATCTGCGGCCTATTCCCAGTTCTGGCGCAGCCACTCGTACATGCAGGCGGTGGAAGCCTGGGCCACGTTCAACGAGGAAATCTCCCCCACCTGGGGCAGCTTCACGCCGAAATCGCAGTTCTCCAGCACAAGGCGCGACACGCCTTCGCCCTCGTTGCCCATCACGAGCGCGATCTTGCCCTTGAGGTTCGACTGCCAGATGAGATCGGAAGCGTGCTCGGTGGCGGCGGCCACCCAGAAGCCCTCGTCTTTCAGCCGCTCGATGGTGCTCACGAGGTTCGCCACTTGGGTGACGGGAATGTGAGAAATAGCCCCGGCCGAGCTTTTGTAGGTGGCGGCGGTCACGCGGGCGGCGCGCTTGTTGGGAATGACGATGCCGGAAGCGCCCACGCACTCGGCCGAACGGGCGATGGCCCCCAAGTTGCCGGCATCGGTGATGTGGTCGAGCACCACAATGAGCGCGCGGCCATCGTGCTCCTCAGCCGACTGCTTCGCCGCGTCCAGGATCGTCGTCACGTTCACATAGTCGAACGGGGCGGCCTCGGCCATGACCCCCTGGTGGCTACCGCGCTCGGAAATCTCGTCGAGCTTCTTCTTCGACACCTTCTTAATAGGCACGTCCAGGTTCTTCGCCTTGCGCTGGATGTCGCGCACCAGGCTATCGCCCTGGCTCAGGTTGTCGGCCATGAGGATGTACTTCAGCGGCACGTGGGTGCGCAGCGCCTCGATAACCGGACGCTTGCCTTCAATGAAATCAGCCATGGAATCGCTTTCGTCGGTTGGTCGGTTGGTCGGTTGGTCGGTTGGTCGGTTGGTTGGTTGGCTGTTGCGACACCGCACCCTGGCGAAAGTACCTGCCAAGCCGCCGTGCCGCAACAGCCTAGGTTTTCGTAGTTGCCCAGTGTACCATGGCCACCCGCGCCCCTTGCCGCCCGCTCCGCCAACCTCGCCAAAGCGTCATGAGAGCCAAGATCTGTCAGTTTGGGCAAAACGAGGCGCTTCTCGTAGTTTGCGGTACGTTTTTCTCAGTCATAGCCAGTATTTCCGCAGGTCGTGAGAACCGCTATCGAGAATCGGACTTTCCGAACCTACGAGAAGCGCCTCGTTTTGCCCATTTCGCGGTTCCTCTTTGCTCCTTACATCACGCCCGAGCCGAACAGAACCAGGTCGATGAGCTCCTGCTTGCTGTGGATGTTCAGCTTCTCGTAGATGTGACGCACGTGGGTGCGGGTGGTGTTGTAGGACACCGTGAGCTCCTCGGAGATGTACTTGGCGCTGCGACCCAGGGCCATGAGCGCGAGGATCTCGGCCTCGCGGGGCGTGAGTCCGTAGTCGGCTGCGAGGGCCTGGCAGTAGGCGGCGATGTCAGCCGGCACGCCCTCGTCGGCCTCGGCCGCTTCTCCCCCCTCGGCGGCTCCGTCGCCCACGGCCGCCGGAACCATCGGGGGAGCCTCCTTCGCATCGCCATGGCCCCCGGCGGGGGCGCGCCCTTCCTCGCCATCGGCGGCCGGCCCGTCGCCCCGAATGCCGTCCGCGCCTGCCGCTGCCGGAACCACCGACCGCACGGGCGCGGCATTGCGGGCGGGCGCGGCATTGCGGGCAGGCGCGGCACCTCCCCGGCGGTCCGCCCCCGCCTCCCGCCGCGCAGAGCCCATATCCAAGGCCCGACCCTCCTGGCGCGTGTTGCCGCGCAGCAGCTGGTTGCCCACGCACAGCAGGTACAGCGCCAGCAGCGCCACAGCCACGGCCACGGAATTCACCGACAAGTCGAGGGTGGACACCCGGGCGATAATCTGGGCGACGCACATGGCCTCGAACATGAGCCCCACGGCCAGGCCGCGCACCGCGTACAGCGAGTCGCGGATATCGTAGGCGAAAATGGCGATGACGAGCACCCACATATTGCTCTCCCATAGCGCGTCCGGCGAGTGCGACGGAATGCCGGCGCTGCCCATGAGCAGCCCCACCCCCAAGGCCGGCCCATAGCACAGAAGCAGCGTGACCGCCGCCGTCGCCTTCGCCCCCAGCCCCGCGCACCGGCTGGCGAAAGACCGCAGCAGAGCGCAGCAGCACAGGATGAGGGCCACAGCCAGCACCTCGAAGAGCACCATGTAGTTCAGCCCCGAGGCCAGCACGTCCGACTCGCGCCCCGACAGGTACACCACAAGGCTGCACCCGATGGCGAAGGCGGCGGCCACGGCCACCAGCACCTCCAGCGACTGGGCCCGCTCCCCCGCCACCGAATCATCGCCGTCGCCCTTGTCGCTGCGCACGATGCACACGAGCGCCACCAGCGGCAACGCCAACAGAAACCCCTGGCTCACCACCTCCGACAACGAGCTGACGCAGCGGAACAGGAAGTAGCACGCCACGGCCACCAGAAGAGCGGGGTCAAGGTAGAACGAGGCGCCGTCAGGCCGATCGGGGCGTATGGTGGACGACCAGATCACGACGATCCACCCGCAGGCGAACCCGAGCAGCGCCCCCGAGGCATAGAAGAAGCCCACCCCCACCACGGGCAACGCCGACACGAGGGCGATCACGGCGCCGAGGGCCGCCACCACGCTGACCGCCGGCACGCCGAAGCTCGTCTCCACAATCAGGCGCCCGCGCAACAAGGGGCCTGCGAAGCCGTGGGCGAGGATGATGGCGACGATGACCGTGAGGAAGAACACCGCAAGCTCCCAGGGCGTGCGGTCGATGCCCACATAATAGAGCGCGCGGATGACCATGTGCGACGTGAAGAAGTACAGCACGCCGATACCCACGTCGAACACCGTGGGGCGGCCGAGCAGCCCCGTGCACCCCGCCTCTCGCTTCCCCATGGCTCGGCCCTCCTTGCCCGCGCGCCTTTTCCTCCAACGTCTCAGTATAGGGGAGGGCGGCCGCCGTCCATCACTCCTTTCGAGTGAGATGGGCGCCCGCGCCGGGGCGATCGGCCGAATTTCGCCCAAAGCGAGTGACGCGCCCGCTGCCCGGCAGCCGTAAGGTGACTTTGCGCCCCGCCCCGTATCCATCGTTCGCACGGCGGGACGCGCGGCCGGCTTTGCCGCAGCGCAATGAGGCCGGACGCCATCGTAAGGGGACGACACAAGGAGGGAATCCCAATGACGAACACGAACATGGATCGACGCAGCTTCCTGAAGGGCGCGGGCGTGGCCGGCGCCGCCGCTGTGGCCGCGGGCACCATCGGCCTTGCCGGCTGCGCGCCCAAGGAGCCCGGCGCGCTGTCCGGCACCGGCGGCGACGGCGAGCTCATCTTGGATGCTGAGAAATTCACGAACGCGAAGTGGAACTTCGAGATTCCGCCCGCGCCCATCGACGAGAGCGAGATCACCGAGACCGTCGATTGCGAGATCCTCGTCATCGGCGCCGGCGTGGGCGGCCTTGTGACCGCCACCTCGGCCGTCGAGGAAGGGGCCGACGTGGTGCTCATCGCCTCCAGCTCGGGGCCGGTCTCCCGCGGCGGCTCGAACGCCGCGTTCAACACGCGGCTGACTCACGAGCTGAGCATGGACTACACCCGCGAGGAGATCGAACCCATCTTCCAGGACATCTTCGCCGCCAACAGCTTCCGCCTGGGTCAGGAGAAATGGTGGCTCGTTTACGATGAGTCCGGCAACGCCATGAACTGGCTCATGGACAAGGTGGAGCCCTATGGCATCACCGCCGTCATTGAGAACAACCAACAGGACGGCGGCACGAACTGGTGGGACGGTGGCCCGCTGAAGACCCTGAACGTGTCCCACTCCTTCGTGGCCGAGGGCGCCCAAGCGGCCGGCGCCTCCCAGCAGATCGTCGTGGAGGCCTTGGCCGAGGAGATCCAGAAGGGCGGCGGCCGTATCTTCTACAACACCACCGCCGTGCAGCTGGACCGCGAGGGCGACAACACCGGCCGCGTCACCGGATGCGTGGCCAAGGCCGACGGCAAGTACACCCGCTACAACGCCTCGAAGGGCGTCGTGCTGGCCACCGGCGACTTCTCCCAGGACAAGGACATGGTGGCGAAGTACTGTCCCATCGCGCTGCCCTTCGGCAACGGCGGCGTGTACGACGGCAGCGGCCTGAAGCTGGCCCTGTGGATCGGCGCGGCCTGGCAGAAGTACACCCCCAACGCCCCGATGCTCGCCACCATGGGCGACGAGGTGCTGCCCTGCCGCTGGTGGGCCGAAGGCGCGCTGACCACCTTCCCCGGCCTGCTCGTGAACAACAAGGGCGTGCGCTATTCCAATGAGAACTGCACCTACGGCTACATGCCCTACCCCCAGCGCGTGCAGCCCGACGGATGCGCCTTCCTCATTTGGGACGCCGACTGGGTAGAGGCCTCGGCCCCCTGGCAGGGTGATCGCATCGGAGGGGCGCCCCGCGATACCCAGGAGGTGAAGGACGCCATCGAGATGCTGTTCGATCCCAACACCGACTGGACCACCACCGACGAGTACGCCGGCTTCGACGCCACCATGGCCGAGACGGCCGTGAAGGCCGACACCTTGGAAGAACTGGCCGACGACCTGGGGCTTCCCCGCGATGCCTTCCTCGCTCAGGTGGAGCGCTACAACGGCTACTGCGAGACCGGGCTCGACGACGAGTTCCACAAGGACAAGCGCTTCCTTCTGCCCGTGAAGCAGCCACCGTTCTACGGCATTCGCAACGAGCCCTACACCTTGTGCATCACCGGCGGCTTGAACACCGACATCCAGATGCACGTGTGCGACGCGAACAACGACCCCATTCCGGGCCTTTACGGCGTGGGCACCGTGGTCGGCGACATGTACGGCGACGTGTACGACTACCACGTGCCGGGCATCAACTTGGGTGGCGCCTGTACCACCTTCGGCTACCTGCTCGGCAAGAACCTGCACAACGGCACCTGGTAGAAGGCGCTCTACAGCCCTCCCTATGAAAGGAACCCGCGACATGCGGGTTCCTTTTTCTGTTCCTAAATGAAGAGCTGCGGGGCAAGATTTCCTGCCAGCTATTCCGCTTTCGCATCGCGGGCGGCGATTTCGGCGGCCTTCTTGGCGAACTCGGCGCGCTGCTCGGGGGTCATCATGGCCATCTGCGCTTCCAGCACGTCGTGCTTCAGCGCTGTGGCGAAATCAGCGGAATCCTGCTTGGCGTTTTCGGCCGCCTTCTTGGCCGCATCCGCCGCCATCTCAGCTTGCGAGCGCGCCATGGACACGGCAGCCTCGGTCTGCTCGTGAGCCAACTCCGCGGCCGTCTTGGCCTGATCGTTCAAATGGCTGGCGGCCGCCTGAGCCTCACGGGCCGCCTCGCCGACCGCGGTCTGGGCCTGCTGGCCCACGCGCTCGGCGGTGGCCTGAGCCTGTTTCAGCACCTCGGAGTTGATGGCCTTGCCCTGCTCCACGGTGATCTCGCCCTTGGCGATAAGCTGCTCCACCAGTTCCTGGGTTTTCTCCGCACCAAGCGCCATGGCGCCCACGCCGGCCAGGAACACATCTTTCAATCCATCGGCAATCGTCGTCATTTCGAAGCCTCCGTTCTCGTTGAGTTAGCTTCTCCATCATAGGCGGCAACACACTCCGAATATGTCGACGGGACAGCACTGTTACTGCCCCGTCAAAGGTTGATTGATTTGGTTATATTTGCCAAATCGCTCTGCGCTCCCTACCCCAGGAAAATGCGACAGAGCACCACTGCTACAACAAAGCCGGCAATCGCGCTCACAATGCCCTTGACCCAACCCATCATCACGGGGTGGCGCCGCGCGAAGGCCGCACCGTCGCGCGGGGGCTCTTCGCCGCGGGAATAGGCGAGAATGTCGCGGTAGGTTACCAAGTCGTACTTTCTCTTCATGTGCTCCACGATGCCCAGAAGCACGAGACCTGCGATCCACAGGGCGACGAACAGCACAATACCCAGCACTTCACCCTCGGAAAAGCCTGATGCCAACGATGAAGGGCCGGAAGGAAACGCCATCCCTGCAATGACACACGCGATGCCCACACCTACGAGCACCCATGCCGTCATCGCCAGACGACTCATGGTCTTCCACTCGTTCTCGATTGTCTTCTCCATAGTTGCCACGTCTCCTTTCACGAGTTCGTCGATGGACGTACCGAAAAGATCGCTCATGAGAAGCAAGCTCTGTACATCGGGGTACGTACGGTCGGTCTCCCAGTTGGAAATGGTCTGGCGCGACACGAAAATGCGATCCGCCAGTTCCTCCTGCGACAAGCCCAGTCGCGCCCGATGCTCCTTCAGCCGTTCTCTCAGCTCCACGGTTCCGTCCTCTCGCAATCAGCATGGCATGATGCGCCGAAGCGTACCACCAAAAAGCTTCGACAAGCCGCCTCTGCAATGGAAAACCCCTGCCAAAAGTCTTTGGCAGGGGCTGCGAACTGGGAATATTGCTCGTTGAAGACGACTGCTCAAAGCGCTCATGGCACATTGAGCGCTTTGAGCACAGCTCGCGTTCGTTCGGCGCGAATGCAGGGAAGGCCCCAAGCGCGTGATGCGGCCCGGGGCCTTCCGTCGGTTGAAAAGGGTATCGCCCTATCCGAAGATAGCGGCGAAGGCTCCGGTGCCGGCGCCGTGGAGGGTATTGTCGCGCATGGCGCGGCGGGCAAAGCCCATCATCTCGGCCAGAGCGTCCAGCGCTACTTCCTTCTTCTCGCCCGTGCGACGCAGCTTCATCTCCACCTTGCCCTCTTTCAGGCCGCGCTTGCCCACGACGATCTGCACGGGCCAGCCGATGAGGTCGGCGTCGTTGAACTTCACGCCGGCGCGCTCGTCACGGTCGTCGATGACCACCTCGAAGCCGAGCTCGGCCAGATCCTTCGCGATTTTCTCGGCCATGGGCTGCACCTCGTTGTCGCCCACCGTGAGCGGCACCACGCAAATATGGGCCGGCGCCACGGAAAGCGGCCACATGATGCCGTGCTCGTCGTGATGCTGCTCGACGATGGCGGCCAGCGTGCGAGAGATGCCCACACCATAGCAGCCCATGATGAAGGGCTTCTCCTCGCCGTCCTCGTCCATGAAGGTGGCGCCCATGGCACGAGAGTACTTGTCGCCGAGTTGGAAGATCTGGGCCACCTCGATGCCGCGAGCGCCTTCCAACGGAAGTCCGCACGTAGGGCAGCAATCGCCGGGCTTCACCGTGGCCAGATCGGCCCACTCGTCCACCTGGAAATCCTCGCCCAGACGTGCACCCACGTAGTGATAGCCGTCCTCGTTGGCGCCCACGACCCACTGCGGGATGGCCTGCAAGCTGGTAGCGGCGATGACGCGAGCGCCCTCGGGCAGCCCCACCGGGCCCATGGAGCCCTTGCACAGGCCGAAGGCGAGCATCTCCTCGTCGGTCAGCAGCGTAAAGCCGGGCACGAGACCCTCGATCTTCAGCTCGTTCAGCTCATGGTCGCCGGGAATGAACAGGCACACGAGGTTGCCCTCGGCGTCCTTGCCGGACAACGCCTTCACCGTGGAGGACTCGGGGATGTTCAGGAACGCGGCCAGCTCGGCGATAGTGTGCACGTCGGGCGTAGCGATCTTCTCCATGGCGTCCACTTCGTACAGCGTGGGGCGGGCCAGGCACGCGCCGGCCTCGGCATCGGCCGCATAGCCGCACGAGCAGTACACCAGGTCGGCCTCGCCCGATTCGGCCAGCGCCATGAACTCGGTGGTCACCTTGCCGCCGATCTGGCCGCCATCGGCCTCCACCTCGCGGTAGTCCAGACCGCAGCGCTCGCAAATGGCACCGTAGGCACGGCCCATCTCGTCGTAGGTCTCCTGCAGCGACTCCTGGGTGGCGTTGAAGCTGTAGGCGTCCTTCATGACGAACTCGCGGGAGCGCAGCAGGCCGAAGCGCGGGCGGATCTCGTCGCGGTACTTCGTCTGGATCTGGTAGAGGTTCTGGGGCAGCTCCTTGTAGGAGCGCAGCTCGTTGCGCACAAGCGCCACGATGATCTCCTCATGGGTGGGGCCGAGGCACATCTCGCGATCATGACGGTCGGTAAGGCGCATGAGCTCGGGGCCGTAATCGTTCAAGCGCCCGCTCTCCTCCCACAGCTCCGCCGGCTGCAGCACGGGCATGAGAATCTCCTGGGCACCGGAAGCGTCCATCTCCTCGCGCACGATGTTCTCGATTTTCTTCAGCACGCGGAAGCCCAAGGGCAGAAACGTGTACAGGCCCGATGCCGCCTTGCGCAGCATGCCCGCGCGCAGAAGCAGGCGCGCGCTGTCGATGTCGGCGTCCGACGGGTCTTCCTTCAGGGTGGGGGCGTACAGGTTGCTCATACGCAGAATCTGGGTCATAGGTTCTCCAACTCCTCCATAAGGGCAGAAACAATTTCCGACTCTTGCACTTTGCGGACGATTTTACCATGGGAGAAAACAACCCCCGCGCCCGCTCCGCAAGCCACCCCGATATCGGCATCGGCGGCTTCGCCCGGGCCGTTCACCACGCATCCCATGACCGCCACTTTCACCGGCTTGTCCACCGTGGCAAGTCGCTGCTCCACCTCTTGCGCGAGCCCGATGAGGTTCACCTGGCAGCGCCCGCAGGTGGGGCAGCTGATGAGCTCGGGGCTGCGGCGGCGCAAATCAAGTGCGCCGAGCAGCGTCCAGCAAGCCCGCACTTCCACCACGGGATCGTCCGTGAGCGAGATGCGCATCGTGTCGCCGATACCCTCTTCCAAAAGGACGCCCAGGCCACACGCGCTTTTGATGATGCCCTGGAAAGCGGTGCCAGCCTCGGTGACACCGATGTGCAGCGGCACCTCGGGCAGCTCGGCCGCCAGCAGGCGATAGGTGTCGATGGTAGTCTGCACGTCGTGGGCCTTGGCCGACACGGCAATGTCGTGGAAGTTGCACTCATCTTCGAAGAAGCGCACGTATTCCGTGGCCGAGGCCACCAGCTTCTCAGGCAGCGTGAGATCTTGGCGAGCTGCGATGGCGTCATCCAGCGAGCCGGCGTTCACGCCGATGCGGATGGGGATGTGCGAGGCGGCCGCGGCGGCGATGACCTCGCGAGTGGCTTCCAGGCCGCCGATGTTGCCCGGGTTGATGCGCAACTTGGCCGCCCCGCGGGCCGCCGCCTCGATGGCAATGCGGGCGTCGAAGTGAATGTCGGCCACCACGGGCAAGGGTGATGCGGCGCACACGGCTTCGAAGGCGTCCAGGCAGTCTCGGCGCGGAATGGCCATGCGCACGATCTCGCAGCCGGCCTCGGCCAGCGCCTCGATCTGCGCGAGGTTGGCGGCCGCATCGTCGGCGGCGACGTTCAGCATCGACTGCACTGCCACCGGAGCGCCGCCTCCCACGGGCACGTCTCCCACCATGATCCGCCGCGTGCGGTCATGGGGCTTCAATTCCTTGATCATAGGCATTCCTTAGAACACATCAGTTCCAAGCAATTATAGAGCTTGCCGGACCAAAGACGCCCAATCCCATCACAATAGCGAACGGAGCGGAACCTCGCGCTGCCCGATCATCCACCAAGGCGATCGGAACAAGCTAGCCCCAATTTCCAAAGACGAACCGCTGGATGTCCTGGTTCAGCATGATGACGAAGAAGCCGAGGAAGAGCGCCATACCGGCCAGCGACATATAGTTCATGGCCTTCTGGGACACTGTCTTGCGGGTGCCCTTCTGGAAGATTTCCACCACGAAGCGGCCGCCATCGAGTGGCGGGATGGGCAGCAGGTTCATGATGCCCAGCGAGACCGAGATCATGGCCATGAACTCCAGTGCCTCCACAAGGCCCGCCTGGAAGTAGTCTTTCGACATGACGGCGATGCCGACGATGGAGGTGGAATCGGACACCGTCTGAGCCGCCGTAGCCGGGTTGAACAGGCCCACGACCGCCTGAATCACCATGCCGATGTACATGAAGCCAGCCTGCAGCGCCTGCAGCACCGAGGCATGGATGGTCGTGATCTCGCCCGTTTCAGGATGCTGCACCTGAAAGCCGATGATCGAGAACACGATAATGAACACGAGCATGGCGAAAAGCAGGTTCATGAAAATGCCCGCCAGAAGGATGACCGAACGCTTCCAGAAGGGCAGCGAGCGGTACTGCTGGCGGTACTCGGACTCGTAAAGCGCATGGGGGTCGGCCACTTCGCGAGCTTGGCCCAGCTCGTAGGAGGCGGGCGCCGGCAGCCCCGCCGCGGCCGCCTTCTTCAGAGCGCGCTTGCCGGGCGCAACGCGCGGGGCGCGGTAGGTGTTGTACTGATCGGCCTTGGAAGGTCCGATGACGCTGCCCCATTCCACCAGCTCTTCCAGGGCATTGTAGGCTTCGTCGTCGCTGATGCCGCAATCGCGGGCCACGTCTTCCATGTTGGCGATGCCGCGGCGGTAAAGCGACGCGAGCGCCTCCTGCAGGTGCGGCTGCAAAGGGCCGGCCTCCATGCCGCACACCTTCGCGTAGCCGCCGAGGGGCACGGCCGTGACGCCATAGCGGGTCTCGCCCTTCGTGAAGCCGATGGAGGGGCCGGGCAGGCCCAGCATGAACTCGGTCACGCGCACGCCGAAGGCCCGAGCGGCCAGGTAGTGGCCGCCCTCGTGGATGAACACAAGGAAGCCGATGCTGATAACGGCGCAGACGATCATGATGAGGATGTCCACAGATGTCTCCTTATATATGAGAGATTTCCTGCCTCGCGGGGCAGGAACGGGTGTCGCTGGTCATTATAGAAAGCGGGCACCCTTTGTCTTTCCCTTGGAGAGCCGTCTCGGAAAATAACTACAAGCTGGCTACGATCCCTCCATGGTTTCGGAGGGACGTACACCAAATCTGCCGGCTGCGCCCGCCGCCTTGGCTACCGCCACAGCGAGCGCGAGGCACGCGCCTTTGCTACCGCCGCTTGAGAATCGAGCGCCTCGAAGTCCCGCCCTTTTCCCACTGAAGACCCGTCGAAGTCCCTTTTGGCTCCTCGCGCCGACCGCTTTTTCGTCGCAAAAAAAATACGACTCCCGCACGGTCGGGGGAGGGAACGAACTGGGACATTCCCGCGTCATTTCTACGGTTCGGCTCTCGTAAGGTTATCGGCGTCAGGCATCGGGCGCCGTACGCCAAACCTTCCAGCCCGCATTCCTTCGAGACACGGACGTCACGATTGCGCCCCACGCCTGACTCTCTTTCGTCAATCGAGCAGCGCGGACACGTGGCCGCGCAGAGAGGAGTCACCGTGGATTCACTCGATCCCGTCCCCGCGCGCCCGCCCCTCCAAGGAGGCCGCGCCCTTTTCAACATGGTTCTTGCCTTCCTACTGCTCGTGGGCCTCATCCCCGCGATGTGCGCCCCTGCGACCTCGGCAGTCGCCACGGAAACCGAGGGGGTGCCCGTCATGTTCCACTTTAAAGACTCTGCGGGCGAGACCATCGACTTCGCCAGCATCACCGCGCCATACGACCTGCAAGAAGGGCACATTGTCGCCACGGTCGATGAGGGCGGAGCGCTTGGCCTCGACGAAGCGCTCAGCTTCGCCGTGTACGAGCACTACGCCACCTTCGGCGACCGCCAGCGCGACATTACCGATGAGTGCTCCCTTGATGCCGCAGCGGGCACCGTAAGCATCCCTGAGTCCTATGCGAACACCCTGGACACCCTCGGCATCGTCTTCGAGCTATCGCCCGCACATCCCGCCTATGAGCGCTTTGTGCTCGCCGACCTCGACACGAGTCCGCAGGAGCTCACCGTCGGCGAAGAGACAACGACCATCGCCTCGGACATTCCCGATATCCTCGCCGAGGCTGGCGGCATCGCCCCCTTCGCAGCCGCCTTCCCCGGCCAGACCGAGAAGCACTACGCGCTCAACCCCTATATGCGCCTCGAAACCTTCGATGTCGACATGCCCCGCAAACAGGAGGCCTATGGGTTCCCCAGCGATCTGGTAGGCTCTTATGGGTTCGGCGCTTTCTTCGGCACCTCTCAGCACTGGGTGAACGGAGTTTCCCAGGGAACGAACTTCAACGACTACGTGCTGAACACCGCATCGAGCAGCTTCGACGCCGTCGTGGACGCGTTCCTTTACGAGACGATCGCCGCCCGCAACGGCGCCGATGCGCCCTTCGCCACCTCGCGCACCGGCAGCGACTACCGCGCTCGCTTCCTCACCACGGGCAACGACTACAAGGACACCAACTACAGCGGGGGAAGCGCACCCACCAACCGCGCCATGGCCCAAGCCACCTGCGGTACTGCCGGCGTTTCCAACGGCTACGGCGCCGTGGCAAGCAACCCCAACGGCGACAACTACATCACTTACAAGGGCACCTACACCGGCTCGCAATCCGCGTACAACGGATGGTACAAGTTCTACTACAAAATCGATGCTCGATCCGCTGCCACCAACAAAGAGTTCCAGGACGTTGTCGGCTACCTGCTGGTGGAGCCCATCAACACCGGGCGCGCCCAGGTCGTGAAAACCTCCGCCAACCCCGCCATCTCCAACGCCAACGGGAATTACTCGCTCGCCAACGCGGTGTTCGGCGCCTTCTCCACTCGTGCAAGCGCCGAAGCGGCGGCCGAGCAGGCTGCCAAGGGCGCCTGGGGAAGCTGGCAGGCGGCCCGCACCTGGGCTCAGGCCAATGCTTCGTTTACCCTCGTTACCGGGGCGGATGGCAGAAGTGCGGTCGCCGAGGACATCGAGGGCGGCGACTATTACTTCTGCGAACTGTTCGCCCCGCCCGGATTCCGCCTGAACAGCGCCGTCCAGAAGGCGACCGTGGAGGCAACCAGCGACGAGAGCGTCGTGTGCCAAGTATCCTTTGCCGATGAACCCATGCGCGGCTCCATCGACTTGCTCAAGCAGTCGGGCTATCCCGAGGTCACGATGGGACACCCCGGCTATACCTTGGCGGGCGCCGTCTATGGCGTGTACGCGGACTCGGCCTGCACAAAGCTCGTCCGCGAAATCCGTACGAGCCTGAACGGCGATGCCGACGGCTACGGACGCATCGACGAGATGCCCATCGGCTCCTATTGGGTGCGCGAGACCAAGCGCCCTCTGGAGGGCTATGCTCTGGATAGCCGAACCTATGCCGTGACCGTCGCTGATCGTTCCGTCACCCGCGTGAATACCACTGCCGTCAGCGACAAGGCAAAGTTGAATCCCCTCTCCCTTCTTATCCAGAAGAAGGATGCTCAAAGCGGTCAGAGCCATGCGCAGGGTGCTGCCACCCTCGGCGATGCCCACTTCCGCATCGATTATTATGCGGCCAAGAACGCTTCCCTGGACGCCCTTAAGACCCTCGAGCCGCAAGCAAGCTGGGTCGTGCGCACCAACGACGAGGGCGCCTTCTTGCTCGACGAGGCGGAGGGCAGCTTCACACACACTTTGGCCGACGGAACAACCGAAGAGCTTCCCTACAAGGTGGCAGGTGATGCGTTCTACAAGCTCTCCAACGGCCGCATCGCGCTTCCCATCGGCACCTATGTCATCCAGGAAGTGAAGGCACCGCGTGGCTACCTTCTCGACGAGACCGTGCACGTGCGCCACGTCACCGATGCCGACACCGATGGCGAGATTATCGAGACCTTCGATGCGGAACAGAACGGCGATCTCGTCACCGACCGCGTCGCCCGCACCGATCTGCGCTTCATGAAGCGCGCCGACGGCGCCGCGAAGCTGGCCGGCATCCCCTTCAAGCTCACCTCGAAGACGACCGGCGAATGGCACATCCTCGTCACGGACAAGAACGGGCTCGCTTCCACGGAATCTACCCCGGGCCATCCCCACGACGCGAACACGAACGCCAACGACGCGCAGTTCACCGCTCCTGACGGCAGCTTCCAGATGCCGCTTACGTTGGACACCGAGGCCCTTGATGCCACAGCGGGGATCTGGTTCGGTCTCAATGCCGAAGGGGCGTCCGTCGCTGCGGACAATGGACTGGGCGCACTGCCCTTTGACACGTACGAGCTGGAAGAGCTTCGATGCCCGGCCAACGCAATCTTCGAGATGATCCGCGATGAAATCGTGGTTGACGAGAGCGATGAGGGGCTCGTCATAGACTTGGGCACTCTCAACAACACGGGCACCGGCAAGCCCACGATCCGCACGAGTGCCTACGACGGTCTGTCCGACGATCTGTACGACACGCAGATCAGCGCCGATGCCAAGGCCGTCGTCATCGATCGAGTCACTTATTCTGGCCTAGAGCCCGGAGAGCCCTATCTGCTTCGGGGAACCCTCATGGACAAAGCCACCGGAGAGCCGTTCCTCGTGAATGAGGAAGAAGTCGCCGCCGAGCTTGAGTTCGCTCCCGAGGATTACAACGGGTACGCAAACGTGACCTTCGCCTTCGACGCCTCGGCGATCACCGAGGACACCAACCTCGTCGTCTTCGAGACGCTTCTGCAGGATGGCGTCGAAGTAGCCTCGCACCGCGATCTCGCCGACCGCAAGCAGACCATCGCCGTGAGCCCTATCGCCATCGGCACAACGGCCGTCGACGCCGCCACCGGCACTCACGAAGGCGTGCCAGCCGAAGAGGTCACCATCATCGACACCGTCAGCTACCAGGGACTGACCCCCGGCGAGGAGTACGAGCTATCTGCCGTGCTCATGGACAAAGAGGAAAACGCCCCGTGGCTCGTGGAGGATAAAGTGGTCATGGTAAGCCACCGGTTCATCCCCGAGGAATCCTCGGGCACGGTGGATGTCGAGATCACCATTCCCGGCACCAACTTGGATGGCGTGAGCCTCGTGGTCTTCGAATCGCTGCTGCACGACGACATCGAGGTGGCCCTCCACGCCGACATCGAGGACGAGGGGCAGACCGTCTCCTACGCCTATCCCGACCTGCCGCTGCCGCCGACCGGCGGCGACGAGCCGGAGAAGCCCACTGAGCCCGAAGCCGACGAGCCCGAGCCGACGCGCGTCGCCCAAACCTCGCGCCTCGCTCAAACGGGAGACGAGAGCCTCACGGTGATTTGCCTGGTCGCCCTGCTCGCCGTAGCCGGCGCCGGCGCTGCCTTCGTCGCCTACCGCAAGCGCCGCTGAGAACGCTTCCGGGGCGGCGCCGCTAACTCCGCCGCCCCCGGGCCCACTCGCTTGCGAAGGCGCGGGCCCATGCGTCGACGGCCTTCAGCTGCTCGAGGCTCTCCACGACTTGGACGCCTGCCCCTTCGTGGGCGTCCATGGTCGCTTCGACGCAGCGGGCGATATCGAGGTAGCCGATCTGCTCGGCGAGAAATGCCGCCACCGCCACTTCGTTGGCGGCATTCATGACGGCGGGCAGCGTGCCCCCCACCTCACCTGCATGACGAGCCAGAGAAAGACAGCGGAACGTATCCACATCGGGCGCCGCAAATTCCAGCGAGCCCAACGTCCGAAAATCGAGCGGTCTCACGGGAGCCTCCCACCGCTCGGGATAGGAGAGAGCAAATTGAATGGGAATACGCATATCGGTCGTACCCAAATGAGCCAGAACCGACCCATCGGTAAACTCCACCATCGAATGGATGGCACTCTGGGGCTGCACTACCACCTCGATCTGATCGTAGGGCATCGCGAACAAGTGGTGCGCCTCGATGACTTCGAGCCCCTTGTTCATCAGCGTCGAGGAATCGATGGAGATCTTCGCCCCCATGTTCCAGGTGGGATGGGCCAGTGCCTGAGCTGGCGTGACCGCCTCCAGGTCGGCGATCGTCTTGCCTCGGAACGGGCCGCCCGAAGCCGTCACCCACAGCTTCGAGATCTCGCGCGGATTCTCTCCGAGCAGACATTGGTAGATGGCCCCGTGCTCCGAATCGATGGGCATGAGCGCCCCGGCCGGCCCTGTCGCCGGAGCTACGCCGGAGGCCCGACGATCCGCATCCACCGCTGCTGCCAGCGGCATAATGAGGTCGCCACCCACCACGAGCGACTCCTTGTTGGCCAAAGCGAGCACCTTGCCCGCCTTCAGCGTCGTATAGCTCGCCTCCAAGCCAGCTGCCCCTACCAGGGCGTTCACGACGACATCCACCTCGGGCAGTTGGGTGAGAGCCACGACGGCTTCGGAGCCCACGCCGAAGCTCGCCTCCGCGTCCTCCTGGCCCTCGGGAACGGCCAGCGACCGCACGAGGGCCCGCGCCTCATCGCAACGGGGATCGTTCGCCAAAGCGGCATTCCCCACCGCCAGATGGCGCACGCCGAATTCCCGGGCTTGAGCGAGCAGAACATCCAAGGAGCTGTTCACCGCAAGACCGACGATCTCCAGCTTATCGCCGTGCTGACGCACGACATCGAGGGTCTGGGTACCGATGGATCCCGTAGAGCCGAGTACCGCAATGCGCCGTTTGGCCATGAGAACCCCTTTCACTATGACAGGACACGCAAAGAGCGAACCGGGACGGATCGCCTAGAAAAGAGCATAGGGAATGCAACCGCCGGCTATCAGAAGGATAGCTGCCGTGATGGAGGTGAGGAACAGCGAGTCGCTCCGATCGAGCAGGCCGCCGTGGCCGGGCATGATGGTGCCGGAGTCCTTGAACCCGGAATTCCGCTTGATGCGGCTCTCCGCCAAATCGCCCAGCACTCCCATGCAGCCGGAAATGATGCCGAAGACAATAGCCTGAGGAATGGCCATGGTGATGCCGGGCACCAGCGTCATGAGGCACCAAAATATCACCGACCCCACCAGACCTGCGATGAACCCTTCCCAGCTCTTCTTCGGACTCGTGCGCGGTGCCAGCTTGTGCCTCCCGATTTTGCTTCCCACCAAATAGGCGAAGGCATCGTTGGCCCACACCGACAAGAACAGCAGAAGCACGCAGGCGCCGCCCCACGGCGCCGGCAGCGACACACGGATAATCACCAGTCCGCACAGCAGAAGGCCCGTGTAGGCAGCACCGAAGAAGCTCACCCCCACATCGGGGATGCGGGCCCGCAGCCAGAACACGTACCACACCAAGAGGGCCAGCAGAAGAGCCAAGCTCACCAGCATCGCGCCCACCAGACCGGCAATGTACACACTTAGGGGATAGAGCACGGCCGCAATAATGCCGAGCATCTCGTTGGGCAGCTTCGCATCGGAGCGCAGCATGTAGAAGAACTCGCCGGCGCAGATGCCAGCGACAACCATCAGCATGAGCACCATGGGGATGTTGCCGGCCAGCACGCAGATGACCGTCGCCGCCGTGTAAATTACCCCGGTACGGAAACGCACTTGAAGATCGGAGGGATTGCGCAGCTTGTCCGGCGTCTTGTTCAGCGCCTTCTGCTTCAGGCGATCGCGCTTCTCCTGGCGCGTCTCGCGCTTCTCCTCGCGGGCGGCGCGCTCCTCATCGGAGAGGTCGTAGTGCCAGGGAGGGCCTTCGGGGGCCGATTCCGCATCGCAGACGACGGGAGGCAAGTCGCGTTCCTCATCGGGCTGCAGCCGGTCGAGCAAATGAGTGCGCTCCTCCGAGGGCGCACTCACCTCGTCAGGGGACGCACTCATCCCGTCAGAAGCCGCCGCCCCACGCGCAGCTGACACGCTTCCGCGCTCTTCCGAACGCACACGACGGCCATGGTCGCCTCGGCGCAATCGCTCGCGCGCCGCTCGGGCTCGATCCTTCTTCTCTTCGTCGGAAATCCCCCCGCGCATTTAGGCCACGCCCCCGAAACGGCGGTTCCGCCCCTGATACTCGAGCAGGCACTCCAGGAAGGTGTAGCGGTTGAAGTCGGGCCATAGCACATCGGTGACCACGAATTCGGAATAGGCGATCTGCCACAGCAGGAAGTTCGAGATGCGCATCTCGCCCGAAGTGCGAATGACCAGATCGGGGTCGGGCATCCCGAACGTGTACAGCCCCCGCTCGAACATCTCCTCGGTGGGCTCTATCACTTCCCCGGTCTCTTCGCCCAAAAGCACCGCCTCGCGCATGCAGCCCCGGCAAGCGCGCAGTATTTCCTGACGGCCACCGTAGTTCACGGCCACCACCAGCGTCATACCGTCGTTGTCGCGCGTCTTCTCCCAGGCCTCATCGAAGGCCTCACGCGTCTCTGCGGGAAGCGCCGAGAGATCGCCAATCGTCCGCACGCGCACGCCCTCTTCATGAAGGCCGTCCACTTCGGCGAGCATGGTCTTGGCGAACAGATCCATCAGCCCCACGACCTCATCTTCGGGCCGCTTCCAGTTCTCCGTGGAAAACGAGTAGATGGTCAGATAGCGCACCCCAAGATCCGACGCGCAGCGAATGGCCTCTCGCACCGCCTCGATGCCGGCCTTATGGCCCTTCAGGCGATTCAGCGCGCGCTTCTTGGCCCAGCGCCCGTTGCCATCCATGATGATGGCCACCGACTCGGGAATCCTCTCCGGATCAAGCGCCCGAGGATCAACCCCCTCGGGCGGATCCGGAAATATGTAATCTAAATCCTTATTCATCCCTACACACCGGTCGTTCGTGAAGCCAGTGAACCCCCTAGATCTCCATGACCTCGGCTTCCTTCTTCTTCAGAACCTCATCGACCTCGGCAACGAACCGATCAGTCATCTTCTGGATCTCGGCCTCGGCCCGCTTCGATTCGTCTTCGGGAAGGTTGTCGTTCTTCACGGCCTTCTCGATCGCGGTGTTCGCGTCGCGGCGCGCATTGCGCACGGCCACGCGCGCTTCCTCGGCGTAGGTCTTGCACTGCTTCACCAGATCGCGGCGGCGCTCCTCGGTCAGGCTCGGGAACGGCAGGCGAATGACCGAGCCGTCGTTGTTCGGGGTCACGCCCAAATCGCTCTCGAGGATGGCGTGCTCGATGGCACGCAGCATGCCCTTGTCCCAAGGTTCGATGACCAGCAGATGGGCCTCGGGCGTCTTCACGCCAGCCATCTGGTTCACCGGCGTGGGCACGCCGTAGTAGTCCACCTTGATGCGGTCGAGCACCATGGCGTTGGCGCGGCCCGTGCGCACGCCCATGAAGTTCTCCTTCAGCGCCGTGATGGCCTTTTCCATGCGCTCTTCCGCGCTCATCAGAATCTCGTCGATATCTGCCATGAGGGTTTCCTCCCTAATCACTCAGGGGCTCCTCCCCCTGAAATCCTTCTAGAATCCGCCACGAGCCTCGCGACCCGCGGCATACGCTCGTCCTCGCTGTCGCGCCGACAAGCGGCTCCGGCGCGGCCTGCGCCCCAGGTGCCTACTCGACCACCGTGCCCACCGGCTCGCCCTGCAGAGCGGCCTTGATGTTGCCCGGCTTGGTGAGATCGAAGACGATCATGGGCACGTCGTTGTCCATGCAAAGCGAGGTGGCCGTGGCATCCATGACATGCAGCCCCTGGCTCAGCACCTCCATATAGCTGATATGGTCGAACCGGTGCGCGTCGGGATTCTTCATCGGGTCGGCATCGTAGACGCCGTCGACCTTCGTGGCCTTCATGACGCAATCGACGTCCAGCTCGCAGGCGCGCAGGGCCGCCGTCGTATCGGTCGTGAAATAGGGATTGCCCGTGCCGGCCGCCAAAATGACGACGCGCCCCTTCTCCAAATGGCGGATCGCGCGGCGGCGAATGTAGGGCTCGGACACTTCCTGCATATTGATGGCGCTCTGCACACGGGAGAAGATGCCGTGGCGCTCGAAGGCGTCCTGCAGAGCGAGCGCATTCATCACCGTGGCCAGCATGCCGATGTAATCGGCCTGGGAGCGATCCATGCCCTCGGCCGATCCGGCCAAACCGCGGAAGATGTTGCCCCCGCCGACAACCACAGCCAGCTGCACGCCATCGTGAACGATCTCGGCGATCTCCTCGGCAAGGTCATCGACCACTCGCGGGTCAATGCCGTACCCCTGATCGCCGGCGAGCGCCTCGCCAGATAGCTTGAGCAGCACGCGATCGTACTTGTATTCGTTCGCCATCGAGTACATCCCTTCGTCGGCAGGATCTTGTAAACGGATACATATTACCCGAAGTCCCTCGCCAACGCAGCGTCAGCCTTCCAAGATCAAAGAATTAGCTCAGTGCTGAGGCGCGAGCATAGGGGCTTACCCGAACCCTCTCCCGCTGAACCGCAAACCGTCGTGCAGACCACTGCGGGCAGAAACGCATATCGCGCAGACGCCAGGCAGCCACTCTTCCCGTGCGCCCATTCTTCAGAAATTGCCGAGTTATGTCATATATGACCTATGACTGATTCGTCATCAACGTACTCTTGGCCCCATGAACGACGAACAGGAAAAGGTGCAAGCCCGCATTCACTCGCTTGGTCAGCAGATCAGGGCGCATCGCATTGCCCAGAACCTTTCCCAGCAAAGGCTTGCCCTCATGGTGCACACCGACCAAGCCGTCATCGCCCGCATCGAGGCCGGCAAGCACAACACGGGCATCGCCAAATATATCGAAATCGCCGATGCCCTCGATGTTCCCTTGGGCGCCCTCATCAACTTCTAAGGCGAAGAACTTCCTCTCGCCCCCCATCAATCGAGCGAGCGAGCGAGCGAAAGGCTCGTGCAAGCTCTTAAGCATCTTTCCCGTGTCTTTTTAAAGGAAAGATGACGAAAGACGCCTCGGCGACACCCGCCGGCTCGGTCAGTCCTGCTCCTCGCGAGCGGGCGGCTCGTACACGAGTAAATCGCCCGGTTGGCAGTGCAGCTCGCGACACAAATCCTCCAGCAGCGAGATCCGAATACCTTTTGAGCGATTGCAGCGCAAGTGGGAGAGGTTCACCGCCGAACGCCCCACCTTCTCCGACAGCTCGTTGACGCTGATGTCGCGGTCGGCCATGACCACCTTCAACTTCGACACAATAGGCATAGCATGCTCCCATCCGCCCAGAAAGCCGCTTTTTGCGTGATCCTGCAGGCGCCCACACGGCCGCCTCTTCTCCGCTGCGGTACGGTAACCTCATAATGTATTTAATATACTAGCACGTTTTCAATAATTTTAAGGTGATAGTTTCATACCAGGCCGATAGCATTCGCAGCGGAGGGCAACTCTCCGCGACGCTTTCCCGTTGTCTACTCGCTCGCTTTCAGCCCGAACTCCGCGAGCATTTCATCGCGATAGGCAGCATCCTCGGAAACCCGCCTGGCATCGTCGAGGCGCCCCGCGTCCAGAAGGAGGCCGACGAGAGTTCCCAGCCTGTCCATGCCCTGCTCCATGCCCTGCTCCATGCCCCTGGCCTCTGCCCGGTGGCAGCGCATCTCGGTATCCTGCTCGTAGGTCAGCACCTTGGTCACCCACTCCCGGTCACGGTTGTATTCCTCCACGAGGGAGTCTATCTCTCGGGACAGCGCGCCCTCGGGCCGCCCCGTCGCCACGTAGTGTAGCAAATCGCGCAGGTCGGGGTCGGCGACATCCTCGGCGGCCGACGCATTGAACACGCGCCAGTGCGAGTCGTCCCCCGCGACCAGCTCCGGGGCCTCCAAGCAGACCCGCTCGATCGAGTAGACGGCCTCGCCCGCCCTGAAGGGGTCGGTCGCGCAGAAGAACACGACGAAGCTCTCCGGGAGCAGCCCGTAATCTTCCCCGGGGCCCAGCTCCGTCGCGTCGATCGCCGCCTGGTAGTAGCGCATCCGGCGCCCTATCCGGTCCTCGGGGGAGACCTGCATCTCGATGTCGAACACGCGGCTTCCCTCCCGCGCGAACACGTCCATGCGGACGCCGCGGCTCGCCGCCGCCGGCTCCTTCGCCTGCTCGGCGTTCAGGTAGGTTATCTCGCCCACCTCTATCCCCAGCGCGGCGCGCAGGACCTTGCGGCACACCTCCTTTTCGCATAGCACGCGGTTGAACATCCATCGATCGGAGAACTTCAGAAATCTCTTCGGCATGGCGGAATCCTCTCATCGGACATCACGATTCCCCAAGCCTACGACAGAGCGACCGCAGAAATGACGCGGGAATGCCCCGGTCAGTTCCCCGCGCCGACCGCACTTGTGCCGCAGCAGAGTCGCATCGGAGTCCCCGCCCGCCCCTCGCCGACCTCGGCTATCGACCTTTCGTCACAATAGGGCCTTCCGACAGCTCCGCATTCGCATCCATTTCATATGATTTCTCGCCGAAGACAATGGAACCGAGCCTCACGCAGGGGACGATCTCGACCGCGGCCATGCCCTTCCCCCGTCGCCTTCCTCTACCATCCTTGGCGAACAGGATGCGGAGATAAAGACGGCCTCGCGAACGCCCCATGGGTACTTGACCATCGCGCACAACGTCAGCAGCGTGAGGTTCAAGCGCCGGCTTTCATAAAGACCTGCCCCGCACGAAGCGAATTGGCATTTCCCTCGAAGTAGCGGAGACCCAAATCATCGAGCACCTCGCTCAGATCGCCGTTCAAAGGCCTCATTCCGGTTTGGGGGGGGACTCGCCCTACTCGAAGCTGATGTTGCCTATCTTGGTGCCCTCGGGCAGGTCCTTCACGGCCTCCCACAGCTGGTCAGTCATATCCCAGTACACCTCCATGTCGGAGACCTCCATGTTCTCCAGGGAGTCCTCCCCGCCGAGGAAGAGAGGGATCCTGTAGCCGCCGCATTCCATGCGTCCCACGGGCGCATGCCCCTCCAGCCACTCCCGATACCTCCCGACCCCAAGACACGCCTCGCTCTGATTCGGCATAACCTCGTTCAGGAAGACTGCCACGTCTTTCCCGATATAGTACATATCGAGAGTTGCGATTTCCAGGAGAACCACGAGCTCCTTCCCATCGCCGTCCCGTTGATCAACCGCAAAGCACCGCCCCATCCAATCGTATCCGATCAGATTAAACTCACTGCGAAGCTTCGTGAAGCATCCGGACACCACCCGATGCCATCCCTCGAGATCACTGCGCTCGAACACCCTGAACACTCCATCGCCGAACGACCGGCCGCCCAGGCCGTCGATGAACGCGTCGTAGGGATCGGCCGCCCCGTCCTCGAGGACCGGGGCCTCCCCGAAGTACTCCAGAAACTCCGCGAACATCGAGGGGGTCGCCCTCCGCCGGGCCCCGCGGCCCTTCCTCCTCTTGAACAAGTCGAACATCTCGCTTCCTTTCACTCGAATATCACGTTGCCGATTTGGTGCCTTCTGGAAGATCCTTTATCGGATAGCGTATCTGAGCTCCCATGCTCCGGTTGACGCTGGCGTCGAGGGGGCGCATGTTGCTCACATGGTCGGCGCTTCCCAGCTGAAGATCTATTACATGATCGACATCGTAACCAGCAGGCACCGAGTCTTTCCCGTATTCCTTCTTGAAAGCATCGGCTGCCGACCCATTCCTCTTCCCCACGGTCGTCTTCACTGTGTCCGCTCTCGACAGATCCCGAGCCTTCCTCGTCGCCTGGGACATCTGGATCTCGTCCCAGATGTCCTTCCTCTTCAGCACAAGATCGACAGTCCTGTCGAGACGCTCGCCGGCCCGAATCGTGCCCGCCGTGTTGCTCCCGATGACGTTCCCAGCAATCTTCGGCGAGATCTAGACAGCTTGAATGTCATCAGTTGATCCACTGCAAACAGGCCATGTCGAAAAGCTTGGAAAACTTGCCAGAAAGACGTCCTTCATCTGACGAGGTCGATCCTTCTGCCTCTACGGAACCTCCTCGATGCTGCAAAAAGGGGCGTCGGAGCACAGGCGCGTTTCCTGAAAATGTGTTTCTCGGGGGTGCAGCTCTCGGGGAGCACTTTTCGGGGGTGTTTCGCGGGCATGAAAAAGGACGCCCGGTGAGGCGTCCTGTGAGGTGCGGGTTGTGGCAAAGACTAGTTGGCCACGTTCACAGGGATGCGGGAGACGGCGCCGATGGGCTTGCGGGCCGGCTCCTCGATGGGGCGGTTGATGATGGCATCCAGCTCGACGGCCTCATCGGTGCCCGGCTCGGGGGAAACGTACTCAAACAGGTCGCCCGGCTGGCACTGGAGCACTTCGCAAATGCGCTCCATGGTGGAGAAACGCACGGCCTTGATGTGGCCGCGGCGCATGCGCGAAATGTTCACCGGCGAGATGTCGATGCGCTGAGAGAGTTCGTTGACAGACATCTTACGATCCGCCATCACTCGGTCGAGACGAGGAATAATAGGCATATCAGCTCCCTTACACGGTTTCGTCGCTGAGTTGCTGGAGCAGCGCAGCATATCGAAATATTGCCGAAAGTGAGTACATAATAGCAGAAAAGACGAGTACTCCAACATTAATACTTATAACAGGCTCAGTTGACCCTCTATTTACTATCACATCGTAGCCTATGCGTGGAACTACCTCGAATGTCACCCCGAGGGTAAATGCAAATTCGAGAAGTGCAAACATGAGCGCAAGGAACGCAATGAATCTGAGGCGATCTGCCTGCTTTTCTGTAAATGGCGTTTCGCTATTGACTGCATCCTTGAAGATAAGCTTCAGCATTGCCAAAACGCCAAGTACAAGGACTCCATAAAGCACTATATACGCAACAAGCGACATGCCATCGAATCCTGCCGCGCCAAGCTGAGCGAAAGACATGACCAATGCCGTTAACCAAATGAGACCAGCGCCTATTAGCAATACCGTCAGCATCACATTGATCACTCGACATACATGCGAGGCGTGTTTAAGCGATTGCTCTAAAGTATTGCTCTTCGTCACTTCTCAGACCTCCTTTCGCAGTCAAGCGCAATCCGACGCAAAAGGCCAACGCCGGATTGCACAGATCCATGTACAGCTAAAACCCGATCTGAACACAATGGGTGTGGTCGGGACCAATCACCGCACAGATGCTCAGCGGCTCTGCATCGCTATAGAACAGCATGATTCCTCCTCCTTTCTTTGGTTGCGACCTAACATGGCCTCAAAAAGCAGACGGTAGAACGTCCGCATGAGGGCACAATAGGGATCGCGGGCCTCGACGTCGCCCGTGGCGAAATAGGCGCGAGCGCGGCAACCGCCGCCGCAGAGGTAGCGGATGTCGCAGTCGGCGCAGGCGGCCAGCTCGTCCACGCGCGGGGCAGGAGCATGGCGCGCGCTCAAGCAGCTGGGGTCTTCCACAAGCGACCCCAGGCTGAAGGCCTCGTCGTGCATCATGTGGCAGGGAAACACCTCGCCATCGGCCGATACGCTTACCATGGCGCATCCCGCCCCGCAGCCGCACGTCGTCGTCAAGCGCGTGCTCACCGGCGTGTCGGACAACACGGGCACCCCGTCGCGCGACAGGGCCAGCGTTGCCTGCGCCAAACGCTCGAGCGCCGCATCGTCAGGAAGAACCGCTGCCAACTCGTCGCTTTCCACGGGTGCGGACAGCAGGCTGAAGTTCATGGTGGCCCCCAGCGAGTCGGCCAAAGCCACGTACTCGCCCAAAGCGTCGATGTTGCCCGCATGGGCCGTCGGAATGATGTGCGGCGCAATGCCCGCCTCGCGGATCATCTCAACCGCTGCCACGAGACGCTCGAACAAAGGCTCGCGGCGGATGACCGGCGCCGCCTCGGCGTTGGGACCGTCGAAGGACACCGAGACGCGGCCCACGTAGGGCGCGATGGCGGCGAGCTTCTCCGGCGTGACGGCCGTGCCGTTGGTAAGCACGTCCACCGAAGCGATGCCGCGCTCGCGCACGTAAGCGACAATGGCGGGCAAATCGTCGCGCAGAAAGGGCTCACCGCCGGAAATAACCACATGCCGGCAGCCTGCATCGGCCAGGGCGTCAATGATGCCCCGCAGCTCGTCCAGCGTAAGATCGCACCGCGCATTGCGGGCGTCCACCGCCGAGTAGCAGCCGATGCAGTTCAAGTTACAATGATGGGTGACGTGCAGGTACGCCGACTGCAGCGGCGCGGGCACAGCGGACGCGGACGGCGCGGATGCAGCCGCAGCGGCATTCCCAGCCCCGACGCCTTCCGCACGTTCGACGCCTTCCACGCCTTTCCCCAATGTTACGTCGTCGGCCTCCACATCTTCCACGACAAAGCCGCCACGGCGCAAATGGGCGGGCAAATCCGCATGCACTGCGGCGACCTCTGCTTCGGTCACGTCCTCGGAAAACATGCGATGGCACACGGCGGCGCCCTCCGGCGTGAGCCCGATGGAGTAGCCAGTCGCGGTGTTGCCGATCATGGGGATGGAAAAGGGAGCGTGCTCCACTACGTTAGGGCCGAACCTCACTGCACGCTCCTCTGCGCATCATGGGATAGTGCAGTTAGTATGCGGCAGACGCAAGACCTCGAATGCCGAATATGACATGATTTGCGGCGCATCTTAGCAGATGGCGCTATATTTCCCATGGTGCGCCAGGATTATTAGCCATTAAAATGGCCCCTCCGAGGAGGGGCCGAGATTGATCGAGCTGTGACGTGGACGCAGTGAGCGGCACACGCCCGCGCGTCGCGCCGTTTAGCGCTGGCGGCCGAAGAGGTCTTCCAGGCTGTAGCCGTTCATCGACTGCTCCTGGCTCTGCTGCTCCTGCTTGGCCTTTTGGCTAGCGGAGTCGTCGCCCAGGGTCACCTGCACCTCTTTCTCCTGACCACCGCTGTTCACCGTGAGGGTGACGGTGTCGCCGGGGTTCTTGGTGCGCACGTCCAGCATGAGGTCGGAAGCCGACTCAACCGCCTGTCCATCGAAGGCAGTGACGATGTCGCCAGGCACGATGCCCGCCGCAGCCGCACCGGAGTCGGGGGTGACGGCGGCCACGTAGGCGCCGGCGTCGACGGGCAGGCCGTAGCGGGATGCCGTCGCCGCGCTCACCGTGGAGAGGCTCACGCCGAGCTGAGCATGGGTCGGCGTCTCACCGGCGATGATCTGCTGGGCCAAGTTGATGGCGTAGTTCACGGGAATGGCAAACCCGACACCGGAGTAGTTGCCGGAGTACGAGGTGATCAGCGTGTTGATGCCGATGAGCTTGCCCTCGTCATCCACCAGCGCGCCGCCGGAATTGCCGGGGTTGATGGCCGCGTCGGTCTGGATCATGTTCGGGTAAATGGTAATCTCCCCCGTGCCGCCGGACTGCATCGATTCCTGGGCGTCCATAATCTGGGAGCGGCTCGTGGCAGATACGATGCCCGTGGCCACCGACTGCTCCAAGCCGAAGGGGCTGCCCAACGTCATAACCCACTCGCCGATGGTCAGGTTGTCGGAGTCGCCAAGCTCCATAACCGTAAGACCGCTGGCGTCCTTGGCCTTCAGCACGGCCACGTCGGAGGAGGGATCGGTGCCCACGAGATCGGCCTCGTAGGTCTCTCCGGCGACCATGACCTCGTAGGCGCTGCCGCCTTCCACCACATGGTTGTTGGTGATGATGTAGCCATCCTCGGTCAGCACGACGCCAGATCCCTGGGAATAGGCCACCAGATCGCCCGACCCGTCGCCCTGGCCACCGTACTGGTAGCCGAAGTACTGGCTCATCGCGTCATTCTGGGAAGCCTCGGCGTACACCGTGATGGCGGCCACAGAGGGCAAGCACTTCGCGGACACGGCCTCGGCCAGCGTCGGATCCTCGCTGGGCGCGATGACCGTCGTCTCGCCGGTGGAGGGGTCGGTGACGACCGTTGAAGTACCCGAGCCAGAACTGCCCGGAATCATCGCACTCGTAATGCCCCACACGCCGAAGGCGAGTACACAGGCCACGAGCGCGCCGGCGAAGGCGATGAGGAAGGTCTTGCCGCCGTTGCCCTTGGGAGCCGCGTGCTGGGCATGCATCGACACGGGCTCGGCCTCGTAAGTTTGCTGGCCATAAGGCTGGCTGGCGGAATGCTGCGCGGAGCCGGGCGCCTGCTGGGCTCCGTAGCCGTAGGGCTGCTGGGCTCCGTAGCCTGCGTGGCCCGCATAAGCCTGCTGACCGCCGTAGGGCTGAGTGCCCTGGGCGCTGTAGGGCGCAGGCTGAGTCGGCTGCAGCGGTACCGGCTGCTGCGATGCGAGGGTGTGGCCGCCCGAGGCAGAGTCGCCTGGAGGCGTGGGGGTGCTATTGGTGTCGGTCATGGAAGGCTCCTTCGCGTAAGGTTGTCCTTATGTGCGCCAAACCTTAGCACGCTCTAGAACTTCTCAACCGTTATGGCAACCCATCGTCACGCTTGCGTCACAGAGATACACCAATCGGTGTACGCGCGCCAACCACTGCGGAGATGCAACGACGCACGCCGACCGTGCATGGGCCACCGCACCCCGCGCCGACCGCCGCCGAGCCGCTTTCGAGTCGCCTTCAAGGCGTCCTCGAGGCGATGCGAGAACGCAAGCGAGCGCCTAGTCGCGATCGTAATTCGCCAGGAATGCGCGGGTGCGATCGTGCTGGGGATTGTTGATGACCTCGCTGGCCGGGCCCTGCTCCACGATGACGCCACCGTCCATAAAGATGAGGTGGTCGGCCACATCGCGGGCAAAGCCCATCTCGTGGGTGACGATGACCATGGTCATGTGCTCGGCCGCCAGATCGCGGATGACCTTCAGCACCTCGCGGGTCAACTCCGGATCCAACGCGCTCGTGGGCTCGTCGAAGAACAGCACGTCCGGGTTCATGGCCATGGCCCGGGCGATGGCCACACGCTGCTGCTGACCGCCAGACAAGTCGCACGGCACCATCGACTCCTTGTCCGCCAGCCCCATGCGAGCCAGAAGCTCGCGGCCGCGAGCGAGCGCCTCGTCCTTCGGCATCTTCTGCACGCAGATGAGCGCATCGGTGACGTTCTGCAGCACGGTGTAGTGCGGGAACAGGTTGAAATTCTGGAACACGAGCCCGAAACGGGTCTTTGCGGCGGCGATGACGTCCTTGCCCCCGTACACAGCGCGCCCCGCGGCATCGTTGGTGCACACCGTGAGATCGCCGTAGGACAAATCACCCGAGTCGAGCGTCTCCAACAGCGTCATGCAACGCAGAAGCGTCGACTTGCCGCCGCCCGAGGGCCCGATGATGGCCAGCACATCGCCGGCATTCACCGTCAGCGAAATATCCTTCAGAACCTCGTTGTCCCCGAACGCCTTCTTGCCGTTGGTGAGGCTTACGACCGCTTTGCTTTCCATGAAACGCCTCCTAGTCGTGGTAATAATCGAGACGCTTCTCGACACGGTTCAGGATGAATTCGATGAGCAGGCAGAACACCCAGTAGATGAGAGCCGCGATGGCGTAGGGAACCATGGACACCTCGCTGGCGGCCAAGGCCTTCGCAGCGGAGAACATCTCCATGATGCCAAGCACGAAGGCGAGCGACGTGTCTTTCACCAACGTGATGACCTCGTTGCCCATGGCCGGCAAAATACGCTTGATGACCTGGGGAAGCACAATCTTCATGAAGGTCTGGACTTTGGTGTAGCCCAACACCTCGGCCGCCTCGTACTGGCCGCGCGGAATAGACTGGATGCCCGAACGGTAGATTTCGGCGAAGTAGGCGGCGTAATTCAGGATGAAGCCGATAGCGCAGGCCCAGAACTTCCAATCGCTGCCCATGTTCAGGCCGAAGATGTAGTAGGGGCCGAACATGATGGCCATGAGCTGCAACATAAGCGGCGTGCCGCGCAGGATGGAGATGTAAAGCTGCGCCAGCCACGCCAGCGGCTTGAACTTGCTCATACGCGCCAGAGCGACCACCACGCCCAAAGGCAGCGAGCCCACCAGCGTGATGAGGAAGATCTCCGCCGTCAGAGCGAAACCTTCCATGAGAATCCCCATCATGACCGAGAATTCCATCTCCACGTCCTCTCGTCGTCGCTCTTAAACCCACAAGAAGGGCAAGGCCCCCAAGAGCCTCGCCCTCCCTTTTAATTAAATTCTCCCTGACTCCGGGATGCGCCCAAGGAAGTCAGCGAGGTTGTTAATTAATCTACCAGCACCCAGTTGTCGATGGAGATACCGTACTCGCCCCACTTCTCGCACAGCTTGGCGATGGTGCCGTCGTCGTACATCTCCTTCAGCGTCTTGTTCACCGCATCGATCATGGCCGTATCGCCGTCCTTGGCGAAGCCCACGGCGTAGTTCTCGGTGGACAGCGGCTCAAGCTTCACGAACATGTCGGGCTTGGCAGCCATCTGGTAGTCGGCGATGGACAGGTCGCAGGCCACGGCATCCACCGCACCGGACTCCAGCTGCATGAAAGCGTTGTTGTAGTCGCCGATGGTCTGGGCCTTGCCGCCGGCGAAGGTGTCGGCCAGATCCTTCTGGTCGCCCTCCAGCACGTCAAGGGCGGCGGAATCGACCTGGGTCATAACGTTCTTGTCGGCCAGATCATCCAGAGAGTTGATTCCCGAGTCCTTCTTCACGACAACGACCTGCTCGTTGTGCATGTAGGGCTTCGAGAACGCGTAGTCGGCCTCACGGCCCTCCATGGTAAAGCCGTTCCAGATGCAGTTGATGGTACCCTGGTTCAGCAGCGCGTCCTTAGCATCCCAGTCGATGGCTTCAAGCTCGAGATTCCAACCATTGCGCGCGGCCACCTCGGTGGCCAGATCAATGTCGAAGCCGGTCAGGTTGCCATCGTCGCCGATGAAGCCATAGGGCGGGTAAGCGTTGTCCAGGCCCACGATGAGCGTCGTGGCATCGGGGTTAGCGGCAGCGCCGTTGTCAGCCGCGTTGCTTGCCGCATCGTTCGAGCCCGAGCAGCCGGCCAGAAGCGCGGCCCCCAGGCACAGAGCCGCAGCCGCAGCGGCGATCTTCGTCAGTTTCTTCATTCGGTCCTCCCTAAAAAGGTACGCCAGGGAAGTCTCTCGTCTTCCCCACTTTACTTCTTTACTGTGCTAAAGCACTAGAGCGTTGGCTAGTATAGCACAGACCAATGCAATAAAAAGGGGCGAAAGCCACAGGTTCGCCCAAGGAACCTACTTGTTCCGGTTGAACAGCTTGTTGCCCTTCTTAGCGGCGGAGATCTCCACGAGGCGCGGCTCGAAATCGAACAGCTCCTCCATGGAGGCGACAGGCACGATCTCGATACACTTCTTCAGACAGGCGTCGGCGCACAAATTGCACTGGACGCAGTCGGAAACCTGGAACTCCAAGTACGCCTTACCCTCGTCCGGGTGCCGATCCACCGCCTTGCGCAGCGCGTCGGTGGGACAGAACATGACGCACATACCGCAGCCGGAGCATTTCTCGACATCGATGGCGATGTCGCCGAAGATGCGCGTGAACATCTCGTCGACGGCCGGCTCGTCCGGATCGCCGATGCGGCTCATGGCATCCAGAATGGCGATGTTGCGCTCGGCCTCGATGGTGGGCATCTTGCCCGCACCGTTCTTCACGCCCAGCTTCTCCCGCAGCGACTGCTCCTGCTTCTGCAAATGAAGCTGCGTCAGCTTGTCGTTCACGACCTTCTCGGCCGCCGACTTTGCCACGTCCTTGGCGTAGTGGCCCGAGGAAGTGAAGAACTCGCGCCGGGCGGCGCCGACGGCCTTTCGCATGTCCTCCACCTGCACCGAAGCCGGGAACTCCGAGGTGCGCGTGATCTGCGCGTCCGACCCCATGGCCTCGATGAGGGTGCGGGTCGATTCCACGGTATCGTCGATGGCGGGCACCGCGCCCCGGTACTTGCAGGTGCGGCAGTCACCGTCCACCAGGCAGATCTCGGGAATACCGCGGGCCACCAGTTCCACCAGCAGCTCTTCCTCCATGCGAGCAAGGCAGGGCACCACCGCGTACTTGTCGGGGTCGCCCACGTTGCGGGCCGCTTTGCGAGCGCAGGCGATGACCGTCAGGCCATCAGCCGCGTTGGTCGTCTCGGCCACAGCGCCGGCCAAGTCGTCGGGCATCGGATCCATGGGAACCAACGCCGAGGTAGGGCACACAGCCACGCAGGCGCCGCAGGCCACACACGCCCCGGCGTCGATATTCAGCTCGTTCTTCTCGATGGTGATGGCGTCGGCCAAACACGCGTCGACGCATTTGCGGCAGGAGGAGTGGCGGTTGCGCACAGCCACGCAGAACGTGGGGATCGTGATGATGGCCTTCGTCTCCAGGGCGTCCATCATCTCCATGATATCGTTCAAGTTCGGCATGGCGCGAACCCCTTTCTGCTATTCGCCGAGGTAGGACTGCTCGATGCGAGCCAGCTCTTCGGGCGTGTTGGCGTTGATGAAGCAGCCACCGCGGGGCTCGACCTCCAGGACGCGGTCCTGGTTAAAGGGCAGCACCGTGACGGCCGGGTCGTCGAAGAAGCTCTGCACACGCTTCTCGCCCCGCTCGGTACGAGCGTGAACGGCGTCCAGGCAGCCCTCTTTGCGGTACATGGCATGCAGCGGCTCGAAGCCGTGCTTGTTGGAGGGAGCCACCACGTCGGCTCCGCTTTCGTGCATGGACAAAGCCTCGGCCACTACTAAGCGGGCGCTAGCGAAGACCATGTCGCAGGCCACGACGGCCACGTACGGGTTCTCGGCGGCGGCGAGCGCGGTATAGAGTCCGGGCAAAGCGCCTCGTTCTGCATAGGCGTCGCCCACGAGCCTGATGGTCAGATCGGGGTACATATCATGGAGAAAGCCCAGCCTGTCGGCCTCGTTAGTGGTGATGATAAGCTCGTCGGCCACGGGCGACAGACGCTCGACGAGACGGCAGATGAGGGGGCGCCCCGCGAAGGGCACCGTCGCCTTGGATTGCCCCATGCGCCGCGACTCGCCACCGGCCTGGATGACCACCGTGACGCGCGGCCGCACGTAGTGCTCGGAAAGGAAGTCGGCCAAAGCGGCCACATCTTCAAGACCGATGGCGGGAATGCCATAGAGCGCCGCAGCCTCCTCAGCATCGGGGATATCGGTCACCACAGCCACCGTGTTGGTGGAAGGCATCTTGGCCGCAGCATCGGCGGCAGCCGAGTAGTCGGACGCGCCCGACACCTCGCCCGCACCCGGCATCTCGCCCAAACCCGGTACTTCGCCCGCGCCGTCGCGCCCAGCCGCGTTGCCCGCGCGGTCGACCGCGCGCCCCAGCTGCGTGAAGTCCGTCGTCAAAGGCAGGCCCTCCCGGGCCGCCTTCACGAACAGGCGAGCCGCACGGCAGTCGGCCTCGTTACCCAAGCGCATGATCTCGATGGTGGGCAACCCGCTTTTGCGGTAGCCCTCCACCACAATGATATCGTGGTTCGGCATCGAGCGCACCAGCTCGCTGCACTCCACCTCGTCTTCCACGGTCTTGATGCGCGCCACCTGCCCCGGAGCCGCAATAACCGTTTCGGAAGCGCCGGCGGCCCTGTGGCGGTAGGAGTCCTTGCCGGGAATATCGATATCGAACCCGCGATGGGAGTGGTGCTTGATGGAGCCCACGTCGAGCCCGCGGCCCGTAAGCTCGGCGATGAGCCGCTCGATGAGCGTCGTTTTGCCGGAGTTGTGCCGCCCCACGACGGCCACAGCCGGACTTGGAATATCGATCATAGCTGTTACGCCCTCCCCTAATGCGGCCGCCTGGGCCGCCGTTTTGTTCCGGGAAAGTATAGCACTAGGGCGCAAGGTATCGATTGCGGGGCGGCGCAAGCACCGCCCCTACGGGTAAAAGCCTCTACCTCAAGCCCTCCGAGTCGAGCGATGCGGCTTCCTCGATGTACTCCTCCACCGGATTGTCGCCGAAGTTCGGCAGATCCGCAGTGGTCCAGCACTCGCAGGCGGGCATGCCGGGCACGCTGGCAGCGATGAACACCGGATCCTTGCCCTCCTTGCGCTGACGGGTGTAGTCATCCAGCGCGGCCAAGGCCCACTTGCCGAGCAGCAGAATGGCCACAAGGTTGATGATGGCCATGAAGCCCATGAAGATGTCGGCCAGGTTCCACGCCAGATCGAAGCTATTCACGCAACCGTAGAAGATGGCAGCCAGGCACAGGATGCGGAAGACGAGCATGCCCCACTTGGTGTTCTTGAAGATGTAGCGGAAGTTCGTCTCGGCGTAGAAGTAATTGCCGATGAGGCTGGAGAACGCGAAGGCGAAGATCGCGAAGGTGATGAAGTGGATGCCAACCTCACCGACGGCGTTGTTCACGGCCATCTGCACGAGCGGCATGCCGTTGAGCGCCATGGCAGCCTCGGGATCCTGCACCCAGAACACCATGACCATCATAGCTGAGCAGGTGCAGATGAGCAGCGTATCGATGTACACGGACAGGCTCTGCACGAGGCCCTGCTTCACCGGATGCGACACGCTGGCGGTGGCGGCGGCGTTCGGGGCCGAGCCCATGCCGGCCTCATTGGAGAACAGGCCGCGCTTGATGCCGAGCATGACCACCGAACCGGCAAAGCCACCGGCGATGGACTGGAAGTTGAAGGCCGACTGGAAGATGGTGGCAAACACGGCCGGCAGCTCGCCAATGTTGGTGATCGTGGTCCACAGTGCAATAAGAATGTAGGCGATGGCCATGATGGGCACGATGATGGAGGTGATGATGGAGATGCGCTTCGCGCCGCCGAAAATGACGAAAGCGGTGAACACGATGAGCACGATGCCCACACCGACCGCCGTGCCGTTGGTGGCGTAGTCGGGGATGTAGTACTCGAGCGCCGAGGTCATGTTGAAGGCCTGCAGGCCGTTGAAGCCAAAAGCGAAGCACAGGATGAGCGCCCAAGCGAAGATGATGCCGAGCCAGCGCTTCCCGAGGCCCTGCTGGATGTAGTAGGCCGGACCTCCCCGGAACTCGCCCTCCTTGCCGCGAATCTTGTAGATCTGCGCGAGCGTGGACTCGATGAAGGCCGAAGCCGCGCCGATAAGCGCCATGAGCCACATCCAGAAGATGGCGCCCGGACCGCCCGTGGCCACGGCCGTGGCGATGCCGGCGATGTTGCCCGTGCCCACGCGCGAGGCGGTGGACACCATGAGGGCCTGGAAGGATGAGATGGATTTCTCGCCCTGGACATGCTTTTTCTCCGTCAGCTGAGTGAACATGTCCTTGATGTAGCGAATTTGCACCGCCTTGGTGCGGATGGTGTAGTAGATGCCCACGAACACCAGCAAGATCACCAGAATGTAGGTGTACATAAAGGAGTCGATCTCACCAGTCCAAGCGACGAGCATCTCGTTCAAATCGGCCATAGATGCTTCCTTTCCGAAAGCGCGCCAGGCCCTGCAACCTGGATCGCCTTCCAAACGGGCTCGCCTTTCTGCGGTCGAATCCAATAGAGCGCGATAGACACGCCCAAACCAGGGATTCGTCGCAGGAAAACGGCCTCGGATATACGCGCCGGCCTCTTTCCGACGCAAGACATGCCTGTATTCTACCCTACAGCGGGCTAAAGTTAGGCGATATTATCAGGGTATTTTGAACGCCCCGCGAAAAGTGGCGCTGTTTTCCGCCGGTTTCCCGTCGATGCGAAGCCGAGCCGCTACTTCAGCGCAGCGGCGACCTTGCGGGCGGCGGCGGTGATGGACAGATCGTTCACATCCACGGTAATGTCGGCGTACTTCTCGTAGAGCGGCAAGCGCTCGTCGTAAAGCTCGCGCAGGCTCATGCCGATGCCGTCGCGCATAACCACGCCGCGCTCGGAGAAGTCGGCCAGACGGCACTTCAGCTCGTCGAAGCTGATCTTCAGATACACCACGCGGCCGATTTCGGACAGGTGTTTCATGGCCGGCTCGCTGTAGATGGCCGAGCCGCCGGTGGCGATGACGGAATGCTCGAAGGACATTTCGGAAAGCACCTGGTTTTCAATCTCGAGGAAGGCATCGGGTCCCAGAGTATCGATGAGACGCTGGAGCGATTTGTCGCAGGACTGCTGAATGAGCAGGTCGGCGTCGACGAAATCCATGCAGAGAATCTTCGCCAGCACGATGCCCAAGGTCGACTTGCCCGCACCGGGCATGCCGATGAGCACGATGTTGTCGCGACCGGGTTCGAAGGACTTCTCTTTCATATTAGGGCCTTTCTCGTAGAAGGTGCCGACGGCCGGGCTATGGTCGCCGAAACGGATGGGCAGCTTCGCCCCTATGATACTTCAGCGCGCTTATGGGCGGCACGTAACGCTTCGTCTAAGGATTGGGAAAACACCGGAGCTAAGGCGGCGAGGAACGCCGCTTCATCGACAGGGGCGGCAGGGGCAGCGGCAGGGGCAGCGGGGGCAGCCATCGGGGCCTTCTCCCGAACCGCCGTAGCGGCATCTCCGGCATCGGCGTCCCCCGCGTCAGCGGAAGCACCGAACCCGAGGGATTTAAGCGCACCGAACAGATAAGCGTACGGAATGAGCGCCGCGCGCTCGTCGGGTGCGAGCTTGTCGCCCTCGAACGACCAGCCGCCATCGCGCATCCAGTTGCGCAGGGCCTTGGCATGGGCGGCGATGTCGTTGCCCTCGGGGGAGCGCCGCATGGTGTAGTTGCCGAGCACCCCCATGGCCGCCGCCGTGGCCAGGGCGAGCACGCCAGCACGCCAGCTGACCCAAATGATGGCCGCTACCGCGACAACCGCCAGGAAAATCGCTGCCCCCAAAACGATATGCTGAGCGCGACGGGAGACTGTATCGAAGAAGCCGTAGGGCTCAACCAAAGCGGTGAGGCGGCGCTGCCAAGCAGCACTGGCCTCCAAAAGATCGCGCGGATGTTCGTGAGCCAAAACGGAAAGCTTGGCGCGGCTGAGCGTCCGACCGCCCGTGGCGACCATGCGCATCAGCCGCAGCGTGGCCGCATCGAGAGCGGCCTGCTCTGCGTTGGCCGCGACGGCCGCGACGGCTGCGTCGGGCGCATCGGGCGCATTGGCATCAGCAGCCCGAGGCGCAGCAAGGGCGACAGACGACTCACCCTCGATCCTCTTCGCCGACTCCTCTCCCGCAGCAGGTATGACCAGCTCATCGTCTCGCACTTCAAGAACACCGCGACGCACCATATCGAGCACCGTAGCTACTATGTCGTCGGGGCTCTCGTGGTTCCAGCGCCACAGACGACCGAGCACGGCTGGCGCCATGGCGTCGGCAGGCGGGTTCATCCAATAATCGTCGCGAAACGCCGGCGGCCGCTCTCGGCCCCAGCGCCACCAAACGATGAGCGCCGCCAGCAGCAACGCCGCAGACAAGCCCAGCAGCCCCAAAGCCAGCCCAAGACGAATAACCTCCTGAGACGTATCCGTATCGACCCACGTTTCCTCGTAACGGCTCGTCCAGTAGTACTGCAGGGTGCCCTGATTCGCCAGGCGCGCCTCCTCGCTCAGGTTCGTCAGCCACTCGACGGGGAACATCACCCGCGCTTTGGCGTACATCGTGGGCTCGACCGCAGGATCCGTGAAGATCACCGTACCGTCGGAGCGAATATCCACCTCGCCATCGGCAGGGCCGTGACCCCACGCATAAACATTTTCCATGACCTTCACGGAGTCGTCGGCCGCTACAGGCAGCACCACTTCTGCCCGCACATCGGCCAAAGCCACATCGTAGTCCTGGGGAACATAAAGCCATTGGAAGTCAGCCGCGTCGTCAAAGGCCTCGATGGCGTCTTCCACGCGGTAGACCACCTCGAACATGACGCGCTCGGGCATGGCATCCACGAAAGCGTAGAGCGTATGCTGGAACTTGTCGTAGGCCCACGCGTCGTGCTCGGGCCCTCCGCCGCCGCGCCAGGGCAAAAGGAACGTCGTCTCGGGAAGCTCCGTCCACTCCCCGGCAAGCGCACCATCGCCATCCACCGGCGCCATGCGCACCCGTTCGATAGTAACCTCAGCCCCTTCGATGAACCCATCGTAGAGCCACTTCAACCGCTCCGGCGCGCTTTCCCCCTCCGTGAGATCGAAGATGCGCTGATCGGTCATGTGCACCGACCCGTCAGTCTCCACCGACGCCAGCAAGTCCACCTCCGAGCACCGATAATCCGCCGCCAGAGCTGTTGCAGGTGCGCAAAGGACAACGAGAAGAACGATCAGCAACGTGAGAGCCAATAGGAAGCAGGGGGTGCCTTGACCGAGCGAGTTCCGCAGCGACTGAAACAGCCCAGTGGGCTGTTTCACCAAGCGAGGACTGTCTGAGCGAATTCGAATACCCCGTAGCTCCTCCCCAGCGGACTCGCAGCCGCGAATCAAGGTACCCCCTGATTCCGCCCCAAGCGACATGCAACCGGCCCTTTCCACAACCACTAGAGCCCCCGAAACGCCAGCCGCACGTCGTCCAGCACGTCCTCATCCGCCACTACGATGGCCTTATCTCCCGGATGCAGCACCGTCTCGTCGTTGGCCACTTCCACGTCCCCTCCGCTAGCCACGGCCGCGATGATGGCGTTGTCCGGCAGCAGCACCTCGTTGATGAGCACGCCGTCCTCGTTGGAGAAGTGGCGCATGCGCGGCACCATCACCTCGGCTAAGGCCACGTTGCCGTGAGTCAGCGACGACACGACGGATACCGAGCCCAAAAGCGCTTCCTCCTCGATGAGGTTCGCAATGAGCGTCGTAGAGGACACGCATTCGATGCCCACCTTGCGGAAGATGCGCTCGTTTTTCGGATTGTTCACGCGAGCGATGCAGCGGGGCACGCGGAACACGCGCTGGGCGATTTCGCAGGATACGAGATTCGAATCGTCCTGGCCCGTGGTGGCCACGAACACATCGGCCTGGCGGATGCCCGCGTCCTCCTGGTAGCGCGAGTCGCAGCCGTCGCCGTGAATGACGAGGTACGGGCCTGTCAGCTGCACGGAGAGGCGATCGGCCGTGGCGAGCCTTTGCTCGATGACCGCCACCTCGTTGCCGCTCTTCAACATGATGCCAGCCAGATACGACCCGATTTTGCCGCCGCCAGCGATAACGATGTACATGGGTATCACCTAATCCAGAATGTAGCGCGAGAATTGCGCGATGACGTCGTGGCGCACGCAGGCGAGAATGGAGTCGCCGGCGTACAGCAGCGAATCGGGCGTCGGGATGGAGGACGCGGAGCCGTCGGCACGTTCGAAGGCGATAATGCGCACCTCGTGATCGCGCTCGAGTTCCGAGACGCGGATCGTTTTGGCGTTGTCGCGGCTGGAAAGATCCAGCGTGAACCGGAGCACCTCGAATTCACCGAACGTGTCGATGTGGGAGCCGTGGCCTGACACAATCTTCGAGAACACATCTTCGGCCACCAGCGACGTGCCGCAGACGTAGTCGATGCCCAGCTGCATATAGGCGCGCTCGTGGTCGGGATTGTACAGGCGCGAGATGACATGGGGCACGCCGAACAGATGGTTGGCCACCTCCGCGCACATGAGGTTCGTGTTGTCCAGCTGGGTGACGGCGGCCAGCACATCGCACTCTTCCACGCCGGCACGGATGAGCACGTCCTCGTCGAACCCCACGCCCTGCACCGTGCTGCCGTTGAAGTTGCGGCCGAGGTTCGCGAAGGCGTCGGCGTTCTTATCGATGCAGCAGACGTTGTTGCCGTTGTCCGAGAGCATATTGGCCAGCTGCGACCCCACGCGCCCGCACCCGACCACAATCACGTTGCTCATAGGTTGCTCGTCCTCCTACAAAAGAAAATGCCTTGCGGCATTTTCTCACTAATTTAGATCAATTGCATCTGATTCAGCGTATCCCGATACCAGTTGTCGTAGTTCGGGGGGCAGTAGCGCATGGCGTAGGAGTAGCTGATGGTGAAACCATAGCCCCGAGCCAGACCGGCCACGTGGGAGCGGATGGCCGTGTCCCAATCGGGCCAGTTGGTCTGATCCCAGCCCCAAGCGTTGTGGGACTTGAAGCAAACACGGCCCTTGGTGGACTCGGTGTTGGAAATGGCCGGAGACCAGCGCGGGTCGATGCCCGCTTCCCAGGCCGCCTCGGCGAAGGTCTCGCCGTAGCCAGACAGAGGGCTGCCGAACAGGTAATCGTTGATGCGCGCGGACCATTCTTCGATGAACGCCTCGCGACCGATGGAGAAATCTACATCGCCGGCCGGCAGGCTGCCGAAGGTAGCGTAGTAGCGGGAGCGCGTGGCGTCGGCCCGATCGATGGCCTCCTGCTCGGCGACGCGAGCGGCTTCCTCGGCGGCCAGACGCGCGGCCTCTTCCTCGTCGGCGATTTCCTGCACGCCGGCGCTCACATCGCGGGACGAGGCGGTCTTCAGCGCTGCTTCCTCGGCGACGTCTTCCACAGCGAGAACGTCCGCGTCGGACTTGTCTTGCACGGTGTCGGGGGAAACATCGGAAGCGCTGGGGTTCTCGGCGGACTGACGAGCGAGACCGAAGGTGGTCGCCCCCATGTCGTGAGAACCGGCGGACGCCCAACCAGCATCAAGGAAGCCCACGGCCAGCATCGGCAGCACGCAGAGCGCAACCATCGCCAGCACGACGGTTTTGCGATGACTCTGTTTGCGCCTTGTGACCACTCATTCCCTTTCTCGACAGCACGAAACTAAACCGCTCAAGCGGCGCAGCGTGCTGGATTAGGGTGTGGGATTGCTGCAGTAAAGAATGCTATGCTGTTTTATGTCGCGGATATTTTACCCTAGTTGGCTGAAACCGTGCCGAGGCGGTAGCCGACATCCACGCTTTGTTCGCTTGACAAAACGCACTTTCTGGGTTCCCGCAGGTCTCGCGGGTGCGACCCTGAGCGCTGTCAGGCAGTCGTTACCGACTCTTCACAACTTACCGATGGCAACTTCTTCACCTGCACGATGGAAATGCGCGAGCGGCGCATCTTCACCACCTTGAAGGCGTAGCCGTCGACCAGCAGCTCGTCGCCCACCCGGGGCACGGAGTCCAGCTCGTGGATGATCCAGCCCGCAAGCGTCTCGTAGTCGTCGGATTCTTCCACGGGCCAGCCGAGCTCCACCGCATCCTCCACGGGAAAGCGACCGTCGACGCGCCACTGGTTCGGCTCGACAAGCACAATGAGGTCGCGATCGTTGTCGGTCTCGTCGGCAATCTCGCCGACGATCTCCTCGATGATGTCCTCCATGGTAATGAGGCCGTCGGTGCCACCGTATTCGTCCACGACGATGGCCAGCTGCATACGTGCCTCTTGCAGCTCCGACAGCAGCTTCAGTACGTTTTTCGTCTCGGGCACGTAAAGCGGCTCGTACATGAACTCGGCCACCGGGTCTTCAATGCGGCCGTCCAACAGAGGGCCGATGAGGTCTTTGTAGGACACGAGGCCTATGACCTCGTCCACTTCCTCGTGATAGACCGGCAGACGGGAATAGCCCGTGCCGCGCATGCGGTCGAGCGCCGCGCGGGCCGGTTCGGTGTCCTCGGCCATGATCATATCGACGCGCGGCTTCATGATTTCGCGCACCGTCATGTCGGCCAAATCGAGGATGTCGTTGATCATGCGCTTCTCGTCTTCGAGAAGCTCGATATTCTCGGCCACCATGTCCTTGATCTCGTCCTCCGTAACGCTTTCGCGTTTGGGGCGCAGAAAATCGAGGAAGGCCGGCTTCGAATTTGCAGTGTCGTCTGTTTTACTCATGAGCGGTACTTTACCATATTTTCCGGGATTACTGGTTGCCGCCGGGCTTCAGCCAGTCGAGCCACGCCATGGCGTCGGCGTGAGAGGCGTCGATGAGCGTCGTCGTGGTGCCGCCGGAACCGGCCGCCGTCGTGGCGAGCAGCGTGTCGGCGCCCGCACGGCGCTGCAACGGGTTGCTCTTCGTGCAGCCGAACTGGATTTTCTGGCGCGGGAAGCTCACTGTTTCTCGAGAAAGGCCGCCGTTGCTCACCTGCATGAAGCGGTGGTTGTAGGCGAAGCTGGACTCGCGGGCCCACAGCACGGCGTTCACTACATCGACGATGAAGAGAATAGCCGCCAGAACCAGCAGAATCACCAATACCCCACCCCCAAACGTGTACAGCAGCCCTATCAAACGCTCGTCGCCCTCTTCCAGAAGAATCGCACCCGATTCAATGCCGCCGACGAGCGCCGCAAGCCCGGCCATACAAGCCACGGCAAACACGGCCAGCCAGAAGCCGCCGCCGAACCAGATGCTCTGGCGCAGCACGGCTCGGCGCAGCGCCACCTTCGCGACAGGCTTCGCCTCATGGGGAAGGTCGGAGAACTCCGGCACGAGCCCGGCGAGGATTTCCGGCACACGGTTCATCTTCACGAAGGGGTGGATGATGATCCCCTGATTGGCCAGAGTGTTCTTCTGATTGCTGCTGTCCTCGTCGGTGCCGGCGTCAATCTTGCCGAGAGACAGCTCGCAGTAGCCGAGCAGACGGCGGATGAAGCTCTGCTTCACGACCACGGACTGCACGCGGTCGATGTCGATGCCTTGGAAGGTGTGCTGCAGCAAGCCGTATTCCACCTCGATGCGGTTGTTGCGGCGGCGCGCCTTGAAGCCGCCGTACCCAATGCAGGAACCCACCGCCGAGAGCACCCACAGCACGAGCACCAGCACGATGACCCCCGCCGAAACGGCCCCGATCAGGTAGGCCGAAGCCTGGGAGCCGGCAAAAACTAGGGCGCTTTCCACGGCACCATCGGCCGCACCCCCCATCACGTCGAAGATGAAACCGACGATTTGCAGCACGCCGACAACCAGACCGGCGAAGATGAGCCCCACCGATGTGGTGTTGGAAAGACCCGCGAGGAACAGCTCCTTGTTAGTGAGACCGTACTCGTAGGTAACGCGGCCGGTATCCTGAGCAGGGCCGGCGAACACGCCGCCCACTTGGTTCCATGCCTCGGCGCCCACATCGAGCACGTTGCCCGCGGCGGCCGGGCTCGGCACGTTGCCGGCAAAGGTCGCCGCCCCCTGGGCCATAGCCGCAATGCCGGCCCCCACCGACTGCGGAATCGGGTCGCCCGCACCCGCCATGCCCGTCGCGGTCGCACTCGCTGCACCCGCCATGCCCGACGCAACGGCAGCCTGAGCGGCCAGAGCGTTCTTGCGGTTGTAGAGCTCGGCGCGCAGCCACTCGGCCTGGGCCTTGGTGACGTAGGGCACCACGACGGCCTTGTTCGCCGCGCCTCCGGCCGTGTCGATGGAAACCGTACACACGCCGAACAATCGCTGAAGGAGCGTCGCCCGCTGGTCCACGGACTGCACGCGCTGGTAGGGCACGTGCACCTGCTTCTTGTTGAAGATGCCGGAGCACAGCGTGAACTCGTCGGGGCCGACGGTGAAGTACAGGTGCTTGTAGCCAACGACGCGCAGCCCGGCGACGATGCCAAACGTAATGAGGATGACCACCAGCGTGCCGATGCCAGCCACCGCCATGATGAACCCTGCCTCGGCGCCCATGCCCTCTTCGGCAACAAGCCCAATGATGGTGGAGAAGTTCGCCACCACAACACATACGGCAATGATGAAGATCGTGCGCACGCTTTCGAGCCAGATATAGCTGTGGTGCACATGGTGGCGCGGCAGCTCAGTCGATGGGGCAGCCGCCGCAGGGGGCATCGGCGCGGGCGCGGGCACCTGCGGGGGCACGTTCGGCGCGCTCATTTATACGTCCTCTCGGGCCAGACGCGCCAGCTCGGCGGCACGATCGCGCAGCACGTCGGCCTCTTCGATGCCGAGGCCGGGAATCTCGTGCTCGCCGGCGGCAGTTGCCACGGTGACGCTGGACAGCCCGAAGGCGCGCAGGATGGGCCCTTGGCGCGTGTCGGTGTTCTGCACGCGGATGAACGGAATGACGAAGCGCTTGCGCCAGAAGATGCCGCGAGCAATATCCAGGTAATCCGGCGTAAGCTCGTAGCGCCAACGAGCATAGCGAATGGGCGGCAGCACCACCACGCACAGCACAAGCAGCGCCACGAACAAGATAGCGACAATAAGAGCCACCACCCCGGCCCACGCTTCTTCTGGCGCCACCAACGCTATGATAGCGAAGGGCAGAAAGCAGCACAGGAATGAGACAACGATCCAAATGGCATCGTTGATGCGCCAAACGCTCTTAATGCGCGGGTTCAACTGATTGGCGGGCATTTCTCGCATAGCCGAATCCTTCCCTATCCAGGCGGCTCCCCGTTCTGGTGCCTCTGGAAGTCGCCACGTGCAGGCGGCCCCGCAAAGGCCGCCACGTTTTCTCGACCATACTACCCCACTTTTCGCCTTCGCAACGAAACCTCAGGGATTCTTAAGGAAGAAAAGCGCATGCGCCAACGCGCCGGTGCGCCTCGATGGAGAGCGGCAGAGAGCCGAGAGGCCGGCTTCCCTCCGAAGCAGCCGGCCCCTGACATGCTGCGAGCCCGGGGAGGGGGGATCCCGGGCTCGCAAATGAGTGTCCTTGGCGCCCGAGGGGGAGAGGCGCATGCGGACGAGAGAAGAGGAGAGAGGAGGAGACTTCGCATCTCCCGCTCTGTCGAAATCTATTATAACGATGCTTTATTCTATGTCAAGAATAATCTTTGAGAAAAATAATGTCCCCCTGGGAGGCCATTATCGAGAAGGTGCCAGAAGGGTGCCGAACGCTACTTGCGGCAGCTGCGGCCCTTGCCATGACGATGATGGCGACCATGCTTGCGCTCACCGCGGACGCCCATGTCCTTGCACTGGTGGATGATCTTCTCCGTGAGAACGTTCAACGACTCGACCTCCTCGGGCGTCAGGGTCGACAGGATGCGATCGGCTACCTCGGACTGCGCGGCGCAGCGCTTCTCGGCCAGCGCATCGCCTTCAGGCGTAATGCGCACGGCATAGGCGCGTTGGCCTCATATTCCGAGCTCGGCGTAGAGCTCCTCGCGACGCACCTTGTCCTCCACCGCAGCGGCCACGTCTTCGGAACGGCCGTCGGCCAGCAGAGCGCCCACGAGCACGGCGAGACGGGCCTCGCCTTCCTCCCGACCTTCCTCCCGACCTTCCTCCCGACCTTCCTCCCGCGCCTTTCGGCAGCGCATCTCGGTCTCCTGCTCGTAGGTAAGCACGCGGTCCACCCACTCCCTGTCCTCGTTGAACACGCCGACCAGGGCGTCGATCTCCGACGACAAGGGCCCTTCGGCCTCCCCGGTCCGGAGGTATCGTAGCACATCCCGCAGCCCGGGGTCGGCGGAGGCCTCCCACGCCGAGGCGTTCAGCACTACCCACGGGGAGGCGTCGCCCACAGCAAGGTCGGGATGGGCCCCACACCTGCGCTCGATCACGTACGCGGGCTCGCCCTTGCCGTAGGCGTCGTGGCGGCAGAAGAACAGCACGTAGCTCTCGGGCAGCGCGCCGAAGTCCTCGCCCGACCCCAACTCCCCCACGTCCATGGCGGCCTGGTAGTAGCGCATGCGGCGCCCCAGGTCTCGCTCCCTGGCGACCTGCATCTCGATGTCGTAGACCCGCCCGTCGCCCCGGGCGAACACGTCCAGGCGCACGCCTCGTCCGGCGGCGAGCGGCTCGAAGCACTGCTCGGCGTTCAGGTAGGCGATCTCCCCCGCCTCTATCCCCAGCGCGGCGCGCAGCACCTTGCGGCACACCTCCTCCTCGCATAGCACGCGGTTGAACATCCAGCGATCCTGGAACTTGAGCTTCCGCTCTCCCATGGCGAACCTCCCGTCTCGATTCGGTCGATGACGGCATTCTGCCAGAGCACGACCGCGGAAATGACGCGGGAATGTCCCGATCCGTTCCCTGCGCCGACCGCAACGAAGTCGCAATGCTGCGAAGAAGCGTCGTCGTCGGCGAACCAGCCCTGAATTGCACGAGATCGCCAGTTATAAGCGCCTGAGCACACATTTTCACCCCTTCTTTATACATTACTCGTTAATTTCATCCACATTTTTCTTCTGCAGACGCTTATAACTCAAGATCTCAGGCAAATTCTGCCCATTCGCTTACTATCGAGCAGTCGAGCACGCCTTCCGAGGAAGCTGGTAACCAACTTACGGTTGCGTAAGGTTGGAAGTTGCTGGGGGCGGGAACGGCGCGCAGGCTTACAATGGGCTGCGATGCTTGCCGTCGCGCTTGAGCGCACGAACCTCGCGCCCACGCTACCGCGCCCGAGCCTTGCGCGCGAGCCCCACGTCCGAACCTCGCGCCTGGGCCTTATGCCCGAGCGCCACGCCCTGCGCGAACGGCACCTGCGAACACCGCCGAAAGAGAGGCAGCCATGGCCCAGCGCATTTATCTCATCGAAGACGATACCGCCCTGCGCACGGAGCTGGCCCACGTGCTGGAGCTCTCCGGCTACGCCGTGGCGGCTTACGAGGGCACCTGGGGCGACACCGCGGCACGCGCCCTCGCTGCCGAGCCCGACTGCATCGTGCTCGATCTGAAGCTGCCCGGCGCCGACGGGCATTCCATCTGCCGCGACATCCGGGGCAAAAGCTCGGTGCCCATCCTCATGCTCACCTCTTCGGAAAGCGAGTTCGACGAGGTCATGGCCATGAACCTGGGGGCCGACGATTACGTGACCAAGCCCTATCGGCCCGCCGTGCTGCTCGCGCATCTGCAGGCGTTGCTACGGCGCAGCGCGAGCCCTGCTGCCGGTATGACGATCCTCCACAAAGGCGTGACGTTGAACATGGGCGCCGGCACCGTGGAATTCCAAGGACGCACCGCCGAACTCACGCGCAACGAGCTGCGCATCCTACAGACGCTCATGCGTAACCCCGGCGTGGTGGTGCCCCGCAGCGAGATCATGTGTGCCCTGTGGGAATCCGACGCCTTCATCGACGACAACACGCTAACCGTGAATGTGAACCGCTTGCGCAAAACCCTCGGTTCCCTAGGCGTTCCGGAGGACTTCCTCGCTACCCGCCGCGGTGTGGGGTACACGGTATGAGCGGGCACAACACAGTGGCACGCGAGGACTGCGAGAGCTCTTGCGCGTCGCATGCTGCGGAAGGGGGCCGCGACGCGAGCGCTGCAGGAGAACGCGTCAACGCGCACACCGCCAATGCGCCCATCGCCGCCTTCACGCCCGCTTCCTATGTGCGCGACAACGTCATCGGTCTCGCGGCTTTTTTGCTCGCCCTCGCCAGCACCGTGCTCATTCTGCCTGCGCTCGGCGTGAACTCGTCGGGGGTTCTGCTCGTCGCCGACATTCTTACGCTCATCGCGCTGGGCGCCGGCTTTCTGGACTACCGCCGCAAAGCCGCCTTCTATCACGAATTGCACCACCTTACCGAGCAGCTGCGCCAAGCCTGCGTGCATCCCTCCCTCATCGCCGAGCCGCCTTTTCTGGAAGGTGAGATCGCTTACGATGTGGCCCGTCGCCTCTCCCAGCTTTCCGCCGAGGAGACAGCGGCCCTGCGTGATGACGCGGCCGCCTATCGCCGCTATGTAGAGCTTTGGATCCACGAGATAAAGACGCCCATCGCCGCCATCAAGCTCATGCTGGCCAACCATCCCGGGCCGGAATCCGCCAAGGTGGCCCGCGAGCTGGAGCGCATCGAGGCCCAGGTGGACCAGGCGCTCTACTATGCCCGCTCCACTTCCGTCGAGCGCGACTACGCCATCCGCGAGATCAACTTGGCCTCGGCGGCGCGCGAGGCCTGCAAGCGCCACAGCCGCTTCCTCATCGAGAAGGGATGCGTCCCCACATTCGACATTCCCGACACCATGACGGTGCTGGCCGATGAGCCCTGGCTCGTGTTCATCTTAGGGCAAGTAGTCACCAACGCAGCGAAATACGGCGCGGGCGCCCTCATCTTCACCGCCCGCGAAGAGGAGGCGGGCACCTCTCGCGGCCGCACGGTGCTTGAAGTGCGCGACAACGGCTGCGGCATCCCCGCCGCCGACGTGCCCCGCGTCTTCGAGCGCGGATTCACCGGCCAGGTCGGCCGCGCCCATGGTTCGGCCACGGGCATGGGCCTTTACTTGGTAGCGAGCTTGTGCGCTTCCATGGGACTGCACGTAGGCCTCGCCAGCGAAGAGGGCACGGGCACCCGCGTCATCCTCACCTTCCCCCACGACCGCACCCGCAAAGAACTCTTCGGCGCGTAGAACCTAACACATTCGTAAGTCAACCGTAAGCCCGATCGATGGAGCCAAAACCGTACCTTCCTTAGGATGAATTCAGGCTCGCGAACGCAAAAGACGGAGACAACCTCCGGCCATGCAGGGTGCTAACCTCCAGCATGCAGGAGACGGATACGCGGCGTTCCGACTGAGCGAGTTCCGCAGATGGTATCGAAGGCAGAACATGAAAGGGAACAGGCAATCCCAACGCCTTCGATACCAGCGAGGACTGTCTGAGCGAATCGGAATGCCGCGTAGCCGTCTCCGGAGGGATGGGACGATCCATCGAGCCGCCTCCGGACAGATGGAACGCGAGCCGCACATCCGAGAGAAAGGACTGTCATGAACACTGCAGGGAAAATCATCCTGACGCTTGCTATCATCGGGGCCGTGGGAGCCTTCATCTCCCACCAGCTGCCCAAAACCGAGAGGAGCTACTAATGGCCGAAGTGTACACCGAACCCACCCCCTCGGCCTTCGGCCCGCGTCCGACCGATCCTGGCACGCCTGTGCCCCTCGATGGCGACGGCACGACGACCCTCGACGGCATCGCCGCCGCTTTCTCCCGCGAGAACTACGTGGCTGGCGCCGCCTCCGCAGCCAGCGCCGCCAGCGGAAGAGGAGCCCACACCGCCCATGGCGCCCACCGTGCGGCCGACCCCTTCCGCGCCCCCCAAGCCGGCCACCCCGTCAACGCAGGCTCCCCCATCCTCTCGGTGCGCTCCATCGAAAAAGTCTTCGGCAGCCGCGACTCGGTCACCCACGCGCTGGCCGGTGTCAGCTTCGACGTGGCCGCCGGCGAGTTCGTCGGCATCATGGGTCCCTCGGGCTCCGGCAAAACAACGCTTCTGAACTGCGTCTCTACCATCGATACGGTCACGAGCGGGCACATCATCGTAGGCGGCCGCGATATCACCGGCATGTCGAAGCGCCAGTTGGCGAAGTTCCGCCGCGACGACCTCGGCTTCATCTTCCAAGACTCGAATCTGCTGGACACGCTCACCGGCTTCGAGAACATCTCGCTGGCCCTCACCATCAAGGGCGAGCCGGCCCGCGCCATTCCCGGCAAGGTGAACGCCATGGCCGCGCGCCTCGGCGTGGATGGCGTGCTGCAGAAGTATCCCTACCAGATGTCCGGCGGCCAGAAGCAGCGCGTGGCCGCGGCCCGCGCCATGGTCACCGACCCGAAGCTCATCTTAGCCGACGAGCCCACCGGCGCCCTCGATTCCCGCGCCGCCACGGTGATGCTGGAGATCATGGAGATGATGAACGAGCAGATGGGCGCCACTATTATGATGGTCACCCACGACGCCTTCGCCGCCAGCTACACGAACCGCGTGCTGTTCATCAAGGACGGCGCCGTGTTCAACGAGCTGCGCCGGGGCGACGAGAGCCGCGACGCGTTCTTCTCGCGCATCATGGAGGTCGTGTCGTTCCTCGGCGGGGAGGCCGGCCATGTATCTTAAGCTCGCCCTGCGTAATATCCGCCGGTCGGTGCGCGATTACGCCGTCTACTTCATCACGCTCTTGTTCGGCGTGGCGGTGTTCTACGCGTTCAACTCCATCGGCAGCCAGCAGATTCTCTTCGACATGGAAACCTCGGCCTCCCGAAGCGTATTCGACTCCACCACCTACATACTGGGCATGTTCTCCGTGGTGGTGGCCTGCGTGCTGGGCTTCCTCATTCTGTACGCCAACCAGTTCCTCATCCGCCGCCGCAAGCGGGAGTTCGGCACCTACCTGGTGCTGGGCATGACGCCGGGCCATGTGTCGCGCATCGTGCTGTACGAGACGGTGCTCGTGGGGCTGCTTTCCCTGGCCGTGGGCCTCATCTGCGGCGTGCTGCTCTCCCAGGGACTGTCTTTTTTCACCGCCGCGCTGTTCGGCACGACGATGACCAACTACCAGTTCGTGTTCTCCCCCGACGCCTTCCTCGTCACGCTCGCCTGCTTCGCTGCCATTTACGTGGTGGTGGCCGCCTTCAACACCATCACCGTGAGCCGTTGCAAGCTCATCGACCTCATCCGCGCCGGCGAGAAGAACGAGCGCGCCGGCGTGCGCAACCCGTGGGTGTGCCTTGTGGGGTTCGTCGCAGCAGTGGCCATCCTCGCCTACGCCTACGAGCAGCTCATCGAGAACGGCCTCGTGATGCTGGACCAACCGGAGTTCATCCGCGCCACCATCGCCATGCTCGTGGGATCGCTGCTGTTCTTCTGGTCGCTCGCAGGCTTCGCCATTGCCGTGCTCACGCGGCTTCGCGGCGTATACCTGCGCAAGCTGAACCTGTTCACCGTGCGCCAGATCGCTAGCAAGGTGAACACAGCGTTTTTGTCGCTATGGGCCGTGTGCGTGCTGCTGTTCTTCTCCATCACCGTGTTCTCCTCGGGCATGGGGCTCGTGGAGGTGTTCGTCGGCGGCGCTGAAGCGGCGAACCCCTACTCCGCCACCCTGGAGGCAGCCGTGTGGTACGGGCCCGACGGGTCGAAGGCTTCCTCATCGGGCGACCCGCTTGAGCGCCGTGCCGAGATGGAGGCCGAGGCCCCCGAGCGTCTGGCCCAGGCGGAGTCCTTCAACTGGGACATGGCTGCTGCCCTTGAGGAGGCCGCACCGGAACTGTGGGCCGAAACCGTGGGCGCCTTCGCCCAGGTGAGCACCTATTCGGCGCCGGACATGACCTACGACCCCCTCGTTGCGGCCGCCGAAGCGACCGGCGTTGATCCGTCGACGCTGCGTCTGGACGATTTGAGCTCCGTGCGAGAGATGCCACTGACCGTGGTGTCGCTCTCCGACTTCAACGGCGCCCGCGCCCTACAAGGCCAGGATCCCGTGGAACTGGCAGCGGGCACCTGCGCCTTGGCGAACAACATGGACATGGTGACGCCTTTGGCCCGCGCCGTGCTGGACGCGGCTCCCACGGTGACCATCGCCAGCGAGGAATACGCCCTGGCAGGTCCCCTGTACGACACGCAGCTGGAAGACAACGCCATGGCGGCCACAGCCATGGTCATCATCGCTCCCGATGAAGCCGTAGAAGCCCTGAAAGCCGCCGGCTGCATTCCCGACACCCAGTACTTGAACGTGATGTACGCCGACAACGGTAAGACCGCCGGCGAGAATGACGCGGCCATCGACGACATCGTGGCGGCCCTGCAACCCCGCGACATGGGCGGCTTCGAGAAGGGCACCCAGGGCGCCGACGACCCCTACGCGAGCCTCTTGTGGCCGATCACGCGCATCCTCACAGCGAACGAGATGCTCTCCCAGTCTGCCGGGCTGCGCCTCATGATCACGTACCTGGCACTTTACATCGGCTTCGTCTTCCTCATTTCCACGGCAGCCATTTTGGCCATCCAGCAGCTCTCCCAAGCGTCCGATTCGACACCGCGCTACCGCATCCTGTGGAAGCTCGGCTGCGACCGAGGCATGATCTACCGATCGCTTCTGGCCCAGGTGCTCGTGTACTTCCTCGTGCCGCTGGGACTGGCGGTGTGCCATTCCGTCTGCGCCATCGGCGTGCTGTCTGATTCCCTGCTGGACGCCATCGGCGTGTCCTCGGCCGGCCCCATCATGATGGCCGCCGCCCTCACGCTCGTCATCTACGGCGGCTACATGCTCGTGACCTACCTGGCCGCCCGCGGCATCGTGAAGGGTTCGCTGCAACAGGGGTAGCTCCCAGTCTCCTTCCACCATAACCCCGCATGCTTTGTCCCGTAGGGGCTGACCTTGGTCAGCCCTCCTCGACCGAGGTGATCTCGCCAGTCGAGAGGGGCGACCAAGGTCGCCCCCTACGGGGAGGGGCAGGGAAGCGGCAGAGCGCGCTATAATGGGGGCGATCATTTTCCGAGAAAGGACGCTCATGGAATACCAGCAGCTGCAGGACGAGATCAAGGCGGCCATGAAGGCGCGCGACAACCACCGACGCGACATTCTGCGCCAGGTGCACACCGAGCTTAAGGCCATTGAGGTGAACGAGCGCCGCGAGGTGACCGAGGCCGACGTGGACGCCATGCTCAAGCGCACCATCAAGCAGACGCGTGAAACGCTGGACGGCTCCATCAAGGCCGGCAACAATCAGGAGCGCACCGACACCCTCACCGAGCAGGTGGCCATTCTGGAAGAGTACCTGCCCCGCCAGGTGGAAGGCGACGAGCTGGCGGCGCTCATCGAGGTGGTGCTCGCCGACACGGGCGCGTCCACCAAGAAGGATACGGGCCGCGTCATGGGCGAGCTCACGCGCCGCACTGGCGGCAACTTCGACAAGGCCGGCGCCGCTAAGATCCTCGGCGGAAAACTGAGCTAGCCCACGTTTACCACAAGCACCTCCGAACGATCCCCCTCTTGTCGATTTTCGCTTTTCGGAAGTAAATGCCACTTCCTCATCGAAATGGCACGATCAATTTTCGCCTCTCTGCCATAGCTACCCTCAACTGGCATTTTTCTGCCACTTCAGGCCCGTAATGGCAGAGAGCCCCAGCGTCAATCGACCATTTCGGCACCGAAGTGGCATTTACTCGCCTCTCCCCCAAGCACAAAGAGAAGGCCTCCCGTCATGGGAGGCCTTCCTGCTTAGAGCGTCTTTCCCGAACTGATTAGAAGAACGGGTAGATGCTGATGCCGGTCATGTAGAACACGACGCGCAGGGCGAGCGCGCTCACGAGCACGCAGGCCACGCAGACCGCGCCCCACACCTTCCAATCCTTCTTCGCCTTGCCGACGAAGGCGCCGGCCACACCGCATGCCGCGGCGATGAGCGCGACCACCGAGAAGGGCAGCGAGGCGCCGGAGAAGGGCTCGGTGGCGCCCGTCGGGGCGATGTCCATGGTGGGCTGGGTCGGGTCGAACCAGAAGTCGACCTGGGTGTAGGCGCCCACCGTCGCCTGCATGGCGACGAGGTAGGCCACCACGAGCACCACGTTCACGGCCTGACCGATGAGGTTCGCCTTCGCGTCGAGGTCGGACGACTCGTCGCGCACGGCGCAGATGAGCGCCATGGTGGCCGGGCCGAAGCCGCAGGCCGCACCGAGAAGCGAGCCGATCTGCAGCACGGAGTCCCAGGCGGGCAGCGAGGCCATCATGTAGGAGTGGCCCATGACGGCGACGAGCACGACGGCCAGCACCAGGCCGACCGCTGCGAGCCACGTCGGCACCTTCGCGTCGCCGCCGCGGCGCAGGTACACGAAGTAGACGACCATAGCCACGAACAGCACGATGATGGCGATGAGCTCCTGGGTGATGCCGCTGGTCAAGTGCCCGAAGCCGTTGAAGATGCGCTCCCAGTGCTCCAGATGGAAGAACACCGCGATGCCGCCCACGACCAGAAGCGCGGCCGAGGTGATGAGCGCCGGCATCTGGGCGCGGGTGCCCTGGCCGCGCAGCGCGTAGAGGCACTGCGCGCCGAACACGCCCGCCGCCCACGCGAGCAGCGTCGTGAACAGAATAAGAGGCCATTGTAATTCCATAATCTACTCCTCCCCTTGCCACTTGCGGTTGCGCAGGATGTAGCAATGCTTCGGGCCGTTGCCCGTGTCGGTCAGATGGTACACATCGGCCTCGGTGAAGGGCTCGACCCACTCCCCGAGCGTCGTGCGATTCTGCATCATCTCCTCGTAGGGAGTCGCCAGATCATGGGTGGGCGCCAAGGCCTGGAAGGACTCCAAGCCCTCGTCCAAGTCGCCGAAGAAGCGGGCGCGCGAGCCGCACTGGGCCACGCACTGGGGCAGCTCGCCCTGGGCGGTACGCTGCTGGCAGAGCGTGCACTTCTCGACGACGCGCTCCTCCTCGTTCAGGTAGCGCACGCCGTAGGGGCAGGCCATGGCGCAGAACTGGCAGCCGATGCACTTGTCCTTATCAATCTGCACCGTGCCGTCCTCGGTCACGTGCGACGCCTGGGTCGGGCACACCTTCACACACTCGGGGTCTTCGCAGTGCTGGCACTGGATGGGGAGGAAGTACATCTCCACATCGGGCCAGTCGCCGGAACCGCCCTCTTTGGGGGTGGGGCCGATGCGCAGCGTCTTGATCCAGAAATCGCCGGGCATAACGCCGTTGATGGTCTTGCAGGCCGCCGAGCAGGCCTGGCAGCCCACGCAACGGTTCAGGTCGGTAACGATAGCGTAGCGAGCCATCTTACATCACGCTCCCATCCCACTCGGGTTCGCCTTCGAAGCGGGCGCGCACGCCCTTGCCCGTGGGCACCCACTCGCGCAGGCGCGGGTCGGAGGCATCATGGATACATTCGACGCCATTCGGATCACACGGAACCGGATTGCCGAACGGGGAATTCTCGGCCGTGGCCTTGTACACGATGGTCGGGGTGGAGCGCATCGTGGCGCAGCCGCCGACGGTGTCCTGGCCGTAGGGGTCGTTCACCACGTTGATGCCCACCAGCTCAAAGCCGTGAGAGGCGGTGTCGAACTCGGGGAACCACCACGCATGGTTGGCGTTCACCACGCCCTGGGAGATGCCGTAGTACAGGTCGAGCACCTCGCGGACCTTGCCCCAGGGGGTCTCGATCCACACCCAGTCGCCCTGCTTGAGGCCCAACCGCTCGGCATCCTTCGGGTTCATCTCGATGCGGGGAGACGGCCACACCTCGCGGCACCAGGGCAGCTGGCGATGCTCGGAGTGGAAGTAGGTGGGCTGGCGGGAGCCCGTGGTCATCAGGAAGATGTTGTCGGGCATGGCCTTCAGGGTGTCCTTGTAGCCATGGTTCATAAAGTAGGTGTCGTCGGCCTGGTCAACGAGCGCGGCATCGTACAGCTCGGGCTTCGCCACCGGCGAGTCGGTGGGCTCGCGGTAGATCGGGAAGCGGTCGTCGTCGCCCTGGAACTGCGGCAGGTCGGAGTGCGCCCACTTGTCGGAGTCCTCCGGCACCTCACCCATGTTGCAGATGTAGGCCTCGCACACGAGCGACCAGATCTCCACCAGACCGGAGGCGGTCATGAAGCCGGGATGGAAGTCCACAAGCGGGAACAGGTTGAAGCCGCCCTGCTGACGACGCCAGCCCATCTCGTGGCGGCGGAAGGTGCCCCAGCGCTCGGGATGCCACTCGCGGCAGTCCATCCAACCGTGATCGGTGAACCACTGCTTGGCCTCGGCCCAGGTGGGGCCTTCGGGGAACTCGGCGGTGCACCACTTGTCCACGTTGTCCTTCAGCACGCGATCGTGGTCGGGCCACAGGTAGCTCGGCGCGCCGGAAGCATCGTAGTCGTCGCCCAGCTGCTCGGTCCACTTGTCGATGAAGGTCTGGCACTGCGGCGCGTAGTTGAGGTTCTCGGCCGGCGCGGCGTCCGGGTCCTTCGTGTTCCACGGCACGCCCATGGCCTTGTACATGCCCACGTTCCAGTCGGGATCGTAGATGGTCTCTCCCGGAGGCTCGATGGCAGCGCAGCAGCAGCCGAACATGCCGCCGGAGCCCTGGGAGACGCGGGTGGAGTCGAGTTCCATCCAATGCTGGCAGGGGAAGATGATATCGGCGTTGCCGTTGTTGGGGCAGAACCACAGGTTGATGTCGACGAAGAAGTCGAGCTGCGTGGTGGCATCCCAGGCGCGGGCGATGTTGCCCATGTTCATGATGTCGCCGGACTGGCACACGCCGCCGTGCAGGGCGTACAGGGTCTCCTTGACGTTGTAGCCCACTTCCTTGTTCTCGTTCTCCATGGCCAGCGACCAATCGGGATCCTGCAGGCAGGCGTCCCAGATGCAGTTCGCGTCGGCCCAGCGAGCCCAGAAGCGGTTGAGCGGGAAGCGATCGGCGTCCACCTGGCCGGCCTGGCGCATGAAGATGGTCGTCGGGTTCGGCCAGCCCTGGGAGGGAAGCATGGCGCCGCCCATGCGCTTGGCGATGACGATGGCCTCTTCATCGGAGGGCACCTTGTTGCCGTAGCGCTCAGCGAGCGGGGAGTTCTCATCGATGAGGTACTGCACGAAGTCCTGCATGTGCTTGGCGACTTCCTCCAGCGAGTAGTCGCGGCCCGGCCACACCTTTGCAGCATCGCCCCACGGCGCCGCCTTCTGCATGTTGGAGCGGCCCGGGTTGCCGTCGAACTGGCTCTTGCAGGAGCCGCGGTTGCCGGCGGGCTCGTCGGAGTTGCCCGTCACGCAGGAGAGCATCTGCAGCACACGACAGTTCTGGATGGAGTTGCCGTTCTGGTCGGTGGCCAGCTGGAAGTGGATGCCGCCGTTGCCGTGGCGCGGATCGACGCGAGTCGTCCACACACGCACGGCCTCTTCGGCCTTCTCGCCGGGCACGCCGGTGATCTCCTCCACCTTGTCCCAGGTGTACTGGCTGGTGAGGTCGTGGAAGCCGTCCCACACGGTGCGGCACTGGTAGGTCTTGCCGTCCTTCAAGGTAACGGCCACCTCGCCGGGGAACAACGCGGGCTTCTTGGGCAGGCCGGCCGGGTTCGTGACCTTGCCCTTCTCGTTGCCCTCATCCCAATAGGCGTCGAACTTGGCGTCGGCCGGATCGCACCACACCGACGGGTCGGGCAGCCAGCCGGGAGCCACGAGGCCCTCGAGCGGATGCTCGATGAAGGAGCCCGTGGTCGGGATCTTGTGCATCTCGCCTTCCCACTTGCCCTCTTCGGCGTCCCAGTAGGTCAGGCGGTTGTTGTTCTCGTCCCACACCATGAAGCGCTGGTACTTGCCGCCCTCGATGATGTCGGCCTCGGTAATGAGCTTCGTGCGCATGTTGATGCCGCCGTTGCCCTCCACAAGCCAGCCCTCGGTCTTCCAGGGCTTATCGTCGCAGAAGAGGAACGGAGCGTTGGACCAGCGGCGCACCATGGTGTCGTCGTAGGCCTCGTTCTCGATGATCCAGTTGAACCAGCCGAGCGCCAGCGCGCCGTCGGTGCCGGGACGCAGCGGCAGCCAGATGTCGGCTTCCTTGGAAAGCGGCGTCACGCGCGGATCGACGCAGATGTGCGCCGTCGCGTGCGGGGCCACGTCCGAAATAGTGCGGTTGGTGGTGTCGTAGTTGGAGTACTCCACCGCGGTGCCCCACTGCAGGTACACCTTCGGCTCGGCCTCCACTTCCATCCAGGGGGAGCCCATCTCGTCGGTCATGATGCCGGCCCAGTGACGCGGGCCCTTGCAGACCTGGTAGGCCAAGTGCGCGTTCGGCGTGCCGAACAGCTGCTTCATGCCCTGGTAGGGGCCGAGCGACCACACGCGCGACGTGCCACACATAACGAAGATGGACTGTCCGCCGTACTTGTCGACGACCTCGCCCAGGCCCTGGCCCGACAGCTCGAACGCCTCGTCCAGCGTGATGCGCACCCAACCGGGATCGTCCGAGCCCTTGGGGTTCGTGCGCTTCACGGGGTAGCGCAGACGATCGGGATGATAGGCCGCGTGCATGGAAGACTGCGACTTCGCGCAGCAATGGCCGCGGCTCTGGGGCGCCGACTCGTCGCCTTCGACCTTGATGGCCTTGCCGTCCTGCACCGTCACCCAGACGCCGCACTCCACCTTGCCGCAAGCACGGCAGCACGTGCGCACGTGCTTCAGCTCGCCAGCGGTTGCGTTGGCATCTTCGGCGAGAGCTCGCATGGGCGCGACCGCCGAGGAACTTACTGCTGCAGCCGCACCGGTGATAGCCATCGTCTTCATGAAGTTGCGACGCGACATGGTTAGCTGTGCCATAAAATCCCACCTCTCTCTTTTCTACATCCTTTGCCGTTTCTCTCTTGCACCGACAAAGCAAGCGGCTTGTCCCCCGACGGGGCGGAAGGCTGGCGCTGTGCGTTGCGCCCGCCACCTCTGCGCCTTCGCCGGTTTCCCCGGGACGCTGACAGGACGGTGCCTTACGGGCGCAATTCTACGGAGGCGCCCATCGTCCCCCTTCATAGGAGGCTTATGATTTGGGACTATTATTCTGGGAGAAGAGGGTCATATGAGAGGAAATGACCTGGGGATTTTCCAAGACAGCCCCGCGTCCGCGCGATTTTTCACGTCTGCCGCTGACTCTGTGTTATCATCGCAGGACGTAATTCTGCTGCGGACATACGGGGGAGCAGCTACATGAACGAAAAGCAAGGGGCCGCCACGCCGGCCGCTTTGTCGTGCACTGAGCTGGAATAGGGGAACCATGAAGCTGCCGCATATCAAAGTTGAAGTGGAATACCGCGAAGAGGAGACCGGGGCGCCGGGGAAAGTATCGCCGGCGCTTATCGTGGGATTCGGACTGCATTGGGCCTGGGTCTATCTCTTCATGTTCAACGGGCAGTACATCCTCTTCCCCGAAGCGGATTCCATGCAGTTGCTGCTCTCCGCCACCTCCGGCATCTTCCACGCCGTGGCTTTACTGCTGTATGCCGTGTTTCTGAAGCAGGCTCGCCAGCTCTTCGACACGCCCGAGCACATCCGCCGCAACCGCGTGATTGCGGCAGGTCTCGTGGCCTGCGCGACGCTTTTGTGCATGGCGGGGAACGCGGTGCCGACGGGGCCTTTGGCCGCACTTCTCTTCGTGGCGGCAGGCATAACGAGCGGCGTGGGATCGGCTATGCTGCTCATGAGCTTCGGCGTTTCCTTCAGCGTATGCGACCTGCCCACGATTGCCCTGTGCACGGCGCTTTCCATCGTAGTCAGCGCCCTTGTGTTCGCCTTGACGCTTATCGTGAGCTCGGTCGTTGCGCCCGTCGGCGCCCTCCTCTGTCTGGTATTGCCCTTCGCGGAGCTGCTCTGCCTGAACAAGTGCTCCGCCGATCTGGTGGACAAGCTGGAGTTCGCCTTCCTGACGATGCCCGTGCGCACCGCTTCCTTCGCAGCGCGCCTGGGTGTTCCCTCGATCACCTTCGGCGTGCTTTTGGGCATCCTGCGCTGCTGCGCGCTCACCGAGCCGCTGCTGGACGTGCTTCTGTCCGAAGGCAGCGCGGAGAACACGTTCGCGTTCTCAACCTTCGCGGCGAGCCTGTTCGCTTGTGCGGCCCTCATCATGGCCATGCTCACGCTGCGCAAGTCGCGCAACTTCGCCTTCCGCGTGCTCGTGCCGCTCATCGCCGCACTGCTCGTGACGCCGTGCACCCCCTATGGCACCGACGGAACCTTCCGCTGCTTCGCCCTGTTCGGCTCCTACTTCATGCTGGAAGCGTGCCTGTAGGTCATGTACGCCGACATCGCCCAGAGCTACCGTGTGAGCGCCTTTACCACCTTCGGCTTCGGCCACGGCCTTCTGTCCGCCGGCTCCCTCGCCGGTTTCCTCATGCTGCAACCAGGCGGTCTTTTGGAAGCGGTGTCGGCCGAACCGATGATGCTGGCTTTGGTCGGGCTCATCGCGCTGACCCTCGGCGTTGCAACGCTGCCCAACGGCGCCGAGATGCGCAGCACGCTCATCCGCGGGCGCTTCTGCCCTCTGCTGGATGACCAGACCGACTTGGAAGAGCTGATGAGCGGGGAAGGCGCCGCCAGCGAGCCCTCAATCGAAGAAGCTATCGCTCCCATGCCATCCGATAAACCAACTGTTTCTTCTGCGCCGAACGCGATTCCGGAAGGATCGATTCCCGCCGCCCAAGAATCTCCCGAGCAGAAGGCCGGACGCTTCAAGCGCAAGTGCGCCGCCGTGGCCGACACCTTCTTGCTGTCGCGCAAGGAAACCGAGGTGCTGTTCCTGCTGGCGAAGGGCCGCAATTCCGCCGCCATCCAGGAGGCGCTTTACATTTCCGCCGGCACGGCCAACACCCACATGCGCCACATCTACCGCAAGCTGGACGTGCATTCCCAGCACGAGCTCATCGATCTGGTGGAATCCATGGTGGTGGATTAGCGCTCGTAGACTTGGTCGGTTTTCATCATGGTTTGGGCTTTGTGCCAGATGGTGTGGGGGGTGTCGTGCTGCACGGCGCGGGGGCGCATGACGTAGCGGTCGGTGACGCCGCCCATGAGATCCACGGCGAAGACCTCCTCGGAGATTTCGATGGCGCGCTCGGGGCAGATGGCCTCGCAGCTGCGGCATTTCACGCAGTCGCTCGGGCGATGCTCCACGCCGAAGGTGCCGTCGGCGTCGGTGAACTTCGCCAGGGCGCCGGTGGGGCAGAACACGGCGCACATCTGGCAGGAGGCGCACGCATCGGTGTCGATGACGACGTGGCCCCACAGGCGCGTGTCCACCATGACATCCTCCGGCTCGCCCAAGGCCGCCAGGCTGTCGAGCAGGCGCTCGCGACGGTCGGGGATGAAATGCGGCAGCGTGCCGTCGTCCATTACTTTAAGGTAGCGGCTCGTATCGCGAGCATCGGTCGCCGGCGCGGCCCCAGCGTCCGCGTTGCCGGCGTCGCCCAGCGCCTCCGCCACCGCCGTTTCCGCTACGACTGCCCCGGCACGGGCGGCCAACGCGGCGCTTTCCGCGAGCACGGCGCGGCGGCCGCTGTTGTGATCGGCCATCTTCTTGGCCGAGGCCGGCAGCTTGCCCGAGAAGCGCACAGTCATGGGCGAGCCCCAAATTTCCAGCAGCTTCTCAGCGGTTTCCACCACCGCCTCGGCGCACGCGCGGCCCCTCTTGTGCTCGCAGCGCTCGCAATCGCCGTGGATGAGCACCACCTCGCGCGCGCCTTCCACGGCAAGATCGGCCAGAAGCGCCTCGTCCACGCGGCCGAGGCATTCCACACGCGCGATCTTCTCTTCATCGTAGCGGCCGCGCGCCCGCTCCAAAAGCTCGCCGCAACCGAGATAGGCCACGTCCTCGTTGGCCGCGCGCGATGCGCGGGCCGCCGCCGCAAGAGCGGCGTCGCTCGGGTGGTGGGCCTCCAGAGCACAGGTGGGGCATACCGTGGCGCAGGTGCCGCAGCCGATGCACTTCTCGGGCGACACGGTGAGCACCTCGCCGTCGTAGGAAATGCAGCCCGACGCGCAGGATTCGGCGCAGCGCAGGCAATCGGCGTGGCGGTTGCGCACCAGCGCGCACCGCTCTTGGTGCACGGTGATGTACGGGCTTTCCAGCTTCCCGATGAGTCCCAGCATAGTGTCGATGCTCGCCATGATTCCCCCTTGCGTCCTCGATGCGTGTCGACCGGAACCGCGACCCGCAACCCTTGTCCCAACTGCGGCGGAACAAAGGCTGCCAGGCGCAGTCCCCTTGGCGTTTTCGTCATCATAAAGGCCATTTCATAGGCGAAATCATAGGAGCCATATTATTCTGGCTATGAAAGCCCTCCTAAACTTCTCGGCGTATTGGGGAATCGAGAGAAAAGGAGGGAACATGGCACTGCTAAGACCGTCGCTGACGCTCGTGCTCGATCTGGATGAGCGCGTCGCCGCCGAGCAGACCATCCTCGAAATCAATCGGAGCTACGCCCATATTGGCACGCCCGTTATTCGCACCCACGCGTGCGAAAGCGCGGAGGATGCCCCCGTGCGCAACACGGCGCGCCTCATCGTGAACATGGGCACCTACTCTTATCTGAACTCTGCCGACGAAGGCGCCGACGAGCGATGGGAGACCATCGTGGGGCCCTGGATCGGCAACATGCTGCGCAAGATCGGCAACAACATGAAAGTGTTCAACGATCGCCAGCGCAAGATCGGCTATCCGGAAGTGCACTTCGATACCTTGGATATCGAACTGGGCGCCGGAGCCTTTACTGTCGCGGTGCGGCCCCAAGGCGCGGGAGATGTCGACGAGGCCGTAGCCGAACTGGTCACCGCCGCTCGCGACCTGCGCAACAACGGCACCTTCGCCGAGGCCGTGCGCGTGGAGCTGCCTTGCGCCGAATCATGGAACGCCCAGCGCGACGCCGCCTGGGAGGCCTGGGTAGTCGAACATCCCGAAGCCCTGGAAGAGCCCGACACCGACGAGGAGGCGCCGAGCGGCGACGTTGCCGACGAGGCGGCCGAGCCCGCGCCGGAGAAGACCCGCGAGGAGCTTCTCGCCGAGGACATTGCCGCCAAGAGCTACGAGAACACCGCCGTGCCCCCCACCGACTCCGAGGCACTGCCGCGCCCCCAGCGTGAAGAGGAAGAAGAGGAAGAGCCCTTCGACTTCCCCGTCGATTACACCCTGTGGGCCGTCATCGAGGCCGATGGCGCAACACGCACCTACGATTGCGCCGCGGCGGCTTTCGTCGACTAGTGGAGATGCCCATGGCACCCGAGAACGCTTCCGCCAACCTGGCCGCCTCGCGCAACGGCGCGCCCGCAGCGGCCCGGCAGCCCCAAGAGATGCGCGGCGTCCACGCCCTCGTGAAGTGGGAAAGCCCCGCCGACGAGGTGCGCGGCATTGCCGCAGGAGCCGCCGTGCTACTGCGCGATCACGCCGTGCTACCCCATCAAATCGGCTTCGCTGTGCCGAACCGCACCTGGGCCGTACAGCTGGCCCAGGCCTGCAAGGTCATGGGCGTGCGCGCCTGCATCGCAGAGGCCTGCGAAGTGCCGAGCGGTAGCGCCGCCGTCATCTTCGACTTCCGCACCCCGGAGAGAAACGTCGAGTGGCTGTTCGTCGTCGGCTGCACTGAGGGCCTTATGCCCACGGCGGCGGCCACAGGCGACGACGAGGCCAGTCGCGCAGCCCAACAGGATCAGCGCGCCGCCTTCGCCCGCCTCGTCGCCGGCGATCGACCCCATGTGGTGCTCTCCTATTTCGCCCAGGCGGACGTTGCCCTAGCCGATCAGATTCGCCTGCCCCATCGCCGCACGATCACCCGCGACGGCGTCTCCCTTGCCTGCCTGGCCCCCACCCGCTTCATCGGCGAGATGGGAGCGGCACGGCCGACCACTGTCGGCAGCCAGCGCTTTCTGCGCGATGCCGGCCTGAACTAGAAAGGAGCTCCCGTGAGCACACCGGATTTGTCCGCGTTCAACTTCAGCTTCGATCCGACCCTCGACACCTGGGCCGTCAGCGACGAGCCCGCCGAGCTGGACTCCTCCGAGATCTTCCTGCCCAACGTGGAAGGACGCACGGAGTTTCTGGCCCCCGACCCCGATCGCGTGCCCGTCATCGAGAACTCGGTACGCACCGACGATCCCACCTATGCCGCCCGACCCGCCGAGGAGCGCACCCGCGAGCTTCTGTCCCAGATGCGCCCGCACCGCGCCACGCTGCTGGGCATCCTGGCCGCCTGCGAGACGCCGATGGCAACCAGTGTCATGAAGGAAGCCGTCGAGCGCATCAGCGGACGGAAGTTCTCCGTGTACACGCCTTCCAACTTCTGTACCATGCTGGAAGTGGCCGGCGGTCTTGCGCGCGTAACCGCTGCCGGCGAGCCCTACACCGACGAGGTGCGAGCACCCGAGATGGTGGAAGTGGACGGCCGCGCCTTCTGGCGCCCCACCACCCCGCCACCGGTGTACTGGCAGACCACCGAAGCGGGCGCCACGGTGCTCGCCGAGGACGATCCCGCCGCACGAATCGAGCGCCTCTTCGCCAAAGAGCCCGAGTTCCTCCCCGTGTACAAGCGCATTCTGCTCATGGCCGACACCGATGAGGGCACGTCCATGGGGCTCATGTCCGTGGCCGTCGACACCGATCCGGCCATCGCCGAGAACCGTCGCTTCTACGTGCAGCATTTCGTGGAAAGCCTGGAGCGCGCCGGCGCCTTCGTTTGGGCCGACGGCGCCTGGCGCGCCACCGATGCGGGCCGCGCGGCGCTGACCGGCGCGCTGGCCGAGGTGATCGACGACTACGAAGTGCCAGCCGTTGATGACGTGACGTGCGCCAATGTACCCACTCTCACCGATGGCGTGAACTGGTAAGGAGGAGCCATGACTGAGGAAATTCTGGAAGAGACGGCTCTCGCGCCGTCCGAGCTGATCGAGCTGTTCAAGCACCGCAGCGCCACCTACGGGCTGCTCTCGCGGCTGTACGCCAAGGAAGTGGACGCCGAGCTGCTCGACGAGCTGCATGACACGCTATGGCCTGTCGAGACCGGCACCGATGCCGGCGACGAAGGCAACCGCCTCATCGCCACTTACCTGTCCGGTATCTGGGAGAACACCTTGACCGAGCTGGCCGCCGACTACATGCGTACCTTCTTCGGCCACGGCTATTCGGGCCACGCGGCGGCCTATCCCTTCGAAAGCGTGTACTCCAGCGAGAAGCGCCTGCTCATGCAGAGCGCCCGCGACGAGGTGCTCGCGCTGTACCGCGCCGCCGGGCTTTCCAAGCAGGAGAGCTGGAAGGAGGGCGAGGATCACATCGCTCTGGAGCTGGAATACCTGCAGATTCTCTCCGACCGCACCGCAGAGGCGCTCTGTCAGGGCGATACCGACACAGCCGCGTCATGGGTGCGCGCGCAGTACAACTTCCTCGACGTGCACCTGGACAGCTGGGCGCCGCTGCTCACCGCCGAGGTGAAGAAGTTTGCCAAGACCGATTTCTACCGGGGACTCGCCTTCCTCACGGAGGGCTTTTTAGAGACCGACCGCGAGGTGCTGGAAGAGCTGCTCGCGGAGGACTAGCGTTCGGGCCGGTCGCGTCCGTCGCGCCGGCCCTCTAAGTAGAGGAGAAGACATGGGAGACGAGAAGAAACGAGAAGGCGCGGGCATGTCCCGGCGCACCTTCGCCCTGGGCGTGGGAGGAGCCGGCGTGCTTCTGGCCATGGGCGGCTTGAAGCTGGTGCCCGCGGAGGCGCAGGTGCGGCCGCCCGGAGGACAGGACGAAAACCGGCTTGTGGCGTCGTGCATTCGCTGCGAGCGCTGCGTGGAAGCCTGCCCGCGCGGCGCGCTGCGTCCGGCCCACATCGAGGACGGCATCGTCTCCGTGCGCACCCCCACGACGAACTTCAACGACGGCTGGTGCGACTTCTGCGCCGACGAGAACAACGGGGTGCCGCTGTGCGTGGCGGCCTGCCCCACCGAGGCGCTGGCGCTGTCCGCCGACGCGACCGCCGAAACCACCATCATCGGCAAGGCCGTGCTCATTCGCGAATGGTGCCTGGCCTGGGACAAGAACAACGGCTGCCGCTTCTGCTACGACGCGTGCCCTTACGAGGCCATCGAGCTGGACGAGAACGGCCGTCCCGTCGTCGTGCCCGACAACTGCAATGGCTGCGGTGCCTGCCAAAGCGTGTGCGTGTCCCAGAAAGAGGGCTCCTACACCACCGGCGCCACTTCGCGCGCCATCATCGTCGTCCCCGAGAGCGAGGCCTAAGGAGTCGTCATGAGTCAGAAACTTCGCATCATCATCCCTCTGGCCCTGCTGGGCGCCGCCGGCGTGGCCTACGCCGCCCACGTCAGCGTGGGCACCCTGTCAGCCTTCGGCTGGGAATCTATTTCGCTTATCTGCCCGATCGGAGCCTTGGGCACCATGCTCGCCAGCAAGATGCTCGTGCCGCGAGCGGTCATCTCCATCGTGCTGGCTGTGGCCGCCATCCTGCTTTTGGGGCGCGCCTTCTGCGGGTGGCTCTGCCCCGTGCCCGTGTGGAGCAAGCTGCGCGGCATCTTCAAGAAGGGGGGTGGGGAGGCCGCGCCCCTCTCCGCCGCCGAGAAGCGCGTCCTGAAAACCTCCTGCGCAGGCGGATGCTCCTCCTGCGCCGACCGCAAGCCGGCCGATTCGCGCCACATCATCCTGGGCGGCACCCTGCTTTCCGCGGCCATCTTCGGGTTCCCGGTGTTCTGCCTGGTGTGCCCCGTGGGCCTCTCGTTCGCCCTGGTGTTTCTGCTCATCGCGCTGTTCGGCGGCGGCGATGTCACCTGGTCGGTGCTCATCATCCCCGCGCTGATAGCCGCCGAGGTGATCTTCTTCCGTAAATGGTGCTCGCACCTGTGCCCCATCTCGTCGTTCATGAGCCTCATCGGTCGCGCCAACCGCACGTTCCAGCCGGCCATCGACGATGCGAAGTGCCTGGAGACTTCCCACGGTGCCACCTGCGGGCGTTGCGCCGAGGTGTGCGAGGTGGGCATCAACCCGCGCCACCCGAAGCTGGGCACTACCTTCAACGAGTGCACCCGCTGCCGCGCCTGCGCCGACGTGTGCCCGGGGCATGCCATCAGCTTCCCGCTTATCGCCCGCAAGACAGCCGGCGCCCCGGCGCTCGAGTCAACGCCGGCTGGGGCGAGCGGCGCACCGGCCATCGGGTCTGACCTCGACCTTGACGAGCCATCCGAGGCTCTCTCGTAACGCCCGCCTCCTCTCCTTGGGAAGAAGCTGGGCGCGGCGCCCACACAGGCGGTTCCTTCTCCCTGCGCGGCCCCGCTCGAGCCCAGCCTCCCCCTGACCGGCCTTTCCCCTCCTCCTTCGATGCGGCATTCATCCTTTCCCGAAGCTTTCCCTCTCCCCCTTCGCTTCGGAATCCACCGCATCAGGCGCCTCCCCTTCCTGCGCCCTGCGAAAGGCCGTTCAGGGGGAGCCCGGCAGTCTCGATTCCCCAATGTCCTCGAACTGCTGAGCTTCCCTTTCTACCATCTCATCCAGCGTGTTCGGAAGGCTACCTATGACCCTATCACCAACAGCAACTGAAGCGCTCTGCATCACGGGCGATCCCCGCTCGGGCAAAACGGGCGCGCTCGTCGAACGTGCCGTAGCTTGGGCCGAGGCGGCTCCCGCAAGCCTCAACACCCAGCCGCCATTTCTGTTCTTCTGCGCGTCGCCCGTGACAATAGATGACACCGCACTTCGCCTTTCGCAGCGCGGACTGGCGAACGTGCGCGTAGAGGCTGTAGGGCTTGCCGAACCCGCCGCTTGTCAGCACGGCCCGCGCACGGGCCTAGTAACCACGCCCTTCGATTACGCCTGCCGCATTCTGGCCGATCCCCGCGCTCAGCGGGCCACCGGTCGCGGCGGCCGCGTGCTCAGTCGCGCCGAGGAGGCCGTTTTCTACGAGGATCTGAAAACCTGCGGCCTGAAGCGCCGGCGTCTACGGGAGCTGTGGGCCTTTCTGCAATGCGGCCTTGCGAACCTGAACGACAGCGACCCTAACTGGATTCAGACCACCGAAGAACGGGCGATTCTCGACCTGGCTCGCGACATTCTCGCTTTCGAAGACGCCATCCTGCCGGGCGAGGTGGTAAATCTGGCCGTGCGCGCTTTGGAAGCTGAACCGACGCTGCGCCAGCGCTTCGGCTCGCCCGTCGTGCTGGCCGACGATTACCTGCTCATGAGCCGCGCCTCCCAACGCCTCGTGAACCTGCTGGCCACGAGCAAGATCGCCGTGGCAGGAAGCGAGAAAGCCGTCCTCCCTGCCTTCGAGCCCTACCCCTGTGCCACGGGGTTCGAAGAATTCGAAGCGGCCCACACCCCTCTTCAGCGCGTGATGCTGGAAGTTCCCTTCCATCCCCTTGACCGCGCCTGGGAAGCGACTCCCGACCTTGCCGGCGAGATGGGCCTCATTGCCCGCACGATTGCCGAAGAGTTGGCGTGCGGCACGAGCCCCGAGGCGATTGCCGTTGTAGGCGTGAACCGCACGTGGCGCGCAAACCTGCAACGGGCCCTCGCCTCAGTGGGCATTCCCGCTGCGCCGCTGGGACATGCGGCCCTCAAAGCCCCCAAGGGCGATCTTGTCCCCGCCAACGACGACGAGCGCGAGCGCGTTCTGAGGCAGCTTCGCGACGGCATCGTGCAACCAACCGGCTTGCGCGAATCCCGCGCCCGCGCTCGTGCCGATATGAGCGGCATTGCGTCCCACAACGAACCGTCGGCTTCCCCCTGCGGGGACTCCATCGCGTGGCGCCAGTGGCTCAGCTTAGACGACGCCCTCGGCCGCAGCGCCGCCGTCTCCGAGCTGCGGCGCGTCACGCAACCCCGGGGCCTCAACCTCGCGGAAGCCCTCGCCGCATTGGATGCCAACGCCCTGCCGGGACTCCCCGCCACAAGCCCCTTCGCCCAAAGCCTGCTCGCCCCCTATCGCGAGGCGCAGGGATTGCTTGCAGAGCGCAGAGAGAACGGCCAGCCACCAATCAGCACCTCGGCGGCGACCGCAGCCGACCTGGCACTAGAGAGCTCTTCCACGTCCAAGGCCGGTCCGGCCCTCTCTCCTGCCAGCCCTAACGAAGCGTGCGAAAACGACGAAGCAGCGACTCCGAAGTCTCCCGCACCAGCCGTCGCCATCGCCGCCCCCGAAGACCTCTTCGGCCGCATCTTCGACGTCGTCATCTTCGGCGGCTTCGTGAACGGCTTCATCCCCTCGCGCGATATGTGCGACCCCGGCGTCGTTGTCGGCGGCGCCCGCACGCGCCAGGAAGCGGCCGACCGCGCCGCCATCGCCTTGGCCGAGCACCGCGCCACCAAACGCCTTCTCTTCACCAGCTTCGAAAGCTGCGATTTGGAAACCGCCGAGCGCCTGCGCCTCCACATCTCCCGCATCCACCTGCGCTCCGGCGTCCGCACCTGCGACATCCACCCCAGCGACTACCTGCAGGAACTAGGGCTCCGCTGAGTGATACATTCGTGTAGGTTGTCCTATCGGTAAACTTCGCGACGATGACCGACTTCGAGAGCAAGGACAACCAGCTCGTCATCCTTGATATCGCATAGAATCCGATAGTCCCCCACCCGGTATCGCCAAATGCCGGACTTGTCGCCCACAAGCCCCTTGCCGAAAGCGCGGGGGTCTTCGCACCCATCGAGGTGTTTCAGGAGCCATGAAACCAACACGCGCCGTACCCCGGGATCAAGCTTCGAAAGCTGTTTGTCAGCCTTTTTCGAGAAGAGAAGCCGCCACATCAGAGATACTTCTTCGCTATTTCGTCAGCGGTATAGGTAGTCGGATCGGCATCGAATTCGGCCTTGGCCGCATACCAATCACGCAAATCGAGCTCATCTTCAATATGCTCGAGCACGGCGGTGCGCACAAACTCCGAAGCCGTCATGCCGAAGGTCTTCGCATAGTCGTTGATAAGGGATTTCTCATCAGCCCCCATGCGGATGGTCATAGTAGAAGTTGCAGCCATGGCTTACTCCTTTTCGTTGTTGTAAGACATTGTAACACAGATGACCGTCACAACGCAAAGCAGCTCATCAGTTTAGATGCTTTCGTAAATCATGAGGCGAATGCCACTTCGACCCCGAAATGGCGCACCGCACTGCCAGTTGAAGGCCGAAATGGCCAGAAAGTGCCACTTCATAGCCGAAATGGCTTCCCCCCTCTTACCATTTCGGGGTCGAACTGGCATTTGCCACCAGATTCGTGAAAGCGATGTGACTTGCTGCCTCTTTTAGGTCGCCCCATCGGGCATGTCAGGTAAGCACGTTTTTCAGGGCCTCTTCGAAGGTTGCGTGGGAGGCGGCGGCGAGCAGGGCGTCCTTTTCGTTGCGGGAAAGCTGCTTGAAGACGTATTCTGCGTGCATGGCATCGTGCTTGGTGGCGAACTCGGCATAGGCGAGCAGGCTCACGGGCAGACGAGCGCGGGTGTACTTCGCGCCCTTGCCGGCGTTGTGCACCGCCAGCCGCGCCTGCACATCCACGGCATAGCCGGTGTACAACGACCCATCGGCGCATTCCAACACGTACATATAGTGAGTAGAGGCCGCAGCCATAGCGGGCCTCGCCTAGTAGTACCGATAGTACGCCGCGCAGCTACCCTCGCTGGAGACCATGCAGGGGCCGACGGGATTCTCCGGCGTGCACACAGTGCGAAACAGTGGGCACTCGCTTGGGGCCATAATGCCGCGGAGCACGTCTCCGCAGCGGCAGCCCTTATGCTCGCGCACCTCTTCCACATCCGGTTGGAAGCGGCGCATGGCGTCGAAGTCGGCGAACTCCTCGCGGATGCGGTAGCCGCTGCCGGGAATCTCGCCCAAGCCGCGCCAGGTGGCGGAGCAGGTTTCGAAGACCTCGTCGATAGCGGCGAGCGCCACGGGGTTGCCCTCGGGCATCACGCCGCGGGCGTAGGCGATCTCAATCTCGGCGCGCCCCTCGTGCAGCTGGCGCATGATCATGGCGATGCCCTGAAGCACGTCTACCGGCTCGAACCCGGTAATGACGCCGGGGATGCCGTACTTCTCGGCCAGGAAGCGGTAGGGCTCGGCGCCGATGATGGTGGACACATGCCCCGGCAGAATGAGCGCATCCAGCTTCAGCGCCGGATCATTGATGATGACCTCCAGCGCCCCGGGCATGTTCTTGTGGGCGCCGTACACGGTGAAGTTTGTGAGCCCCATGGCGCGCGCCCGCTTGATGGCCATAGCTACGAGCGGCGTGGTGGTTTCAAAGCCCACGCCGACGAAGACGATCTGCCGCGTGGGGTTCTCCTGCGCCAGGCGCAGGGCGTCCAGCGGCGAGTAAACGATCTCCACCGAGCGCCCCGCTGCCTGCTCGGCCAAAAGACTGGAGGTGGAGCCGGGCACGCGGGTCATATCGCCGAAGGTGGCGATGGTCACTTCCGGCACGCGGGCCAGCGCGATTACCTTGTCGATGTCGTGGTTGCTCGTCACGCACACCGGACATCCAGGGCCCGACGCCAGACGAACCCCCTCGGGCATGAGGCCGCGAATGCCGTTGCGCGCAATGGCCACGGTATGGGTGCCGCACACTTCCATCAGCGTAGCAGACTCCGGGGCCAGCGCTTGAATGGACTCAATGAGCCCCCGCGCCAACGCCGGATCCTTGAATGCCTTCAGTTCTTGCTGCATGGCGTCCATTCTTGCAACCACTCCTTCAAGGGTGTAGAATACGGACAAGCGGAATGCCCGTGGCACCGGGCACGACTGCTTCACATTACTCCTATTAATGTGATGAAGAGCCGTTCTTCCTATGCGAGGGGCGGCTTTTTCATTGCCGCCCGCTGCGACTACTGCCGCAAACGCGCGGTCAACTCAATCACCGCTACGATCACCAAACAAAACGTGAGGAGTTCCATCCAGCTTACGTACATAGCTGCTCCCTTCGACGAAAGAAGCAGTCCGCTCGTCCGTGCGGTCAGTCTAGTGTAATACACGGGCGGATTCAACAGGCAAAATGCACTGTTTTCGCTCCTTAGGCCGGCGTGGGAGCCTCGTTCAAATCGGCCAGTTCGGGGAACTGTTTCACCAGCTCGATGGTCTCTAGGGCGAACTGCTCGTCCACCACCTCGATGGCGAAGCCGGCGTGCACGAGCACGTAGTCGCCCACCTGCGCCTGGGGCGTCAGGTCGACGGAAATCTCGCGGGTCACACCCAAAATGTCAACGGTGGCCAAGTTCCCCTCTTCCAGGGCCGCCACCTTCGCCGGAATTGCCAAGCACATACGCTGCTCCTTCGATTCGTCTCTCAATGCTCCATTGTCGCAGGTTCGCCCAAGGAAGTCGGCGAGGTTTCGAGAGGCGCCCTACTCGCCCGAACGAGCGGAAGCCACCACGGCTTGGCCTAGGCTGATGCAACCGTCGTTGGGGGGCAGATCGCGGTTGATGGCGACGGTGAAACCAGCAGCGGCCAAGTCAGCCAGCGCGTGCTCCACAAGGTAGCGGTTCATGAACACGCCACCCGACAACGCCACCGTGGAAATGTCGTACATGGCTCGCACCAACTCGGCGCTCATGACGATGGCGCCAACCATGGCATCGTGGAAGCGGCGGCTGATGACGGACGCCGGCACTCCCGCCGCCAGGTCGTCCAGCAACGCGTGGAAGGTGGGCTCGGCATCCAGGAGCAGCACCGAGGTGTCCTGCGCGGTACTCGTCTCGGTGGCGGTGTTCTTCTCGACGATGACGGCGTAGCGCTCCTTCGCCGCCAGCTCGTCCTCGCCTGCCACGCCCGCGGCCTCTTCGACAGCCGCAGCGCCGGCCACGTCGGCCCCGGCGGTTTCCATGGCCGCCTCCAGAAGGATGGCTCCCTCGCCCTCGTAGCTCGGCTCCGTGCAGATGCCGAGCAGCGCGCTGGCCGCATCGAACAGGCGCCCGACCGAGGACGTCATGGGCGTGTTCAACCCGCGCTCGATCATGGTGTCGCACACCTCGGCCTCATCGCCCAGAGGCGCCAAAGCCGCCGCAGCAGCAGGATGTTCCAGCAGGTCGTAGGCCCACAGCACGCCGTAGGCCATGCGCAGCGGATGCTTGATGGCCGCAGCTCCTCCGGGCATGGGCACGTAGGCGAAGTTCGCGAAACGCTCGAAGGCCTGGCGGTTCGCCAGCAGCACCTCGCCGCCCCAGATGGCCCCGTCCTCACCGTAGCCCGTGCCGTCGAAGGCGATGCCGCAGACGGCGTCAGTCAGCCCATGCTCGGCCATAACCGACACGATGTGGGCATGGTGATGCTGTACCTCGGTCACGGGAAATCCCTGATGATGGGCCCATTTGCTCGTGAGATACTCGGGATGCAAGTCGCAGGCCACCGCCGTGGGGGTCATTTCGAAGAGGCTCTCGAAGCGGTCCTTCGTGGCCAGCCACGCATCGTAGGTCTCGGCGTTTTCCACATCGCCGATGTGCTGGGACACGAAGCCGTCGGTGCCCCGCAGCAGCGTGAACGTGTTCTTCTGCTCGGGACCGGCAGCGAAGATGATGCCTTCGGCAGGCGCTGCGCCCTCAGCCGCTACCGACACCGGCACAGGGGCGTAGCCGCGCGCGCGCCGCAGGAACTGAATGGCATACACGGGCTTCTCGTCGGCCTCATCCACCTGGATGAGCCGTACGACGGAGTCGTCGAAGCGCGTGAGGATGGGACGATTGTTGCCGAGGAAAGCGTCGGCGATGTCGGCCAGCTTCTCCCGGGCCTCCTCATCGGCGATGCAGATGGGTTCGTCGTGCACGTTACCCGAGGTCATCACCAGAAGCGGGACGGGCGCGCCGGGAGCGCAGGCCGCAGCCGCCTCTTCGGGATGCGCCGCCTCCCAAACCTCCGCGAAATCGTGCATGAGCAGATGCTGCACCGGCGTGTAGGGCACCATGACGCCCAGCTCGGAAAGCCCATCGGCCACGCCGGCCCCAATGGCCCCGTCGGGGCGCTTCCGCAAGAGCACGATGGGCCGCGACGCCCCGGTGAGCACCGCTTCCTCTTCCTCGCCCACGAAGCACAGCGCTCGGGCCGCGGCCACGGTCGGCGCCATGACAGCCAAGGCCTTTCCGTCGCGCCGCTTGCGCCGACGCAGCTCGGCCACTGCCTCGGCGTTGTTCGCGTCGCACACGAGATGGAAGCCCCCCAGTCCCTTGACGGCCAAGATCTTCCCTGCCATGAGCATCTCCACCGCGGCCGCGAAAATGGCATCGGACTCCTCGCGGGTCTTGCCTATCGAGATCGGCCCGTCAGCCCCAACGCTCCACGTTACCGAAGGCCCGCACTCGAAGCAGGCATCGGGCTGGGCGTGGAAGCGGCGGTCGAGCGGATCGGCATACTCGGCAGCGCATTTCTCGCACATGGGGAACGCCGCCATGGAGGTGGCAGCACGGTCGTAGGGCAAGTGATCGATGATGGTGAAGCGTGGCCCACAATTCGTGCAGTTGATAAACGGGTAACGGTAGCGACGGTCGTTCGGGTTGAACAGCTCGGCCACGCAGTCATCGCAGGTGGCAAGCTCGGGCGACACAAGTGTGGTCTCTGCCACGTCCTCATCGTCGGAGAAACGAATCTCGAAGCTGTCGAAATCCTCCAGAGGCACTTCCTTGATGTCGATTTCCTCCACCTTCGATGCCGCCGGCGCGTTGTCAGATAGCTCCATGATGAACTCGTCCACCAGCGCGCTCTCGCCCTCGGCGTGAATATGCACGCCATCGGTGGCGTTCAGCACCCAGCCGTTGATGAGGTACTTCTTCGCCATCCGGTACACAAAGGGTCGAAAACCTACCCCCTGCACAATACCCTTCACATGAATATCGACCGCATCGATCATGAGTAAGCTCCCTTGCCTTGCGCTTTGCTTTGCCGCTTACGCCTCGTCCGTCTCGCCTTCGGGGACGGCGACCTCCGCAGCCTCCACCTCGGCATCCTGGGGCGCATCGGCAAACTCGGCTTCCACGGCAGTCTCGCTGGCTTCGGCAGCTTCCACAACCACGGTGGCTTCGGCCAGCTCCTCGTCCTCGGCCATGGCAGCGGCCTCGGCCAACGCCCGATCGGTCAGGATGTCGGCAATCACATCATCGACTACCTGGGCCAGCTGACGCAGCGTTACGCCGGAGTTGTCCGGCAAATGCAGATGCACGCAGCGGCGCCCGCGCTTGGCGAGCGTCGCCAAATCGCCAGCAGCCTGGGCCTTCGCCAGCTCGCCAAGGCTGGGTGCCGCAGCTTCCTCCGGCAGCGGAATGTCCTTCAATTCGTCAGCCGACAAAATGAGGAAGACGCCCATGTTCGGACCACCTTTTTGCAGCTGGCCCGTGGAATGCAGGTAGCGCGGCCCCACCTCCAAGCACGACACGCAGCCGAAGGATTCGGCCACGCCATGGCGAATCTGCTCGATGGCCTCGCGCCGCCCCTCTCCCGTAAACGGAAGAAACGCGTTCAGCGCAAAGAAGTCGCCCGGCTGAATGGAGGACAGCAGCGCATACAGCGTCTCGTGCAAGTCCTCACAGCCCTCGAACATGGGGGCGAAGGAGACTTCCACACGGCCCATGTCTACCTCGTCGGTGAACACCTCAGTGAAATCGGGCTCAGGCTGGCCGTTCTTCAGAATATCGAGCACCTCAGCTTTGGCGGAGGCAACGTCGGGCTGGTCGAAGGGGCACACCTGCATAAGATAGCCGCACATGGCGATGGCGTATTCCCACATGACGAAATGCTCAGCCAGCTCTTCCACAGTGTCGATGCGGTAGTTCAGCCGCGGAATAGCGTTGTCGATGTAGGCGAGGCTCATCTCGAAATTGCGGCGCTCGTCCCACAGGTCGGTTTGGGTCTGGTACATGATGATGGATCGATCACCCGGATCCTCCGTAAGCAGCAGCGAGTCGATCTCGATGTTCGGCAGGATGCCCTCGCCGTTCTTCCCCAGCGATTCAGCCACCAGCTGTTCGATCCACAGGCCCAGTACGCGCCCACGCTTGGGAGTGAGGAACGAGAACTTGTTGCGACCCTTCAGATAGTTGTCATAGAGGAACGCCGCCAGGTTGATGGCAGGGTTGTCGATGGCGTCCTCCGAACAGGCCTCCTCAGCCGCGCGAGCGTGAGCCATGAACGCTTCCATGTCGATACCCGTGAGCGCCGCCGGCACCAATCCGAACACGGAGAGCGCAGAGAACCGGCCGCCCACCGTGGGCTCGCCGGAAAACACCGCACGCCAGCCTTCCTCGCGTGCCTGCCGATCTAAATCGCTACCCGGGTCGGTGATGGCCACCAGGTGCTTCACCACATGATCGCCCAACTCCTTCTCGAAGGAGGCCCGCACCGCCTCTAGCAGCATGCGCGGCTCAATGGTGCCGCCGCTTTTCGAGGAGATGATGACCAGCGTGCGATGGGGATCGCAGATGGTGAGCATCTCGCGCACGCGCACGGGCGAGTCGGAGTCCAACGTGCGGAACTTCACGCGGTTGGAATCGTGCTTGTTGTACTTCGTGATGGTCATGGGCGCCTGAGTGGAGCCGCCCTGACCGATAAGCAGAATCGTATCGAGACCCGCTTCCACCACTTCGTCGGCAAAAGACTGGATGGCGTCCATGTCGCACAGCGGACTCGTGGCCAGATCGGCCCATCCCATGTAGTCGCTCGCGCAAGCTTGCGCCTCGGGGGAGAAATCGTACAGCGTGGCGTCCTTGGCGTGAATGCGGCTTGCTGCACGAGCTTTCACCAGGGTCTTTGCCGCCGGATACAGCTTCTCAACGTCAACGGAGAGCATGGCGCTCCTCTTCTCTCTGGGCAATTTCCGCCAGCCAGCAGAATTGCAAACGAGCCCCGTACGCGCTGCACTGGGGCTCCTCCTCGTTAATCTAGTGGAAATATTCTAGCAAACGCCACCAAAACGCGCCCACATCCCCACAACCCTATGGCGGTTCTGTGAACGAAACGAGCCCCTGGGCGGGGCTCGTCAGCGCATCATTCAGAACGAGGCGTCCTACAGGTTCAGCGCCTTCTTCAGGGAGCTGACGCGGCGGCGCGAAACGGGAATCTTCTCCTCCACGCCGTTCAAAGTCAGCAGCAGCGTACCACCGGAAACGGATTCGATCTCCTCCACCATGGACAGGTTCACCAAATAGCCGCGGTGTACGCGGAAGAACCCGTGGCCGTCGAGGCGCTTCTCCAGCTGGGCCAGGCTCACCGTGGAGAAGTAACGGTCGGTATCGGTCTGCAGGTAAGCGTAGTCGTCGCGAGCCATGACGAAACGGATCTTATCGATGCCGATGAGAATCTTCTTGCCGCCCTTTTCCACCGGGATGCGCTCGGACTTGTGAGCCTGCAAGTGCAGAGCCACCTGCTCGCGTACGCGGGCGATGGCCTGAGCCAAGCGCTCGGTCTCCACCGGCTTAACCAGATAATCGATAGCGCTCACCTTGAAGGCGTCCAGCGCGTGCTCGGAATAGGCGGTCACGAACACCACCGCCGGAGGGAACTTCAGATGCTGCAGAGCCTCGGCCAATTGAAGGCCAGTGGCCTCGGGCATGTTCACATCCATGAACATAACGTCGCAGGGATACTCTTTCAGCTTCTCGATAGCCTCGCGCACGTTGGCAGCTTCGGCTGTCACTTCAACTCCGCCGACCTCATCGAGAAGAAAGCGCAGTTCAGAACGGGCAGGCGCCTCGTCGTCAACGATAATTGCGTTAAGCACGTCGTCCTCCAAAAGAAATCTCTGATTGCATTCATACTATTCTATAGCACAGCTGACGCCCCGTCATGCCCGATCATGAGGAAATCACGGGTTAATTCCAGATGAGGACATTGAAATTGCCGATACCCTCATCGCTCCCGTCGCTCAATCGTAAAATGGCCCCGCAGATGCGGGGCCATTGCAGACATACGCTGTAAGCTGTACTCAATTACTGAATCTCTAGTCCCTGCAGCTCGGCCAGAGCTAGGACGTAGATCTTGAAGGAGGTCTTCAGCAGCTCTTCGGAGACACCCTCGTCGGGGCCGTGTTCGCCGCCGACCCAGTCGGGGTTCTCGATCCAAGGCATGTTCACACCGAAGGAGGCGCCCTTCTTGAACTCGCGAGCGTAGGTGCCGCCGCCGATGGTGAAGGGCTTGTGCTCGGTGTCGCCGGTCACGAACTGGAAGGCATCCTGGAGCACCTGAATCTCCGGGTCATCGGGCTTCACGAGGAAGGGCACCATGAGCAGGGTGTTCTCGAAGGTGGCGCCAATGTTGTCGGTCAGCTTCGTAAGTGCGGCGGTGATCTCCTCGGCTGTGATGGACGTAGGCCAGCGGCTGTCCATGGTCTGCACGAGACGATCGCCTTCCTTGCGGATGGTGCCACCTACCACCGTCAGCGGCCCGAAGTACTCGTCAGCCGTGGCGATGCCCACGCCAGCACCGGTCGTATCGGACACGAGGCTCTGCACCAGCTCGAGGAACTCGCGCTCCTGCTGGTTGCACAAGCCGTTTTCCAGCAGGTAGTTCGCCAGCAGCATGATGGCGGAGATGCCACGCTCGGGCCAGGCGGCGTGTGCGTTCACGCCCACGGCGTCGATGCGCGCCGTGCCGTCGCCGGCGTCGGCTACCGTGATGCGCTCGGCGCCGGGCAGCGCGGAGGCATCGGCGCGCACGACAGCCCACGCCTCGCCGGGCACGGCGTTGGTCACCACGCCGCCAGAGATATCCAGAATCACCGGATCGGCGATAGAAGCGCTCGTGATGCAGCCGTCATAGCCGCCCTTCTCGCCATAGCACACCGGGAAGTCGGCGTCGGGCGTGAACAAGAAGGCCGGGCTCTCGTACTTCTCGAGATACCACATCACGTCGGCCATGCCCGTTTCCTCATTGGCACCGAAGATGAAGCGCATGGAATAGGGGCGCTCCACATCAAGGTCACTCAAGCACTTCACGGCATGCAGAGCCACCACCGAGGGGCCCTTGTCGTCCAGGCAGCCACGGCCCATAAGGTAACCGTCCTTCTCGGTTACCTTGAAGGGCTCGAAGGTCCACCCGGGACCGGCGGGCACGACGTCCACGTGCCCGATGATGCCCAGCTGCTTCTCGGTTTTGCCGGCAAGATCCGCAAACCCGATATGCCCCTCGCAGTTCGTGACGGTCATGCCCATACCCTCGGCGATTTCCAGCGCCGCATCCAACGCAGCGGCCGGCCCAGGCCCGTACGGCGCGCCCGGAGCGGCGGCGGCCAGATCCTCCGTCGAGGGGATTTCCACGAGCTTGGCGATATCGGCCACAATCGCATCGCGATGTTCATCCCAATAAGCCTCGGCAGCAGCGACAATTTCCTTGCGGTCCATAGACGTTCCTTTCATATATATTGTCCCCTGAAGCGCGGCACACCATAACACGCCTGCACCATTTTCCCTGCCAGAATTGCCATTCTGCACATCTCAGAAGAGGCTCTCCCCGCATGTGCTCGTTGCCATTATGAACCCTCCTCGGCACCCGCACGCCACGCTTCTCCATTTGTTGCAGGGCCGTTAGATCACTTGACGGCGCGCCCTCTTTTCCCTGCAAATACGCTTATAATGGGGACGGTTTACGCACAAGAAGGAAAGGACGCACCGCCATGGCTGACGATTCCATCATTTCGGCGCCTGCTGACATCGACGGAGCCGCACCGACGCCCAACAACAGCGACAGCGGGAGCGAACATAGCAAGCCGAAGCCCTGGTTCAAGCGTCTGTCGCTGACCACCTGGATCTTCATCGCGCTCATTCTGGGCGTGCTGGCCGGCATGGCTCTGCAGGGGGCGCCCGAGATCGCCGACACCTACATCAAGCCCTTCGGCACCATCTTCCTGAACCTCATCAAGATGATCGTGGTGCCGCTCGTGCTGTTCTCCATCATCGCCGGCGTTGTGTCGCTCGATGACGTGAAGAAGGTCGGCGCCATCGGCGGCAAAACCGTGCTGTTCTACCTGGCCACCACCGCCTGCGCCGTTACGCTGGGGCTTGTGTTCGCCAACCTCATGAACGTCGGCGCCGGCTACACGATGCCCACAGGCGAGCTTTCCTACGAGGCCACCGAGCCGCCGTCGCTCATCGACACCATCGTGAACATGTTCCCGAGCAACTTCTTCCAGCCCATGGCTGACGCCACCATGCTGCAGGTCATCGTCATCGCCGTGGTGTTTGGCTTCGGCATGATCGCCGCTGGGAAGAAAGCCAAGCCGGTCATTGACATTTGCAACGCCATGTCGGACGTGTGCATCGCCATCATGCGCGGCATCATCCTGGTGGCGCCCTTCGGCGTGTTCGGACTCATCTGCCCCGTTATCGCCAGCAACGGCATCGATGTGCTGCGGCCCCTTCTGTGGCTCATCGTGGTGGCTTACGTGGCCATGATCGTGCAGATTCTCCTGGTGTACTCGGGCATCATCAAAATCTTCGCCCGCATGAACCCGCTTAAGTTTCTGAAGGGCGAAATGCCGGTAATGGGCTTCGCGTTCGCATCGGCCTCGTCGGTGGGCACGCTGCCCATCAACATGGAATGCACCGAGAAAATGGGCGTATCGAAGGAGGTCACCTCGTTCGTGCTGCCGCTCGGCGCCACCATCAACATGGACGGCACCGCCATCTACCAGGGCGTCTGCGCCATCTTCATCGCCCAGGTGTTCGGCATCGACCTTTCGATCGGCCAGCAGCTGACCATCGTGATGACCGCCGTGCTCGCTTCCATCGGCACCGCCGGCGTGCCCGGGTCCGGCATGATCATGCTGGCCATGGTGCTGCAGTCGGTGGGCCTGCCTGTAGAGGGCGTGGCTCTCGTAGCCGGCGTCGACCGCATCCTGGACATGATGCGCACCACCGTGAACGTCACCGGCGACGCCGCCGTGGCCACTTGCGTGGATGCCATGCAAAAACGCGCCGCCGCTCGCCGCGCCCGCAAGGCCGAGAAACTGGCGAAGGCGGCGTAAGGCCTTCGAAACAGACCGGTATAGCCTACGTCGATCAAACACCCCGTCAGCTGCCTCAAGATCGCGCAGGTTAAGGCTTCGCAACCGTTGCCGGGCGCTCTCCTTGCACGGGAGCAGGCGGCCTATACTTTCGGCATTGTTTCTTATGTGCTGGCGATGTCTATGGGAGGCGACTTCTGTCATGAGCCTAGAAGAGGCGCTGGAAAAGCGCGACGAGCTGGATGAGGACTTCGGATCTGATCTCGCGGACGCTTCTCCTCAAAAGCGCAAGCAAGCCCTTGAGGCCGACGAGAAGCGCGAGCAGGCCAAACAGGCGTTTCTCGACGCGCTGGAAAAGAACCCCTCCCTCATGATGACCACGGCTGGTAGCTCCTTCGAGGGCTGGCGCGTGACGGAGTACCGAGGCACGCTGTCCACCGACGCAGTCGTGGGCGCGGGCCTTCCCGCCGAGGCTGACGCCATCGTCTCCGACCTCACCGACCAGCGTTCCCTTCTGCTCGGCAGCAAGATGGAACGGGCCAAGCGGATCGCCTGGAACGAGCTTTTGTTCCGCGCCCACGAAGCCGGGGCCAACGGCATTTTGGCCATACGCTACGACGCGTACATGCTGCCGAAAGGACTTTTCGGCGCCTCGGTCACTGGCACGGCGGTAGCCATCGAGCAGCTGAGCCAGCTGAACCAAGCTCTGAGCCAGGACCTCTTCGGTGCCTCGGTCACCGGTACCGCCGTGAAGGTAGAAAGGGCATAAACGATCTTCTAAAATCCTCGCGCATGATAGCGGGCGATTTGCGAGCGGAGGGCCCGATGGCGCGGCATGTCGCACTCGGAGAGGTAGCGCGTTCTCTTTCCCGCCTTCCGCGAGGCCGGCACGATGATCGCCTGGAATTCCGTCGGGCTCTGCAGCTGCGCGTTGGTGAGCGTAGCCACGTCGTAGCCTTCTGCTCGCAAGGCATCCCGGCGACGAGAATCGGTTGTTCGCGCTTCGGCGTCACCATGGGTTGCACCATCGTATTCCACGACAACATTCGAATCTTTGAACTTAAGGTCGCAGACGACTTTCTTCTGGCGCGCAATCGTTGCCGCCTCGGGACTGAGCGTCACAACTTCATTCAGAAGCGCCTCCTTCGCGCCGAGACCTCCATAGTGGCGCGGGAGAAGAGCGAGGAGCGCCAGCTCAGTTTCCTTCACCGACGCGGATTTGTCGCAGAGATGCCGCGTCACCCGCCGGGCCTTATTGGTACCGCCTCGGCCCTGGTAGCGATCAGCGTAAGCCGCGAGGAGCGTTTGCGACGTGACGGGCGCCCGCACGTAGACGACTTCTCCATCGGGGCGAAACTCGGCATCCAGAGGATACCCACCCGTCAATTCCATACCGCAGGCGCACAGTGCCCCTTCTTCTAGGACGCTCGCCATCTGCACAAACGTGAGCTCGGGCGAAGCAACGTACAGGCCTTCTGCCACTTTCACAAACGATCGCCGAGGCAGCGCGCAACTCACTTGGTGGAAGTGGATATTTTTCTCCGAACAGCGCCTGCCCTTCACGTACGGAACGCAAACGTACAGACAGCCATCAGCTCCAGTGCCAATACCAGCGCGCACCAACAGCTGTCGCACGCTCTGGCCATTGGCATTGAGTATTTGCCGAACTTCGCGCTTCGAACCGGCGGCATTCTTGATTATTGAAACCGTCGGCAACGAAAACGACGGCATTCGATCGCGTGCGAAGCACTTTCCCGAATGAAACAGCCCCAAAGGGATGGCATTCATCTTGGACCACCAAATCCAGAACAACCATGCGCTGATATGTGAGAGATAGATATTCATAGGCGATGTTTATAACATAGCGCACATTGAATGCCATTGCCTGCTTGCAAGATCGTAAATGTCACACATCTCGAACCTTGCTCAACTTCGTCCTAACTTCTCTCTCGGAGATACGGTGACACGACAAGGGCCTTCTACGCACGTTTTTTGACTTATACAGGCATTCTTAAATCACCAAAACACCCGGAGGCTTAACCATGAATGAAGGTTGGCGTATTACCCCAGGTCACCGGAGCTTCAATCGAGCAAACTGCACTATGCGGAATCTTAGCGAGAATCAAAATGCCTGTATAAGTCGAAAAATGTGCGCCAGAGAAGACGTTTTTGTCACCAGGAAGGGTGAGTGCGATCTCGAACACCAAGCCCCCGCTCAGGGAGTGCCTATATAAGTTGGATAGGTGTTGGCGCCACCGGTTTGCGTCACCAGCAAGCCGCGGAAGGCTGAGAAGCAGTCGAAAACGGCATAGGGGGGCACAATAGGCGACGGCAATCGCGCAAAAGCGCCCGGGTCTTGGCTGCCCGGGCGCTTGCTGTGAAAGGGGTATGCGGATTAAGCGATGGGATCCTCACCGAGGTCGCCGTTGCTCAGGGTATCCAGATCCTGCAAGGTCTCCTTCGGATCGGAGCCGGCCGTGAGGAAGCTGGGGTCGTCCAGGTTCAGGCCGTCCAAGTCCATGGGGCCTTCCACTCGGCAGGTGTAATCACCCTCGGCGTCCAGGTCGATCAGCACGTGGCTGCGGTCGCGCAGCTCGCCGGAGATGACCTTCTCGGCGATGCGGTCGACCACCTCGCGCTGGATGAGACGCTTCAGCGGACGGGCGCCGTACACCGGATCGTAGCCGTCGATGGCCAAGTGCTCCATGGCCGCCGGCGTCACGTCCAAGGTGATGTGGCGGGCCTGCAGGCGGTCGCGCACCTGCTCGAGCTGCAAATCCACGATGGGCTCGATAGCCGAGATGGACAGCTCGTTGAAGGTGATCACGTCGTCGATACGATTCAGGAACTCGGGGCGGAACGTCGTGGAAAGGGCGTCCTGGATCTTGTTCGTGAACTCCTGCATGCGCTTGGCGGCCTGCTCAGGCGTCATGGACATCATCTTCTCGGCCATCTCGCCCATGGTCTCGCCGCCGGTGGCCTGAGCCTCGTCGTAGGCACGTCCCTCGGCCGCATGCTCGCGGATGATCTGCGAACCCACGTTGGAGGTCATGATGATGATGCAGTTCTTGAAGTTCACCACGCGACCCTGGCCGTCGGTGAGGCGTCCGTCATCGAGCACCTGCAGCAGGATGTTGAACACGTCGGGATGGGCCTTTTCCATCTCATCGAGCAGCACCACGCAGTAGGGGTTGCGGCGCACGGCCTCGGTCAGCTGGCCGCCCTCGTCGTAGCCCACGTATCCCGGAGGCGCTCCGATCAGACGCTGCACGGAGAACTTCTCCATGTACTCGGACATGTCGATGCGCACCATGGCCTTCTCGGAATCGAACAGGTACTCGGCCAGCGTCTTGGCCAGCTCGGTCTTGCCCACGCCGGTGGGGCCGAGGAACAGGAAAGAGCCAATGGGACGGTTCGGGTCGGAAAGTCCCGCACGGTTGCGGCGGATGGCACCGGCCACCACACCCACAGCCTCGTCCTGGCCGATGACGCGGCCCTTCAACACTTCCTCCAGGTCGACGAGCTTTTCCATCTCGCCCTGCATCATCTTGGCCACGGGGATGCCCGTCCAGGCGGCCACAACGGAGGCGATCTCCTCTTCGGAAACCTCTTCCTTCAGGATAGCGCCGTCCTGCTGCTTCATCTTCACGGCTTCCTCGGCCACGTGCAGCTGCTGCTGCAGCTGAGGAATGCGCGAGTAGCGAATCTCGGAGGCGAGCTGCAGGTTGCCCTCGCGGGTGGCGCGCTCCTCATCGAGCTGAGCGCTTTCGAGCTCGGCCTTGAGGTTCTGCACGCCAACGATGGCGTCCTTCTCGTTCTGCCACTCGGCCTTCTGGGAATCGAGAGATTCCTGGGCGGCCGCGATGTCGTGGCGCAGCTTCTCCAGGCGCTCCTGGGAGGCCATGTCGGTCTCCTTCATGAGGGCCTGCTCCTCGATCTGCATCTGGATGAGCTTGCGCTCGGCGGCGTCCACCTCTTCCGGCATGGAGTCGATCTCGATGCGCAGGCGGCTGGCCGCTTCGTCCATGAGGTCGATGGCCTTGTCGGGCAGGAAGCGATCGGTGATGTAGCGGTCGGACAGCTCCGCCGCGCTCACGATGGCGCCGTCGGTGATGCGCACGCCGTGATGGATCTCGTACTTCTCCTTCAGGCCGCGCAGGATGGCGATGGTGTCCTCCACCGTGGGCTCGCTCACCAGCACCGTCTGGAAGCGGCGCTCCAGGGCGGCATCCTTCTCGATGTATTTGCGATACTCGTCCAGGGTGGTGGCACCGATGGCGCGCAGCTCGCCGCGAGCCAGAGCCGGCTTCAGCATGTTGCCCGCATCCAGCGACGAATCGCCGCCGGCGCCGGCACCCACGATAGTGTGCAGCTCGTCGATGAACAGGATGATGTTGCCATCAGCCTCCTTCACCTCACGCAGCACGTTCTTCAAACGGTCCTCGAACTCGCCGCGGTACTTCGCGCCGGCCATCATCGCACCCAGATCGAGCGAGACGATCTCGCGATCCTTCAGCGACGAGGGCACGTCGCCGGCCACGATGCGCTGGGCCAGACCCTCGACGATAGCGGTTTTGCCGGTGCCGGGCTCGCCGATGAGCACCGGGTTGTTCTTCGTACGGCGCGACAGCACCTGAATGGTACGGCGAATCTCCTCGTTACGGCCGATAACCGGATCGAGCTTGCCCTCGCGGGCCTGCTGGGTGAGGTTCTGGCCGTACTGCTCCAGCGCTTCGAACTGGGTCTTGTCGGTCTGCGAGGTCACGCGGGTGTCGCCGCGCAGGCTCTCGTAGGCCGCCTCGATGTTCTTGCGGGTGACGCCCGCCGTGGTGAGGATGCGACCCGCGGCACCCTTGTCCTCGGACAGGGCAATGAGCAGGTGCTCGCTCGTCGCGTAGCTGTCACCGAGCTTCTCGGCGATCTTCACCGAGTTGTCGATGACCTTGATAAGGTCCTGGCCAGGGATGGCCATGGGAGTGGCGCCGGTCTGCTTGGGCATCTTGGCAATCTCGTCGGCCACGTTCTGGGACAGCCAGACCGGGTCGGCGCCGATGCGCTTCACGATAGCGGCGAGGTTGTTCTCGTCGGAATCGAGCAGCGCCTTCAGCAAGTGAATGGGCTCGATAACGGCGGCATCGGCCTCACCAGCAACGCCCATCGCGTTCTGGAAAGCCTCTTGCGCCGTCACCGCCAATTTATCTAGTCTCATGTGCGTTCTCCTTTTTATTGTTGAAACTCCCGGGGGCGGGCTGCGGGGTACCGCTCAGTCGCTCAGACAGTCCTCGCTGGTATCGAAGGCGCTGAGGCTACTCGCTCCCTTTCACTTACCGCCTTCGATACCATCTGCGGAACTCGCTTGGTGAGCGGCACCCCGCATCCCGCTTCGCTCAACCTTGGCTGAGGAGGCGCGAGATGCGGGGCGTGCCTCCCGCGCGCAGTTCATTGAAGTGCACGGGGGAAAGTCCGAGGCCCTCGAAGGGACCTGCACTTCAATGCTGTTTGAGCACGGGAGGTATGCCCCGCAGCTCGCGCCGGACAGGTCAGGGGAGCCGTCGCGTCGGCGTTACGCGGACGATGGCGCCGACGGTCGTGCGGTTCTCAAGTTCGCGAACGCGATCGGCGAGGCGGCGCACCCGCGCGTGCAGGTCTTCCACTTCTTCCTCGCGCTCATCCAACCGGCTCTGCAGATCAAGGATGCGCGTGACACCGGCGAGGTTGATGCCCTCACTCGTCAGCTCGTTGATCAGGTTGAGCCGATCGATATCGGCCTGGGAGTACATGCGCGTGTTGCCACTGGTTCGCCGCGGCGTGACCAGACCTTTCTGCTCGTAGGAGCGCAGGGTCTGCGGGTGCACGCCCGCCAGTTCCGCGGCAATGCTGATCATGTACAGCGGCCGGTTCTTGTCATCTAGGCCCATGGGCGCTTCTCCTCTCCCGTCGCGGCGAGGAAGTCCTCCATGGCCTTTTTCTGCTCGTCGTTCATGTCCGTGGGCACTTCAACGTGAATCTGAATCTTCAAGTTGCCGAACTGCCCCTTGTTCTTCAGATCGGGCGCTCCTTTGCCTTTAATGGTGAGCACCTTGCCGTCTTGCGTGCCAGCGGGCACCTTCACCTTGATCTTTTTGCCGTCGGGCGTGGGCACCACGATGGAAGCACCGAGCGCTGCCTCCGCCACATTGATCGGCAAATCAACCGTCACGTCGGCCTTATCGCGACCGAAGTAGGGATGCGCGTCAATCTTAGTGGTGATGAGCAAGTCGCCCGCCGCACCACCGTTTTCGCCAGGAGCTCCCTGGCCCTTCAGGCGCACGCGGCCGCCATCGACAGCACCGGCGGGCACCTTCACCGTGTGGGTGTCGGACTCGCTCTTGCCGGGAATGCGCACGGTGATGCGCTTCTCCGTGCCGTTGAACGCTTCGTCGAACGTCACGTTCAACGTCACGTTCATATCCTGGCCGCGACGGGGCTGAGGCTGGCCGCCAAAACCGCCGCCGAAGTCCCAGTTGCCCCCAAACGCACCTTCACCGTGGCGAATGCTCTCCAGAATGTCGGCCCAACTGCCGCCGAAGCCGCCGGCCCCACCGCCACCGAAGATATCCTCGACGTTAAAGCCTTGGCCACCGCCCCATCCCTGGGGGATCTGGTTCTCGTTCGCCGTGCCGTACTGGTCGTAAAGCGCGCGCTTCTTCTCGTCGCTTAAGACTTCGTAGGCCTCGTTCAGCTCTTTGAACTTGGCCTCGTCGCCGCCGGCATCGGGATGATGCTTGCGAGCGAGCTTGCGAAACGCCTTCTTTATCTCATCGGCCGTGGCGGTGCGCGGAACGCCTAGCGTTTTGTAATAATCGGGCGTAGACGCCATTCGTTCCACCTCCATTACCTTAGTTAGTTACTTAGAATTGCTCTTTCAAGCACGAGGGCGGCCAAGCTGCGGCCGCCCTCGTTCGTCTTACTCTTCTTCGGGCTTTTCCCTCTTGGGGCCGCCCGTGGTGATCGTCACCATGGCAGGCCTGATGACCTTAGTGCCCATTTTGTATCCGGGCTGGTAAACCTGGGCCACTGTTTCATCGGGAACGCTCGGATCGTCCACCGTACCCACGGCCTGGCACTCAAGGGCGTCGAATGCCTCACCGGCGGGGCTGATCACGACCAGGCCTCCCTTGGCCAGCGTATCGGACAGCTTGGTCTGCACGGCCTTTACGCCGCCGAGCAAGCCGGTCTCGCCGTTGGTCTCGGCGTAGTCCACCGTGCGGGCGAAGTCGTCGAGCACCGGGATAAGGCTCTCCATGAGCTTCTCCGTGGCGCGGACCTTCTCGGCCTCGCGCTGCTCGGTCATGCGCCGGCGGTAGGTATCCCACTCGGCGTGCAGGCGCACGTACTTGTCCTGCCAATCGGCGGCCTCGGCCTTGGCGGCGGCCAGCTCCTCGGATTCCTCGATCGCGCTCGCCACCGCTTCAGCGGCGGCCTGCTCGAGCTCGGCATCCAGCTCACCGGCCTCGTTGGCCTCGATCACCTCGGCGTCGGCAACCACCTCGGCCGCGCGGGCGTCATCGGCGGAGGCGGTGGCCGCCACATCGGCGGCCATGTCCTGAGGAGTAGAAGAGGTGACCTGGTCCTTCTCGGGCTCAGTCATCGTTCTTACTTCCCTTCGTTCTCGTCATCGACGACCTCGTAGTCGGCCTCGATGGTGTCATCGGCCGGAGCCGTCTCGGCAGCGGCGGCCTGGGCGCCGGCGGCCGCACCCTCGGTGGAGTACACGACCTCGGCGAGCTTGTAGCCGGCCTGCTGGATCTTCTCGGTGGCCGCCTTGATAGCGTCGACGTCGGTGCCCTCAAGAGCGCTCTTGGTTTCGGCGATGGCCTCCTCGGCCTGGGCCTTGGCGTCGGCCGGCACCTTGTCGCCCAGCTCGTCCAGCGTCTGCTGGGTGGCGTTCACCAGAGCGTCGGCGTTGTTGCGCACCTCGGCCTCTTCCTTGCGAGCGGCGTCCTCTTCGGCGTGCTGCTCGGCGTCCTTCACCATGCGATCCACTTCGTCGTCGGACAGGGCGGTGGAGCCGGAGATGGTGATCTGCTGCTGCTTGCCGGTGCCGAGGTCCTTAGCGGACACGTTCACGATGCCGTTGGCGTCGATGTCGAAGGTAACCTCGATCTGCGGCACGCCACGACGGGCAGCCGGAATGCCGGTCAGCTGGAAGCGGCCCAGCGTCTTGTTGCCCGCGGCCATCTCGCGCTCGCCCTGCAGGACGTGCACCTCGACGGAGGTCTGGTTGTCGGCCGCTGTGGAGTAGATTTCGGTCTTGCGGGTCGGGATGGTGGTGTTGCGCTCGATCATCTTGGTCATCACGCCGCCCATGGTCTCAACGCCGAGGGACAGCGGGGTGACGTCGAGCAGCAGGATGCCCTGCACGTCGCCGGCGAGCACGCCGCCCTGAACAGCGGCGCCCATGGCCACGACCTCGTCCGGGTTCACGGACATGTTCGGGGCCTTGCCGGTCAGCTGCTTCACGAGCTCCTGCACGGCCGGCATACGGGTGGAGCCGCCGACGAGAATGACCTCGTCAACTTCGCCCATCTTCAGGCCAGCGTCCTTCAGCGCCTGCTCCACCGGCTTCTTGCAGCGGTCGAGCAGATCCTTGGTGATGCGCTCGAACTCGGCGCGGGTCAGCGTGTAGTCAAGATGCTTCGGGCCGGAGGCGTCGGCGGTGATGAAGGGCAGATTGATGTTGGTCTGCGTGGTGGAGGACAGCTCCATCTTCGCCTTCTCGGCCGCTTCCTTCAGACGCTGCAGGGCCATGGGGTCCTTACGCAAATCGATGCCGTTCTCGGCCTGGAACTTGTCGGCCATCCAGTCGATGATGCGCTGATCCCAGTCGTCGCCGCCCAGGTGGTTGTCGCCAGCGGTGGAGGCCACCTCGAACACGCCGTCGCCGAGCTCCAGCACGGACACGTCGAAGGTGCCGCCGCCCAGGTCGAAGACGAGGATCTTCTCGTCATGGTCGACCTTGTCGAGGCCGTAAGCGAGCGCCGCAGCGGTCGGCTCGTTGATGATGCGCAGGACCTCCAGACCGGCGATCTTACCGGCGTCCTTGGTGGCCTGACGCTGAGCGTCGTTAAAGTAAGCCGGCACGGTGATGACAGCCTGGGTGATGGGCTGGCCCACCTGCTTCTCCGCATCGGTCTTCAGCTTCTGAAGCACCATGGCGGAAATCTCCTCGGGAGTGTAGTCCTTGCCGTCGATATCGATGACCGCGCGGCCGTCCTTGCCCTTCTGGACCTTGTAGCTGACGGTCTTCTGCTCTTCGGGAGTCTCGTCGTAGGAGCGGCCGATGAAGCGCTTCACGGAAGAGACGGTGTTCTCAGGATTGGTGACCGCCTGGTTCTTCGCGGCCTTGCCGACGACGCGCTCGCCGTCCTTGCGGAAGCCCTCCACAGACGGGGTGGTGCGATCGCCCTCGGCGTTCACCAGAATTTCGGGCTCGGAGCCCTCCATGACGGCCATGGCGGAGTTCGTCGTGCCCAAGTCGATGCCAAGAATCTTAGCCATTGTGTACTGCCTCGCTTTCACAGTTTCACGTATAGATGAATGATGTTGAGATGCACTATAAAACCTTAGTCTGGTGCTGTCAAGTTTTCTCAACAACATTCAGTGAGACAAGCTCACTTCCCAGCACAATACGCGCCGAAATATGGTGCAGACACGACACGAAGCTTCTGTTGCCAAACTAAAACAATGCTGTTATCAGGGGGAATTCAAAGAAATTGAGCGCGTGCCTCTTCACTTTCCTAAGCGCCTCTCGTGAAGCGATATATGAACGATTTATGTCTATGAGTCGATCGCTCATTGCAAAACGAGCCCGGCATTCCCTTCTTCTCGCTGTCGAACAGAGAGCAGCTGTTTATATATAATGTAATGCGACGGTACTGCCAGGGTAAGAGAGGCCATTATGCTCCCATCCGAATCTTCGCTTCCTATCGCGCGCCGGGCCACTTGGCGTGACACGGAATGCCTCGAGCTGGTCTGCGGCATCGCCAACGCCGGTGGAGGTCGCCTCATTCTGGATGCCGACGTAGACAGCCGCGGCGCCGTGAAGCGACGCACAAGCCGCCTCATGAAAACCATTCCCGGGCTTATCGCGCAATCGCTCAACCTCACCTGCGCGGTGGAATTGGTGCTCGACAGCGGTCGTTTCTGTTTGGAGGTGGTTATTCCGCCGGCCAACGACCCTATCAGCTTCCGCGGTATTTTCTTCTTCTATAAAGATGGCGAGAACCACATCCTTGACGACGAGGCGCTCGATCGGCTCATGCAGCGCGATATGGAGGCCGACGTCAAGTGGGAGCAGCGTCCCGTGGTGCAGGCCAGCTTGGACGATTTGAACATGGGCCTCGTCACGCGCTTCACCGGCGCGGCCCGCGATACCGACCTCACGGTCGACCTTGACGAGGCCTCGGCCATCGAGCAGACGCTGCGCCATGCGGGCCTCATGACCGGCGTCGGCACCCCCACCAATGCCGGCATCCTTTTGCTGCATAACCGGCCGCACCAGTACATCCCCGGCGCCACGGTGCGCATCGGGTTTTTTGGAAGTCACGGCGGCACGCCCATCTACGAGGACGAGGTCTTCGGTTCCCTCATCGAGCAAGTGCACTCAACCGTCGAGCTGCTCTTTGAGAAGTACCTACCGGAAGAGGAGCCGGCCCCGCACGGCACCTACCGTCTCGGCACCGCCGGTGGCCATGGTCGACCGCCTCGGGATGCGGTGCACGAAGCCGTGCTGAACGCGCTCGCCCACAAGAACTACGACAGCGGCGCCCCCGTGCAGGTGAGCGTGTTCACCGACCGCCTCTGCATCGACAACGTGGGCCGACCGCCCCGCACCTGGACCGTGGGCGCGCTCCTCGGACGCCACACATCGCGGCCCAACAACCCCAATCTCGTGGCGGCCCTGCGCTCGCTCGGCATCATCGACGGCTGGGGCAACGGGGTCTCGCGCATCCGCATGAGCTGCATGGAAGCCGGCACGCCCGAGCCCATCTTCGAACTACGCGACGACGAGACTATGGTGTGCTTCCCCATGGATTCAGACAGCCTTTTGACCGCCTCGATAACGCACGCGAACGCCATCAACGCCGCGCCCGTGGCCCGACCCGACCTGCCCGAGGTGCAGCAAACGGCGCGAGCCCGGGCGACCCAGCAGGACACGAGCCTCACGCTGAATGACGAGAAAGTGCTCGCCATGCTCGATATCGACGGACGCCTTACCGCACCGCGCATCGCCAAGAACCTCAACATCAGCGAGAGCACCGTGCGCCGCAGCTTCCGCCGACTGCGCGATTTGGGGCTCATCGCCCGCGTCGGCTCCGACAAGTCGGGGTTCTGGCAGGTTCAATAGCCCGTCGCACCCTTCTTCGAACTTGCTCAACCAGATCTGAAAACAAGACTGCCCGCACGTCCTGATCCGTGCGGGCAGTCCATGGAGTTGGCCGCCGGTCGCGCGTCCTGATCCGTGCGACTCGTCGGCCTCTGCGGCCGCTTGCGCCCTTAGGCCTTATGGGCGACTCGGGCCGCGCGAGTATCTTCGGCTCCCGTCGTAACCGTGCTGGTAAGCGAGTTGTTGAAGTCGTCAATCCTGCGGGCGTAACCGAGGCGGTTCGCCACTACCACGGCAGCGTAGCCCACCGTGAGCAGAACGCCAATGAGCATCACCCAGTGCACCCAGCAGTGGGGCTCGTCGAAGGCGCCCAGAGCCGTGGCGTCGTCCTCGATGACCTCGCCGCCGACACGCGTCACCGCGGGCTCCTCGTTATCGAAGGAGACGCTTGCGGCCATGGGGACGTCCTCGTCGAGAATGATGCCCGCCACAGCCCCGAACTGCTCGGCCACGGCAGCAGCGCGCTGGCTTCCGACCATCGTCGTCACCACGCCGGCAATGGCATCAGCCGGAGTCGTGGCCCCCGCCGGCATGCCCGCGCCCAGGCTCGAACGCGGCGGCAGAAGCGGGTTGCGCGGCGGCACCACCGTAGAGCCGGCCGGGCCGATGGTGAAGGTACCGGGAACAACCTGCACGTCGTAATTGTTGCGGATCTCGTTGCCGTTGGCATCCTTGCTGAGAGGCAGCACCGTGCCATTGAGCAGGGCGCTGTGTCCGTCATAGCCCGAGGGCAGTTGCGCGGCGCCCGACCCGAGGAACGTAGCGCCGCTCATGTCGCTGCCAGCCGCCACCGCGGCACCGCCGTTCAAACCATTCTCGGAGGGCGGCAGGAAGTAGAAGTAGGCAAGCTGGGGGCCTTCGGCGTCTTCGGTCAGAGCCGGACGCACCGTGACGTTGATCGTAACCTCGCCGCAGCGCACCACCGCGTCTCCCGGAGCGATCGCTGTCACCTTGCCTGTGGTGGCAACCTCGGCCACAGCCGGGTTTTCGGAAGTCCACGTGCCGCCAGAAGCGGCAAAACGGTGCAGATCGCGAACCTCGCCCACATACAGGGTGAGCTGATGCTCGTTATCCGAGTCATCGACGGGCTTGTTCGCGGCGGGCTCGGACAGCACAGGCTGCTCGGGAGCGTCCACGTCAGCGTCAGCGCCTGTACCGGTATCGCCGTTATCGGTGCCGGGCACGTCGCCTTCTTTGCCGAAACCGTTGCCGTTTTCGGCGTTGTCGCCGTCGCCTTCACCGGTGTTCTCATCCGGAATTACGGACTGCTCAGGATTGGTCGGGTCGGCAGGCCCGCTCGGCTTGTCGCCCTCATCGTCACTGGGCGTCGGCATGGCGAACGCAAAGGGAGCATTGAGCACATCAGTGGAGAACGTGAGAGCGCTGGGGTTGATATCGCCCTGAGTCGTAAGGGGCTTTTCCAGCGTTATTTCAGTGACCGTGTCGGGACCATCAATGCGATACGCCTTCATTTCGCCCGCAAACATGCCATTCCACGTCACGGTAACGCGGTAGCCCATGTCAGAAAGCGTGAGCGGGTCGCCTGCCTCGTCAACAAGGCCGAGGCGGTAGATGCGGTACAGCCCGTATCCCTCTTCCAGAGCCTTCTCCATGGCGGTCTTGCCTTCGTCGTTTACCGCCACATCAACCGTCAGCCGCGCTCCTTCGGGAAGCGCACCCGCAGCGGTCAGCTCCACCGTCACATCATCGGTGTCGACGGTCAGGACGGCCGCATTGTTTTGCAGGCCATCGGACGTCGGAGAATCGAGGGGGCCGTCGTCTTTCTGGGCGGGCGTCTCGCTGGCGCCATCATTCGTCGGCGTCGAAACGCTCTCGGACGCCTTCTCCGGAGCATTTTCAGGCGGCGTTGGCTCCGTCGTCTTCTCGCCCACTTCACCATCGAAGCCTTCGACGGCCAGCGCAGCATCGGCAAACACCGAGACGTTCAGGAACGAGAGCGCCATAAGCAGAGAGAGCGCGACCGCCACGATCTTTCCCTCGAGGCAGTTACGCGCGTCGGCGAATCGCTGTATTGTGTTCATTTCCACCAACTTCTCCTTAACCCCGGCGGCTTTTTCGCCGCCTTGCATCCTCACATTTCAGGCTGTGAGTGCGATACCGAAAACACTGGCGATACGCATAATGCAGAGTGATTTCAATATCGATGAGAATTCTACGCAGCTTTAAAGAGGAAGTCGCTTTTTGCGGTAAGTTGATAGGATATTGATAGGGTAATGACATTGCATTTGATATGAATTTGTCATTCTTCTGTTCTGAAATGGAAATGACAGGCAAGAAAAAGCGGCCGAAGCCGCCATAAGGAAAGTCCTTCAGAGAAATTTGCTAAACGGCGCCGCGAACCAGAGAGGCCAATTCATTGCGATCATGGAACTCCCTGGGGCGATCGGGGCGTGAAACCTCCACGACATCGCCCTCCCAGGTAGCTCCCGCGTCACCGAACTTCGAGGAATGCACGATGCGCTGGAAGCGCACTCGTGAGTTGGCAGGCAGCTCGGCTAATTCGAACCCATAGGTAAGGTTCGAGAGAATCGCCTGCAACGCGTCGACCACCTCATCATCGGGGCTCAGACGCACCACTCCCATCTCGCTGTTGTAGAGCAGCCCCGGCGCAACGAAGATTGTGCGGATTCGTTCCTGACGCTTCTTTTCGGCCCAGTGAATGGCAACGCAGGCAGCGACAATAACGACCCACCAGACAACCGTCACCACGATATCGAGAGGGTTGTCCACGAGATCGAACTGCAGCGCATGCCAAATCCAGAGGAAGGCAACGGAAGCCAGCAGAAGCACAGCGGCTATCATCCAGTTGCTCTTTCGCATACGACGTGACTCCTGAATGTTGCTTCTCGTGGGGTAACTCATTTTCATTTCGCCAATTTTACCCCTTTAAGGTACGACAGGCTACCTCATTTTGCGTGTTCATTTACTCAATTCGCAAGAAAGCCCGCTGCAGCAGCAACGGGCTTTCAATGGATTTCGATAAAAGAGACTCCGGAAGACTCCGCGTTCAATCGCACTTACCGAAAATTGAGAGCTAGTCCTCGACGATCTCCGGGATAGCGCCCATGGGGCACTCCTCGACGCAGTCGCCACAAGCGATGCAAGCTTCCTCGTTCACGGCGTCGGCAACGCCATTGACGACCTCGAGCACTTCCTGGGGGCACGCGTCAACGCAGATGCCGCAGCCGATGCACTCGTCAGCTTCAATTACGGGATGAGACATGGGAAGCTCCTTCGTTCTCGGGTGATAATCCTCGTCTATGAAGCAGGGGCTTTCCGCCCCCCGTTACTTCACTGCGCAAGATACCATGAAAGAGCCAAAGCGCAAGTAGAAATAGAAAACTTTTCAGGGGGCGGCTAAGGAGTGCGTAACGAACTAGCAAATACGGGGAAGCTGCTCGCCGACGAGCATGTCCAAGATGCGGGTGCTACCGAAAGCGGTGCGCAGGAACACCTTGGGGCCGCGGGCCGGGTCGGCCTCGGTCACGCGCCCGATGATGGCGGCGTCAGCACCATAGGGACTCTTCCGCATGGCGGCCAACGCCGCCTCAGCCTCATCGGCGGCCACCACACAGACCATCTTGCCCTCGTTGGCCACCTGCATCACGTCGTAGCCGAGCATCTCGCAGGCGCCCAGCACGGCGTCCTTCACGGGAATGGCATCCTCGTCCACGGTGATGTCGGTGCCGGACTGCTCGGCCAGCTCGTTCAGCGTCGAGGCAATGCCGCCGCGCGTGGGATCGCGGAAGCAACGGGTGTGCGGCGCCGCGGCCAGCACATCGGCGATGAGGTGGTTCAGCGGTGCCGCATCGCTTTCGATGTTCGCGGAGAAATTCAAGCCCTCCCGGCAGCTCATGATGGTGATGCCATGGTCGCCCAAGGTGCCGCTCACCAGCACTGCATCACCGGGGCGAATTTGCGCACCACCGAGGTTCACGCCCTCGGCAAGGGAGCCAACGCCACTCGTGTTGATATAGATGCCGTCGCCATGGCCCCGGTTCACCACCTTGGTGTCGCCGGTGACGAACCGTACGCCGGCCTCGCGCGCCGCCTCGGCCATGGAAGCGCAGATGCGGCGCAGGTCATCCATGGGAAAGCCCTCTTCCAGAATGAAGGCGCAGGAGAGATACAGCGGGCGGGCGCCGGAGGTGGCCACGTCGTTCACGGTGCCGCACACAGCCAAACGGCCGATGTCGCCGCCGGGAAAGAAATGCGGCGTCACCACGAAGCTGTCCGTGGAGTAGGCGATGCGCTCACCCGGCGCGAGGGCCGGTAGCACCGCCGCGTCATCGCCGCGCAGAAGCTCGTCGGTGCCGTAGGCCTCGAAGAACACCTCGTCGATGATGCGCTTCATCATGGAACCGCCGGAACCATGCCCCAGCATTACCTTCTCGTCTGCCATTACATAAACCTTCCCGTGGTGGTAAGCACCAGCTTGCCGTTCTTCACGCCCTTGGTGCCCAAAATGAGGTTGGCCACGCTTTGCACGAGACCCGCTTCACCGCGCATGACGATAACCTCCAAGCACATATGCTCGTCCACATGTACGTGCATCGTGGAGATGATGGTGTCGAAGTAGTCGTGCTGAATGGTGTGCAGCTTCTCCTGCAGATCGTTGGAGTGGTGGTCGTAAATAATGGTGAGCGTGCCCATGACAAGGCCCCCAGGCGTTGCGCACTCTTCTTCCACGAGGGCGTCGCGCACCAAATCGCGCACCACTTCGCTGCGGTTCTTCGCCAGGCCGCGGCGAGCCACCAGCTGGTCGAATTCCATGAGCAGCCCCTCGGGCATGGCCACGGAGAAACGAACAAGGTCGTTGCTCATCGGTCGCGCCGCCTAGACGCGGGCGACGGTGAAGCCGGCGGCATCCTTCGCGTCATCTTCCATGGCCTCTTTGGCCTCGTCAAGTGCGGCGCGCACCTCGTCGAGCAGGCGCATCACGTCATGCAGCTTTTCCCCCACCGTGGCAAACCCGGCGTCGGAGGCCAAATGCCCCAGATCGTGCGCATGGCGACGCTCGAGCTTAATGTGGTCGTCGATCTGGTCGATCATCATTTCCAGCTGGCCGGTGTTGACTCCATTGGTGCACATGGGCGCCTCCTTGGAATTTGCTACTATATACAGGAATGTTTTATCGCGAGTGCGAGCGCAGCGCAAGAGGGAGTGTGATTTCTTCCGTGAAGAGTAACATTTTTGAGGTAACGGGCGAATCGGTGCTCATGCTGTACGGCAGCCACCTGACCGGCGCGCCAACCTCCACGCTGCTCGTGCTGAGCGAGACCCCTTTGGGCGACGCAGCCTTGGAGGCCCTAGAGAAATCGGCGGTGAGCTTGGAGTTCGGCACTGCCCCTCTGGCGCAGGTGGTCGTGGAAACCGACGAGGGCAAGCTGGGCGCGGAAGACGTGCGAACTATCGTGGAAGGCCTCGACCCGGTGGCGCTTGTGGCCTGCGACGCCTTCGCCGCCGAGGCGCTTTCGGCCGCCTACCGCACACCCGTGACCCTGGATGCCGACAATCGCCTCCTCGGCCGCACCACCATCATCTTCCAAGACTTCGAAGGCATGATGAACACCCCCGCCGACAAGCAACGGGCCTGGGCCCTGCTAAAAAAGCTGCGGTAGAGAGACCTTCTGAATAGCGAATAGCGAAACTCCAATTTCACTATTTTTTCGCTATTTTGGTTGTTTTACAAACAGCACTTCAAAAGTCGGGCGACCGCCAGGGCACAGTGGCTCTGGCGGCCTTTCGTGCGCGTTGTGCCGAGACGGCCTACAGGCTCGTGACCACCGCTTCGGCAGCATCCAGAAGCTCGTTTACCTCGTCGGTGGTGGCCGCCTCGGCGTAGATCCGCACGAGCGGCTCGGTGCCGGAGGGGCGCATCATCACCCAGGCGTCGCCTTCCAAAAGCAGCTTCACGCCATCGCGACGATCCACGTCCAGCACGCGCTTGCCGGCGATCTCGTCGGCCGTGTACGCGGGCACGGTTTCGGCGCGGAAGCGGGCCATCTGCTCGTCGGTAATGGAAAGGCCGCGGCGAGCGAACTCCAAGCGGCCGATATCGGCGAGCATCTCGTCGATGATCGCGCCCAAGTCATTCCCCGACTGGGCCATGCATTCCGTGAGCAAGAGTGCCATGAGCAGGCCGTCGCGCTCCTTCACGTGATCGGGAAGCCCGATGCCGCCGGATTCCTCGCCGCCGATCATGACGCCGCCCTTTTCCATCTCGCCGTAGATCCACTTGAAGCCGACGGGCGTACTGACGAGCTCCAGCCCCAGCTTGCGGCACATGCGGTCGAGCATAGCCGACGCCGTCACCGTGGACACCACGCGGCCCGTCTCGCCGCGGTCGACCATGTGCTTGGTAAGCAGCGTGATGATGCGGTGGGCGTTCACGTAGTTGCCGCGCGAGTCGCCAGCGGCAATGCGGTCGGCGTCGCCGTCGTTGATGAACAGGGCATCGTAGCCCAGCTCGCCCACTTTCGTGAGGCCTTCATCGACCCAGGGCTGAATGGGCTCGGGATGCAGCCCGGCGAAGGTGGGGTCTTCCGCGTTGTGGATTTCCACGACTTCCACGCCCATGTCGCGCAGAAGGTCGGCCAGGTAGTGGCGGCCGGCGCCGTAAAGCGGATCGCACACCACGCGCAGGTTGGCGCCGCGGATGGCCTCGACATCGACCAGCTCGCGCAGGGCGGCCAGGTAGTCAGTCATGAGGTCGGCCGTTTGGAAGGGGCCGAGGATGTCCGTCGGCTCCGGCGGCAGCACGGCTTCCACGCGATCGGTGAACTCGGCGGGGCTCGCACCGCCATCGGCCATGCGCAGCTTCACGCCCAAATACTCGGCGGGGTTATGGGAGCTCGTGAGCATGATGCCGCCCACCGCGTCGTCGTTATGGGCCACCGACCAGCACAGCGTGGGCGTGGGGCAATAGTCCTCGGTGAGCAGCACGTTGAAGCCCTCGCCTGCGGCTACCTGGGCCGCCAGCTCGGCATAGGCGTGGGCATCCTGGCGGCAATCATGGCCGACGATGAGCGTACCCGGCGCATCGGCGTCGCGACCTGCGGCCACAGCCTCCTCCTTGAAGATGCGGGCCGCCGCCGCGACGACGCGGTTCAGGTTGTCGGGCGTGAAATCCTCGCCGATGATGGCGCGCCAGCCGTCGGTTCCGAAATGAATGTCAGCCATGAGCAATGCCTCCTGGGCTTTTCCTGCGAGTTTTGTTGCGAGAACGATTATAGAGGATGCGGGCCGTGGAAGTCGCTTTTTCGTTGAAGGCGGCTTTCTTTGGGCGCGGGTGAGGCGGGGCGTGAGTCGGGGGGCGGTTCTCCTGACTCCTGAGACCCCCCTGACTCGCTGGCCGCCCTGACCATGCGCTTTCCATCAAATATAGCGGCAAGCCATCCCAACCTGATACCATAGCGTCATGCGATTCAAGAGCGCAAAACCTGCGTCGTCGTTTCCAAGAAAGAAGGCTCCCATGGCGAACGCCCTGCTTGCGAAAGATCCCGCCGAAACCTGCGTACTGGTGACGGGGGGTGCCGGGTTCATCGGTAGCCACACCGTGGTGGAACTGCTCGAGCGTAACTACCAGGTCGTCATCGTGGACGACCTGAGCAATTCCAGTCGCGAGGCCGTGCGGCGCGTGGGCGAAATCACCGGCGTGGCGCCCGTGTTTGCCGATCTGCCCAACGAGGAAGAGGCCGAGGCCGTCGCGGCTGTGGCCGGCGCTGCGGTACGCGAGGTTGCGCCGGGGCCCTCTCTCACCTTCTACGAGGCGAACATTCTGGACCGCGCCGCCCTGGAGACCATTTTCACCATGCACGCCGTGGACGTCATTATCCACTTCGCCGGCTTCAAGGCCGTAGGCGAGTCGGTGGCCAAGCCGCTTGAGTACTACTGGAACAACATCGCCGGCACCCTGGTTCTGTGCGAAGTTGCTCGCGAGCACGGCTGCAAGAACATCGTGTTCTCGTCGAGCGCCACCGTGTACGGCGAGCCGGAGTTCGTGCCCATCACCGAAAGCTGCCCGAAGCACGACGCCACCAACCCCTACGGCTGGACCAAATCGATGCTCGAGCAGATCCTTTCCGACCTGTACACGGGCGACAACGAGTGGAACGTCGTGCTGCTGCGCTACTTCAATCCCATCGGCGCCCACGAATCCGGCCGCATCGGCGAGGATCCCAAGGGTATTCCGAACAACCTGCTGCCCTATGTGGCTCAGGTGGCCGTAGGCAAGCTGGAGCAGGTCGGTGTGTTCGGCGACGACTACCCCACCCCTGACGGCACCGGCGTGCGCGACTACATTCACGTGGTGGACTTGGCCCGCGGCCATGTGGCGGCGCTCGATTGGATGGCCGGGCGCGTGGGTACCGGCGCGCCGATCGGCGTGGGCTCGGTGGCCGGCGAGCCGGCGGAAGACGGAACGCGCCGGGGCGTGGGTATCTTCAACCTGGGCACGGGGAAGGGCTCGTCGGTGCTCGACGTGATTCACGCCTTCGAGGCTGCGTGCGGTCACGAGATTCCCTACCGCATCATGGCCCGGCGCCCCGGCGACATCGCGGAGTGCTACGCCGACGCCACGAAGGCCCGCGACGAGCTGGGCTGGACGGCCGAATACGACATGGCCCGCATGTGCGAAGACGGCTGGCGCTGGCAGTCCCAGAACCCCGACGGCTACGGGGACGCGGAATAGGCGCAGGAGCTTCTCGTGCCCATTTCTCGCAGAACTAGCGCTTTGCGAGGACAATAATTTCGACTTGTTAGAGTTTGCCAGGCGCTCAATAATAGTGCGAATTAGATGATCGTATTCGATTCGCATATTAATACATGAATTACATTATACATAGCAATTCGGTGCGTACTTGAACCTATGCACATGCCTAACAAGTCGAAATTTCCGCCCGAAATCGCCCTCCAGATCTGCCGGAGACTTTCGCTCTCTGATCCCGCCGCTTGCCTCGCCCGATCAACCCATTTGCCTCTTTGCCAACATCTTTTCAAGCGCAAGAACAGCAGCGCTAGCTCCTAATGCGGCTCCCAGGGTGTCGGTGAGCCAGTCGGCGGGGTCGCACACGCGGCCGGGGACGAAGGATTGGTGGAACTCGTCGGTCACGGCGTAAAGACTGGCGAGGGCGATGGCGACGAGGGCGAGCTTTCCCCAACCCAGCGCAGGCCATGTGCGCCGCGCGGCCAAAACGAGCAGCCCACCAAACACCAGGTACTCGGTAAAGTGGGCCGCCACGTTCACGATGTCGGTGTCGGGGCCGAAAACGGGGGCCGCCAGACCCACAAGCCAACGCTTGATTGCGGCCAAGGGGCCACTGCCGTCGAAATCGTTGCCAGTATGGGCGGACATGAAAAAGATCACGCCCGCCCACAGGGCGACGATAACCCAGGAGAGTATGAGGTGGGCTCGCTGCGACACAGGCGCTAGACTTCCGGAGCAAGAACGAGAATCTGCTCCGGATCGCTCACGAGCAGGTCGGGTTCCCAGCCTTCGGCGGCGAAATCGGCCGGGTCATGGTAGCCCCAGTCCACACCAACCGCATAGCAGCCGGCATTGCGGGCCACGTGGATGTCGCCCGGAGAGTCGCCGATGTACACCGTGCGCGCCGGCGCGCTTCCCAGCTCGTCAATGGTGGTGAGCAGCCCTGTGGGGTCGGGCTTGCGTGGGAAGCTCTGCGGGCCGCCTTCCCCATGCTGCACATCCACAGTGTCGGGGAGACACTTGTTCATGATGAACTGCACGCCTCCATCGAACTTGTTCGACAGCACGCCCAGCTTGCAACCGCGCCGACGCAGCTCGGCTAGCAGGGCGGGGATGCCCGGGTAGGGCTTCGTCAGGTCGTTGGAATAGGTGCCGTAGTTCTCCTTCCAGCGGGCGAGGCAGGCGTCGGCCACGTCCCGGGGCGTCCCTTCAGGAACCGCCTGGTACATGAGCGCCTTCACGCCGTTGCCCACATAGGAGTTGATCTCCTCGCGGGTGCGCGGGGGCAGATTGAATTCAGCGAGCGCATCGTTAGTGAGCACGACGAGGTCGTCAAGCGTATCGAGCAGCGTGCCGTCCACATCGAACACGAACGTGTCGAAGGGCGGCGTTGGTTTTTCAGCAGCCATGAGGCTTTGGTCCTTTCGAGCTTTTATAGAGCCACATCATTGTAACGGTTGCCTGCTTCCAGTGCGGAAACAGCCTTCTGACTGTTAGGTTAAACCCACGGTTGTTCAGAAAAGAGACTTTCCATGAATCCTTCGAAACGAGTAGCCATCATCACGGGCGCGTCCTCCGGGCTGGGGCGCGAGTTCGCGCGGCAGCTAGATGCGCAGCAGGTGGCCGACGAGCTGTGGCTTGTTGCGCGCAACGAGAAGGCCCTGGCAGACGTGGCCGGCGAGCTGGACGCGCCCTCCCGCGCGGTAGCCGCCGACCTCACCAGCGAGGCCGACATCGCGAACATTCGCGCAACGCTTTCCGCGGAAGACCCCCGCGTCACGTTCTTGGTGAACGCGGCCGGCTTCGGCAAGTTCGGCGATTGGCAGACCCTCTCCGATGCCGCGGTGGATTCCATGATCGACCTGAACTGCCGCGGGCTGGTGGATATGACCCGCGCGGCACTCCCCTATATGGAACGGGGCAGCCGCATCATCCAGGTGGCCTCCGCCGCTGCTTTCACGCCCTTGCCCCATATGAATGTGTACGCCGCCACCAAGTCGTTCGTGCTGCATTACACGCGCGCCCTTCGCTGGGAGCTGCACGGCACGGGCATCACCGCCACGGCGCTGTGCCCCACCTGGGTGAAGACCGGCTTCGAGAAAGTAGCGCGCACCTCCGGCGGCGGCCACGACGTGGGGCACCTCCTCGGCGAGCAAACGCCGCAGGAAGTGGTGCGCCGCGCGCTTTGCGCGAACAAGGCCCATTTCGCTGTGGCCTGCGCGAGCCCTCAGTCGGCGGCGCTGCGCCTCATCGGCAAGGTCGTTCCCTCTTGCATCACCATGGCCGGCTGGGACGTGCTGCGCTGGTTGTAACTTTCCCTCGAAAGGAACCCCCTCATGAACGATACCTCTTCCACGCCTTCCACGACCCCCATCCCCAACAACTACGGCGTTGCCACCTCCATGGCCGACGTGCAGAACCAGATCAACGAGATGGAGGCCTTCTTCGAAACCGGCGCCACCTTACCCGTGGATTTCCGCCTGCGCCAGCTGCGCCGGCTGCAAGCCTACTTGCTTGCCCACGAGCAGGAAGCCTTGGATGCCCTCCACGCCGACCTGGGAAAATCCGCCTTCGAGTCGTACGCCACCGAGTTGGGGCTCGTTTACGACGAGATTCGCCTTTACCTACGGAAGCTGCGTCAATGGGCGCGGCCGCGGCACGTGCCTACGCCACTTGCGCACTTCCCTTCTTCGTCCACGGTGTACCCCTACCCCTTCGGTGTGGCCGCCGTGCTCTCGCCGTGGAACTACCCGCTGCAGCTGACGCTCATTCCGCTAGTGGACGCCATCGGCGCGGGCAACTGCGTGGCCATGAAGCCGTCGAAGACCTCGCCGCACACGTCGCAGTTTCTGCGCGATATGTGCCGCGAACTGTTCGATCCGCGCTACGTGTACTGCTGGCACGGATCAAACGACATGAACGACTGGCTGTTGCAGGTGGAATTCGACAAGATCATGTTCACCGGCAGCCCGCGCGTCGGCAAGGAAATCATGACAGCGGCGGCCCAGAATCTGACGAGCGTCACCCTGGAGCTCGGCGGCAAGAGCCCCGTGTTCATCGCCGCCGATGCCGACATCCGTCGCGCCGCCCAGCGCATCGCCTGGGGCAAGTGCCTGAACTCGGGCCAGACCTGCGTGGGGCCCGACTACGCGCTTGTGCACGAGGATGTGGCCGACGAGTTCGTGGAAGAATTGCAGCGGTGGATTCACGAGTACTACGGCGAGGACGTGCTGGCCAGCCCCGACTACCCGCACATGATCAACCAGAAGCACTTCGACATGGTGTGCCAGCTTATCGACGATCGCCCCCAGGGCACCCGTATCGCCTTCGGCGGCCGGCGCAACCCCACGACACTGCAGATTGAACCAACCGTAGTGACGAACGTGCGCATCGACGACCCGCTCATGAGCCAGGAGATCTTCGGCCCGGCGCTGCCCGTCATCACCTGGCGCGATGTGGACGAGGCGCTGGACATTGTGCGGTCGATCAAGCACCCGCTGGCCTGCTATATCTTCTCGAACAGCCGCCGGTTCCAGCGGCGCATCCTGGATGCCGTGCGCTGCGGCGGGGCCACCATCAACGACGTGGTCATTCACGCAAGCAGCAATCGGATGGGCTTCGGCGGCGTGCAGAACTCCGGCATCGGCGCCTACCATGGCAAGGTGGGCTTCGACGCGTTCACCCACTACAAGTCCACCATGAAGAAATCGACCCTCATCGAAACCGGCATCCGCAACCCGCCCTTCAACGAGCAGAAGCTGCGCCTGCTGAAGCTGGTCATGCCGGGGAAATAGACCATCCCGTTCCACTCCACCCCGCCGTAGGGGCTGACCTTGGTCAGCCCTCGCAAGCGGAGCAACCGCGGGGAGCCAAACGAACCGACATCCCCCTTAACTCAGCAAGCTAGAGGGAGTATTCCGACAAGAGAAGCCTGAGCTTTTCAGGATCTTCCAGGAGAACGAGATCCCCTTCGCGCCCATCGGCCACAAGACGGGAAACAAGGGCCGTGATGCGAGCCGTTTCCTGGGCTCGCCCTTCCGCTCGCCCTTCCTCCAAGCCTTCTTCACGGTAGAACTTCTTCGCCATACGGACGCGACGCTCAGCATTTTCCTCGACGGTACTTACGGATATCATCTCGCCCTTCACCCTCTCGTCGTTGTTTGCTTCCAAAACCAAGCGATCGATTTGCTTGACCAGCTCGTCGCCTTCCGTAACTATACCGCTTTCGATGTATTTTAAAAGCGCTCGCAAGCCCTCGTCTTCTTCTTGGGCCCATGCGCTTCCATTCAACACAAGCCATTTACACCGCATTTCCAAATGGCACTCTGGCATTTCTTCACACTGGGGCGCAACCGTATAAACGGGCAGCCCTGACCCCAAAGGATCATTCACACAAAGAAAAATTATATAGCTGAACGGCAGATCGCCGTATTCCATCCCTTTGCGCAGGAGATCGTAGTCGATGACCGACTGATAGTAGCGCAATCGGCAGCCTATATAGAATTCTGTTTGGGCCTGCATCTCCACATCGAAGGATTTCCCGCCTCCTCTCGCGTACACATCAAGCCTTACGCCATGGCCCTGCAGGCCCGGCTGAATTGAGTGTTCCTCTGCTTCGAACTCGATACGATCTACTTCGATGCCAAGAATTCTCTCCACGAGCTTTTGACACACGTCTTCTTTCGAAACGACGTAATTGAACATTCGGGCATTACTAAATGCTACGAATTCTGTTGCTTCCTGTGCTGCCATTGCTTCCTCCGTATATCGCTTTGCGGGAGGCAAGCATGCCAGATCACGACCGCATCTATGACGCAAGAATGTCGCACTTTGTTCCTCGCGCCGACCCCCATAGGGTCGCAGGCTGAAGTAAGCCCTCATCGAGACCCTCCCTCTATACAGGTACCGATTCTGCCTCTCTCCAGAGCCAGCAGCTGTCTTTCATCTTCCCCCTCCTTGGGCTTCTTCACGCGAACCGCTCATAGGCTGACTCGATAACAGGTAAAATCGCCGGAGAGTGGTTTTCATCGAAGAACCGGGAGGAAAGAAATGGCCATCAAAACGGATGCTTACTATGCTTCTTGCACGTATGATTCCCCGGTGGGGATGCTGACGCTAGCGGCCAGCGAGGAAGGGCTGAAAGGGCTTTGGCTGAACGGTCAGAAGTATTTCGCCGGTACCCTGGACAGGCCGATGACAGAAGGCGCGAACGATCATCTCGATCAGGCGTCCCACTGGTTGGACGCCTATTTCGCCGGCGAGTCTCCTGCTATCGCCGCGCTTTCCCTGGCGCCGAACGGGAGCGGCTTTCAACAGGCCGTATGGAAGCTGCTCTGCGAAATACCGTCCGGCGAGGTACGCACTTACGGTGATCTGGCAAAGGATGTGGCGACGCATTTGGGCAAAGAGTCCATGAGCGCGCAAGCCGTCGGGGGCGCAGTGGGGCGCAACCCGATAAGCATCATCGTTCCCTGCCACCGCGTAGTAGGGGCCCATGAAAGCCTGACAGGGTATGCCGGGGGCATCAATCGCAAATTGTGGCTGCTCGAGCACGAGGGCGTCGATTGCAGCGGCTTCCACATTCCCGCTCACAGCACCGCGCCCTGAGGCGAGACAAGGAAACGATAGCGAATTTCTTCTCTGGCCGTGAGTCAGGGGGGCCGATTCTCCTGACTCCCAACGCCTACTACTCTGACCAGCGGTACAGGGCGTTCCCGGCGCCTATCTCGAAGTGGCACTGGGCGATGCCGAGGTCCATCTGGGTGAACGCGCCGCGCTTGGTGGATGCGCGCACCACCGGCACGTCGTTCTCTTCGCCGTCAAGCGAGAAGGAGAACTTCTGCTGGTTTAAGGCCGTGGGAGCAAGCAAGGCCGCGTCCACCCCGCGTTTGAACCATTCCGGCGCCCCGTCGTAGCCCGGGGCCACCTCCTGGGGCGCCTTCGACCGGTGCGGCACCCCCTGCGTGGCCCCATATCCGAGCGCTACCACGGCGGCCAGCTTCTGGCCCAGATCCACATTGTAGGCGCGGTTCACCACCTTGTAGGTGCCCCCGACCCAGCAGCTGTTCAGCCCGAGCGACTGGGCCAGCAGCACCAGCTGCTCGCCATAGTAGCCGACGATACCGTCGAGTTCCTTGCATTCAGGCCCCACAAGCGCCAGGTAGTTGCGCACGTTTGTGAAGTTCACAAGCCGCGCCTTAAAGCCAGTGAAAGCCCGCGGCTCGTCAAGTACGAGCTGAATATTCAGGTTCGCTTCCTCGTTCACCAGGGCGATGGCCTTCTGCAACACCTCCACCGCCTCGGGCGCGAGGGGCTCGTCGGTATAGCTGCGCACAGCATGGCGCGCCTCGATCGCCTGCATCGGCGTGAGCTGTCCGGCGGAAAAGGGAAGGAGCGCACAAGGATCGGGTTGCAGAGCGGCCATGGAAATCCTTTCAGCGAAGTTGCCACGCTCAGCATAGCACAAGCAAGATGCGCCAAAAACGCAGAGGACGACTTAGAGGATACCCAGATAAAACTAGGGCCAATCCCAGTGGGACCGGAGCAGACCCTGAAAAATCGTCGACCGTGAAAACCCGCCATGGGTTGTTTCGGCTTGCGCACATGGACGATGGGCACGAGAACGGGCAGGCGTCCGTTCTCTTTTTGTTTTCACCCCCCATCGAAAGGCTTTCCATGTCAGCATCAACAGATCAGGCCGCGATTCTCTACCTCCGCATCACCTGCAGCGTCAACGGGATCTTCTACGCGTCGATGTACGCCCTCGATTCGTTCGCCCTGGCCCCGGGCGCGCCGAAGCTGGCCCTTGCGAACTCCCTCATCGACGCCTTCATCACGAGGATGGGAGTGGCCTGGCTCCTGTCGGCCCCCTTGGGCTACGGATTCATCGGAATCTATACGGCGCAGGCAGCGGCGCCGGTTCTGCCCGCCATCATCGGCTTCGCATACCTCCGGCTATGGGCGAGAAGGAACTCACCCGCGCATCAGTGAGTCAGAGGGCCGTCCCCCTGGCTCACGCCAAGCAGCGGTCTTTCGCTCTCGAAACAATATCCGCGTCCCAAAAAACGAACGACCCCGCCGGAAGGCAGGGTCGGGAAGTTCATGGAGCGGGCGACGGGACTCGAACCCGCGAATACAAGCTTGGGAATCTCTTCCCCATCCCACTTCAAGCGACACCACCGTGCTTTACTGAAACAATTATACCAAGCGAAACGGGCATTCGCGCGAAACGGATGAAACGGGCATATTCCCAGACGGGACGACGAAACGCGGTTGATTCGCGAGTTGATCCGTACACCTTCACTTTTTCTCAAAACTCAGCTGGACGCGTGCGGCTGAGTTCGGGATGCTTCCCCCGACAGCGGCGCCGAAGGGGCGCCGCGCGAGCGGAAGGAGATTCCGATGTCCCAGAGAAGGCAGAGGCTCTACAGGAGGCTCGACCGCGCCGAGAGGGCCGCGATAGAGCGGGGGCTGGACAAGAACCGGCCGGCCCGCGCGATGGCGCGCGACCTGGGGAGGTCCCAGTCGAGCGTCGCCGACGAGGTCAGGCGCAACCGCACCGTCACGCGCGGGCCGGGCAAGGGGTCGAGGGTCGAGTCGGTGCCCGAGGGCGCCTGCGCCAGGCTCCGCGGCTGGCCGCACGTCTGCAACGGCCGCGACAAGCGCCGCTACCGGTGCTCGATGC
>OGDN01000036.1_pt1 | contig 220357 bp, 174 predicted proteins | sample 1570271 | NCBI WGS metagenome assembly OGDN01 (sample SAMEA4384481, study PRJEB24528) | human gut metagenome | reverse complement strand
GAGTGGCTTTATGTGTCATTCTTTTTTTGTGTTGCACTTATATTGTAAATCTATCATATTAAAAGTAGTGACACTCGCTTCCTATCAGGAGAAGTTCGTATTGACAGAAAATAAAGAAGGTGATTTTCATAAAGGCAAATACGATATATGAAGTTTCATTAGAAGATGCCTCCATTTACAAGATAGAGATCTTGAAAAGTGATATTTCTATTTACATACAGCTATACAATGCGAAAAGAGTTAAGATAATTTTTTTGAACTACTATGGAATCATAGATTATCATGCGATTGGTCAAGAAATTGGAGATTTTGAAATCCAGCATGATTCCGATTTCATACAGCAGATTATCTCGGAAGAGATAGAAAGCGGTGCATCCAGAGCATATATGGATGGATTAACATTCACGCATTTTCGTCTTTTTGAAACGTGGAAAAGGAAAAAAATACTGGAAATTGTATGTGAAAAAATAGAAGTAGAATTTAAAGATAATGTGGCTTAAATCACAATTCTTTGGTTTACAGAGTGCCAAGGGCATGCATTTACAAAGAGAAAAGGAGTAGAAACATGAAACGGAAATTTGGTTTTTTTGATATTTTCAGAAAAAACGATGCGGAAATTCAATATCAATTTGCAATGCAGAATCTTCAAAATGGAGCATATGAAGAAGCGGTTCGCTTACTTCTATTGTCCGCCAATCAGGGATTTCCACTTGCACAGCTCGAATTGGCAGATTGTTATGCGGATGGATATGGCGTAGCAATAAATCCAATAGAGGCTTTTTCCTGGTATTACAAAGCTGCTTGTAGTGGAAATCCAGATGCACAGTATGAAGTAGCAGTGTGTTATGAGCAAGGCAATGGTATCGATCGAAATCTACAAAAAGCTATGGAATGGTATCAAAAAGCAGCAGAGCAAGGAATTGCTGAATCACAATATAATTTAGCACAATGTTATGCAAATGGACTTGGTGTAAAGCAGGATGCTGAAAAAGCAGTATTCTGGTATCAAAAAGCTGCTGCACAGGGAAATCTTTATGCACAATTTAATCTAGGTGGTTGTTACTTACAAGGAATTGGTGTACCCGTTAACAAAAGCGTGGCGAAAAAGTATTTTGAAGCAGCAAAGCGGAATGGTCATGAAAGAGCGGATGAGATTCTAAAAGAATATTTTTAACTGTATATAAATTTTACACTGTCCGTTCTTATAGATGCTCCAATGCGTACAGGAATAGCACTTAAATGGGGTCATCGGTTCGTCAAAGATATTGGAAAAACGAAGCTATAAATCCGAAACGTAAGGAATGAAGATGACAAAAAGAGAATTAGAAAAGATATTAAATGCATCAAATATTGACATATTTGCATATGATTTAAATGGCGGACTGCCAAATGAAGCATATTGCATGGAAGAAATAGGGGGTAAGTGGTACACTTACTATTCAGAACGAGGACACCGCACTTCCCTGAAAGCGTTTGAAACAGAGCAAGAAGCTTGTTCGTATTTCTTAGATTGGATCAAGAATCACTAAAAAATAGCAATTCTGTCCGGCAAACAGTGGGCAGAATTGCTATTTTTATTTTAAAAAGAGCATTGTATGAAAGAAACGCCTTGATTTCTTTTCAAATTTATGGTATGCTAAAAAACGGAAGTGCTGCATGGTGGGAATTGATCGAATGCCTTCGCATTTCTAGTTGAAAAACCACCATGAAAATGGACGAGGAAAAGCGATTAGAACAGGTTTGCAGCGAGAATTAAGAACAATTGGAAGACAGGTCTTGAAAGGAAATTTTAAAATATGAATGATTTCAGATTTAAATTAGAGAATATTCTTGTAAATTCGGCTGGTAGATGCATTAAACAATTGTTTAGTGATTATAAAGAACAATTCTATTATTGTTCTTTAATAAAGCTGGATAACAGTTCTCCTTTCCTATCTGCATGGTCTTTTGAAGCATTAGAACGTGTAATCTATAACAATAAAGCGAATGATGATGAAAAAAAACTGTATAAATGGTCTTATGCAGATTCTCCATACTGTGCGTATAAATATGATGAATATTTTCTTGACGTTCAAAAAATATACGAAGAAAGAATGTCACATATTCATTCGGAATCTGACTATAAAACAGAAGAAATTTTTTGGTTAGATTCTATGGAAAAAGCAATGTCTATTCTTGATGAAAATGGATTATTTGGAGTAGGAGAAAAGAGATTACAAATTGTTATAAATGCAGAAGTTATGCCTCCAGACTTTTCAAATACAGAAAGGGCTTTGCGATTGAATCCAAAACTAGCATTAACAGAATGGCTAGAAGAATGTTCTGAGGAATTTTTTTATGATGAAGTTGAAGAAGATTCTCGTTCTTGCAGCGTCATAATTGTTTCTAAAATAACAAATAAAAATGACATTTTAAGAATAAAAAAAGCTTTTGGATATACAGATAGTATTGTTTCTCTTCTTCAAGGTGCATTATCTCCTCCTTTTGAATTAAAAAAAGAAGTGAAGCACAAAGATGCAGTACAAGTGCTTTCAAGATTTCCATCATTAAAAAAGTTTATACATCTTAATATAATCAAATAAGTTATTATTGGAGGTTCAAAGTGGCTTATCATAACTATCTTAAGGCAATGAAGTTGGCAAGAGAATGTGATAATTATTGTACAGGTTCCGGGGTTTCAAATGACGTCATTTCCGCTGCTGAGAAAAAGGTGGGAATTTTATTTTCACGACAACTAAAGGAGTACCTCACAACTTATGGATACATGGAATTTTTCGGAGTAGAACTTTATGGGATTGTCAAAACGGATTTTTCAAGTGTTTCTGTTGAGGGTTGCTTGGTGGAATGGACTATTTTAGAACGAAAAAATGGTCTTAATCCGAAGTGGCTTCCAATTTGTTTTGAGGATGATGGAAATATGGCATTCTTGGATTTTAATGATCTGGATGAAAATGGAGAACCGAGCATTATTTTAGCAGAAGAAACAGAGAGAGGATATGAAAAAGTAGAAAAAATCGCAAATGATTTTGGCAATTATGTTTTGGAACTGGTTGAGTGGCAACTTAATGAGCAGTAATTTCACAAAGACATATCATTATTTTGTATTTTGTAATTAATATGAGGTAAATTTCAAATATTAAAAAAGGTCAATTCTGTCCGGCAAACAGTGGGCAGAATTGCTGTTTTTATTTTAAAAAGAGCATTGTATGAAAGAAACGCCTTGATTTCTTTTCAAATTTATGGTATGCTAAAAAACGGAAGTGCTGCATGGTGAGAATTGATCGAATGCCTTCGCATTTCTAGTTGAAAAACCACCGAAGAGTATATGGGGAAATACAGATATTAAAATCGAAATGCGGTGCAGCAGATTCGATTGAAACTTTTAGGAGGATGTTAATCATGAAGAGAAAAAGAATCAAGGCTGCTGTTTGTGCGGCAGTGATGGCATTTACACTATTTGGAAGTCTATGCCCAGTAGACTACCACTTTATGCGGGAAACATCTGTGACGGCTTCTGCGGAAGCGGCGATTTGGGATGGAACGGAAGATACTTCTTGGTATTATCGGGAACACGATGTGATTGTAAGTGAAAACGGAGAACGAATTGCCATATTCAATATTCGCACAGCAGAAGAACTTGCTGGACTTGCCAAACTTGTTAGAAACGGCAACAACATGAAAAATACCATGATTAATCTGGTTTCTGATGTTACCTTGAATGACACCACGAATTTCGACAATTGGGACGAGCAGCCCCCTGCAAACAATTGGACGGCAATTGGTGCAGTTCCAATTGAAGCCCCCAATGTGAATGTGGTAATGACCATACAGCCAGAATGCAGAAATACGGTATTTGCGGGTATGTTTAATGGGAATGGTCATACAATCTCCGGCATGTATTCTCTGCATCACAATTATGCAGGATTGTTTGCAAGAACATCCGGCATTATCACCAATGTAATTGTGAAAGACAGCTATATTCAGTGTATCAATACACAGAAAGTTGAGAGCGGTGACACAGCATTATGGGAAGCGTGTGCAGGCGGAATTACTGCAATCTGTGACCGAGGTGTCATTTCTCATTGTGAATTTGACGGTAAGATTTTTGCAAGCGGTCTGAATCAAGTAGGATATGGAACGCATGGCAGTTTTGCAGGCGGAATTGTTGGAAAGTTCAGCGATGATGAAAACGGCGTTGCAGCCGTTGTAATGATGTTTGCTCTTGTTCCGGCAGGATTTCTCATCAATCCGGCATTGTTTTTGACGGCATCTGGTCAGCAGGTGATAACAGACCCTGGAATTTATAGCTGTATCAATCGAGGAAGCATCTATACAGAACATGGTACAGATGAAAACGGTGCAGGTGGAATTATAGGAGCAGGGGGACTTTACACGGTTCGCAATCCGGACTTTGCAGTGTTCTATTGCTTGAATCTGGGTGAAGTGCACGCAGACCATCAAAATATTGGTGGAATGGTCGGAGAAGGATACAAGTTTTCGGAACAGAAGAGTTATTATACAAACTGTGAAAGAAGCAGTGAAAATGATGATGCAATCAACTTTGTAGATGCTGGAATGAGTCTGGAAGAGGTTGCAGAGGAGATGGACGGCAATTATAAGTATGAAAATGGTGCAATCATGCTGAATTTTGACGGAAATACAAAAGAAGAGCCCTCTGAAACCATGGAAAAAGAAACGTTTACAAGAGAAACCGTGAAAAAAAATATTACCATGCCAGCACCGGAATTATCCTGTAGTTTTCTGACCCATTATTTCGGAACTGTTGTTGATAAAGATAATGTTCAAGTTTCTACAAGCACAAATTCGGAGGTTTCCAATTGGAGCATTGATGTTGCAGGCGACCCGAAGTTTACGGATATTTATTTGAACGATTTTACCATTTATGATTTAGTCCCAGAAGTCACTTATTATGTGCGGGTACAGGGAAGAACGCTGTCAGACCGAACAAATCCGGAATGTGAATATACCGATTATGGTTATCTGTCGATTACTTTGAAGGATGATGGATCACTTGACGTAAATAAGGATTTTGTAGCAGAAGACGAGAAAATAAAAGGCGATGTAAATGCAGATGGAGCATTGAATGTAGCGGATGTTGTTCTTCTTCAAAAATGGCTGCTGGCAGTTCCAGGTGTAAAGCTGGGTGAGGGAGAAATGGCAGATTTGTATGAAGATGGCAATTTGAACGTGCTGGATCTTGCTGTCATGAAGCAAAAACTAAGCATCCAATAACCCCTGCTCTGTGGCGAACAAGGCTGCATTTTAAGAAATAAAAAGAGGCTGATTCCAATGCGGTGGTAGCAGGGAATCAGCCTTTCTTTTTTGCCCGAAAATGGAGGTTATTAAAAGTCGGGAATGCCTGAAACATGCAAGCAGTGTTTTATTTGGATGGTGTGTGATGGAGTTCTTCTCTAACCATCATAAGGGCGTATCCCAGTAAGTTTTGTCCTTTCCATGCATGGATGTTAAATCGTGCCGGATCTGTCATGGAAATGCCAATTCCCCAAATGAGATCGTGCACCGCACATTCTGCTAAGATGGCCTCGCCTGTTTCCAGCAATTTTTGAGATAGATCATCATTCTGTCTGAATTTTTCAAGCAGCCCTTTATATACAATGAGTTGCCGAACGCCGTTCCAAACAGAATTGTTATAGTTTGAAACGCATCTTCCGAGGTTTTTTATTTCTCCCGGGTTTGAAGTGCAGAGTATTTGTGATGCAATCTCTGTATCTTTAAAAAGCAGAGCTTTCTTGTGCATCATGTATTGTTCCATAGAAGAATATTTTATGCCGTCCACGACAAAATCAGACAAATACCAGTTGCTGAAAGATCCGTTGATTTCCTCTGGACGATGAAATCCGATGACTGTTTTCATTTGCTTACTCCTTTTCATTATAACAGAATTATAGAAACGATTTCAAATCCTTTTAGGGAGCAGGTGCAATCGTTTCCCTATGCAAATTTGTCCTCTATGAGAGAAACAATGTAAGTTTCTAATTCTTTTTGATTTTCGACTTCTTACGTAATGCCATACAAGCCTTGCTTGCAGGATGTATCCCATTTTACTAAAAAGGTTAAATCCATCGCATCTAATGCCGTATCTACGCCCAACTTTTCAATTTTTTCATAAGAAGGATGCTGATATAAAACTTGTTCCTCTTTCTTCAATCGGAACACCAACATACTGTAGAGCGGTTCGCCAACAATTTCAATGTGTACAGCATACTCCTTGTCGAGATAGTTGGCTAGGATTTTGTTTGCGATTGTTTCGGCGTGTGATTTTGTTTTGTGCAGCAGTTCTGAGATTTGATTTTCCGGATAACCGCAGGTTTCTTGAGTGATGTCTTCATAGGAGATCTGATTTTTTATCAAACAGGAAAGGTCATCCAGAAGTGGATTCAGCTTGTTTTTTGATGCAATTGGTTTTGAATGGTTCTTGAACTGCAAAATTGTGCCCGAATTTGTGACAATGATTTTTCAAGCTCTGTTGGGGCAATCTCTTTGCTGAAAATTTTCTTTTGCAGATGATTTTTCCGTTCTCTATCAATACGTTCATTGTTGCTCCTGATTTTTATTTTTCGGATATCGAATCAAATCATGTTCATATACCTTTTCCTTGAATTTTCTATCTTGAACGTGCTCGAATCCAATGTGTTCATATTTTTTCATTTTTAAGATACCATCGGTTGATACAATGCAGGGAACACCGAGTGCATCTGCTCGGTCAAACGCAATTTGAACGAGTTTTCGCATATAGCCTTGATTTTGGTAGGCTTTTTTTACTACGAGCATTTCAATTTGAACGAAGTCTTGATGGGCTTCTTTCAGCTTGCTTTCTAGGGATGTTCCAGAAGCTTTCATATCCTTGAAAAATTGGATACTTCCTTTGAGTCCCATGCCTTTTACCGTGCCAAGAATGAGATCTTTCAGACCGCCAAAACAAACCTTGCTGGTCGGCTCGGAAATCATGATATAGCCTTCTTCTTTTTCGCTGATGGTATGTAACCAGCCGCTTTTGATTCCAGCCAAGGCGAACCCTTTCATATATGCCTCCGTGCCGGATTTTCCTTTGCACAGGTAATAAAGCCCTTCTTCCTGTGCTTCATATTGGTATTCACTAAAAGCTTTTACGATTTCCTGCATGGATGCTTCGGAGATCCGTTTCAATTTCATCTTTAATCCTACCTTTCGTTTTGTGTGTTGAAAACTTTGTGGGCTTGAAAAACGGGAATTTATTATATGATTTACCAAATCCCTTTCATATTACAAAGTAGTTCTTCAATTGAGTCTGCAAGATGTACGGAACGTTTATTCATAACATCAACAGCAGTTACCTCACCAGTATCATTATTCACTTGAACAAGGTAGCTGTCATTACCTCCTATTGAACAAAAAGTTCCAATAAGAAAATATTTTTGATTATGTAAATAATGTGTTTCTTTATTATCGAAATCAAATATAATATGCTTTCCAAGATTACTATACGGCGTGAGTCCGTTTAATCTTAATTCTGCTTCTCCTCTTGAGGTTTGAATGATTCCATCTAACGCAAGAAACCAATAGGTAGACAAAAAGGCTTTTATTTGAGGGTGTATGGAAAATCCAAGTTCTTTTTCCATTGCGTCAAAAGAAACAGGCTTTTCCTGAAGTTTGGGTTTCCATTGTGCATAACCTTTATCATTTAAAGTTTCAGGCAAAAACAATCCTGTCGGATTTTTTTCTTCAGTGTAAGGTACTCGAGGTGGAACACCCCATTCATTCAGATAATTCTGTGTCATCTCTTCAAAAAACTTTTCAAATGCTTTTTTCATGTTCATTAGAAAAACACCTCTATAAATTCCGATTTGTAAGGCAAATGTTTCACATTTAATTTTATTAATGGTTTTCAATCTAATTTTGATAAAAACCCATCGATGTCATTAGCAATTATGCCATTCGGATTTTCTTCATAAACATCAAAATAACCATATCCACAATCTATCCACTCAACATTACCTGTATCATTATTGAACAAAATCAAAAAATCTCCCATATCCGTATTAATAACACCAATCCAAGTTCTATGTCCAAAATCGTGCCCGCCAGTCCAGCTTGTAAAGGCATATTTAATCTGTATATGTGCATTTTCAAGCGTTCTTATAGGATATAATTCATAAGATAATCTTCCTTCACATCCATTAAATGAGAACCATGTATCAAATCGTTCGTTTCCAGTTTTCTGAATAAAATCCGTTTCATTCAGAATAAAATCACCTGAGATTGTTTTTTGTTCTGCACATAATATTCTTGAGTAGAAATTTTTTAAATCATAATGCAAAGGAAATCCAATTGTTTCTTCTACCTTCAGCCAATCAATTTTTATTGTGTCAGCAGTTGCATGAATCAATTCTTTAAGCGTGATCATATTTTTACCTCTCATCCAAATTCCGATTTGTCAAGATTTTTTGCTTGTTTGTGGATGCATTGCAAGTGGCTGAAACAGCAATATCTACTCTCATTTCCACACCATTTCATAATCTTTTTCACCCGTTGCTTCATCTAACCCTTCGCATTGGATTTGAAATCCTTCTCTTTGATAGAAACGAATTGCTCGTGTATTTTTCTGGTACACGTTTAAAGACAGTTTTGTTTTTTTCTCTTTTAAGAAATCCAGGAGCAGTTTGCCGATGCCATGTGACTGCATTTCATTTGCAACAAAAAGTCCCTCAATGAATTCGCCGTTTATTCCGATAAAACCTTGTATGGTTTGATTTGTTTCATATACATAGACTTCTGTTTGTGGCAGCATGTTTTTTACGAAATCCAGATGGCTTTCCCAGTATGCAGCAGGAATAAAAGCATGTGCGTTTCGATTGGCGGTCAACCATATTTCAGCAACACGGTTGATATCTGTTTTTTGAAGTTTTCTGATTGGCATGCTTGTCCTCCCATTCCGATTTTATTTTTTTACAGAGTTCGAATTTCTTTTTCTCATTGCTGTATATTTCGCAAGTTCTCGTTCTAGAAGTAGTTCGCTTGAAAATTTGGGAACTTGATAAACTGGAAGTTGTGTTTTTGATTATTCAGAATCCACCGTAATGTTTTAAGGTTTCTGCTGCAATTTCAGAACCGACATTCATAGCCTTTTCAATATTATTTTCGAGCATATATGAGCAGACAAATCCGGCGTGATAGCTGTCACCACAACCGGTCGTGTCAATTATGCTTTCAACTTTCACAGCTTGCACTTTGAATTCCTGTCCATTAAAGTATGTAACGCTTCCACGTTCTGCAAGTGACACGTTGAACAGGCAACGGTATTTATTCGATAATTCTTTGAACCTCGGCAGGAGTTCTTCCGAGCCGCTTATCATAAAGAAATCAACATGCGGAGCAAATCGTTCCATATCTGCAAAATCTCTATATACATCAAAATCTACCGCAAGCTTAAAGCCAAGAGTTTCCTTCAGTTCAACTACTTGCGAAAAACACGAAGCCCAGAAATGAACAAAGACTACATCGGACCTTGATAAGATTTTGATTTCATTATCATTCAGTACGATGTTATCGAGAATTTCTCCGTTCCATGAATCATCTTTATAATACCTATCGCCCGATTCTGTAAGGTAAGTCATATTATTTGCAGTCTGATACCTTTCATCAATGCGTATATGGTTTTTATCAATATCAAGCTTTGATATTGAATCCATTATCGCTTCTGCATATTTATCTTTTCCGACAACACCAAGAAGCGTAACATCTATATCCTTAAAGTGCGAGGCATGAGCAGCAAAATTCAATGCTTCTCCTCCCGGTCTGATTATTTCAGTACCGTAAAAAACATCTGCACATATACAAGGAAGTGCAGTCAGCTTAATTTTATTCATTATACCACCTCACAAATTCTGATTTTTCAAATTCTGTTGGAGGAATCTCTCGTTGAAAATTCTTCCTCTGCATATTATTTTCCGTCTTCTACAAAAATTTTATTGTTACTCCTGATTTTTATTTTTATTATATCAATTTCTTGCTTTCTTTACAAGTTCTATTTTTTAAACAAGTTCTGGAAGAGTTGAAAACATTTTTATTTGTAGGGTCACCTAAAGTAAGTTAACTTGAATAATTGTCATTTTGCATTTCTTATTTTTCATAATGATCCTACCTCTTTTTCTTAAAAAAATAAATGTTACTGATGCATTTTCTGTGCAATTCAGGGTTGACAAACTGATATAGGCATGCTATAATACTAAACGGAAACATTTTACATGAATGTTTTTGGCAGATACATTAGCTATAACTAACTGCAAAGGTAGCGATATATTGACAAAAAATTTTATAGGAATTCGATGATGACTGATAAGGATATTCGTATCGAGTGTTGTTAGCATCATTGTGGGCGAATTTTTCTAGATAATGGGGTATTTCAGCCAGTATAGACTGGCTTATTTTTTGAAGTTACAGTTAGCTATAACAAACTGAATGCCATGTATTTAATTGTTGTTTTATAGGATGATAGCATGATGAGTTGTACAATATGATCAAATAAAAAGGAGTAATGATAGATGACAAAAACGGAAGAAAGAATATTGAAAGTATGGCAGGAGGTGTTTGGGCGAGAAGATTTTGGAATAGATGATGATTTTTTTGAATTGGGAGGTAATTCCCTTATGGCTATGCGTATATATATGAAATTATCAGAAGAAGTAGCCGGATTGGAAATAGATGATTTTTTTGAATGTCTCTCTGTTCGTGCGATTGCAAAAAAAGTAGATGAAAAAATAGCACAATGATAAAATCTAATATATATAATTATGAAAATATTTCCCTAAAAGTAAGGAGAATTTTATGAAGAAGATTGGAGTAATTGGCTGCGGTGGGATGATCGGTCCTATTATTTGCAATTATCTTTTGCATGAAGATGTGGAAATTATTGGCGGTCAGCGGAGTAAACCTGATTTTTCCAAGTATCCTGAAAATTTCAAATGGAAACATCTTGATATCAATAATGATGACGAACTTTTGGATTTTTGCAGTGAGTGTGACGTTGTGCTCAATTGTGCAGGTCCTGCATATATTTTGTTTGAAAAGGTGGCACTTGCTTCAGCAAGGGCAGGTGCAGTGTATGTTGATGTCACAGATGCATTAATGTTTAATGATGAGATTATTTCAAGAGTATCTGGAAAAGGGAAGTTTTATATAGCTGCAGGATATTATCCCGGAATAACCGGTGTAATGCTAAAAAAAGTAATTAAACAATTTGATAAGATAAACAGTTTGATAGGGTATTCTGGAGGTTCAGAGGTATATTCTGTTCTAAGTTGCCTTGATATAATAATGAGTGGTTCAAGTCCACATTGCATTAATGGGTATTATAAAAATGGAGAACCTGTTAAATGTGGGAATGGCTTTGAAAGTTGTGATGAAAAACTGTTTGGAAAAAAAGTAATGATGAAACAATTCCTCGGCAATGAGTTGTATTCTGTATTGAAAAAATATCCTAAAGATTGGATAGAAGAATGCCATTGGTATAATATTACAAGTGATAATGTGATAGGGCTTATGGCAATGAAATATTATCAACTTTGTAATCGAATGGATTTTCATCAACTTTATTCTGAGTTATCGACATACTTGGAAGAAATTGAAACAAAAACACCAGATGATGAGTGGTCTTCATTATATATTGTTGCAGAGGGGCTGAAGAATGATGAGATAAAAACGGTTAAGCTTCGTATTGATTTAAAGAATACTATGGATATAACGGCATATGCAGCAGCATCGATGGCACTTGTGGCACTTGAAAGAAATGATGATATTGGGATATACTGGGCAAATGATATTCTTTCGGAAGATATAATGGAAGATTATAGAAAAAAGTGTACAGAAAAAGGGATATATTGTGGTTGGCAATTTAATGAAGAATATGAATTATGATATGAGGATCATTGTATAAAATCAATGGATAATGGGGAGTGTAAGAAGTTATGAAGATATTTTGTTTGCCTTATGCAGGAGGTTCATCATCTGTATTTGCAAAATGGAAAACATATATGTCTCGTGATATAGAAATAGTTGCCCCCGAACTTGCGGGAAGAGGCACTCGTTTTAATGATGAGAAATATGTTTCTATACAGTCTGCTGCGGATGATATTTACAGTATCTTTTTAAAAAAGATAAATCGGAACGAAAAATTTGCAATATTCGGGCATAGTATGGGATGCTTTATTGTTTATGAATTATATCGGAGAATATATGCAGAACCCGGATTAAGAAAAAATCTTGTACATATATTTATGTCAGGTAACTACGCACCGCATCTTAATAACGTTCATCAACATCATACAGAATTTTATAAAATGGGAAATGAAGGGATGAAACATGAGCTAAAAAGGCTAGGAGGTGTATCTGATGAAGTGCTTGATGATCCGCTGTTTACGAAATATTTTATGCCTATAATTCGTTCTGATTACTATATTACGGAAACCTATATTCCAGAGAAAATAGTAAAGTTTTGTTGTGGCTGCACGGTTTTCAATGGTGTGGAAGATGATTTGACGGAAGAGGATCTTACGTCATGGAAGAAATATTCTCCTTGTGGTTTTTCAATAAAGAATTTCCCAGGAAATCATTTCTTTATCAACGAACATTGTGACTTAGTAATAGGGCAAATAAGGAAGATACTTGGAAAATACATTGAAAATATTAAAAAGAATGATGTGAAATTATGAACAGATGGATATGCAATGAGAGAGTAAGTGGAAAAGGAAATATAAGTTTATTTATTTTTCCGTGTTCGGGGGGGACAGCATCCTCCTATCATAAATGGCATGAGTACTTGAACGAGGAAATTGACATATATCCTGTTCAATATCCTATGAGAGAAAAACGTGCTAAAGATCCTATGCCGGACTCTATAACAGAGCTTGCACAGCAATTTTGTGATGCGTGTATTGACCTTATAAAGGAAAAGAAGTTTGCTTTTTTGGGTCATTGTGCAGGTAGCCTTGTAGGCTATGAATCAGCATTATATTTGAAGAAAAAACATGGTCTAACATTGACATCACTTTTTTCTGTAAGTATTCCTGCACCGAATAAATTCAATCCGACCTACTTTGAAGGAAAACCTGTAAGTCAACTTGATAAGGATGAATTTATCCGATTCTTAAAAGCGTTTATGCCGCTTGATGATACGTTTTATAACAATAGATTTGTTATGGAGTATTATAGAAAATTAACAGTAAAGGATTTCAGCTTGGCTGAAGGATATGGATATAATAAAAGTGTTCCATTAGATGGAGACATTATTTCATTTATAGGAAAAGAAGATCCTTATATGTCTGAAGCTGATAGCATGTTGTGGAAAGATTTCACGCTAGGGAAATTTGAAAATGTTATGCTGGATGGTAACCATGATGTGTGCGAAACTTGCAGCAGAGACATTTGCAATTATATTCAAAAGAGTTTAACGCCGGAAAAAACAGATATATTTTGGGAGGAACAATGAATAAGAAGTATTTACCATTATCGGATGTACAACGCTCTTATTTTTATGGGCGTAGTAAAGGAACTTTTTTAGGAGGGATTTCTACTCATTTTTATATTGAGTGCATAACAGACCTCGATACATGCAAATTGGAGAAAGCACTTAATAGTGTAATAAAAGAACAGCCATCATTAAGATCCTATATCACTTCTGATGGTATGCAGTGTTTCATGGATGAACCCCCTCAATATTATAAAATAGAAGAAATCGATGTTTCTGATCTTCCTGAACAGGAACAGAAGGAAAAGCTGCTTGAAATAAGAAAAAAATGGTCAAGCCGTATTTTTGATCTTGACAGTTGGCCCATGTTTGGATTTAACATGTTTGTTATGAGCGAAAATAAAAAAGTAGTAATAATCGACTCAGACATGATGATAATGGATGGGCTAAGTACAGAAATATTGATTGAGTCTTTGTATAAATATTATGAAAAGAATGAGCCTGTACAGGAAATATCTATAGAAGCTTTTGAAGATTATATTGCTTTTAAAGATCAGAAAAAAACTAAAAATTATGATGATGACAAGGCTTTTTGGAAAGAGGTCATCACAGAGTTGCCATCAGGACCGCAGTTTGAAAAGATAGGAAACAATGAAGAATATACATTTGATACACGAGAAACTATTATTTCTGCGGATAAATGGGGAGCTAAAAGTCAGGAACTAAAAAGTAAACGAATTCTCCCATCTGTTTATCTTACTACTGCTTATGCAAAGTTGCTTTCAAAGTGGTGTGGTCAGAGTAGAGTAACACTTAATATGACCGTATCCAACAGAAAAAGCAATGATAATTCTATTTTTAATGCCATTGGCGATTTTACAGAGGTTATGCTTGTAGACTTTGATTTTAGTATGAAAAAAAGTCTTTTAGAAGTGGCAAAAGAAACACAGAAAAAAATAAGTGTCCGAAAAAAACATGGAAGCGTTGCAAGTTCAGAGATTATCAAGGACTATATGGCTTTAAACGGAAATGGAAACGGTTTTCCGTTTCCTGCGGTATGCACTTGTATGTTGTTTGACCTTGCGGGTAGCAAATGGGATTGGCTAGGTAAAAGACAGTTTCAAATTAGTCAAACGCCACAGGTTATTCTTGACAATCAGATTTCTCTTAAAGAGGGACGACTTTGTATTCATTGGGACTTTTTGAGAGAGTATTTTCCAGAAGGCAGAATAGAGAGTATGCAGAAGGAATATGGTAGCATTATCACAGATGATACGGAAAAACTTCAACAACAGTATGATTCTTATGCTTTTCAATACAATAATACATTTAAAGAAAAGCAAAAGAATACGCTTGTAAAATTGTTCTCAGAACAGGTGAAGAAAGTTCCTGAAAAAACAGCAGTTGCAGATATGAAGCAAAGCTATACCTACCATGAACTTGACTATTTTTCTGATATTATTGCAGGATATGTTGCAAAAAATACAAAACCTGCATCTGCTGTTATCGTAAGAATGACGAGAAGCAGAAACTTTATTGCTACAGTATTGGGCATTATAAAAGCAGGAGGATACTATATTCCTGTTGCACATAATTGTCCTCAAAAGCGACTTGAATTTATAATGGAACAGTCCGAGAGTGAAATGATACTTACTGATGAACATGTAAAGGATATTCTGACCGTTAATCAGTGGGAACAGCATTATGATCTATCAAATCCTGATGGAAAGGCTTATGTTATATACACATCTGGAAGCACAGGCACACCTAAGGGCGTTGTCATAACGCATGATGCTGTTTGCAACACCATAACAGATATCAATGCCAGATTTTCTGTAACGAGTGATGATAAAATAATTGGAATATCCTCTTTTAGTTTTGACCTTTCGGTTTATGATATTTTTGGTGCACTTTCTGCTGGAGCACAGCTTAAACTTGCTCCTTCCGCATATGATATGCACTTGATAAAGGATATTATGACAGAACAGGCTGTTACTATATGGAACACAGTTCCATCCATTATGGAACTTCTCGTAAATAATCTTGATAAGGGAAGAAAATACGAATCATTGCGTACAGTATTGCTCAGTGGTGACTGGATACCGTTGAATCTCCCACAAAAGATACGGGATATTTTCCCAAATGCACAAGTCATTAGTTTGGGCGGTGCAACAGAAGGCTCTATTTGGTCAATATATTATCCAATAGAGGAAATTGAAAAGGATTGGAATTCGATTCCTTATGGTTATCCTCTTGAAAATCAGAGTATCTGGATATTGGATGATGATGATCAAATTTGTCCTTGTGGAATTCGTGGTGAGATTTGTATAGGTGGCAGAGGCGTTGCTAGTTGTTATCTCAATGATGAGGAACGCACAAAAAAACAGTTTTTCAAGCATGAAAAGTTGGGCTATTTATATAGAACAGGAGATCTTGGATTTCTTTCGTCAAAGGGTTATGTAGTATTTTTAGGGCGTAAGGACTTTCAGGTAAAACTTCATGGTTATCGGATTGAGTTGGGTGAAATAGAAAGCTGTTTGTGCCGGTGCAAAAATGTATCTGAAGCGGTAGCAGAAGTTAAAGAAGTTAATGGCGTTCAAAAACTGTTTGCATACGTTACGCCTGTATCTGTTTCAAGAACATCGGAAGCAAGTGAAAATGATACATATGACAGTGAGAATACGATAAGAGTATTTACCGCTGATGGCGAGGAAAAGTATATTCTACCATCAGACGATACCAATCACCAATATCCGAATATAGCTGACATGTATTCAGCACTTAACAGTAGAGTTATGGATTACATGATTCCAGATGATATAATCATTATGGAAAGATTTCCTTATACTGCTAATAAAAAAGTAAACAGAAAACAACTGCCTGTAGTACATACTGTTCAGGCAGAAGATGAGGTGTATGTAGCACCTGAAACAGAAACAGAGAAGATGCTTACAGAACTTGTTGGCGAGATTATAGGGAATGAAAAAGTAAGCATTGATGCAAATCTTATAAATTCTGGGATTGATTCTCTTAAAGGTATTACGCTTAATACAAAGTTGCGAGATAGAGGAATTGATATTGGATTATCTGAAATATATGCAAATTCTACAATTCGGCAACTGGGAAAGTTGATAGATGAGAGTAGTAATCACAATGAAGAAATGGAGTTTGGAGAGATATAGGAATGAGTGAGAAAAATAAGGAAATGAAGACTGAGGATTTAATTGCTTCTTTGGAAGAAAAGGGCATAAAACTTTGGACAGATAATGGGAAACTGCGTTATTCAGCACCGCAAGGTGTTATGAACAGCGACATCGTACAGCTTTTGAAAAAAAATAAAGAGAATATTCTTGAGAGCCTTAGTCATGCGAAGGATGAACTTGAAATTGTTCATGACGAGGAAAAAAGATATGAAAAGTTTTCTCTTTCGGAAATCCAGGGTGCATACCTTATGGGCAGAACCAAGAGTATGGAGTACGGTGGTCTTGCTTGCCATATCTATATGGAGTTTGAATACGACAACTTAGAACGAGAAAAAACGAAAGATGTTTGGAATAGAATTATATCTGAAAATGATATGCTCCATGCAGTCATAGACCGTGAGGGATGGCAAAGAGTTTGTTCGAAGTGGAATGAATTTGAGGTAAATGAAAACGATCTTACGGGACTTTCTAAAGAACAACAGTCTGAATCCATGGAAAAAATCAAACATCGACTTGGAAATAGAGTCTTTAATACATCAGAATTTCCACTTTTTGAGGTAGAGCTTTCACAACTTGGAAGCTGTACTGTTATGCATTTTTCCATTGATATGCTCATTGTAGACTGGACAAGTGTTTGGTTGATGCTGAGCCGATTTGAGGAGTATTATTTTGGTGATAATACTGCAAAGCACGAGCTTACTATTACATTTCGTGATTATATGGAAGCATGCAAAAATATTTCAGATACACAGATGTATAAAAAAGCTGAAAAATATTGGAAAGAACGGATAGAAGATCTTCCACCAGCACCAGAACTTCCTGTAGTTGGAAAAGGTGGGGCAGAATTTAAACGTTTTGAATTGCGACTTCCCAAAAATGATTGGTTATTTTTCAAGTCACAGGCGTTGAAAACAGGGGTTACACCTGTTGCAGCACTGGTTACAGCATATGGTTCGGTGCTTGAAAGATTTAGCACAAATAAAAGATTTATATTAAATCTTACCACCCTCAACAGAATGCCAATTGATCCACAGGTAAAAGATCTTATTGGTGATTTTACATCCTTAAGCTTAATTACCGTTGATAACAGAGGAGACAAAACATTTTCTCAAAGAGCTACAGACATCAATAAAACTTTATTTGAAGTGTTGGATAATCACTTATATACAGGTATGGAAGTAGCAAGAGAGAAAACAAGACTCGGAACAGGGGATAAATTCTTAATGCCCTATGTGTTTACAAGTTCTGTTGGATTGATAAACAATGAACAGACAGGTGCTATGAAGGGAAAATATCGTGGCGGAATTAGTCAGACACCACAGGTGTTCATAGACTGTCAAGTTATGGATGGAGAATGGGGACTGATTGTGAATTGGGATGTTCGCAATGATATATTCCCGCAAGGACTTCCTGAAAGAATGTTTGAACTTTTTTCGGATAGAATAAAAGAACTTGCTTCTTCTGCTGAAAAGTGGAATGATAGTTGCCTTATTGCAGTTAAAGAAACTGAAAAATATTCTGACGAGAAAAATTATAAAACATTGCCGGAACATCTTATACATGAAAACATATTAAAAAGTGCTGAGATGTATCCTGACAAAATTGCTGTTGTTGATAATGAAAACACATGGAGCTACAGCGAACTGATGAAAAGAGCATCAGCTGTTGCAGAGGAACTTAGAAAGAAAAAGGTTGAAAGAGGCTCATATATAGCAGTGGTCATGCCGAAATCAGCTTGGCAGGTAGCAGCAGTACTGGGAATTTTATCCGAGGGCTGTGCATACGTTCCAATCGATGCACAACAAGCGAAAAACAGATGCAAGTTAATTCTTGATAATGCACATATTAAGACAATTTTAACAACAAGTGGCTATGATACAGGATATGGCGATTGTCATACTATCTGTGTCGATACACTTCCTATGGCAGACAACAATATACTCAAAGCGGAAGGTAGTCTTGATGATGTGGCTTATGTAATACACACATCAGGGTCGACAGGTGTTCCAAAGGGAGTGGTAATAACACACAGAGCAGTTGTGAATACCATAGAAGACATAAACAGTAGATTTGGTGTATGCTCTGGTGATGCAATTCTTGGATTGTCGCAGCTTAATTTTGATCTTTCTGTATATGATATATTTGGTGTGCTATCTGTTGGAGGAACTCTTGTTTATCCGTCTATGGAAAAATATAAAAATCCTTCTCATTGGGCGGAGCTTATAGATAAGTATCATGTAACTTTATGGAATAGTGTGCCTGCGTTTGCACAGATACTTTGCTCGTATCTGGATACAAAAAAGAGCTTGATTTATAACGATTTTAAGGCAGTTATGCTTTCTGGTGACTGGATACCACTGGAACTTCCTGATGGCTTGAAAGAGCATATGCCAAATGTTCGCATAGCTTGTATGGGTGGTGCTACAGAGGCATCAATATGGTCAAATATCCACGAATACAAGGAACTTCGCCCGGAATGGAAAAGTATTCCTTATGGCAGAGCGTTATTCAATCAAGAAATGTATGTAATGGATGAGAATTTGAATATATGTCCAATGGGAGTAAAAGGGGAAATCTGTATAGGCGGTGTCGGACTTGCAAAGGGCTATTTGAATGACAAGGAAAAAACCGATGCATCGTTTGTTACATTGTCAAATGGAAAACGGATCTATAAAACAGGCGATATGGGTAGATATGATAGAAATGACGAGATAGAATTTCTTGGCAGACTGGATACCCAGGTAAAGATACGAGGTCATAGAATAGAACTTGGTGAGATAGAGAGTTGCTTTAATTCCTGCGATGGTGTGAACAATGCTGTTTCTGTATTGGTAAAACATGATATGACAATCAAACAAGTGCTTTTTGTAACAACGGATGGAAACACAGATGAGGACATATTGAGAAAATATGCAGCAGACAATATTCCAGCGTACATGATGCCGGATAAGTTTTCATTTATAGATGAAATGCCATTGACTGCAAATGGAAAAATCAATAAACATAAACTAAAAGAACTTGCAGAAAAAATCATTTCTGAAAGTACGAGCGATGCGGATGAAGTAGATATGCAGATGACACCTACAGAGGTAAAAGTTGCAGAAGTAGTAAAGCAGACACTTGGTGTTGACAGCGTAGATCCAAATGTGAATCTTTATAGTTATGGAGCGAATTCGCTTGTAATGGCACAACTTGCGGGAGAACTTGCTTCAATGTTGGAGGATGAATCGGCTTTTGATAATATACTGATGAATCTTTTTGAAAATCCAACAGTGCGGTCAACTGCGGCGGCAATCGATAGCATAAACAATGGGAATCAGTAATCACAAACTTATGTGATAGATATTGGAGTGATGTACATTGAAAAAAATAAAACTGTTCTGTTATCCGTGGTCAGGAGGAAACGGTGCTTTGTTTTTCAAGTATTCAAAACTGCTTGGTGAAAATTTTGAAGTAGTACCAGCAGATATTGAGATTGATGAAAACAAGTCGTTTAAAGAAAATATAGTTATTGCTGCGAAGAAGGTAATCGATCAACTGGAAAACAGCGATAAATTGATCCTTTTTGGTCATAGTATGGGTGCTGTGGTTTCCTTTGAAGTTGCTAAGGTGTTAGCTGACAGGATAAATAGTGATCGAATGGGACTTGTTATATCAGGTATGCTTCCTCCTACTAGAGAATTGCTGGGGCAGCTTGATAGTAATCTTACTTGTGAGTCTGCAAAAAAATATTCCTCGGAGTTAGGCATGGGTAACTTGGATATGCTTCCTGATAGTTTTCTGAATGCTGTTATTGAGAAGATGAACAAGGACAATAGATTCCTCAAAGGTTATGAAAGCTGTGGCAATCAAAAGTTATCTTCTCCTGCGGCAATAATATATTCGGAGCAGGAGCTTGAAATGGGGAGCCCAGAAGCATGGTCGGAAATGTTCGACGGAAATGTAGAATATATAACAGTTAAGGGGAAGCATTTTTATCTTACAGAAGATTTTACGCCTGTAAGTGATGCTATAAAAAATATTGAGAAAGAGTTAATGAAAGGCAGGTAATCAAATATATGGCAGAAAATTGGTTCAGGTATGAACAGCCAATAGAAGGTAGCAGCGGAAATATTTTTTTATTTCCGCATGCAGGAAGTTCTGCTTCTTTCTTTGCATCATGGAAGAAAGGTACAAATCACAAATGCGGTTTTTTCCCTGTTCAATATCCGGGACGTGAAAATCGAAGAAAAGATACCATATCCCCGTCAATAAAGGAACTTGCGAAAGCATTTGTGAAAGATGAATCTGAACTTTTAACAAAAAAACCTTTTGTGCTTTTTGGTCATTGTATGGGTGCGTTGATATGTTGGGAAATTGCACTAGAACTGCAAAGAAAAGGGATGAAAATGCCTTGTGCTGTAGTCGTGTCTTCTTCCGCTTCACCGACTGAAAGAGCAATCGAGAAAGCGGATGATATGAGCCGTGATGAGATTGTAGATTATTTGTGTAGAATGGGCTTTATTGACAGATCTATCACAGAAGAAAAGGAATTTTTTGAGTATTATCTTTCTCTTATGAAGATAGACATGATGTGGTTGAAAATCTATGATTATGAGGGGCAGAGAGAGAAGAAAATCAATTGTTCAATATATTCTTTTAATGGGAGAGATGATGATAAAAAGCTGCTGAATCAGTCTTTGGAGTGGGGAAAATTTACACAAAATAACTTTACACAAAAGCTATTTTGTGGGGGACATTTCTATTTAAGTGATGATCCCAATGAAGTGGTAACCAGTCTTGAAGAGATAATCTTGAAGAGTGAAAAGCAATAACAAGTAACAGGGAGGAAGAAATGGTTTATGTTTATCGAAGTAAAGAATCTTAAAAAAGCATACAAAAACGGAAAAGTGCAGTCCGAAATATTAAAGGGAGTCAGCTTTGATGTTAAAGCTGGAGAAATATTGACGATACTTGGGCCATCTGGTTCAGGAAAATCTACACTTTTAAATCTTATGGGTGGACTTGATACTGCTGATTCTGGCAGCATCAAAATAGACGGAACGGATATCGTTGGGATGTCAGAAAAAGATCTGTCTAAATTTAGAAGAAACACATTTGGTTTCATATATCAGTTTTACAATCTTGTGTCTGATTTGAATGTTTATGAAAATGTTGAAGTGTGCCATTGGCTTGGGGATAAGTCTATAAAGATTGATGATATTCTTGACAGAGTCGGAATGGCAGAACACAAGAAAAAGTTTCCAGATGAACTTTCAGGTGGGATGCAGCAAAGAGTCAGCATCGCAAGAGCGATTGCGAAAAATCCAAAGATTCTTTTTTGCGATGAACCTACGGGTGCTCTTGATTACAAGTCAGCACATGATGTGCTTGAGGTGATCGAAGATATACATAAAAAATCAAATACAACGATTATTATTGTTACGCATAATATTGCCATTGCAGATATGTCAGACCACATTATTGAAATAAGGGATGGCGTAATAGCTTTGGATCAGCATAATGACAAAGTTCTTTCAGCATCGGAGGTGGAATGGTAATATGATGCCTATCAATAAAAGATTGAAACGAGAACTGAAAAAAAATTTTGCAAAATACTTTTTTATAGGACTCGTTTTGTTTATGGGAATCACCATAATATCTGCGTTTTTTACCGCTACTGATGGAATAATGAGCACGATAGAAAGCCAACAGAGTGATTGCAATATTGAGGATGCAAATGTAACACTAGTTTCGCAGCTCAGTGATGATAACATTTCTCGTTTACATGAAATTGGTATAAACGATTTGGAAGATACCAGCTATTGCGATGTTACCGCATTAGATGATAGTGATTATACCATGCGTGTTTTTAGAGTTCGAGATAGTGTGGACAAATTGTCCTTGATTGAAGGCGAACTGCCTGCAAATGACAAGCAAATCGTACTGGAAAGCAAAACTGCCTCTGCAAAGGATCTATCTGTAGGAGATGAGATCGATGTAGACGGTAAGAATTATACATTGTCCGGAATTGTAGCAGTAGTGGATTACAATAATGTACTGCAAACAGTTTCATCAGGTGTTTCAAATTTGAAAACATTTGGACTTGGCTTTGTTTCGAAACAAGCTTTTGATGGTTTAGACAGTGCGAAAATGACCATTCAATACAGTCTTACTGCAGAAGATGAACAGAGTATTGATGATGCTTATAATTATTTGATGGATGAGGAAATTGCAGTCAATATTCTTAAGCAGAGCGATAATCCAAGAATTAAATCCATAAGTGATAAAACAAACACACTTAAGGCAGAAGTTACACTTATAAGTGTTGTTTTTGTTCTATTAATGGTGTTTATTTTTTATGCAATGACTTCTGCATCTGTGGAAAAAGACAGCAATCTTATTGGTACATTTTTCTCAATGGGATATACAAGATGGGAAATCATTCAACATTATGTACGATTGCCGCTGATTATAACTTTGATTGGTTCTGTTCTTGGTATGATAACAGGCTCTTTGTTGTTTGCAGAGCCAATTGGTAAGATTACTTATAGTACATATTCCTTACCAACATTCAGCGGTAAGGTAAATCTATATCTTATTATCATGTGTTGCGTGATTCCACTTATTATACAATTTATCATCAATTGTCTGTTGCTTGCGAAAAAGTTGAAAACAACACCAGCTTTGCTTATGAGAGGAAAGGGCAAATCAGGAAAAGGATTTAAGAAAGTGAATCTTTCTAAATTTAGTTTCCCTGTTAAGATGTATATTAGAATTATGCTTCGTGGCATAAAAGACCAGCTGATTTTGTTTTTTGGAATCGTTATCGCAATGTTTTTCCTAGTGATGGGATTTGGTATGAAGGATTCTTTAGTAGAATATGTTAATGATGTAAAAAATGAATCGCTATATGAATATTGTTATATTTTAAATGCACCTGTTCAGATTGATGATGAAGAGGAGTGCGATAAGGCTACTGTAGAAGGTTTCCGTGTTGAGTATTCCGGTATCAATATGAAATTAACAGTTTATGGACTCAAAGATACAAGTCGTGTGGATGGCATAACTGCTAGTCAAAATGAAATTGTGATCTCTGACAGTACTGCATCAAAGTTGTCGCTTAGCAAAGGTGATACTATGACAGTTTACTCAGAAAAGATTAAAAAAGATTTGGAATTTAAGGTGACAAATATAGTGCATGATCCTGTAGGGCTTAGTGCATATATGGATAGAACAGCATTAAATGAATTATTAGAATATGATAATGCAGATAACTATTATAATGCCCTTTTGGCTGACAAAGAATTGAACCTCTCAGAAGATAGTTTTGCAGAAGTTGTATCACATGAAAATCAGGAAAAAGCAGCAGAGGAAATGAACACCATGATGCAACCGATGATTATGATGCTTATTGTGGTTTCCTTGGTGATATTTATCTCAGTAATGTATATGCTTTTGAAAATGGTAGTTGAAAAGAGCACGCATTCGATATCGCTTATGAAAATATTTGGTTATACGAATAAAGAAAATAACCATTTCTATTTGAACAGCTTTTTCATTACGGTTATGGTTTCTCTGGTACTTTCTGTAATACTAGATAAACTGTTATTCACATCGTTGTGGCCTGCTCTCAATGCAAATCTTGTTGGATTTGTACCTGTAAAAATGCATGTGTATACATATGCCGTAATACTCGTATTTGGTTTGTTGTGTTATTTTGTTGTAACTATTTTTTTGAAGGCAAAACTCAAAAAAATATCAATCAATACCGTATTGAAACAGAGAGATTAAGAAAATGGAGGTATCAATGGAAGACAAAAGCGTTGTAGTAACAAAAATATGGTCTGATATGTTTGGAGAGAAAAACACCAAGGATGAGGATAATTTTTTTGAACTTGGCGGAGATTCCATAATGGCATTGAAAATGTCAGAACAGCTAAAACAAAAGGGTTATACGATCAGTCTTATGGAAGTTTTTGATGATCCTACGTTGGGTGGAGTTTTAGAAGCAGTGAAACCTTTGAATCCTGTTGCAAAAACGTCAGCTCTCATGGAGGAACAGAAACGTTCTTATCCTGCAACAGTCCAGCAGAAGTGGTTTTTCCGTAAGATCACAAGGGAAAGAGATGCATGGTGTGAATATGTAATTATCTCTCCAAAAAAAACAGAGAGTATCACGCCGGAAAAGGTAAACAAATTTTTGTTTGAGAAAAAACTTCTTCGTAATTTTAAAATGTTAAAGAACGATAAAGGATTGTTCTTTGAAATGTCGGATGAGATGCCAGCTTTAATAAAATTAGAGGAAGGCATTGTGACAAATGAAATTGGGGAGAAGATTGTAAAGGAAACAATATCTCTTGAAACTGGAAAAACCTGCTGCATGATTTATGATGGAAATGGAAACATAATGATTATTATACATCATTTATTTTCAGATGCCATTACTTTAAAAAACATTCTTTCTGCAATCGACAATTTAGATGAAAATGCTAATTTTGAAAGTTCATTATATGCAGAATATGCTTGGAGCCAATACGGGAAATATGGTAGTGACAACGGTGATCTTTCGTATATAGAGGAACGTAATAAATCCTATGAATCTGATGATGTCGTTATGATTTCAGAGGAAGATTATTATGAAACGCTTGTAGATATTTCAAAAGAGTGGAGAGTATCCATTGAAAGCATACTTCTGTTGCAACTTTATAAATCAATTGGTTTTCTTCCTAAAACCGTAATTGAGGTAGAAAGAATTGGAAGAGATGCGAGCGGAAAATGGGATGATATTTGTGGTTGGTTGAGTTTTTCAGCATCCTTTGATCTTTCTTGTGCTGAAAATGGAGAGCAACATGAAATGGCAGAAAGAATAGGAAAAGCAATTAGTGGCTTGACTTTTGAAAAGGATAGATTGGATGGCACTGAGTCAGAAAACGCACTTACATGGAATTATATAGGAAACATTGATGTGAGTGCAAGCTTTGACAGCTTTAATGTAAAGGCTTTCGGACAGTTCAACGGAAAAAGCACAGGCAGAACAACTCCCATATACTTTGCAGTGTATTTTAAAGAAGACAAATTGTGTTGTGATGTAAACTATGACAGTCTTGTTTATACAAAAGAACAGATGAAAATCCTACAAAAAACATTTTTAACAAATGTACACCAGTTGTCAGAAAGTTACAATACAAAGCGTACAGATGAACTTAGTTCAATACTTGAAGTGATGAGAGGTATTTAAAATGAAAATCGTAAAGGTCAACGAGCTTACTCCGATTCAATCCGGAATGCTGTTCCAGTATATGCTCACTAATGACAAGTCGTCATATATGGGTACAGAGATATTTGAACTAGAGGGAAATATTGATGCTGGTATTTTCAGAAGTGTACTGGATAAAATTTCTGATGAATATGAAGTGTTCCGTACAAATGTGATATATGATAAAATAGACAAGCCTAAAAGTGTTGTAATCGATAAGCGTACGGTTCCATTTGCAGTTCACAAAGCCGTGAATGATAATGCAGTAAAGCAGTTCACAGATGAAATAAATGCAGAACAGTTTAAAAAGGGATTTGACATTCAGAGAGATTCTCTCATAAGACTGGATTTGGTTGTAGGCGAAAATAGCAGTGTACTCATATTTAGTTTTCATCATATTCTGATGGATGGTTACTGTGCAGCAATGATTGCCGATATAATAATGAAGAATTATGGTAAGATGATTGGCAGACAATGCGATAATGATGTGGAGTATGTGCCATTTTCTACTTATCAGGATTGGATAGTTGCACAGGATATGTCTAAGAGCTGCGAATACTGGAAGGAATATTTGAAGGGTATTTCATCTGTTCAGCCTCTGGATCTTGTTCAGTTCGGAAGTGACAAGAAAAAGAATATTGGACATAGTTCACTCACAATTGAATTTACTCCTTTGGAAACACAAGGATTGATTTCAATTGCATCTGCCGGAAATGCAACACTTAATATATGCATGCAGTGGTTGTGGGGTTTGACTCTCTGCAGAAATTTCTCTTGCGATAAAGCTGTATTTGGTACAGTAGTATCTTATCGTCCAGCAGAATTTGATAATGCAGAACAAATTCTGGGCCCTATGATAAACACAGTTCCTGTTGTTTTTGCGTGCAATAAAGACAATCCGATAACAGAACAGCTAAAAGCTTTTCGCAAAAGTTTCTTGGATTCAATGGAACATTCTTGGATTGGTCTTGGAGAAATAAGCAAGACTGCTGAAGATTGTGAGAATCTTATTGATCATCTATTTGTGTATGACAATTTTCCAGAGATGGATTTTGGAAGCATCAAGAAAAATACAGGCTTTCAGGTGAAAAATTTCAAACTGGAAGAACGCACTGAATATGCACTCACATTGGAAGTGTCAAAAACTGATAGAATCAGAATCAGATTCAATTTTGATAGCAGCAAGTATTCTGCTGAAAGTATTGAACGATTAGCAGGACTTTATAAAAATATTTGCATAAGTGCTGTAAATGCAAATGATCCACAGGATATAGAAAATGTGTCAGAGGCGTATAGCCATAAGCTGATGGAAAAAATAAAGACTGTTTCTGATAGCATGAAAAATGGCAGTATTACTTCTGAATTTGAAAAAGCAGTAAAGAAACAAAAAGACAATATCGCTTTAGAATTTAACGGCGAAGAGCTTTCCTACAATGAACTTGATCGGATAACAGATGCACTTGCATGGAAGTTGCATTGTTTTGGCTTGGGTAAAAATGCAAGGATAGCGATAGATATTACACCTTCTTTTGAGGTTATTACAGCTATGATAGCTATTTTGAAAATAGGAGGTTGTTATGTACCTTTTGACCTGATGTTACCTGAAAAACGGTTGCAGGATATTATAAAAGATGCAGATGTATCACTTCTTTTAACTGTGGGTGAGAAGGAAACGCCGTCATTTGGCATTAAGAATTTTGCTGTTGATGTAAAGGAACTGAAAAGTGTCGCAATTCCAGAGGATGTGTCATTTATAAGTCAAAGAAATGAGAAGAATATTTCCAATATTATGTTTACATCAGGTACTACTGCAAAACCAAAAGGAGTAGTACTTAATGATGGAGGTGTTCTGGGACTTGTAAAAAATGGAAATCTAGTGGATTATGAAAAAATAAGTTGCCAATTCCAAAATTCTTCCATTGCTTTTGACGCTGCCACTTTTGAGATATGGGGTGGTCTGCTGAATGGAAAACGGGTAGTTATAATAGATAAAGATACTTTGCTGTCGGACAAAAAATTTGCTGATAAGATCAAAGAAAATAAGAACTGCTGTCTGTTTCTTACAACTACACTTTTCAATAATTTTGCAGAACGGAATGCTGCTATGTTTGCGAATGCTTCCTATGTTGTGACAGGTGGGGAAAAGTTTTCGGAATATCATGGTAAGTTATTTGTTGAAGCTTGCCCTGAAACAAAGCTCCTAAATGGATATGGGCCTACAGAGAGCACTACTTTTACTACCAGTTTTGAAATAACGCCGCAAAGTCTTGAAGGTACTGTTCCTATCGGTTTACCGCTTGATACAAGAGGTGTTTTGATATGTGATGAAAATTTATCGCCTTTACCTTTCGGATCAAAGGGAGAGATCATTATCTATGGTCAAGGACTTGCTGTAGGCTATTGTGGCGACAGCAAAACAACAGCAGAAAAATTTGTAACGCTCCCTTGTGGGATATCTGCTTATAAAAGTGGTGACTTGGGTTATACGGATGATACAGAAAATATTTATTTCTGTGCAAGACATGATGAACAGCTAAAATTAAGAGGATTCAGAATCAGCACAGAAGAAATAGAATCAGCACTGCGTGAATGTGCAGACATATTGAATGCAGCGGTTTTGCCATTTAAAAACAAGCATGGCAGTATGTATCTCACTGCGTTTGTGGTATTAAAGGATAACAATGACAGTTTTGCACAGGTACAGCAGAGAATCACTGCAGAACTTGGAGATATGTTACCTTACTACATGATACCTGCTGAGTTTGTCAAACTGGATGCACTGCCTGTAAATTCAAATGGTAAGCTGGATAAGAGTTTGTTGAAAGCACCTGAAGAACATGCTGAAGAAAAACTTCTTCCTACTACTGATACGGAAAAAGTTATCTATGACTTGTTTAAAGAGGTAATGGGTGATAGCAACTTTGGTATGGAACAGTCCTTTATCAATATTGGTGGAGATTCCATAAAGGCAATGAAATTGACTGCAATGTCAAAGAAAAAGGGATATAACATTACAGTCGCAGACCTTTATCGAGAACAAACACCAGCTCGTTTGGCGGCATATATTGATTCTATGGATGGAGTTAAGACACAAGGAATAAAGGAAATTACTCCTGACAGCGAGCACCGATATGATAAGTTTCCATTAAATAATGTTCAAGTGGCTTATCTTTCTGGTAGAAGTAATGACCTTGTTCTTGGTGGTTATGGAACGGTATTCTTCTCTGATATTGAAGGAGATTATAACAGACAAAAATTTGAAGATGTGTTGAATATCGTTATTAAACGACATGATATGCTGAGAGCGGTTATATATGATTCGGGATATCAGCAGATACTTTCTCCAGAACAGGCGAAGTATGAATTGCAGGAAGAAGATATCAGCAGAATGTGTGATGAGGAGCAGGAAGCATATCTGAAGAATCGATGCGATGAAATGAAGAACATGGTCTTTGAAATCGGAAAATGGCCAATGTTCAAGGTGAATATGATCAGAACAACAGAGGATCATGTTCATGTGCTGTATGCCTTTGATGCATTAATTATGGATGCATTCAGTGTTATAATGTTAGCAAGAGAATTGCGAGATACATATGACGGAAATGTTTGTGATGAAAAGCTGGAGCTTTCCTTTAGAGATTATGTTCTGGAAACGGAAAAGATGCAAGATGAATATGAGGCTGACAAGAAATTCTGGATGGAAAAAGTAGATGATTTTCCTTCTGCACCAGCATTTAAATTCAAGACACTTCCTGAAAACATAAAAAGCTCGCAGTTCAGCAGAAAACACATGACATTTGAAAAGGAAGTATGGGACAATATCAAGCAGCTTTCTGTAAAATTGAATATAACGCCTGCGGTATTACTGTGCGGTTTATATGCCTATACGCTGTCTCTTTATAGTGGTCAGTCACAGCTTGCAGTGAATATGACTGTTTTTAGTCGTGAACAGATACACAGACAGGTGGATAAAATACTGGGTGACTTCACAAAGATTGTTTTGCTTGATTATGATTTTACAAGTGCTGACAGCTTTAAAAATGTGGTATTAAATAGTCACAAAAGACTGAATGAATACCTCACACACCTGCACTATGATGGAATTGACTTTATGCGTGAGCTTGCAAAAAAGAATAAGCCTGTAAACGGTCGTCCGCTTATGCCTGTTGTATTTACAAGTGCATTATTTGATAATGACATTGTGTATGATCTTGATAAAGCTTCTTCTCGAACACCGCAAGTGTACTTGGATTGTCAGGCAATGCTTCAATGTGGAAAGTTGAATGTAGTATGGGACTATCCGGCAGAACTGTATGACAGTGAATTTATAGATGAGATGTTTGAATGCTTTACAAAGTTTATTTGCCATGCAGATAAGATGCTTGAAAAGGCTTTTCCTGTAAGTGAAAAAACAGAGCATTTTTATAAGCACTATAATGACACTTCATGGCTTGTTCCAAATATTACTTTGCAGCAGCTCGTGAAAGAAAGCCTCGAAAATGAGGAATATGCGGATAATATATGGTTGTACGATGCAGATAAAAGCTATACTTATGCTGAAACAAGAGAAAATGTATACCGATATGCCGGACACTTACAGGCAGAAGGGATAGAATGCGGTGACTTTGTGTGTGTTGAGGGCGAAAGAAATTCTGATACACTTTTTAAGATACTGGCAGTAATACTTTGTGGCGGTGCATACATTCCTGTTCAACCTTCATGGCCAGATGATAGAAAAAAAGCCATAAAAGAACAGAGCGGCTATAAATATCTGTTTGATGAAAACACACAGATAAGAGAAGCAAACTTTGAGTATCATGAAACTGCTTATGATGCCCCTGCTTATGTAATATATACTTCAGGAAGCACCGGTACTCCAAAGGGCGTATTGATTAATCAAAGTGCTGTTACCAATACGTTACTTGATATAAATGAACGCTATTCCGTAACAGAAACAGATGTATTTGCGGCGGTTTCGTCATTCTCATTTGACCTCTCTGTCTATGATATTTTTGGTTCTCTTAGTGCAGGGGCATCTGTATCACTTGTTCGTGATATGAAAAATATCAACGAAGTGATAAACAGTTTGGAACGTAATAAGGTAACAATTTGGAATACAGTTCCAGCACTGATGGGAATTCTTACATCTGAACTTGAACGCAGATCTGATAGGGGCAAGAAGAATACAATACCAATGCGGGTTGTATTAATGAGTGGTGACTGGATACCTGTGCAGCTTCCACGAGAAATTACGAATATTTTTGGTGATATAAATGTTGTTAGCTTAGGTGGAGCAACAGAAGCCTCCATCTGGTCAATCGCTTATGACATTGATACCAATAGAGAGTATGCTGCACATATTCCGTATGGTTATCCTTTAAGAAATCAGAAGATGTATGTATTGAGTGATTCTCGTGAGTTTTTGCCTAAGAATGTTGAAGGTGACATTTATATTGGTGGTGTTGGTGTTGCGGATGGTTATCAGAATGATCAAAAGCAAACAGATGCAGCCTTTATCAATCATAAAACATTAGGCAGAATATATCGTACAGGGGACAGAGGATATATTTCTGATGAGGGCTGTATGGAATTTTGCGGAAGACAAGATATGCAGGTAAAGATAAATGGATTGAGAATCGAACTTGGTGACCTTGACAGTAGTGTCAAAAAGATACCAGGCATTAAAGATTCCGTTTCCGCTGTTCAAACAAATGATGAGGGCGGTGATCTTATCTGCACATATATTCGCTGTGACAGCAAAATTGTCGATGCAGAACTTGATGCAGATGATACTGCGTTAAATATCTCTTCACAGGGAAATGAAATACTGTCAGAATTTGATATTGACAGTTACCATCGCTTTATGAGTGTACTTGAAAAATATTCTGTAAATTGTATGGCAGAAGCACTTAAAACACTTGGCATTGAAAAGTTTTCTGGAGAACGCATCTCTGAAAATGAGATCGTCAGAAAGCTGAAAATAGCTGATAACAGGGTGAAAAATTTTAGACAGTGGTTCAATACCTTGAAGAAATACGGATTTATAGATGACAAAAAGGATATCTTTACTTTTGATTGTTCAAAGATGGGTGATATTGATGAATATCTGAAACAATTGGAGCATATGGGCATATCCAAAGCAATGGAACAAATTGTGCGTTGTGTTGTTTCTATAAGAAAGTTGCTGCCGGATATCCTGTTGGGGAAAGCAGATCCTGTATCTGAAGTATTCTTTAAGGATGGCGATATTCAAAGTGGAGTAGGGATATACCGTAATAGTGTAACAGGACAGATATATGGTAGACTTGCAGCAGAACTTACAATGTCGCTCATTGCAGCAAATGAGGGCAAGCCATTCCGGATATTAGAAGTTGGTGCAGGTGTTGGTGGAACATCTGATTACGTGATTGACCGTATAAAGAATATGGAAAATGTAACGTATTTGTATACAGATGTTTCCGATGTATTCCTTGATGAAGCGAAAAAACGTTATGATGGTCTTGACTTTGTGGATTATGGTATATTTGATATAAATTTGCATCCAGAGGTGCAGGGAATGCCACTTCACAGCTTTGACCTTATAATTGGTGCGAATGTGCTGCATGATGCTCAGAACATCTATAATACGGTTGATGAGTTGCATCTACTGCTTGCAAAGAACGGTAAGTTGATGCTTGTGGAAGCTACGATCAATACAGCAACACAGATGATAACAGCAGGATTTTCCGAAGGGCTTACTTCTTATTCCGATGACAGAGTAGAAACAGATCTTCCTGCTTATTCAGAAGAGCAGTGGAAAAACAGCATCATCAAAAACAACTATTCTGTACCATTGATGTATCCATATGATGCAAAGGTAAGAGAAAAGTTGCAGACAGTTCTTTTACTTGCTCAGTCGAAAGAAATTATCAGTGAAATTGATCAGGAAGAAGTAATATCGCAGCTAAAAACCAAATTGCCAGAATACATGCTTCCAAGGTTTATTGTTGAAATGCAGAAATTTCCTTTGACAGCAAATGGAAAGCTGGATGTGAAACGTCTGCCAAAGATGCGCGTTGATGTACAAAAAAGAGGAGAAATTGTTCCTCCGCAGACTGCACTTCAAAAGGAATTGGCAGAGCTATGGAAGGAAAATCTTGGTGTGCAGGAAATTGGAATAACGGATAATTATTTTGCTCTGGGCGGTGACTCTCTTAAAGCCATAAGACTTATGAGCAGAATAGAGGAACACGGATATCACATTGATATGAACGCCATATTCAGATGCACTACCATCGAGGATATGGAGAAAGAAATCGGTTCTGACAGTAGGAGAGTAAAATGATAGAGAAAAAAGAAAATGTTGTTGTTAAAACAGCAATGAAACGTAAATGGAGTTTGCTGTTAACTGTGCTTCTTGATGTCGCAGGAACAGCAGGAACAATAGCTGTCTACTATTTTATATACAAGGTTATTGCGGAAATAGTAGACAAACATGCAATGGTTGATGAAATTGACAAATCGGTAATCACATCTATGTGCATTGGGATGCTGATATGCGTGGTGATAGCGGTGCTTTGTACAATTGTTGGCTCCGTGCTTGCACATTCTGCATCTTATTCAGTTGGATATGAGCTTAGAAAAGGCATCATGGAAAAGTTGTCAAAAGTGGAACTTGGTTTCTTTTCAAAGAAACGAAGTGGCGACATAAAAAAGTCGGTTGCGGAGGACTGCTCCACAATTGAAGAATTTTTTGCAGAGCATTTAGGAGATTTGGTAACAGGTATTCTTACGCCTGTTTGCTTAATTATCCTTATGTTCAACATTGATGTTAAAATGACACTGGCAACATTGGTATCTATCCCTTTCGCTTTGATCGGTATGATATTCATTATGTTTAACAAAAAGTATGTGAAAGCTAATAAAGCATACAGCGAGTCAATGGGTAATATTACATCAGATGCAGTTGAGTACTTCAAGGCACTTCCGGTTGTCAGAATTTTTAACAGTCATGGAAAAAGCGAAGATGCTTTAAGAAAAGACATTGATGATATTTATAAATACACTTATGAGCAAGGCAAGCATTCTATGTTTGGGTATACATTCTTTACTACCTTTATTACAGCTTCATTGCTCGGTATACTTCTTATGAGTGTTTATGAATATTGTTCAGGTGGAGCATTTTGGACAATTATTACAAAGATATTGTTCTTCTATATTGTGGGAGCAAATCTTGCAGGTCCTATGATGAATCTGACAATATTTACACTTGCCTTTAGAAAATTTGGTGTTGCCATAGACAATGTAAATGATATTCTTTCTGCAGAGGAGATGGTACAACATGAGGACAATACAAAGCGGCAGGGATATGATATTACTTTTGAAAATGTTAAATTCGGCTATGGTAATCAAGATAAGCTGATTCTCAACGATTGTTCCATGACCATTCCAGAAGGAAAGATTACTGCCCTGATTGGTTCGTCAGGTGCAGGGAAAACTACTTCTGCAAGATTGATTGCAGGTTTTTGGAACAATTATGAAGGAGATATAAAAATAGGTGGCAAGAGCATTCGGTCTATGTCGCAAGAAGAATTGTATGGAAATATCGCTTTTGTATTTCAGGAAAATTTGATACTATCGGATACTGTTGAAGCTAACATTAGAATGAACAATACAACAGCTACAATGGATGATATTGTAGTTGCTGCGAAGAAAGCACAGATACATGACCTTATTATGACGCTTCCTAATCAGTATCAGACAGTGATTGGTGATGGTGGGCACAACCTTTCTGGAGGAGAAAAGCAAAGAATTGCAATCAGTAGACTGTTCCTTAAAAATGCTCCTATACTTGTTCTTGATGAGGCAACTTCTTATGCGGATGCAGAGAATGAACAGCTTATCAACAAAGCGTTGACAGAGCTCAGTAAGGGCAAGACCGTTGTTATGATAGCACATAAGATGTCTTCTATAAAAGAGGCAGATCAGATCATAGTACTTGACAAAGGAAAAAATATTGCATCTGGGACAGATGCACAACTTATGGAAAGTTCTAAGCTTTATCGCCATCTGTGGGAAGAATATCTCAAGGGCAGTAACTGGACAATTGAAGGGAGAGTGGACAGGTAATGAAAGAAAAGCTAATGGCATTATTGTCAGAAGGCGATAAAAAAAGCCTGAAAAAAATACTTGTATGGGGGCTTTTATCGGCTGTTTCAAAGGCATTACCCTATATGTTTATCATCCTGTCAGCAGCGGAATTGATAAAGCCACTGGAAGGCAGAGAAATAGACAAAAAGATGTTGATCATCTACTGCGTAATGATGGCAGTATCCTATATCATTATGTATCTTTTCAGTATGAAATCTTGGATTACAATTTCACACGATGCTGCTTCTATCGTAAGAAACGGTAGAAATAGAACATTGAGTTCCTTTAATAGTTTTCCTGTGGGAAAGATTTTGGAAAAGGATACAAATGAGATAACTGGCTATGTGGTGGACGATCATGAGAATTTTCTGTTGGTTATATCAGATATTCTTGATCCAATTCTTCATTCTGTTGTAATGCCAATACTAGGCTTTATTGGCATGCTGTTCATATCTTGGCAACTTGACCTCATTGCTTTGGCGGTAGCAGCATTATCTTTTGCGATATATTTTGCGATGCAGAAGAAAAGTGTCAAAGCTGGGGAAGAACTGAATGAAATAAATGACAAAGTAAATGCAGGTGTGCTGGAATATGTAAAAAATATTCATCTGCTAAAAGGCTTTCACATGACTGGCAGCAAGTTTGTCAGACTTTCTGAAAATTTAAAACAGCTTAAAGAAAAATCGATTGAGAAACAAACAGCAGTAGGGACATTGATTGGTTCTTGCTCTATGATATTGAATCTTGGTATTCCGATTGTTGCAGTTGCAGGATTGCTGCTTTGGCATGGTGGTTTTATTACCATTACTACTTATATGATATTTCTGATAGCATTGCCGAAGATTTATACACCTTTGACCACTGAATTTGCACTTATGGATCAATTGAGATATTTGTATGATTCTATTGATCATCTGTATGATCTTAGCCGTTCGGAAAAGCTTTCTGAAGGTAATAAGACACTGCCAGTAAAAAAATACGATGTAGAATTTAAAAATGTTACTTTTGCCTATGATGGTAAGAATAATGTTCTGCAAAATATGAGCTTTAAGGCGGAAATGAACAAAATGACAGCCCTTGTTGGACATTCTGGGTGCGGAAAATCTACAGTTTTGCAATTGATCTCACGTTTTTATGACAATCAATCAGGAAGTATCCAGATTGGTGGGGAGGATTCAAAAAATCTTCCTTACAGCCAGCTGCTTGATATGATCAGTATTGTTTTTCAAGAAAGCTATCTTTTTAACGATACGATTAAAAACAATATGAAACTTGCAAAATCAAATGCAAGTGATGAAGAAATAATTGCAGCAGCCAAAAAGGCAGGTTGTCATGAGTGGATAACGAGTCTTGAAAATGGATATGATACTGTTATTGGAGAAAGCGGAAGCAGTGTATCGGGTGGTGAGAGACAGCGGATTGCTGTTGCAAGAGCCATTTTGAAGGATGCACCGATTATACTGCTTGATGAAGCTACAGCAAGTCTTGATATAGAGAATGAAAGTCTTGTTCAACAGTCGATAAACGAACTTGTCAAAGGAAAGACCATTATCATAGTTGCACATCATCTTAATACGATCAAAAATGCTGACAAAATCGTTGTAATAGATGATAAGAAAGTTGTTGAAGAAGGAACACATACTCAGCTTATGGAGAAAAAGGGCCTTTATAGTGAATTGTGGAAAAAACAGTTTAATGCTGTTTAATGCGATTGAACATTTTTAAATCCCAAACAAATATTTAAAACAATACCGCATGCAATTGTCATGCGGTATTGTACTATTTTTTATAGGAGATGGATGACAGATGTCCGATACAATTAATGTTTACCTACTTGAAACGGTTGAAAATTTAAAATGGAATCATATATGCAGTATGCAGAAATATGTTTCTGTGCAAAGGCAGAAGCGGATAAATGCGTACAGATTTGAACGGGATAGAATTTCTTCTCTCGTAACTGCTTTAATGACTCGTATGATCATAAGCAAACATACAGGATTGGCTGAATATAGTCTTAATTTTCAGACCAACAAATTTGGAAAACCATATCTTACTAATTTAAAAAAATATGAATTTTCAATATCACATTCAGATAGGCAATCTGTTTTTACAGATTATAAGAGCTCTGTCGGAATTGATATTGAGATGTTTTCTAATAATATAAAAGAATATAAAAGTATATATGAAAATAATTTTACTATAAATGAAATTATGCATATCAATCAATCTTTGAATCCTTTTAAAGAATTTATCAAGATTTGGACGTTCAAGGAAGCGTATGTAAAAATGATTGGAACAGGACTCTCAACGCCACTTTCTTCATTTGATGTTATAAAAAAATCAAGTGATTTTAAAATACTTACAACTGAATATAAACGTGCAGTTATATCGGTATGCTGTGATTGTAGTTGTAGTAATATCACTATTATCCCTGTTACTTTAGAGGAAATTGTAAGATTCTATAATTAAAGCGATATATAATAATTATTTCTAAATATTAAAAAATTATAAATAGTTACTTTTATTTTTGATTTTCAAATTCAAAGATGACAGTCATTTCTTGACTTTTTGTGGCTGGACATGGTATAATATGTGAAACAATACGAAAAAGAAACCCCTGAGAAAGAAGCATGCCGAATGGTTTTAAATGAAGAATTGTCGTACTTAATCTATAGCGTTGTAGAAGAAATTCCGGAGGGGTCTGTTGCAACCTATGGACAAATTGCGAAACTGATTGGCAGACCGAAAAATGCCAGACTGGTTGGCAGAGCCTTGAAACAGGCGGGGATGTATGGAGATTTTCCCTGCCACAGAGTTGTAAATTCCAAGGGAAGACTGACACCGGGCTGGGAGGAACAAGCAGACTTGTTAGAAAGGGAAGGGGTTACAATGAAAGATGCATGGCATGTGGATTTGAAGAAGCATCAATGGAAAGTATAAGAGGAATTTATTTTGAGATAGATTTGTATAAGGAGTTTTAGAAATGAAAAATCGAGGAAAGAGTATCAACCTCTATTTGATGGATGGAGATGCAAGCGGTAGAATAAAATGTACCCTTGCAAATTGGACGGGGGTTGCATATAAGATTCCAAGAACCGATCTTGATAAATGTAAGGAACGAGAAGATTTAAAACAAAGCGGTGTTTATTTTTTATTTGGAACATCGGATGAAACAGGAAAAAACATTGTGTATATTGGGCAAGCAGGGGCACGGAAAAATGGAGAAGGGATTTTAAATCGCCTTTATGAACATAAGCGAAATCCAGAGAAAGATTATTGGACAGAGGCAATTGTTTTTACAACCTCGAATAATTCATTTGGTCCTACGGAAATCAGTTATCTTGAAAATCGATTTTGTAATCTTGCTCTTTCCGTCAATCGATATGAAGTAAAAAACGGAAACGACCCAACGCCGGGCAATATCACAGAAGAAAAAGAAAGCGAAATGGAAGAGTTCATTGATTATGCAAAAATCATTATCAGAACCCTTGGACATAAATTATTTGAACCAATTCACCAACTGGATACAGAAAAAACAGAAGAAACAACGCTTGCACCTTCACAGGTGAAACTTCTATATTTGGAACGAACCATAAAGGATATTGGAAAAGTAAAAGCAATGGGTTGTCAAACATCAGATGGATTTGTAGTGATGAAGGGGAGTCAGATATCCACAAAAGATGCGGATTCGATTCCGAAAACAGTAAAAGAAAAAAGAGAAAAAGCAAATATTACTGGTGGAATTTTGCAGGAAGATATTCTTCTTTCCAGTCCGAGTTATGCGGCTTCTTTTGTCATTGGGCAAAGTTGTAATGGTCTTACAAGTTGGAAAACAAAAGAGGGGCAGACATTAAAAGCGTTAGAAGCAGCAGACATTTGATTGTTATTTCAATTCACGCTCTATAGAGTGACGAGTGGTGGTTATTTGGTTAGCAGTCGCATGCTTCTGTCCATTCCAAATTTTGACAGAGAGGAGCAACAAAAATGCTTGTATTCATTGGCCTGATTCTTGTTTATGGTCTTCTGTTTGCCATTCTTGCTGTCAGCAAAGCCATTTTAGACAAGGATAAAAAACCGCCCACTTCCTCCAAAAGCAGCCACACGCAAAGCAGCAGCAAAAAGCCAGCGTATCCCGTTAAGACTGTTCCAAAGCAGCGGCGTTCCACGGTCGATGAAGATGCGTGGATTCTCCTGCAAAGCCGCAAAAAGCCTGCTCCAAAGCCGGCAAGGCGTTCTTCCAAGCCTGCAAAGCCACGTCCGAAGTTTCATGACCCAGACTGTGAATGCGAGGACTGCGAAGAGCTCGAGGATGATTGAGTCCAGAGCAGGAGATTAAAAAAGAAAGAGAGGGATTGCAATGCTGCAATTTTTTGGACGAGGTTCTGCTTTTGCAGACCAGCACAACGCTGCATTCTTTCGGGAGCAGGGAGATTTGATTCTATTGGACTGCCCCGGAACGGCATTTCAGAAAGTAAAACGCTTTGACTGGAGCAATGTTTTCAACGTTTATGTGCTGATTACGCACACGCACGGCGACCACATCGGCGGACTGGGAACACTGTTGCAATACCTGTTTTTCACGCAACACAAACGCCTGACGGTGGTTGCACCCTCAGAACTTGTACGGGAAGATTTACAGCTTCAACTAATTCGAATTGAGGGCTGCCAACCAGAATGGTTTTCCCTGTTGACGGTGCAGCAGCTGCAAAAACCTTGGCTGCAAAGGGCAGTGCTCACAGAGCATACAGACACGCTTCGGCTGAAATGTTATGGATATGTGTTGACCGTTGCAGGCAAGACGGTAGTCTATACGGGCGATACCCGAACGCTAGAGCCGTTTCTTCCGTATCTGCATCCGGGCAGCTTCTTATATACCGAACTTGCGGCAATACAAAGCGGCGTGCATTTGTATGTACAGGATGTCTTGCCACGGTTGAAAGCCCTTTCTGAACAGGGTGTTTCTGTATTTTTGATGCATTTGGATTGCGAAGAAGAAATTTCCAGGCAGATACAAGGCACTGCCATTCAGCTTGCACCATTATACAGCAGTTTCATTCACCCTCTGGCGTGTGGTAAGGGGGAATGATTCGGGCAGTTGTTGAACGGCAAGTGGAATCCCTATCGTAAAAACAAGCAAAACAAGCATTGCTTGTTTCAAACAACCAAAACAAGCAAAACAAGCTGTAACAGTAAATAAAACCCTCGAGCAGCACCGTCCAAAGGACGGTGTGCTACGAGGTGCAAGTTGTGGTAACACACAGCCAGCCTTTTACACGCAGCTTTTCCATCCACGCCCCTGCGTGAGGGCGGACAAGGCGACCGTCACCGACCGTCACAAAAAAAGGGCAAAAAAGCCCGAAAAACTGGGAAGTGACGGTCGGTGACACTCATATGTATACTTTACGCACGTGAGGAAAAAAGTAAAAATTTTCTCTATATAGAAGGTATGGAAATGACCGTCACCGACTGTCACCGAAAAGAAGGCAGTTCAGGAAATGGACACGCAAAAAAAATTTTCGCTTTTTGGGAAAGGTTTGCAAACGACCGACATCGACCTACATTCGACCTACATCAAAAAGATGCAAAAAAGCCCGAAAAACTGGGAAAATGTAGGTCGATGTACCTCATATCCATACTTTACGCACGCGAGAAAAAAAGTAAAAATTTTCTTCTACATAGAAAGGTATGGAAATGACCTGCATCGACCTACATCATTTCTTTTTCATCGCCTGGAGGAAAGAAGCTTCTCCCACACGAAACAGAAACCTCTTTGCCGCTTGACTTTTTTGGTGGTCTTGTCGTATAATAAAGAGAAAACAACGGCGGAAAACAACCGCAACAAATAGATAAGGATGAAATTATGGCAAAAAAAGAAATCTATAACAACGAGAGTATCACCATGCTGAAAGGTCCGGACAAAGTTAGAAAACGTCCGGGCGTTATTTTTGGCTCAGACGGCGTGGACGGCTGTGCACACTCGGTATTTGAAATCGTTTCCAACTCCATTGATGAAGCCCGTTCTGGCTTTGGCGATAAAATCATCGTCACCCAGTACAACGACCATTCCATTACAGTCGAGGACTTCGGGCGAGGCTGCCCTGTGGACTTTAACAGCAAGGAAAATCGCTATAACTGGGAACTGGTGTTCTGTGAACTGTATGCCGGCGGAAAGTATAACGCCGATGGCGACAACTACGCCTATTCTTTGGGCTTGAACGGCTTGGGGCTGTGTGCAACACAGTTTTCCTCTGCCTATATGGACGTGGAAATCTATCGGGATGGCTTCTGTTACGAGCTGCATTTTGAAAAGGGCATCAATATCGGCGGCTTGAAAAAGACGCCTGTCAAAACAAAGAAAACCGGTACAAAGATTCACTGGCTGCCGGACTTGGAAGTCTTTACTGAAATCAGCATCCCGTCCGAGTATTTCCGAGATGTTCTGAAACGGCAAGCAGTTGTCAACCCGAATTTGTTGTTCCTCTATCGGCATCAGCAGGAAGACGGCAGCATGGAAGAACTGCGGTTCTTGTATGAAAATGGGATTGCCGACTATGTGCAGGAACTCGCCGGAGAAACGGCTCTGACGAGCATTCAGACATGGGACTGCCAGCGAGAGGGACGTGACCGAGAAGATAAGCCGGATTATAAAGTCAAGCTGTCCGTTTCCTTTACGTTCTCCAATCGGGTGCAGCGGATTGAATACTATCACAACTCCAGCTTCCTGGAACACGGCGGTTCTCCGGAACGGGCAGTGAAGCAGGCGTTTGTGTCCCAGATTGACAGCTACTTGAAACAGAACGGAAAGTATCTGAAAAACGAAAGCAAGCTGACCTTCGCAGACGTGGAGGACTGTTTGATTCTGGTTTCCTCCAGCTTTTCCACCCAGACTTCCTATGAAAACCAGACCAAAAAGGCAATCACCAATAAGTTTATCTATGAGGCAATGACAGAATTTCTCAAGCATCAGCTGGAGATTTATTTCATCGAAAATCCAGACGAAGCTATTAAGATTGCCGAACAGGTGCTCATCAACAAACGCAGTCGGGAAAATGCAGAGAAAACCCGTCTGAATATCAAGAAGAACTTAGCTGGCAACATCGACCTGGTGAATCGGGTAGAGAAGTTTGTAGACTGCCGGAGCAAGGACGTTTCCAGACGGGAACTCTATATTGTGGAGGGCGATTCTGCGTTAGGCTCGGTTAAAATGGCACGAGATGCAGAGTTTCAGGCAGTCATTCCGGTTCGAGGAAAGATTCTGAATTGCCTGAAAGCCGACTACAACCGCATTTTCAAGAATGAGATTATCACGGACATCATCAAGCTGCTGGGCTGTGGAGTAGAAGTCAAGACAAAAGCCAACAAGGAACTCTCTATGTTTCATCTGGACGGGCTGCGTTGGAATAAGATTGTCATTTGTACCGATGCCGATGTAGACGGCTTCCAGATTCGGACGCTGATTTTAACCATGCTCTATCGGCTGACTCCAACGCTGATTGAAAACGGCTATGTCTATATCGCAGAATCGCCGCTGTTTGAAATCACCACGAAGAAGCGGACGTATTTCGCCTATACGGAAAAGGAGAAGGTCGAAATTCTGCAAAAAATCGGCAAAGAACCGGCAACCCTCCAGCGTTCAAAAGGGCTGGGCGAGAACGAAGCGGATATGATGGCTCTGACAACCATGAATCCGGAAACCCGCCGTCTGATTCGGGTAACGCCTGCTGGTGTGGAAGAAACTGCTGCCATGTTTGATTTGCTGCTTGGGGACGATTTACAGGGCAGAAAGCAGTTTATTGCAGAATATGGACACGCTTACTTAGAACTAGCAGACATCAGTTAAGATTTTAGCATTCCAAATCGTACCTGTTTCGGGAGAAACTTTCCGGAGCAGGTACTGTTTTCCTGTATGCAGTTTCTTTCCTGCTGGGAAATGCCACAAACTTTTGCATTGTTAAGCCGAACTGTACCCGTTTGCTTTTTGATTTGTTCTTTTTTTGGAATGATAAAAAAATACAAAGAGTTCTTGACACTGTCAAAATTTTTGCTTATAATAAAAGTGTATCTTTGGAACGAAAATCCAGACTACAATTCAGATAAAGGATGTTTTCACTATGTTATTGGACAAATATCTCCCTCGAATTGAATTTGACAGTTACGAGGACTTCAAGCAGAATTATCGTGTCAACGTACCGGAAACCTTTAACTTTGGGTTTGACATCGTAGATGAATGGGCAAAGCAGGAACCGGAAAAGAAAGCACTCGTTTGGTGCGATGATGACGGAAACGAACGGACATTTACTTTCACGGAAATCTCTCGTCTGTCGAATCAGGCCGCAAACTATTTTCAGCATCTGGGTATTCGCAAGGGAACGGTTGTCATGCTGATTCTCCGCCGCCGCTGGGAATACTGGGTTTGTGCAGTTGCCCTGCATAAAATCGGAGCAATTCTGATTCCTGGTTCTTTGCAGCTTTCCAAGAAGGATTTGGTTTACCGTGGCAACAGTGCCGGCATTCATACCATGATTTGTGTGGATGACGCCTATGTTATCGAGCAGGTAGAAGCTGCACAAAGCGAAGTTCCGAGCATTCAGCATCGGGTTTTGGTTGCCGGAAAGCGGGACGGCTGGCAGGATTTTGAAGAAGAGATTGCCAAGTATTCTGACGTATTCCCAAGACCGACCGGAGCAGCTGCAACGAAGGCAAATGAAACCGCCATTGTTTACTTTACTTCCGGTACAACCGGCGACCCGAAGATGGTGCAGCACAACCATGCTCATCCGCTGGGACACATTGTAACGGCGAAGTATTGGCAGCAGGTACAGGAAAACAAGCTGCATATGAGCGTTTCTGACTCCGGCTGGGCAAAGTTTGGCTGGGGTAAGATTTACGGGCAGTGGATTTGCGGGGCAGTGATTTTTGCCTATGATATGAAGAAGTTTATTCCGACCCATCTGCTGCAAAAGATGCAGGATTACAAGCTGACCACGTTCTGTGCACCGCCGACCATGTATCGGTTCATGTTGCAGGAAGATGTCAAGGCATATGACCTTTCCAGCATTGAAACTTTTGCAACCGCAGGCGAACCGCTGAATCCGGAAGTATTCAACAAGTGGAAGGAACTGACGGGTAAGGAAATTCGGGAAGGCTTCGGACAGACAGAAGGTTCTGTTCTGATTGCAAACTTCCCGTGGCTGACACCAAAGCCGGGTTCGACTGGGAAACCGTCCCCGTTGTATGACATTCATTTGATTACGGATGAAGGTGTTGACGCAAAGGCAGGCGAACACGGTGCATTGACGATGTTGCACCTGAAAGAATCCTATCCAATCGGACTGTTTACCGGTTATTATCACAATCCGGAGATGACCAACGAGATTCTGGGCGATGGAACGTATTGTTCGCACGATGTATTTGAACCGGATGAAGACGGCTACTTCTGGTTTGTCGGCAGAAATGACGATGTCATCAAATGCTCTGGTTATCGAATTGGACCATTTGAAGTTGAAAGTGCATTGGTTGCACATCCGGCAGTTGTAGAGTGTGCTGTAACGGCTGCACCAGACCCGATTCGTGGTAATGTCGTAAAGGCAACCGTTGTTCTGGCAAAGGGTTACGAGCCAAGCGAAGCCCTGACCAAGGAACTGCAAAACCATGTAAAGCATACCACTGCACCGTACAAGTACCCGAGAATCATTGAATACGTGGAAGAACTGCCAAAGACACTGGGCGGTAAGATTAAGCGGGCACAGATTCGGAAAGAAGACTTTGCAAAGAAAGACTAACGAATTATAATTCGTAAGATAGAAAAACGCTGTCACCTCGATTGCTGTTCGAGATGGCAGCGTTTTGTTTTATGCTTGAAACTGGAATAAGTGATACGGGGAAAAAAGGGCGTGTATTTTTTGAAGCAAATCCTCTAATATCAAATTTGATTCGTTTCTCCTACAAGCCTCTTCTATGGTGATGGATAGTGATTGCTGATTCACAGAAAGAAACAGGCAGATTTCTCCGGGGTCTAATAAATCTGTTCCTGTTAAGACGGCATCTGTCCTGGCACATCTTCCAGCATCTTTTTCAAGGCAATCTGACTTTGCATGAAGTCTGCCAAGCTCTGCTTCGGCTGCGTTGCAGCAGCAGAAACCAGCTGTTCCATTCGCTTTTGTACCTCTGGTGTCTTGTAGACATCTTCTGTCCAATACAAAATCTCTCCCGGCATTTCCGGAAAGACTTCCAGCAGTTCCACTGGCGTGCAGCCGTGAATCAACGGCAGCGGCAAATGATTGTGCAAGTTCCGGTAAGCCCGAACGAATTTCCGCAGTGTCCGGTCATTGAATGTCAGTTTCCGGCGTTGGATGTCATCGAAAACCTCCGGAAGTTCTGCATTTTCCCGTGCAAATACAAGCACTTCCAGCAATTCATTTTCCTGTCTGGCTGGGGACATGCCCATATCTGCAAAAACCGCACGCATTGCTGTTACTTCCGGCGTTTCTTCATAGAATTCTTCGGTTGCATATTGCAGCAGCAATTCTTTTTCCGGGACATGATACGGCTTTCCCTCTGAGAATTCCAGAAAGGCATAGCATTCATCTTGGTCAACCAGCAAGCATTCATGTACGAGCATGCCATTCCAGAGCAGATTCAAATTTGCTGGAACGCCTTCAAACAGTTCGCCCGGCTTTAAAATCTGGTAGCAGGTGGGCTGTGTTTTCTGAGCCTGTAAGAAAGAGAGAAAATCTTCTTTCGAAAGAAAATCCGGATTCTGTTCGCACAAAATCGAATAGAGCTTTTCAATCGGGAGAATGTGATAATAATTTGCGACTGCCAGCAGATACGTTTGCAGTTCGGCAATGGTTTCTGCCGACAGCGACAAGTCTGCAAAAGCAGCAGTTTGGGTCTGGTTTGCTTCCATAAAAAATCCTTTCTGGTTTAGAAGAGTTGTTTCTTCAAATAAATCGAATCCTGTTCAGTAATGGGGCGAATCACTCGGCACGGGTTGCCGGCAGCCAGAGAGCCAGCCGGAATGTCACGAGTTACCACGCTGCCTGCACCAATGATGCAGCCTGCTCCGATGGTAACACCACCGCAGACCGTGACATTTGCGGCAAGCCAGCAGTCATCTCCGATGTGAATCGGTGCACCATATTCCAAGGTGTAAAGCGTGCCGTCCTCTTTTTCTCGAAGGTTGCGTTCCTCCGGTAAGTATGGATGCAATGGCGTTGCCAAAGTGCAGTTGGGCTCAAAAAAGACGTTGTTTCCAATCGTAATCGGGCAGGTATCCAGCACAACAAAGTTGAAATTGGCATAGCAGCGTGTGCCGAATGTGGTATAAAGACCGTAGTCAACTTGAATCGGCCCTTGCAAGTAGGTATCTTCGCCCAAGTTGGGAATCAGTTCTTTTAAGATGGCAGTTCGCTTTTCTGCTTCATCCTCAAAGGTGTCATTGTATTGTTTGGAGAGCCGATGTGCTACGATCCGGCGGTCTGCCAGATGGGAATCCGAAGCATCATAAATTTTCCCTGCCAACATTTTTTCTGTTTCTGTCATGAAAAATTCCTCCTTTTTCATGCAATAGGTGTATTTATGCCAATGTTACAATGGTAACGCCGTCTTCGCCCTCGCCAAAGACACCCAGCCGAAAACTTTTGACATATTTTAATTGTTTTAGCCGCTGATGAACAGCTTTCCGCAGTAGTCCCGTTCCTTTTCCGTGAATGATGGTGACGGTAGAAACGTGAGATAAGACCGCACGGTCTAAGAATGCATCCATCTGGTAAACGCCATCATCGCAGGTGCAGCCACGAATGTCCAGTTCCATCGAACCGCTGCGTTCGGTTTTTGCAGAAACCTTTCCGGTACGGGGGGCATTCTTTTTCTGCGGTTGTTTTTCGGGCTGACTGTTGACCAAACGCAGCCGTTCCAGCTGCATTTTGGTTTTCATTGCTCCGAACTGTACGAGCAGGCGATTGCTACTGTCCGGCAGGCTGACGACCTTTCCCTTTTGTTTGGTGTCGGCAACCATGACGGTATCTCCGACTTTCAACGCTCTTGGCAGCTGATAAGAAGCATCTGTTGCAGCGGCTTCTTCGAGTGGGTTTGCCGTTTCGTACATATGGCGGAATCGCCGTTTGCTGCTGGATTTTGCAGAGATGACATCTTCTGAGAATGTTGCCCGTTCTTTTTCTTTTCGCAGCTTGTCCAGTTCTTCCAACAAGGCGTTGGATTCTGCACGGGTCTGCTCGACAATCTGCATGGCTTGCAGGCGAGCCTGTTCGATTTTTTCGGCACGCTCTGCCCGAATTTCTTCCAATTCCTGTTTTGCCTTTGCAGCCGCTTCATCTGCCTGTTGCTTTTCCACCTGAATTGCCTGCAACTGGTCTTCGAGCGTCTGACGGGTCTGTTCCAGCTTTTCCACTGCCCGTTCAAACCGCAAATTTTCTTCGCTGACAAGCGTCTGAGCCTGTTGAATGATGGACGGATCCATGCCCAAGCCCTCTGTGATGGCGAAGGCATTGGATTTTCCAGGAGAACCTAAAATCAAGCGATAGGTTGGCTTGAGATGCACCAAGTCAAATTCACACGATGCATTTTCCACTTCTGGGTGTTCGGTTGCATAGAGTTTCAATTCCTGATAGTGGGTGGTAATCATCATCTTTGCCCCATTGCTGTGCAGGCGTTCAATGATGGCAACGGCTAAAGCTGCACCTTCTACCGGGTCTGTTCCAGAGCCAAGCTCGTCCAGCAATACCAATGAGCGGTCATCTGCCTGCTGTAGGATTTCAATGACTTGCTTCATGTGGGCGGAGAAAGTCGAGAGGTTCTGTTCAATGCTCTGGGTGTCGCCGATGTTGGCAAAGACGGTTTCAAAGACAGAAATCTGACTGCCTTCCGCTGCTGGAATCAGCAAGCCGCACATTGCCATTAAAGTCAGCAGACCAGCAGTCTTTAAGGCGACTGTTTTACCGCCCGTATTTGGACCCGTAATAATCAAGGTTTTCTGTTCCCGTCCGAGTGAAAAGGAAATGGGAACAACTTTTTCCGCCGGAATCAGAGGGTGGCGGGCGTTCTTCAAATCCAGTACGCCGTCATCAGTGACAATCGGACGGAAGGCATGCATTTTTGCTGCTAAATTTGCCTTTGCAAAATAAAGGTTCAGTTCTGCACAGACGGCATGGTCTGCAATGATGGCATCCGCCCATGTTCCGCAGTCGGCACAGAGTTCGGTGATAATCCGTTCGATTTCTTCTTGCTCTAAGCTTTCCAGCAACCGCATATCGTTGTTGGCTTCTACGACTGCCAGCGGTTCGATGAATAACGTCTGACCAGAGGCAGAAGTGTCGTGAATCAAGCCTTGCACCTGTCCCCGATGTTCCGCCTTGACGGGCAGAACAAACCGACCATCTCGCATTGTCACCCGTGCATCCTGCAAGCATTTCTGCACGTCCTGATTGCGTACCATTTTATCCAGGGTTTCCCGAAGTCGCTGTCCGGAGCGGAGAATCTTCCGGCGAATGTCGGCAAGGGCTGGGCTGGCAGCATCTGCCAATTCTTCTTCAGAGAGAATGCAGCGGTCAAGCTTTTCCAGCAGGAACGGAACAGGAGCAAGCCGGCTGAACAAATCGTCCAGCGGTGTTTCGACACCAGAACAGTGGTCGTACCAGTCACTTAGTGCCTGTACCTGTCGCAGAATGCGTGCGATTTCCAGCAGGTCTTTGAGGGAGAGTTTTGCTCCGGATTTGGCACGCTGTAGGGACGTGCACATATCCTGAAAGGCATAAAAGGGCGGTGTGCCGAACTGTACCGCCAAGGCAAGGGCAGAGTCTGTTTTTTCCAGCTCTGCTTGTACTACAGCTAAATCCGTCTGGGGCTGTAAGTGGCGAGCTTGTTCTCTGGTGAGGTCGTTGGCGGCTTCGTTGGCAAGCAGCTCTAAGATTTTATCTAATTCTAATGTACGTTCGTTTGGATTCATAATGCCTCCTTGTTTTTGGAAAACAATTTGTCATCTGTCCGTTGTTGATGACGGACGGGGAAGGGGTGGTTGTTTGGATAGCAGCCGTTTGTAGAATTGCAGGGTCTGTGGTTGGTAGTCCAGTTGGTAGCGAACAAAGGTTTCCGAGAACTGATTGACTGCCTGTTGTGTTTCCGCACCCAGCCGGAATTGAAAGAGGCGTTCCGGTTCGGTCAGGACAATATGTCGAATCGCCTGTAAGCCGCCCAGCGACATCGGGACAGCATAATCTTCTTCTTGGGGGGTATAACACTTCTGGCAATAAAAATGCCCTGTTCTGGCGGAATAGAACAGGGATTGCGGTAAGTACTCCATACAGACCGGACAGACTAATACATCCGGCATCATTCCCAGTTCGGATAGAAACCGCAGTTCAAAGACGCTTTTCAGGAATGCTTCGCTGCGGTTTCCCGTGGTGAGATAATATAACGTATTGAGGGTCAGCCGTAAAATAAAATTCTGCTGCTGTCCGGTAGGGACGGCATACCGGATGAGGTCAAAAAAGTAAGCTGCCAAAGCGAGCTGCGTCAAATGTTCTCGCAGCCCGTAAAATAAATGAATCGGCTCAGCACTTTCCACATAGTACCTGCCGTTTTTCTCTGCCAAACAGAGTTTGGAATAGGCGAATGGCTGTGTTGCAGCAAGGTGTTTGCTGTTGGCTTTTTTCGAGCCTCGCACGAACACTTCCAGAACGCCTTCTGTTTTTGTTAAAATATCCAGAAATCTGCCGGCATCACCTGCCTGCCGTTCCTGTAGAATCAAGCATCGTTTTGTGAGCATGGTTCGATGGTATCCTTTTTGGGTTGTTCGGCAGTCTGTGCCGTTTGTTTCCAAGCCAGATAGTCCGAGATTTTTCCGGTCTGGCAAAATCGTGTCCAAAGATTTGCTTGCATCTGTTTTCACCTCTGCCAATAGGATTGCAAAAACAAATGCCGGTTATCCATGGAAATTTCTGTGCAGGGGATTACTTGTCGAGGTTGTTCAAGCCAAAGTTCCGGATGAGTCCATCCCGATTTCTCCAGTCCTCTTTGACTTTGACCCAGCATTGCAGGTTGACTTGAATTTGAAAGAACTGTTCGAGCTGGGCTCTTGCCTGACTGGCAATCCGTTTCAGCATGGCTCCCTTTTTGCCGATGAGAATGCCCTTGTGGGATTCCCGTTCACAGTAAATGGTTGCATCAATGTCCAGTAAGTCCTTGTCGTCCCGTTCGGAGAGCCGTTCCACTGCAACTGCAACGCCGTGCGGCACTTCATCCCGCAGCAGCCGCAGCACCTGTTCCCGAATCATTTCGGCAATCAGCACTTGTTCCGGCTGGTCGGTGATTTTGTCATCCGGGAAGTAGTGCGGAGCAGGAATCGCACAGTGACAGACGGCTTCTTCCACCAAATCCACGCCGTCATTTTCAGAAACGCTGATGGGGAAACTTTCTGCAAACGGAAACGCTGCGTTCCATTCTGCAATTCGCTGCATCAGAACATTTTTTTCTTCGAGCAGGTCAATTTTATTCAGCACCAGCATCACCGTGGTTTTGGAGGCTTTCAGCGGCTGTAAAAATTCCAGTTCCTGTTCGGTGGGCTGTCGGGTGCAGTCTGCTACAAACAAGACGACATCCATGTCATTGACTGCCTCTTTTGCTGCTTGCAGCATATAAGTGCTCAACTTATTTTTCGGCTTGTGCAGTCCCGGCGTGTCCATGAACACCATTTGGATTTCTCCAACGGTTTTAATGCCCGTGATACGGGTACGGGTTGTCTGCGGCTTATTGCTGACCGAGGCAATCCGTTCGCCGACGATGGCATTCAGCAGGGAGGATTTTCCGACATTTGTTCTGCCGGAGATGGTTACAAATACCGTTTTTGTCATGTGTTACTCCTCTGAAACAAAGGTTTCTTCTCTGGAGATGCCCAGTTCGCCGAGCACCTGTTCTTCTTTTTCCCGCATCTTCCGAGCTTCGAGCGGAGAAGTTTCGTGGTCATAGCCCAGCAGGTGCAGCATGGAATGCACGGTCAGGAAACCGATTTCCCGTTCGAGGGAGTGTCCGTACAAATCTGCCTGCCGCATAGCGGTTTCCAGAGAGATGACCACATCGCCGAGCAGGGCACAGCCGGTTTCCTTGCTGATGTCATACTTTCCGTCTACGCCGAGTGGGAACGAGAGCACGTCCGTCACACTGTCTTTTTTCCGGTAAATTCTGTTCAAATTCCGAATTTCGGCATTGCTGACAAACGAAACGCTTACTTCCGCATCATGTGGAAACTGTTCCATCACCAGAACTGCCTGACAGCAGCGGCGAATCAGCATCCGAATCCCCACTGGCACTTTGATTGTCTTCTGATTGTTTTTCACCATAACCTTTACACGCATCATTTCTCAACCTTTCTTTCTCGATGATGATACGTTTCATAAGCACGGATAATATCCTGTACCAAGCGATGGCGTACCACATCTTTATTTGTAAATTCCTGAATGGCGATGTCGTTGACGTGTTTTAACACCTGCATTGCCTCCAGCAATCCGCATTTTCGTTTATCCGGCAGGTCAATCTGAGTAATATCCCCGGTGATGACCATACGGCTGTCCTCACCCAGACGGGTCAGGAACATTTTCAGCTGTTCGGACGTTGTATTTTGTGCTTCGTCCAAAATGATGAAAGCATGGTCGAGGGTTCTGCCACGCATATAGGCGAGCGGTGCAACTTCAATCACGCCCCGTTCCAGATTTCGCTGGAACGCTTCTGCTCCCATCATTTCAAAGAGGGCATCATACAGCGGTCTTAAATAAGGGTCTACCTTGTTTTGGAGGTCACCCGGCAAGAACCCGAGTTTTTCTCCGGCTTCCACCGCCGGACGGGTCAAAATAATCCGGCTGACGGTATGCTGCTTGAACGCTTTGACTGCCATGGCAACGGCAAGATAGGTTTTTCCGGTTCCGGCAGGGCCGATGCCAAAGACAATGGTATTTTTCTGAATGGCAGTGACGTAGCGTTTTTGTCCAACGGTTCGGGCACGTACCACTTTTCCGGTTGCGGTGAGGCAAATGCCGCCGTCTGCAAGTGCCTGCAATTCCTGTCCTTCGCCCTCACTGACCATCATTGCCGCATAGCGGACGGTTTGCAGGGAGATGGGCTGACCGGTTTCCAGCATTTGCAGCAGGGATTGCAATACCGCTGCTGCCTGTGCTGCTTTGGCTTCTGCTCCATTGACTTTGATTTCTGTATCCCGACAAACAATGGTCACTTCATAGAGCTGTTCCAGCGTGCGGATATTTTCGTCAAAATTTCCGCAAAGTGCCTGCCATTGTGCAGGGTCTTGCATGTGAAGTATCTGTTCTGCCATAAAATCCAAGCAGTCTCCTTTCGATTCAGCTTTCTTTATTATACCATATTTTTTCCGCATTGGAAACTATTTTTTCTATATTTCACAAAAATTTTTCCTGTATGAAAAATGAGAAGATTATGAGCGGACATCACCGAAAGTCCACGATTTGTGCAGGAATTGCAGCAATGAGCCGAACGGCACAAACGCTTTCCACAACATTTCACCGGAAATTTTCTTTTATTTTGTGCGATTTTTATAGTTTTTAAGAAAATTCCACTTGACGATTTTGAAAAAATATTGTATAATGTTTTTAGCAGCTGCAAACCAGCATTTCTGGATGCACTGCATTCCCTGCAATCGTTTGGGTTGCAGCATTTTGATACGGAAGGAGAAACCGTGTCCTTTGCAGCACGGTTGGTAAAAGCAAGATGAAAAATATTTTATTTGCAGCTTCTGAATGTGTTCCATTCGTCAAAACCGGCGGTCTGGCAGATGTCGTTGGTGCACTGCCGAAAGCCCTGTATAAAGGGGATTATGACGTGCGGGTTATTCTGCCGAACTATACTTGTATTCCGTGGGAATACCGTGGAAAATTCAAGTTTGTTTCCAACTTCTACATGGACTATGGTCAGAGAAGTGAACCGATGTTTGTCGGCATCATGGAATATGAATACGAGGGCATTACCTTCTACTTTATTGATAACGAATATTACTTTAAGTGCGACAAGCCTTATACCGATTCTGTTCGCTGGGATATTGAACGCTATATTTTCTTCTGTAAGGCAGTTTTAGCAGCCATGCCCGTTATCGGATTCCATCCGGATATTATTCACTGCCACGACTGGCAGACGGGTATGATTCCGGTATTCCTCAAGAGCACTTTTGCAACCCATAGCTTTTATTGGGACACAAAGTCGATTATGACCATTCACAACCTGAAATTCCAGGGTGTTTGGGACATCGACCACTTTATTTATAACACCAACCTGCCGGGCTATATGTTCACGCCGGACAAGCTGGAATTTAAAAAGGATGCAAATATGCTCAAGGGCGGCTTGGTTTATGCAGATTACATTACAACCGTTAGTGAAACCTATGCAGAAGAAATCAAGACTCCGTATTACGGCGAACAGCTGGATGGTCTGCTGTGTGCTCGTTCCCGGTCGCTGCGTGGTATTTTGAACGGCATTGACTATTCTGTTTATAATCCGGAAACTGACCCGAAGATTGCGGTGCATTACAACGAAAAGAATGCCGTTGAAAAGAAAAAAGAAGCAAAGCGGGCATTGCAAAAAGAACTGGGTCTGCCTGTGGACGACAGTAAATTCATGATTGCAATCATTTCTCGTCTGACCGACCAGAAGGGTCTGGATTTGGTTGACTGGATTACCGAACGCATTGTGGATGAATTTACGCAGTTTGTCATCATTGGAACGGGAGAATCTCGGTATGAAGATATGTTCCGGTATTATCAGGGACGGTTTCCAGACCGTGTTTCTGCAAATATTTTCTATTCCGATGCACTGGCTCACAAGCTCTATGCGGCAGCAGATGCCATGTTAGTACCATCTCGCTTTGAACCATGCGGTCTGACACAGCTGATTTCGCTCCGTTACGGTACGGTTCCGATTGTACGGGAAACAGGCGGTCTGAAGGATACCGTAGAGCCATACAACGAATTTGAAAAGTGCGGAACAGGCTTTACGTTCCACAATTACAATGCAGATGATTTGCTGTATACCATCAACTATGCAAAGAACATCTATTTCAACCATCGGGAAGATTGGAACGACATCATTCAGCGTGGTATGGAAAAAGATTTCTCTTGGGGCAGCTCTGCATTGCAGTATCAAGGAATGTATGACTGGATTCTGCGTGGAATGCAGGAATAAGAAAACCATTGCAAAAATAAAATATGCTTCAATGGCAGCTGTGGACAAATGCGTTCGCAGCTGCTTTTTTGTGGATAATTTTCACAAAATCCGTGGTATTATATGAAAAGCATTCTCATTTTTTGTGAATTTCGCAGAAAATTTCAAAAACGCTTGACTTGGAGTGAACTCCAGGGTCTATAATGAAAAAAACGAAAAAACGGAGGTGTTTGTCATAACCATCAAAGAAGTGAGTGAACGCTACGACTTATCACAGGATACTTTGCGGTATTATGAGCGTGTGGGAATGATTCCGCCGGTTCACCGGACAGCAAGCGGTATTCGAGATTATCAGCCGGATGATTTAGGTTGGATTGAGCTGGCAAAGTGTATGCGAGGAGCAGGACTTCCAGTAGAAGCGATTATTGAATATGTAAAGCTAACACAGGAAGGGGAACATACCATTCCGGCAAGATTGCAGCTTTTGACAGAACAGCGAGAATTGCTGTTGGAGCAGAAAGAAAAAATTGATACCACATTGAAACGGTTGAACTACAAGATTGAACGCTACGAAATCGCTGTGGAAACGGGGAAATTGACGTGGGATTGATGCCCTTGGCAGACGGCGGAGCGACAGTCGCCGCTTGCCACGGCAATCAGGAATCAATTCTACATGGAAAGAGGAGTAAAAATCATGAACGTATTATTGATTAACGGAAGTCCGCATGCAAACGGCAATACTGCCGTTGCTCTGCGAGAAATGGAACGGATTTTTCAGGAAAATCAAGTGGAAACAGAGTGGATTCAGGTTGGGAACAAGGACATTCGGGGCTGTGTTGCCTGCTATGGATGTACGAAAAAGGGAGCGTGTGTGTTCGATGATTTGGTCAACGAAACCGCTCCGAAGTTTGAAGCCTGTGATGGAATGGTCATTGGCAGTCCGGTTTATTATGCCTCTGCAAATGCAACTCTGGTTGCGTTTTTGCATCGGCTGTTTTATAGCACGCCATTTGACAAACGGATGAAAGTGGGTGCAAGTGTAGTTGCAGCCAGAAGAGGCGGTTTGTCTGCAACCTTTGACGAACTGAACAAGTTCTTCACGATTTCCGGTATGCCGGTTGCCTCTAGTCAGTATTGGAACAGCATTCACGGCAGAGAGCCGGGCGAAGCCAAACAGGATGCAGAGGGATTGCAAACGATGCGAACCCTTGCAAGAAATATGACGTTCCTGATGAAAAGCATTGCACTGGGTAAGGAAGCCTATGGCTTGCCGGAACAAGAACCACGGCAAGGAACGAATTTTATTCGATAAGGAGCGAACAACAATATGAAATCGCTGATTGTTTATTATTCTCTGACAAACGGCAACACGAAACGAATTGCAGAGATGCTGCAACAGGCAACGCAGGCAGACATTGCCGAGATTCAAACAGTTACGCCTTACACAGGCGGATATGATGCCGTTGTTGCACAGGGACAGGAGGAAGTCAACCGGGGATATGAACCGGAGATTCAACCGCTTTCGGTGTCCGTTGCAGATTATGACCGGATTTTCATTGGAACACCGACTTGGTGGTACACGATGGCACCAGCCGTTCGGACATTCCTGCACCAGCAGAATTTCAGCGGAAAGACCGTGATTCCGTTTATGACAAACGGCGGATGGCCGGGACATACGATTGCAGATATGAAAACCGCCTGTCGAGGTGCTGCATTTGCACACGAAAAAGAAATTCAGTTTGACTCCAACGGCGGTGACCATCTGGAAACCCCGATGCAGGAAATCAAAGCATGGATTGCTGCAATTTGTGCAGACGAAACACAGGAGAAAACCGTATGAAAATTGTTGTAATTACCGGAAGCCATCATAAAAATGGAACGTCCGCCCATTTGGCAGCTGCCTTCATTCGAGGTGCAGAGGAAACCGGACATGAAGTCTGTCGGTTTGATGCTGCCTTTCGGCAGGTACATCCTTGTATTGCCTGTGAAACTTGCCACAACACCGACCGAGGCTGTGCTTTTGCAGATGATATGAAAACGCTGTATCCGGAACTGTTGGCAGCGGATGCGGTTGCCTTTGCAACGCCGATTTATTATTATGCAATGAATGCACAGATCCGGGCAGTCATTGACCGATTCTATGCCTGTGATGCCCAGTTGCACCACAACAAGAAAACGGTTCTGCTGGTGACGATGGCAGATAATACCATGGAATCCGCAGCCGGAGCAATTGCTTCTTTTCAGGGCATGGCAAAGTTCTTGGATTGGGACATTGCTGGCATGGTGATTGGTGTAGATTGTATGGATGTTCCGGCACTGGAACGAACCGATTACGAAGAGCAGGCTTATCAGCTCGGAAAACAGATATAAAAAACAAACAGAAAATAGGAGGTTTTTCTCATGGTAAAACAGACCGCCGGCAGAGATGCCCTTGGAACATTTGCACCGCAGTTTGCAGCATTGAACGATGATGTATTGTTTGGAGAAGTTTGGTCGAGAGAGGCACAGCTTCCGTTGAAGTTGCGTTCGATTGTGACGATTACTTCCTTGATTAGTAAGGGCATTGTAGACAGTTCGCTGCAATATCATCTGGCAACCGCAAAGAAAAACGGTGTCAGCAAGTCTGAAATGGTAGAAATTCTGACACAGGTTGCATTTTATGCAGGCTGGCCGAATGCATGGGCTGCGTTCCGGATGGCAAAGGAAGTTTATGCAGACGATGCGACCGAAGAACACGGCGGATTTTTTGGACAGGGTGAACCAAATACCGCATTTGCAAAGTATTTCATCGGACAATCCTATCTGAAACCGCTGACCAATCCAAAGGAAACCGTTTTCATTGCAAATGTAACCTTTGAGCCGGGCTGCCGGAACAACTGGCACATTCACCACGCAAAGAGCGGTGGAGGACAGATTTTGCTTTGTGTCGATGGGGAAGGCTGGTATCAGGAAGATGGAAAGTCAGCACAAAGCCTGCATCCGGGAGATGTTGTTGTGATTCCGCCGGAAGTTAAGCATTGGCATGGTGCAAAGGCAAACAGCTGGTTCAGCCACCTTGCGATTGAATGTCCGGGCGAAGAGACCAGCAATGAATGGTTAGAAGCTGTAACCGAGGAACAGTATGCTGCTTTGAAGGAGGACGAAACAAAATGAAATTTGTAACATTGAACTATTCATGCATCATTCATTTTGAAAAGTAAAAAATTGTTATTTTTATGATAGGAGGAATTTCTCATGAAAACATTGGTTGCTTATTTTTCCGCAAGTGGCGTTACTGCAAATGTTGCGAAGTTGCTGGCAGAGGCAGCAGGGGCAGACTTGTTTGAAATCCAGCCGGCTGTTCCGTATACCAACGCTGACCTGAACTGGATGGACAAGAAGAGCCGCAGCACGGTTGAAATGCAGGATAAAAGCTCTCGTCCAGCAATTGCAGCTCCGTGCAGCAATCTGGCAGACTATGACACGATTTTTGTAGGCTTCCCGATTTGGTGGTATGTTGCACCGACCATCATCAATACGTTTTTGGAAAGCGGCGATTTCTCTGGAAAGAAGATTGTTCTGTTTGCAACTTCTGGCGGCAGTGGATTCGGCAAGACCGTTGCCAATCTGAAAGACAGTGCACCGGGTGCAACGATTGTAGAAGGCAAGCTGCTGAACGGAACACAGAGCGTTGCAGGGCTGAAAAGCTGGGTAGACAGCATTTTGAAGTAAGTAAACAGTAATAAAGAGGAGGAATCTCTCATGTTAGGAAATTTTGAATATTGTAATCCGACCAAGCTGTATTTCGGAGAGCAGGCACTCGATGGCTTGCGGAAAGAATTGCCGAAGTATGGGAAAAATGTTCTGCTGGTTTACGGCGGCGGTTCGATTCAGAAAAACGGCATTTATGACCAAGTCGTTTCCATCTTGCAGGAATGCGGCAAGACAATCGTAGAAGATGCTGGCGTTATGCCGAACCCGACTGTAGAAAAGCTGAAAGAGGGCTGCGAACGGGCAAGAGCCGGAAAAGTTGATTTTATTCTGGCAGTTGGCGGCGGTTCTGTCTGTGACTATGCAAAAGCCGTTTCTGTTTCCGTGCACTGTCCGGAAGACCCGTGGGAAAAGTTCTATATTCGCTTTGAAGAGCCAGAAAACGAAATTATTCCGGTGGGCTGTGTGCTGACGATGGTCGGAACAGGTTCAGAAATGAACGCAGGTTCGGTTATCACCAACCATGAACAGAAGCTGAAAATCGGGCATGTATTCGGGGAAGAAGTGATGCCGAAGTTCTCCATTCTGAATCCGACCTTTACCTTTACACTGCCAAAGTATCAGATGATTGCTGGATTCTTTGATATTATGTCGCACATTCTGGAACAGTACTTCTCCGGAACAGATGACAACACTTCGGATTATCTGATGGAAGGACTGCTGAAATCGCTGATTCACAGTGCAAAGATTGCGGTAGAGAATCCGAAAGACTACGAAGCAAGAAGTAATATCATGTGGATTGCAACATGGGCACTGAATACGCTGGTAGAAAAAGGCAAGACAACCGACTGGGAAGTGCATATGATTGGGCAAGCAGTCGGTGCGTATACCGATGCAACTCATGGCATGACGTTGTCTGCTGTTTCGCTGCCATATTATCGGTATATTTTGCAGGCTGGCTTGCCGAAGTTCAAGCGGTATGCGATGAATGTTTGGGATGTATGCCCTGATGGAAAGACCGATGAACAGATTGCAGAAGAAGGGCTTGCTTGCATGGAAGCCTATATGAAGCAATTGGGTCTGGTAATGAATCTGACGGACTTGGGCGTGACAGAAGATATGCTGGAGGGCATTGCAGATGCAACGCTGATTATGACTGGCGGTTATCAGGTATTGAACCATGAAGATGTGGTTGCAATTTTGAAGCAGGCACTGTAAATTTGATTTTTGGTGAAACGAGAAACAGCCATCTCTTACCGAAACGGTAGAGGGTGGCTGTTTTTGAAAAAGGAGATTGACAAAGCAGAAAAAATTTGGTATGCTGAATGCAGAGGAAACCGAATAGACGCAAGAGAATGAATAGGAGGCGTTTAGAATGAGTACCAGAGAACAAGCAGTACAGATTTTTAATCAACTGACAGAAGAACAGTTGCGGGGATTTATTCTGATGTTTCATGATTTGGTTTCTGTTCCTGTGATTCCGGAGGAAGAGCCGGATGCATGGGATCGGGAAATGATTGCAGACAGCAAGAAAGAAAATACAGAGTCTATGAAACTGGATGATTTTGTGAAGGAATTGGGGTTACAACCGGATGATTGACGAGTACGAGGTTCAGAAAAAAGCGATGAAGTTCATTCAAAAGCAACCCGTACCGCAACAGAAGCGGATTTTAAAGGCTGTATATGCCCTTCCGTGCAATGGAGATGTAAAAAAGATGAAAGGGGAAGAAAACCTTTATCGGTTGCGAGTTGGAGATGTGCGGTTGCTGTTTGAGTTGAACGAAAAAACTAGTACAATTACATTGGTTTGCGTGACACAAGCAGATAGCCGTGGACAGATTTATAAATGAAAAATAGATTCCTTGATGGTGTGTGAATCCAGTCAGGGAATCTATTTTTTTATGTTTCTTGTTTTTGATACACGAAAAAGCGGTAAATGTAAAACCATCTACCGCTTTTTCGTAAAATATTTGGCGGAAAGAGAGGGATTCGAACCCTCGGTACGCTATTAACGTACACACGAGTTCCAGTCGTGCGCCTTAGACCAGCTCAGCCATCTTTCCATCCGTATTCTGCACTGTGTGCATGTGGTGCGAGTGACGGGACTTGAACCCGTACGTCGAAACACACGCCCCTCAAACGTGCCTGTCTGCCAATTCCAGCACACTCGCATATTTTAACAAGATACGATATCACGTTTTCATTATCTTACGTTTTGGTATCTCGCCTCAGTGCTTTATTATTATAGCAGAAATCCGCAGGATTGTCAAGCGGTTTTTCGACTTTTTTACGTAAAAAGAAAATGCAAATTGAACCTAGATTTTATGCAAGTTGCACAAAATCCGGAATTTTACACGTCCATCTGGTGATGATAGTAGTAAACCGCCAGCTGTGTGCGGTCACGCAGCTGCAATTTTTCCAAAATGCTGCTGAGATAATTCCGAATTGTTCCCTCGCTGAAACAGAGTGCCGCAGCGATTTCCTTGTTGCTGTATCCCTTTGCAACCTGTGCAATGATTTCCTGTTCTTTCTCTGTAATGTCATATTTGGCATAGTCGAATGTAGATTTCTTTTTGAATTGTTTGGAGAAACAGGAAACGACTTGCTCCCCGAATACGTGTTGCCCCTGCATGACTGCTTCGAGAGCCGGAACGATTCCAGCAAAGTCCTGTTTTAACAAGTATCCCTTTGCTCCGAGTTCCAACGCCTTTGCAATGTAGGCATCATCGGAGAATGTGGTCAGGAACAGAATGCGAGCGTTTGGATCTTGTTGCAGAATCTGTTCGCCGGCATCCAGTCCGCTTCCGTTCGGCATTTGAATGTCCAGCAGCAGGACATCCGGTTTCCACTGTTGATAGAGAGCAATCGCTTCCGCTCCAGATGTTCCGGTTGCCAGAACCTGTACAGAGCCGGTGCTTTCGAGGATGGTTTTCAGCGAGAGCGTCACAAGCTGGTCGTCATCAATGAGAATAATACGCATAGGAGAAGATTCCTTTCTTTACATTATAATGGTAGGGTGGGCGATTTATGATTTTGGAATAGAGAGAAACACCCGAAACGAATCTTTTTCTGGAAAGAATCGAATCAGCCCGTGAACTTGTTCGGCTCGGTCTTGCATGGTTTCCAGACCGATTCCGGTTTGCTGCAAGTGCGAGCCTGTTCCGTTGTCTGTAATGGAAAGCTGATAAAAAGCCGGATGTTCCCGAATGACAATTTGAATGGCATCGCCGTTGGAGTGCTTGACAACATTCGACAGGCTTTCTTTTAAAACGCCCAGCAAACACAGCTTTACAATGCTGGGAATCTGTTCGGAAATGTCATAAGTTAATGTGATGTGGTAAGTATCTTTCAGAGGTTGCAAGCAGTCTTGTACAGACTTTTCCAATGGGATGGCATCATCATGCAGCTTGTGCACGCTGCTGCGGATACTGGTCATGGCACTGTCTAATGTTTCTTGTAGGGCAGCAACAGAGGCTTTTAGCGGCTCTTCTTTGACACAAACAGCAAGTGCTCCCGTTTGTAGCAGAGCACGGGTCAGCATATGCCCTACATTGTCATGAATTTCTCTGGCAATGCGGTTGCGTTCTTGCAGCGTTGCCATGCGTACCGCATCATTCTGTGCCGTTTGCAACTGGCGGTTTCGCTGGGTCAATTTTTGCTGCAATTCGCTTGCATGGTCGTGCTGCTGGTGAGCAGTCTGTACCCAAGTTTCCCATTGTTGAGCACGCCAACCCAATAGAATCGAAAGCGGAATCAGTCCGCAGAATAAACAGATTTGCAGCACGGAAAATGTAGCAATGTGCAGCAGAGCACCCACGGCAAAAATAGAAAGATACCATTTTTTCTCCCGAATTGCATCATATAAGAGCAGCGGCATCGTCAAGAGAATCGGCGGATAACAGCTGCAAAGCAGAAAGTAACCGCCAAGGCAGACGCTGGACAGCCAATTTTTCGGGAATGCTTGTGCAAGGGCGGAAATCGTCAGGGCAAGCAAAAGAGAAATCACAGGGAGTGGGTGAATGGTGTCAATTGTGGATGCAACAGAAATGAGAATCATCCAGAATAGAATGCTCTTTTCAAGAAATGGGTACAAGAAATCAAACCACCTTTCCAGAGTGCTGTAAGGGTTACCCGATATGTGCTTCTTATAGTATAACATACTTTGGAACTTCCTGCAACTATCCGGTTAAATTTGAAAAAGCAGCATTGATTTTTTGTTATTTTTTTGAAAAGCCATATGAAAACGGCTTGTAGGATTTTCTTTTAAAATGAAACGCTGCAAATAGGTTTTGAAAAGTTTTGACTAACCTTTTCTTTTTAAAAACTGCGGTTTGTAAAGTCTAATTTTTGTCGGATTCTATTGACTTTTTAGGGCGTTTGTCGTATAATAAAATCACAGGAACTCACGTAGAGTTTACCAAAAGCAAAAAGAACTTTCATAAAATTAAAGGAGTGTTACATATGTGGAAATGTTTTAAAAATGAAAAACTGTGGTGTGCAATCGGCGGTGCAGCTGCTCTGGTAATCGGTAAGAAGATTTTGACAGCGGAAACCACTCGGAAGCTGGCTGTCAGCGGTCTGGCAAAGGGCATGAAGCTCCAGAGCGATGCAAAGGCAACTTTCCAGAACATGAGAGATGAAGCATCTGACATTTGCTGTGATGCAAAGGAAGAAGCTGGACTGGCAGACATCGCAGAAGAAGCTGCAACTGAAGAAGAAACGAAGTGATTGTACCATGAATGGCAAAATCGTTTATGACAAACCCGGCAGAATCCGGTTTCGTTGCGGTGCATATGCATTTGAACGGGAACTGGAAACCGCCATTCAGGAAGCATTGCTGCGGAATCGGTTTGTATTGCAGGTAGAAGTCCATGCACAAAACGGCGGCATTCTGGTACATTACCGGAATGGACATCGCTTGGATGTCATCCGTCTGGTTGCAAGAATGAATCCTCGCACCATGCAGCCGTTGGAAAATCAAATCGGAACGGAACAGATTGATTCTGATTTCAAAAATGATTTGGCAAAACTGGTTGCAAAACGGGTTCTATATAAAGCATTGCTGCCGACCCCCATCGGAAACGCAATGATTTTCCTGAGAGGATTGCGGTATGTCGGACGGGCAGTGAAGAACTTATTTGACTGCCATCTGAATGTAGAAGTGCTGGATGGTACTTCTGTAGCAGCTTGTCTGCTGCAAAAGAACTATAAGACTGCTGGAACAATTATGTTCTTGCTGTCTGTTTCCTCCTTGCTGGAAGATTATACCAGAGCCAGAACAAAGGCTGCTTTGACAGATAGTTTAGCGATTAAGACCGAACAAGTCTGGGTCGTTGACGGCGATGTAGAGCGGCTGATGCCAATGGCAGACTTGCAGGTAGATGACTGCATCCGTGTTCGGACGGGCAGCATCATTCCGGTTGATGGTACGATTGTAGACGGCGAAGCCAATATCAACGAATCCTCTATGACAGGCGAACCGCTGAGCGTGATGAAATCCGCTGGAGCAACGGTATTTGCCGGAACGGTTGTCGAAGAAGGAACGATTGTCATTCAGGTAAAAGCCGTTAGCGGAAATACCAAGCTGCAAAAAATCATTGAATTGATTGACCATTCCGAAAATCTGAAAGCAGGCGTTCAGAGCCGTGCGGAACATCTGGCGGACAGCATTGTCCCGTTTAGCTTCTTAGGCTTTGGATTGACCTTGCTGCTGACACGGAATATTACAAAGGCGGTTTCGATTTTGATGGTGGACTATTCCTGTGCCATCAAGCTCTCCACGCCAATTTCTGTAATTTCGGCAATTCGGGAAGCAGCAGACTGTGATATTACCATCAAGGGCGGAAAGTATCTCGAAACGTTTGCTGAGGCAGATACGATTGTCTTTGATAAGACTGGCACGTTGACGAATGCAGAACCCGTTCTGGAAAAGGTCATTCCGTTTGGAGCATATACAGAATCGGAAGTGCTGAAAACAGCAGCTTGTCTGGAAGAGCATTTTCCGCACAGCGTCGCAAGAGCCATTGTAAAGGGTGCTGCGGAACAGAACCTGCATCACGAAGAAGAACACGCAGAAGTGCAGTATATCGTTGCACATGGTATTGCAACCACGCTGCATGGAGAACGTGCGATTATCGGCAGCAAGCATTTTGTTGCAGAAGATGAAGGTATTGTGATTACGCCGGAACAGCAGGCGGAAATTGATGCAAAATCTGGAGCATGCTCCGTTGTCTATCTGGCAATTGGTTCAGAGTTGGCAGGAGTGCTCTGCATTGCAGACCCGCCAAGAGCAGAGGCAAAGCAGGCAATTGCCATGCTGCAGGAAGCTGGTATCAGCAACCTTGTCATGTTGACGGGTGACAGCGAACAGGCAGCCAGCCGAACTGCAGAAATGCTGGGCATTACGCAGTATCATGCACAGGTTCTGCCGGAGGACAAGCACCGTTATGTCGAAGAACTGAAAGCAGAGGGCAAACGGGTCATTATGGTTGGTGACGGTATCAACGATGCACCAGCACTCGCAGCGGCAAATGTTTCCGTTGCAATGAGCGATGCCTCGGATATTGCCCGTGAAGCAGCAGATATTACTTTGCGTGGAGCAAATCTGACCGAGCTGGCAACCCTGCGGAAATTGAGCGAACGTCTGATGAAGCGGATTCATTCCAACTATCGCTTTATTCTGGGCTTTAATTCCACCTTGTTGCTGTTGGGCTTGTTAAGCGTACTTCCGCCGGCAACGTCCGCCTTTTTACACAATGCGTCTACGATGGCAATTTGTGCAAAGAGCATGACACCACTGCTGAAGCAGGAAGACCGGAAATAAAAATCAAAATGTATGAAAAGGGCGATGTTCCAACCGGAGCACCGCCTTTTTTGTGCGGTTTAATCATGATAATGGGCAGCATATCGCCGTAAATCTGCCTGTGTGTGAATCCAATCGTTCTGTTCATGCAGCTGCAATTGCACATCTACAGGCAGCGAAAGCAAAAACTGCCGAGAAGAATTGCTTGCCTGTAATAATGTTTGTAAATCGGGGAATGGCATTTGGATACACCTCCTGTTCTTGTAGTCTGTGTTGATTTGTTGAAAAAATTCGTCAGGGAAAAGGATTGACAAAAAGAGAAAAGCTGTGTATACTATTTTATAGTTAGTTACAACTAACCAATTAACCATGAGCATCAGAGAAAGGAGAATCATGATGACACAAGTTGTACAGGGAATTTTAATCCCGTTTCTGGGCACGACACTGGGGGCAGCGTGTGCACTGTTTTTGAAAAACAATCTTCCAACCAGTGTACAGCGGATTTTAACGGGCTTTGCTGCTGGAATTATGACCGCTGCCTCTGTTTGGAGTCTGTTGATTCCAGCTTTAGAGCAGGAATCTGACCGGGGACGGCTTGCATTTTTACCGGCAGCCATTGGCTTTTTGGTTGGAATTGCGTTTTTGCTGCTGTTGGATCGGCTGATTCCGCATCTGCATATGAATAGCAAGGAGGCAGAAGGCATTCCGGCACGCTTGAAAAAGACAACCATGCTGGTTTTTGCAGTGACGCTGCATAACATTCCGGAGGGAATGGCTGTCGGGGTTGTTTATGCTGGCGTGTTGTATGGGCATCAGGCTTCGATTACTGCCGCCGGAGCACTGGCATTGTCGCTCGGCATTGCCATCCAGAACTTTCCGGAGGGGGCAATTATTTCAATGCCGTTGCGTGCAGAAGGTATGCGAAAATCGAAAGCGTTTTTATACGGGACGTTGTCCGGCGTTGTCGAACCGCTGGGAGCGTTGCTGACGATTTTAGCATCTGGCTTTTTTATCCCGTTAATGCCGTATCTGCTGAGTTTTGCAGCCGGAGCAATGCTGTATGTAGTCGTGGAGGAACTGATTCCAGAGATGTCCGAGGGAAAGCACTCCAATGTCGGAACAATTTCGTTTGCAGTGGGATTTGTTGCGATGATGATTTTGGATACTGCCTTGGGATAACATACTTTGAAAAAGATTCAAAAAAAATGAAAAAAGCTCTTGACAAATTTGAAATTGTGTGGTAGAATGAGTTCGTTAGTTAGAGAACACTAACTGTAAAAGTACGGGAAGCATCCAGATTTCCCGATTTTTTCCGTTTCTCGGTTAGTCAAAACTAACAATTTGCCGGCGAAGATCCGCTGTCCACAAAAACAAGAATAGGAGGGGTTGCATGTCCGTTTCCGAATGTGTAAAATTTGAACAGAAACTGGCGTATTTTATGGCACCATCGTTGTTGGGAATCAAGTGTGCCAGTCTGATGTCCATCAACAAAACAGAATTTTCTGTTTCGGAACATTTGGAGCGATTCAATGCAAGAGCTCATGCAAAAGGGCTGAAATTGCGGTTGCTGTGTGACTGCACCAATCGTGCGTTAATCCTGCTCTATCAGGAAACCTTGTTACAGCAGCAGTTGCAAAACCCACAAGTACAATTGATTTTACGGCAGCAGGGATATGCAGAACCTGTCAATTTGGAGGCAGCGTTGCAGCAGCTTTCCGAACGCATCCGCTATTCAGGGGAATTCCCCCATGAAATCGGCGTATTTCTGGGCTATCCAGTGGAAGATGTGATTGGGTTCATGGAGAACAAAGGCAAAAATTATGTGCTTTGCAAATATTGGAAGGTATATCACCATGCCGAACGGGCAAAGCATACTTTTGAAAGCTATGATCGTTGCAGAGCATTTCTGTGCAATCAGCTGAATCAGGGCTATGATCTCTATCAGGCACTGAAAATTTCTTGAAACAGGAGGAAATGAACATGAAGGCAGCAGTAATTTATTGGAGTGGTACCGGTAATACCGAACAGATGGCAAATGCAATTGCAGAAGGAGCAGGTGCAGAACTGTTCAGCGTATCCGATTTTACAGGCGATATTGCCGATTATGACAGAATTGCATTTGGCTGTTCTGCAATGGGAGATGAAGTTCTGGAAGAATCCGAATTCGAACCGTTCTTCACTGCAATTGAAGGTGCACTGAGCGGAAAGACCATCGCACTGTTTGGTTCTTATGGCTGGGGCGACGGCGAATGGATGCGGAACTGGGAAGAACGGGCAAAGGCAGACGGTGCTGTTCTGGTGAACGGCGAAGGTCTGATTGTCAACGAAACGCCGTCTGATGAAGACTTGGAAACCTGCAAGGAACTGGGCAAGCAGCTCATCGCATAAAAAAACGACTCCAAAGCAAATACAAAAAAGCGGCTCGTATGGGAAACCATACGGGCTGTTTTTGTTTATAGATGCAGGCAAAACCAATTCTTTTTGCTCTCTAGGATTCCCTCTTTTCGCAGCTTGCTGATTTCCGCAGAAAGTCCGCTCCGGTCAACCTCCAGATAATCCGCCAGCCCCTGCCGGTCATATGGAATCACAAAAGTATTGCTGTTTTCCTGCTTCGCCTGCTGAAAGAGATAGGCAAGCAGTTTTTCTCGGGTGGTACGTTTTGCCGTGATTTCGAGTTTCTGGTGAAACAAAACATTTTTCCTTGCCAGCAATTGAATGACGTTGAATAGTAACTGCTGGTGAAAGCCGCAGGCATTGCAGCAGGGATGCAGAAGTTTTTCTCCCTCCAGCCATAGAATCGTGCTTTCTGTGGCTGCAATAATACTGATTGGGGCAGCATCAACACCAGCACAGACAAATGCCTCCCCGAATGGCTGTGCAGGTGACAGACTTGCAGTAATACTGCGGTTTCCGTCGTAGTCCAGACGGACAAGCTGCACTTTTCCCGTGAGAACAATGCCCAGCTGATGAAGTGGTTCGCCAGCCTGTAACAACGTCTGTTGCTTGGCGTAGGTTTGAATTGTTGGGGCAAAACATTCCAGCATGGTTTTCAGAGAATCCGGCGGAATTTCTGCAAACAGGCGGCAGGTTTGTAAAATTTCCAGATATTGTTGCATGAAAATCTCCTTTTTGTTGAAAATTCAACAGACTTTTTTTCGATTCTGTTCTATAATAGACCCAGAAGAACCGAACACACACCGATAAAATCAAACGGGAACACCCGTAGAAAGGTTGATAAAACGATGAAACGAACCATTATTCGGATTGATGAAGCTGCTTGTATTGGATGTGGAGCATGTGCAGAGGCTTGCCATGAAGGAGCAATTGGCATGGTAAACGGAAAGGCAAAACTGCTGCGGGAGGATTATTGTGACGGTTTGGGCGATTGCCTGCCAGCCTGTCCAACCAATGCGATTACGTTTGAAGAGCGAGAAGCTCCAGCTTATAATGAACAGGCAGTCTTAGCAGCGAAAGCTGCCAAAGCAGCGGCAAAACCATTGCCGTGCGGATGTCCCGGCACACAGGCAAAACAGCTGAAACGAACAGCCGCTCCGGCAGTCTGTCCGCAGGGAGAAACAGAAAGCTGTCTGGCACAGTGGCCGGTGCAGATTCAGTTGATTTCTCCAGTAGCCCCGTATTTGCAGGGGGCAGATTTGCTGATTGCTGCGGACTGCACCGCCTATGCATATCATGACTTTCACGAACAGTTTATGCGGAATCGAATCACTTTGATTGGATGCCCGAAATTGGATACCGTGGATTATGCAGAGAAATTAACTGAAATTTTTGCAACTTGCTCCATCCGGAGCATTACTGTGGTACGAATGGAAGTGCCTTGCTGCGGTGGGCTGGTGCAGGCGGTACAGTGTGCATTAACGGCAAGCGGTGCAGAAATCCCTTGCGAAGTGGTGATTCTTTCCACCGATGGCAGACGAAAAGCATAAAATCAAAACAATGGGAAACCATAGATGAAAATGGAGGAATCGAAATGGAACAGAAGATGTTTTGTTATCAGTGCGAACAGACCGCAGGATGTACCGGATGTACGGGCAGCCGTGGCGTTTGCGGAAAAACAGCCCAGACAGCTCAGCTGCAAGATGAATTGACTGGGGCGTTGATTGGTCTGGCACGGGCAACCGTTGGCGATACGCTGGCAACCGAGGAAACTTGGAACGTCATGATTACAGGCTTGTTTGCAACGCTGACCAATGTCAGCTTTGACGATGCTGCCATTCGGGAACAGATTGCCGTTGTGCATCGGGCAAAAGATGCTTTAGTACCACAGTGTCAAAGCTGTGGAGCACCTTGTGGCAGAAATGATGATTATGATTTACGGCAGCTTTGGGAAGAGCCGGATGAAGATATTCGTTCGCTGAAATCCCTGATTCTGTTTGGTCTGCGTGGTATGGCAGCGTATGCATATCATGCAATGGTACTGGGGTATCGGGATGCAGCGATTGACACTTTCTTTAGTGAGGCACTCTGTAAAGTTGGCGAAGCGTTCCCGATGGAAGAACTGCTGCAAACGGCTCTGAAAGTCGGCGAAGTGAACCTGCAATGCATGGCACTGCTGGACAAAGCCAACACGGAAACCTTTGGAACACCGTCCCCGAAAACGGTTTCGATGAAGATTGAAAAAGGGCCGTTTATCGTGGTAACCGGGCATGACCTGCGAGATTTACAGCTGCTGTTAGAGCAGACCAAAGACAAGGGCATTTCCATCTATACGCATGGAGAAATGCTCCCGGCACATGCTTACCCGAAACTGAATGCGTATCCGCATTTAAAGGGCAACTTTGGAACAGCATGGCAGAATCAGCAAAAAGAATTTGCAGATTTGCCAGCACCGATTCTCTTTACCACCAACTGTTTAATGCCGCCGAAGGGCAGCTATGCCGACCGAGTATTTACAACAGAAGCGGTTGCTTTTCCGGATGCCGTACACATCGGGGAAGAAAAAGACTTTACGCCCCTGATTGAAAAAGCATTGGAACTGGGCGGTTATTCCGAAGACCGGCAGATGACTGGCATCAATGGCGGAACGACTGTCACAACCGGCTTTGGACATGGAACAATTTTGTCCGTTGCAGAGCAGGTAGTTGCGGGCGTTCGTTCGGGAGCAATTCGGCACTTCTTCTTGGTCGGCGGTTGCGACGGAGCAAAGACCGGACGGAATTATTACACGGAATTTGTAAAGCAGACCCCGAAAGATTCCATTGTTTTGACGCTGGCATGCGGAAAGTATCGGTTTAACGATTTGGATTTGGGAACAATTGGCGGTTTACCACGGTTGATGGATATGGGACAGTGTAACGATGCATATGGTGCAATTCAGGTTGCTGTAGCACTGTCTCAGACATTCGGCTGTTCCGTGAATGAATTGCCGCTGTCCTATGTGCTGTCTTGGTATGAGCAGAAAGCCGTCTGCATTCTGTTGACGCTGCTGCATCTGGGCATTCAGAACATTCGGCTTGGCCCATCGCTGCCGGCGTTTCTCTCTCCAAACGTGCTGCAATATCTGGTAGAACACTATGGCATTGCACCGATTACCACACCGGAGGCAGATTTAAAGGCACTGCTGGGAGAAGCATAATGATATAAAAAATCATATAAGAGGATAGAAAAAACCAGTCAGAGCAGATGATCAAAAATGCTCCGACTGGTTTTCTTTTTTGGTGCGGATGACAGGACTTGAACCTGCACACCTTACGGCACAAGAACCTAAATCTTGCGTGTCTGCCAATTTCACCACATCCGCAGAACGAGGCGGTAAGCAGTTCTTACCGCACACGAAACAATGTTATTGTAGCATAAAACGGAGCATTTGTCAACTGTTTTCTGCATATTGTTCAATTTTTTTTCGGAAGTCCTCGCTCCAGTCTGTATGACTGTCTGCAAACCGCACATGGTTCATGAAAAAGCCGGAAATATTTTCAAAGATGACATTTTCCGGTTGGCTGTGGAAAATCAAGGGCTTTTCCGTATCTGAAACGGGCAGCAGCTGAGCAAGATTCCACTGAAAAACTTTCCCGTTTGCTCCGGCTGCAAATAGTGTATTGCCAGCTGTTTGCAGGTCTAAAATTGGCGTATCATGCACGCACTTGAGGATGATTTTTGCGTTGGTCACTTCTCTGACAGCAAAGATAATAATCTGATAGGAATAGGTTGCAATCGCAGCATACAGTTCCCCTTGATAAGAAAGAAACAGCCCAGCAGTTACGCCATTGTAGTTGTCCAAAGCATCGTGACGGGAAACAGAAATGGGGGTATCTGCTTCTGGGCGATAGAGGTATTGTTGATTTTGGTCGGTTTGCAGGGCAAAGAAATTGTTTTGGAATTGCTGATAGGGGCTACCGCAGAACAATGCACAGCGGGTATGTCCATCTTTTAAAAGAGCAACGTCTACATCTCTTAAAATGACATTTTCTGTGACCAGTTCATCCATGCTGCAACAGCGGTTCAGCTGTAATTCCTGTTGGTCGTTCTCTGTCAGCTGATAGACAACCGTTGTGTGGTTCGCCGTCCAGACTAAGAGAAACAGCAGCCAAGTACCATCTGCTTTTTTTCGCATACAGAGTTTTCGAGTGCGTGCAAAAGAACATTCCGGCATTTGTTGCAACTCAAACAGAGAAAGCGTTTCCGCTTGCTGGTGATTCAAGTCAATTCGATAGTGTCCGATGATACCATTTCGGGTAACGCCAACTACTGTACCATCGGGAAAAAATCCAACAGCAATCACCAGATAGGGCATCGAAATGGTACAGATGCAAGTTTCTGTTTTGGCGTTCCAAATGCGGATGGTGTGGTCATGGGAGCAGGATGCCAGAACCGGAACACCATCTATCGAGAATTGCTTGACTTGATGCACCCAGTTGTTATGAGCTGGAATCGCACGCACACAGTGCCAGCTGCCTGTAAACCAGCTTTCCCGTGACAATTGATGCAGCGTGCCATCATAGGAGCTGGTATAAAGAGTGTTTTCATTGACGGGAAAGAGGGAATGAATTCCGGCATCGTAGCCGAGGAACTGACAGCAAATCGTTTCTGTGCGAGTATTGATAATCTGAAGCGAACGGTCTAACGAACTGAGCATGATGGAATCAGAGTCCAGATAGCAAGCGGTTTCAATCTCAAAATTTTGTTTGCCATAATAGGGCTTGCAGATGATATCTTTTTCAAAGATGGAGAGCAGCACTTCGCTGATGCAGGGTTCTCGGTTGCCATAGACCTTGTTGCAGATGCAGAATTTGGATGCATCCGGTGACAGAATCAAGTCATTAAAACCATTGAATGTATCGGTATGTTCTTTTCGCTGAATCTCAAGGTTGCCGTTTGGCGTTGCAAGCAGGACAACAGAACGAGATTTTCCCCGTAAGTTGATAAGAAAACAGGGTTGATGTAAATAAGAGAGCACCTTGAAGTCATAGATAAAAGCGTCATCTGGCTCTGGGGATTGCGTGGAAACGGTCAAGAATGGCTGAATCTGTTCGGAAGAGAATGTTTCTGCATGCATGGGAATTTGATACAATGTTTTCCCACAAGAGAAAATCAGCACGTCTTCTACAGCAGCAAGGCGATACTTGCGAAAATTGCGGCAGTGTTCCGGATAGGGGACAAATTTCCGGTTTTCCGGATGGAGAAGCGGAATCCGCCAGATACCTTTCCCCTTGATGGCAGCAAAACAGCAGTCCTGTGCAGCGTCATATAACAAATGCTGAATGGTATTGTTCAGAGAAATGGTGTGTTCTGGCTGCTGTTGAATCGAGAGCAGCTTGTCTTGAAATGAAACGCTCCAAAAAGAGAGATTCCCGTTTTTATCGCCTATCAATAAGAGTCGATGCTGTGGAACAGATACCGAGGTAGAAACATATGTACCATTATAAGCGGAGAGAAACCGGAATTGTTGGGTTTGGTTGTTGTAGCACCAAATGCCACTACCGGAAATAGAGAGCACATTGTTTTGAATCGTACAGAACGTATGAACAGCAGCAGAATGTCCGAGTGGCTGGAATGTATACGCATTGAGAAAGCTGCCGGAAAAATCCGCCGTGTGCAGCGTGTTGCATTGAAAATCATATAGACGTGTACCATTTAAATTGACGGTTTCCAGATGCAGACCATTGAAATGGAACGTGCTGAGGTTCTGGTGACGGGTTTGTTTGACAGCAAAGATAAGCTGTTCAATGGATTTTTGCACGGCGGAATTGGCTGGCAATTCAGATAGAATTTGCAAAGCCTGTTCCAGCAGAGAACCTTGTGGGTCGTTCATGCGAGGCTGTCCGGGCAGGTAAAGGCGTTCCAGCGTGCTTTCCCCTAAAAATTGCAGGATTTCTTCTGGAATTGGTTCTGAAAAGAACCGACAGAGCAGCTGTCCGGCAGATTGTGAAGGGGTAGCATATTGTTGCATCCAGATTGCAGTTTGAATGATTTCCAACAGAAAGTTGGCATAGAAATAATCTCGGAAATTCTGGTGGTAGAATCGGAAATCTTGGTCAGCATGCTGCGGTTCAATGAGAAAGCCCATCTTATGTTCGATTTCCCAGAATGCAGCGGCGAACGTGTCCGGCATGGGATGTGGGGAATAAGTCTTATAAAAAGCAATGGCATCTTGAACAGTGTTCCGCATGGAAAATTCATCCATACGAAAGCTGCCGTTTCTGGTCATGCAATAGGCGATATAATAGAGCATCTGCATGGCGAAATTCGTCTGTTCCCGTTCTTCTGACGTTCCGTTCAGTGTGGGAGTGCGTTTCACCTGTTCGATGAAGTTGCAAATGAGTTCACCTGTTGTTTCCGGTAGGCGATGGGGCAGCGGTGCAGTCGGAATGACATCTTTTTTCAGCGTGTAGGCATACATCGCAAGAGCCATAGGACTTCGTAAAATATCCATGCAGTTGCTGTGCGTCAAGGTCTGCCATTCCTGTTCTGCCCGTTCTGTTCCGAATAACTGCTTGAAAAAGTCTTGGATTTGCGTATCTTGTAGGGGATTCACTCGCTTGCAGAGAAACGGCAGTTCTCCGCCCGTTGAAAAGCAGTCGGCAAGATTATTTCGGCTGGTAATCAGAAAGCGAATGGCTGGGTATTTGCGTTTCATCTCCTTGATTTCTAAGAGAAGTTGATTTTTTGCAGTTTCGCTGGAAATTTCGTTATAGCCATCCAGTAAGAAGAAAAGAAATACATCGGATTCCGCTTGCAGCATGGATAGAAATTGTTCATAAGGGAGTTGTTTTTCTTCTGAGAGAATCTGATAAAAATGGTGGAGAATCGGCGATTCTTGTTTTCCGATGGTGTTGTAGTTCAGCAGGTTTAAAGGAATATAAATTGGAATCAGCGAACTGTTTTCCTGTAAAAGAGATTCGCCCAAATCCAGCAGCAAAAAGGTTTTTCCTGCTCCCCCAGTTCCCGTTAGCATGATATTTGAATAGGGGGGATTGGAGAAAAGCATCCGGAGCGATTCGCAGTTATTCTGTTCGTTTTCCACTAGAATCGAATCAATGTGATGATTCTGAACGCCGAGAGCAGTAGAGAGAAGATTCCCAATTCCAGGCATATCAATTTTATGGGAAACGCTATGAAATGCCAGCATTCTGCCTTGTTCTTCCGCAGCTTGGTGAAGCATCTGAATCGCAGCTTTTTGAATGGCTGGAACCATTTCACCAAGATTTTTGGGTGTCAGCCAACAAAATACATCAGAAATGGTTTCCTGAAAAATCGCAATGAGAACAACAACCGCAATAATTCTGGAGATTTTATTTTGTCTATATAATTCTTTAATGTCATTAAGCATGTCAGAACCATAAACCATTTCTTCATTGAGCATCTTAAAAATAGAAATTTGCACCGCTCGCCAGTCTGAAATTTTCGCCTCTGCCATCATGGTATCAATATTATAAGCAAGCTGGTGGAGGGTTTCATTTTGGAACAATTGGTCTCGGTCTTCTAGCTGAAATGTTTTTTTTAGCAATTCTGTACCGTGATAGTTGGCATACGTGCGTTTTTGCTGGCGATTTCTCCGCCGATTGCCCTGCATAAATGCTTTCAGACTGGATGCGGATTTGCAAATCAATTTCTTTTGTATGACAGATTCATCGACGATATGATAGAATAGTTTTTTTAAAAACAAGGCATCGGAGCAGTTCTCTGCATCCGATTGCAAGAGTAGCGGTTTGAGTGTGTGGAGTGTCAGTTCCTGTTCCAATTTTGAATCCTCCCTTTCGGAATCATATAAAAATCGTTTCCTTTATTTTACAACAAAATTGCTAGAGATTAAAGCAAAGAAATCTGAATTTCCATGACGAAAATATATCGGAACTGTAAAAAGCAACTAAAATGGATTTTTTATCCATTTTCTATTTTTCAACAAATTTCCGAATCCATCCATGCAAAACAGAAATGAAAATCAAGCAGAGGAAATGTTGCACAAAGCACAGAAACAATTTTTGTGAAATAGATAGATTTTTTGGGCTGAAATCAAAATTCTATTGACATGCATCTTATTTTATAGTAAAATAAATCAAAAAGTGTGTATGGAAATTGTGCAAATTGCAACAAAAATCCATGCAAAATTGATTGGATGGTTTAAAAACAAAAAGGAGGATCTTTGAGATGAAAATCAAAAAGAAAGTATTTGCTGCCAGCTTGGCGGCTGCAATGGCATTGAATGCTGTTTGTGTCAGCTCGTTTTTCGGTGGCGTTTCCGCTGCCGGAGAAACGAAGTATGAATTTGAAGATGGTAAAATTACCGGTGTTTCTGCAGAAGTAGAAGAAGTTGCAAGTGCTAGCGGTGGCAAGATTGTTCATATGCGAGATGCAGGTGAAACCATTAAGGTAACTGTCAATGTAGAAAAAGCTGGTATGTATGACTTGAACATTTGCTATGCAACGGATGGCGGTGCAAAGACTCAGAAACTGAATGTCAATGGCAATGCAGCTGGAGATTTGGCACTGTCGAACCACACGGATTTCAGCGAGTCCAACGTTGCAAGAATCAAGCTGAATGCTGGGGAAAATGAACTGGAATTTGTCAGCTATTGGGGCTGGACACAGTTTGACTACTTCACCCTGACCGAACCGAATTATCCGACTTTGTCTGCAACCAGCGACTTGTCCGATAAAAATGCAACGCCGGAAACACAGTCTTTGATGAACTATCTGGCAAGTGTTTATGGCGAACACATCATTTCTGGTCAGCAGGAAATTTATAATGGTGGCCCGCATGACTTTGAATATGAATTTAATTACATTAAAGATACTACTGGAAAGTCGCCAGCAATCCGTGGCTTTGACTTCCTGAATGCAGCAAATCCGCTGTATGGAAACGAAGATGGTACAACAAACCGTATGATCAGCTGGGCAAAGGATAACAATGGTATTGTAACCGCATCTTGGCACATTACCGTTCCAAAAAAATTCTCCAGCTACAATGTTGGTGATAAAGTAGACTGGTCGAATGCGACCTATAAGCCGGATGAAACAGACTTTGATACCGCTAAAGTTCTGGAAGAAGGTTCTAAGGAAAACGAATATTATAAGCTTTGTTTGAAACTGTTGGCAGAACAGCTTCAGAAGCTGCAGGATGCAAATGTTCCAGTTATCTTCCGTCCGCTGCATGAAGCAGAAGGTGGCGGCGGTGAAGATGGTTCTTGGTTCTGGTGGGGCAAGTCCGGTTCTGCTGTCTATAAAGACTTGTGGAAGCTGACTTACAAGACCTTGACCGAAGACTATGGTCTGCACAATATCATTTGGGAATGGAACAGCTATACTTTCGAAACTTCTACCAACTGGTATCCGGGTGATGAATATGTAGATTTGGTTGCTTACGATAAGTACAACTGCACCGACTGGTCAACTGGTAGTGCCGTTCTGGTACACAATGACAGTGCAATTGGTGGCACATTCTACAGCTTGGTGGAACAGTATGGCGGCAAGAAGATGGTTGCCATGGCTGAAAACGACAGCATTCCGACACTGGAAAATCTCCAGATGGAAAAGGCTGGCTGGCTGTATTTCTGCCCGTGGTATGATGGCGGTTCGGATAGCACGAACTTCCTGAGCAATGAAATGTTCAACAAGAAGGAAGACTTGAAGGAAATCTACACCAGTGATTATTGTATCACATTGGATGAACTGCCGGAAAATCTGTACAGCAACAGCGGTGCAGTCATTACCACGACATCCGGCACTGGTCAGACAACTACCACCACAACAACGACCACAACCACCACAACAATGACTACCACAAAGATTGAAAATGCAATTATGGGCGACATCAAGAAGGATGGCAGCACGGTTAAGGTAATTTTCGATCGTTCGATGGGCAAGGAAGTACACCTGATTGTGGACTTGGATGATAGCCTCGGCTATGCAAATGGCTGTGTGGGCGTTTCTGTAAAGGTTGATGGTGTTGATTATTGGATTTCTTATAAGTGGGAAGCAAGCAAGTCCGATGATGTAACGGTTAGCCTGGATGCAGATAATGTTTATAACGTTACCTTCAACAACGGCAGCGGAACAGTAAAGGATGCTGACCAGATCGCAAAGATTGCAGAAGCTGCACAGAAGGAAAAAGAAGCACAGTTCCAGGTATGGTGGGCAAACGATAAGGAAGGCGAGAAGGACGATACCACAAAGGCAACGCTCGTAGCAGCTTATCTGCCGGATGAAAGCGGCGAAACTACTGAAACCACTGTAACAACTACAGATGCAGGCACAACTACTACACCGGAAGAAACAACAACAGAACCGGTTGAATCTACAACCACTTCTGCAGAAGTAACCACTGCACCGAATGAAACTACCACAACTGTTACAACCGCTGCTACAACTGGTAGCGAAAGCGAAGCACTGTATGGTGATATCAACATGGATGGTAAGGTAGACCTGACCGACGCTGTTATGCTGAACAAGTATCAGGCTGGTTTGGTTACACTGACCGATGTGCAGAAAGTAAATGCAAACTGTGACATTACAGACGGCACAGAAAACATTACAGAAGAGGATTCATTTGCTTTGATGAGATTTATCCTCATGATGGAAGGTTATGAAAACCTGCCGTACAATTCTGCAATTAAATCGTAATCATTTTTAGAAGTGAGCAGATTTTCACCGCACAGAGAAAGAAATTTCTCTGTGCGGTGATTTGTTTTTGGTTTATAGTTGGTAAGTTGGAGCATTCGCCTAAATTGTATAAAAAAGACAAAAAGTCCTTTAAATGGGTTGACAAAACAAGGAATATATGCTATAATATTACCAGTTCATTCATAAGTTATCATCTCATCAATGCGTTCCATTTTTTGTATATGATTCACAAATATTTCCAAAAATAATTGTCAGATTGATGGAAATCAAAAAAGAATTTCTTATTTCCCTTGACCTTCTACCCAATTTATAGTAAAATGGAAACGATGATAATTTTCCTCATTTTTTTGTAGAAAGAAGGATACTATGTTTTGTAAAAACTGCGGATTTCAACTGAAAGACACTGCAAGGTTCTGTCCCAAATGTGGAACAGCAAACACGCCACCACCAATTCCCCCACAACCCAGCAATTTCACTCCACAACCCAGCAATTTCACTCCACAACCCAACAATTTCGCTCCACAACAAAACTCATCATTTTCACCGAATGCACAGAGCATCGCTGTAAAAACGAAAAAGCCACCGATTATCGTCGGTGTTGGGATTGTGATTTTGATTGTCATTATAATCGCATTCTGCATCGGATTTACTGGACACGGTGCAGGCGGAGGATCAAAGGGCGGATACAAAAAGGCATCGGAAGCAGCAGAAGCTGCATTTATGGCACAATATACAAGAGATGCTGATACAATAATGAGATTGCTGCCACCGGAGGTAAAAAAATATTATGAAGATGAGAAGAATTTATCGGAAAAGCAATTGAAAGATCATGTTGAATATAGACTAAGTTATGTTGGAGAAAAATATGATTCTAATGAAGTTTCTGTTGAAGTAGATGATAATCCTCTGGAGAGGGATGCTAAATGGATAGAGGCTATAAATAGTGCGTTGGCAGATTATGAAATAAGGGCAGATGATGTTGTTTATTTTGAAAATTGTTATGTAACTTTAGATGGTGAACAGTTGGATTCTCAACAAGAAATAGTTTATAAATATAATGGAAGATGGTATAGTGCGAGATCGATTCGATTTGCATTAAAATAAATTAATGTTCACCGCACAGAGAAAGAAATTTTTCTGTGCGGTGATTTGTTTTTGTTGGACGGTTGACAAGTCGGAAAAGTTGTGTTATAATTAAATTTGCGACAGTTCGTTTGCACCATCCTGTCGTTAAACAAAACCAGGGCTGCCAAAATTTTTTCGTTGTTTCAACAGGCGGTTGCCTGTTTTCTATCAAACGATCGGCGGTCTTTCTTTTTGCAGAAAGCACCGCCTTTTTTATGGCTTATTTTTAGAAAGAGGGATGCAATTTATATGTATCAGCTGAAAGCAAAAGCAGCATTTGACAGTGCTCATTTTTTAAGTGGTTACAAGGGAAAGTGTGCGAACCTGCACGGACACCGCTGGACGATTGAAGTAATCGTAGAGCAGGAAGATTTGCAGACAGAGGGTGTCTGTCGGGGGATGTTAATTGATTTCGGGGACTTGAAAAAAGCCCTGCGGGCATTGGCAGATTTCTATGACCACGCTTTGATTTATGAGGAAGGCTCGCTGCGTCAGACAACCGTACAAGCATTACAGGAAGAATCATTCCGCCTGATTCCAGTTCCGTTCCGGCCAACCGCAGAATGCTTTGCAAAACACTTTTTCCATCAGTTACAGCAGCAGAACTTGCCTGTAAAACGGGTCATTGTCTACGAAACACCGGATAATTGTGCGGCGTATGAGGAGGCGGAAACTAAGTGAGTGTTACCTATCGGGTTGCAGAACAGTTTGTCAGCATCAACGGCGAGGGAACACGGGCTGGAGAATTAGCGGTTTTTGTACGACTCTGCGGTTGTAATTTGCAGTGCAGTTATTGTGATACGCAGTGGGCAAATCAGCCGGATGTTTCTTACCAGCTGCAAACTACTGAAGAAATTGTACAGGCAATCTTAGAAACGGGCGTTCGGAATGTCACCTTAACTGGCGGAGAACCGCTGCTCACACCAAATGTTGCGGAGCTGATTGCTGCAATTACCGCACAGCCAACCTTATCGCTGGAGATTGAAACAAACGGCAGCGTTCCCCTGCAATCGTTTGCAGCAATCCAGCCTCGTCCGATTTTTACAATGGACTATAAGTTGCCATCCAGTGGGATGGAACATAAGATGTGTCTGGAAAATATGCAGCTGCTGCAACCGCAGGATACTGTAAAACTAGTTTCCGGTTCGCTGGAAGATTTGGAACGGGGAGCAGCATTGATTCAACAGTATGACTTGACGCATCGCTGTCATGTTTATTTTAGTCCGGTGTTTGGCTCGATTGAACCACAGGAAATGGTACAGTTTTTGATTGAGCGGAAGTTGAACGGCGTGCGGCTGCAATTACAGCTGCATAAATATATTTGGGATCCACAGGAACGTGGCGTTTAAAAAGCAGAAAGGAAGCGGCAGAAATGGCAATTGATACAGAAGCCATTGCATACCATGTAAAGGGTATTTTAAAGGCATTGGGCGAAGATCCGGAACGGGAAGGACTGAAAGAAACACCGGAACGGGTTGCAAGAATGTATGCGGAAGTATTCGCCGGAATTGCATATAGTAACCATGAAATTGCAGAGATGTTCGGAAAGACGTTTTCCAAACCGGAAACCGATGCCGGACAGACTGTAGTAACGATGAAAGACATCAGCGTGTTCAGCTACTGCGAACACCACATGGCATTGATGTATGATATGCACGTGAATGTGTCCTATGTTCCGCACGGAAAAGTGTTAGGATTGAGCAAGGTTGCAAGAATCTGTGATATGGCAGCAAAGCGGCTGCAATTGCAGGAACGGCTCGGACAGGATATTGCAGAAATCATTATGGAAGCAGCAGGGACACCGGATGTAGGCGTTGTTATTACGGGTTCGCATAGCTGCATGACGGCAAGAGGCATTCGGAATGTTCCGGCAGTGACTACCACAACGACTTTTTGCGGAGCCTATGAAACAGATGTCACCTTGCAGCAGAGAGTGATGAACTGAGTACAGAAAGGATGGAATGATTATGAAAGCAATGGTATTATTCAGTGGCGGTGTAGACAGCACTACCGCATTGGCATTGGCAGTTGAAAAGTATGGAGCATCCGAAGTGCTGGCACTTTCGATTTATTATGGACAGAAGCATAAAAAGGAACTGGAAGCTGCACAGAAGGTCGTCAATTATTATGGTGTTGCCTGGAAACAGCTGGACTTGACTACTATTTTTGCAGATTCCAATTGCAGTTTGCTGGTGAACTCGACAGAAGAAATTCCGCAGGAAAGCTATGCAGAACAGCTGGAAAAAACCAATGGTGCACCGGTTTCCACGTATGTGCCGTTCCGGAACGGTCTGTTTCTGGCATCTGCTGCCAGTATGGCACTGTCAAACGGTTGTGAAGTGATTTATTATGGACCCCATGCGGATGATGCTGCTGGGAATGCCTATCCGGATTGCAGCACCGTCTTTAATGATGCCATGAAAACAGCAATTTATGAGGGCAGCGGTCATGAATTGCGAGTAGAAGCTCCGTTTGTCACATGGACAAAGAAAGACATTGTAAAAAAAGGCTTGGAACTGCACGTTCCATATGAATTGACATGGAGCTGCTACGAGGGCGGCGAGAAGCCGTGTGGTGTCTGCGGAACGTGTCGAGATCGACAGGCTGCATTTTTAGCGAACGGCGTAGAAGACCCACTTCTGAAATAAATAAAACAATTGACAAAAAGGAGATTCTCACATGACCGGTAGAACCAAAGAAGAAACAAATGGCGTGACCCTGTTGGGCAACCAGCACACCCAATACTCGAACGACTATGACCCAAAGGTTCTGGAAACATTCGTCAATAAGCATCCAGACCACGATTATTTTGTCAAGTTTAACTGTCCAGAATTTACAAGCCTTTGCCCGATTACCGGACAGCCGGACTTTGCGACCCTCTATATTTCCTATGTGCCGGATGAAATCATGGTGGAAAGCAAGTCGCTGAAACTGTATCTGTTCAGCTTCCGGAATCACGGCGATTTTCACGAGGACTGCGTGAATATTATCATGAATGACCTGATTGAACTGATGCATCCGAGATACATTGAAGTATGGGGAAAGTTCCTGCCGAGAGGCGGTATTTCGATTGACCCGTACTGTAACTATGGTATGCCGGGCACAAAGTGGGAGCAGGTAGCATGGGAACGCCTCACGCATCATGACTTATATCCGGAAACGGTTCGGAATCGCTGAGTGAATGCAGCAAATGACTGTCCAAACTGAAAAAACAGCTGCTTTTTTCTCGTGGACAGAATCAGGAAACTTTGTTTTTTTAAGAAGAAACATCGAAAAACACCGATTTCTTTTCTGATTTCTTTGAAATTCGTTTGTTTGCAAGGACGAAACAGGAAAAAGAAAGAAAAAAACGAAAAAACTTATTTTTCTTAGAAAAAACACCGGTTTTGCTATTGACAAATCAAGCCGGATTCGCTATAATAAGAACAGTTCATTTGAACAGCCAAGAAATAGAAGATAGAGCAATGACGCTCGTAAGGATTTTTCAGAAGTGAAAAGTCTTTATGGGCGTTTTCTGTTTTTTCGGCTGTTACGGTTCAAAAAACGACAAGGAGCAAAGGCTTATGGATAACTATAGAGAACAAGCACCATTCCCAGCACAGGGACTCTATGACCCACGGTTTGAACATGAAAACTGTGGAATTGGTGCGGTTGTAAATATGAAGGGTGAAACAGACCGCAGCGTTGTAGATAACGCCCTGAAAATCGTGGAAACCCTCGAACACAGAGCCGGAAAAGATGCAGAGGGAAAAACCGGTGACGGTGTCGGCATCTTGCTGCAAATCTCGCACACGTATTTTTCCAAGGTTGCAAAGGAATTGAATATTCCAATCGGCGACAAGCGGGAATATGGTATTGGTATGTTCTTCTTCCCACAGACCAAGGCAAAGTACGAAAAGGCAATGAAAACCTTTGAACAGGTTCTGAAAGAAGAAAACCTCGAATTTCTCGGCTGGAGAGAAGTTCCGGTAAATCCGTCTGTTCTGGGGTCTAAGGCACTGGAAAGCATGCCGCACATCATGCAGGCATTCATCAAGAAGCCGAAGGATTGCGAAAAGGGCATTGCATTTGACCGGAAGCTGTACGTTGCAAGAATGGTATTTGAAAAGCGGGAAACAGAAACCTATGTGGTTTCCTGCTCCAGCAGAACGATTGTCTATAAAGGCATGTTCTTAGTCAAGCAGTTGCGGTTGTTCTATGAGGATTTGAACAGTCCGGATTATCATTCTGCAATCGGAATTGTACACTCTCGATTCAGTACCAACACCAATCCAAGCTGGCAGCGTTCGCATCCGAACCGGATGATGGTACACAACGGCGAAATCAATACCATCACCGGAAACGTGGATAAAATGTTGAGCCGGGAAAACATCCTGAAAAGCGATGTTCTCGGTGACCGGATGAAAGATATTGTCCCGATGCTGGATGTCAGAGGTTCGGACTCTGCACGGCTGGACAACACACTGGAATTTATGATGATGTCCGGCATGGATTTGCCGCTGGCAGTCATGGCAACCATTCCGGAACCATGGCAGCACATTCCGACAATGAGTCGAGAAAAGAAAGCCTTCTATCAGTATTATGCAACGATGATGGAACCGTGGGATGGTCCTGCATCCATTATTTTCACAGATGGCGACATCATGGGGGCAGTGCTGGACAGAAACGGTCTGCGTCCATCCCGGTATTATCTGACTGACGACGGAAAGGGTAACCGGTATCTGGTTCTCTCCTCGGAAGTTGGTGCATTGGAAATTCCGTCTGATGTCATCGTCAAAAAGGAACGGTTGCACCCAGGCAAAATGCTGTTGGTAGACACCGTAAAGGGTGAATTGATTGAGGACGAAACCCTGAAAAATGATTACGCAAAGCGGCAGCCATACGGCGAATGGTTAGACCACAACCTGTATCCGCTGGCAGACTTGAAAATTCCGAACAAGCGTCCGTTCCGGTATCATGGCATGGAACTGAAGCGGTTGCAGCGTGCATTTGGCTATACCTATGAAACCATGTACAGCATGATGATTCCAATGGCTCTGAACGGTGGCGAACCGACCGCAGCCATGGGTGTTGATGTGCCGATTCCGCCGCTTTCCAAGCAGAATCCGCCGCTGTTCGACTATTTCAAGCAGCTGTTCGCACAGGTTACCAATCCGCCGATTGACTCTATTCGGGAATCTGTCATCACAGATACAACCGTTTATTTAGGTGCAGCGGGCAACCTTCTGAAAGAAGAAGAGGCAAACTGTCGGGTACTGAAAGTAGAAAATCCGATTTTGACCAGTCTGGATTTGATGAAAATTCGGGATTCTCACATTGAGGGTTTGCAGACGGCTGATATTTCCATGCTGTATACCAAGGATACTTCGCTGGCAGATGCGATTTCCAATCTGTATGCACAGGCAGATGCTGCACACGATGCCGGAGCAGCAATTTTGATTCTGACAGACCGTGGCGTGGATCAGGAACACCTTGCAATTCCGTCCCTGCTGGCAGTTGCCGCACTGGAAACTTATCTGGTACGCACCAGAAAGAATACAGCTGTTTCTCTGATTGTAGAAACTGCAGAACCGACCGAAGTCCATCACTTTGCAACCCTGCTTGGGTTTGGTGCAAGTGCAGTCAATCCGTATCTGGCACTGGATACTCTGTATGAAATGACCAACACTGGCGAATTAGACAAGGATTATTCGCAGGCAAGCAAGGCATACATTCAGGCAGTTGTCAGCGGTATCGTAAAGATTGCCTCGAAGATGGGGATTTCCACCATCCAATCCTATCAGGGTTCTAAAATTTTTGAAGCCCTCGGCATTGCAAAGTCTGTTTGCGAACAGTTCTTCCCGGATACTGTCAGCCGGGTCGGTGGGATTGACTTACAGGACATCAGCAACCGTTCGTTGTCTTTGCATGATGCGGCTTTTGACCCGAACGGCTTGATGACCGAAGAAGAAGTTCGCAGCATTGGCACACACAAAGCAAGAAGCAATCAGGAAGAACATCTTTATAATCCGGAAACGATTCACCTGTTGCAGCAGGCAACTTGGAGAGATGATTACAACCTGTTTAAACAATATACAGCCTGTCTAAATGAAGAGCACAAGCATGTAACATTGCGGAGCACATTGGACTTCCGGTTTGCAGAAGACGGCGGTATTCCGCTGGAAGAAGTCGAGAGCGTCGAAAGCATTATGCGGCGGTTCAAGACGGGTGCAATGTCCTATGGTTCGATTTCGCAGGAAGCACACGAATGCATGGCAATGGCAATGAACCGCATCGGCGGCAAGTCCAACAGCGGTGAAGGCGGCGAAGATTTGGAACGAATCGTCACTTCTGGTAGTGCCGTTGATAAATGTTCTGCCATCAAGCAGGTTGCCTCTGGACGGTTCGGTGTCACTTCTAAATACTTGACTTCCGCAAAGGAAATTCAAATTAAGATGGCACAGGGTGCAAAGCCGGGCGAAGGCGGACACCTGCCAGCAAAGAAAGTTTATCCGTGGATTGCAAAGACCAGACATTCTACACCGGGTGTGGCACTGATTTCTCCGCCACCGCACCACGATATTTATTCCATTGAAGACTTGGCACAGCTGATTTACGACCTGAAGAATGCCAACAAGCGTGCAAGAATTTCTGTAAAGTTGGTTTCAGAAGCTGGCGTTGGAACGATTGCAGCCGGCGTTGCAAAGGCTGGTGCAGGTGTCATTCTGATTTCCGGTTATGACGGCGGTACGGGTGCAGCACCGAGCAGCTCCATCCACAATGCCGGATTGCCGTGGGAACTGGGCTTGGCAGAAACCCACCAGACCTTGATTATGAACGGTCTGCGTTCTAAGGTTGTCATTGAAACCGATGGTAAGATGATGACAGGACGAGATGTTATTATTGCAGCAATGCTGGGTGCAGAAGAATACGGTTTTGCAACTGCTCCGCTGGTAACAATGGGTTGCGTCATGATGCGTGTCTGCAACTTGGATACCTGTCCGGCAGGCGTTGCAACGCAGAATCCGGAATTGCGGAAACGGTTCAAGGGTAAGCCGGAATACATCATCAACTTTATGCGATTCATTGCACAGGAAATGCGGGAATACATGGCGAAGCTGGGCATCCGTACCATGGATGAATTGATTGGACGTTCTGATTTGTTGGTACAGAGAAGTTTCTCGGCTGGCTCAAAGGAAAGCAAGATTGATATGTCGAACATCCTGACCAATCCGTATGTTGGCAAGAATGTTCCGCAGCACTTCCATCCAAAGGATGCATTTGATTTCAAGCTTGCAGAAACGATTGATGAAACGACCATCATTCCGGCAATGCAAGAAGCACTGGCAAAGAAGAAGAAAAAGACTTTGAAGCTGAATGTCAGCAACCTGAACCGGACACTGGGCACATTGTTCGGGGCAGAAATCACACGGAAGTATTACAACACACTGGAAGAAGATACTTTCACATTGCAGTGCAAAGGCTCTGGCGGACAGAGTTTCGGTGCATTCATTCCAAAGGGCTTGACGCTTGAGCTGGAGGGCGACAGCAACGACTACTTCGGCAAGGGACTTTCCGGCGGTACATTGGTTGTTTATCCGCCAAAGGATGCGAAATTCCAGGCAGATGAAAATATTATTATCGGTAACGTTGCCCTGTTCGGTGCAACCAGCGGTAAGGCGTTTATTGCTGGTGTTGCTGGCGAACGGTTCTGCGTCCGGAACTCCGGTGCAACCGTTGTCGTAGAAGGCGTGGGCGACCATGGTTGTGAATATATGACCGGTGGCTGTGCGGTCATCCTCGGCAAGACCAGCAAGAACTTTGCAGCCGGTATGAGTGGCGGTATTGCTTATGTACTGGACGAAGAAAGCGATTTGTACACCAAGCTGAATAAAGCACTGGTTGGCTTCAGCAAGGTGACACATCCGGAAGATGTTGCACAGCTGAAAGAACTGATTACGGAACACGTTGCAAGAACACATTCCGTAAGAGGACAGGAAATTTTGGATCAGTTTGATGCTTATTTGCCGAAGTTTAAGAAGATTGTACCGCACGATTATGCAAAGATGCTCCGCTCCATCCGGCAGTTTATGGATCAGGGATTGCCGCAGGAAGAAGCAAAAATCGAAGCATTCTATGTCAATACAAAGTGAGCAGGAGGGGCGTATCATGGGAAAAGCAACGGGATTTCTGGAATATGAACGGGTGGAGAATCCGGGGCAGGAGCCGCTCGAACGCATAAAGACCTATCGGGAATTTCATACACCACTGAATCCGGAAGAACGGCAGAAACAGGGTGCACGCTGCATGGATTGCGGTGTTCCATTCTGTCAGAACGGAAAGCCAATCATGGGCATGGTGTCCGGCTGTCCGCTGAACAACCTCTGTCCGGAGTGGAACGAACTGGTTTATAAGGGAAGAATGGAAGATGCAGCCAGACGGCTGCTGTTGACTAACTGCTTTCCGGAGTTTACCTCCAGAGTATGTCCGGCACTTTGTGAAAAGGCTTGCACCTGCGGACTGTACGGCGACCCTGTTACCGTGAAAGAAAACGAATATGCCATCATTGAATCGGCTTATGAAAGCGGATTCATGAAGCCGAGAATCCCAAAGGTGCGGACGGGAAAGAAAGTAGCCGTCATCGGTTCTGGCCCTTCCGGTTTGGCAGCCGCTTTGCAGCTGAACCGGAGAGGACACTCCGTAACCGTCTATGAACGGGAAGACCGTGTCGGCGGTCTGCTGATGTACGGCATTCCGAATATGAAATTGGAAAAGACCGTCATTGAACGCCGGATTGCTCTGATGGAGCAGGAGGGTGTTGTATTCCGGACGGGTGTGGATGTCGGTAAGGATATTTCTGCGGAAGAACTTCAGAAACAGTATGATGCAGTGGTATTGGCTTGCGGTTCTTCCAATCCAAGAAACATCAATGCACCGGGCAGAGAATCCAAGGGCATTTATTATGCAGTAGAATTTTTGAAGGCAACCACAAAGAGTTTGATTAACTCCAACTTGTCTGATGGTTATTATATCAGTGCAAAGTACAAGAATGTCATCGTCATCGGCGGCGGTGATACCGGAAACGACTGCGTAGGAACGGCAATTCGGCACGGCTGCAAATCTGTCATTCAGCTGGAAATGATGCCGAAACTGCCGGATCAACGTGCAGAGAACAACCCTTGGCCGGAGTGGCCGAGAATCTGCAAGACCGATTATGGTCAGGAAGAAGCCATTGCCGTATTCGGACACGACCCGAGAATTTATCAGACAACGGTAAAACGATTCATTCCGAATGCAGAAGGACATCTGAAAGCCGTTGAAACGATTAAGCTGCAATCGGTACGGGATGAAAAGACCGGACGGATGCGGATGGAAGAAATTCCGGGCAGCGAACAGATTCTGGAAGCCGATTTGGTTTTGATTGCAGCCGGATTCTTAGGGGCACAGTCCTATGTTGCAGATGCATTCGGTGTCAATCTGAATGCCAGAACCAACGTGGCAACCGAAACACCGGATTCCTATCAGACCAATGTAGAGAAAGTATTCACGGCTGGCGATATGCACAGAGGACAGTCTTTGGTTGTCTGGGCAATTCGAGAGGGCAGAGAAGCCGCTCGTGCAGTGGATGAATATTTGATGCATTACAGCAACCTCTAAACATACATCTCAAACAAACCGAAAAACAGTCGTTCTCTTTCCATAGAGGGCGGCTGTTTTCATCTGTAAAAATTTTTTGCTAGGACTGGAAAAAGCTCAGAAAGTGTGGTATAATCAACAGAAAGGAGGGGGGCTTTTTATGACCAAACAAGAAACGGCACTGCGAGCCTGTACGATACTGGAAGAATATTATCCGGAATCGGTCTGTGCGTTGCAGTACAAAGAGCCATATGAATTATTGATTGCGGTGCGGCTTTCCGCACAGTGTACCGATGCACGGGTCAATATTGTCACGAAAACGCTGTTCCAGCAGTATCCAACGCTGGAATCGTTTGCAGCTGCCAATCTGGAAGAACTGGAGCAGGCAGTGAAACCCTGCGGTTTCTATCACATGAAAGCGAAGAGCATCAAAGAAATGGCAATTCGGCTGCTGACGGTCTATGATGGTAAAATTCCGGATACGATGGAAGAACTGCTGACGTTGCCGGGCGTTGGACGGAAAACAGCAAATTTGATTTTGGGCGATGTTTACGGACAGCCGGCAATTGTCACGGATACGCATTTTATTCGTATCACCGGACGGCTGGGGTTGACCACGAATAAAGAACCAGCGAAAGTGGAACGGGATTTGCGTCCGCTGATTCCGCCGGAACGCTCTTCGGACTTTTGTCATCGAATCGTGCAGTTTGGGCGAGATGTCTGTCGGGCAAGAAAGCCGCTCTGTGGAAACTGTCCGATGGCAGATTTTTGTCCGTCCAGAGAGGCATAATGCAACGAAACAGAGGGAAAATCCGGCTGTTCAAACAAAAGAACAACCATTTTTCACATGGATTTTATACGATTTTTTGAAAAAAGAATTGACAAATACAAGGCGGTGTGCTATACTGGTACTTGTATATTTACAGGAAAAGGCGGTAATCCGATGGGAATATTTAGTAAATTATTTGGCTCTTACAGTACGAGAGAGCTTGCACGTATTGAACCGATTAAGCAAAAAGTTCTGGCACTGGACGAAGAATATACAGCTTTATCGGATGCAGAATTAAAGGGAAAGACACAGGAATTCCGTGACCGGCTGGAAAGCGGCGAAACACTGGATTCTATGATTCCGGAAGCACTGGCAACCGTTCGGGAAGCAGCGTATCGTGTCCTGGGCAAGAAGCCGTTCCCGGTACAGCTGATTGGTGCAATCGTTCTGCATCAGGGACGAATTGCAGAAATGAAAACCGGTGAAGGTAAAACTTTGGTAGCCTGCGTTGCATCCTATCTGAATGCATTGCCGGGCAAGGGCGTTCATGTTGTCACCGTAAACGACTACTTGGCAAAAACACAGTCCGATGAAATGGGCAAGGTGCTGCGGTTCTTGGGCTTGACGGTTGGCTGTATTCTGCATGGTCTGACCAACGACCAGCGGCGTGAAGCATATGCCTGTGATGTTACTTATGGTACTAATAACGAATTGGGCTTTGACTACCTGAGAGATAACATGGTTATCTATAAGAAGGACAAGGTACAGCGGGAACATAACTTTGCCATCGTCGACGAAGTGGACTCCATCTTGATTGATGAAGCAAGAACCCCGTTGATTATTTCTGGTCGTGGGGACAAGTCTACCTCTCTGTATGGCGTTGTGGACAAGTTCGCAAAGACCTTGACTCCGACCATGGTTGTCGAAATGGACAGCAAGCAGGATCAGGAAGACACCAATGAAAATGCCGATTACATCATTGATGAAAAGGCAAAGACTGCAACCATTACCCGTCGTGGTGTCAAGAAAGCAGAAGATTATTTTGCAATTGATAACCTGATGGCACCGGAAAACCTGACCTTGCTGCACCACATCAATCAAGCATTGAAAGCCAATGGTGTTATGCGGAAGGATATTGACTATATCGTAGAAGATGGCGAAGTTGTCATCATTGATGAATTTACTGGTCGTAAGATGCTGGGCAGACGGTTTAATGATGGTCTGCATCAGGCAATCGAAGCAAAGGAAGGCGTAAAGGTTGCAAGAGAATCCAAGACACTGGCAACCATCACATTCCAGAACTATTTCCGTCTGTATAACAAGCTCTCCGGTATGACCGGTACTGCCATGACGGAAGAAGACGAATTCCGGGAAATTTACAAGTTGGATGTTATCGCAATCCCGACCAACCGACCAATTAAGCGAATTGACCGGAACGATTTGGTTTACCGGACAGAAGCTGCAAAGTATCGTGCCATCATTGAACAGATTATGGAATGCCACGAAAAAGGACAGCCGGTACTGGTTGGTACGATTTCCATTGAAAAATCCGAATTGCTCTCTGCAATGCTGAAGAAGAAGGGCATCAAGCACGAAGTCTTGAATGCGAAGTATCACGCAAAGGAAGCAGAAATTGTTGCACAGGCTGGTAAGCTGGGTGCAGTTACCATTGCAACCAATATGGCTGGTCGTGGTACGGATATTATGCTGGGCGGTAATGCGGAATTTTTGGCAAGAGCAGAAATGCGGAAGAAAGCATATCCGGAAGAAATCATCACAGAAGCCATCGGTTACGCCGATACCGACAATGAAGAAGTATTGGCAGCCAGAGAAGAATATCAGGAACTGTACCGCAAATTCAGTGCGGAAGTCAAGGAAAAAGCAGTGGCGGTCAAGGAAGCAGGCGGTCTGTATATTTTGGGTACAGAACGGCATGAATCCAGAAGAATTGATAACCAGCTGCGTGGTCGTTCTGGTCGTCAGGGTGATGAAGGTGAAAGCCGGTTCTTCCTGTCTGTCGAAGATGACCTGATGCGTGTATTTGCTGGTGACCGTTTGGAAAACCTGATGCGGACACTCAATGTCGATGAAAATACACCAATTGAAAGCAAGTCCCTGTCCAAGATTATCGAATCCTCTCAGAAGAAGGTAGAAGGCAGAAACTTCAGTATTCGTAAGAATGTCCTCAACTATGATGACGTTATGAATACGCAGAGAGAAATCATCTATAAGGAACGGCAGCAGGTACTGGATGGCGAAGACCTCCACGACAGCATCTTGAAGATGATGGAAGAACTCATCAGCGATACTGTAAAGCAGTATATCAATGAAGAAGTCGTTGACCGAACACAATGGAATCTCGTTGGCCTGAAGGATCACTTCTTAGGCTGGATTACCGAAGAAAACGACCTCGAATATGAGGGCGAAGACCTCGAAAAGCTGACCGTAGATACACTGATTGAAACCCTGACAGAAAAGGCAAAGAGCCTCTATGCAGCACGGGAAGAACAGTATGGCTCGGATGTCATTCGGGAACTGGAACGGGTTGTTATGCTGAAGGTTGTCGATACTAAGTGGATGGCACACATCGACGACATGAGCGAACTCAAGAAGGGCATCGGTTTGCGTGCATATGGACAGCAGAACCCAGTTGTCGAATATCGGTATGAGGGCTTTGAAATGTTCGATGCAATGGTTGCTTCTATTAAGGAAGACACCATTCGGATGCTGTTGACCATGCAGCTGCGACAGAATCAGGCTCCGGAACGGGAACAGGTTTCTAAGCCGGATGCACCGAATGCAGGTGCTGGAGATGGCAGCTTTGGCACACAGAGAAGAAATCCGGCACGGGCTGCAAAGAAAAATCAGAAGTAAGCAATCAAAAAACACAGTCAGAATGGATGGGTGCGATGAGTTGTCTGGGAAATCTCCTTTGGTTTTTGTGCTGCGGACTTTGGCAGGGGCTTTCGTGGCTGCTGGCAGGGCTTTTGTGGTGTGTTACCATTGTTGGAATCCCGATTGGTTTGCAGTGCTTTAAATTTGCTTCACTGGCATTCTTCCCCTTTGGGAAAGAGGTGCGTTATGGTGGCGGAACGGTTTCCCTGCTTCTGAATCTGATTTGGATTTTGGTCAGTGGGATTCCGTTGGCAGTTGCTGCGGCAACAAATGGAATTTTGTTGTGCTGTACCATCATTGGCATTCCGTTCGGGTTACAGTGTTTTAAAATGGCAAAACTTGCTTTGATGCCGTTTGGTGCAGAAGTTTCTTAACCAGCGGGAGAGAAGATACAGAAACAACAAAAGGGGCGTGGCAGCAATGACACGCCCTTTTTTCAGAGAAAAGAGGCGTTTGAATGGAAACAGGATACGAGGCATTTTCATTTTATTACGACCAGCTGACAGAGAATGTGGAATATCCGCAGCGAGCAGCTTATTTTCACAAGCTGATTCAGAAATACTGCCAGTCAGAGGGCGTTGTATTGTTGGATTTGGCTTGCGGAACGGGCAGCCTTTCGGAAGAATTTGCAAAATTGGGCTATGATGTATTGGGCGTTGACTATTCCTATGGAATGCTGAATCAGGCAATGCAGAAGAAACTCGAACACAACCTGCCGATTCAGTATATTTGTCAGGATATGCGAGAACTGGACTTGTACGGAACAGTGGATATTACGGTCTGTGCATTGGACAGCTTAAATCATTTGGATTCGTTTTCTGATGTCCAGACTGTTTTTCAGCAGGTGTTCGATGTGACAGAATCCGGCGGTGTTTTTCTGTTTGATATGAATACGCCGTATAAGCATCGGGAAGTGTTAGGCAATCAGATCTATCTGTATGATACAGATGATGTCTATTGTGTGTGGGAAAATCAGTATGAAGAGCCGGACAATCAAGTGACCATTCAGCTGCATTTTTTTGCTCGGCAGGAAGATGATACTTATGTCCGCTCAGAGGAATGCATGACGGAACGGGCATATCCGCCAGAGCAGGTAACCGCAGCGTTACAGCAGATTGGCTGGGAAGTGCTGGGCTGCTACCATGCAGATACGGAAGAACCCTTACGGGAAGACAGTCAGCGGATGGTATTTGCAGTGAGAAAAACAAAGTAAAGAGGGAGCGTACAATATGGCAATTTTAAAGCGGGCAATTTCAAAAGATGCATCGGTTGTATCTTATGCACTGGATGCAACGGATATGGTTGCAGAAATCGAACGGATTCATGAAACCTCTGCGGTTGTAACCGCAGCACTGGGGCGGTTAGCAATTGCAGCCAGTATGATGGGCTATGGATTGAAGGGTGAAAAGGACACCGTTACGCTTCGGGTAGACGGAAAAGGTCCAGCAGGGCAGTTGGTTGCCGTTGCAGACAGCCACGGCAATGTAAAATGTGATGTAGAACATCCAATTGTAGAAATTCCGCTGAACACACACGGAAAACTGGATGTTGGCGGAGCAGTCGGAACAGATGGAATGCTGTCTGTTGTGAAAGATTTGGGCTTGAAAGAACCCTATGTGGGAATGTGCCCACTGGTATCCGGCGAAATTGCAGAAGACATTGCAAGCTATTTTGCAACCAGTGAACAGACTCCAACCGTCTGCGGACTGGGTGTTTTAGTAAATCCAGATTTACACGTCAAAGCGGCTGGCGGTTATCTGATTCAGGTGCTGCCGTTTGCAAGCGATGCTTGTATTGACCAGCTGGAGAAGAATATTCAGGGCTTGCCACACGTTACAAAGCTGCTGACAGACGGCATGACACCCGACCAAATTGCATTGCGGTTGCTGGATGGATTAGAGCCGAATCTTTTGGATGAAGCAACGGTTTCTTATCACTGCGATTGCAGTCAGGAGCGGACAGAACGGGTCTTAGTCAGCCTTGGAAAGCAGGAACTGGAACAGATGGCAGCAGACGGCGAAGATATTACAGTGACCTGTCATTTCTGCCACAAGCAGTATACTTTTACACCGGACGAACTGCGGAAGCTTGCAAAGAAGTCGTAAATGGACAAACACGAAGCACTTCAACAATATTTTGGACACGCTACTTTTCGGGATGGACAGGAAGAAGTTGTGGATGCGATTTTGCAGGGGCGGGATGTTCTGGGCATTATGCCGACCGGAGCAGGGAAATCGGTCTGCTATCAGCTTTCTGCCATGCTGCTTTCCGGCTTGACGATTGTCATTTCTCCGCTGATTTCGCTGATGAAAGATCAGGTGGATAGTCTGCTGGAAATCGGCATTTCCGCTGCCTATCTCAACAGCAGCATGGATGCTGGAGAATATCAGGTAACCATGTTGCAAGCCCGACAGGGTATCTATCGCATTTTATATGTTGCACCGGAACGGCTGCAAACAGAAGGCTTTTTATCGTTTGCAGAGCAGGCAGAAATTTCGATGGTTACGGTGGATGAGGCACATTGTGTTTCTCAGTGGGGGCAGGACTTCCGGCAAAGTTATCTTGGCATTGCAGAATTTTTGAACAAGCTACAAAAGCGTCCGATCGTCAGTGCCTTTACAGCTACTGCAACCGAGCAGGTTTGCAAAGATATTTGCCGCCTGTTGCAGTTGCAAGACCCGTTTCAGATTACAACAGGTTTCGACCGAAAAAACTTGTATTTTGCTGTCCGAACTCCTCGCAACAAGGAACGGGAACTGTTGGAACTGTTGCAGGAACGGCGGGGAAAGAGTGGCATTGTCTATTGTTTAGCACGAAAAACCGTGGAAGAACTCTGCGACCGGCTTTGTGAGCAGGGCTTTCCGGCAACCCGATATCATGCCGGACTCTCGCAGGCAGAACGGGCAGCTAATCAGGAGGCATTTCTATTTGATACAAAGCCCATTATGATTGCCACCAATGCCTTTGGTATGGGGATTGACAAATCCAATGTGTCTTTTGTCGTGCATTATAATATGCCGAAAGATTTAGAGAGTTATTATCAGGAGGCAGGGCGTGCCGGACGAGATGGCGAACCAGCAGATTGTATTTTATTATACAGTGGTCGAGATGTTCAAACGCATTTATTTCTATTGGATCAGGCACGGGAAATTTCTGAAATACAAGATGCCCAGCAGAAAGAACAGTGGCTGACTAGCAGCAAAGAACGGCTGCGAATCATGGCTGGCTATGCCACAACAACGAATTGCCTGCGAGAATATTTGTTGCGGTATTTTGGCGAGCGAGCACCGCAGTGTTGCGGACACTGTTCCAACTGTCAGGGCACATTTGAAACAACAGATATTACATTAGAGGCAAAGAAAATCATTTCCTGTGTCTATCGGGGGTTGCAGCATCATTATCATTTGAGCCGAACGCTGGCAGCAGATGTTTTAACGGGCAGCAAAAAAGCGGCAATTTCAGAAATGCAGTTAAATCGGCTTTCCACCTATGGCATTCTAAAAGAATGTACGGCTCGGCAAGTCGTACAGATGATTGATGCTCTGTTAGATTTGCATATTTTGGAGCTGCAAACATATCGGGACTTTCAGATGCTGCAACTCACACCGGCAGCAGCTGAAGTAATTCGAGGGAATCAACAGGTGCTCTGGCGGCGGAGAAAAGAGGAGCGAAAGACAGTTTTTATTCCGAAACCAAAGCCAACCGTGGAGGAAGATGTGGAAGAGGTACTGTTTCAGCGACTATCTGCCCTGCGGGCAAAGCTGGCGGAGAAAGAACACATGCCAGCGTATATTGTCTTTTCCAATGCAGCCCTACGGGATATGTGCCGAAAAAAACCCAGCAGTTTGGCAGCGTTTCGGCAGGTTTCCGGCGTTGGGATTATCAAATCGCAGAAATACGGGAAGGCGTTTATCAAAGAAATTGCAGCGTATACAGCAGAAAAATCGGCAGACAAATAACGGTCGGCTGCAAAGGAGGCAGAATCAGTGGAATACACATTTGGAACAATTGCAGATATTCCAGCACTAATCGACATGCGAACGGCATATATTTTAGAAGACTTTGGGAAACTATCCCCAGAGGATGAAGCAGTGATGCGAAAGACGCTGCCGGATTACTTTTCAGAGCATTTGAATCGGGACTGCATTGCATTTCTGGCAAAGGATGGGGAAACGGTTGTTTCCGTGGCATTGCTGATGATTCTGCAAAAGCCTTGCCATCCAAAAATGATTCATGGAAAGATGGGAGAAGTCCTCAGCGTGTATACGCTGCCTGCTTATCGCCGACAGGGCATTGCACAGCACAATATGCAACGGCTGGTTGATTATGCGAGAGCCAACGGGCTGGATTATGTGAATCTCTCTGCTACAAAAGCCGGCTATCCAGTTTATCAAAAAGTTGGGTTTTCCGAACGGCAATCCCATTATACAGAGATGCAGATTCGGTGAACAAAAATCGGATTTTTGTTCAGATGTAAAAAAATTTTACAAATTTGCAGAAACCACTTGCTTTTTTTCTGCACATATTGTATAATAGTCTTACAGCAATGCAAGAGCGTTGCAGAATACAGCCGCTCTCAGGAGCAGACAGGAGGACGACATGTCGGAAGAAAGAAACGAATTTACACCGGATTTGTTTACCCTTGAAGATGAGGACGGAAACGAGCAGGTTTTTGAATTGCTGGATGTTCTGGAATACGAGGACAACACCTATTATGCATTAGTTCCTTATTATGGCGATGATGAAGATGCTTTGGCACAGGATGACGGAGAATTTGTCATCTTAAAGACCGAAGAAGTCAATGGGGAAGAAATGCTGGTTTCCATCGAAGAAGATGCAGAATATGAAACCATCGGAAACAAGTTCCTGGAACGCCTGAATGAAATTTACGGCGATGAGGACGACGAAGATGAGGATGACGACGAAATTTTTGAATAATCGCAAGAATTTTTCAGTCAACAAAATTCCTCATAAATTTTCGGAAAAAAGATTTGATTTTTTCTGAAAAGTGTGTTATACTATAGCTAAGAAAAATATAACTGCCTTGTTGCATGATGCACGTTGCGTGTCAATGCGGTTTTTATAATCCAACACTTTTTTAAAGGGAATTTAGCTCTGGATTTGGATTGCAGACCTCCCGCTTTGCGGACGAAGGGAGCGTGAAGGATACAGGCGGATACCCACCTTGCTATTTTAGCTTGGTTTTATGTGCCGCATGACGGCAAGGCGGTTTATTTTTCTCATAAAAACAACAACAGCAGGCTGTCGGATATTCCGATGACCTGCTGCTTTTGTTTTTATGGAGTTCTGAAAGATTAAGCGTGGAGCGTATTTTTCGCCGCAGCTACAATTTCTGCTGCTGCCTGTTCAACACTCTTTCCATCGAGGGAAACCACAACATCTGCATATTTCTCATAGAGTGGGCAGCGTTCTGCATAGAGTTCCGCCAAGTTGTTGGCATTGCGGCAGACCACCCCTCTGGTAGTCAGATTGCCGACCTGTGCAGCAATTTCAGACAATTCCCGTTTTAAATAGATGACAGTTCCAATTTGTTTCAGGTGCTGCATGGCTGCATCGCTGTAAATCGCACTGCCGCCAGTTGCAATGATGGTGTTTTCCACCTGCACTTGCTGTAAAATTTTGCTTTCCAGTTCAATAAAGCCATCAATTCCGAATTGGTCAATGAGATGCATTAAATCTGCATGATAGGTATCCATAATGGTATCATCGGTATCAACAAAATTATACTGTAACGCAGCAGCAGCCATTTTTCCCAGTGTGCTTTTACCAGAGGCTGGCATACCAATTAAAATAAAGTTTGGCATTGTGGTTTGTTCCTTTCTGTTTCAAAGTGATTCTTATGTGGGATAAATTCCATTATAGCATTTTTAGAAAAAAATTGCAAGTTTCTTTTCCAAAACCCCGCAAAAAACAACAGATTTCGTGCGGATGTAAAAAATACTTGCAATTGTACGAAAAATGGGTTATAATGAGAGAGAAATGATGTCAAAAAAGGAGTTTTTCAATATGAACATGAATTTTATTCGGAAGCTGCCGATTCCGCAGGAATTGAAGAAGCAATTTTCTCTTTCTGATGAATTGGTTGCTGTAAAAGCCGCTAGAGATGCAGAAATTCAGAAAGTGTTCACTGGCGAATCAGATAAGAAGTTGTTAATTATTGGCCCTTGCTCTGCGGATCGGGAAGATGCTGTTCTGGATTATGTTTGCCGTCTGGCAAAGGTGCAGGAACAGGTCAAGGACAAGCTGATTTTGATTCCGAGAATTTACACCAACAAGCCGAGAACCACCGGAGAAGGTTATAAGGGCATGGTGCATCAGCCAGACCCGGAAAAGAAAGAAGATATGTTGCAGGGTGTCATTGCCATTCGGCAGATGCACACCAAGGCAGTAGAAATGACTGGCTTGACTTGTGCAGATGAAATGCTGTATCCGGAAAATCATCGGTATCTGTCTGACCTGTTGTCCTATGTTGCCGTTGGTGCTCGTTCTGTAGAAGACCAGCAGCACAGACTGACTGCAAGTGGTTTGGATATTCCGGTTGGTATGAAGAACCCGACTAGCGGTGACTTGTCTGTTATGATGAATTCTCTGATTGCAGCTCATGCGAGCCATACCTTCCTGTATCGTGGTTGGGAAGTGCAGACTGCAGGCAATCCGCTGTCCCATGCAATTCTGAGAGGCTATGTAGATAGTCAGGGTCACTCCATGCCGAACTATCACTATGAAGATCTGATGCATTTGTGCGAACTGTATGACCAGAAGAAACTTGCAGATCCGGCTGTCATTGTCGATGCAAACCATGCAAATTCCGGCAAGAAGTATCTGGAACAGATTCGGATTTGCAACGAAGTGCTGCATAGCTGCCGTCACAGCAATGACATCCGGAAGCTGTTCAAGGGCTTCATGATTGAAAGCTATATTGAAGATGGTGCACAGAAGATTGGCGAAGGCGTTTATGGCAAGTCCATCACAGACCCGTGCCTGGGCTGGGAAAAGTCCGAAAAGCTGATTTACACCATCGCAGACCAGCTTTAATGGCTTAGAAACCAAAATTTTTGATACGTGTATAAAAAATGAGCAGATTTCCAGCAATGGGAACTGCTCATTTTTGTTTTATGGAACATTGGATACTTGCTGTGTCAACCGCTCAGGCTGTTCAAACCGTAGGTTTCGTCCAAGTATTGCTTGCCGGTTTCCGTCTGAAAATAGACGTTCCGGAAGTGGGTGATTGCCTTTTTGGTCATTTTTTCTTCTCTGGCATTGACTAGAAAATCTGCCTCGACCAAAATCTGAAAATCAATCCCGTCAATTTCTGTATAGGTGTGGTGATGTCCAACCAAGAAACAAACCCGGTCAATCAGAGAATCGGAAAAGCCAATGGTCATCAGCATGGCACGGGCAAGCGGTGGGCCTTCTTTTTCTTGATAAGCCCCTGCAGCAGAACGATATTTCCGCTCCGCAGCATGAATACCAATGTCATGTACCAGTGCAGCCGCTTCAATTCGTGTTTGCAGCAGAGCATTGACCTGTTCGCTCTGTGCGATGGCACTGGCAAACGCATAGACTTTCATAAAATGATGGATTCGTTTCGGGTCATCGTGGTACAGCGTAATCATTGCTGTCACCAATTCATTGATTTTTGCATCCATAAAGAAACACGCCTCCTCTGTTAGAATTGGAAGTTCCAACTTCAGTATAACAGATAGATTTGTGAAATCTATGAATGCAAAAGAGGAAAAATGTTACAAAATGAAACAAATAAGTCCGCTGCAACCCTCGTTGATGACTCGTTCCAAGGTTTCCTGTAATTTGAGCCGTGCTTCCATCGGCATTTTGCTGAGCTTACTGTGCAATCCTTCGTTGACCAGTTCATGCAGGGATTTTCCAAAGATGTTGGATGACCAAATTTTTGTTGGGTCTTCCTCGAATCCCTCTAATAAATACATGACCAGTTCTTCGCTCTGTTTTTCTGTTCCGACAATCGGGCTGACTGCCGTACGAATAGATGCTTTCATCATATGAATCGAAGGGGCAGAGGCTCGCAGCCGTACGCCATATTTTCCGCCCTGCTTGATGATTTCCGGTTCTTCCAGCGACATTTCTTCCAGCTGTGGCATAACAATGCCGTAGCCAGTCGCTTCTACTGCTTCGAGGGCTGGGGCAATGCGGTCATAGGATTTTTTGATTTTGCAGAGTTCCGTTAGAACAGGGAACAAATCGCTTTCCGATGCAATCTGTAAGCCTGTGGTTTCGCCAAGAATCTGATAGAATAGAGAACCATTCATGGCAACGGAAACAACGGCACGCCCTGTTCCCAAGTCGATTTGCTGCACGGAAGCAGAGAGAATATGTTCTGCTCCTGCAAGGGTTTCCGTCATCATTGGCACATCTCGCACATATCGCAGCGGTTCAGCAGCAGCCCGAATGCTGGAAAAGACGGATTTCCGCAGCCAGTGTTCCGGGTCTAAAGCGGTAATCCAGCCAGCTGTTTGAATTTGAACCTCTCGAATGGGGAATGCATAGAGCAGTTGCGTTAAAATCTCCTGAATGTCTGCTTCTTCGAGTTCGGGGCAGCAGACTGGCAGAACCGCTGCATGATATTTTTTCCGCAGATTTTCGCAGAGGGCTTCGGTCTGTCGGCTGTGGGGTTCGATTGCATTGACCAGCACAACAAAGGGCTTTTCCAGCTGTTGCAGTTCCTGAATGACCCGTTCTTCACAGGCAGCATATTCCTCCCGTGGCAGGTTGGTAATGCTGCCGTCTGTGGTGACGACCAGACCGACCGTTGCGTGTTCTGTAATGACTTTTTGCGTGCCGACTTCTGCCGCCATGCCGAACGGAACTTCTTCCTCAAACCACGGTGTTTTTACCATGCGGGGCATATCATTTTCAATGTATCCCAATGCACTTGGCAGGATGTAACCTACACAATCCACCATCCGAATCCGGAAGTGGGTATGTTCGCCAATGGTGATTTCCGCCGCTTCTTCCGGAATAAATTTCGGTTCTGTGGTCATAATGGTTTTTCCGGCAGCAGATTGCGGCAGTTCATCGACTGCTCGTAGGCGTTTGGATTCTTCTGGAATATTGGGAATGACCAGCTTTTCCATGAGCTGTTTAATCAGCGTAGATTTTCCGGTTCGGACAGGACCGACAACGCCGATATAAATATCACCGCCAGTACGTTTGGCGATGTCCTCGTAAATATCTTTTGCCATAGCGTTGCCTCCTTAAGATACAATAGGGATGAATAACATTCCCGGTTTGGTTAGGGTATCGCCGGACAGGTCATTTTCTGCTGCAATTGCAGAAACTTTCGTGTTGCAGCGTTTGGCAATCTCCCAGACGGATTCGCCGACTGTACCATAATAGAGCCGTAACGCACAGTCGCTATCTCTGGTACGTTTGCGGTTTTCATCGACTGTAATTTCAGAGAGTCCGGTTTGTTGTGTTGCTGGATAGAGCATTCCTTGCAAGGAAATCGTAGCTTTGATGGAAAGACTTCCATCTGCTGCCAAATGGAACGAACTGTCTGCCGGTTCTGCCTCTGCACAAAGCATTGCTTGTTCCAGTGGAACGGTGGTTGCAAGCAACTCCTCGAACGCTTCTTCTTTCTCCAGCAGGAATGGCATGCCTTCTTGGTCTTTTGCAAGAACGCTGCAACAGAGCATGCCACTGACCCGAATGCGGTTTTGTTCTGGAACAGGCGTTGCACTGACGTTTTTAATTCGACACTGTAAATCGCTGACGAAATCCACGGGGGTATCTCCGGCAGGAATCGCAGCCGTGCAGGAAAATTGCTCTTTCAACAGAACTGGTGTGCCATCAATTCGCAGCGGTGTCCGCACACAGTCGCACAAATATGCGGTGGAATAGGCATCCGTTACAATCGAAATGGTAGCTGGTTTGCAGGCGGTGCAGGTAATCCGTAAATCTGCCTCACAGTGCAAGTTATCAGAATCGCTGCCCTTGTTGGAAACGGGCTTGCACTCGCAGCGAATCACCTGCACCGCAGCCATACCTGTAAAGGTTTCATCAATCTGCTCCATGTCGATGATTTGGCTGTACGGCAGCGTGAATTGCATGGATTCCGGTTCGGTTTGTTCCTCGGATGTGCTGCAATAGAGGAGCGACACAAGCACTTCGCCACGTACGACAAATTTTCCAGCAATGATGGACTGTTCCCCCTGTTCTGCCCGTGCTGTGCAGCGAAGAATGCTTTGAATGGGGGCTTTTGCAGCGTTTCGCTCGATGTCCTCAGATAGAGAAATGGTTTTAACAGCACGCTGTTTCTGGCTGGCGTAGGCAATCGTCTGCTTTTGGCACTGTACTTGCATACCGAATACATCGGAGATGACTTCCTGCATCCGTTCGCCTGTAATTTGAACCCGAACAGAAACCGCTCCACGCACATCCAGCCGTCTGCGGCTGACTGCCCGACAATTCGCATAATCTGCCTTTGCTTGCAGCAGAACTGCTGGATTTTCTGGCTTCTCCGGCAGGTCTAAGGTTTTGGTATAGTGCATGGTCTGAGTCACACATTGCAGACGGTGACTATCAGAGCCACAGTAGAGAATCCGAAGATCCACCTGTAATTCATAGCTGAGTCGGGTTTCCTGCAACTGATATTCTAAGATGGCAGGCTGCATTTCACAGCGGATGATGCGGAAAATTTCCGGATCATAGTCGGGCAGCACATAATCCAGTTCCACGCCCTGTTCCTGTGTTTCATCCAAGATGCGTTCTGTCACGGGAATTCGTTCCCGATTGATTTTCCACTCCATGCGGTGATCCTCCTGATAAATCCCATGCTGGGTTGATGTTACTACAATCTATGCAGACAGGCAGCGGTTTATGTTTCTGCATGAAATTTTCCGATTTCTGTAAGGAATTTTCAATGATGCCCAATGCGTGAAAATAAAAAACCTTGACAATTTGCTGTTCCTGTCGTATAATAAAACTACATGTGATAGTTCGTTTCCAAAAACGATACTGGTTGGAATCGTTTTTTGGTTTTCTGGTAAGAAGCAATCTTACAAACTCATTTGGAAATGACTGCATTTTTTTCGATGCAGGATCATATATCATACTTATTTACAATCGTACAATGCAAATGCGGCAAATAAACAGAACAACATCAGGGAACCACCGCTGCTGAAAGCAGGAGCAGCGGCCATCATGATAAGACTTGTTTTTGATTTGATTTATTTGTATCGGATGTATCCGATTATGGAAATTGCACAGACTATGACACAGCAGAACGGAAATTGTGCGTCTTTGTGCAAGATTACCTTCTGCCGCATTTGCGAGCAGAAAGAGAGGTTTTTTATTTGGCTACGAAAGAAGGAAAAGAAGGAAAGGCAGCAGCACTGCCGAAGAAGCGAAATTATCGGCGGAGAACGCCAAAGCAAAACAGTGGCGAACAGCCAGCAAAGCAGGCAAGAGGTCGTGCCAAGACAGTGACCCGTGCAGCAGCGTTTTCCGCTGCACAGAGCCGCTCCAATCATAAGCAGGAAGTTCGCCGGACACCGGTTCGGATTATTCCGCTGGGCGGCTTGAATGAAATTGGAAAGAATATGACCGTGTTTGAATGCAGCAACGATATGTTCATTCTGGACTGCGGTCTGGCGTTTCCAGACGGTGATATGCCGGGCGTTGATATCGTCATTCCAGATTTCACCTATGTAGAAGCAAATCGGGACAAGGTGCGTGGCATCGTGCTGACGCACGGACACGAAGACCACATTGGCGGTCTGGCGTATCTCCTGAAGAAAATCAATGTTCCGGTCTATGGAACAAAGCTGACGTTGGGACTGGTTAAGGGCAAGTTGGAAGAACATGGACTTGCCAATTCTGTAAAGCTCTGTGAAGTGCAGCCGAGAAGAACCGTCAAAATGGGCTGTATGGGTGTGGAATTTATCAAGGTGAACCATTCCATTCCGGGTGCAGTTGGTATGGCAATTCATACGCCGGCAGGCATTATTGTACACACAGGGGACTTTAAGGTGGACTATTCTCCTGTGGACGATGATATTATTGATTTGGCACGGTTCGGCGAATTGGGCAGCCGTGGCGTACTGGCATTGATGGCAGATTCCACCAATGCAGAGCGTTCCGGATTTACTCGTTCGGAACGGACAGTGGGCGAATCGTTCGACAAGTTGTTTAAGCAGGCAACGGGCAAGCGGATTATCATTGCAACTTTCTCCTCCAATATCCACCGGATTCAGCAGATTGTAGACAATGCACAGCGGAGCAACCGAAAGGTTGCCGTATTCGGCAGAAGTATGGTGAATGTTGTCAACATCGCTTTGGAGATGGGATATTTGAAAATCCCGAAGGGTATGCTGATTGATATTGATGAAATGAACCGTTTCCCAGATGAACGGGTCGTTCTGATTACCACGGGCAGCCAAGGCGAACCGATGTCCGCCCTGACACGTATGGCAATGAACAGCCATAAAAAAGTGGTTATCACACCGAATGATTTCATCATCATCTCTGCAAACCCGATTCCGGGCAATGAAAAGCATGTTACCCGTGTAGTCAATGAACTGATGCGTTCCGGTGCAGAAGTGATTTATGAAGATGTTCACGTTTCTGGTCATGCCTGCCAAGAAGAATTGAAGCTGATTCATGCACTGACAAAACCGAAGTTCTTTATTCCGGTGCACGGCGAATACAAACATCTGGTAAAACACGCACAGATTGCTTATTCTATGGGCATGCCGGAATCCAATGTCATTATCGGTTCGATTGGCGATGTCATCGAAACAGACGGTGTTTCCATGAAGATTGTGACACAAGTTCCATCTGGCAGAGTCATGGTCGATGGATTGGGTGTTGGCGATGTTGGGTCAATCGTCCTGCGTGACCGGAAACATCTGGCACAGGATGGCTTGATTATTGTTGTCATCGGTATTGAACGGACGGCAAACCTGATTGTTTCCGGCCCTGATATTATTTCGAGAGGATTCGTCTATGTACGGGAATCGGAAGAATTGATGGAAGAAGCCCGTCAAATTCTGCTGGATACGTTGCAGCACTGCTCCGCACAGGAATTGAAGGAATGGGGTACGCTGAAAAACAAGCTGCGAGATGTACTTTCGGATTATATTTATGGCAAAACCAAACGAAGCCCGATGATTCTGCCGATTATTATGGAAGTTTAAAAAATGCTGCCGGGTAAACGGGGAGTGTGAACGATGAAGAAGAAACTCAGACATATTTTGCTGTTGATTACAGGCATTTTAACACTATTGAGCATAGCTGTGCCGCTGGTTGCCACAACACTTTTGTATGGCTCTTGCCGGACTGCTCTGCTATTTGTGCCAGCATTACTGCTGAGTATTCTATTTGTTGTGCAGTTGTTTTTTGTTTTTCGCAGGCGATACCCTTTGAATCGGCTGCGGACAGATATGAGCAGTGCAGAAACCCCCGTTCTGGAGCAGTTGATCGTTCCAGTAGTACTGGTGCAGGAAAACGGCGATGTATTTTGGTATAATACACAGTTTGCGGAACAGATTTTACAGGATGCCGGAAAGGGCAAACAACTGATTCAACGCTTGCTGCACCTGCATACCTATGCCGCTCAGCAGCAAGATCAAATCGTGGAATTTCAGGATCGAAGTTACAAGATTCACAGTATGTCTTGTGCAGCTCAGAAAGATACCCCCGCATTGCACGCATTTCAGTTTAATGATGTGACCGAATTGCTGCAATGGAAGCGAGATTTTGCGAGTGCAAAGCCCTGTGTTTTGATTCTGGTGATTGACAGCTACGATGATATTTTGCAGTATGCCAAGGAGAGCGAAAAGGCACAGGTTTCTGCGGAAGTGGAAAAGGTGCTGGAATCGTTTATGACAGGCACAAATGGCATTATTCGGAAGATTGAAAATGATATGTTCTATGCTGTGGTAGAAACTCGTCACCTGCGGGTGATGATGCAGGAAAAGTTCAAGGTTTTGGACGATGCCCGAAAAATTCTGGTCAATGGCAGAATTCATATTACGTTTTCGATTGGCGTTGGATTTGGAGCGAATTCGCTCGAAGAGAGCGAAAAATTTGCTCATCAGTCGCTGGATATGGCATTGGGACGAGGCGGTGACCAAGCAGCTGTGAAGACGGAAAACGGTTTTTGCTTTTTTGGCGGAACGTCTAAGGGCGTAGAAAAGAAGTCCAAGACAAAGATTCGTTCTGTTGCAACGGCATTGCAAGAATTGATTGAAAATGCAGATCAGATTTTCCTGATGGGGCATCGGTTTGGCGATTTGGATGCAATTGGTTCTGCCTGCGGACTGGCTGGAGCAATTGATATGATGAAAAAGCCCGTTTCCATTGTCGTAAATCAGAAGAACTGTCTGGCGAATCAGTTGATTCAGTATATGAAAAAATCGGAACGTCCGCCGGAGTTCATCGAACCGGAAGAGGCAATGGAACGAGTCAGCAGCAATAGCTTGCTGATTGTCGTAGACACCCACAACAAGGACATCCTCGAAAGTGTCGAATTATATGAAGCCTGCCGTTATGTGGCAGTCATCGACCATCATCGAAAGAATGTCAACTTTATTGAAAATGCAGTCTTGTTCCACCATGAACCGTATGCCTCTTCAGCATCGGAAATGGTGACGGAAATCATTCAGTATTTCCGGCTGGACGGCGAAATTCCGGCAGCCAATGCAGATGCACTGCTTGCCGGCATTACCTTAGATACCAAAAATTTTGTCATGCGTACCGGTGTGCGGACGTTTGAAGCAGCGGCTTATCTGCGGAAGATTGGGGCAGATACCATTCAGGTAAAATCTCTGTTTTCCAGCACGATTTCCATGTATCAAATGCGTTCGCAGATTGTGGCACATGCCGAAATTTATCATAAAAGTGCTATTTCCGCCGTGAAAATGCAGGATGCGGACACCCGTGTTCTGGCAGCACAGGCAGCCGATGAGCTGCTGAGTATTCAAGGCGTAGAGGCATCCTTCGTATTATTTCCGGATCAGAATGGATTCAGTATTTCTGCCCGTTCTCTGGGCGGAATGAATGTACAGCTGATTATGGAAGAGTTGGGCGGCGGCGGCCATCAGACAATGGCAGCCACACAGATTGCCGGCGTAACCTTACAGGAAGCAAAGGAACGGCTCTTGCAGGTACTGGAAGCATACGAAGAGAAGAAATAACAGAAAGGCAGGAGAATTTTTATGAAGGTCATCTTTTTACAGGATGTCAAAGGCTCTGGAAAAAAGGGCGAAGTGAAGAATGTAGCAGACGGATATGCACGCAATATGCTGCTGAAAAAGGGCTTAGCTATGGAAGCAACTCCGAAAGCATTGTCAGAACTGGCAGGCAAGCAGTCTTCCGCAGCCCATAAGATTGATGTAGAAAAGCAGCAGGCACAGGAAACCGCAAATCTGCTGAACGGAAAGACGGTCAAGGCAACTGCAAAAGCTGGCAACGGCGGACGGTTGTTCGGTGCAATAACTGCCGGAAACATTGCCGACCTCATCGCCCAGCAGTACGGCTGCAAGGTCGATAAGAAGCGGATTTCTTTGAAGAGCGACATCAAGAACTTTGGTACTTATGAAGCAGAAATCCGGTTGTATGCAGGCATCTTGGCAAAAGTAACCGTAGAAGTCGGCGAAGCATAAGCTGTTTGACGGATAAAACCAACAGGTATGGGCGGACATCGTTCGCCCGTATCTTATTTATACGATAGAAGAGGATGGAAAAGAGGAGGTAAGGATGGCACAGGAATTCGAGCAAGTCGACCAAACCGAATTACCGTACAGTCTGGAAGCAGAACAGACCATTTTGGGTTCGATTTTTGTTGATGCATCTGTATTATCTGTTGTCTTAGAGCGAATCAAGCCGGACAGTTTTTTCAATGAACAGCATAAAGCCTTGTTTCAGATTATCATGCAAATGTTTACATCTGGAGAAAAAATTGATATTGTCACGGTTTTGAATGCAGCGATGGCAGGGCATATTTTTGACACGGCTGCCGAGGGACGTGCTTATCTGGGGGCATTGGTCGATTTAGTGCCGTCCGTTGCCAATGTTGAGAGTTACTGCAAGATTGTCGAAGAAAAATATTACATCCGCAGTCTGGCATTTGCCGCCCGTTCCATCTTACAGGACATCCAAACAGGGGAACAAAGTGCACAAATGCTGCTGGATGCAGCGGAGCAACGTATTTTTGAGATTCGGCAGGGGAAAGATACACAGGGCATGGTAAAAATCGGGGATGCAATTTGTGGTGCTTATGACCACATTGGAAAGATTGCAGGCCCGGACAAAGAAAAATATGTTGGTGCTCGCACCGGATTTCAGCACTTGGATACGATTACATCCGGCTTGAACCGGTCGGACTTGATTTTGATTGCAGCCCGTCCGGGTATGGGAAAAACGTCCTTTGCAATGAATATTGCAACGCATGTTGCCCGACACAGCGACCGGGAAGTAGCCGTTTTCTCCTTGGAAATGTCCAAAGAACAAATTGCAACCCGACTGCTCTCCACGGAGGCTCTGGTTGATTCCAACAAACTGCGGAGCGGATTTCTGACCAGTGACGACTGGGTGCGGTTGGCAACCAGTGCTGGGGTTTTGAGTGGGTTGCCGATGTATATTGATGATACCGCTGGCATTACTGCCCAGCAGATTAAAGCTAAACTGCGGCGAATGAAAAATGTTGGATTGGTCGTGATTGACTATCTGCAATTGATGACTTCCACGCTGCGGACAGATAACCGTGTATTGGTCATCTCTGAAATCACCCGACAGCTGAAAATCATGGCGAAAGAAATGGATGTTCCAGTCATTTTGCTGTCGCAGCTGTCCCGTGCACCGGAAGGCAGAACAGACAAACGTCCGATGCTGTCAGACTTGCGTGAATCCGGTTCGATTGAGCAGGATGCGGATATTGTATTGTTTTTATATCGAGATGCTTATTATAACAAGGAGAGTCCGACTCCGAACATTTCAGAATGTATTGTTGCAAAGAATCGGCACGGAAATACAGGAACAGTTAAAATGATTTGGGACGGACAGTTTACTCGGTTCTCGAATATGGAGATGCAGCATGAAACATAAGGAAACGCTGCCGGAGCAGGTGCGGGCATTTTTGCAGGAACAACAGATGGTACAGGCAGGGGATACGATTTGTTGTGCTCTGTCAGGCGGTGCAGATAGTGTTTGTCTGCTGCGGTGTCTGTTGGAGTTGGCAGAGCCGCTCCACCTCACCATCACTGCTGTGCATGTCAATCATCAGTTGCGAGGAGCGGAGAGTGAACGGGATGCAGCTTTTTGTGAATCTCTCTGCACCCGTTGGAATGTTCCATTGCACATGGTGCGATGTGATGTAAACGCTTATGCGGAACAGCACCACGCCTCCATTGAAACTGCTGCCAGAGCTTGCCGCTATGCGGCATTTTCTGCCATTCCGGCAAATCATATTGCAACTGCACACACTGCCTCAGACAACTTGGAAACGATGCTGCATCGTCTGATTCGGGGCAGTGGTCTGCGAGGACTGGCAGGGATTCCAGCTGTTCGGGAGTGCTATATTCGCCCATTGCTAATCGTAACGCGGGCAGAAGTAGAAGCATATCTGCAAACACTGGGGCAAGATTATGTGACAGACAGCACGAATGAAACGGATGCGTATACTCGCAATCAAATCCGCCACCAGTTGATCCCGATATTAAAGCAGTTGAATCCCTCGTTGGAGCAAACTTCAATCGGAATGTTGCAGGTGTTGCGGAGTGAACAGGATTATCTGCGGCAGCAGACGGAACACTGTTTTCAACAGCATACGACCGCAGCCGGAACGCTTTCCGGTTTGTTGGAGGAACATCCTGCAATGCAGCAGCGTTGTATCATTCAATTGTTGGAGCAGTTTCAAATTTCCTATCAAGCAGACCGGATTGCTCGGTTACAACGCTTATTGCAAACGGGCGGAAAATGCAACTTGAATGCGGACTATGATGCAGTTGCAAAAAACGGCAGTCTTTCCATTCAAAAACGGGTGACATTGCCAGAACCTGTGAAACCAAAAATTTTACACGAAGGCGAGAATCAAATTTTTTCCGGTTTTTTTGTAAAAGCAAGGATCGTTTCATGGGAAAATATGCGAAATCCTCTAATTGTTCATAAAAAGTTATCAAAAATACACTTAGATTATGATAAAATAAGGGGTGTGATTCTTTTGCGTGGGCGACAATACGGCGATCATGTGCAGTTTGCTGGACATCGTACGGTTGCTTCTGTAAAGAAACAGATTCAGAAACAAGTTCCGCCGGAGAGAAGGCAAAATCTGCACTTCTTGGCGGACGAAGCAGGAACGATTTTTGCGGAGTTTTTAGGGGTTGCAGCACGGGTTGCACCAACCGCAGAAACCACGCATGTTCTGGAACTGGAAATTATACAGGAGCAAACGAGGTTAGAACAACTGCCGGAATCATCGTTGGGCTTGCCACGAAAAACAGAAAACGGGGAAACCAGTTTGAAAGAATGGAGTGAACAATTTGACACCAAAGAAAAGTAAGGGCATTGGAGCGTATTTGCTGGTCGTTGTATTGCTGTTGCTGGGCGTATTTTTCATTACGCAAAATATCGGCGGAAAAGAAAATGATACTCAGTATTCCGAAATCATGAATTATTTTGATGACTATGATGTCAAGAAATATACCTTGAATTTGGGAAATGGACAGCTGAAAATGACCCTGCAAGACAACCGCACCATCACCTATGAAGTGCCGTATATCAGCGGCTTTCTGGATGATGTGAAGGACTACCGACAGGAATATAATGCCAAACATCCAGATGCCCCGTTGCAGATGGACTATTACAAGATGAAAGATTCCTCTTGGATCTGGACGCTGCTGCCAACGATTTTACTGTTGGTCATGGGAATTTTGCTGTTTGTCTTTATGATGCGGCAGGCAAACGGCGGCGGAAAGTATACGTCTTTTGGCAAGGCAAATATCAAGAATCAGGCAAACACCCGAAAGGCAACATTTGCAGATGTTGCCGGAGCAGATGAAGAAAAGCACGAACTCGAAGAAATTGTAGACTTCCTGAAGAACCCGAAGAAATACACTGAAATCGGGGCAAGAATTCCGAAGGGTGTTCTGTTGCTCGGACCTCCAGGAACGGGGAAAACCTTGCTGGCAAGAGCCGTTGCCGGAGAAGCAGGCTGCCCATTCTTCTCTATTTCTGGTTCGGATTTCGTAGAAATGTTTGTCGGTGTTGGTGCATCTCGTGTACGGGACTTGTTTGAACAGGCAAAGAAAAATGCTCCGTCCATCATTTTCATCGATGAAATTGATGCAGTTGGTCGGCACAGAGGTGCTGGACTGGGCGGCGGACACGATGAACGGGAACAGACTTTGAATCAGTTGCTGGTAGAAATGGACGGCTTTACAGGAAAAGATAATGTCATTGTCATTGCAGCCACCAACCGGAGAGATATTCTCGACCCAGCTTTGCTGCGTCCTGGTCGGTTTGACCGTCAAATTGTTGTTGGCTATCCGGATGTAAAGGGCAGAGAAGCCATTCTGCGTGTGCATACGAAAAAGCGTCCGCTTGCACCGGATGTAGATTTGGCAACGATTGCAAAATCCACAGTTGGTTTTACAGGTGCAGACTTGGAAAACTTAGTCAACGAAGCCTCCTTGCTGGCAGCTCGCCAGAACAAGCGTGCGATTACCATGCAGGAAATTCAGGAAGCAACCATCAAGGTCATTGCAGGGCCGGAAAAGAAGTCGCATAAGGTTTCGGAAAAGGAAAAGCGGCTGACTGCTTATCACGAAGCAGGGCACGCAGTCTGCACATACTATTGCGACCATCAGGACAAAGTGCATCAGGTTTCCATCATCCCGAGAGGAATGGCAGGCGGCTATACAATGTCCCTGCCGGAACAGGATAAATCCTTTGTCAGCAAGACGGAAATGGAAGAAAACATTGTTACCTTGCTGGGCGGTCGTGTTGCAGAACAGTTGGTTTTGGATGACATTTCAACAGGTGCATCCAACGACTTGGAACGGGCAACCGCAACCGCTCGGAAGATGGTCACTCGTTATGGTTTCAGCAAGAAGCTTGGGCCAATTGTCTATGGCAACGACCAGAACGAAGTATTCTTAGGAAAGGATTTGGGTTCTTCCAGAGATTATTCCGACCGGGTAGCTGGAGAAATTGATGACGAAGTACGCAACATTGTAGAAACTGCTTACCAGAAAGCAACCATTTTGTTGCAGGCACATATGGATCAGCTGCATTTGTTATCAAAGTACTTGATTCTACACGAAAAGATTGAACGGGAAGACTTTGAAAAGCTGATGCAGGGCAAGATGGAAGCGTCTGCATTTGAAGAACAGCCGACAGCACCACAGCAGCCGGAATCTTCTTCCGAAGAACAGAATTCAGAACAAAATCCATCGGAACAGGCATAAACACTTCTTACAAAAAACAAAAGAGCAGGGATTCAAAATAGAGAATCCCTGCTCTTTTTGTATGCGTTTAAAGGTCTTTCATTTGTTCGAGTTCGGCGAGAATCTGCTGCCAAATGCTTTCGGATACGCCTGTCAATTTGTGGCGGTGCATGGTTTTTCCCTGTAGGTAGAAGAATACATTGCAAAGTCCACATTTTCTGCCGGTTTTCGTGCGAGTTACTTGAATGCTGGCAATGTTGGTTGCCGGGGCAACAATGGTATGAAAGACAAAGCCACTGCTATAATGCAGATAAAGTTTTCCGTCTTCCAGCCACATACGGGTTCGCATCGCAGAAACAATCCGAATGAGTAGAAACCAGATGCAGGGGAAAACCAACATCCAGCCCAAAAATGAAAATCGCACATAAATCGGATAGAAAAAATAGCGTGCCAACGCAATCAGTACCAATACAATACCCAGTAAGAACAACGGCTGCCAGATAAAGAGCCAGAACCGAAACAAATTGAATGGTTGTTTCGGTTTATTTTTTCCAATGACATTTGGCTGCTGTTTGAGTAGCGGTTGTAAAAAGCGGTCTGCATGCGATTTTTGCAGCAAGGGCATTAACACGGGCAGTTCGTTTTTCTGATTGCCGTAGCCCGGACAGCTGATATGAACCGACATCAGATGCAATAACTTCATCATGAGATTTTGCCGAATGTCAATGTAATTGACTGCCCCTCTCCGCAGGCGGTAGCGATACGGGGAAATCAGCCCACGATGAACGGAAAACGCTTTTCGGTCTGCATAGAATCGGAATCGGCTGTATCGAAGCAAATTTCCAATAAAAGAAATCAGCCATGCCGACAAAATCAAGATGCCAATCGTAATGACAAGCCGTGGAATGCCCTTAAAATAGGTGGCTGCTTGATCCGTCAGTGTCATGAGAAGTTCCTCTGCCTGCAATTCTTCGAGCAAATCTCTGGTAATTCGACCACCTTGAAAAAAAATCGCTGCTGCATAAACTGCCCCAGATAAGCTACTGGAGAAGAGAAACGAAAATAGCAGCAGTCGGGACGTATGCGGTCGATGCATTTTGACGTCTGAAGCAGGTCGCAGCAGCGGAATGACTTGCCGAATAGCAGCCAAATCCGCTTTATATAAGACCAACTGCATATCTGCTCCGGCGATGTCTTCCGCTCCGGTGTGAATCGAAACTCGAACCGCCCCGAACGGTCGCAGAAAAAATGCGTGTTCTTCCGTTACAGAAGTAATGCTGGAGCAGGGAATTTCAGTTTCCCGTTTCAGCAGGATACCGCTTTGCCGGCGGATGACTTCCGTGTTATACATAAATCCGCAGAAGTACCAGCGAATTGCACCATACGTCAAAATCAACACGCAGATGAGCAGGTCAAACCATGCACCATGCAGCCACGCTGCAATTTCTTTTGCAGAAAATGGAAAGAAGTGTGCAGAACGCAGCAGCGGAAAAATTAACAGCCAGAGGTTTTTTGCCGTGTATCGCAGGATTTTGATGGGGTGTTCATGGAGCATGAGATTCCTCCTGTGCAGCAAGGTAAAATAAATCTGCAAATCGCATACAGAGTTCCGCTGCATCCTCTTTTTTGAGAAATAGCAGAATCAGCGTGCTGCCATAGGCGTGCAGCGGCAGAAAAGTCATTCCCGTATATTTGCAGAACGGCGTTTGCACAATGGTGCTGCATTGCAGAGCACGCAGCCGCATGCGTTTTTCTCGCCGGATAAAAATGCCGGATATCGAGATAATGTCTTGTTCTGTAATGATATAGCGAGTGTTGCGAAACCAGAATGGCAGTAAAATAAAGATGCCCAACAGAGCAGCCAATAACAGCAGGGAACAGATGAGGTTGACAATGCCAGCCGGGACAATTTTTAGCACATAGCGAATGGCTGCGATTAAAACCAATGCAGTCGGCAGGGCAAGTAGCTGTAGTAGATATTGTGCGTGGGGGTCAGGACGATAGCTTTTTTGTAGATGATTCATAAGGACCTCCGTTTTGTGAAAATGCAGCATACAATTAGCAACAAGTGTATAATATTATTATAACCATTTTAGCAATATCGTCAAGAGCCTGTTTATGAAAGGTCTGTCGATTTTATGAAAATACGGAGGACGGCTTTATGCTGGAACAGCTGAATACATGGGTTTGGGGCAGCGGATTGCTTGTCTTGTTGCTGGGAACAGGATTGTTTCTCAGTATTCGCACGCATTTTTTTCAGATTTTTGGAATCCGTACGATTTTCCGGCAGACATTCGGCAGATTGTTCCGTCGGCAAGACGGTGCAGAACAATGGAAAACGTGTTCCGCAGCGTTGGCAGCTGCCATGGGAACGGGAAACATTGTCGGTGTTGCAGCAGCCATTTCCGCTGGTGGAGCAGGGGCAGTTTTTTGGATGTGGGTGTCTGCATTTTTGGGCATGATGTTGACCTATGCTGAAAATGTATTGGCGGTGCGGTATCGTTCGGAAACAGAAGAACGGGCAGTCGGGGCATTGGCATATCTGAAAAATGGTTTGCGAAGTCCGATTTTGGCAGGGCTTTATGCCGTATTTTGTGTGCTGGCATCATTCGGCATGGGAAATATGACGCAGAGCAGTGCCGCTGCTGCTGCACTGGAGCATGGCTGTCACATTCCGCCGATTTGGACAGGGGTTGGAGTAACGATTTTGTTGCTGGGAACGGTGTTGGGCGGAATGCGTACCATTGGAACGGTGACACAATTTCTCATGCCGATTTTATCGGGTGGATATCTGTTGGCAGCTGTGATTGTGCTGGTACAGCATGCCGGACAGCTGGGAACGGCATTTGCAACAATTTTTCATGCAGCCTGGCATCCGGTAGCCGTTGGCGGCGGAACGCTGGGAACAGTGTTGTCTGCTGGTCTGCGGCATGGGGTGTTCTCGAATGAGGCAGGGCTTGGCAGCAGTGCCATGATTCACAGTCATGCGGTAGATGCTGTGCACGGGCAGCAGGGAATGTGGAGTATGGTAGAAGTGTTTGTAGATACAATGCTTTGCTGTACGGTGACGGCTCTAGTGTTACTCTGTACCGGAACAGCTGGAACAGATGGTATCTCTGGGATTGCAGCAGCCTTTTCCAGTGTGTTTGGTGTTGGAGCAGAGCCAGTACTTTCTTGGATGATTGCCCTGTTTGCCTTGGCAACACTGCTTGGCTGGTGTTGTTGCGGAGAAGTTGCCGTTCGATATTTGGGCGGAGAACGGAGCGTTCGCTGGTATCGCTGGGCATATTGTTTTGCAGGGGGATTGGGAGCAGTGGGAACGCTGTCAACCATCTGGACATTCTCCGACCTTGCAAATGGATTGATGGCGATTCCGAACTTATTGGGCATCTTGTTGTTATTCCGTAAGGCTGACTTGCCCGACAATGTTTATAGAAAATGCACAAAAAAGAATTGCAAAAAGAAGAAAAATATGGTATGATAAGACTCATTTCAAGATGACTTTGCAAGAAATCCACATCAGAAAAAGGAGTACGAGTTTATGCAGACCATTTTTCTTTCCGATTTAAAAGCTGCCCTGTTGGAACATCCGCAGGCATGGATTACACAAATGGAACAGCAGCACTGGGCACAACTTCGCACCATTGCAGAAGAAATTGCAGAACATCGGCGAACCTGCCCCATCATCTTATTATCTGGGCCGTCTGGTTCTGGAAAGACCATTACTGCCATGATGCTGGAATCCATTCTGGATGGAATGGGATTGGAAACGCATACGCTTTCCATGGATCACTATTTTAAAAGCATTACCCCAGAGCAGTTGAAGCTTGCAGAGATTGGAGAATTTGACTTAGAATCACCGGAACGGGTGGATATTCCGTTTTTGAATCAGCAATTGAAAGCGATTCGAGATTGCGAACCAGTGGAGCTGCCGAGATATGATTTCCGGATTTCCAGCCGTGTACCATCGGGGCGAATTTTGCAGCGGAAGCCGGAAGAATTGGTCATTTTAGAGGGCATTCACGCTTTGAATCCATCGGTGATTACACTTTCTGACCACGATGCTGCACGGTGTTATGTCAATGTACAAACGGCTCTGCGGACTGACCACGACCAATTGATTCCGCCGACTTATGTTCGATTGCTGCGGCGGATGATTCGGGATTTAAAATACCGGAAGCGGTCGTTGACAGAAACAATTCGGATGCATCACACTGTGCAGGCAGGAGAAGACACCTTTATTACACCGTATCGTTCCTTGGCACAGTATGAAATCAATACGTTTTTGCCGTATGAAACTTTTGCCTATACAGCCGTATTGGAGCAGATTCCGGAGGCCGTTTCGATTGCACGAACGATACCAGAATTAAAAGCGATTTTGGAAGAGCAAGTGCCATTTTCGCTGGACTGGATTCCAGAAACTGCATTGGTACGAGAATTTATCGGCGGTAGTGTTTACTATCAAGAGAGCAAGTAAAAACCGCCGTAGGCGGAACTGCGGTCGAGCTGGCTCAGCTCGGCGGAGAGGGATTGTTAAGGGGGACAAGCTGTCCCCCTTAACAGACGTATTGATTAGATGATATTGAAATCTAAGAGGAATATATGAAAATGCTGTTCGCCATTCTAAGAGCATAGAAAATTCAGACAAACCGAGATCTAAGAAAGACTCATAACCAATTCGGAAAACGTAACCACTGGCGAACAGCACACAGGCAGACAGCGAAGCGTATCTGCCGAACCATCCGCAAGATGGTTTTCCCAAATGCCACCAAACACAAAACCTAAATACAAAATTGAAACAGTTGACAAATGCCAAAAAATCTGCTATACTGAAAGATAGCAACATAGCTTTCAAAAAATGGGGTGCACCACCTGCGGGTGCAGCCCTTTTTCTGTCTATTTGCAAACATTATCATAGAAAAGGAGTTGTCACCGATGCGTGTCAATGGAAAAGAAATCCCGCTGAACGCACCCATTTCCCTGCAAGCGTTTTTGCTGGAACAGCACTACGACCTCCGTACCATTGCAGTGGAACGGAATGAGGAAATTGTGCCGAAGGCAACTTATGCGGAAGTCATGCTGCAAGATTGCGATGTACTGGAAGTCGTTCACTTTATGGGCGGCGGTCAGTCCTCGAAAACAAAATAGGAGGAAGTTCCATGCAGAAAAAAGAATATGAAGATGATGTGTTGATGTTGGGCGGACATCCGTTCCATTCTCGTTTTATTTTGGGTTCGGGAAAGTTTTCCCTGTCCCTGATTCAAACCGTTATGGAATACGGCGGCAGCGAAATTGCAACGATTGCTCTGCGGCGTGCCAACGCAGACAGCAAAGAAAACATTTTGGATTTTCTGCCGAAAAATATTACCTTGCTGCCGAATACATCCGGTGCAAGAAATGCAGAAGAAGCCATTCGGATTGCACGGCTTTCCAGAGAACTGGGCTGCGGTGATTTTGTGAAGGTAGAAATCATTCACGAAACAAAGTACTTGCTGCCAGACAACGAAGAAACGATTCGGGCAACCCGTCAGCTTGCAAAAGAAGGCTTTATTGTCCTGCCGTATATGTATCCGGATTTGGTGGCTGCTCGGAAGCTGGAAGATGCCGGTGCGGCTGCCATTATGCCGCTCGGTGCACCGATTGGCAGCAATCAGGGCTTGCGGACAAAAGACTTTATTCGCATTTTAATTGATGAAATGAAGCTGCCGATTATCGTAGATGCTGGCATTGGTGCACCTTCTCAGGCGTGTGAAGCTATGGAAATGGGGGCTGCTGCGGTTATGGCAAATACTGCCGTTGCAACTGCCGGAGATTGTGCCGCTATGGCAACGGCTTTCCGCCTTGCCATTGAAGCTGGACGGCTGGCTTATCTGTCGAAGTTGGGCAGAGTTTTGGACAAAGGTGCAGAAGCATCCAGCCCGTTGACTGGATTTTTGCAGGATTAAGGGGGAAGTTTCATTTGCGTACCATTTACGACCCGATGACCTACCAGCCGCACATGCAGCAGCTGGATTCTCAGATGTTTGAAGAAGTTCAAGCTGCCATGCAGGCATTTGAACAGACAACGTACACGGCAAAAGAAGTACAGGCTGCCCTGCGAAGCACAGCTTGCACCGTGCAGGAGTTCGCAGCCTTGCTTTCTCCCGCAGCACAGCCATTTCTGGAACAGATGGCAGAAAAGGCAAAGCGAGAACGGGAAAAGCATTTCGGCAACTGCGTGCAGCTGTTTACACCGCTTTATATCTCTAATTATTGTGAAAATGAGTGCGTTTATTGCGGATTTAACTGCAAGAACAAGATTCACCGCAGCCATTTGAACATGGAAGAAGTCGAAAAGGAAATGCAGGCGATCGCAAAGACCGATATGCGAGAAGTGCTGTTGCTGACAGGTGAAAGCCGTTCTGCATCCAGCGTGGAATATATCGGAAATGCCGTACAGATTGCGAAGAAGTATTTCCCGACCATCGGACTGGAAGTTTATCCAATGAATGTCGATGAATATCAGTATTTGAACCAGTGCGGAGCGGATTTTGTAACCGTCTTTCAGGAAACTTACCATTTAGACTGCTATGAAAAGATGCATCAGGCTGGAGCAAAACGCTGTATGCCATACCGATTCTATGCACAGGAACGGGCAATTTTAGGCGGTATGCGTGGCGTTGGATTTGGGGCACTGCTGGGCTTGAGCAACTTCCGGAGCGATATGTTTGCAGCCGGATATCATGCATATCTGCTGCAAAAGAAGTATCCGCACGCTGAAATTGCAATGTCGTTCCCACGGCTGCGACCATATAAGAACCACGAAAAAACAGAAGAAAATGATGTTCATGAAACGCAGCTCCTGCAAATGATGCTGGCGGTTCGGATTTTCCTGCCGTTTGCCAGCATTACGATTTCTACCCGAGAACGGGCAGGTTTCCGTGACCATGTATTGCCAATCAGTGCAACAAAGATTTCCGCTGGTGTCAATGTCGGAATCGGTGGTCATACGGAAGAAGAGCAAAAGGGCGATGCACAGTTTGAAATTTCAGACGGCAGAAGTCTTGCTGAAATTCATCAAGCCATTCTGGAACAGGGTATGCAGCCGGTTTATACCGACTACATCAACACAAATTTGCTATGAAAATACTCTGTGTAACGAATCAAGCCCTCTGTAAGGGCGATTATTTGCAGCAGTTGCAGAAAATTGCAGCTGCAAAGCCAGATGCGATGATTTTACGGGAGAAACAGCTTTCTGAAACCGCATATCAGGCATTGGCAGAGCAAGTGCAGCGGATTTGTCAGGGGCAGGGCGTGCAGCTAATTTGCAATCATCAGATTTCTGTAGCGGAACGCCTATCTTTGCCTGTGCAGATTTCCGTTTCGCAGCTAGAGCAGGTAAGTGCATTGTCTGTACCGTTTGGCGTTTCTGTCCACAAGCTGGAGGAAGCAAAACAGGCGGAGCAGGCTGGAGCAAGCTGGGTGATTGCGGGGCATATCTTTGCAACTGCCTGCAAACCGGATTTACCGCCGAGAGGACTTTCCTTTTTGCAGGAAATCAAACGGGCAGTTTCTATTCCGGTTTATGGAATCGGTGGCATTCATGTACAGAACGCTGCACAGGTGCAGGCAGTCGGTGCGGATGGCATTTGTATGATGTCAGATTGGATGCAGGCAGAAGAGCCGGAACAGCTGATGCAGCAGCTGCGAGCAATCAAACCGGAGGAACAGCGATGAAACAACGCTATCAAATTATCACGATTTATGAAGAGGATCACGGTTGTGAGGGTATTCCAGAGGGGGAAGAACCGATGGATCAAGTGCTGTTGCAAACAGAAGCCGGCGAAGAGCATTGGACAAGAATTGCGGATGCTGTTTTGCTGAACCAGAACTGGAACGAAGGCGACTGGATTCTCTGGGAAATCGAATAAGCAATAAAAAAATCCCGATACAGATTTGAATGGAACTGTATCGGGATTTTTTGGAGAATAAATCAGAAACACTGCGTGCAGCAATTGTTTTATGGGAGGGCTGCACGCAAGAAGAAAGCAATTACTTGTGACCGTTTTCGTTATAAGTCACCCACTGATACTTTGCAGTCAGCGGTGTTGTGCCATCGAACGGTTTGAGCCAGTCGTCAACACCGATGCCCGGCCATACATTCATCATGATTTTGCCTGGTGTGGACGGAATGTTGGAAGTTGCCTTGTAAACTGCCTTTCCGTCTACATACCAAGTAATGGAATCTTTCTGCCAGTCAAAGCCATAGGTGTGATAGCCCTCGGAAGCATCAAAGCCCAAATCGTACATATATTCGTGGTTGCCTACACCGTTGGTGTAGTAGTTGAACTGTACCTTTGTGGTGTCTTTGCCGAGAACTTCCACGTCGATTTCATCCCATGGGTTGTTGTCGCTCGGCCCTGTATAGGTGAAGAATGAGGAAACAACACCGTCATTTTTGATTGCCTGCATGGAAGTTTCATAGTAGCCGTAAGAATAGAAATCATTGGTTCTGTATTCTGCACCGATGTAATGATATTGCCCAGTAGGGTCTTTGTCAATGGTCAGATTCAAAGCGTTGTCTTTGAAGGTTGCGTTGGAAGCTTTCCAGAAGCAGTCAAATGGGTTGCCGTTTGTCCAGCCATCGGAAGCGATAAATTCTTTGGTAGAACCTGTCCGGAAGTTTGCATACATCGTTGTATTTGCAGCCGGTTCATTTCCGGAAGGGGTATCGGGAGTGCTGCTTGTTTCAGCCTTACGATAAGTCACCCACTGATACTTTGCAGTCAGCGGTGTTGTGCCGTCAAACGGCTTGAGCCAGTCGTCAACACCAATGCCCGGCCATACATTCATCATGATTTTGCCCGGTGTGGATGGAATGTTGGAAGTTGCCGTGTAAACTGCCTTTCCGTCTACATACCAAGTAATGGAATCTTTCTGCCAGTCGAAGCCATAGGTGTGATAGCCCTCGGAAGCATCAAAGCCCAAATCGTACATGTATTCGTGGTTGCCTACACCGTTGGTGTAGTAGTTGAACTGTACCTTTGTGGTGTCCTTGCCGAGAACTTCCACGTCAATTTCATCCCACGGGTTGTTGTCGCTTGGCCCAGTGTAGGTGAAGAATGAGGAAATAACACCGTCATTTTTGATTGCCTTCATGGAAGTTTCATAGTAGCCATAGGAATAGAAATCATTGGTTCTGTATTCTGCACCGGTGTAATGATATTGCCCAGTAGGGTCTTTGTCAATGGTCAGATTCAAAGCGTTGTCTTTGAAGGTTGCGTTGGAAGCTTTCCAGACGCAGTCAAACGGGTTGCCGTTTGTCCAGCCATCGGAAGCGATAAATTCTTTGGTAGAACCTTCTCGGAAGTTTGCATACATCGTTGCGTTTGGATCAGGTTTGTTGGTAGAAGGCTGATCTGGCTTTGTCGGCTGGTCAGGCTGACTTGGATTGGAATTGTTTTTCAATACATTCTTTTTCAGCAGACAGAGGTCTACAACATTGACGATATTATCTTTTGTCATATCGGCATTAACACCTTGTTCAGCGGTCAATGTTGCCTTGCGAATCAAATACTTTTGCAGCAGAATCACGTCTGCAACATTGACAGCACCATCTTGATTGACATCGCCGACTGTTCCAGTGTTGCCCGTATTTGCGTTGTTCAGGGAAATCAAATAGGTGAGCGGAGAGTTCCAATAAATCGCGATTTCGTTTGTAGAATAGCTTTCGGAGTGGTCAACGTAGCATTTTGCAGGGGCAGTGGTTGCCAAATATGCCTTTGCAGCACTGTCCTCTAAGTTGGAGTTGACACCGCCGACTACCATGCCATGCATTGCCTGTTTTTTCGCCATAGATGGACGGTGATGCGGATTCTGCGGGGAAACCGTACCAAATCCAGTGACAAAGCATTCTCCAATCGGATTGCTGCCGAGCAGATAATGCAAGTTTGATGCAGAAACATTTAAATAAGAAGTATCATCGGTCAGCTGATAAGCCAGCCCTAAAATTACACCAGCATTGGCAACCGTCATATTGCTGCCCCAGTTGAAATTAACAACGGAAACGCCATACGGACTGGATTTTGCAGTAGAAACAAACTGGTCAGCCTCTTTCAAAACGGCTTTCTTTGCCTTTGCATACATGGTTTGATTCGGATTTGCCATAGTCAGAATGGCAATGTTGCCATAGTCGCCGACTGTTGACCAGTCCATGCCAGTTTTCGCAGCAGAACCGATAAAGTTTTGCAGATAGGATTCTTCTCCGGTTGCTCGATACATCTGCATCGCTGCCCAGTAGCGTTCATCCGTATCGCTGGTATCTTCATAAGCACCGGTAGTGATATCCTCCGGATTCTCATAGATGAGTTTCGGATTTTCTTCTAAGAAATCCCATGCTTTCTTTGCTGCATTCAGGCAGGTGTTGGCGAAATTCGGGTCAACATCCTGATAGAATTCATATGCCATTGCCATGGAAGCACAGAAATCCGCAGTTGCTGTGGTTGTGATCGGCGTTACGATCAAGGCATCTGTTTCGTTTTCCGGCATCACATAGCCTGGGAAATTTTCGCAGGTGACTTTGTGGTGAACACCGCCGGATTTTGCATCCTGCATTTTCAGCATCCATTCCAGTTCGTACCGGGTTTCGTCCAGAATATCCGGAACACCGTTGCCACTCTCCGGAATGCCGGTTGCATCGCCGTAAGAGGACGGAGAAGCAGCATATGCATAGAGCAGGTCGGCAACAGTCTTTGCTCCCGGAACAACATAACGACCGTAGTCGCCAGCATCGTGCCAGCCACCGTTCACATCAATGGTTTCAGATGTACCATAGATGGTTGCTTTTGTGTTGTGGCAGGCAACATGTCCGAAAGTATCATCTTCAATTTCCGTTCCGCACCGCTGCAAATACAGCATTTTTACAGAGTCAGTCAAGAGCGTATCATAAACATCATCTGAAATGGTAAAGGTGTAAGATTGGTCTAAATCACCGCAGGTGATGTAATAAGACCCCGGCTCTGTAACAGCAGAAAAATCACCTGTCCATTCGGTTTCTTTTGCAGGGTAATTGTTGATGCTGTCGGATAATGTTCCGGTGTAAACAGTCTGTTTGGTGTCTGCATTAACAACGAAGAAGGTTGTTTCACTGGTTACATCTCGGAACACCGCTGTTTTCTTGCTGTTTGACTGATAGCCGACCTGATCCGTTATAATAGACGGTTCGTATGGCTGAAATGAAGTATAGTCAACCTTGCTGTCATCAATCAGTTCCAAAGATACGTTGTCCAGATAAATAGTATGCGGTGCAACATCTTTTCCTTCATAGCCGCAGTTGAAAACCAGTTTGGACATGATGTCAGTTTCCTGCTTCATGGTGAAGGTATAGTCTACCGTCTGTGTTTCAGCGGTCAGATCTAAGCCTTTCCAAGTGTAAGACTGATACGTTCCGCCATTCTGCTGAATCATCTGTTCAACGGTGCAATCTTCGGTAGAAGAAATATCATATTTCAAGCGATAAACACCATTTTGATAGAGCGGTACAACATCATAGCCGACTTGTACAGAATAGTTCAGCGTGCCGACACTGTTGACGGTTAACGCTAATTTTCCATTTTCTACGCCCATCGAGCAGCTTCCGCCGCTTGCCTTATAGGTTGACCAGCCGGAAGAACCATTGGAAAAATCCGAAGATAAAATGGTAGTTGCTGCTGAAGCAGAAAACGAGGGCAGTACAGCAAAACTTGTTGCTGCTATAGCACCCGCTGCAATGGCAGCAATGCTTTTTTGAAAAATGTGACGATGCATAAAAACTCCTCCTTTGAACGATAAAGACCGATTGAATTTATCAAATCTGAATAAAATTTGTGCATGAGAATGCTTTCATTACTACTAATATAGCACAATTTTCGGAGTTTCTATATCAAATAATTGCGATTTTTATCAGAATTTTGTCTTGTTTTGATTGCGTTTTTTCAAAAGGTATGGTATAATGAAAAAAAGGGGGCAGGAACACGATGAATATTGAAAAGGAACTGACTTACGTTGCTTTTTTAAATCGGGAATACCAGCGTTCTCATTTGGCATATGATCGGGAGATGGAATTTTTTAGAGCCATTCAGCAGGGCGATATCGAAATGGCTCACCGGTTATTCAAACCACTGGGCAGTGAAAAAATGGGGGCTTTGAGTGAGAATCCGCTCCGGAATTTGATTTATCATTTTGTGATTACCGTTGCATTTCTGACACGCTATTGCATTGAAGGCGGAATGGAGATGGAAGAAGCATTCAATCTCAGTGATATTTATATCCGCAGTGCTGACCGCTGCCAAAAAGAGCAGGAAATAAGTGTGCTGCATCGACAGGTGATTGATGACTTTACGCAGCGAATGCAGATAATTCACAAGAAGCCACGATATCCAAAACCAATTTTGGTGGCGTTGGATTACATTTATGACCACTTACATACCAAAATCACGCTGCAAGCATTGGCGGAGGAAGTGCACCTCAGCCCGTCCCATTTGTCCAAGCTGTTTCATAGAGAAATGGGGCTTACGATTAGCGATTACATCCGAAAGAAACGAGTAGAGGCAGCCGGAAATATGCTGAAGTTTTCGGATTATTCCTGTGCAGAGATTGCAAACTATCTCTGTTTTAGTTCAGAGAGCCATTTTATTCAGATTTTTAAAAAGGAGATGGGAAAGACTCCGAAACAGTATCGGGAATTATTCTTCCGGAGAAATTGGAATACACAAACCAAGCTTTAAAAGGAGGAACTACAGATGGATTACAAACCATATAAGCCGTTTCATGATAACGGTAAGGATTTTGCAAAGTTAGCAGTTACCTGTCAAGTCTTGCAGGACATGGAAAAAGAAGATCAGGCAAAGGGACAAACAACAATAAGTTCCAAGGATGTAAAACCAAGGACAAAGGAACAAGAAAAAGCAGACAACATATATTGTATCTGTTGTGCTTCAATTGTGGGACTGTCTATTTTGGTTACGATTATAGCATTGATTGTTCAGCATTTCATATAAAAAATCCATCCGGCTGCCGTATTTCAACGGGCAACCGGATGGATTTTTTCTTATTGATGTCTGGAACGATATTCTGACCAGAGTGTTTTTGTTTTTTCGGAGGTTTGTTCTCGGCTAGCAGTGATTTCGCCTGTCCATCCATTCAAATAGATTTGCTGGGTGTGTTGGAATAAGCTGCAAGCACCTCGTACGCCGGATAGTACCGGAAAGCATACCCGTGGATTTGCCTGAGTGGATACCTGTTCACAAGTCAACTCTTCTTCCAAAATCAAGCCCTTTAATGGCAGTGACATCAAAAATTTGGAGAGATGAGCCGTGATTATGATTTTTCCGGCAGCTTGTTCTTCGGATAGCGGTTGTTTTCCGTCATAAATGAGAATATCCCCTTTGGAAAGCCCTGGCATACAAGGGCGACCTTGTGTTTTTCCGCTGCCGCTCGGGAAAACCATGTGTGTTAATGGTTCTTCCTGCTGCCCAATGCATTTCTTTTGCAGTACCATTTCTGTATAGTTGGGGAGATTTAAATACCAGCGGTAAGCTTCTCTCCGCCATGCGGAACGATTGTCTTTCCACTGAATGGAGGGGTCTTCCATAGAGGCTAAGACTTCCTTTAAAACCAGATAATGCACATCATCAACATCTGAGATTGACCCCGCTTCATATAAGCGGTTTCCAGCAGCTAAGAACAAATCTGCCAGCAATTTTACCAGTTGGTCTTGTAATTTCAGGAATTGTTTTCGATAGGTTTCGGATTTTTGTGTGCACCGGATTTTTTTCCGTAGTTTTTTTCCTGCCCAGTCTGGCATGGGGAGCATACCGGCAGCATATTGATATTGAATCCCAGATGGTAAATTTGGATGCGTTTTCCGCAGGCTTTTTTTCAGGTGCTGAATGGAAATGCGGCTGTTCAATACGCTCAGCAACGTATAATGCCAGCAAGCAATGTTGGTATTTTGAAAGCGTTTGTAATATTGATTCAGTTCCGACAGGGACATTCGGGAGAGATCATAGGATTGATAGACTTGTACTCGATTTTCCAGCAGCTGTAATTTCTCCTGTACCACTTTAAAATCCGATCGCATCAATCGTCTTCCGATATAGTCAATATAACGGTGTACCATCCACGAACGAATCCCATCTCGGTCGTGGAGCAGGGCATAGACATTTTTAAAACTCTGCTTCTTTCGGAAAGTTGGAAAATAATACAGCAATTTGTTCCAATGTTCCACACAGAAATAAAGTCTGCCGTTGATATAAATGACAATATCATCCATATCATCGGAAACGGAATAGGGGCGGTCAAATAAGTGCAGGGTTGTTTTAAAAAAGCTATGAATCACATGGTTATACATGTTTTGCATATAGCTGCCCATCAAGGGGGTGCAAGTGGTGGGGTAGAATGCACTTAAAATGCTGCGGCTGTCGAATAAAATGCTTTCCTCACTGGGAAGAGTCGTTTGCCGGACGGTTAAGGCGAATAAATGATGGCTTTCCGGGTCAACAAAAATGGAAACCTGCATTTGTATGTCAAACTTGGTAAATAGAATTTGAGCCGCCTTTTCCAGTTCCCGCAAGAAATCGTTTTCGGGAGGGGGCATGCCGGCTGGCAGTCCATAGTAGAGAAGTTGGTCGGTGTTGTGATAGCACATGGTAATAGTAGGCGTATCGTTCCAAACCAGTTCACTGTTCCAGCCGCAGCCGATTTGAATTTGTGTTTCGTTCAAAATGCCGTCTTGCTGAATGGTATTCAGAACCGCAAATTCTGTAAATGTTCTTGCTTCTTGAATGATAATATGAAATTGCACCTGTTCCGGCGAAACAGATTCTGCTGCTGCAATTTTCTGCCGATAGGATTCCCGACTTTCTAAAATTCGTTCAATGTTGCGGTACAGGGCATATTTTTTGACGTTTGTATAAACAGGCAAGTCCGCTTTACAATTGGGCATCCATTCGGTTCGATCAGTTTTATTTTCAGAAACGACAATGGTTGCCGTCATCCAAACATGATATTGTAAGACATCCTGAAAGTGCATGGCAAAATAGGCATCCAGTTCTTCTGGTTCGTATTGTTCCGGAATACAAAAAAACCGAGGAACACGCAGTCCATATTCATGTAGATGAAATAAAATAGATGCTTCTGCACCGGGATGATAGAGCGTATAATTCACAAAGTCGATGATCAAGGCGTTTTTTCACTCCTAATTAAAGTCGAATTTAGTTTTGTTTCATCTGCATCATTTTATGCTTATCTTTATTCTATCACGATTTTATTGCTGCTTTTACTGTGGATTTCTAAACTTTTTATATCTTATTTTCAATAACTTCGGAAAAGAACCGCTTTTCCTTGTAGAAATCTGTTGATTTTTAGGGAAAATTCAGATTTTTTGACGGGTTTGACTGCGTTGAGAACTTGCTTGACAAATAGCCAGAAAACGAGTATACTGTACATAGAACTGGTTTTATGAAATTTGGCAGAATTTCATAGAAAAAGCGGATGGATAAAAGCAATCAGACCCAGAGGAGTGAAACTATGGCTACGAATGACGCAACCATTGTCAAAATTAAACATGAAATCTTAGAAGAAGTTGCAAAACTGGTTTTCGCCGGAAAATTTGAAGAGGAAAAAGACGAATTACCACTGCGATTGATGCCAGGTCCAACGGCAAAATATCGTTGCTGCGTCTATAAAGAACGGGAAATTGTGCGGCAGCGGGTTCGTTTGGCAGAGGGCAGAAATGTAGAAGGTGCACCAAATAATTTGGTGGTACAGGTTGTGCGGGCAGCCTGTGAAGAATGTCCGATTTCCCGTTATGTTGTCACAGACAACTGTCAGAAGTGCATGGGAAAGTCATGTCAGCAGTCCTGCCGATTCGGTGCGATTGATATTGGACGGACACGGGCACATATTAACCCCTCGCTCTGTAAAGAATGCGGAAAATGTGCGAAAGCCTGTCCATACAATGCGATTGCAGACCTGATTCGACCATGTAAGCGAAGCTGTCCAGTGAATGCAATGACGATGGATGAATATGGTGTTTGTCAGATTGACGAGAGCAAGTGCATTCAGTGTGGGCACTGTATTCATAGCTGCCCATTCGGAGCAATTAGTTCCAAGGCATTTTTGGTAGATGTCGTAAAGGCATTGGTTGCTGGAAAGCGTGTTGTTGCAATGATTGCCCCGAGTGCAGAAGGGCAGTTTGGGGATGGTATTACCATTGCCAGCTGGAGAGAAGCCCTGCAGCAGGTCGGATTTGCCGATTTGGTAGAAGTGGCATTGGGTGCAGATATGACCGCCAATGCAGAAGCAGCAGAGTGGATGGAAGCGTATCAGGAGGGCAAGAAGAAGACAACTTCCTGCTGTCCAGCATTCGTGAATATGATTGAAAAGCATTATCCGATGCTGAAAGAGAATATTTCCACAACCGTTTCTCCGATGTGTGCCGTATCTCGAAAGCTGAAAGCAGAACATCCGGGAACGATTACAGTCTTTATTGGGCCATGTGTTGCAAAGAAGAGTGAAGTTTTGGAACAGCGTCTGGAGGGAAATGCAGACTATGTTTTGACGTTCGGGGAAATTCGTGCCATTATCCGAGCAAAGGGCGTTACGCTGAAGCCAGAGCCGAACGAGCAGCAGGACGGCAGCGTATTCGGAAAGCGGTTCGGTGATAGCGGTGGTGTCACCGCAGCCGTTCTGGAGAGCATGAAAGAACAGGGCTTTACTGAAGAAGTCAATGTTCATAAGTGCAATGGGGCAGAAGAATGTAAGAAAGCTTTGCTGCTGATGAAGCTGGGCAGATTGCCAGCAGACTTTGTAGAGGGTATGGCGTGTGTCGGCGGATGTGTTGGTGGGCCAAGCCGACATATTGAACCAGAAGTGACGAAGCGAAACCGTGATAAATTGATTGGGCAGGCAGATGACCGGAACATTTCTGAGAATTTGCATCGGTTTGCAGATATTGACAGCATCAATATGCATCGTTCTGCACCAGAAACCGAAGAAGCCGCAGAATAAATAGAAAGCAAACAGAAAAAAGCAGCTGCCGGAAAATTCGACAGCTGCTTTTCTGTGAGATAAAATTGAGATAGGTAGAGGAAATCGAGTTTATTCTGCCTTTGCCTGACAGTTGGAACAAATCGGGCAGTGTTCGCACAGCAGATTCCGCAAGGCAGTTGCACTGCTGCTGTGGATTCGTGCAACTGGCACAGAGTTCTTCTTTGCGGCTTTCATTGCACCCTGAATCATTTTGTGGGAAACGGTGTTGGTGAACAGAATCATCAAGTCCGGAGAACCGATTTTCTTTTCCAGCGGACCGGTTTCCTTTGGAAATACCTTTGCCTTACAGCCGTGTTCCTGACAGATATCTGTATACTTCCGGCTCATACATTCGTTTCCACCGATAATTACAACGCTCATAAAATCCTCCTTGTTTGGATCGTGTCAATTACTCATTGTTGATTACTTCTATGTGATGGTTTATCACGAATTAGTTAGTCATGACTAACTAATGAAACTAGTCAGTTATTGGTGACTAACTATAGGATACCACACCGCACAGGATTTGTCAAGCAATTTTTTCAGGAATAGGGAAAAACCGTCTTTTCCAAAGGAAAACGGCAGAAAAATTGCAGAAAAAAAGGAAAGCAAGGCAAAAATTTGCTTGCTTTCCCGTTTTTTCAAAATAAAATTACAAAAGGCTTATTCCACAACAACCTTATGGAACACTTTTTTGCCCTTCTTGATGATGGTTTCGCCGTCCAGAGTGATGATTGCCTTCGGATCTGTTACCTTTTCATTGTTGACGGAAACGCCACCCTGTTGTACCAACCGGCGAGCTTCACCATTGGAGGCACACAGTCCAGCCTTTACCATCAAAGTCAGAATGCCCATTCCGCCATCCTGTAAATCTGCCGCTGGAATTGCAGTTGTCGGCATATTTTCGCTCGAACTGCCGCTGGTGAAGATTGCCTTTGCAGCATCCTGAGCTTGGTCGGCAGCTTCTTTTCCGTGTACCAGTTCGGTCAGAGAGTAAGCGAGCAGTTCCTTTGCCTGATTCAGCTGCTGACCTTCCAGTGTCCGTTCCATTTCTTCAATCTGTTCAATCGGAACGAATGTCAACAGCTTCAGGCACTTAATAACGTCTTGGTCAGAAACATTCCGCCAGTACTGGTAAAATTCGTATGGTGTTGTCTTTTCTGCATCCAGCCAAACTGCACCCTTTTCGGTTTTACCCATTTTCTTGCCTTCCGAGTTCAGGAGCAGGGTAATGGTCATTGCATAAGCATCTTTTCCGAGCTTCCGGCGAATCAGTTCCGTACCGCCGAGCATGTTTGCCCACTGGTCATCGCCGCCGAATTGCATGTTACAGCCGTAATCCTGGAACAGCTTGTAGAAGTCATAGCTCTGCATAATCATATAGTTAAATTCGAGAAATGTCAGACCCCGTTCCATCCGCTGCTTGTAGCATTCGTGGGTCAGCATCCGGTTGACGCTAAAGCAAGCACCAACTTCCCGCAGAACATCAATATAGTTCAGGTTCAGCAGCCAGTCGCCATTGTTAACCACAATCGCCTTATCTTCGGAGAAGTCAATAAAGCGGCTCATCTGTTTTTTAAAGCAGTCAACATTGTGCTGAATGGTTTCCTTTGTCATCATTTTCCGCATATCGGTCTTGCCGGACGGGTCGCCAATCATTGCCGTACCGCCGCCAATCAGGATAATCGGCTTGTTTCCAGCCATTTGCAGCCGCTTCATCAGGCACAGTGCCATGAAGTGCCCAACATGCAGGCTGTCAGCGGTCGGGTCGAAGCCAATGTAGAATGTTGCTTTTCCGTTGTTGATGAGTTCTGCAATTTCTGCCTCATCGGTCATCTGTGCAATCAAGCCACGCCGTTTCAGTTCTTCAAATACTGTCATGTTTTTCATACAACCTTTCTGAAAATTTGTTCAGGAGCATAAAAAAACGCCCCTGACAAGCGAATTTGTCAGAGGACGATGTTATCATTCACCGTGGTACCACCTCAGTTCATCAGCTGTAGAAAAAACAGCTGACCTCAAGCATGCTGTAACGGGCACACCCGGACAACCCTACTGCAAATCTGGTTCAGGCAGTCGACTCCGAGATGTATTCGCCGTGCAGCCTGCCTTTTTCCACCACCCAAAGGCTCTCTGAAAAGCTGTAGAACGGTTACTCTTTCTCATCCACGCCATTTTTTCTATTCTACCATAGGCAGCCGGATGTTGTCAAGTGGATTTTTAAAAATTTTCACCGCTATCTGTTTCGGAGTCAATGGCGGTATATTCTCGGTCAAAGGTAATAATTGTATAGTATTGTATGGGTTGAGCAGCCAGAGCAGATTCAATCATTTCTTTCAGCTGGTCATTTTTATAGACACAGTCGAATGGCACAACCAAATCAAAAATCAAGTTGGTGTGTGTTTCACCGGCAACCATCCGAAAATCGTGCATATGTAAATGCGGGTCGAGTTGATGCAGAATATGCAGGAGCATGGAACGACAGGCGTTAATCTGTTCGTTGTCCAGTTCCATCGGATCCATGTGAATGGTCATGTTAATTTGCAGCTGATTTTGAATCTGATGTTCGATGTTGTCCACCAAGTCGTGAATAGCAACAAAATCCGAATGACTGGACACTTCCACATGACAGCTTCCGATTCGTTTGCCCATGCCATAGTTGTGGATGACTAAATCATGAATCCCTAAAATTTCGGGATGAGAGCGAATCAGCTGGCAAATCTGCTTGACCAATGCAGCATCTGCCGGCTTCCCCAGCAAATCATCGACCGTATCTTTGATAATGTCATAAGCCGTTTTCAGGATAAACAGGGAAACCAAAATCCCCATCCACCCATCTAATGGAAAATCCGTAAATCGAGAAACCACCAGCACAATCAGTGTCGAAGTTGTCGCCAGCACATCGCTGTAACTGTCTTTGGCAGTTGCAAGGATGGCAGAAGAGCGGCACTGTTTTCCTAACTTCTGGTTAAACAGTGCCATCCAGAGTTTGATAAGGATGGAGAGCAGGAGAATTCCCAGCACCAGCCAGCGGAATGTAACCGGAGCAGGATGCCGCAGCTTATCGAAGGAATCTCGCAGCAGTTCCACGCCCATAATGGCGATGAGTACGGCAATCAGCAGGGAAGTGAGATATTCCATTCTGCCGTGTCCGAACGGATGCCCTTTGTCGGCAGGCTTTGCAGCCATGCGATAGCCGAAAAAAGTAATCAGGCAGTTTGCACAGTCCGACAGGTTATTGAACGCATCGGAGAGAATCGCAATCGAGCCGGAAAGACTTCCGGCAAGGTATTTGATACTGAATAACAGGATGTTGCAGACCATGCAAACAACGCTGCTCAATGTCCCGTAAGCCTTCCGAACAGAGGGGTTTTCGATGTTTTTGGGGTCTGGAATCATCCGATTTACGAAAAAGTTTGTTAGCAACCTAGACACCTTCTCTTTCATTGCTTTTGTTCAAGTTCGTGCATTTTATTCTAACAGAGAAATAAAAATCTGTCAAGTTGTTTTTTAGTCACATTTGTTTAATAAAATTTCTCACAAAATTTACACAAATTTATTTGAGATTCTTTAGGAAAAATTGTATAATAAAAAAGGAAATGTGATAGGTACGGGAGCGTTTCAAATTGTGTTGCAACGCACGGGAAAATGACGCTTCCGTATATCGTCCGCAGTCCGTATGTGGGAAACCGTATACAATTTATGTTTATGAACAGAAAGGAAAAGCTATGAAGAAGATAACCAAAATTATTTCTTTTTGTGCTGCTGTTACAATGGCAGCGACTGCTGTTCCAGCCTCTTCGTTATTGATGGCACAGGCAGCCGATGTGGCAAAGATTACGGTCGGAAAAGATGCAGCACCGATTGTAGTAAACCCTGGAGACAAGGAAGTAGAAATTCCCCTGTACATGGAAACCACGAGAGATGTCGAAGGTATTTCGTTTGGATTTGTAACCACAGGAGGAGGGAAAGCAACAAAAGAATTGTTGAATGCAAACAGCGATACTTACATTGTTGCCGAACCAGCTGATGCATTTGTTAGCCTTGGTAAGTGGGAAAAGAATCCGGCTGGCTTGAGCTGGGGCGTTCCGTCCTCTGGTAAAGCAGTTGTAAAGGCAAGTGACGTTTCTCCAGATGAACCGTTCATCTCACTGTATTATAACATTCCAGATGAGAAAACGGTAACAACAATTGCGCAAAATAACGGCTTTGAAAAGGTCAATGATGGAGATAAGGCATATTATGACTTCCCGTTAGACATCGATAGAGAAAGCATGAACAGCAAGGACGGAAAGTTGTTCACTTGGATTGGGCCAAATAATACACACTATGAAGACGAAGCAGAAGTCAGCAACACGGTAATTCGTGTTTATGTTACACCGGATGCTCCAGATGTAACTACAACAACTGCAACCACAACCACAACTGCACAGACAACCACTACTACAGTTACCACTACAACCGATGATACAAAGGATGACACCCTGCCGCAGTTGAATGTAAATGGCGGCAAAGACCTCTTTGTAGAACCGGGACAGCAGGAAGCAGAAATTCCGCTGTATATAAAGAATCCGATTGATACAACAGCGTTGTCTTTCGGCTTTAAGCTGGATGCAGCAACCGTAGCACTGTTGGATAGCAGCAATTATGTTACCCATGAAGCATCCGATCCGTTTGTTAGCCTTGGTAAGTGGGAAAAGAACCCGAAGGGCTTGAGCTGGGGCGTTGCATCCTCTGGTAAAACAGTTGTAAAGGCAAGTGACATTTCTGATGATGAAGCAATTGTCAGCCTGTATTACAATATTCCGGATAAGGCAACCGTACAAAAAATTGCAGATGACAACGTTCTGGAATTAAAGACTGGTACTTATAATGGAAAAACTGTTAAGTATTATGAATTCCCGCTGCAATTTGACCGGGAAAGACTGAACAGCAAGCTGGGTCACATCGTTGAATGGTCTAGTGCAACGGATTCGCACGTAAAGGCAAACTATGTAGGCAACAATCTCTGCGTAGTAATGGAAACGGTATCTAGTGATAATCCTGAAATCAATGTCAACAAGGATGAAATTGTAATTGTTGATGCTGGTCAGAAGGAAGCAGAAATTCCGCTGTACATGAAGAATGCAGAAGATACCGTTGGTATTACCGTTGCATTCAAGACCGATGCAGAGGGCAAGCCAACACAGGAACTGTTGAATAAAAACAGCGATACTTATGTTATTGCTGAACCAGCAGATGTATTTGTAAGCCTCGGTAAATGGGAAAACAATCCGAAGGGCTTGAGCTGGGGCGTTCCGTCTAATGGTAAAACAACTGCATTGGCAAGCGATATTTCAGAAGAGGAAGCATTCTTCTCGCTGTATTACAACATTCCGAGCAAGAAAGATGTTGAAAGCATTGCAGAAGCAAACGGCTTGGAAGAAAAGAAGGATGGAGAAGGAAGCACTTATTATGACTTCCCGCTGGTATTCGAAAGAGAAAAGCTGAACAACAAGGATGGTAAGCTGCTTGACTGGATTGGACCGAACGATGTTAGCATTCGGGAACGTGCAATTTATCAGGACAATATACTCCGTGTATATACAAACAGAAAGAATATCACACAGGTAGATACCAGAGTAGAAGTTTCTGGTGAAGAAACAACCGATGCAAGCGGAAATACTGTAGATTCTCACAAGATTTTCGTAGAACCGGGTCAGCAGGAAGCAGAAGTTCCGCTGAAGGTATATGATGCAGTTGATGCAACCGCTGTTTCCTTTGCATTCCAGACAGATGGAGAAGGTGCAGCAACACAGAAGCTGCTGAATAGCGAAGGTGCATATCAGGATGGTTTCTATGCATTTGCAGATGCACTGCTCAATCTGGGCAAGCCGCTGGATAACAATGCAGAACTCATTTGGGGTATTTCTGGTGATGGTGTGAAGATTGCAACCGCTGACAGCATGCCGGATGGTTCTGATATTCTTTCCATCTACTACAATATTCCGAACGTAACAGCTGATGATTTGGCAGCAATGGGCGGAAAGCTTGTAAAGGCAGATGATCCGGATAACATCAAGGGCAAGGATTACTATGAATTCCCGCTGAACTTCGACAAGGAAAAGAAGAACAGCAGAGGCGGTTTTGCACTTGAATGGATTACCAAGGATGAAGAACAGGTAGACGTAACATATGTAGATGGTTCGATCTGCGTACTGGTTCCGGAAGAAACCACAACTACAACTACAACTACCACCACAACAACTACAACGACTACTACCACAACAACTACCACTACTACAACCACTCCAGCACCGACTACCACAAAGGCTACAACTACCACCACAACAACCACTACAGCAAAGCCGACTACCACAACCACCACCACAACCACTACAGCAAAGCCAACCACTACTACCACAAAGGCTACAACTACCACCACAACAACCACTACAGCAAAGCCGACTACCACAACCACCACAACAACTACTACAGCAAAGCCAACCACTACAACTACAAAGGCTACCACAACCACAACAACCACTACTAAGAAGCCGCTGGTTCCGCTGTACGGTGACGTAAACGTGAACGGTCAGGTTACTATCGTAGACGTTGTTCTCCTGAACAAGGCAATTGCTGGTAAGGTAACACTGGATGAACAGGCATTCTTGAATGCAGACTGCGGTAATGTGGATCAGGTTCTGGATGAACACGACCTGAATGCATTGATGCAGTATCTGGTAGGTTATGTACAGCAGCTGCCGGGTGAAATGAAGTAAGATTCGTTTCGCTTTCAACAGCAAACAAAACAAAAAACAGGGGTCTGCCGCTGAAAAGCGGTAGACCCTTTTGTATATGAAATTGGTGTGAAAAAATTCTCCCTGCATGTCCGGAAAAGGATTGCAAGTTGCAAGGCGGCGTGTTATAATAAAAGAAAACGAGAGTTCAGGGAAGGACAATTTCTGATGAATCATTTGCTAAAAAAATGTCTGTGTTTGTGTTTGCCAGTCGTTCTGCTCAGTGGTTGTACATCGCCATTTCAGAAAGAAGAATCGGATGGTTCTGGCTATCTATTTACTTATACACTTTTAGGAAATCCAGAGAATTTAGATCCATTGCTGGCGACAGATGCCTCTTCAAAATTGATTTTGCGGAATATGATGCAAGGACTGCTGGAAGAAAACCCAGATGGAACACTGTCGAATGGCGTTGCAGGTAGCTATACCATGCAGGATGATGGATTGCTATATACATTTCATCTGCGAGATGATTGCTATTGGTATTTTGATGAGAATCAAAACGAACAGATTGATGATGGTGAAACGTGGAAAGTTACCGCACAGGACTTTGTCTATGCATTTCAGCGAATGTTTTTAGCAGAAACCCGTTCTCCCTATCGAGAAACGTTCTCCTGCCTGCTGAATGCCACTGAAATCATGCAGGGAACAGTAGATGCTTCTCAGATTGGCGTAACTGCACAGGACGACCAGACATTGATTTTCCAACTTGCAGAGCCAAACAGCCGCTTTCCGGAACTGCTGGCAACGACTGCCGCCTTGCCTTGCAATGAAACCTTTTTTCAGCAGACAAAGGGACGGTATGGACTGGACGAAACTTCTGTGATTTCCAACGGTTCTTTTTATCTGCGGAAGTGGTTTTATGACCCCTATGGAAGTGATAATGTAATCTATATGCAGTGTAACTCTGCAAACGATTCCAAAGAAGCAGACCGGAAAATCTACCCCTCTGACTTAACATTTTTGATTCGGAAAAAGCAGGCACAAGCAGAAGAAGCGTTTGATTCCGAACAGTCGGATATTTTAACGACTTCGATTTATCCGAAACAAGAGCTTGCACAGCCAGATGTCTATACAGTGAATTCTTATTCTTCGATGACATTGGGTTTGGTGTTCAATCCGACGAATACAGCCTATGCCAATACAAATATCCGCAAGGCACTCTCAGAGAGTATTGACCGCTCCAACATCGGTGCAGATTCTGACGGGGACTTGACAGGGGCTTCCGGCATTGTTCCGCCTGATACCCGTGTAGACGCTGTACCGTATCGAGATAACGTCCCTGAGCCGTCTACAACCTATCAGAACGAAACTGCCAAGCAGGACTTTGAAAAGGGTTTACAGGAACTGAAAATGGATTCTCTGCCGTCTGACCAAATTCTTGTTTGTCCGGAACTGATGGATTGTTCTTACCTGCATGAAATTCTTCAGAACTGGCAAAAGACATTTGAATTTTACATTGGTATTGAAGAAGTAACCGCTTCGGAATATCAAGACCGACTGGAATCGGGGAATTATGGCATTGCACTCTATGGCGTTACCGGTTCAGAGAATAATCCAGCGTCTGTGCTGTCTGCATTTTGTTCCGACCAGAACCCATTCTATCAGAACGAATCTTTTGATGCAATGATACAGCAGACTACAACTTGTAACAACGCTGCACAGTTGACCGATCTTTGTATGCAGATGGAAAATCAGCTGCTTTCCGAATACAGCTTCATTCCGGTCTATTATAAGAAAACATATCTGGTTTATCGAAATGAAAACCGAGATATTTTCTATGACCCTTACAGTGGCATCATTGATTTCCGGATTGTCAAGTATTTTGGAGAATAAGCTGCGATTGATTAGCAGAATTTACCTTGTTACATTTCTGCCGTTTTTGCATACAATATAGCAATAGCGGTACGCACCGCAGAGGTCGGGGAACTGTGATGGCAGAAATGCAATCGAAAAGCGGCAGTTCTCCGAGGAGGGAACTGCCGCTTTGCCATAGATTCTGTCTGTCATAGCTCTGAACCGGCAGACAGAGAAACGGTGCAGATGTGCACAGACCTGCTGCCGTTTCCTTATAGTTATGCCTGTATGTAGGAATCCCTGCGTACAGGCATTTCTGCTGCCGGATGGCAGAAGTGTGCATGTTTTTGCTGTTCTCTCTGCTGTGCCAGCAGAGCATATTTTTTTCTGGTTGCAAGTCCGCCACGAATATGGCGTTCCTGCTTATTTTTTTCTAGAATCATCTTTACCCCTGCATAGAGGTGGGGGTCTAAATCGGGAAGACGTTCGCTGACATCTTTATGAACCGTGCTCTTAGAAATGCCGAACCATTCCGCAGCTGCACGAACAGTGGCTTGTTGTTCCAGAATATATTCGCCGAGAATAATGGCACGTTCCCTTGGCTGTTGTTTCATAGCTGCTCCCTCCAAAATTATCCGCACAGCGTGGGAAACGTGCAGGATTTCCCACTGGGATTGTAGAAATTGTTATATCTTATGTAGGGGAGCGGAAAAAAAGAACAAAACTTTCCGGAAAAACGCAAGTGCTCCACTGGTGGAAGAATAAAAAACCAGCGGAGCACCTGCAATTTTGGTTGGAATTATTCACATCGCTATCGGAAATTTACAATGTGAACAATTTTATTATAATAGACTTTTGGCATACCGTCAATTCTGCTTTTTGTCGAATTTTGTCGATTCTTGTCGAAGCGAAAAAGAATTAGAAAAACAAAAAAAGCCCGTTTGAAACGGACTTTTTTGTACCATGATAACCATGGTAAATATGGGGTGGGAGATGGGATTCGAACCCACGATCTTCGGGACCACAATCCGACGCTTTAACCAGCTAAGCTACACCCACCATGTATGGCGCGCCTTACTGGATTCGAACCAGTGGCTTACTGCTTAGAAGGCAGTTACTCTATCCAGCTGAGTTAAAGGCGCATTTTGAAAAATTGGAGCGGGTGATGGGAATCGAACCCACGTAACCAGCTTGGAAGGCTGGAATTCTACCATTGAACTACACCCGCAAGGTATTTCGTTTTTGTTGTTTTTGTGTCTCACAACGTATATTATTATAGCACGTCTTTCCGGATTTGTCAACCGATTTTTTGAAAAAAATCACATTTTTTGTATTTTTAAGAATGGATTCGATAAAATCACAAATTTGATGGAAATAACATAAAAAACCGTGAAATTAGAACTGCGATTCTTAAAAAAATAATGTAAAAAACAGAACCGCAAAAAAGCAGTTCTGTTCCTTGCCATTATGGATTCAAAAGAAATGTGCCGATATTCAAATAAGCGGCGAAGAGCAGCCAGAGCAGATAGGGAATATTCCAGCCAGCCGCAGCGGGACGAATTTTTCTGAAAATCACAATCATTGCAATCACCAGCAGAATCAACAGACCGATGACACCAATGGCAGCACCGAACTTTTGAAACCGAAAAAAGACAATGCTCCACGAGAAGTTGACGGCAAGCTGTACAGCATAGAGCAGCAATGCCGTTCTACGTTTTTTCCAAGGCGTGCTGTCAGCGTGTTGAATCAAATATGCGGAAATTGCCATCATGGCATATAGAATACCCCACATCACAGGGAACACCCATCCGGGCGGCGAGAATGGCGGCTGATGCAAATTCTGATAGACTGCCCGAATATCTCCGGCGAGCCAGCCGGAGAGAATCCCGACCAGTTCTGTGGCTGCCAGCCACAGGGAAAGATCAATCCATGCACCCTTTTTCATGGTTATCGTTCCTCCTTTTTTCTGTTATTCTATGCAGAGTGGGAGGAAATTATTTGATAAAAAAGCGAGGCTGCTGCAAAATTTGCAACAGCCCCTTGACATTGACAAACAATGAAATTAGCTTAATAGAAAATTAGTAAACCAAAGTAACGCTCTTGAGCTTCATGTTACCCCAGTAACCGTAAACCGTCATAACATCCTGCGGATTGGTAATCTTGAAGGTAATGGTCTTGTCGTCCTTCATGTCAGCAACGCCGTAATCCATTTGAACAGCCCAGCCGCCGAGAACCAGCTTTCCGCCGAATCCATATCCGACTTCACCATCCAGCTGTAAAACGATTTCCTTAATGTCAGATGGATGATAATCTGTCAGCGAGTAGGTTTTTTCATACTGGACATCGGTCAGAACAATCTTCTTTTCATTGGAAGTCGTTGTTGTAGTAACCTTTGCAGTCGTGGTAGTAGCCTTTGTAGTTGTCACCGGTTTCGCAGTTGTGGTAGTAGTCGTCGTTGTTGTGGTCGGCTTTGCAGTCGTGGTGGTAGTGGTTGTTGTGGTAGTTGGCTTTGCAGTCGTGGTGGTAGTGGTAGTCGTCGTGGTTGGCTTTGCAGTTGTGGTGGTGGTAGTGGTAGTCGTCGTGGTTGGCTTTGTAGTTGTGGTGGTAGTGGTAGTTGTCGTGGTCGGCTTTGCAGTCGTGGTAGTGGTGGTAGTTGTTGTAGTCGGCTTTGCAGTTGTGGTGGTAGTGGTTGTTGTGGTAGTCGGCTTTGCAGTCGTGGTGGTAACTTTTGTAGTGGTTGCCGGAGCAGTGCCGCAATACAAGGTTACATCTTCAAGCTGTACATTATCGTTATCGTTCCATCTAAAGAATGTGAAAGTCTTTTGCTCAATATCGGTCATATCAATCGGGAATGTCAAAGTATTGCCATTCAAGTCGCTTGCACTATATGGCTGATTTTTTGTCCAGTTTCCAAGAACGAACGCACCGCCGAGGTACTGAAGATTTCCAGAGAGAGTGAACGAAATTGCAGTTGCATTCGGATAATTTGCCAGACTGTAGCTTTCGCCCTTCTTTACGTCAGTGAGGTGAATTGCAGTTGCACCAGCCGGAACAGTTGCAGCTGTTGTGGTAGTGGTTGCTTTTGTTGTAGAAGTAGTTGTAGTTGGCTTTGTGGTTGCTGGTTGTGTGGTCGTAGTCTTTGCAGCCGTCGTTGTTGTAGTGGTAGTCGTAACTGCCGGCTGCGTTGTGGTAGTGGTTGTAACCGGCTTCGGATTTGTGCCATGGTTCTGGAAGAAGTCATTCAGCAGCCCAGCCCAGTAGTTGCCCATGTTCTCATAACCTGCTTCATTCGGATGTACACCATCATGTAAGTCGGTTTGGTAATCTACAACACTATTGATGTCAGCAAACTGAACATTTTTACCTTCGCCCTGCATCTTGAGAACAAGGTTATAAATAGAAGTATTGTAGGTATCAATGCAGCCAGTAACAGTTTCCATCAGCTGGTCTTTTTCTTCCTGCGTGCTGCCCCAAGCGTTGATTCCATAAGAACCAAGCCAGTCTGCACGGGTGTATGCATCAATGTCTGGAATGGTGGAAACGAAAACGGTGCTATCAGCATCCAAATCCTGTAAGATAACATTGACCAAGTTTTCCAGACGGTCGGTAATACCGTCATTGTAGTTACTCAGAATATCATTTGTGCCGATTTGCAGCAGGACAATATCCGGCTGATAAGCAGCAATCATATTTTGACCGTTATACCAAGTTCCCTGAATGGTTTCCAGAATGCCGGAACGGTGTTCCTTGGTTGTCATTTCCTGAATGGCATAACCGCTATATCCAGCGTTGTTATCGTCATAGGAAACGGATTGTCCGTTGTAAGTAAATGTGTTGGAATTGCTTCCCTTCGGGCCCACCATATCGATGTTATAGCCCATCTGTTCCAAGTCGTGATACATATACTTTCGATAAGCACCAGAAGTCCAATAACCGTCTGTGATGGAATCGCCCAGCGACAGAATTTTGACTGCCTCCTCATTTTCAGCAGCTGCCGGTGCAGCAGAAACTGTGCCAACTGCCAGTGAAGAAAGTCCAGTTACAGCTGCTAAGAGAGCAGCCAGCCCCTTTTTCTTAGTATACATATACTCCATCCCTTTCTATCATTTCCGCCGAAAATACGGCGGTTTTTTTACTCGTTTTTTGAGTTTTCCTCTATTTTTAGTATACGCCCATTCGACAAAAAAGTCAATCCCCTCCGAGAAGTTTTACAATTCCACTGTACTTTTTACGAAAGAATCGTACACTTTATTTATAAAGAACTGTTCTTTTTATACAAAAATGGCGGAATCTGAAAAGATTCCGCCAAAGTGCTATTTTCTTGAAAAAAGGGAAATTATTTGCTTTTTACAGGTTCTGCGGTTTGCTGATTTTGTTCCATAAATTGTTGCAATTGCATCATATATCGTTCCAGATTTGCATGATACTGTTCCTGGAATGATTCATCTGATTTTTTCAGATCATGCAAATATTCATGCATATCCCGATTTTCTTCAATTTCAATCAGACATCCTGCGATGTTGGAGCAGTGGTCGGAAATTCGTTCAAAGTTTGTGAGGAGATCTTGGAAAATATAACCCAATTCCACAGTACAAGCAGCTTTTTGCAGCCGGTCGATGTGTTTCTTTTTCATTCTCATATTGAATGTATCAATGACTTCTTCCATTGGTTCGACCTGATGAGCCAAATTCAAATCATCTTTGCAGAACGCATCAAATGCCAGATGAACCGTTTCCGTCAGAGCTGCTCGCATTGTCTGTAATTCTGACTTTGCTTCGGTAGAAAATGAAATTTGCTTGTCATGCATTTCCTGTGCAGACTGTGCGACATTCAAAGCATGGTCACCGATTCGCTCGAAGTTTCCAATTCCATGCAGCATCTTGGAAACCGTACGATTATCCGAAGAGGCAATACTATGTTTGGAAATACGGACAATATACGCATTCAGCTTGTCCTCATACTGGTCTAACAGTTTTTCCTGTTTGGAAACAGCATGTGCAACGGATTCTGAATAGTTGTCATGCAGGCTGAGAGCTTTCAAAATGGTGTCTTCTGCAAGGCGTGCCATGTCATTGACAGAAGTGCGGCAAGCTTCAATGGCAACGGCTGGGGTGTTCAGCAGGATTTCTCCCGGCAAAATCAGCTGTTCCTTCTGGGTTTCTTCCGGCAGCTGCTTGATAACCAGATATGCCAGCTTTTCCAGCAGCTTCGAGAACGGCAGCAGCAAGAACGTAACAACCACATTGAAGATGGTATGCACCAGAGCAATACCAGCATAGCTAATCGTCCAGTCCATAAAGACGAAGTCTACAAACGCATTGACCAAATACAGAATTGGCAGCAAAATAATTGTGCCGATGCAGTTGAATGCGATGTGAATGACAGCAACTCTTCTCGCACTTCGGTTAACGCCAATGCTGGAAATCAAAGCAGTGACACAAGTACCGATATTCTGTCCCATAATAATCGGGATTGCCATGCCATAGGTGATATGACCTGTAATTGAGAGGGACTGCAAAATTCCGATAGAAGCAGCAGAACTCTGAATAACAGCAGTAATAATTGCACCCGCCAACACGCCGACCAATGGATTATTGAATGCAGTTAAAATGTGGGAGAATGACGGAGAATCTTTCAGCGGTTCAACTGATTCGCCCATCATCATCATGCCTGTGAACAGAACGGAGAATCCAACTAAGATACGACCAATATCTTTGGTTTTGTTGTGCTTGGCAGTCATGATCATAATGATACCAATGAGAGCCAATACAGGGGAGAATGATTCCGGTTTAATGAGCTTCAGGAAAACGCTTTCCCCACTGATGCCGGACAGTGCCAGCAGCCAGACGGTTAAGGTTGTACCAATGTTAGAGCCCATGAGAATGCCAATGGTTTGTCCAAGCTGCATAATGCCGGAGTTGACCAAACCAACCAACATGACCGTAACCGCTGAGGAAGACTGCACGGCGGCGGTGATGCCGACCCCGAACAGCAGACTTTTCCATTTGTTTGAAGTGATTTTTTGCAGGATCACTTCGAGTTTACCGCCCGCCAGCTTTTCCAAACCGGAGGACATGACGTTCATGCCATACAAGAAGAATGCCAGACCGCCAAACAGGGTGAGAAAAGAAAAAATATCCATCCGCAAGCACATCCTATTTTCAATATTTCGCTTATTTTTTCAAAAAAAGCGATTTTATGCTATCTCTTTCATTATAGGAGAAAAAGCGGATTGCTTTGTAACATCCACGTAAAATAAGTGTTAAGTTTTCAAATATTCCACAAAATTTTGGCTTTTTAAACAAAAACTGCACGAATTTCTTCGTGCAGTTTGTAACAGATGACAAAATTTGTAAAAAATAGATAAAATACAAGTGAATGGAAAATGAATCCAAAAGCAGTTCTTATTCTTATACTTCAGCGTAGCCGTTCGGATGATTCTTGTGCCATCTCCAAGCATCGCCAATGATTTCTTCCAAACTTGCGTGCTGCGGATCCCAACCCAGAACTTCTCTTGCCTTCTGGCTGGATGCGACCAGTCTTGCCGGGTCGCCAGCTCTTCTCGGGGATTCAATTGCCGGAATCGGATGACCGGTGACGGCTCTTGCAGTTTCGATCACTTCCCGAACAGAATAGCCGATGCCGTTGCCCAGATTGAAGATATTGCTTTCGCCGCCATCCTGGAGATAACGAACCGCCAGAATATGAGCCTGTGCCAAGTCGGTGACATGGATGTAGTCCCGAATGCAAGTGCCATCTGGTGTATCATAGTCTGTACCAAAGATGGAGATTGCTTCCCGTTTGCCGTTCGGAACTTGCAGAATCAGCGGAATCAGGTGGCTTTCCGGATTGTGTGCTTCACCGATTGTACCAGTCTTATCTGCACCGCAAGCGTTGAAATACCGGAGGGAAACATACCGCAGACCATGTGCCTTTGCAGTCCAATAGAACATCTTTTCCATTGCCAGCTTGGTTTCGCCATATGGGTTGGTCGGACAGGTGCGGTCGGTTTCCAGAATTGGAATATTTTCCGGTTCGCCGTAAGTAGCAGCGGTGGAGGAGAAAACAATTTTCTTGACATCGTGAGCCACCATTGCTTCCAGCAGTACCTTTGTGCCACAGAGGTTGTTGTCATAATACTTCAGCGGCAGGTTGACGCTTTCGCCAACCAGAGAGCAAGCAGCGAAGTGAATCACAGCGTCAATCTTTTCCTTGGTGAACAGGTCATCGAGGAATGCACGGTCACGGATGTCGCCCTGATAGAAGGTTGCACCTTCCGGAATGGCAGCCCGGAAACCGGTTTGCAGGTTGTCAGCAACAACAACTTCTTCGCCAGCACGAATCAGTTCGAGTGCGGTATGAGAGCCGATGTAACCAGCACCGCCGAATACTAAAATACGCATAAAAATTCATCCTTTCCAATGAGTTTTAATTTGTTTTGAAATTCTGTTTTTTATAAAAAGACGAAGAACCTCGTCCTTTTTTCGGTAATGACGCAGAGAACTGCTGCTTGATTTGCAGCAAAGAACGCAAATCGGATAAAATGGCGTATAAAATCGCACGATTTTCAAACTGTTCTCTTGTTTCCGGCAGCGGCTGTTCCTGATAGAACCGATGCAGAACATCCAATTCTTCCAGCAGAGCCACAGCATCATTGGTTTCATGATACTGTTCGCTGATGGTCTGTAGATAATCAGAAAGCGGCTTTGCCTGCGTGGGAATCAGGGTCAGTTTGCAGATTTGTCGGTAAATCATCCGCAGAATCTCACATTGTTCTCGCCGCATCATGAGATACTGCATGAAATAGAGGTCTTGTTCGAGATAATGATTTCGCATAAACCGGACGGTTTCCTGTTCCATATCGGTCAATAATTGATCCGTGCGATGGAAACAGCTGCCATCATAATCCGGATGTTCTGTCTTTAACACATGGATTGCCATACGATGCAGAATCTGCTGCAATTCGGTATCCAGTTCGGATTGTTTGGCTTGAATCCGCCGCAAGTTGTTCGGCATAAAGCTATTGAGCAGAATACCCAGACCAACGCCAACCAGCAGCAAACCGCATTCATTTTTCAGCATGGGCAGCGATACGCCGCCAGCTGCCATATAATGCGTTGCCAAGACGGTATTGACGGCGATGGAATCCTCCATGCGGCAGGTAAAACAAATCAGCAGAAACAATGGGAAGAATATGCCGAACGCCCACGGTCGATTCCCCAAAAGGGAGAAGATGGGCAAGCAGAGCAGTGTCATGATACAAAAGGCAATGCCTCTTCGCAGAGCACTGCTGCTCGTTTCCTGTCGGGTGTCCTGAATGGTCAGAAACGCAATGACTCCGGCAGAAGCAGCATATTCTAAATGCAACAGTCCGGCGAGCTCCATTGCCAGAACTGCACCGACTGTCATTTTTAAAATCTTTAACCAAGGAATTTTTTTCAAAAAAGTGAGATTCAATGAGCTTTCTTTCTCTTTTCCTGCATCCATTTCACGAATGTGGTATAGTCCGGATAGGATGCAATTGCACCGCTTTTTGTAATGCTATAATTTGCATAATAAACGGCAAAGGTCAGCCATTCCTGCACCTGTTCTGGCAGGCAGTCCGCCAGCTGCGAAACAGTGATATGATTTTTTGCTAGACAGTACAGATATGCACCAATGATGGCATCGCCAGCCCCAGTGGTATCTTTTACCCGAACTTCCGGATTCTCTACATGGCTGGAGAAATGCGGTGTTAAAATCATAGCACCCTCTTTTCCCATAGAATAGAGCACCATTTTGCAGCCCTGTTCAAATAGCCAGTCCGCTGCATCTAAAATAGAGTGCTTGCCTGTGACGAAGAAGCATTCTTCATCAGAGAGCTTGACTAAATCCGCATCGGGGAGAAATTCCCTTACGGTTTCCTGACAAGCTTCCGCAGAAGACCAGAGTGGCAGGCGGATATTCGGGTCAAAACTGATGATGGCATGGTTTTTCTTTGCCAGTTTTAAAACGGCTTTGTGGGTTTCTTTCATCGGGGATTCGACCAGAGAAACCGAGCAGAAGTGCAGGATACCGGTTTCTTCCAGCCAAATCGGCTGAATCTGTTCCGGCTGTAAGAGCAAGTCTGCACTAGGTTTCCGATAGAAGGAAAAATCCCGGTTGCCATCTGCTTTTAAGGAAACAAAAGCGAGGGCAGTGTTGGCAGCATCCGTCCGGCAAACGCCATCCGTTTTAACGCCGCAAGCTTGAATGGTATCGACAATATAATCACCGAACGCATCGTTGCCGACCTGCGTCAGCAGGCGAGCATTTCCCTGTAATTTTGCGACAACCGCAGCAACATTGGTCGGTGCTCCGCCGCAAACACGGGTGAAAGATTCTACTTCTTTTAAGGCACAGTCCCGCTGTGCTGGAATAAAGTCAATCAGGGCTTCCCCGATTGCAGTCACATCATACATCTGAATCAACGCTCCTTTTTATGAAGTCAGAATGGGTGAATTTTCGCACAAAAAGAGTGTGAAATCGTTTTCGTCATGATGTTATTATACCATATTTCTGCCGTAAAAGATAGATGGATTTTTCACAAAGGTGAAAAATGATTTTTATCTCGGTTCTACAAAAAATATGAAAAATCTTTCATCCGAGGGTGCTCTTGCGTTCATGGAGGCAGCAAATCATTTTTTCACTGCGGCGGGGAATCTCCTGTTCCTGAATCAGATCCAACAGCATGGCTGCTGCTTCCGAACCGCCTGTGCGGTGGGAGAGAGAAACCGTTGTCAGCGGCGGGTCATATAGGGTTGCAAGGCGATTGTTGCCGACCGCAGACACCTTGACTTGTTCCGGAACGAGAACATTTTGCTGTCGCAGGTAACTCATCGCACCAAATGCCAGTTCTGCTGTTGCACAGAAAATACCGTCAAATGGCACATTTCGTTCCATCAGAATTCGAGCTGCTTCATAGCCGTCTTCCATGTCAAATTGTGTTTCGACCATTCTCCGTTCATCTGGCTGAATCTGATATTGAGCGAGAGCATCGGTAAAGCCAATGCGGCGATTTCGACCGACTGCACGGTCTTTTAAGGTAACACCGATATAGGCAATTTCCCGGCAATCTCGTTTCAGCAGAATTTCCGTTGCCAGATAGGCAGATTGATAGTCATCAAAATAAACGCTTGGAATAATTTCTTCCTGCTGTGCCAGCAGAACAATCGGCTTTTGATAGGAACGCATCACCGTAAGATGGCGTTTGGACATCAGCGTGCCCATAAAGATGACACCGTCCACATTGTTGGTGCGGAAAATCTTTAGAAATTCCAGTTCCTTTTCCACTTGGTTGCTGGTGTTGGCGAGCAGGATTTGATAGCCAGCCTGTGCCATGATGCGAGTAATGCCTTCCACCATTTCTGCAACAGGTTCTGAGTTGATACGGGGAACGATGACACCGACCAGATGATTTTTTCCGGTGCGGAGCATCTGTGCAGAAGGGCTAGGGGAATAACCGGTCTGTTCAATGACATTCCGAATGCGTTCTTTTTTTTCTTCGCTGACATACCCCTGATTTAAATAACGTGAAACAGTGGCAGGGGAAACGCCTGCCATTTTTGCGATGGTGTTGATGGTCACGTTCATCCTCCGTTCTTTTTGGTGTAGCACCAGTTTTTTTATGATGTCTTAAAATCGTAATTTGCACTCACCTTATTATAACATGAAACCCATAAATCTGTAAAGAATCGGAGCAAAAAAAATTCTGTATGGAATCGTTTTCATTGTTAATTTTTCTTTTATAAACTTCCTAAATTATACAGAATATCTTCTATTTTTTCAATATTTTCAGCATCGTGCATGACTTCCTTTGCGTAGCGTTGCACAATTATCATGCAATCTGTCAGCGTGTACGTATGCGTTTCCCGCAGCTTCCAAGCGGAAACAATGGCAATTTCATGAAGAGCAGTGAGCAGCTTTTGATACTGTATCAAAGCGTTTCCGGTGTTCAACGCTTGCAGCCAATATAGATAAAGGTAATAGGAACAAAAGTTCCGGAACGCTGGAATCCATGGTTCAGCGATTTTTACAAATGCCTGTAAATCTGCATCGGTAACCGGATGTTGTTGGATTTGCTGCATCCAGTCTGCCCATTCCGGAGTCATCCATTCGAGGGTATCATATAAATGTTGAACAGATTCGTGATGAAGAAATACAGGCTTGCTGGTGATGGGCTGTAATTCTGGGAAATCGTCTGTCTTTTCTTCGATCCAATCTTGAAACTGCTGTACATAGTGCAACCCGTAACAGAGTGCCTCTGCAAGCGGAATGCTTGTTTCCTGAAACAATTGCAGCAGAACAGCACGTGTTTCAAGCAGGCAATTCATCCAATTCAAAGAATAGGGGAGTTCCGCTTCGTTGATGGGCTCAGATGGTTCAGCTTGTGTGAGCGGAATTGCTTGGAACGGTTCTGTTTGCGTTAGAACTAGACGGGCAGCCTCTGGACAGGCAAGCGAGAGCACGTGTTCTGTAAAAAGCGTATAATCCTGCGGAATGCGTGGGAACTGTCGGCAGGTATCACAGAGCAGGTGTTCTCCAGCTTGTATTTGTAAGTCACAAAGTTTTTCTGCGTTCCAGAACGGACAGTTTCCATCTTCCCGATTTTGAAACATCCACTCATCGTCTTCATTTTTTGTGAGCGTTGAGCGGATGGTTTCCCCGATGGGGGAACAGGTCTGCTGATAGGTTTGGAGTGTTTTGGGGTCAATGACAATTTCCCAGCCTTTACAGCAGCTGTCTGGACAATCGCCAGCCGTGCAGTGAAACACTTCTGTATAGGGGAAAGTATAGTGTTGCATAGCGTGAAAGCCCTCCTAAGAGAGAATGGTTATGGATTGGTTGGGGTTTCGGTGGAACTGGAATCCGCATCATCAGACGGCAGATTCATCAGAACAGAGGCGGAGTCCGAAACAACATTCGGGTACTTGCCGTCCCATTTCTGAATTTGCTGATACCGCAGTACCTTGTCATTCAAAGAGGCATTGATTTTTTCGTTGGCAGCCGCTTCTGCTTCTGCCTTTTTCAAGGTTGCCTCTGCATCGGCATCCGCTGCAATGGTTTTCTGTTTTGCAGCAGCTTCTGCTTCAATAATCTGCTGTTCTTTTTCGGTTTCTGCCCGAAGTTTGTTTTGTTCGGCAACTTGTTTTTGTTCAATGGCAGCGTTAAATTCCTCGGAGAAATCAAAGTCAACAATATTGAACTTGTCGATTAAAATGCCATAGTCGGAAACCTTTTCCGAGAGTGTCTGCCCGATTTCGTCCCCAACAGCAGAACGCTTGGTAATCAATTCTTCTGCGGTGTATTGTGCAGTAACTGCCTTGACCGCTTCTTGAATGGCAGGCTGCAAGACGGTATCGGAATACTGTTCGCCGATGGTTTGATAGATGGTAGCGGAAGCGTCTTTTGTGATGTGAAAGTTGATCGCAACCGAGCTGGAAATGGTCTGCAAATCCTTAGAAACGCTGTTGGAGGCGACTTCTGTCTTTTGAATCTTGTTGTTCATCATTACAACTTGCTGGACGAATGGCACTTTAAAATGTAAGCCTTCATCCAGTACACGATTGCTGACGCTGCCCATGGTTACGACAACGCCGGCATGACCAGCCGGAACAATGGTGGTTGCACTAGTAGCAGCGACAATGATTAAGAGTGCAGCGACACCGGCAATAATCCAACCGGTTGCTTTTTTCAGTGATTTCATAAAGAGTCCTTTCTATGAAAAGAGGGGGCGTATTTTGATTTTGAGAGAATGGTTTCAAATTGACAAGAGAAATCAATTCATGCTATAATCCAATCAGGATTCCAGCAGAGATAAGAACAGTTGGTGTAACTCTGGATTCTGACGGGGCAGCCGCAACGGTTTGCGGTCGTTGTTGGTGAAGCAGTGCTGAGAAGTTCCGGTCACACAGCAGCGAGATTCCCCAGGCTTATAGATTTTGTAGGATAACGCAAGCCGAACACCGTTGTACTCCGTAATCTTGCAGGTTGCCTGAAATGTTTCCCCGAACTGGAATGGAATATGATAAGAGCAGGTGACACCCAGCACAGGCATTAAAATGCCATTGTGTTCCATCTGGTCATAGGGAACGCCCTTTTGTGCCATGAATGCCACACGGATTTCTTCCATCCAACGGATATAGTTGGAATGGTGGACAATCTGCATCCGGTCGGTTTCGTAGTACTGGACGGGACGCTGATAGACAATGGATTCTGGAGCAATGATATGATGCATAAAACAACAACCTTTCTATCATATAAATGGAGGAGAAGAACATGAACGAACAAATCACCATTCCGGCAGATGGCATATGGATTTTAAACCGTTTGCAGGAACATGGCTATGTAGGGTATGCCGTCGGCGGATGTGTGCGGGATGCACTGCTGCACCGAACACCGCATGACTGGGATTTCTGTACCTCTGCAACGCCGGAGCAGATACAAGCTTGCTTTTCAGATGTACCCTGTTTGACCATTGGCAGTCAGCATGGAACGATTGGCATTTTGCGGAATCATACGGTATATGAGATTACCACATTTCGCAAGGAAACCACCTACCATGACCATCGTCATCCAGATGCGGTACAATTTGCCGATTCGCTGCAAACAGATTTACAGCGTCGAGATTTTACCATCAATGCGATGGCATATCATCCGGAAACCGGAATCATAGACCCTTTTCATGGAGCAGCAGACTTGCAGAAACGGCAGCTGCGATGCGTAGGCGTTCCGACAGAACGATTTACAGAAGATGCCCTGCGGATTTTGCGAGCAGTTCGGTTTGCTGCGGTGTATGGGCTAACCATTCAGCCGGAAACAGCAGCAGCGATGGAACGAACAGCACCATTTCTAAAATGGGTGTCTGCGGAGCGGATTCTCTCTGAATGTGACCGCATTGTCACGGCTCCGTATGCTGCTGCAACATTGGCAGCATATTGCTCTATTTGGTTTCGTCTGTTTCCAGAGATGCAGCCGTTGCAGGGCTTTCAGCAGTATCATCCACGGCATGCATACGATGTATGGGAACACAGTCTGCTGGCATTGTCCCACAGCGACCAGCAGGACACAGTGCTTTGCTGGGCAGCATTGCTGCATGACATTGGAAAACCAGCTTGTTTTCATCAGGATGCAGCCGGAATCGGGCATTTCTACGGACATCCGGCAGAGAGTGCAGCGTTGGCAAAGCAAATTTGCAAGCGTCTGAAAATGGATCGAAAGCGAATTGATGCGATTGTTGCATTGATTACCGCACATGAGGTGCAATTATTACCGCAACGCTCTTATTTGCTGCGAATGCTGCGAAAATATGGAGCAGTACAGACAAAACGCTTGCTTGCTCTGCGAAAAGCGGATTTACAGGCACAAGTTCCAGCATATGCAGAGCAGGACTTGCAAAAACTGGAGCAGATGCAGCAGCTTTTACAGGAATTATTGCAAGAGCAGGCATGCTTTCAGCTGAAAGATTTGGCGATTCGTGGAAACGATTTGCTTGCGATGGGGATTCCAAAGGGTGTTCTCATTGGGAAGCTGCTGCAAGATGCACTGGAGCAGGTCATTCGTGGCAAGTTGCCAAACGAACGGGAGACCTTGCTGCAATGGGTGCAGGAGCGATGGAATCGAAGAAAACAGCATCAGAATCCTACTGATTAGTATAAACCAGTTTGGGAAATCTGTCAAATGGAATAAACAAGCCCCAAATTCTGAGAATTTAGACGAGAAAAAAGCAGATTTGAATTTCTTTTTGTGCAAAAAACACAAACCAAACACACGGTAATCACATGAAACGGCGAACATGAACTTTTGAAATCAAAGTTCAGTAGCTTAAAGTGGAAGAAAATAAAGTAAATAAGAAATAAAAGAAAGCAAAATCCTGTTTTTACGTTATTAAGCATATTTCACACTTAATTTATCAAAATCGTGGAAAAAACTATTGACAAATCACAAAAGGTGTGGTATTATATAATCAAGGAAAGGGAAAAAGAACAGAAACCAAAAAGAAGTTCCCCAGACGGAAACACAAGTTGGTGGATGTTCCAAATGAACTTTCGGAATGCATATTAAGGGTTAAGACAATCGGTCTTTTAATATGCAGATATTTTTCCAGTGAGGAGGGTGAGATCCCATGGCAAGTGAAGAACCACAGTACATATGCTGTCAGGATCGCATCCTGATCCAGTCGCTGTAAGAGTTGGGTATTAGGATCAGAAAAACTGGTCGCATACCAAGGAAATGATAAAGTTGGCAGACTGGAAAATGGAATGTGATTTGACGAGTGTGACTGTACCAACAGAAAATTCGGATTGGCAGCATAGGTGAGAACCTAATGCAAGATGATGACGATCTTGTATCGACGGCGAAAGCCTTGAGAATAGATGCCGGAACGAAATTTTGCAGGCAAAGGGATGATTCTTATGACAAGAAGAACCGATTTGTGCAGGCAGCTTACAAAATAATTGAAAAAGGTGAGTCCAATGGAAGGGAAAGCTTTTTAATTTGTATTTCGTAGAAAAGGAATGATTCCCATGGAAGGTTACCATATTACTTAAAACCAAAATTTTATGTAAGGGTGGTTCCCATGTACTAATCGTATAAAAAATTCTGGAAAACGATATTACTTGAAAAAGGTGAGTCCAGTGGCAAAGAAAAGAGATTATTTAGCTGAAAAATAAGATGTTGGGAGTGAGTCCAATCGAAGCTTCAGCGAAAGAATGAAAGTTCTTTCAATCCTTTATCTGAAAAAATAAAAAATGCACCCAAGCGGAGGTCTACTGCTGTGGGTGCTTTTTCGTTTATCTGGAAAACCGCATTCCCTGTACAAGGTCATGTGATTTCTGATAGGTAGCAATGGCATTTAAAACGCCACGCTTGTTTCTGCTCCAGAGTGGAGCAACCAGTGTTCGTGCATCACCATCACCAGTTAATCGTTCAATAACAGTTTCCGGTGGGAAATAGGTCAGCTGTTCTGCAATGAGAGCAACATAAGTTTCTTGGTCAAGCGTGGAAAGTCTGCCGTCTTGATACCACTTTTCCAGTGGCGTGCCCTGAATGACATGCAGTAGCTGTAATTTTACTGCATTTGGCTGCAGCTGTCCCAGCTGGCGAGCGTTGTCCAGCATTTGTTCGATGGTTTCTGTTGGCAGTCCATTGATGAGATGCACACAGGTGCGAATCCCACGGGCTTTTAAGCTGGAAAATGCAGATAGAAAGACATCATTTTCATAACAGCGATGGATGAGCATTGCAGTTTTCGGCTGAAAGGTCTGTAAGCCTAATTCTACAGTTAAAACGGTACGGTGAGAAAGTTCCTCCAAATAATCTAAAACATCCTCCGGCAGGCAGTCCGGACGTGTTCCGATAGAAAGCCCAATGATATCCGGTTGTTGCAGGGCAGTTTCATAGCGTTCTTTTAAGATAGAGAGCGGTGCATAGGTGTTTGTGTGTGCTTGAAAATAGGCAATCAGCTTTGCAGCTGGAAACTTTGCATGAATGCGTGTCCGTTCGGTTTGCAGCTGTTCTGCAATGCTGCCGGAATGGGTGAAATAACCGCTTCCGCCATCGCAGAAAATACAGCCGCCAGTTCCCTTTGTTCCATCTAAGTTTGGACAGGAAAAACCGCCGTCTACGACTGCCTTCATGACACGGCAGTGAAATTGCTTTTGGTCGTATTCAAATCGGGCATAGTATCGTCTGCCACCATCCCACATAAACATGCATCCTTTCTGAGAAAAGTCAGAAAAATAGCTGCTGTCATAAAAATGACAAGCAGCTATTTTTTTATTCTTCGTTGTCAGCAGCAGCTTCGGTTGTAGCCGCTTCGCTGTCGTTACTTGTTGCAGTGTCACCAGTTGCTGCATCTGCATTGTCGTCCTGTGTTGCAGCATCTGTAGCAGCTTCTCCGCTGATTTCGCCAGCACCTTTTTGTACCGTGATAATAAAACCATCTGTATTATTTCCGGAAATACTATAGCTATCCTTCTTCGGAATTTTCACTTCTGTTTCTCCGTTGGAGTTTGCAGCATAGTAATAAATCTCATAGGAAGCATCATCGGTTGTATAGGTGAGTGGCTGGTCGATGGTATAAGACTTGAGATAGTCCAAATATTCTTCCAAGCAGTAGTTGTTTTCATACATAATCAGGGAATGCGGTAAGCCAACATACCGGAAATGATGCGGCATATAGTCCACACCAGTGATACTGGTTTTATCGTCCGGATACCGCAGAATAAAGCCATAATACCAGCAGTTTGCAACCATCCATTCATTCCGCTTTGTCAGGTAGGCAACGACTTCGCCCGTGGAGGTAATCAAGCCGATATCAAACGTGTAACCGCTGCTGCGTTCTGCAAGAACATTGGTATACAAGCTGTCAGAATCGGTATTGGTCACGCTGGTGCTGTGAATCTGCAAGTTTACTGTCCCCTGAGAAGCCTGATATGCATCAAACAGATTGATAAGCGGATTCCGCATTTCTGTCTGGAACGTCAAAGATTCAGAACGAGGCTTTAAAGAAGTATCAGAAAGCGTGGAAAAATCAGTGAAATCTGTCTTTCCGGAATAAGGGCAAGTGTTGCTGACCATGACCAGAGAGCCATTGTGCAAATCCGAATCGGAAAGTGTAATGGTATCATAATTCGGGTCGTCATTTTTTGTGGTAGTAACGGTTTCATTGTCCTTTTTGTTGTCTTTTGCCTCTGTTGGCTTGTCAGTTGCCTCTGGAATGCCGTTGTTGGTGTCAGTTGAGAACGTACCCTCACTAACAACATAAGTGACATTCGCCCGTGTAACCGTCCGGACAACAAAATCAATGACTAAAATCAAACAGATTAAACAGGCAAGAGCAATCGCAACACTGATGATTTGCGGCCGCTTTTTAGTTTTCTGTTTCACGTTTCCATCTCCTTTTATTCATAGAGTTCCGAGGAAGATTCTTCTGGGTCGGTGATTTCTGTATCGCCATTGCCATAAAGGTCATCTTCGCTGCTGGAATCTTCTGTTTCTGTATCTGATGCCGTTTCTGTGCTGTCTGAAGCATCAGATGAATCTGTGGTGGTTGCTTCTGTTGGCGGATAGGTTGTTTTTTCCAGATGGGTTGGCATTTCATAACCGCCATTGACCAGCCCATACATGGCAAAGCTATCAAAAACAGGGTTCATTTCTGTCGGGGCATATGCTGTTACAACAACATATTCATTTCCGTCTACTGCAGTTGCATAGCTTGCAAGGCACTGCATTGCCTGATCCGTAAAGCCCGTCTTTCCGCCGATGATGGTCATGTTTTTTACTTCGTTGCCATACATCCGCTTATACATGGTGCTCAGGAGAATCATACCATTTGGATGCTGTTGGGTGGAAGTGGTGCGATATTCAACACTGCCGAGAATCTGCCGGCAAGTTGGATTTTCCATAGCCGCTTTCATCAAAATGGCAATGTCCAATGCAGTAGAGTAATGATTTTCATCGTGCAAACCAACAGCATTTGTGAAGTGTGTGTGATTCATACCAAGAGCTTTTGCTTTTTGGTTCATCAGAGCAACAAAGGTTTCTTCATTGCCAGAAACATAATCTACAATTGCCATGGTTGCATCTGCACCGGACGGCAGAGCCATACCATATAAGAGGTCAGTAATGGAAACGGTTTCGCCGGATTCAAAACCAGCCCGAGCAGCTTCCTGTTCAATCAGTGGGGCAATCAATTCATAGGTTATGGTGTAAGTATCATTGAAATCCTTGATATTTTCAACTGCAACCAACAAGGACATCAACTTTGTCATAGATGCCGGATACATTTTCTGTTCGCAGTTGCGGTCAGCCAAGATTTGATTGTTTTTGACATCTAGCAGCACAGCATATTTGCTGTAAATGTTGTTTTCTGTCAGTTTCTTTTCATCCTTCGCATATTCAGGATAATTGTCAATCACCATCGAACCATCACTGGCTTCACTATAGGAAATATCTGTGATGGGCTGTGCAATCATGCTGCCGCTGCCGGAGGAGGTTGCCGTACTTTGTACGGGGTCGCCTCGAAAGACTTCGGAGAGAATGACGGTCAATAAAACGATGAGAAATAATCCGCCTGCAATCGTACCCAATAGGGGAATCCAATTGATTTTACCTGTATATTTGTTGCGAAAGACCATAATGACACCTCTGAATTTGATGAAATCGTTTTAAAATAGGGGATTGTGTTTCAATTTTGCAGAAAGTTGCGAAATTGCCTCAATACACCATGTTAATTATAATACAGAAAACCTCGTTTGTCAATAGCAATGGGAACGCTGTTTTTAGAAATTCGGCAGAAGAATAGAAAGAAGCGGCAGGGAAATTCTGCCGCTTCGTAAGATTTTGAACGCAATCTGCTTATTCGGTCATGCCGATTGTCTTTTCCAGACGATGGTAGAACTCTAAGATACCATTTCTGGAGGTAAAGGCGGTGCGTTTTGCAAGGAATCCGGAATATTCGCCATTTCGCAAAACATAATAGGATTCTTTATCCTTTGCCAAGAATGTAATGACTTCGGTTGTACCGTCTTTCAAGTTGTAAGTCAATGTAATTTCTGGTTCTTCTTCCATTGGAACATTATCTGTCAAGTCCAGTGTGGAAGTGGTAAGACCGGTTAAGTTGTCATACAAGGTGGTCAATGCATCCACTGCATCTGTTCCCAGTGCAGCGACATCAATATCATTGACAGTATACTGTTTGTTTTCGGAATTCAGTTCCATATTCAAATCGGTTTCACCGTCAATATGAACTTGAACAGAAGCAACATCTGCCATATCAGCATCATAAATGACATCGCTCAGGAAGTCTGCTGGTTCTGCCAGCAGGAAACTAATATAGCTTGTTGCACAATAGAAAATCTGTCCGGTTTCCTTTTGCAGACATTCTACAAACTGTGCGGATTCTGTGTCATAATCCTTTGCATAGATGGTAGTTTCCGTGCCGTCCTCCTGCGAGAAATAGAAGGTATAAGCAGGGTCATCGAACCCATATTCTGCATATTGGTCTTCTGTAACATGTTCTTCGCCGAACTTATCAATAATCAACTGCATGATATTGGTTTGCAGGTTGTTGATGTTCAGAACATTGACAAAATCCGATTCAATCGGGCTGACCATTTTCCAAGAAGTTGCATCTTTTTTCTTCAAATCAAAAACAGTTTCGCCATTGTGAATCAACTTCATCTGGTCAATCTGGGAATTCTGATTGGTCTGCACATAAATGCTCTTGAGAGAATTTTTGTTTGGGCGGAGGTAATCGCCATACTTGGCATCCACTAAGAAAACATCGTCAGATTTGTCAGACATTATATAATAGTACTCCTTCGTTGCGGTGAGTTTTCCCGTATATAGTGTACGGGAACCATCATCTGTGGAAAGGGTAATGGTATAGGGGTTGTCCAACTCATATTGTTTTTTGATGTCCTCGGTTGCAACGCCTAAATTTTCTGTAGCAGTCAGGTTGCAGAGCGAACCAGCAACAGAGTTCAAGAAGTAAACATTGATATGGAAATCGGTGTCTTCTGTCAATTCCCAGACATTGCTTTCTGCCCCGATCACAGCGGTGTAATCATCACCATCTGGTGTTTGAATTTCAATTTTGTTGATATTGGAAGAATTAAAATCCACCAACTGCAATGCAGCAGCGTCTTCCGATTCTTTTTTTTGTTTTTCTTGGTTGTTGTTCCGAACGAACAAATAAGCTCCCAACGTAATTGCAACCAGCAAAACCAGCGAAAGAATCACAATCACTTGTTTTTTCATAATCGCTTCCTCCGTTTCCGCTTAACTGTTCCGCCGTTTTACCCAAACGCCAACACCAATGATAATGATAGCGACTGGCAGAGCAGCAAAGACAATCATCAGCGAACGAGCAGAATTTGCATCCGGCAGAGAAATTTCATCATAAACAGTGGATTTGCTGTCAATGCCCATATCCACATCGGTATCATACATCCAGCTAATGGTACTCAGATACAGATAAACAGCAACGATGTACCGGCTGTCCTGCAAATGGGTATCATCCAAGAAATCAGCGTTTCCGAAGACTGCCAGCTTTGCGTTGTTTTTGGTGTTGCTCTGGGAATAACCAGCCAGCATCAATTCGCTGTTGGTGATTTTTTTCGTATCGTATGCACCGCCATTCGGTTCACCAACTGCGGTATCATTGGTGGTCAGCAGTTCTGCAGTGGTAAGTGTGCCAGTGGTGTCTGTATCAAAGTAGAAACTTCTGGAGTTCGTCATATACGGAACTAAGCCCTGATTTATCAGAGAAGAAGTCAGGTCAGCCGCTTCGCTGTCACTGCTCAGTTCGACCAGATTACATTGAATGGTGCTGTCATCGCCGGAAACATGCATGGAAGCATCGGTTTCCTTTACGGTGTCATAGTCCATGATAATGCTGAATTCTTCCATAATCAAATCCAAGTTGGTATAGTTGAATTTTCCGGCATTCGGGGACATCAGCAGGGAAAGATTTCCGCCTTCGTTCAGGTAAGCGTCCAGTTTGTCTTTGTCGCTGTCTGAAATATCAGAAGTCGGAGCAGCGACCAGAACCATGGCTGCATCACTCGGAACAGCATCTACATCAGAGAGCAGCAGGGATTTTGCAGCGTAGTTATAGTTTTGCAGGTTCTTTTTAAATTGTGTGTAGTTGTCATCTGCGGACTTTTCACCATGTCCAGTCAGGAAGTAAACAGTCGGTGTGAAGCCATCTACAACGGATTTGATTGCACCCGTCAGGATGTTTTCGCCGTTGAATGTCTGAGAAACAGCGTTGCCGTTGTCATCGCTATTGGTCGTGTACATGGTGTTGCCCGGGATTCGCTTTTTGGTGTCGCCGCAAACCAGCACCATATCACCAGTGTTCAGCGTCAAGGCGTTGTCCGGATTGATTTTTTCCATAGTTTCTTCATCGCTGTTCGGGTCGATGTCAATCAGATTGATGCAGTCATGCTCATCATATTCTTTCAAAGCCCGATAGAGTGCCAGTGTATCCACGCTGTCTTTGATGTCATCCATCTTTGCGAGAACATAAAAGTCAATTTTTGTGCCGTTTTGGTCGAGTTCATCCAAATAAGCAGTGGTAGTTTTGCCCAAGCTGTATTGTTTATTTGGAGAAACGTCCCAGCCCAAATCCAATTGCGAAACAATCATATTTAAAATGACTGCAATCACAATGACCAGAACCGCCATAATCCAAGCGATGCTGGAAAACTTTTTGTTTTTAAAATTGTGAAACTTTTTTTCTTCCATCGTGCATTACCTCCGGCTCCAACGTCTTTTTTCTACAGAAATCACAGTAAGAATCAGGAACACTGCAATTTCTGTGCAGTAAGCGAACAAATCCGATACCTGCATATAGCCGTTTGAGAATGTGATAAACTTTTGCTGATTGGAGAGCCAGTGCAGCAGGTCGGACAAAATCGGAAGGTTAGAGAAAAAGGAATAAGTACCAATGTTGTCCATCAGCAGCAAGATGATGATAGCAGCTTCGCTCATAATGATGGAAAGAATGATGGATTCTGTGAAAGAAGAAATCAGAATGCCCAGTGCAATGCAGACCAGACCAAACAGATAGAATCCCACATAAGTACAGATTAAATTTGCCAGAATGACATGACCGTTTAAAGCGGTAACAATCGGGTAGAATAAAGAAACTGCCAGCATAATCAGGAAGATGGTAGCAGTTGCCAGGAACTTCGCCAGTACGATTTTAGTAACACTAATCGGGCTGGAGAGCAAGAGCACTTCTGTTCCATTCTTTCGTTCTTCCGAAAAGCTTCGCATCGTCAGAACGGGGAACAAAATAGCAAGGTAAAACAAGTTCGTGTAGAACAAAGATGTGAATGAAAATTCATAGAGAGAAGATGCAGCAGAAATATCCATAATCATCGTCAGCGAGAATGTCAGCGTGAAGAATGCCAACACCGCATACGCTGCCGGTGAAAGGAAATAACTCTGTAATTCCTTTTTATAAAGTGAAAACATGATGGGGTGAACCTCCTTATTGATCCGTATGCGGATGATGGTTGGAATCGTCTTGCTTGTCCGTGGATTCTTGTTCGGTGTCGTCTGCTTCCAATTCCTTTAAAAGTGCCTGCATGGAAGAACGCTGTTCCGAACTGGACGACTGGTTGACCAACTTGACGAATACCTGTTCGAGGTTCTTCTTCTGTTCCTGTACTTCCAGCACATCGAACTTTTTGACCAGCAGAGCTGCCAGCAGGGAATTCCGGATGTCACTGCTCTGCAATTCCACATCATAAGTATAGATACCAGTTTTGAAACGGGAAATATTGGAAACATTGCGAACGCCGTCCACCTGCCGCATGGTAGCAGCCACTTCCTGCGAACCGCCCTTGACCTTGAGGTGTAAAATCGGGTTGGTGTCTGCCCGTTCTTCGAGGTGGTCAATGGTATCCACTGCCCGAATCTCTCCTTTGCTAATGATGACGACTCGGTCACAGACAGCACTGATTTCACTCAGAACGTGAGAGCTTAAAATAATCGTATGATCCTGTTTCAATTCCAGAATCAGATTCCGGACTTCAATGACCTGTTCCGGGTCAAGACCAACAGTCGGTTCGTCTAAAATCAAAACATCCGGTTCGCCAAGCAGTGCCTGTGCAAAGCCAACACGCTGCCGATAACCTTTCGAGAGGTTGCGAATCAGACGACCTGCAACATCGGTAATCCGCAGACGATCCATTGCCTTTGCAACTTGAGCCTTGCGTTTCACGCCCGGAACGCCTTTCAGCCCAGCAACAAATGTCAAATATTCCTTAACTTTCATATCTGGATAAACTGGCGGAATTTCCGGCAGGAATCCGATGTGGCGTTTTGCCTTGATCGGATCTTTTGCAATGTCAAAGCCATTAATGGTGACCGTGCCGGAGCTGGACGGGATGACACCGCAGATGATATTCATTGTAGTGGATTTTCCCGCACCGTTTGGCCCTAGAAAGCCGAGGATTTCGTGATCTTCTACGGTAAAGCTGATGTTTTTCACAGCGGCTTTTTGCCCGTAGTATTTGGTTAGGTTTTTGATTTCAACCATAAAAATCTCCTTTCCGCATATTCGGAATGATACCGAAAAGCACTCCTATTTATTATTGCAAAAAAACTTGTATGTGTCATGGACGAATTGTAATCATTATATTAAAATCGGGGAAAACTGATAAATTCCCTGAAAAAGTGCCCGTGAAAATCGTGCGGATTTTGGAAATTCTGTGCCAATGGTATCATAACAACCTTATGTGGGCGTTTTGTGAAAGGTCAGCGGAAATCAGAAAAAATTCCGCAAATTCCAAGAAATCTGAAAAAACAGGAACAAAGTATGGTCAATTTATACAAACGGGTTTCCTTAATTATGGGCAAAACGCTGAAAAAACCGTTTCTTTTGTCATAAGGGTTGACAATCAAAAGGGCTTGGGGTATAATTTGAATATAAAAGTGGACGCATTGTGTGTGGATTTTGTGAAAAAATATGAATGCACAACTGTAACGGTTGTGTGCAGTTCTTTTTCTGCTTGTCAGAGCGGACACACCGGTACCGTACCGATGAAAGGATGCGTGTTCTGGGAAACGCACATGCCGGCTACAAAACCATTTTTACTTTATATTCTATTTCTTGAAAGGGGAAATTTTTCCATGCAGTTTAAGAAGAACAAAACTGTTCTGGCAGCGATTCTTGCTGCTGCAATGGCATGCAGTGCAATTGTTCCGACTGCTGCTTCCGCAGCTGGTACCAGAACAAAGGCAGAAGCATACGGTGACAGCACCTATGCAGCACGATTCATGTCTTTGTATGATGACGTAATCACAAACGGTGTTCAGAATGGCTATATGTCCAGCACTTCTACCGTTAGCGGCGGTCTGGGTGTACCGTATCACTCGGTTGAAACCCTCTGTATCGAAGCTCCGGACTACGGTCATGAAACCACTTCTGAAGCTTTGTCCTACTTGGTATGGACCGCAGCAATGCGTGATAACATCGTAAATAAGGCAAACAAGGGCGAAATCACCGTTAAGGGTGAAAAGGATGCCGCTTCCGAAAGCGTTGGCGATACCGCAAAGGCTTGGAAGACCATGGAATCTACTTTGGTTCCGGATGCACAGTCTGGCATCATGCAGAAGCAGGAGCTGAGTGCAACCTACAGCGATGAATGGGAACAGATTGAACTGTATCCGACCGACATGCTGGATGGCAACAAAGCTGTAAATCCGATTCACCAGTACTTCACAAGTGCATACGGCAGCGATAAGGGCTTGTACCTGATGCACTGGCTGGCTGACGTGGATGACTGGTATGGCTTCGGTTCTGGCACTTCTTCTCAGTACAAGCAGCAGAACGTAAGCGGTTCTTTCACCATGATCAACACCTTCCAGCGTGGCGAACAGGAATCCTGCTGGGAAACCATTCCGCATGCTTGCGTAGAAGAACTGAAGTTTGGTATTCAGAACGGTCAGGAAGGCAGCACTCGTATCGGCGGTATGAAGGGCTTCTTCAACACCGAACAGAAGGTTGCTCCGCAGTATTCTTACACCAACGCACCGGACGCAGAAGACCGTGCAATTCAGGCTGTATACGCTGCAAACAGATGGGGCGTTGCTGATCAGAGCGTTGACTCCAAGTGGGGCGGCTCTCAGAAGCTGGATGTTCTGGCTGCTAAGATGGGTGACGAAACCAGAAACAACATGTTCGATAAGTACTACAAGACCATTGGTACAACCAACAAGTGGGATACTTCCAACAGCAACGGTCAGTATTACCTGATGAACTGGTATACCTCTTGGGGCGGTGCTCTGGATGGTGGTTGGGCATGGCAGATCGGTTGCTCACACGCACACGAATTCTACCAGAACCCGCTGGCTGCTTATGCACTGGCATATGACACCAACCTGAGCTCCAACATGAAGGCACAGGGTGCTGTAGAAGACTTCAAGAAGTCCTTCCAGACACAGATGGAATACTACCTGTGGCTGCTGTCTAATGACGGCGTAATCGCTGGTGGTAGCACCAACTCTGTAAATGGCCGTTATGAAGACCACAGCAAAAATGTATCTGGTACTTCTGAATTTAACAAGATGGTTTATGTTGAACACCCGGTTTATGCTGACCCAGGTTCGAACCACTGGATCGGTAACCAGGTATGGGCTGTTCAGCGTCTGGCTGAATTGTACTATGTTGTTAAGACACAGGGCGATGCAAGCGGCATCTCTGTTGGCGGTATGGATCTGACTACTGCTCTGGAAACCATTCTGGACAAGTGGACAGGCTGGTTCCTCGACAACTCCATTTTGGGTAAGGCAAGCGGAACCATCACATTTGAAGATTATTATGAAAAGTATCATGCAACAGATGGTACTGGCAAGACCAAGTTTGAAATTCCGGATCTGAGTACGGTTACCGATGATGGCACAAGCTTCTCGATTCCGTCCAGCTTGATCTGGTCTGGCGAACCGAATTCTTGGACAGGCAAATATCAGGAAAATACCAACCTGAAGGCAACTATCGTTGGCTATGGCGACGGCGACCTCGGATGCGTATCTTCTCTGGCAAACACTTTGATTTACTATGCAGCAGGTCGTGGTATTTCTGCAAGTGATCTGGCAACTGGTGAAGCTTCTTATAAGTCCAACAGAGGCACAAAGAGCACTGATATGAAGGATCGTGCAGCACAGTCCCTGTATCTGGCAAAGGAACTCCTCGACAGAGAATGGAACAAGTATCGTGACGATATTGGTCTGGGCGTTTCTGACCACAACACCAACTTGACACGTTTGTGGGAAACCAAGCTGGTTCTGCCGAATGGTCAGCGTACAAATGGTCAGGGCAAGACTCTGGCTAAGGGCGATTACACCGGTAAGATGCCGAACGGCGACCTGATTCAGGACGGCGTAGCATTCGTTGATATTCGTTCGAACTACAAGAGCGATCCGATGTATCTGGAAGCTGAAAAGTACTATAAGCAGGATGGTAACACCGATAATTATTACTTCACACTGCACAGATTCTGGCATGCTGGCGACATCATGATGGCTCTGGGTACTATGTCTGAAGTATATCCGGATCTGACTCCAGATCCGACTGAAGATCCAGATGCTCCGGTTGTAACACCGTCTGAAGTAACTGTTAAGGTTGGCGAAACCAAGGATCTGACCGTTGATCAGACTGGTTGCGACTTCAAGTCTGACGATGATAGCATCGCTTCCGTTTCTAAGGATGGCACTATCACTGGTGTAAAGGAAGGTAAGACTACCATCACTGTAACCAACAAGGATGGCAAGTCCACCACTGTAACTGTTACTGTAACAGCTGCAACTACAACAGAAGCTACTACAACAAGCGAAGCTACAACCACTACAGGTGCAAAAACTACAACAACTGCTGGCGAAACTACTACAGTTGACCCGAATGCAGATAATATCGGTGACGTAAACCTGGATGGTGTTGTAGACATCGCTGACGCTGTAACATTGAACAAGTACCTGGCTGGCGTTGTACAGCTGAGCGATCAGGCTCTGCGGAACGCTAACTGCGATCAGAGCCCGAGCGATATCGATAACATCGGCGACAAGGATACTACTGCTTTGGTAAGATTCGTTCTGAACGTAGAAGGCTATCAGGATCTGCCGTTCATGGGTGAATAAGATATCCGTTTGTATTTAATAAATTGCATATTCCAATATTGATGTAACGATCGCAATTTTAGTTGCGTTAAAAGAGAACCGTATGGCGAAAGCTGTACGGTTCTTTTATTTTTTGAGGATTTTAGAAAAAACAGCAAATCTATCTAAAAATTGCTTGACAACGGACGAGAGAAGTTGTATAATTGATATATACTTTATGAGCGTTTCATAGTTGGAACATCATGAAATTTACGAAAGACAGGGGTCGATGGCAATGGCAAATATTTTTGAACAAATGAGCCGCAGCGTTTCTGGAATGTCGAAGAACGCTTCTGAAGCCAGCAATCTGCGGAAAAAGATTGCATACGAACGGGAACGGATTCAGGAAGTGATGCAGGAAATTGGCGAACTCTATTATGAGAGTCAGGAAAAGGAACTTGCAAAACTGAAGGAACTCTGTGCGGATATTGATGACAGAAAGCGGAGAATCCAGAGCATGCGTTTGGAATTGCAGCAGATGAAGGGCAAGCGGGTTTGCCCAGGCTGTGGCATGCAGTTCGATGAAAAGTATCAGTTTGCATTCTGCGGAAAATGCGGTGCAAAGCTGGACGATCCGATTACAGACGAAGACTAAAAAGCAAAAAAGAAGGACTGCTGCAACCATCTCGCAGCAGTCCTTTTTCCTTTTTAAGGGGATAATCATCAAAGTTTTGCAATTTTTGTTTTCTGAATCCGGTGCAAGCATCCAAATCCAATTCCCATTGAAACAAGTTCTGCAATCGGAAAGGTCAACCAAATCAACCAGCTTTGGTTGAAATTCGCCTTTGCTGTTAGTGAAAACAGCCAAGCAACTGGCAAAACAAAAAGAATTTGGCGACATACAGAAATGATGAGGGATTCCAGCCCACTATCCAACGCTTGAAAAATACCTTGTAAGGCAATATTTGTTCCAGCAAACAGAAAACTAATAGAAATGATTCGCATGGCTTCTATGCAAAGATGTTCTGTTTCTCCGGACAACCCGAATAATTTGGAAAATGGAATGGCAAGGACTTCTATCAGCAGTGTGCCTGCAAGCATAATGATCCAAGTATACAGCATCCCGTAACGAATCCCATAGCGGATTCTGGCACGGCTTCGCATGCCATGATAAAAGGATAAAACAGGCGTAATGGCATCTCGCAGCCCAAAAGCTGCAAATAAAATAAACTGCTGAATTTTATAGTATAATCCGTACGCTGTCACCAAAGCGGTATTCACAGAACCTAGAATTAAATTCATGCCATAAGTCATAACCGACATCAATGCCTGTGCTAAAATTGCAGGCAAACCGATTGCATAGATTTCCCGAATGATGGTGCTGTTTGGTTTCCAGTATTGCAGCTTGTTGGAAATTTGTTTGTCCACTTTGCAATGAAAAATCCATGCCAGCAAGAACGACAGAATTTGACCAAGAATAGTTGCATAAGCAGCCCCTCGCACCCCTAATTCCGGAAAACCACACCACCCATAAATCAAAATAGGGTCTAATAGAATGTTGCAGACCGCTCCAGAGATTTGTGCAATGGTAGAAAAAATCGGATTTCCAGAGGCTTGCAGCAGTTTTTCATAGATGGAAAAGAAAATGATTCCCATCGAGAGCATACAGCAGATTCGCAAGTAAGAAATCCCCATATCTGCAATGAGGAAATCTTTTGTTTGCAGGTGGATATAAGGTGCAACGCCAAAAATACCGAAGAACACGCAGAGAAGAAAAATCAAAACGGCAAGAAATCCGCCATTTCCAGCAGTTCGACTGGCTTTTTCTGTATCTCCCTGTCCAAGACTTTTGGATACCAGTGCATTGACACCAACTCCCGTGCCAATGCTAACCGCAATCATCAACATTTGCATAGGAAATGCCAGCGTTAGAGCATTCAAAGCAGCTTCTCCATTTTCCGGCATGTTAGAAACAAAGGCACTGTCTACAATATTGTACATGGCTTGCAATACCATCGAACAGATCATTGGAATGCCCATTTTCAAGAGAAGTTGATGCGGTGGTGTTGACCGCATTTTGTCCGCTTTTCGTGGTTTGGCTTTTGTGTTTGTTGTCATAAAAAATACCGCTTCCTTTCTGATATAAAAAAAGATGTGCAGCACCCCTGGATTGGACTTACGCAGGGTTGCTACACATCTATTTTTCATTTTATCATATTTTCAAGTTGCTGTCAAAGGCAATTTTACACAAAAAAACAAGCGTAGAAAACAGAAAACAGCGTTGACAAAAACAAATTTTACTTGTATAATAAAAACAACACCCATATGGGATACTAGAAAAAGGAGTGTGCATCCATGAAACGTGCATTGATTGTAGTGGATTATCAACGGGATTTTGTAACGGGTTCGTTGGGCTTTCCGGGTGCAGTGGCACTGGCGGAGCGAATTGCAAAGAAAATTGCTGCTTATCACAAGAGTGGCGATGTGGTGCTGTTTACAATGGATACTCATACGGATGATTACCGGAACACACAGGAGGGAAAGCATCTGCCTGTTCCGCATTGTATCAAGGGAACGGCTGGGCATACATTAGTTCCAGAAGTGGCGGAGCAAGTAGAGCCGCAGGATTTGTTCTTTGAAAAGGATACATTCGGGTCAACCGATTTATTTGTATATTTGCGGACACAGCAGTATGCAAGCATTGAATTGGTCGGTGTGGTTTCCAGTATTTGTGTGCTTTCCAATGCAGTGCTTTGTAAGACCGCATTGCCAGAAGTTCCAATTTTAGTGGATTCGAGCTGTATTGCTGCACCAGACCCCACATTACAGGAAGCAGCGATTTTGATGATGAAAAATCTGCAAATGCAAATTTTGCCGGAGGAGGAAACACCATGAAACAAGAAAATTATGCCATGCTCTGTGATTTCTACGAGTTTACGATGAGCAACGGATACTTCCGCAATGGCTTTTATCAGAAAACCGTTTATTTTGATGTCTTTTTCCGAGATATTCCGGATGGCGGTGGTTTTGCGATTGCTGCCGGATTGGAACAGGTTATTGATTACGTGAAAGAATTGCATTTCACGGAAGAAGATGTTGCCTTTTTGAGAAGCAAACAGTGTTTTGATGAAGGTTTTCTGACTTACCTGAAAGAATTTCATTTTAGTGGTGACATCTGGGCAGTTCCAGAGGGAACACCCGTATTCCCGAATGAACCGATTATGACCATTCGAGCACCTGCCATCGAAGCACAGTTGCTGGAAACGTTTATCTTGCTCTCACTGAATCACCAGTCTTTGATTGCAACGAAAGCCAACCGCATTGTACGGGCAGCAGACGGCAGAACCGTTCTGGAGTTTGGTTCTCGCCGAGCACAGGGGGCATCTGGTGCAATTTTAGGGGCAAGAGCTGCCTATATTGGCGGCTGTGCCGGAACAGCATGCACTTTAACAGATGAATTGTATGGTGTTCCAGCAGGTGGAACAATGGCACATTCTTGGGTGCAGATGTTTGATACGGAATATGAAGCATTTAAAGCCTATTGTGAAAATTATCCGCATCAGGCAACCTTGCTGGTAGACACCTATAACACCCTGAAAAGCGGTATCCCGAATGCGATTCGAGCATTTAAAGAGATTCTGTTGCCGCAGGGCATCACAGACTTTGGAATCCGCTTGGATTCCGGTGATATTGCGTATCTGACGAAAAAAGCAAGAAAAATGCTGGATGCTGCTGGCTTGCAGAGCTGTAAAATCGTTGTATCCAATTCGTTGGATGAATACTTGATTCAGGATTTGATGGCTCAGCACGCACAAATTGATGTGTTTGGGGTTGGAGAACGGATGATTACCGCTAAGAGTACGCCAGTATTTGGCGGGGTTTATAAGTTGGTTGCAATCGAACAACCAGATGGTACGATTATACCGAAGATTAAAATTAGCGAAAACATCACGAAAATCACCAATCCGCACTTCAAGAAGGTCTATCGGTTCTATGACAAGGAAACGGGCAAAGCGATTGCCGATGAACTCTGTCTGCATACAGAAACGATTGATGCCAGTCAGCCGCATACCATTTTCGACCCAATTGCGACTTGGAAAACCAAAGAAATTACAAATTACACGGTACGAGAATTATTAGTGCCGATTTTCAAGAATGGTGTCTGTGTCTATGAACAGCCGTCTTTGGCGGAGATTTGCCAGTATTGCAAGGAACAGATTGCGTTGCTTTGGGATGAAGTCAAGCGGTTTGAGAATCCGCATACATATTATGTCGATTTGTCCCAGGCACTCTGGGAAGTAAAACAGGATTTGTTAAAGAAGAATCGGTAAGCGGTTCTGAATAGAAAATTATTGAAAAAGAAAGAAGAATCATTATGTCAGCTGCTTTTATGAACTACGTCCGCAAGGTAGACCCTTATGTTCCGGGCGACCAGCCAAATTTTCCGGACATGGTAAAACTGAACACCAATGAAAATCCGTATCCGCCAGCTCCAGCAGTGGAAGCTGCTCTGCATGATTTATCTGTCGATTCGCTGCGGCTCTATCCAGACCCGGTTGTTTCCAAGTTAAATACCGCCATTGCAGACTTTTACGGCGTGAAACCGGAGCAGGTTTTCAGTGGCGTTGGGTCAGATGATGTGCTTGCGATGTGCTTTTTGACGTTTTTCAATTCGAAAAAGCCGATTTTCTTTCCGGATGTCACATATGGATTTTATCCGGTCTGGTCGGAACTGTTCCAGATTCCGTATGAAAAAAAGCCGCTGAATGACCGCTTTGAACTGGTAAAAGAAGATTATTATGCAGAAAATGGCGGGATTGTGTTCCCGAATCCGAACGCACCAACGGGCATTGCTCTGTCTGTTGCAGATATTGAGGACATCATTCAGCACAATCCGGATAGCATTGTGATTGTTGATGAAGCCTATATTGACTTTGGCGGAACATCGGTATTGCCGTTGATTGACAAATACGATAATTTGATTGTGGTACAGACTTTCTCGAAGTCCCGTTCGATGGCAGGGATGCGGATTGGATTTGCCGTTTCCAACCCGACTTTGATTCGGGTACTGAATGACTGCAAATTCTCCTTTAATTCCTATACCATGAACCAAACAACGATTGCAGCTGGTGTTGCTGCGGTTTCTGACCGTGCTTATTTGGAAGAAACGCTTGCAAAGATTGTTGCAACCAGAGAACACGCCAAGAAAGTTTTGGCAGAAATGGGCTTCCAGTTCCCAGATTCTCAGAGCAATTTCCTGTTTGTGACCCATCCGGATTATTCTGCAAAGGAATTATACGAGATGCTGAAAGAACAGCATATTTTTGTTCGTTATTTTGGAACGGGCAGAACGAAAGACTATCTGCGGATTACGATTGGAACAGAGGAGCAGATGGAAACGCTGTATGCAGCCTTGCGGGCATATTTCCAGCGGTAAGACTTGCTTTTTTCAGGAAAAATGCCCCCTTGCTACATCTGCAAGGGGGCAAATTGATAAAATAGAGATTTGATGTTTTAGAATTAGAAAATGGTTTCTCCGTTTGTTTCAATCACAGTCTGATAGAAATAACCAGAATCCTTGATGGTGCGTTCCTGTGTCCGATAGTCCACATAGACCAGACCAAACCGCTTGTCGTAGCCGTCTGCCCATTCAAAGTTGTCCATAATCGACCAGTACATATAACCCATGACTTCTGTTCCGTCCTGCATTGCACGGTGCAGTTCTCGCAGATACCGCTTCATATAGTCAATTCTGCCCGGGTCGTGAACCTTGCCGTCCAGCTGTACCCAGTCATGGCTTGCCATACCGTTTTCGCTGATGAGAATCGGCTTGCCGTAGCGTTCAAACAGGAACTTTGGCCCCCAGTATAATGCTTCCGGTGTAACCGGCCAGCCCATCTGGGTTCTCGGACAACCCATATAATCATTTTCTACATAGGCATTTGGATTTTCTTCTGCCTGACTGTAATAGATGTTGACACCGTAGAAGTCAACAGGCTGAGAAATCAATTCCATATCGCCTTCTTTGATGTTTGGCATATCAGACTTTAAAACGCTGTAAGCATCCTTCGGATAATCACCCAGGAAAATCGGGTCTGCCCACCAGGCTGTTTCAAATGTAAACCGTTCCCGTGTAAAGGCAAAACTTTTCTGCCGTGCGATTTCAATCGCAAGCGGAGAGTTGTCTGTCGGTGTGGTGCAAGGGGTCGAGAATGCAAAGCCAATCTTTGGGGCTTTCTTTGCACATTCCCGAATCATCTTTACGGTCTTGCCGTGTGCCAGCAGAACATTGTGGGACATCTGAGCCAAATCTCTTGCTGGAAGCTTCTGGAATGGGGCAAATTTGCCGATTGCATAGCCGCAGCCGATGAATACTTGCGGTTCATTGATGGTCATCCAGTAGGTGACCCGATCGGACAGTGCATCCACTACAACTTTTGCGTAGTCAGCGAACCAATCAGAAGAATCCGGATTCAGCCAGCCACCTTTCTGGTGCAGGGCATACGGATAATCCCAGTGGAACAGGGTAACCATTGGAGTAATACCAGCTTCCAGCAGAGCATCGACCAAATCCGAATAGAACTGAATGCCCTTCTGGTTGACAGCACCCGTCCCATCCGGCAGAATACGAGTCCAGCTGATGGAAAACCGATAGTTTTTGATGCCCATTTTCTGCATCATCTTGACATCTTCCCGGAATCGGTGGTAATGGTCGCAGGCAACATTTCCGTTTTCACCATGTGCAACGTGACCGCTTTCCTGACAATAAGCGTCCCAGATATTTTCGCCTTTTCCGTCTTCGAGATAAGCTCCCTCTATTTGATAGGATGCAGACGCTGCACCCCACAGAAAATCGTTTGAAAATTGCATTTGCAATCCCTCCTGTCTTGATGTTATCTTTATTATATCGTTAAAACACAACAAAATCTCACACGTTATCCGCAAAAAATTGCACTTTTTCTACTTCTTTTTTCGAGGTGTTTTTCATGAAAAAACAACAGCTTTTAGAAAATAAACAGCATGGAACACCAGCGTTTCCGTTTGAATGTTTCCGCACACAGACAGATACAACCGACTTTTTTATTCCATTGCATTGGCATAAAAAAACGGAGTTGATGCATGTCCATCATGGCACTTGTCTGTTGACCATTGGAAATGAAACCTATCCGGCAAAAGGCGGCGATTTATTTTGCATCAATGCGGAAGAACTGCACCGGATTACTTCGGAAGATGCAACATTAGAATATAGTACCTTTATTTTTCAGCCGGATTTATTTTCCTTTGCAATTTCCGACCAAGCACAGTTGCTGTTGCAGCCGCTCATAGATGGACGTATGCAGTTTCCAACTTGTATCACGGATGCAGCCGTAAAGGCAACCTTGCAGCCGTTGTTGTACCGCATTTTACAGGTAGCCGAGGAAAAAGCAGTGGGATATGAATTACTGGTCAAAGCAGGGCTGCTGCAATTGACCGCAGAACTGCTCTATCAAGGGTTGCTGTTGCCCACAGACCCCATTACGCTAGAGGCGAGCCGTAACCAACGGGAACGGATGAAAAAGATTCTGACGTATCTCAAACAGCACATGACAGAGCCGCTGACGCTTTCCAGCTTGGCAGATACGTTTCATATGTCAGAAAAATATTTTTCCCGTTACTTTCGGAATGCAACAGGGCAGACGTTTACCGCTTATCTGAATACGATTCGGATGAATCATGCTTGTCAACTGTTGTTGGAAACGGATGATACCGTGTTAGAAATTGCATTGGAATGCGGCTATGAAAATGTCAGCTATTTTATCCGCCTGTTCGGGAATTTAATGCATTGTACGCCGTTGCAGTATCGGCTTTCCAAACAGCACCGATTGAAGCAGCAATTTTAAAGTTCAGCGGATATTTTTTCAAAAAGCGGATATGATACTACTGTTTCCTGCCGTTGCAACATTCACAGACCAAAAATAGAATGGCGATGATTCCTACAAAAATGAATCGCTGCACGGGAATTTGAATAGAAAAGAAAAAATCTCCGGAAAAGTGGTCTTTTCCTGTTGACAAAATCAGAAAATTGGTGTATACTTTTACTAACCTACAAAACAGATAGGAAAAAGGATAAAGGAGCCTTTGCATATGAAACAGTATCATTTTGAAACCTTACAAGTACATGCTGGTCAGGAACATCCAGACCCGACCACAGACGCAAGAGCCGTTCCGATTTATGCCACGACATCCTATGTCTTCAAGGATTCCGCACAGGCAGCCGGTCGGTTTGCCCTGACAGAACCAGGAAACATCTACACCCGTCTGATGAATCCGACCAACTCTGTATTTGAAGAACGGATGGCAAAGCTGGAAGGCGGCGTTGGTGCGTTGGCAACTGCCAGCGGTTCTGCTGCGATTACCTACGCTGTCCAGAACATTGCAACAGTTGGCGACCATATTGTATCTGCCAGCAATCTCTACGGCGGTACACACAACTTGTTTTCCAACACCTTGAAAGAACAGGGTCTGGAAACTACATTTGTAAACTCGAAAGATCCGGCAGATTTTGAAGCAGCTATTCAGGAAAATACCAAGCTGATTTATGCAGAAACACTCGGCAACCCGAATTCAGATATCATTGATTTGGAAGCACTGGCTGCGGTTGCTCACAAGCACGGAATTCCACTGATTGTGGACAGCACTTTTGCAACGCCATATTTGCTGCGTCCGCTGGAACATGGTGCAGACGTTGTTGTACACTCTGCAACAAAGTTCATCGGCGGTCATGGTACGGTTATGGGTGGTATCATCATTGACGGCGGAAAGTTCGACTGGACACAGAACGACAAGTTCCCGGGTCTGAGCAAGCCGAATCCGTCTTACCACGGCGTTGTATTTACAGAAGCATGCGGAAACGCTGCTTATATCATGAAGATTCGTACCACACTGATGCGAGATCAAGGTGCAGTACTTTCTCCGTTCAATTCCTTCTTGCTGCTGCAAGGTCTGGAAACCCTGTCTTTGCGGGTAGAACGGCACGTAGAAAATGCACTGAAGGTTGTCGACTTCCTGAAGAATCATCCGCAGGTAGAAAAGGTTTACCATCCGTCCCTGTCTACTGGCAAGGAAAAGGAACTGTATGACAAGTACTTCCCGAACGGTGCAGGTTCGATTTTCACCTTTACGATTAAGGGCGATGCAGAAAAGGCAAAGAAGTTCACTGAAAGTCTGGAACTCTTCTCCCTGCTGGCAAATGTTGCTGATGTTAAGAGCTTGGTGATCCATCCGGCATCCACAACCCATTCTCAGCTGGACGAAGAAGAATTGCTGGCATGCGGCATTCATCCGAACACCATTCGGCTTTCTATCGGTACAGAACACATTGATGATATTCTGGCTGACCTGCAGCATGGTTTTGATGCTGTAAAGTAAATTGGATACAACCGCAATCCGAATATTGCAGTGTATGGAGGGTTTGTTCTGGCTGCGTTTGCAGGAGCGAACAAGCCCTCCTATTTTTTTATCGGATGCAAACCCTGCATCCAAACAATCCAAACCAAGAGAGGAAGAACAACCATGATTTATGCAGACCACGCTGCAACCACAAAAATGAGTGCAGAAGCGATGGCAGCCATGGTAAAGGGCTGGGAAGTATACGGCAATCCGTCCAGCCTGCACACCATCGGACAAGAAGCTGCTGTTGTTTTGCAGAAAGCAAGAGAACAGATTGCAGTCTGTCTGGACGCTGACCCGAAAGAAATTTATTTTACTTCCGGCGGCAGCGAAGCAGACAATCAGGCACTTCGTTCCGCTGCAGCCATCGGCAAGCGGAATGGGCACATGCACATTATCTCCACAGCGTTTGAACATCATGCAATTCTGCACACGCTGGAACAGCTGAAAGCAGAGGGCTTTTCTGTTACGCTGCTAGATGTGCACGAAAATGGAATGATAACACCGGAGCAGGTAGAAGCTGCCATTCAGCCGGATACCTGTCTGGTTACTGTGATGTATGCCAACAATGAAATCGGTTCGATTCTGCCAATTGCAGAAATTGGAGCGGTTTGCAGAAAGCACCATGTTCTGTTCCATACCGATGCTGTTCAGGCAGTGGGACACATTCCGATTTCCGTTAAGAATGACAACATTGATATGCTGTCCCTCTCCGCCCACAAATTCCATGGACCAAAGGGAATTGGCGTTTTGTATGCAAAGAAAGGTGTTCGCTTAACTTCTTTGATTGCTGGCGGAGCACAGGAGCGGGGCAAGCGTGCCGGAACGGAAAATATTCCAGCAATTTTGGGCATGGCAGCTGCTTTGCAGGATGCTTGCGACCATATGGAAGAAAATACGCGTCATTGTCTGGAACTGCGGGAACGCTTGATTGCAGGGCTTTCCAAGATTCCACATTCCGTTCTGAACGGTGACCGGGAACATCGTCTGCCGAGCAACGTGCATTTTTGCTTTGAGGGAATCGAAGGGGAATCGTTGCTGCTGCTGCTAGACCAGAAGGGGATTTGTGCATCCTCTGGTTCTGCCTGCACCTCTGGTTCATTAGACCCTTCTCACGTTCTGCTGGCAATCGGCAGACCGCATGAAATTGCACATGGTTCGTTGCGGTTATCGCTGGGTGAAGAAAATACCATGGCGGAAGTGGATTATATGTTGCAGGCAATTCCGGAAGTGGTTGCCTATCTGCGGCATATGTCCCCGGTTTGGAGAGATTTAGAGAGCGGAAAGAAGTCTTTCTTGCTGTAAGAAAAAGGAGAAACAACGATGGCTTTATATAGTGAAAAGGTAATGGATCATTTTCTGCACCCACGGAATGTTGGTGTTCTGGAAGATGCGGATGGCGTTGGAGAAGTTGGAAATGCAAAGTGCGGCGACATCATGAAAATCTATCTCAAGATTGACAATGATGTGATTTCGGACGTAAAATTTGAAACATTTGGCTGTGGCAGTGCAATTGCCTCCAGTTCTATGGCAACGGAAATGATTAAGGGCAAGCCGGTTTCGGAAGCATTGCAGCTGACAAATAAGGCAGTTGCAGAGGCATTGGACGGACTGCCAGCACACAAGCTGCACTGTTCCGTACTGGCAGAAGAAGCAATTAAGTCTGCCCTGAAAGATTACTACGACAAGAACGGCATTGCTTACGATGCTGCTCAGTTCCCGAACTGTGAAGACTGTGCACATTGTGCAGAATAATTGCAGTTTGCTGTATTTCTAAAAAAGAGAAAACTCATCCGGCAACCTGTCGAATATGCAACAGGTTGCCGGATGAGTTTGTTTTGTCGACATTAGCAGCAACTAACATCTGGTGATTTTTTTCGATTTGATGAAATTTGTCGATGGATTTCACCAAAATTTCACAAAACATTCTTGAAAATCTTCCCATAAAAAGATTATACTAAAAACAGAAAGAGAGAATAAAAGTCAATAAACAGGAAGGAAGATGAAGAGATGAAATCCATCGAAACAGAAGTTGTTGCCCTAGTGGAGCGAAACGGACGGATGATTTTACAGTCCGCTGGTATGGAGCAGGAAAAGGGATACATTCAGCACGGAGCAGTCAGCTGTTACCTGCATTCTTTTTTTGTGGCATATATGAGTGTCTGGCTGGCAAAGCGGTTTCGGATTCGGGTACATTTGCGGAGTTTGGTGCGAGGAGCATTGCTGCACGATTATTTTCTATATGATTGGCACATCAAAGACCTTGATCGAAAAGCACATGGTTTCTCCCACGCAGCAGCAGCGTTACAAAATGCAGAGCGAGATTTTGCTTTAAATGCAGTAGAACGAGATGTCATTGCCCGACATATGTTTCCCTTGAATCTGACACCGCCACGGTATCGGGAAAGCATTCTGGTTTGCATTGCCGATAAAATCTGTGCCGTTTATGAAACTTTTTCGATTCCGATTCCAAAACACGTCTTGCTGGCGGAATAAAAACATAGAAACATAGAAACCGACTTACAGTAGGGGATTTTCTTCTATTGCAAGCCGGTTTTTTCTTATTTTGTGGTGTTCTTTTTCGAGTCTTTTTTGTAGTGCATTGCTTCGGAAATGGTGATAACGGGGATTTTAGTGCGTTTATGAACCTTTTCCAGAATATTTTTTTCGAAGCGAACATCGCCGATAAGAATACATTGTGTATTCGGATATTTATGAATATCTCGGCTGTGGATTGTTTTTGCATATTCACTGGATTTTTTCCCATTTTCCAGCAGGTAATCAACAGAAACGCCAGCATCTTTCAGCAGAACAGCGATGGTTTTCAATACCATGCTTTCGCCGTAGATGGCAAGGTGGGTGATGTGTTTGTCCTGAAAATATGCCTTGAATTGGTCAACTGTTTCCGGATGCAACACCATTTCATTTAGGATGTCAATATAAGCTTTCGAGTAAATCTCATATTGAATATCAGAAGCTAAGCGTTTTTGTGGCTTTGCGACAGGCGTTGGCTTTGTAGCTGGCTTTTTTGGTGCAGTCGGTTTTTCGGGTTTTTTTGCAGGAGCAGGCAGCGTTAAGCTGGGCTTTGCAGCAGGATTGATTGCCCGTTCTTTCATGTAGTTGCTGTAGCAAGTCAGAATTTTTTCGGATTCTTGTTTGTTTTCTGCAAAGGCAATTTGTTTGCCCATGTCCAACCAAAGCACCTTGTTGCACAGCCGTTTCATCTGAGCGACAGAGTGGCTGACAAATAAAGTGGTTGCACCGCTTTGAATGACTTCCATCATTTTCTGTTCGCTTTTTCTTCGGAAACCGCCATCTCCAACGGATAACACTTCATCCAGAATTAAGATTTCCGGATCAACCATACAGGCAATGGCAAATGCCAGACGGGAACGCATACCGCTGGAAAGCTGTTTGTACTTGTAAAACTGAAATTCTTTCAGCTCTGCAAATTCAATGATTTCATCAATGCGTTCCGTGATGAAATCCTTTTCATATCCCAGTAAAGCACCACGCATATAAATATTTTCGATGAGGTTCAAGTCGCTATCAAAACCCGTTCCCAACTCCAGCAGGGCACTGATATTTCCGTTGACTTGAATGCTTCCCTTGGCAGGTGGCAGAATGCCGCAGATTGCTTTTAAGATGGTAGATTTCCCAGCACCATTTGCACCAATGATACCTAGAAAATCACCTTTTTCCAGTGTGAAAGAAACATCTTCCACCGACCAGCGGCTTTCCACACGCCGTTCTCGCTTGACTTTTTGAATCGTCCATTCTTTTAGTCCGATATCTCGGAAATCGCCCAGCAGGTAGCGAATATAGACGTGAGATGCATCAATAATCGGTTCCATATTCGTTCCTCCTTATAGGTAATAGACAAATTTGTCTTTGTTGCAGCGGTAGATGAGAATGCCCAGTCCTAAGAACAGGATTGTATAGCCCAATAGAACCAGATGGTCAAACAGCGTTGGAATTTGCTGGTGAATGATGACCATACGGGAATAATAGATGAAGTCATAGATGGGATTGATGTGCAGGATTTTTTGTGCCGTTTCTGACATAGAAGTATCGTACCAGAATACAGCACAGCAAAAATAGAGCAGGCGGCAAAAGATGTTGTAGAAATACTGAATATCTTTAAAAAAGACATAAAGCGAAGCGAGAATCATGCTAACGCCGAGGTTAAAGAAAAACATTAGGATAATGGGATAGATGAGAAAGACGAGCTTCCAAGTGAACCCCATGTGGTCATAAATCATAAACGGAATCAATAGAATCAGCGTAATGAAAAAGTTAAACAGAGCAGATACATTTTTAGAGAGCGGAAAAATCCAAGTCGGAACTTTGATTTTTTGAATGATGCCAGCATTGCCTAAAAAAGATTGCATACCGGTTTGAGAGGCGTTGCTGTAATAGCTGTAAGTTAGAATACCCACCAGCATATAAATGGTATAATGGGGAGTATTTCTGCTGAACAAGTTCTTAAAAATCAGCATCAACACCAGAAATTCTGCCAGTGGATTGAGAATGCTCCAGATAAACCCCAGAGTTGTCTTTTTGTATTTTTGCCGGAAATCTCGCTTGACCAGTTCCCGAAACAAAAACTGATGTTGTTTCAGTGTCTTTATCATAAATAAACTCCTTTTTTGTCAGGAAGATTGTTTGCAATTGGAATGGAAATCAGAAAATCATGGCGATTTCATAGGGGAATTGTGACAATCTGATTCCAATATGGAACAATACCGTCTTTCCCCATGCAATTCACAGGAAAAGACGGCGTTGTATCGTTTAGTTTTCTTTTGTCATATGGTAAACAGAGGAAGTGCCTTCCATCAGAAGTGCATCCATGTGATTTACTTCTTCCTTTGCAGTTGCAAAGTCGTTGTATTCGCCCAGAACAACCGATTCTGATGTACTAGCACCCAACAGAATGCCAATGACAGAATAAGTGCGTTCTGAAATCATTTTCACTGCCCGTACCGCAGCGACATGATAGAGGGCATCTTCATTTTGTGTACGAACCCACATCGTTTAAGCCCCTCTCTTATGCACCAAATTCATTCTGAACGGTTTCCAGTGCAGCAGCAATGACCTTATCCATGTCATAATACTTATACTGACCCAGACGGCCGCCAAAGATGACATTCGGAACGGTTTCTGCCAGCTTCTGATATTCCTGATACATCTGGTTATTCCGTTCGTTGTTGACCGGATAATACGGTTCATCGCCCTTCTTCCATTCGGAAGAATATTCTCTGGAGATGACGGTTTTCGGCTGCTTGCCGAATTCAAAGTGCTTGTGTTCAATGATTCTGGTATACGGAACTTCCCGTTCGGTGTAGTTCACAACCGCATTGCCCTGATAGTTTTCGCAATCCAGCACTTCGGTTTCAAAGCGAACGCTGCGGTATTCCAAAACGCCCAGCTTGTAATCAAAGAAGGCATCAATCTGTCCAGTGAAGACGGTCTTGTCTGCAACGTCCGGATGTTCCTTGATAAATTCGAAGTAGTCCGTATTGGTCAGGATGTCTGCACCTGCAAGCATCTTTTCCACAATCGGGGTATAACCGCCAATCGGAATGCCCTGATACCGGTCATTGAAGTAGTTGTTATCATAGGTAAATCGCAACGGTAACCGCTTGATGATGAAAGATGGCAGGTCGGTGCAGTTTCTGCCCCACTGCTTTTCGGTATAGCCCTTAATCAGCTTTTCATAAACATCAGTACCAACCAGAGAAAGAGCTTGTTCTTCGAGGTTCTTCGGTTCTGTGATGTTCAGAGCTGCAATCTGCTGTGCAATGTGATTCTTTGCTTCCTGCGGTGTCCGAATGTTCCACATCTTGCTAAAGGTGTTCATATTGAACGGCAGGTTGTACAGTTCGTCCTTATAAATGGCAATCGGAGAGTTGATGTAGTTGTTGAACTCTGCGAACTGGTTGATGTAGTTCCAAACTTCCTGATTGGAGGTATGGAAGATATGTGCACCATACTTGTGTACATGAATGTCCTCGATGGTTTCGCAGTAGATATTACCAGCAATGTGGTCTCTCCGCTCGATTACCAAGCAGGTCTTTCCCCGCTTCATGGCTTCATAAGCGAACACTGCACCGAACAAGCCAGCACCGACAATCAAATAATCGTATTTTTTCATGAAAAAATCCTCCTGTTACGTTGTTTTTATCGATGACAATCAATGCCCTTGACGTGTGTATCAAAACAAACACTGTCACAGACGCATTTTTTTGTCTTATCGTATACCATAATGTTAATACCACGGCGGCAGACAGATCCACCAACACCATTGAAAGAAATGGCAGTTGCATTGCCGACCTTGAGCGGTTTGCTCGTGGAAACAACAGCAACACCATCTTTTGTTTTTGCCTTTACCGTGACTACTTTCTGATAAGCAGCATCTTCAGCCAACAGGTTTCCGCCGTCAATGATAGCAGCGTAGCCGTACCAATGCTTTTTCGTCAGGTTGACAGTAACACCAATCCGCTGCATATCCGCATACAAGGCATCTGTAAAGTAGAGCCCTGGTGTATCCTTGACAGCAATGGCAATGATATAATTTTCCATATTGGCTTGCAATGCCTTGAAGTAATTCGAGAAATCAGAAATCGCTGTCAGAGAGAATCCGGCAAATTCCACCAAATGTGCAATTTTGCGGTTTGCAGTGGCATTTGCAATCATCAACTTTGAAACCCGTTCGGACAGTAAATCAATCCGTCTTGTCAGAAGGTCATAAGTAGACAGCGGCTTTTTGGTTGGATCTGCCAGAGCATCCCGCAGCCAAGTCAGACAGCGATGCCGTTCCTGCTCCAGAATTTCATAGACTGCATCATAATCAACCGGTGTGGTCAGCAGTGCTTCTTTCTGCTTCAGTTCACCCAAGTTGGAAATCAAGCGGTCTTTCAAGCCGAGCAGTCCCAGAATGGATTCAAATCGGCTTTTACCTCGCTTTTCGTTGACGATAGCAACAAAGTTTTTCTTCATCAGAATCGCAAAGCAAATGCCATGGAACGAGTCTGCAATAAAGAAATCAGAATGAATGATGTTAGCAAGTCGGTCTTCAATGAGTCCGCCGAACTGTACCGGCAAATCAAAGTCATTCAAATCTTTTTGTTGATATGCCATTTCGGTATAAACCGTGGTGCTCAGCTTCTTTTTCTTCGCAGCATAGCGGAGAATGTCTGCTTTTTCCTTTGTTGGGTCGAGAATGTATGCACCAAGATAATTTTCTTCGATGGGCTGTTTCGACTGCTTTGCCAGTTCTCGATAATATTCTGGTTTGCAGAGGAAAACCGGGTCTAACACCCACTGGGCATCTATGTCGAATTCCTTTTTGCAGATGTCAACACCGCTCTGTTCCCGAACAGAAAAGGCATCGAACCGCTTCATAAAATGTGCCATTTCTGCACGGGTTTCTTCCGGACTCCAGATATAATCATGACCGAACGAAGCTGCATAGGCGATTTTCTTTTTATTGTCCTGAACCCAGTCCAATGTACACCATCTGCCGAAGTTATTGTACAAGCCATCGTTGAACAGCTGATCAGAGCCAACCACGAACATCTTGCAGAGCTGGTTCAGTTCTTTCATTGCCTGCTTGTTCGGATAGATTTTTGCGGTATCATAGGCAGGATAGGGAGATGTTTCATAGATTCTTGTCAGTGCCGGTTTGTGGGCACAGTTTCCGGGGCGTTCGATCATCAGAACGGAATAACCCAGATCACATAATACTTTATATAGAGCAAAATAGGTCAGAGCACCCCCGAAGTTGCCAACGGTATGAATGCCAACCAACCCAATATCATGTTGATTATCCATTACCATTTTTACAATTTCCTCCATAGATTTGGTACGCAGTAATGGGAAGAAAACCGATCTTCCCGGATGTGGTGGATAAGCTGCCTTTAGTCGGTTTGGAATAGTTGCAAGGTTAACGTGCATTTGTTTAGAATCGGTTTGTGGCTGAAACCAAGTAAACAGCTGTCTGCCCTTTTCGTTGTTGAGAAAGACCATCGAAGTGCCCTTGCCATCGGTCTGGCTGGGGTCGATTTTTTGAATGCCCCAGAAATCGCCCATCGTCAAATCGCCCGTACGAGGGAACGTGCAGAATTTACAGTTATGGCAGCAGGGACGCAGGGCAATGTTATGTTGAAAAATGCGTTCATAGGGATCATTTCGGCGGTTTGCACCGTGGTAAGAAGTCCCATCGGAAAAATCCACATCAATGTAAGTGGCAATCCAGCCATGCGATTTATCCCGAAACCGAACATCGACCGCTTGTTTTCCAGGGAACATTTCTTCTAAATACCGCTGTAAAATTGCTTGTGATGGAACGCCATGACAGAGCAGGTCGATCGTATAGAGCAAATCGCTGTATTTGTTGCCGGCGATGTTTTTCATGGCAGCTACCTGACAGGGACATCCGGTAAATAAGACTAGTTTTCCAGCCTTTAGACATTTAAGTGCATCCCGATAAACCAGTTCCGGATCACTCTGCACATATTTTGAACCCCGCATGGGAGCAAGCTGCTTTTCATTTTTGGCGATGGAGAGCGAAAGATGTAGATTTTTGTCAAACGCTGCTCCAACGACAACGCCTTTCCGTGCAAAGACTTCCTCGGCAGCCAGAGAGAAAACGCCACCAGAGGAGCTATTTGCTCGAATGTCGTCCGCTCCCCGAACAGCATACAAATCCGGTTTCGCGATGTTGCTGCTCTCCCAGTGCAGAACCGGACAGATTTGCTCACACTTCTTGCAGCCGATACATTGTGCTGCCTGTACAACCGGATGCTGAAAGCCCTCCGCATCCGGTGCGAAAAAGATGGCATCTTTTGGGCAGGCATTGGTACAACCGCCGCAGCCGGTACACGTTTTTTCCGGCAGTTGCGGCAGAGATGTTGTTGCAATCATGGTTTAAGCCTCCACGGTTGCCGGTTCTTTTTCCGGCAGTTCCAAATACTCTTTCCAGAAGGAAAGCTGCATCAGTTTCTTTCCGTTTTCTGCATAGTCCCGAACAGCCGCATCATACAGCTTATCCAGCTGATGATACAATGCCTTTAAGCGGCGGAAGCACTGCTTTGCAGCTTCCGGATCTCGCTCGGTCACAAATCCCTTTCGGCTGGTATAGTCATAGTTGAGAATGGTCTGTGTCCGATAAACAGCACTCTGCTGAACGCCATCTGTCGGAACGATGTTAAATTGCCGCTTGACTGGCAGCCGCAGCCCGTTCATGGTCAGCTTGTTGATGATTCGCTGATAGAATTTTGTTGCCGGAACGGCTTTGCAGGCAGCTTCATAAATCGGGAAAGAGAACTGGACATTTTCTTTCAGGTCTTCTGTGTACTGCAATTTATAGCCCAGCTGCATAATTTCCTTGTGCAGGGCTTCGCCATCCTGTTCCATCAGCCAGTTGACCCCACGCAGGAAGTCTTCCACGCCCTGCATGAGCAGATTTGCATTTTTATAGCGATAGAGCCGCATTTCGTTATAGACTTGTTGTTGCAAGAGGTGGCGGAATGCTTTTTTCGACAGGCTCATGTCGTGCAGAGCATTGTCAATCAAGCGGTTTCTGAGAATATAATAGTACAGGAACGAAGAATACTTGTTTTCAAATGGCTCGTGCCATACACAAATTCCGTTCATCAGAACCAGATTTTTCATATTCCGCAAGCCATATTCCACATCATCGCCACGGATGAAAATCGGCATCGGCAAATTCTGATCGGTTACAACCTCGGATGGGAAAACGCAGTACCACCAAGCATTGAACTGTGTTTTTTCTTCCAGTTCGTTGTACAGGCAGGCATCCAGTTCCCGCAAATCCAAGCCATGCTTCAGGGAAATCAGTTCGCCGCCGTTCCAGACTGCACCGGCTTCGGTCTGAATGCACTGGGTATCCAGTCGCAGCATCGCACCGCCGATGAACAAATCCTGATACTGAGCCTTGCGGCAGGATAGGAATGTACAGGTGCGGAACAGCGATTCCGGTTCAATGGTGATATCGTCATCCATGACCAGAATGTGCGTAATGTGACGCTGCTGTTTTACTCGATTGATTTCAATCATGCCACGGGTAAATCCGCCAGCACCGCCAACATTTTTATTTTGTACGATGTGGATGTTTTCGCTGCTCAATGCCGGAACATCCAAAGTGTGGGCATTGTCAGAAACGAAAACTTCCAGCTTGCCATGTAAGAAAGAGTCTGGATTTTCCAAGAATCGGTCATTCAGCAACTTTAAATTCTTTTCGATGAAGCGTTCTCGTCTATAAGTACAGATATCAATCGCAATTTTAACAGGCTGAATGTCTTTTTCTGCGATGTCGCCGGAGTAAAAACCGCCGTAGAAACCAGACTGTTCAGAGAGGCCGGTGATGCTAAAGCAATAGATACCGTTGGTAGAAACGCTGTGGAACGGGAATGTAAACTCTTTGATTTCGCCATAATTGGCTTTGCAGATATATTCCCCGAGGAAATCAGTTAGAATCTGATTGCCTTTCTTTTCTTTCCGCATCAGTGTCAAACGAACGTGCCCTTCAATGCGGACAGTCAGAGATACGGTTTTTACATTCGTATATTTTGCCCATTTTTCAATGGTAAAGCCGTTAAAATACGTATCAAAAAAGAGAATACCGTCTTTCTGAATTTCAACGCCATCGCTTGACCAGTTGTAAAAGACTTTGTCCCCTCTCCGAAAATACATCGGTTCTTCGGTACAGGTATCGGTAGAAGGGAATAAGATGTTTTGTAACTTCATAAAAATCCTCCGCTAGTATTCCAACTCGTTTTTTGCAGGAATACAGAAAAAATCCGAAGCATTGTTTTATCATCATTTGCGAACAAATACACATTTTTTTTAAAACAATGTCGACTCGGTCGTGCATATTGGGTGCAAAACAATTTCATTTTCTTGTGACCCCATCCTATTATAGCGAAAAATAGGCATTCTGTCAATCGAATTTCTAAAATATCTTTTTCGGGCTTCGAAATCGTTGGACATGATTTTTTAAAAAATGAGAAAAACGGCAGATAGAAGCGGAGAATTGGAGAATCTGCTGCTTGTATTCCGACTTTTCCGATTCCATTTCTTTCTTTTTTTAGACGGATTACAGTTCTTCTGAAAAAAGGCTTGCAATTTAGCGGTTCGTATGATATAATAAATTTGTTTACATTTGTACTTGTTTTTTGTTGGAAAAGCAGGCGGTGCGAATGAAAATTTCGTGCGGATGAATTTTTTGCAAAGAACAAAATTTATTTTAGGAACGTACATATTTTTGTACGACAAGGAGAAAAGGATCATTATGAAAAAGAACAGCATGGCGTATGATACGGCAGTTTATAGTCTATGGTTCGGTTTGAATTATGGCAGCATTCTGACCGCCTGTGCATTGTACAAAACGCTGGAACAGTACGGAAAACACCCGGCATTGCTGCAAAAGCAGCCAGCTCTCTGGGGAGAACATTATGCGGAAAAGGATAACATTGCCGGATGCTTCGCTTATCAGAACTGCGATGTTCTGGAGATTTTTGACAGCGAAGAAGACGCACGGATTTTAAGAGAGGATGTGCAGAATCACGTTGTTGGATCGGATGTTGTTTGGAACTATGAGGTAGTAGGCAAGCAATCCGGTCTGTATTATTTTTTGGAAAATGTGCCGGCTGATAAGCGGAAGATTGCATATGCATCTTGTTTTGGCGGAGCATTTACCGCAGAAGGGGAAACCAGAAATGATTGCGGCAGATTGCTGCATCAATTCAATGGGATTGCGGTTAAAGAATACGAAGAAGCAGAAGTGTTGCAGGATTTATTCCACATCACACCGGAAATGGTGTTAGACCCCGTATTTCTGTGTGACAAGCAGTTCTATATTGACTGTGCAGAACATTCCGCAGCGAAAGCAGTTGAAACAGACCAGAGCTTTATCTTCACTTATATTGAATGCTGCGATGACCGGAAGCGGCAGTTCCTGCTGAAGGGCAATGATATTCTGTTGGTCAATCATTACAGCCAGCTGCGGAATTTTATTGACATCAATCGCTTCCCGGAATCGAAAGCACTGCTGAAACTCGACCCAGCTTATCACATTCGGGTGGAAGACTGGCTGTATTATTTGATTCACAGTGAGTTTGTCATCACAGATAATTATTATGGCATGTGCTTTGCGTTGATTTTTGAAAAGCCATTTGTGGTACTGGCAAACATGGATTTGCCGGATTTGTACCGGTATCGTGCGATTTTGCAGCCGCTGGGCTTGGAAGAACGATTGGTCATCTTACAGGAAGACTTGAAGAAGAAAGAATATCTGTTCCGGAAGCCGATTCGATATGATCGGGCAAACCGTGTATTACAGAAAATGAAGCAGGATTCGGAAGTATGGCTGAAGCAGCAGCTCGGCATTGCAGTGCCGGATTCCGCTGCAACAACATCGAATCCGCAGGAACAAGCAGTTGGAAAGTAAGGGGAACAAGAGTCTATGAGAAACGTAAAGTTTAAAATTCAAAATCTGATTTTTCGGTATAATTTGCAGCTGGAAGAACACTGGTGGATGATGTATCGTGGTGCAAGAATGCAATATGACCCGCTGACCTCTTCGCAGTATTTGAATCCGGGCGATTTTGTAGAATTTTTCACCTATTTCAATTCCTTCTCGCTCGGAAAGTGGAAGAAGTATACCAACGTGGGTGACATTTATCTGCATTTGCGTTGCAAGGGACATTTCAAGCTGCAAATGTTCGGACACTATCGGGAAGGCAGAGATATCAAGAAAGAAATGTATGAGCCAGTGATTTATGATTTGAAAGAACTGACCGACATTGAAATGATGGTGCCGAAGGACAGTAAGGGACAGGTCATCGGATTTCAGATTGAAGTATTGCCGATGACACCGGAAGAACGAAAAAAGACGGAAATTGCTGAGAAAAAGGGCGTAAAAGCACCGGATTTCCGCTTCCAAGTAGAATGCGGCAGCTGGGAAACCGTCATTCCGGAAGAAAAAATCAACGATGTTCGGATTTCCATTGCAACCACAACCTTTAAGAAAGAAGATTATATTACTCGGAACATTGGCATTCTGGAACGGGAACTGTTCTACAGTGATGAACCGGCAAAGGATCATATTCGTCTGCGGATTATCGACAACGGCAGAACATTAGATCCGGATGAATTCAACAGCGAATACATTCACGTTTACCCGAATGAAAATGTTGGCGGAGCAGGCGGCTTTACAAGAGGCATTCTGGAATCCATCAGTGCAGAAGATTTCAAGGCAACCCATGTTCTGCTGATGGACGATGATGTTATGGTTTTGCCGGAAAGCTTCATTCGTACCTATTCGCTGTTGGCATTGGTAAAGCCGCAGTATAGTGAACGCTATGTCAGCGGTGCAATGCTCTACTTTGAACAGATGAACTTGCAGCACGAAGACGTTGGCTATGTACACGATGACGGTTCTTATGGTCCAAATAAGCGGATTATGGAAATGCACCGCTGGGATTGCGTCTTTGAAAATGATGAAGATGTAGATTTCCATGCAGATTCCTACGCTGGATGGTGGTACTGCTGCATTCCAGTCAAGAAGATTGACCGCAGCCATTTGCCTGTGCCGCTGTTTATCCGTGGCGATGACGTAGAATTTTCCGTTGCCAACCACGCAGAGTTTTTGACCTTGAACGGTATCTGCATCTGGCATAAGGGCTTTGCGAACAAGTTCAACGCCAATCTGGAATTGTACATGGTACACCGGAACAGTTTGATTATTCAGGCAATGAGTGGCATTTGTAAGGATATTGACTTTATCAAGCGGATTCAGGGCTTCTTTGAAACAGAAATTCGCCGTTTGGCTTATAACAACTGTGATTTGTTGCTGGATGCGGTAGAGGAATTTTGTGCAGGGCCGGACTTCATGAAAACACCGCAGGGCGAACAGATCATGAAATCTCATGCTGCAAAGAATGAAAAAATGCGTCCGGCTGCGATGGTATATTCTAAGCCAATCGACTTTGATCGTGTTTATCGAAAGGAAGAAAAGCAGCTGACACCAACACAGAAGTGGTGGTATGAAGTAACCGATAATGGACAGAAACTGCCGGATTGGTTCTTGAAAAAGGATCATACCGCAATCATTGCCTATGACTGGTTCGATGATCCGACGAAGGAATATTTTGCAGAACAGGTTTTGGCAGTCAGCCCGTTTGACCATACTGCCTACCTGAGAAAGCGGGATAAGCAACGGTATCAGCAGCTGAAACAGCGATATCAGAGAGTGATGCGGTATTATAAGCAGAACCGGAAACAGATTGAACAGATGTATCAGCAGGCAGCTGGCACATTACAGTCCGAATCGTTCTGGAGAGAATACCTGCATATGCCGGAGGCAAAGAAATAATTAGATTGGAGGATACAGGATTGTCGAAGAAATACGATGTCGGAATTTTAGGCGTATGGATCGGCTGCAACTATGGAAGTATTGCAACTTACTATGCGTTGCATCAAGTCATTGCCTCTATGGGAAAGTCGATTCTGATGATTGACAAGCCAATTTTATCAGAAAATGATGTAGAACGAAAAGAAACACACGCAAGAAGATTCGGAAGAGAACATTATCATATCAGCAAGCAATATTGCTTGGAAGATTTGAAGGAACTGAATGAACTTTGTGATGGATTTGTCATTGGCTCTGATCAGGTCTGGAACTATGGGATCAGCCGGGACTTTGGAAAGATGTTCTATCTGGATTTTGCGGAAGAACAGAAGAAAAAAATTGCCTATGCCGTTTCCTTTGGTCACGACGTAGACTTTGCACCAGCAGAAGAACGGGTGGAAATTGCCGATTACATGAGCCGATTCGATGGCATTTCTGTTCGGGAAGCAGATGGCGTGCGACTTTGCCGGGATGATTATGGCATCTTGGCAAAGCAGGTTTTAGACCCAGTATTTGTAGCTGACCCTTCTATTTATCAGGGACTGATTGAAAAATCTTCTCATCGGGAAGAAGAACCATTTCTGGCATCCTATATCTTAGACCCAACGCCAGAGAAACGGGAAGCGTTGCTGCATCTTTCAAAGGAACTTGGCGGCATTAAAATCATCAATATGCTGGATGGATTGCCGTGGCTCTTTGAAAAGAATCGCAAGCTGATGAATTTGCCGAATTGCGTTGAAAATTTGCAGGTGGAAGATTGGCTGTATTATCTGAGCCATGCAAAGTTTGTTGTAACAGATTCCTGTCATGGTGCAAGTTTCGCCTTAATTTTCAAGAAAAATTTTATTGCGATCGCCAACAAAAAGCGTGGATATTCCCGGTTCAAGTCGCTGGCAGAACTGATGCATTTTGAATCGCATCTGGTGACAGAGGTCAATCAGATTTTAACAGACAAAAAGTTGTTAGAGCCGATTGATTATGCAGCAGTAGAAGCAACCATACTTTCTGAGCGAAGCCGCTGTTATACATGGTTACAGGGAATCTTGAATCAGCCGAAAAAATCGTTGGAAACCTTGAAGGCAGAAAATATCATCGGGAATCCCAATTCGGATTCTCCGCACGCAATTTCGGTATTGAATCGAAAGCCCATCCAGAAAAAGAGCATCTCAGCATCAGCAATTACATCAAATTTACCAGTCATAGAATGTGCAGGCTGTGGGGCATGTGTCAGCACGTGTCCAGTAAAGGCGTTGTATCTGAAGCCGGATGAACATGGTCTTTATCGTGCAGTATTGAATGAAAAAACCTGCATCAACTGCGGAAAATGTTTGAAGGTTTGTCCATCTTATCGGTTGCCGTCCAATGCAAACACGACCACACCGAATTGTTATGCAGTGATTGCATCAGATGCCGAGTTGCTGAAAAAAAGCTCCAGCGGTGGGGTATTCTCCCTGTTGGCAAAGAAAGCATTTGAACAGCAGGGTGCTGTTGGCGGTGCTGCTTGGAAAGAGGATTTCTCTGTAGAGCATATTTTGATTGATCAGGAATCCGATATGCCGAAGCTGCGGAAATCCAAGTACCTGCAAAGTTATCTGGGCAATATCGATGCACAGGTGAAAAAGCGGTTGCAGCAGGGACAGTTTGTATTATTCTCTGGTTGTCCATGTCAGATTGCCGGATTACGGGCATATCTCGGAAAAGATTATGAAAACCTGATTACCATTGATTTGCTCTGCGGAAACTCCCCATCTGCTGGATTTTTCCAGAAATATCTACAGGATGCTTTTGGGGATCAGGTGGCAAGTTATGAATTCCGGAACAAAGCACAAGGCTGGAATTCCGATTGTGTAAGCATTCAGTTAAAATCCGGCGAGCAGATTATTCGTCGTGGAAAAGCAGAAGATGCTTATCAAAGTGTTTATCATAATCATACAATGTGTCCGCCGCATTGTCAGAACTGTAAGTATCAGCAGTTGCCACGGTTTGGCGATATCACCATTGGGGACTTCTGGGGCATCTCTAAAAGAATGCCGGAATTTGATTATACAAAGGGTGTTTCTGTTGTCATTTGTAACAATGAAAAGGGACAGGCATTCTTTGACCAGATTTCCGAACAGGAATTTTCGCTGAAAAAACAAGTTCCGCTGAAGTGGATTGGCGGAAATGGATATGCATTGGAAGGAAAGCATAATTATGCTTCTCCGTATCGGGATGCATTCTTTGATAAAGTTCGTACAGAGCCATTCGCCAAAGCAGTGAAACTGGCGTTTGACCAGCAGAATCTAGGAGCTATTCCATCTGAATTTTTGAATCCGCTGCAATTCCATTCGCAGCAGATAGGATTCCAGTATGACCTTTATACATGGGAACAGCATTTGATTCAGGGAAGATTGGTTTTGATTCCGAAAGAACAGCAGTCAAAGCCAGGAAATTACGCAAATATGCCGCTTGCAATGCATCTGCAGGGCGGAAAGCGATATCATTTGTTTATGCGGTTCAAGATTCAGACAGAATCGCAGTGGCTGAATCTGCACATCAAGGAAGCAGGTTCTAAGCGGCTGCAAATCATTCATCGTCATAAGGTTCAGCCGAACGATGCAAAGGAATGGGTGACCATTTCCAAGGATTTTGTACCAAATAATGATATTTATTCAGAATTTATGGTTGGTGCAATGCAGATTGCAGGCGAGGGCAGATTCCTTGCGATTGACTATCTCTATATTACAGAGGCTAAGCCGTAACCATCACAACAGAATCCAAAAACAGCCAGCACCTTGCGGAAAATGCAGGGGCTGGCTGTTTTGTTTTTATTTACTTTTAATATATTCATTTGACCTTTCTACTATATTTCCAAAAGAATCTTCAGATTTATCATTATTATATACTTAAAAATGCAATTAGAGCATAGTTCAAGATTACCATATGAACTTATATCGACCAATCGTTTCTTCGCAGCAGATGCATCCCCAGTTCCAGTTGCAAGATTCTTTTTCTCGCTGTCATGGTTAAATCCTCTGAGCCAGCTTTTCGGAATATTCGCTCCGGAATGCTCCGAACCGGTCTTCATCCAATGCTTCCCGAATTTTTTCCAGCAGGGTATTATAGAAATACAGGTTGTGTGTAACGGCGAGCCGTCCGGCAAGCTGTTCCTTTGCCTTGAACAGATGGCGAATATACGCTCTGGAGAAGTTCTTGCAGACAGGGCAGTCGCACTTCGGGTCTAACGGCTGTGGGTCGGTTTCATAGCAAGCGTTTGTGATGTGTAAAATGCCGTCCCAGGTGAACACCGTGCCATGCCGTGCATTTCGGCTCGGCATAACGCAGTCAAACATATCAACCCCTCTTGCAACCGCTTCAATGATGTTGGATGGCGTTCCAACGCCCATCAGATAACGAGGCTTGTCCTTCGGCATGAACGGTTCAACTTCTTCGATGATATGATACATCACATCCGTTGGTTCGCCAACTGCCAGACCGCCGATGGCATAGCCATCTAAGCCCATCGTAGCAATTTCTTTCATGTGTGCCGTTCGTAAGCCGTCAAATGTGCCGCCCTGATTGATGCCGAACAAAAGCTGATGCTGGTTGATGGTGTTCGGGTCAGCGTTCAGCTGTGCCATTTTTTTCTGGCAGCGTTCCAGCCAGCGAACGGTACGGGCACAGGATGCCTTGACATAGTCGAACGGAGAGGGATTTTCTATGCATTCATCGAATGCCATAGCAATGGTAGAAGCCAGATTGGATTGAATCTGCATACTTTCTTCCGGCCCCATGAAAATCCGTTTCCCGTCAATATGGGATTGGAAATAAACGCCCTCTTCCTTGATTTTCCGCAGCTTTGCGAGCGAGAACACCTGAAATCCGCCGCTATCTGTGAGAATCGGCTTGTTCCAGTGCATAAACTTGTGCAGACCGCCCATTTGCCGGATGACGGTATCACCCGGGCGAAGATGCAAGTGGTAGGTGTTGCAGAGTTCGACTTGACATTTTAAGTTTGCCAAGTCCACGGAAGAGATACCGCCTTTAATGGCAGCAGCTGTTCCAACATTCATGAAAAATGGGGTTTGAATCGTGCCGTGTACGGTTTCAAAAACGCCCCGTCTGGCAGCTCCTTCTGTTTTGATACAGGTATACATAATAACTCCTTTTCGATTGAAATTTAAGATTCAGAACCGGATACACCGGCTGTATTTGTGGTACAGGTTGTGGAAAAAGTCTGTTTCAGTTTGCAGATGTCCTGCATGATGTGATCCAAGGCACATAGAATTTGTTCCAGTTGCAAAGCTTCTCGTGCATCAATTTTTCCATCCTGCATAATGGTGACCAATTGCTGCGAGATGTCATGCATGGACTGCGAAGAACCTAAGAATTGCAATACCAGCCGATCCATGGTTTCGGTAATTAGGGTATCGTGCAGCGGTGCTTTCAGCAAGGCATCCAAGGAAACATGAAAATAGTCGCTGATGGAAATGAGTTTTTCGATTTCTGGAAAAGAAATCCCCGATTCCCATTTGGAAACGGACTGACGGCTAACGTGCAGTTCATCTGCAAGATCCTCTTGTGAGAGATTAGCTTGCGTTCGCAGCAGCCGCAGTTTGTCCGAGAAAAACATGGTAATAAACCCTCCTGTAAAATTGGAACGAAAATATACAATCATTTTATTATAGCACAAAAACGGTGAAATTGTCAATTTTTTTGCAAAGAAAAAACCGCTGCACTGCAAGAGCAGTACAACGGTTTTGGAATCGGTTGTCAGATGACACCAACAGCTGCAAAAATCAAGACCAAAATACCAAGAACAATTCGATACCAGCCGAAAACAGTGAAGTCATGCTTGCGGATGTAATCCATCAGGAATCGAATGATAAAGATAGAAACCACGAACGCACTAACCATGCCGACCAGCAGAACGGCAAATTCCATGCCGGTGAAGTGGAAGCCGAACTTGACCAGCTTTAATAGGCTTGCACCAGCCATGACCGGAACGGCTAAGTAAAACGTAAATTCTGCCGCAGCGGTACGGGAAACACCCAGCAGCAACGCTCCGACAATGGTTGCACCGGAACGGGAAGTCCCTGGGAACACGGCTGCAATCAGCTGAAATACACCAATCAGCAACACGGTTTTGTAATCCAGTCCGCCAATGGAATGAATGCGAGGCTGTTTGGTTTTCTGCCAGCGTTCAATCACAATAAACGCAACACCAAACAAAATCAGCATAATGGCAACCGTAATCGGATTATAGAAGAGTGCATGAAAGACATCATCAAACAGCAACCCGACTACCGCAGCCGGTACGCAGGCAACCAATACCTTGCACCACATCTGCAAAATATTTTTCTGCACACACGCCCCGAATCCAGTTTTCGTCAGGGGGTTGGGGTTGGTTTCTTTCTTGTGAAACGGCCAGAGATTTTTCCAGTAGATGACAACGACCGCAAGAATTGCACCCAGCTGAATGACCACATCGAACATTTCTTTAAATGCATCACTGGCATCCAGTTTCAGGAAGGCATCCACCAAAATCAGGTGTCCGGTGCTGCTGATGGGCAGCCATTCGGTCACACCCTCGACAATGCCTAAGAAGAGTGCTTTTAAAAGTTCCCAAAACATCAGTAAAAAACTTCCTTTCCTTATTGTTTTTTTATTATAGCACAGATATGCAGCAACGTCAATTTGTTTGCCTGATTTTTTATAGAAATTTATAGATTATGAGCAGAAATTTGGAGGTAACAGGAAAATTAGGATACTTTTTTCCGAATTGCTTTACAAATATCGTGAAAAATGCTATACTAAGACCAATACAGACATGAAAGGAGCAGGCTTCTATGCAATCGACTACACAAGCATCTGCATTTGAACAACTTCAGCTGAAATATTTACAGCGGCTTGCGGAACAATACCCAACCATCGACAAAGCAGCGGTGGAAATCATCAATTTGCAAGCCATTTTAAACCTACCGAAAGGAACAGAACATTTTATCACCGATATTCACGGCGAATATGAGGCATTTTCTCACGTGCTGAAAAATGGTTCTGGTTCAGTCAAGAAAAAAATTGACGAAGTATTCGGGCATACCTTGACACACGCTGACAAAAAATCACTGGCAACGCTGATTTATTATCCGCAAGAAAAAATGGATATTGTCAAAAAGACAGAACGGCATATGCGGGATTGGTACAAAATCGTTCTTTATCGACTGATTACGCTCTGTAAAACGCTGTCCTCAAAATATACCCGTGCAAAAGTACGGGCAGCCATGCCGCAGGACTATGCCTTTGTGATGGAAGAATTGATTACCGAAAAGCCGGAAATTCTGGACAAAGAGGCATATTATGAAACGATTATTGATACGATTATCCAGACTGACCGGGCAGAATCATTTATTGTTGCCATGTCCGAACTGATTCAGCGGTTGGCAGTGGAGCACCTGCATATTTTAGGGGACATCTATGACCGTGGCCCTGCTCCGCATAAGATTATGGATAAGCTGCTGCAATATCACTCTTTGGATATTCAGTGGGGCAATCATGATATTGTATGGATGGGAGCAGCTGCCGGACAGCTTGCCTGTATCGCAACGGTTATCCGCAACTCTGCTCGATATTGCAACTTGGACATCTTAGAGGACGGATATGGCATCAACTTGTTGCCGCTGGCAACATTTGCGATGGCAGTCTATCAGGATGACCCCTGTTCTCAGTTCAAGCTTTCCGGAAACCCGAAAACTTCCAGCACCGCAGAAACTGCCCTGCATATGAAAATGCATAAGGCGATTGCCATCATGCAATTCAAATTAGAAGGACAGCTGATGAAAAAGCATCCATCCTTTGAAATGGAAGACCGCCGGTTACTGCATTTGATTGACTACAAAGCCGGAACAATCGAATATGAAGGAAAGACGCTTTCCCTGCTGGATACGCATTTTCCGACCATTGACCCAGAAGACCCCTATACACTGACCCCAGAAGAACAACTGGTGATGGAGCGGTTGCAATCGGCATTCCTGCACTGTGAAAAGCTGCAGCGGCATGTGAAGTTGTTGCTGCACCACGGAAGCCTTTATAAAGTCTGTAATGGGAACCTACTGTATCATGGTTGTGTCCCGATAGAAGAGGATGGAACATTCCGAAAAGTCAACATCTATGGGAATGAATACAGCGGAAAAGCCTTGTATGACTGTCTGGAGAGCTATGTTCGGAAAGCCTTTTTGGAGGTTGACCCGATTGAGCAGGAAAAAGGGCGAGATATTCTATGGTATATCTGGACGGCGAAAAATTCACCGCTCTATGGAAAAGATAAGATGACCACCTTTGAACGCTACTTTTTAGCAGAACCGGAAACCCATCAGGAGCGAAAAAATGCCTATTATCGCTTCTTGAATGACGAAACGGTTATGAATCGCATTCTAGCAGAATTTGGGCTGGGCACAGATTCTCACATTGTCAACGGGCATGTGCCAGTCTTACAGATTGCCGGAGAAAGTCCGGTGAAATGTGGCGGAAAAGTAATGATTATTGACGGCGGATTTTCAAAAGTCTATCAGGAGAAAACCGGCATTGCTGGTTATACGCTGATTTATCATTCCTATGGGATGATGCTAGTTGCACATGAACCATTCACTTCCACAGAAGAGGCGATTCAAAAAGAAACCGACATTCATACCGACCGAATTTCTGTTATGGCAGCCTCCAGACGGCTGCAAGTGCGAGATACCGACCGAGGACGAGAGATTCAGGAACGCATTGATGAACTGATGCAGCTGCTGCAAGCCTACCGGAGTGGTACGTTGCAGCAGGAACAATCTTTTTTCGACAACAAATAAAATTTGCCGATTCCTGATTTGCACCCAGAAAAAAACAAATTTTTTATAAAAATCTTGCATTTCTCGCCGAAATATGGTATGCTATATTTAAATTTGCGGAAGATGCAGAAGCGTTTGTGCATTTTTCCAGAGAATCTGCTCTTTTTCAGCATTCGTCAGTGGAAGATTCTGTACTGCTGTCAAGTCCGCAGCAGGGTCGCTCCACGGGAAATCCGTTGCAAACAGAATGCGGTCTGCCCCATGTTTACGGATGATTTGCAGGAGCAGTTCCTGTTGGATGTAGCTCAAAATAAAGCTGATATCAAAATAGACGGGCTTTCCGCAGAGCTTTTCCAACACTTCTTCGTGCATGCGGTTTGCACCGCCATGTGCAAGAACGATGTTGGGTTGCTCCGGCATGGTATCCCAATAGACCTGCTCTAACATGTGCAGGGTGCGGTCTGGCGTACAGTGTACTGTTTCTGGAAAACCATCATCCACGCCGGCATGAATGACGACAGGCAAGTGTAAATCGGCACACTTTCGCAGAATGCGGATATATTTCGGGTCGTCGATGTAAGTCTGCTGGTAGTCTGGATGCAGCTTGATGCCGTAAAGTCCAGCCTGTTTGATTTGCAGCAAGTGTTCTTCCGGTGTTGGGTCGTCTGGATGAATGCCGCCAAAGGCAAAAATCTGCGGATGTTCATTGCAGGCAACAGCATATTTGAGAATGCTGTCGAACTGTTTCGGACGGGTCACAACAGGCAGCGTGACGCTGTGAGTAACGCCGCTATTCTGCATATTGGACAGCAGAGAGGAAAATGTTCCGTTGCCAAACGACTGGCTGTTGCTCTTCTGAGCAAGCATGGAGATGGTTTTTTCTGCGATTGCCTCAGGAAACACATGGGTGTGAAAATCAATGACTGGCATATCAATCGACCTTTCTGTGATAAAAATCTGAGAACTGTAACGCATACAGTTTCTTTTTGATTGTATCACATGGATGGGAAAAATGCAAGCAAGCAATTTCTGCAAATTACGACAGAAACCAAAGAAATAGGAGTATTCGGAAAAATGGAACAGCGTTATTATCAGAAAGAAATAGAAACCATGCCACTGGAGGACATGAAAGCCCTTCAGTCAGAACGGTTGGTTGCACAGGTCAAGCACGTTTATGAAAATGTGCCGTATTATCGGGAAAAGATGGATGCCGCTCATGTAAAGCCGGAAGATATTCATGGCGTTGAAGATTTACATAAGCTGCCATTTCTGTCCAAGGCAGACTTGCGGGATCAGTACCCATACGGACTGCTCGCAAAGCCGCTGAAGGACTGCGTAAGAATTCAGTCGACCTCTGGCACAACTGGCAGAAGAGTGGTTGCATTCTATACCCAGCATGACATTGACCTTTGGGAGGATTGCTGTGCAAGAGCAGTCACTGCGGTAGGTGGAACAGATGAAGATGTCTGCCAGGTTTGCTATGGATATGGCTTGTTTACAGGCGGAGCAGGTCTGAATGGCGGTTCTCATAAGGTTGGATGTTTGACGCTGCCGATGTCCTCTGGTAATACAGAACGGCAGATTCAGTTCATGATGGATCTGCAATCGACCATTCTCTGCTGTACCCCATCTTATGCGGCATACATCGGCGAAACACTGAAAGAAAAGGGATACAAGCCGGAAGATAACCACTTGAAGGCTGGTATTTTCGGTGCAGAACCATGGACAGAAGAAATGCGGCAGAACATTCAGGATTTGCTGGGCATTCGGGCATATGATATTTATGGCTTGACCGAAACTTCTGGTCCTGGTGTTGCATTTGAATGCTGCGAACAGCACGGTATGCACATCAACGAAGACCACTTCATTCCGGAAATCATTGACCCGGAAACTGGCGAAGTACTGCCGGATGGTGAAAAAGGGGAACTGGTCTTCACTTCCATCACAAAGGAAGCATTCCCGCTGCTGCGGTATCGCACCAGAGATATTTGCGTTTTGAGCCGGGAGAAATGCTCTTGCGGCAGAACACTGATCAAGATGACAAAGCCAATGGGACGCAGCGATGATATGATGATCATTCGTGGTGTCAACGTATTCCCATCTCAGATCGAAACTGTTCTGCTGAACGAAGGCTATTCTCCGAACTATCAGATTGAAGTTGACCGTGTCAACAACACCGATACGCTGGATGTTTATGTAGAACTTTCTCCGGAACAGTTTACAGACTCTCTGGAAGAAATCACCAAGCAGGAAAAGCATCTGGTTTCAGCAATTCGTACCATGCTGGGCATTTCTCCGAAGGTGCATTTGGTTGATCCGAAGACCATTGCAAGAAGCGAAGGCAAGGCAGTCCGTGTCATCGACAAGCGGAAGCTGCATGACTAATTCATAAAACCAAACCGAAAAAATGTAACAGAAAAAAGGAGTGTATCATTATGGCAATTCAACAGGTATCCGTTTTTGTACAAAATAAACCCGGTGCATTATCTGCAATCTGTAAGCTGCTGGCAGAGTCAGGCGTAGATATGCGGGCAATGTTCATCTCCGACACGAAAGAATTCAGTATTCTGCGTCTGATTGCAGATGATACTGAAAAAGCAGCAGAAGTTTTGCGGGATCAGAACTGTATTGTTTCCATCAATCCTGTCATTGGGGTCGCTGTACCGGATGCACCGGGCGGAATCGCTGGAATGTTGCGGGTATTGTCTGAAACAGGCATGAACGTGGAATATACCTATGCGTTTGTCGCACATCCAGGCGAACGGGCATATGTTGTTCTGCGAGTAACCGACATTGCAGCAGCAGAAGACATCCTGAAAAAAGCAGGCTTTTTGCTGATTACCGAGCAGGATATTCAGAACCTATAAGCTTGAAAAAAGAACAAGCCCTCGGCAGGCTGTCCCAATGGTACAGCCTGTCGGGGGCTTTTGTGTTGGATGGTTTAAGTCGTTTCAGAGTGCAGAACGACGGTATCTCCTGCTAAGATTTCCGTGTCACCCTGCGGAATAATCGTTTCTGAACCACGCTGAATCATGAGAATCAGCGTCTTTTTTCCGAGGTTCAGATTGCGGATTTGCTTGCCGTTCCACTTGTGATGGTCGTCAATTACAAGTTCGGAAAGCTGCATATTTGCTGTTTGCTGGCAGTTTCCGGCACTCAGAACAACGACATCGCCCTGTTCGATTTTGGTATTTCCCTTTGGAATCACGGTTTTTCCGTTCCGAATCAGCATTGCAAGCAGGGTATCCGGCGGAAGTGCAATGCTGCTGACGGGCTGGTCTACCCAAGCATGATTGGCGTGAATTGGCAATTGCAGCGTCTGAATGATTTCTTCGTCCGTGTAGTCAGTAAAGGTTTTCAAGACGTTCTGAGAATCGTCAATCATATGTAGCTTTTTGGATACCCAAGGAAGAAATGTTCCCTGTAAAGCAATGGAAAAAAGCACAATGCAGAAAACCAAGTGGAAGAGGTCATATTTCAGCGTTACAGAACCAGCAGCTTCCATGCTTGCAACAGCAGTGATGGCGAAAATGGCAGAGGTTGCACCACGCAGCCCAGCCCAAGAGATGAGGAGTTGCTGCGAGAATTTCGCCCGAAAGGGTGTCAATAAGACACCAATCACCAGCGGACGGGCGAGAAATGTCAAAAAGATGGCAATGCCCAAAGCTGGCAGCAGCACGCCAATCAATTTTGTTGGTGTACAGAGCATTCCCAAGATGAAGAAGACCAGCAGTTGCATCAGACCGGTTACACCATCAAAGAAATGCACAAGGTTTTTCTTGTTGGAGAGTTCTGCATTTCCTAGGATAATGCCGGCAATATAGGCACTCAGATAGCCATTTCCGCCAATCATGGTTGGAACGACGTAGGAGAGAATTGCCACTGCCAGCATGAAAACCAAGTCAAATCCACTGGTATCGAACTGGAATCGCCGGAGAAAGAACAGAACCACAAGTGCCAACGCTGCCCCGATTCCCACACCAAATACAATCTGTGCAAAGACTTGATACAGAACAGAGCCAGCAGAAACAGAAGTTTCCATCATTGCCACAACAATGGTGACCATTAAGTATGCAATCGGGTCATTACTACCGCTCTCAACTTCGAGCAGAGATGCCGTGCCGTATTTCAAGTTCAGCTTTTTTGCACGCAAAATGGAAAAGACAGAAGCGGCATCCGTAGAACTGATGACAGAGCCAATCAACAGGCTTTCCAGCAGCCCAACGTGCAGCACGATGTGACAAAAGCCGCCAACTGCCGCCGCTGTGAGAAAGACTCCAACGGTAGAAAGCAGGATGGCTCGTCCGGCAACGGGCTTTGCAGCACTCCATTTTGTTCCGAAACCGCCGTAGAAAATAATCAGAATCAGAGCGGCGGTGCAGACGTTTTCCGTTAGTTGATAATCATTGAATGAAATGCCCAGAATCCCATCTTCTCCGCAGAGCATTCCCACGCAGAGAAATGCCAGCAACATCGGGATTCCGATTTTTGCGGTAATTTTGTTGCATAAAATACAAGCAATCGTGGATACGGATAATAATAACAGTAATTGAATCATGGGAAATCATTCCTTCTTTTCGGTTGTGGACGAATCGGCGGATGTTGTGTCAAAAGAAAGAAGTGCTGAAATTGCTGGTTAATCGGATACCTCGACGGCATTTCCAAGCAGTTTGAAGTCCTGACAATTCTTGCAAAGCTCATTTAAGAAAGCTGCAATGGAACGATCCATCAAGTTGCCCTTGAAATCCACATAGAATGCAACGTCAAAGCTGCCGTCCTGAATCGGTCGGCTTTCCAACTTCACCAAGTCCAATCCCTGTAAATAGAATTGGTTCAAAATTTTACTCAAGCTACCGGGTACGTTCGGCAAGGTCATCATAATCGAAATGACGGAGGCATCCGGTGCAACCATCATCTGTTTGGAAATGCAGATGAAACGGGTGTAGTTTAAGGCAACATTTGCGATACCAGAAAACAGAATGTCCATGTGATTTTGTTTGGCACATTCTTCCGAGCAAATCGCTGCAAATGGTTCTGAACTGGATGCAACAAAGGCAGCTGCTGTTGCGGTGTTGCTGTATTCAATTTGTTTGAGATTATGATATTTCAGGAAGTCCGAACATTGCATCAATGCCTGTGGGTGCGAGTAAACTGCCTGAATCTGTTCTAGAGAAACGCCCGGTCGAACCGCCAGACAGTGCTTGATTTTCACTTGATTCATGGCAGTAATATAGCAGTTATACTTTCCGAGCAGGTCATATGTTGGCGTGACCGAACCGCTGGTACTATTATAAACAGGCAGCACCCCAAATTCGACTTCGCCCCGTTCTACTGCCTGAAAGACATGTTCAAAAGTGGGGTAGAAAGTGACAGCTCTGTCGGGAAAGAACTGCTGAGAAGCCGTTTCGGAGTTTGCACCATTCGTTCCCTGACAGCCGATTTTCTGGGCAGCAGAAAAATTCGGAACGGGGAAAATGGGGTCGATTTCCATTTTGGCTAAGATACGGGATTGCAGCTGCTTGCTGATGTCTAAGATGACAGAGAACAGCGTACGTGCAGCATGCTTGCGGTCTGGGGAGGCTGCCTGTTCGATCTTGTCCAGTAGCTTTTGTTCCCGTTCCGGCTGGAAAACTGGGAGGTTGTGTTCTTTTTTATAAAGGGCGACATCTCGGCAAAGATCCATACGTCGTTCAAACAGTGCGAGCAGTTGCTTGTCCAAGGCATCAATTTCTGTGCGGATTTCTTCTAAATTCATAATCGCATTCCTTTCAACTTTTTTGTCTTTTTCTATTATACAAAAATTTTTTTGGAAAATCAACATAAAAATTTGAATCACTATTGAAAGCACCCCTTGAAATATGGTATAATAGTAATTGTCTGTAAAACGGACGGGATGAAAATGAGAATAGGAGAACGGCAGTTATGCGAATTTTAGGGGTAGACCCGGGTTATGCCATTGTTGGATTTGGCGTATTGGAATATACCGGAACGACTTTTACACCGATTACATACGGTGCAATTACCACCGCCGCAGAAACGCCGTTTTTACGGCGGCTGGAGAGCATTTATCGGGATTTTCGGACGCTGATTCAGCAATACCATCCGGATTGTGTGGCGATGGAACGACTTTATTTCACATCCAACCAAAAGACGGTAATTGATGTGGCACAGGCAAGAGGCGTTTTAATGCTGACGGCACAGCTGGAACAAATTCCCGTTTCGGAGTATACGCCCTTGCAAGTAAAGCAGGCGGTTGTCGGATATGGCAGAGCCGAGAAGAAGCAAGTCATGGAATTGACACGCCGGATTTTAAAGCTGCAAAAAATCCCGAAGCCGGACGATGCTGCCGATGCACTGGCAATTGCCATTTGCCACGGACATTGTGCAACGGGCTTGCAGGGAAGAATGGAATCATAGGAACATAGGGAGCAGAAACATGATTGACAGTTTACATGGAACTTTAATCGCCAAGGAAATGAATATGGCAGTGGTCGAATGCGGTGGCGTTGGCTATGCCTGCCGGATTTCGTATCAAACCTATAGCAAGCTGTGTGCCGTTGGCGAAGAGGTATTTTTGTATACGATTCTCTCCGTTTCCATGCGGGAAGGGAATCTGGAATTATATGGATTTCTCAGTGCACAGGAACGCCGTTGTTTCTCCATGCTGACAGGGGTCGGCAGTGTCGGCGGCAAGGCAGCCCTTGCGATTTTGTCCGAATTGACACCGGAACGTCTGGCATTGGTGGTTGCCTCTGGCGACAGCAAGACTTTGACCAAAGTCAAAGGCATTGGAACAAAAATGGCACAGCGGATTGTACTAGAACTGAAAGACAAAATTGCGAAGGAGCAGGGCGGTGTTCTGTCCGCAGCAAATCTCTCCGCTGAAGTTGCTCCGCCGGCAGAAAGCGAAGTGGCAGAAGCATTGTCGGCACTGACCGTTCTGGGCTATACACAGCTGGAAGTAATGCCGATTCTGGCAAAGCTGCCTGCGGAGTTGTCCGCAACAGAACTGATTAAAGAAACGCTGAAGGCCATTGGAAAACGGCGTTAAACAGAAAAAGGAGGACGCATTGTGATTGAAACAAGCGATATGCAGTTTGATTCCCGAATGGTCACGGCGGAAGAAACACCGGAAGACCATGATGTGGAAGTCACACTGCGACCACAAACGCTGGCGGAATATATCGGGCAGGATAAAGTCAAAGAAAACATGGCGATTTATATTCAGGCAGCGAAGCGGCGAGGTGACCCTTTGGATCACGTCTTGCTGTATGGGCCACCGGGACTGGGAAAGACGACACTTTCTGCCATCATTGCCCATGAAATGGGTGTCAACTTGCGGGTAACAACTGGCCCAGCTATTGAAAAGCCGGGCGATTTGGCAGCGTTGCTGACCAACTTACAGCCGAATGATGTGCTATTCATTGATGAAATCCATCGGCTTTCCCGTGCAGTAGAAGAAATTCTCTATCCGGCATTGGAAGACCATGCCATTGATATTATCATGGGAAAAGGACCTTCCGCTCGTTCTCTGCGGATTGATTTGAACCCATTCACATTGATTGGTGCAACAACACGAGCAGGGCAGCTTTCCAGTCCGCTGCGAGACCGATTCGGTGTGATTCAGCGGTTGGAGCTTTACACCACGGAACAGCTGACGGATATTGTCCGGCGAAGCAGTATGATTTTGGAAATTCCCTGCACCTTTGAAGGGGCAGCAGAAATTGCCAGCCGAGCAAGAGGAACACCTCGAATTGCAAACCGTCTGCTGAAGCGAGTGCGGGATTTTGCCGATGTTATGGGCAATGGAGAAATCACGCTGGACATTGCCAAAATTGCACTGGGACGACTGGAGATTGACGAACTGGGCTTAGACAGCAATGACCGCCGAATGCTCACAATGATGATTAAAGGCTATGGCGGTGGGCCTGTTGGGCTGGAAACGCTGGCATCTGCATTGGGCGAAGAAGCCGTTACATTGGAAGATGTCTGCGAGCCGTATCTCATGCAGCTGGGCTTTTTGTCGAGAACGCCACGGGGACGCTGTGCGACAGCACTAGCATATGAACACATGGGCTTTCCGTTGCCGGAGCAGAGAAAAGCACCGATACAGGGACAAATGACTTTATCCGAAGCGGAAGCAGATGCCGCAGAACAGAAATAAATGTTTCTGAAATGATTTTATAGTTTTACATTACAACGGACAGCCGCTGACCCTTGGCGGCTGTTTCATCAGACAAAGGAGTCGAATAAAAATGGGCAGATTATTTGGAACAGATGGAGCAAGAGGCGTTGCCATTACAGAATTAACTTGTGAACTTGCCATGCAAATTGGTCGGGCAGCTGCATTGGTTTTAACCAGAGAAGCCAAGCACAAGGCAAAAATTGTCATCGGGAAGGATACCCGAATTTCTTCTGATATTCTGGAAGCCGCTTTGTGTGCAGGAATTTGTTCTGTTGGGGCAGATGCCGTGCAGCTGGGTGTGATTCCAACACCGGGCGTTGCTTATCTGGTGCGTTCGATGGGAGCAGATGCCGGTGTGATGATTTCTGCATCTCACAACAGTGTCGAATTTAACGGCATCAAGCTGTTTGCATCCACTGGCTATAAGCTGCCGGATGCAGTGGAAGAAGAAATTGAAGCATTGATTCTGGATACACCGGAAAAAATCACGCTGCAATCGCACACCAATGTGGGTAGAATGGAACGCTATGAACACGCCAAGGAAGATTACATTCAGCATATTTTAGAGAGTGTTCCGACTCGATTTGACGGGATGAAGATTGCACTGGACTGTGCAAACGGCAGTGCCTCTGCAACCGCAGAAACGCTCTTCACTGCATTGGGTGCAGAAGTTTGCATGCTGAGTGCAGAGCCAGACGGCACAAATATCAATGACCACTGTGGTTCTACCCACATGGAACAGCTGATGGCATACGTGCCAGCACATGGCTGTCAATTGGGTCTGGCATTTGATGGAGATGCAGACCGTTGTTTGGCAGTGGACGAAACCGGAAAGGTTGTAGACGGTGACCAGATGATTGCAATTTGTGCCAAGGCACTGAAAGCAAGCGGCAAGCTGGAAAAAGATACGGCTGTTGTAACTGTTATGACGAATCTGGGCTTTTTCCACTTCACCAAGCGGGAAGGCATTCATGCCGTTGCAACAAAAGTTGGTGACCGGTATGTGCTGGAAGAGATGAAAAAGGGCGGCTATTGTATCGGTGGCGAACAGAGCGGTCATATTATCTTTTTGGAACACGCAACCACAGGGGACGGCGAACTTTCCGGTGCAAAGCTGGTGGAAATCGTCAAGCAGTCCGGAAAAAAACTGAGCGAACTGGCAGGAGAAATGGAAACATTTCCGCAGCAGATGCAGAATGTGCGGATTACAGCTGACCAGAGAAACCGTTGGAAAGAAGACGAGGCTGTTTGCAGCGTGATGAAACAGTATGAAGAACGGCTGGGCGAAGACGGCAGAATTCTGGTACGGGAAAGCGGAACAGAACCGCTGATTCGGGTCATGGTAGAAGCAAAGGATGCCGATTTGATGCAGGAAGCTGTTTCTGCGATTGCAGAAGAACTGGAACGCTACACGAAACGATAAAGGAGCCGTACGACTGTGAGAATTGCAAATCAATGGAACGATTACCGGATTTTAGATACTTCCGGACAAGAAAAGCTGGAGCAGTGGGGCAATGTGACGTTGATTCGTCCAGATCCCCAGATTATCTGGAAAACCCCGAAAGAACACGGAATGTGGAATCATGCAGACGGGCATTATCACCGCTCGAATGCTGGCGGCGGCAGTTGGGATTTTTTCCGGAAACTGCCGGAATCGTGGAACATTCAATATACACCGCTGGATTTGAAATTTCGGATTCAGCCGACCAGCTTTAAACATACCGGATTATTTCCGGAGCAGGCTGTCAACTGGGATTTTGTTTCCAATCTGATTCAGAATGCAGGCAGACCAATTTCTGTCTTGAATCTGTTTGCTTATACAGGCGGTGCAACGCTGGCTTGTGCGAGAGCCGGAGCGAGTGTTTGCCATGTAGATGCATCCAAGGGAATGACGCAGTGGGCAAGAGAAAATGCAGCCCTTTCAGGACTGTCTGACCGCCCGATTCGCTGGATTGTTGATGACTGCGAAAAGTTTGTTGCCCGAGAAATTCGCCGGAATCGGCGGTATGATGCCATTATCATGGATCCGCCCAGCTATGGCAGAGGGCCGGGCGGTGAAATCTGGAAGCTCGAAGATTGTATTTATGATTTGGTGCAGCTTTGTGCCGGCGTTTTGACGGAACAGCCGTTGTTCTTCCTGATTAACAGCTATACAACAGGTTTGTCGCCGTCCGTAATGGGCTATATTTTGGGCAGTGTTGTACGCAAGCGGTTTGGCGGAACAGTGACTTTCGATGAAATCGGCTTGCCAGTCGCACAAAGTGGGCTGGCGTTGCCGTGTGGGTCAACCGCCATCTGGCAGGCTGAATAATCTAATCCGCAAATAAGAAATTCGGAAAAGAAAGGAACGGGAATGGAAACACAAGCACAGGCGAAACAACTTTGGTTTCACTATACCGATGAAAACGGAGAGCGTACCTCTCCAGACATTTTAAAAGACATTTCTCTTTCGATTGACAAAGGTGATTTTGTTGCCTTGCTGGGGCATAATGGCTCTGGCAAGTCAACATTTGCAAAACACATGAACGCCATCCTGCTGCCGTCAGCAGGTACGATGACCGTGGACGGCATCGATACAAAGGACGAGTCGCAGCGTTTCACCCTGCGGAGTCATGTAGGCATGGTGTTCCAAAATCCAGATAATCAGATTGTAGCGACTATTGTCGAAGAAGATGTGGCATTTGGACCTGAAAATCTGGGCATTCCGCCACAGGAGATTCGGGAACGGGTTGACGATGCCCTGAAAGCCGTGGAGATGTACGAATATCGGCAACATGCTCCCAGTCAGCTTTCCGGTGGACAGAAGCAACGAGTTGCCATTGCTGGCATTATCGCCATGCGACCGGATTGTATTGTCTTGGATGAACCCACTGCCATGCTTGACCCCAGCGGCAGACGAGAAGTCATGAATACGATTCATATGCTGAATCGGGAATATGGGATTACCATTGTGCTGATTACCCACTATATGGAAGAGGCAGCACAGGCAAATCGAGTTGTTGTCATGGATGATGGAAAAGTGGTACTGGATAACACGCCGAAAGAAGTCTTTTCTCACGTGGAAACGCTGAAAAAGATAGGCTTAGATGTTCCGCAGGTGACAGAACTTGCATATCGCTTGCAGCAAGCAGGCTGTCCGGTAGATGTGCACATGATTTCAGAGGAAGAATGCGTTGCATCATTGACAAAACTGCTGAGCGGAAAAACGGGAGGTGCAGCATGGCAATCTTAAAAACCGAAGATTTGACCTATCAGTACAGCATTGGCACACCGTTTGAAAAAACTGCTGTGGATCATGTCAATCTGGAGATTGAAGAGGGAGCATTTGTCGGCATTATCGGGCATACTGGTTCGGGAAAGTCGACCTTGATTCAGCATTTTAATGGGCTGATTCGTCCGACTTCCGGGAAAATTTATCTGGATGGAACAGACATCTGGGCAGACAAGACAAATATCCGGCAGGTTCGCTTTCAAGTGGGTTTGGTGTTCCAATATCCGGAATATCAGATTTTTGAAGATACCGTTTATAAAGATATTGCGTTTGGCCCTCGCAACATGGGACTTTCTGAAGCGGAGATCAGGGAACGAGTAGAAGAAACCGCTGCTCTGGTTGGTCTGACACAAGCACAGCTGAACCAATCACCGTTTGACTTGTCCGGCGGACAGAAGCGGCGAGTTGCAATTGCAGGTGTTATGGCATTGCGGCCAAAAGTTTTGATTTTGGACGAGCCAACGGCTGGATTAGATCCGAAAGGCAGAGAAGATATTCTTCGAGAGATTCGCCGCTATCACAAGGAAACCGGAAGAACCGTTCTGCTGGTTTCCCACAGCATGGAAGATATGGCAAATTGTGCGGAAAAAATTCTGGTGATGAATGCCGGAAAGGTGTTCTGTTATGACACGGTTGAGAACGTGTTCCGGCAGGCAAAAGCCTTGCAGGAAATCGGGCTGGCAGTGCCGCAGATTACCCGAGTTTGTATGCAGCTGCGAGAGCAGGGCATTCCGTTGAGCGATGATATTTATACGGTAGAAGCTGCCTATCAGCAGATTTTACAGCTTTACCGGCAGCAGAAGGAGGGGACAGAATGCTAAAAGATATTACCATTGGACAGTATTATCCGGGGAACAGTTTTGTTCATCGGTTAGACCCTCGCTTTAAAATCATTATCACTTTGCTGTATATCACAATGCTGTTTATGGGCAGTCATCTTTATTCGATGGTGTTTGGAATTGTCTTTTTCTTTCTGACATTCTTTTGTTCGGGCATCTCTGCAAAGGTGCTGCTCAAGAGCATGAAACCCATTCTGCCGATTTTGCTGATTACAGCGATTCTGGACTTGCTGTTCATTCGTGATGGAACGGTCTATTGGTCGCTGGGCTTCCTGCAAATCACACAAGAGGGCGTGAAAACAGGTGTTCAAATGATCATCCGGATCAGTTTTTTGATTGTGGGAACGTCTATGCTGACCTATACCACCTCACCAATTGCCTTGACGGATGCGATTGAACGGCTGCTTTCACCGCTGAAAAAGCTGAAATTCCCAGTACATGCATTTTCCATGATGATGACGATTGCTCTGCGGTTTATTCCAACTTTGATTGAAGAAACCGATAAAATCATAGCTGCCCAGAAAGCAAGAGGGGCAGATATGGAGAGCGGCAACTTGATTCAGCGGGCAAAGGCATTGATTCCGATTTTAGTACCGCTGTTTGTTTCGGCATTTCGCCGGGCGGAAGAATTGGCAACTGCAATGGAATGCCGTTGCTATCGGGGTGATATTGGCAGAACAAAGATGAAACAATTGCATTTGTCCGGAAAAGACTGGCTGGCAATGAGCATTACACTGGTATTCTTTGCCGGTTCGATTGCAATGAAAGTCATTTTGAAATAAAAAAGGAGTTCCTGATTTATGCGGTCTGGTTTGTTGGCTTCCAACCGGAACAATCCGAAACGCTATTTGCTGCTGTCCGTGCTGCTGCCAATGTTTTTGGTGGCAGTCGGATGGATTGTGTTAGAGGTGCATCCATTCGGGACACGGCAAATTTTAGTAACGGATTTCTGGCATCAGTATTATCCGTTTCTCTGCATCTTACAGGAGAAACTGAAACACGGGGAATCCCTGCTGTATACATGGCAGTCGGGAATGGGGTCGAATTTTGCAGCGATGATGGCATATTATACCGCAAGTCCGCTGAATCTGCTGACGCTGCTTGTGCCAGCATCCATGCTGCGAGATGCCGTAACGGGGCTGGTACTGCTGAAAATCGGGGCAGCAGGCGGCTTTTTTGCAGCGTTTTTAAAGGGAACATATGGCAGAAATGACAGTTCACTTTGTCTGTTTGGCACGATGTATGCCCTCTGTGATTTCATGATGGGGTATTCTTGGAACATCATTTGGCTAGATACCGTGGCACTGCTGCCGCTGGTGATGCTGGGCGTTGTGCGACTAGTGCGGACGGGTTCTTATCGTCTGTATACAGTTTCACTAGCATTGGCGATGTTGGCGAATTTCTATATTGGCTTTTTCATCTGTATTTTTACTGTGATTGCATACTTCTGCATTTGTATCTTTACGGGAATGGGGTTCAAGCGGTTTTTGACTCGCAGCGGAAAAATGCTAGCAGCAACTATTCTCGGCTTGGCAATCAGCAGCATTTTGCTGCTGCCAACCTATTACGCCTTGCAGAATACGTATAGCATTCACAATACATTTCCGCAGCATTCCACATTCTATGAAACATGGAGGAATCTGCTTTCGCAGCTGCTTGCCTATCAGATTCCAACGGTCAAAGAGGGCAAGCCAAACCTGTATTGTGGGGTGCTCTGTGTGGTATTGGTGGGGATGTTTCTTCGGGCAAGGTCAATTCGGATTCGGGAGAAAGTCGGGGCAATTCTAGTTCTGGCGTTCCTGCTGGTAAGCTGCAACTGGAACATCTTGAATTACCTCTGGCACGGCTGCCATTTCCCGAATATGTTGCCCTATCGGTTTTCATTCTTGTTTTCGTTTGCCCTGTTGACACTGGCATATCGTGCTTATTTGCTGCTGTTGGAGCGGCGAATGAAGTGGCTGGATTTGATTGCAATGGTGCTTTGCAGCGGAGTATTCCTGTTCCTTGTCTATACGACCGACCGGAAACAAGTCGTTCTGTATACAGGGATGACAATGCTGGCATATCTGTTGTGGATGTTGTTGCACAAGTTGGGGCTGCTGCACCGGCGGGTTTTTGCCGCTGGCATGCTGGTTGTGATGCTGGTAGAAATGGGCTGTCATGTTCGGATTGCAACAGAGGCAGTTTCCACTTCAGATTATACCTCGTATCCGGAAAAATACGAATCGGTAGAAGCATTGCTTTCGCAGATTGAAGAGCAAGAACCAGAGAATGCATTTTATCGCATTGAGTTGACCAGCTGGTACACCTTAAATGACCCGGCACTGTATCAATATCGAGGCGTTTCGCAGTTTTCCTCTCTGGCAAACTGCAAGGTAAGTACCTTTTTGAAAAAGCTGGGAATGCCAGCTTCCGAGGCAGGAAATCGGTATTATTACGCTCATAGCACCCCTTATCTGGATATGCTGTTAGGGGTTCGCTACCTGATTCAGAAAACCGGATTTATGCCAGAAGTAGAAACGGTTGAGAAAGTTGCTGTCAGTGATACCGTTACAAGCTACCGTAACCGCTATGCGTTGCCGGTTGGATTTCTGGTAAATTCGGAAACAGCAGATTTTTCCGTGGATACCAACGAAAATGCATTTGAAGTACAGAATGACTTATTTGCAAAGATGACGGGCATCAAAGAACCGTTGTATACAGCAGTCGATGTCAAAGATGTTGGGCACAACGGTGTCGAAGTCAGCCGGAATGGCTACGGATATTATACCTATTTCCCGATGAGTACGGCAGCAGAACCGTATCTGAAATATAATTTCATGCCGGAGCAAGATACCTTGCTATATGCGTACTTGTCTGTAGACAAGGTGGAGGAAGTAGACATTTATCAGAATGAACGCTATACATTTTCCCAGAAACTTGCAAAACAGCCGTATATTTTCCCGTTGGGCAGCTATAAAGCCGGAGAAAAGGCAACTTTAAAATGGAATGTTGACCGCAAGAGCATCCAGAACGGAGCGATTACATTATTTGTCTACGCTTTGAATCAGGCTGTTTTAGAACAGGGCTATCAGCAGCTTGCCGCTGGTGGGTTACAGGTGACAGACTGGAGTGATACTCGTTTGACGGGAACGCTAAATGCTGACCACGATGGAATCTGTTATCTCTCAATTCCGGCGGAAGATGGCTGGCATGTCACCATAGACGGGAAACAAACAGAAACCATTTCAATTGGTGGAGCAATGCTCGGTGTTCCGGTTTCCAGCGGAACACACACAATTGCACTGCGGTATTGCCCGAAAGGAACGGTTGTCGGAACGATTTGCTGCGGCAGTGCCATTTTATTGTTGACATTCTGTTTTGTCATCGAACAAAAGCAAAAACGTGCTTGCAGAAGCAATTCTGTGGGCAGAAGGAGAAAAACATGCGAACCTTAAAAGTAATGATGGCATATTGTGGAACACGCTATCATGGCTATCAGCGACAGAACAATGCAAACACCGTGCAGGCGGTGGTAGAAGCAGCAGTTTCCAAGCTGCTGAACACACCGACTGTGATTGCCGGATGTTCCCGAACAGATACCGGCGTACATGCGGAGCAGTTCTGTTTCTCGCTCACCACAGAAAATCCCATTCCCTGCCGGAATTTTGTGCGGGGATTGAATGGATATTTGCCGGAGGATATTTCGATTTTATCTTGTGAAGAAGTAAAGGATACGTTTCATGCACGGTTTTGCTGTCAGGCGAAAACATATCGTTACTGGATTCACAACAGCGAGTCGAAAAATCCGTTTGCTGCTGACCGAGCGTTACATTATCGGCGTGCTTTGCGGATTGACCAGATGCAGGCGGCGGCAAACTTGCTGAAAGGAACGCATGACTTTGCCAGCTTTTGTTCAGGATGCACAGAAAATAAAGATACTGTACGAACAATCTATCAATTTGATATAAAAATGCAGGGAACAGACTGTTTCATCCTTGTAAAAGGGAATGGTTTTTTGTATAATATGATTAGGATTCTGGTTGGAACGCTGCTCAGCGTCAGCGAAGGGGAGCTTTCCGTGTCAGAAATTCCAGAAATTTTAGCAGCACGCAACCGCATTTATGCCGGAAGAACGGTGCAGCCATATGGCTTGTATCTGCATGAGATTTTTTATGAGGATGCAGCATATCGGCTGCCGCAGGGGGATGCGTTTTTTGGCAGTGCTGTCAGCGGAGGTGAACGAAATGGGAAGTAAAGCAAATTTTGATGCGGTTCAGAAACGAAAAAAGCAGCGGACAAAAAACAATTTGAAGAAATTGCTGTTGTTTTTGCTGATTGCTGCCTTTTGTGGGTATCTATATTTGCAGCGGGATGCTTGGATTCCAAAACTGGAGGGCATCGGCACACGCTATGAATCGGTAATTACACAGAATGACGGAACACTGGCAGACGGAAACTTTCCGCTTTCCATTACCAAAAATGCCGATTATCGGGCAGCGGTTGTTGAAAACGATTTGTTTATTCTGAATGCTTCCTATCTGTATCTGTATTCTTTACATGGGGACTTGAAGGAAACCCGACAGCTGGCATATAGCAAACCGATTTTAAAGAGCAATGATTATTTTGCATTGCTGTATGAAAATGGCGGAACACGATTCCGTGTGGATCGGCAGAGCGGAAATGTCTATACCAAGACGATGGATCAGGCAATTATTACCGGAGCAATCAGCTCGACAGGGGTCGTGGCATTGGTAACAGAATCCGATTTGTACAGCTGCGTTTTGCAGATATTTGACAAAAACGGAAAAAAGCTGTATACTCGTAATTGTATCGAACGATTGAGCGATATTGCATTTAATGAAGACAGTACCGGCTGCGTCTTTACGGAGCTGAGTGCCGTAGATGGGGATGTGACGGCAACGCTGAAATGCATTCAGTTTGATACAACGGACTATACATGGGAATCCGAGCCGCTGACGACTTTGAGTTTAGCACTGTCTTTGACAGAAAACAATCATGCCTGCGTCATCGGTGATACGACCTGTGCATATTATGATGACAAGGGAAATTTGGAATCGCAGTATGATTACGGCGGAACGCTGGAAAATTATGCAGTGGATGCCGGAAATGCAGCGGTTTTGATTCGGGATGAAGAAAAGCGAGAAACCAAACTGGTCATTTTCCCCGGCTCTGCATCCGAACCAATTGAAATCGTTGTGAATGGCGATGCCAAGGCGGTGCAGGTTTATGGCGACCGGGTCTATATGATGAATGCTGAAACCGTTATCGCTTATAACTTCTCTGGGAAAGCTGTAGCAACGGTGCGGTTAGACAGCACCTATGATTCTTTCCTGAAGAAAGACAATTATCTGTTCTTGCTGCGGTATGATAAAATTGACCGGGTGGACTTTAAAGAATAAGGGAATGGCGTATGGCATGGTATTATGATTTGGTGGTTCTGGCGATTCTCGCCCTTTGTGTCTGGAATGGTATGCGAAAAGGGGTTAGCCGTTCGCTGCTTCAGACGGCTGCAACCATTTTGAGTACAGTTGTGGCTTTGTGGGTGAGTCAACCGCTGGCAGAACTTTGTTATACGGAATTTTTGGAAAAGCCGGTGGTTTCTGCCGTGGAAGGGCAGCTGAATACGGTAGATGTTACCGGACTGGTACAAACGGCACTTTCTGACAATGGCATTCCGGTTTCGAGAGAACAAGTACAAAGCATGTTGGCAGACCCAGAGGGAACGGCTGCCCAGTATGGATTCGATTCCGGGTGGGTGAATCAGCAGATAGATGCTGCGGCGGATTCCGTAGAAGAATTGACGAATGGCGTTTTGCCCAGCTGGCTGATGAAAGAGATTGCCGGAGATGGTGCGGTACAGAAAGAAACTGCAAAATCCGTGATTTCGGGCGATACCCATACAGCTGCACAGCAACTGGTGTCGACCTATGGGAAACCCATTCTCTGTTCTGTCTTGCAGGCAATTTTGTTTGGTTTATGTTTTGGGGTTTTGATGCTGCTGTTTCAGGCAGTTTTATTCCTGATACCCGTACAGCAGATGGGACTTTCCGTAGATTTGGTTGTTGGGGCATTGGCAGGTTTGGCAAAAGCGGGGATTTTGCTCTGGATGATGGTTGTATTGACAAAAGTTGTGGTTTCTGCAACAGAGGGAACAACGCCCTTTTTCACAGAGGCAACGATTCAAAAAACGTATCTATTCCAGTTGCTTTACGAATTGAAAAAATAACTGGTCGGTATTTCATCCACCGACAGAAACTTGCAGAAAGGTGATGGAGTTATGATTTTATGCAGCAGATGCAAAAAGCGTCCGGCAGTGGTATTTATTACCTCGCAGCAGGGCAATCAAAAGAAGAATGAAGGACTTTGCATGGTCTGTGCAAAGGAATTAAATATTCCGCAAATCTCTGAATATATGAAGCATATGGGCATTACAGATGAAGAACTGGAACAGCTGTCTGACCAGATGATGGATATGATGGATGGGGACAGTTTTGAAATGGGTGGTTCTGGAACGCTGCCGCCGTTTCTCCAGAACATGATGAAGAATATGCCAAATATGCCGCTGTTTTCGGGCGACAATCAGAACGAGGGAGAAGAAACCCTCCCGAGCGAAGACCTTACCGCAGAACCGCCGAAGCCAAGCAAAAAAGAAAAGCGGAAGAAAAAGAAAGACTTGAAATTTCTGAACAACTATTGCACGAATCTCAGCCAAAAGGCAGAGGAAGGCAAGATGGATGCCATCATTGGACGGGATAAAGAAATTGAACGGGTTGTGCAAATTCTGTGCCGCCGTACTAAAAACAATCCTTGCTTGATTGGTGAGCCGGGTGTCGGAAAAACTGCCATTGCAGAGGGCATTGCCCAGCGGATTGCTGCCGGACAAGTTCCGTTTTATCTGAAAGGTAAGCAAGTTTATCTGCTCGATTTGACTTCTCTGGTGGCTGGAACACAGTTCCGTGGACAGTTTGAAAGCCGGATTAAGGGCTTAGTGAACGAAGTTAAGCAGGAAGGCAACATCATTCTTTTTATTGATGAATTGCACAACTTGGTTGGAGCAGGGAACTCCGAGGGTTCTATGAATGCTGCAAATATCCTGAAGCCAGCGTTGTCCCGTGGCGAAGTGCAGGTAATTGGTGCAACCACGTTTGAAGAATATCGGAAGTATATTGAAAAAGATGCTGCACTGGAACGGCGTTTCCAGCCAGTTACCGTTAAAGAACCGACAGTAGAAGATACCATTGAGGTTCTGAACGGCATTAAAAAGTATTATGAACAGCACCACCGTGTGCACATTTCAGATGCAATGGTACGGCTGTGTGCAAGACTGGCAGAACGGTATATCACAGACCGATTCTTGCCGGATAAAGCGATTGACCTGATGGATGAAAGCTGTGCTTGCACTTGCCTGCGGTCGCCAGAAATTTCGGAATACGACACCGAAAAGGCAAATCTGGAACAGCTGGAAGTCAAGGAAAAGCAGATGGAAGAACAGACGGAAGAAGTGGATTATGAAGCACTTGCAAAGCTCAAGGGCGATATGATTCGTGCAAAAGACCGTCTTGCAGAGCTGCAAAAGAAGGTTGACCAAGTACAGGTAACAGAAGCAGACCTTGCAAAGGTGATTGCTCTCTGGACAGGAATCCCAGCCAGCAAGATTCAGGAAACGGAATATACCAAGCTGATTGCACTGGAAGACCACTTGAAAGCCCGTATTATTGGACAGGATGAAGCGGTTTCTGCTCTGGCAAAGGCAATTAAGCGGACACGGGTACAGCTGACGAATAAACGCCGTCCGGCATCGTTCATCTTTGTAGGGCCGACTGGTGTCGGAAAAACCGAACTGGTAAAAGCCTTGTCAGAGGAATTGTTCGATGACAACGACCCATTGATTCGGTTGGATATGACAGAATTTATGGAAAAGCATGCGGTTGCAAGAATGATTGGTTCACCTCCGGGATATGTTGGCTATGATGAAGCTGGACAGTTGACCGAAAAGGTACGGAGAAAGCCGTATTCTGTCATTTTGTTCGATGAAATTGAAAAAGCACATCCGGATGTCATGAATATCCTGATGCAGATTTTGGATGAAGGAAAGATTGACGATGCACAGGGCAGAACCGTCAGCTTTGCAAATACGATTATCTGCATGACCTCCAACGCTGGTTCTACAGACAAGAGCATTGGAGTTGGATTCAACCGGACAGAAGAGGAAGTTACCAAGGAACGGGCAATGAAAGCCCTGCGGGAATTCCTGCGTCCGGAATTCATTGGACGAATTGATGAAATCATTGTATTCAACAAGCTGACGAAGGATGATTATGCAAAGATTGCTGGCTTGATGCTGAATGAAATGAAAGAACCGCTGCTGGAGAAGCAGATTACCTTGAACGTAACAGAAGATGCTTGCAAGCTGATTGCAGAAAAGGCATATGGCAAGACTTACGGAGCAAGAGAAATCCGCCGTGTGATTCGGCAGGAAGTCGAAGACCAGATTGCAGAATGCATCATTCACAACGCCAACACGCTGCGTGCATTGACGATTACTGCAAAAGATGGAAAATTAGTGGTACAGGATGAAGAAGTAACTGCCTGACCGCAAAAACAAAACAAAAGGAAAACCGCTGAACAGAAATTAATCTGTTCAGCGGTTTTTTAACCGGAAATAATTTTAATACTTTTCCCATACCGCATAAGCGACAAAATTTGTGGCATTCATGCTGTACCAAGTATGTTTATCTCGTCCATATTGATAAGCAGGCTGATCATAATAATAGTAGTCATCTTCTACATTTACAACGCACAATTCCATTTTAGAAATCTTATCTTCGTCCATACAATCCTCTACACGTCGGTCAATGTATTCTGAATATTGACGTGTCTGTTTGGTACTGCCGTAGCTAGTTACAGAATCACAATGTGGATAATCTTCGGATTCATTACGCAATTCTGCTTTTACGGCTTCTTTAAGCTGCTTTTTTGAACAACCATAATTTTTCATAATTTGCCTTATGATCTCATCTGGAACCAGATCTAGAATATCATTTACATCTTCATCGTAAACAGCAATTAAATAAGCTCCAGCCGCTTTGCTACTGGATTTCATACCGTTTTTGCTTCGATTGCAAAATGCAATCACAATAATGAGAAGTACAAGAATACCAGCAACAATGAGAACCAATTGAATTGGATTCTTTTTGATTTTTGCGGCTGTACTTTGTGCAGTCGTTGAAAATGATGAACTTTGTTGTGAAGAAAATGAAGAGTTGGACGATGTGACGGACGGTGGTGGAGTGGCTGCAGTTCCACACTTTGGACAGAATCTGGTAGTTTCACTGATTTGTGCACCACAGTTTTTACAAAACATAAAAAGGTCCTTCTTTCTACATAAAAATGGGGGGATGATAGTCCTTTTCCATTTTACAAGAAATTGGATAAAAAGTCAAGAAAAACAAAGGATTCTTTTTTAATTTCTATAAATCCTACAATTGTTTCTGGAAATACTTATGGATAGTATACAAGAAATGGAACTTATGGGTGTATTTCTGTAGCCAAAAATGTTTCTGCATCCAGCATTTTTATCAAGTGATTTTTAAAATAAATATTTTAATTAGAACAAACATTGATGGAAAAACAGATTCTGCACTGCTGGATTTCTGTAAGCATGAACAAATTCAGGTAGAAGTTTATTTCCCGATTGCACACAGGGAAGCCCTGAAAAATTCGGTTATCACAAAAATGGCAGCGAAATACGGCGTTTCTGCTGCACAGCTGTGCATTCGTTATGGTTTGCAGCTGGGAACGATTGCTTTGCCAAAAACAGCGAATCCAGAGCATATGAAAAACAATGCAGATATAGATTTTGTGATTACAGACGGAGATTTCCAGACGTTGTTGTAGATGGAAGAACTGCAGGATTATGTTGCATATAATATCTTTCCTGTGTTCAGCGGAAAGCCATTGGTGTAAGAAATTGAAATTGTTTTGGCAATGAAAAGTGAACATCAGAAAAAAGGGTTGGATGCGTCTAGCCCTTTTTTGATACCAAGAGTATGAAGAATGGTTTTGAAATCGTTCCAGTTGGGCGGAAAATTATGCAATCCTTTGCATAGAAGAGAAATAGTATCGGTTTCAATTTCTAAGTTCCAATAAAATCCGGGGAAAAGTTCCATTGGAAAATCGAAATTAATTCCATTCCAGTCGTTCAAATTTATATTCGTCATGCTTTCACAGAATGTGTCAATTTGGTCAGTGATGTCAATGGTATAAATATCAGGGCCGTGATAACACTGCAAGTAAAAACGATTGTTTTGAATTTCCAGCATGATAAAATTTGTGATTGCAGAAAAATGAAAATCAAAATATGAGAATCGAAAGCCATATAATTGATGGTGCATCGTATCAACTCCTTTTGGTGCAGTATTGAAATGCTCCCCTTTTGTTAGACAATGTGGTATAATAGAAATATACCAATAAAA